>ERZ746981.18-NODE-18-length-209036-cov-36.267196_pt1 | contig 209036 bp, 194 predicted proteins | sample MGYA00374948_ERZ746981 | MGnify/ENA primary metagenome ERZ746981 (study PRJEB28757, sample SAMN06711160) | food metagenome | host: microorganism | place: China:Harbin | collected 2017-01-30 | study: EMG produced TPA metagenomics assembly of the Analysis of... | reverse complement strand
TTGGTGAAGCTTTTTCTAAAAAGCTTCAGAAGACGCCGCCTTTTTCGATCAAAAGGCGGCACCCAAAAACTTTTCTTGTTTTTTATCAATGGGTTGTTTCGAAAGCATGATTGCCGAAAATCGCCAGAACCGTTGCCATGTGCCAGTGCGGGCGGCATCAGTGAAACGCCTACGGCCCACAGGCATTGCCCATGGCGGGAGTGTGACATGGCGCGTCAGGCCGTCGGAAGGTCGGCGGGATCTTCTTCCTGCTGCAGGGCTTCCGCCTCTTTTTTCAGGTGGTGGAAGCTACGGCGGCTGAGTGGCAGCAGAAGCAGGTAGATAATGCCCGCACCCGCCAGTGCGCCCCATGGGTCGGCCACGAATACGGCCGCATACCCCCCGATCCCCAGCATGACCGGCAGGACAAAAGGGGCGGGAACCTTGAAATTCTTGAAGGACCAGACCGGCAGCGTGGAGACCAGCAGGAATGCCGTACCACTCAGCGTAAGGGCGGGCATCAGCGGGTCGCGTGCGATCTCATACAGGGAGTCCCAACCCAGCTTGTGCGCCTCCAGCCCAAGGAATAACGGAAACATCGCAAGTCCCGCGCCCGCAGGGGCCGGTACGCCGGTGAAGAAGTTGCTGGCGTATTTGGGTTGTTCCACATCATCAAGGCTGGCGTTGAACCGGGCCAGGCGCAGTGCCATGCACACCGTGAACATGATGCACGGGACATAGCCAAACCGGCCACCTTCCTTCAGCGCCCACAGGTAAAGGACAAAGGAAGGAGCCACGCCAAAGCACAGGAAATCCGACAGGCTGTCGAATTCCGCGCCAAAACGGCTGGTCCCGCGCAGCAGGCGCGCGATGCGCCCGTCAAGCCCGTCGATGCACGCGGCAATCAGCAATGCGGTCGCGGCCTCGCCAAAACGTCCCTCCAGCCCCATGCGCATGCCCGTCAGGCCCGCGCACAGGCCCAGCATCGTCATGATGTTGGGCACCATGCGGTTGAAGGACGGCCCACGCACCCGCGGTCGCCTGCGCCGGATCAGGCGCCTGTGTCGCTTGGGCGCTGTAGCCGGGGAAGCATCGGTCATTGCGGGTTACAGCCGCGCCATGACCGTTTCGCCACCGGTCATGGTCTGCCCGACCTCCACCAGCGGTTCCACACCTTCGGGAAGGTACAGGTCGGTGCGCGAGCCAAAGCGGATCAGGCCGAAACGTTCGCCCTTTTCGTATTTCATCCCCTCTTCGGCATCGCACAGGATACGTCGTGCGATCAGGCCCGCGATCTGCACCACGGCCATGTTACGGCCATCGGGCAGGGTCAGGCGTAAGGCATTGCGTTCGTTCAGCTCCGACGCCTTGTCCAGGCTGGCGTTCAGGAACTGTCCCGCGTGATAGGCCACGCGTGTGACGGTGCCGGCGGCGGGCATGCGGTTGACATGCACGTCAAGCACCGAAAGGAACGTTGCGATCCGCCACACCGGCATCGTGCCCATGTCGAGTTCGGGGGGAGGGGCGACCTTTTCCACCGAAACGACGTGACCGTCGGCCGGGGCGACGACGGCATGCGTATCCGCCGGGACCACGCGTTTGGGGTCACGGAAGAAATACAGGCAGAAGCCAAAGAACAGGCCGCACGCCGTGCCCGCCAGTTTCGTGGCCCGGAATGGCAGGGCGCGACCCAGCAGCGCGCCCGCGCCAGAGGCCAGCAGAAAGGGACGGGCCGCCGGGTGGGGGCGCGACATGACGAGCTTCAGGGATTGGATCAGGGACATGAGACAAGCTTCATGAAGATTTCGCAAACCAAGGTCAAGAGCGCATTGCGCGACCACCGCCATGGCGTGGCGCATTTTCGCCCGTCCCCGTCCCCGTCCCCGTCCCAATCCCCGTCTCAATCCCCGTCGCGCTGCGGCTGAAGGCATCGGCACGGCGCAGGCGCAGCGTCGGCACGCGGGCGGGGGCTGTGGCATTGCCCACCGGGGCATAGGCATCCTTGACCGCCTCGATCACGCATACCCCGCCCAGATAGGGCAGGAGCCGCGTGCCCGCGCGTTCCAGCATGCCCGACCATCGCCGTCCGCCTGTCGGGCCGACGGGCGGGAAATACAGGGCGTTTTCATGCCGTTCCACCCGCAGGCATGCGGTGGCGAGGGCACGTGTGACCTGCCGGTATGAAAACGGCGTTCCCTGGCCAAAGGGTGATGTATCGGCATGCGCCCACATGCCCGACCGGTTGGGCACAACCAGCAGCAGGCGTGCGTCATCCTTCATCACCTTCCACACCTGCCGCAGCAATGTGTTGCGCGCATCCGTGACCTCCAGCGCGTGGATCATGACGACACGGTCGAAAAACAGTTCGCAGAAGGGAAAGCGTTCCTCCGCCACCACACATTCACGACCTGTCACCCCTTCCGCCGGGGCGGGACGTGTGACCAGCGTATCCAGTCGTGCGGAGATGCATGTGGTCGTGTCATTATCCCACAGCGACAGATAGGGCGCGGCATAACCGACCCCCAGTATCTGTCCTTGCACTATCTGTCCGCGCACCTGTCCGCCCATCCGTTCCTCTGGCGCCGCGGGCCAGAATGACGACAGGTGCCGCCGCAGGTGGGTGGCGGCCAGCCTTCCACGGGGGCTGGCATAGAACTGGCTTGCGATGCGCGTGTTTTCTTGCATTGTCCATCGTTAGCACAAACCGCCCGCCCATGTGGGCGAAGGCATGGGGGGCAAAGGCACGGGGCATGCCTGTGGCGCATGGGACGCGGGCAGGTTCCGACATGACGGTGCAACCGCACAACCGCTACAAGGGCACATAAGGGAAATAGAGACAGATGGCGCTTTTCATAAAACCCATCCCGATACTGGAGGATAATTATGCCTGGTTCCTGCGCGACCCGGTGACGGGGGCATGTGGCATCGTCGATCCGGCGGAAGAAGCCCCCATCATCGCGGCGATTGCCGCATATGGCGGGCGGCTGGACCGTATTTTCCTGACCCATCACCATGCCGACCATATCGCCGCCGCCGATGCGCTGCGTGCGCGGTACGGGGCGCTGGTGATCGGTGCCGCGGCGGATGCGCACCGCCTGCCGCCGCTCGATATCGCGGTGAAGGACGGCGATAACGTGGCGTTGGGGGCGGCGGATGCGGTCGTGATCGACACGCCGGGGCATACGCGTGGGCATGTCAGCTATTTCTTTCCCGCGACGCCCGCGCTGTTCTGTGGCGATACATTGTTCAGCATGGGATGTGGGCGCCTGTTCGAGGGAACGGCGGACGAGATGTTCCACAGCCTGCGCCGGATCGCGGCGCTGCCGGATGACACGCTGATATGCTGTGGCCATGAATATACCCTGTCGAACGCGCGGTTCGCCATGCATGTCGATCCCGCCAACGTGGCGGTGGCTGAACGGATGCATGCGGTGCAGGCGTTGCGTGCGCGCGACATGCCCACATTGCCGGTGACATTGGGCGAGGAAAGGCGCACTAACCCCTTCCTGCGCGCGTGCGACGCGCGGTCGCTTGCGACACTGCGTCAGGAAAAGGATGTTTTCCGGTGAAGCTGTACAGTTCCGTCCTCAGCCCCTATGCCCGCAAGGTCCGCGCCGCGATTTATGCGCTGGGACTGGAAAACCGGGTGGAGATCATCAACGTCAACATCTCGGCATCGCCTGCCGTGGTGCTTGATGCCAATCCGTTGTGCAAGATCCCGACGCTGGTGGGGGATGATGCGACGGTCATGTACGACAGCAGGGTCATCGTGGAATATCTTGGCATGGTGGCAGGGTCCGACATGCTGGTGCCCGCATCGGGCATGGCGCGATGCATCGTCTTGCGCACGCAGGCGCTTGGCGATGGCATCGCGGATGCCGCGATCCTGTATCGCGGGCTTGTGGCGGCAGGCCTCGCCCCGGATGCCGGGCTTGCGGCGCGGCAGATGGCGGCGGTGGAACATGGGCTGGCCACACTCGAACGCATGGCGGGCGACTCGACCCTTGGTGCAGGCGGCCCGCCCGATGCCGGTGCGCTGTCGGTGGGATGCGCGCTGGGATTCCTCGATGCACGATTTGCCGAACTTGGGTGGACAGGGCAGTATCGTGCCCTGGCGGAATGGTATGACCGTCTGGCGCATGTCGAATGCATGCGGCGTAGCGTGTCCTAGGCACCGTGGCAGTGCCCGCCAGGCGCGCCATACCCAATGAAACAGGGCGTCAAGCCACCGGTTCCGCAAAGAAGGAGCACAGTCTATTGTCGTCACCGCATGTTCCAGTTGTCATCAAGAAGTATGCAAACCGGCGATTGTACGATACCGAGCGTTCAACCTACATCACGCTCGACAGCCTTGCCGCCATGGTCAAGGACGACCGTCCCTTTGTCGTGCTTGATGCAAGGACGGGCGATGACATTACCCGCGGCGTGCTGGCGCAGGTCATATTGGAAGAGGAAACCAAGGGCCGCGCCATGCTGCCGATTCCATTCCTGCGGCAGTTGATCCGCTGGTATGGCGACAGCCGCCAGGACGAGGTGTCAGAGTATCTGGAGCGCATGATGGACGAATTCATCGCCCGTCAGGCCCACACATCCCCGGAACTGAGTGCGCTGGGTGCGGAAAATGCACAGATCATCGGACAGGTGATGTCGATGTTCACCTCGCTTTACGCGGTGGAGCGCGGGGCCGGCAGCGGCCCGTCGGTCGAAAGCCTTGTGCGTGAGGTCATGGAACTGCGCGAGGAAGTGCAGCACCTGCGTGCAGGTGCGCCCGGTGCGCCCGGTAAGCACGGTGCGACAGGCACGGCGGCATCGCAGCCGGGCGACGGCGCATCGTAAGGCCGGTCGCGCCGTTTTGTGCCGGATCACATGTGCCGGGCAAAAGGGGCGGCCACCCGGCCGAGCGTGGTGTACCGATATGCTGGCCATGTGCATTTCTGGCCACGCGCATTTCTGGCGATGACCATCAGGCAATGACCACTATGATACGCCGTTCATCAGGCGATGAACGCAGATATGTTACCTTACGCGGCGGATGACCGGATACTCCATGACGAACCCCGAAATGACCTCACTCGAAGATTTCCTCGCCACGCGTGGTATTCAGCCGTCATCAGGGGGAATTGTCCTGCCCCCCGGTTTTTACGAAATTGGCAATGTCGTGCTGGACGGCGAAAGTGTCAGCGTGCGGGCCGAACATCCCGGGACCGTGACGTTCGAAGGCAGCCTGCGTCTGGGTGGGAATGTCACGTTCGAGGGGATTACCTTCAGCCCCGCCCTTGATGAAGATCTGCTGCCGCGCATGGATATTTCACAGGGGGGGACGGTTAAAATCCTGAACTGCCATTTTCGCGGTGGGGAAAATGCTGCCATTGTCCTGTGTTCGGGGCTGGTGGAGGTCAGGGACAGCAGGTTTGAGAATGTTCGTGTAAAAACAGCCCTGCAGGTCAGCGGGGAGCACAGCCGCCTGTCGCTGGAACGCTGTGTCCTTGACGCCTGCATGCAGCCGTTGGTGGCCAGCAGCTCTGCATATGTTGGCATGGAACAGTGTGAACTGATCGGCAGTGCGGAGATTTGGCCTCAGGTGGTCATAAAAACCGGTGCGCAGGTGACGCTGGAGGCATGCCACCTGCGTGATGGGTTGAGCCATGCCGTGTGGGTGAAGGAACAGGGACAGGCCAGCATCACGGGCTGCACCATTTCAGGCTTTCACAAGGTTGCGGCCATTCGCGCACAGGATGACGGATCGAAAGTGGACCTGTCGGGCACGATCCTGCACGAGGGTAAGCAGCAGATTTTTGGACAGACCCGGGCCATGGTCGCATTGACGAAATGTGAACTGATCGGCAGTGCAGAAGGCTGGCCCCAAATAACCATGGCAACCGGCGTACAGGTGACGCTGGAGGCATGTCACCTGCGTGATGGGTTGAGCCATGCCATATGGGTGAAGGAACAGGGACAGGCCAGCATCACGGGCTGCACCATTTCAGGCTTTCACAAGGCTGCGGCCATTAGCGTACAGGATGACGGATCGAAAGCGATCCTGTCGGGTACGACCCTCCGCGAGGGCCTGCGCCCAGTATATGGACAGGACAAGGCCATGGTTGCGTTGGCGAAATGTGAACTGATCGGCAGTGCGGAGAAATACCCCCAGGTGACCATGACAACCGGCGCGCAGGTAACGCTGGAGGCCTGCCACCTGCGTGATGGGTTGAGCAATGCCGTATGGGTGAAGGAACAGGGACAGGCCAGTATTACGGGCTGCACCATTTCCGGCTTTCACGAGGCTACGGCCATTCACGCACATGATGACGGATCGAAAGTGATCCTGTCGGGCACGATCCTGCGCGATGGTAAGCAGCAGATTTATGGAGAGACCAAGGCCATGGTCGCATTGACGAAATGTGAACTGATCGGCAGTGCGGAGAAACGCCCCCAGGTAACCATGGCAACCGGCGCGCAGGTAACGCTGGAGGCCTGCCGCCTGCGTGACGGGTTGAGCCATGCCATATGGGTGAAGGAACGGGGGCAGGCCAGCGTCAGGGGCTGCACCATTTCAGGCTTTCACAAGGCTGCGGCCATTTGCGCACAGGATACGGGGTCGCATGTCATCATGTCGGGAACAGCCTTCTCAGATGTAGGCAAGACCCAGTTCGTGTGTGATGGCGGCACGATTTCCAACAGGTAGGCAGGCGGCCGCGTATGCCGTGGCCCGGAAAGGATCCGGGCCTGATCGCGTTGGCGTGCGTGGGATCATATTCCGTCCGCAATCTGGCATCCAGACAGGAAAAGCGCGTTTATCCACATGACCGCCATTACAGGGGGCATCTGCCGCCATGCTGGTGGACGGGCATATATGACAGGCGTATTACAGCGGATATATCCCAAAAATCCGTTTGAAAAACAGCATTCTGCGTCTTTGGCTTCGGTGCATGGACCCTGCGTCCCGGCTGCATGCGGTGGTATGGGCATGGGCCATGGGGACGAAACCATTGTCGGTTTTCTACGGCTTCGGGGATGTTGCTACGCTGTTTTCAACACAATTATCCACAGGTGGCGGCGTCAATAACGGCAGGCCATTGTCGCGTGACAGGGTTTCCCACGCCGTGACGATGGCCGGCAGGATCTGCGTGCGTTTCGTGGTGCAGGCCAGGGGCGGTCCCAGCACGATGTGGATGGTGCCCGGACGTTTGATGAAGGCGTTGCGTCCCCAACGCAGGCCGGAATCCGTCGCAACCGGAATAACCGCAAGGCCCGAATGCGCGGCCATGGCCGCGATGCCGGGATGCAGTTTCCCGATCCTGCCTGGTGGCATGCGTGTGCCTTCGGGAAAGATGATGATCTGGCGATGGTCGTCGCGCGCCTTGTCCGTCGCCGCCAGCAGCGCACGCAATGCCTTGGCCCCGCCCGCGCGTTCCACCGGGATCATCCCCGTCAGCAGCAACATCGGCCCAACCAGCGGGATGCGCGTCAGTTCGCTTTTCATGACATAGGCAGGGCGTTCCACCAGGTTCATCCATACCAGCGTATCAAGGGCGGATTGGTGCTGGCACGCCAGCAGGCACGGACCATCGGGCAGATGTTCACGCCCGCTGACCACGATGCGGATGCCGCAGATCCGTTGCAGTCCTTTGACCGTCAGCCGCGTCCATGCCTGGGCATAGGACAGCGCGCATGACGGGACGAATATGCGGATGGGCAATGCCACGATCCCCATGACAAGCGTCAGCACAAAGAAATAGACATTGAAGATGCAGGCGCGCACGAACGTCATGTCAGGCGGAATCCCTTGGGGCAGTTTGAAAGGGGCAGTTTGAAAAAGGCGGCCTGGATTCGGACAGGATCTTTGATAAAGATTTTTCAAGACGCTTTGAACGGGCAAGCATTTGGTGGTCCAGAACCTGAAAACCCAGAACCTGAAAATATGGGGTGTTTCATTGGCAGGCCTGTCCAGGATGCCCCATCACATCCTGCGACAAAGGCGCGGCACGGTGACCGCGCCGCCCTGTAACACCAGAAAATCCCCCCCAAGACAAGAAACAAGACAGCCCCGTCCGGTGCCCGGCCTGCCGGGTCATCACGGCGTCACGGCATGGGATGTGGCGGGCCGGATGTCGTCATGATGGATCAGGCCATGCACCGGGCGGGTCCAGCGCGCGGTATCAATACAGGCAAGCAGCCATTTATCATATTCCACCACCAGCAGCCGCCATGTCGCAAGGCGCCGTGGGTGCAGCAGTGCGGGGGGCTGCACCGCAAAGGGATAAAGCGTGACACCCGGCGCCGCGCGGGCAATTTCCATCATGGCGCGACGGATGTGATATCCCGCCGTCACCACAATCAGGGAATGGATGTCCTGCGCGCGCACCCACTGCGCCGTTTCATCCGCATTGCCCAGCGTGGAGGTCGCCTGTCGCCCCAGCGTGGTCCGCAACCAGACCTCCAGCGGCAGGACCCGTGGCGCGCGTGTCAGGAAATCCCCCAGCGTGGCGTGCGGGTCCACGCCGGAGATGAGAAGCCGGCGCGCACGGTGTTGCGCCATCAGTTGCAATGATGCCTCGATCCGTCCCTGTCCCCCCGTCAGGGCAACCGCGCCGTCGCAGGGTGGGGGCATGCGGGGCGGACGGCGGGCATCGCGTACAAACCATGCCAGTCCCGCCGCCCACGACATGATCAGGACACACACGACCCCCAGCGCCAGCGAAACGGCATGGCGGCGTCGCGCGTGCGGTTCCGGTTTCATGGCAGGCGCCGCAGCCATGCCCGCACCGTCATCTGCGTCGTGACCCACCCCAGGACGGCGGCCCCCACCGGCAGCGCCCCCGGCATCGCAAGAAGCGAGGGCGGAAGCACGCCCAGTACCTGTGTCGCGGATGCGGCATTCCATGCGGCGGGTGTGAACACCGACTGCATGTCGGGCATGTCCGCGCCATTGAACGGCGCGGCCAGAAGGCACAGCACGACCAGCACCGGCATGGCCAGGATACTGCCGCATATTCCGCCCACCAGCGCCAGCGCACCCACCCGCCACGCAAAACGTGCAGCGATATAGCCGTCTGTCGCGCCAAGGGAGTGGATCAGGTCGATGGCCCGCCTGCGCGCCTGCAGGCCCGCGCGCGTCGCGGCCATGATGACGATGGCCGACACGGCGATGACGATGAAGATCGCCAGCAGTGCGCAGGTCTGCAGGCTGTCGGCCAGCGCGGCGAGGCGGTCGCTCCATATGCTGTCATGTTCGACCACGATGCCCGGGACGCGCGCCTGCAATGCCTGCATTACAGTATCGGGCAGGTGGCGTGTGTCGCGGGCATGCACCTCGATCACGGCGGGCATGGGCAGGACAAGGTCGCTGCCCTGTTCGATCCATGGGGCAAGCAGGTTGCGCAGTTCGCCATCCGTCAGGCGATGGACCGCCTGCGCATCGGCCCCGGCCGACAGGGTGGCCATCGCGGCCTGTATCCGTGTCGTCCCCGCCGCCATGGCCGCGCCGTTCATGCCTGCGCCATTCATGCCCGTGCCCGGTGCAGGGAGGGCTGGGTCATCGGGCTGTGGCACCTGCACGGTCACGACCGCGCCCGCCCCATGGGTCCAGCGTACCGACAGCGCATGCGCCCCGATCCCCCCGGCAAGCGCAAGTGCGGCAAGGAACGCCATCGCCCCGACAAGGAAGGGCAGCAGCCGGTCGGGGATGGCCTGCCGCAGGGCAAGGCCATCGCGGCGGCGCGTGCCGGGCCACAGGGCCATGCGTTCAGCCCTCCTGCACGAGGTAGCCCTGCATCAGTTCGATCGCATGGGCGGGATATTTGCGTACCAGCGCATCGTTATGCGTCGCCACGACAATCGTGGTGCCCAGTTCCGCAAGACGGTGGAACATGGTCATCAGGCGCGTGGCCTGCCGGTCATCAAGTGCATTTGTCGGTTCGTCCGCCAGCAGCAGGGCAGGGCGGTGGATGACGGCGCGCGCAATGGCCACGCGCTGCTGTTCCCCCCCCGAAAGCTGTGGCGGCAGGGCGTCGATGCGCGACCCCAGCCCGACCCATTTCATGATGGCGTTGACCTCATGGCGGATCTCGCTTTCAGGGCGGAGCTGCAGGCGCAGTGGCAACGCCACGTTATCGAACACCGACAGGTCATCCAGCAGCCGGAAATCCTGATAGACCACACCGATGCGCTGGCGCAGGCGGGCGATCACGCCCCGTCGCGCCTGCATCACCGGCACGCCCAGCACCTCCACCATTCCTGAGGACGCACGCGCATCCAGCGCAAGGAGGCGCAGCAGGCTCGACTTGCCCGCGCCCGATGGCCCGAGCAGCCAGCGGAATTCCCCCTGTGATACGGCCACGCTGACATGATTCAGTGCAGCCCCCTTCTGTGCCGAGGGATAGAGGTAGCTGACGTCTTGCAACCGGAACATGGTGCGCCTGTTTACATGCTGCGCGCCGAAACGGCCGACAGTGTCGCGCACAGGGCCGCCGCCGCCATCAGCGCCAGCCCGTCAAAGATGAGCGAGGACGGCGTCAGCAGGTGACTGCCGAGGTTCAGATGGTCGGGAATGGCGTGGGAGACACGCACGATCACATCATGGGCCTGCGGGTCGCCAGCTTCGGATGAGGAACTGACGATCCCCATCAGGTGCGGCAGCGCGCTCCATCCGATGCCCACGATCAGAAGCAGCGGCGCCACCAGTTCGGCAACCTGTTGCACGAAATAAAATGCGAAATAGCACACGGACCACACCGCGACGCGGACGATGTTCACCCATGCAGGACGTCCGGTGGTGGGGGCGGTATTGGAAAAGGGGGTGTCCATTATCAGATATCTCCGGCATGCAGGTGCAATGCGCCGCCCGGCCTGTCGGGAACGCATTCCTGCCCGAGGTAGCGACGGCTTGTGTTAAATGCAAACTTCTGCCTTGTACACATACAACGCGACGCATGGAAACGGATAGCAACGTGCCACGAAACCGGGATATGGGATACGGCCTGCGATCAGGCCACGATGTCCCCGTGCAGGGGGCGGGGATGCGCGCGATGGTTGTCTTTTGCATCGGCGCGCAGGCGCATGCCCTGCCGGTGGGGGATGTGCATGAATGTATTCCCGCCCCGGCATTGTCTGCGTTTGCGCTTGACCTGCCGCACCTGCCGGGATGGTTCTGGCTGGGGAATGCGCGCGTGCCGGTCATCGACCTTGCGGTGCTGATGGGGGTGCGCCCGCCTGCGGTGCTGCATGCCGCGGACCTGCTGTATCGCCCGTTGCTGCTGTGCCGGGATGTGGGGGGGCGATGGGTGGCGTTGCTGGTGGACCGGGTGATGGATGTCATGGAGGTGCGCGCCGATGCGATCCGCCCGGCCGGTATTGATCGCATGGCGGGAGGCTGTATTGTCGGCGAGATTGATCGCGGAGGCGAACCACCCGCTTTCGTGATGGAGATGGATGGCGTGCTGCGGCAGGGCGAACGTCTCAGGCTGGCGCAGCTGATGGCGCGCGAGGAACAGCGCGCAGCGTTATGGACTGCGAATGGGGCGCGCGATGTCTGAGGTCAGCGCCGGGTTGCGACGGGTCATTTCCGTGATTACCGCGCGAACCGGCCTGCATTATTATACCGACAAGCCGGCGTTGCTGGAAAAGATCGTCGCCGCGCGCATGTCGGCCCTGGGATGCCGGGGATATCTCGATTACCTCGAACATCTTGATGACGAGGCGCTGGGCGCTGCCGAATGGCGCGAACTGGAATCCGCCGTCACCATCGGGGAGACCTTCTTCTTCCGCTATGCCGAGCAGTTCCGCGCGCTGGAGGCCACGATCCTGCCTGAACTGCTGGCGCGGCTGCGGGGTGTGCGCGTGTTGCGGATCTGGAGTGTCGGGTGCTCCAACGGGGCGGAACCCTATTCGCTTGCGATCGTGCTGCAACAGTTGCTCGATCGCCGGGGGGAGGACGGGTGGACCATCGAAATCCTGGGCACCGATATCAGCACCCGCGCGCTGGAGCAGGCACGGCAGGCGGAATTCGGCTGGTGGGCGCTGCGTGACCTGACACCGCGCCAGCGCGCGGAATGGTTCGTCCCGGTGGTGGAGGGACGGACATGGCGGCTGAAAGACTGCTACCGGCAGATGGTGCGCTTCCGCCACGCCAATATCATGGACCTGCCGCACGGACGCGGGCCGGCCGGGCCGTTCGACCTTGTGCTGTGCCGCAATGTGCTGATCTATTTCGATCCTGTGCAGGTCGCGCGGCTGGTGCGTGAAATGGCGCAGCGCATGACGGCGGGGGGGTGGATGCTGGTCGGGCATTCCGAACCGATGGAACATTTCGAAAGCTTCATGCAGCCTGTGCGCCTGCCGGGCACAATGGCCTTTCGTGCGCGGGCGGCGGCGGACATGCCGGCGGGTGCCCCCGCGCAACAGCGTCCCATGGCGGCCCTCACGGGTGTTGCAGGCCTTGCAGGGTTAGCGCCGCTGTCATCGCCCATTATTCCCTGTCGTCCCGTGCGCCCATCGCGTCCTGCACCTTCATTTCCCACCCCCATGTCATCCGGCCCGGCCCGTAATGACCCGGCGGGTGAAGCCGACAGGGAGGTGGCAGGCGGCAAAGCGCAAGACAGGAAAACGCCAGACAGGGAATTACAAGGCAGGGAATTACCAGACAGGGCATTACAGGACAGGGACGCAGGCAGTCGGGATGCAGGCATCCTGCGCACGATACGCCAGCTTGCCGATGGCGGGGCGCCGCGCCGTGCGGTGGGGATGTGCCGTGAGTACCTGCGCCGCGCGCCCATGGCGGTGGGGGTCTATTTCATGCTGGGCGTCCTGTTGCTGACGCTGGGCGAGCATGAGGGCGCGGTGGAGGGATTCCGCCGCGTGATCTACCTGCGCCGGGGCCATGTGATGGCGCGATGCTATCTTGCCCACCTGCTGGAGGGGACAGGTGCCGCGCAGGAGGCCCGCCGCCTGCGTGCGCAGGCCCGCGAACTGGCGCTGTGCCTGTCGGCGACGCATGTCCTCGAAGGGGGCGGTGGCCTGACGGCGGGGGGGCTGCTGCGGATATTGCAGGACAAGGAAAACCACGATGCGGGGCTGCTGGCCGCATTGCCTGACATCGCATCGGGGCTGGCGTGATGTCGGACCATGCGCATGACGGCGCCGTCCCCCCACCGGATGGCGTGCAGGCCGGGCCGGGGCAGGAGCGTTTCGCACGGCGTATCCTTGCCGAACGCGCCGCCCTGCTTGCCGCGCGGCGCGATGGCGCCGCCGCGCAGCCCTCGCCGGGGCGGCGCATGCTGGTGCTGGATGTGGGGGGGCGCGAATGCTGCATCGACCTCGACGCCGTGCTGCGTGTGACCGACCCGACATGGAGCGACATGCCCCGCCGCGCCGATTGTCCCGCCAGTGTGCGCGGCGTCTATGGCTATCAGGGCGATCTCTATACCGTCTTCGACCTTGCCATGCTGCTTGAGGAGGGGGCGCAGCCTGACCCGGGGGTCATGATCCTGCTGCGTTCGGTGTCCTCTGTGCCGCTTGCGCGCATCGCGCTGCTTGCGGGGAATGCCAGAGGCGTTATGGATATTCCCGCCACCGCACCATCTGTCCTGCCATCTGGCTTTCCCACCGCCGTGCTGCCTGGCGGGCGGCATGTCGTGGTGCTGGACCCGGTCCGTCTTTTTTCCGTCCGCTATTCCGGAGTGTAGCCTGTCGTGACGATTGCAAACCGTCTGTTGTTCGGCTTCATGGTCGGCGTCCTGCTGATGGTCTCGCTTGGCGTCTATGCGCTGGGACAGATCCGTGACGTCCGCGATGAAATGACCATCATCGTTACACGTGACCTTACGGTCTATCGGCAGTTGACGTTGATCCGCGTGGATGAAACCGACCTTGCGGCGCGACGGCTTGCGATTGTCGCGCATTATTACGCGCATGATTACGAAAATGCGCCCGGCGCGCTGGATGACGCCATTTCCGACTGGGATGAACGCGCCCATCAGGCGGACGAACTGCTCAGCAGCGTCACCGCCGGCGCGGACGAGGCGCAGCGCCTGGCCCAGTCCACAGACCAGCGCGACATGTTCGCCACCGTATCGGGGCAGTTGCGTGAAATCGCGCAGCAGGTGCTGGTGGATGAACGCGCGGTCGGCGCGCTGTTCCATGCAATGCGTGCGGGCGACCAGCAGATGGTGCGCGAACAGGTCGGCCGGATCGAAAGCCGGGAGAAAGAGATCGACCAGCTTGTCAGTCAGGCGGCCTCGCTGCTGGACCGTGGGGTGCGCGTTGCGGAAACGCAGGGGGGCGCGTCATATGATTACAGCCGCCGTTCGCTGGCCATCGGGTTGGGGGTTGCGGTCATCGTGGCCCTGATCGTGACGTTCTGGACACGGCGCTCGATCATGGAACCGCTGGCCTCCATCATGCATGTGATGGAACGCGTGGGGCAGGGCGACCTTGCCACCCGTGCGAAGGTGGGCGACATGGGCGAAAATCGTGACGAGGTGGCGCGCCTTGCCGCCGGGCTGAACCGCATGATCGACGGGCTGCGTGAAATCGCACGCCAGAGCGGGGAGGTCACGCGTGATCTGGACGTGGCCGTGGCGGATATCCGCGCCTCCACCCAGCAGCAGGCCGCAAGTGTGGAGGAACAGTTCGCCGCCATCCAGGAAACGGCGGCCACGGTGGACCAGATCACCCATTCCGGCGCACAGATCAGCAAGCGCGCGCGTGAGGTGATCTCCTCCGCCGAGGTGATCGTCCACAGTTCCGCCAGCGGGCTTGAGGCCGTGGAGGAGACGGCCCGCGCGATGGCGCGCACCCATGACGGGGCCGAGGCCGTGGCGTCGAACATCGTCGCACTGTCCGAACGGACCGAAGCGATCAGCGAGATCATCACCACGGTCAACGACCTGTCCGAACGCTCCCACCTGCTTGCGCTCAATGCCGCGATCGAGGCGGCGGCGGCGGGTGAACACGGGCGTTCCTTCGCCGTGGTCGCGGCAGAGATGAAGATCCTTGCCGATCAGTCGCGCGATGCGACGCAGAATGTACGTTCCATCCTTGGTGACATCCAGCGCGGCATCAACACCTCGGTGATGTTGACGGAAGAAGCGGTCAAGCGTGTTTCCGCCGGGCGTGAACGTACCGATATCGCTTATAAGACGATCGAACGCATGACTGGCGGGATCGAGGAAGGTGTCCATGCGTTCCAGCAGATCGTCGCCTCCACCAACCAGCAGCAGCTTGGCATCGAACAGGTCATGACCGCGTTGCAGAGCATCCGCCAGGCCAGCCAGCAGACATCGGGCGGCACGCGCAACCTTGAGGCATCGGCAAGTAATCTTGGCAAGCTGTCGAAGCAGTTGCTGGCGATTTCCGCCCGCTATCGGACCTGACACCGGTTGTGGTCGATCTCAGGCAGGAACTGCTGGCGGTTTTTGACGCGGAATATCGCGACCACCTGCGTGTCATCCGCGGCCTGCTGAATACAGGGTGCGACACCGCCCCTGCGCTGGCGGAGATATTTCGCCGCATGCATTCGCTGAAGGGGGCGGCGCGCGCGGTTGAAATCCCGGCGGTGGAAGATGTGGCCCACGCGGTGGAAAACCGCCTGTCGATGTTGATGGAACGTGGCGGGACGCTTGATGGTGCGGATATCGCGGCCATCGCACGCGCGCTGGATGATATCGACGGCATCATGGAAACGCCCCCGCCGTCGCAGCCGCCCATGCCCGACCCATACGGCATGGCGGACGGGGAAGGCCCCGCCGCAACCGGCGCGCCGCCACCGGGCGAGGGGGGGGGCGATGCCTATGTGCAGGTTCCGGTCTCCCGCCTTGATGCGCTGTCGGGGGCGGTGCATGACCTGATGGGGGTGGCCGAACGCCACGACCGGTTATGGGAACGTTTTAGCGACCTGCTGCGTGACATGCGTGCGCTGGCGCATGCGCCGCAACGGGTCCATGCCGATCCTGTTGCGCTGTTTTCGCGCATGACGCGACGGCTGATGGCCATCGGGCGGGAACATGAACTGATGACCGGGCAGGCGGATCGCGCCCTGCTGCGCCTGGGCGAGGATGTGCATGCCATCAGCCTTGTGCCTGCCGGGACGGTGTTCGGGTCGCTTGCCGCGATGGCCCGGCGCATCGCGCGTGAACATGGCGGCCCGCAGGCACAGGTGGAGGTACGCCTGCGCGGGATGGAAGTACAGGCCGAACGCCGCGTGATGCAGGCCCTGCGCGATCCGGTGTTGCATCTGCTGCGCAACGCGATCGTCCATGGGCATGAAAGCCGCGCGCAGCGGCTGAAGGCTGGCAAGCCGGAACAGCAGACCATCACGCTGACGGTGACGCTGACGGGGGTGCGCCTTCAGGTCAGGGTCAGTGACGACGGGTGTGGCCCCGACCTGAAGGCGATTGCCGCGCGCGCGGTGCGTCAGGGCATGATCCATGTCGATGCGCCGCTGGACGCGCGGCAGTTGCTGGCGCGGGTGTTCGAACCCGGATTTTCCACCCGTGCGCATGTCGATCACCTGGCCGGGCGTGGGGTCGGCCTGTCGATCGTGGCAGAGGCCGCGCGTGCATTGCACGGCACCGTGGCGATGGAACAGGCACAGCCAAGCGGCACGGTCGTGACCCTGACGGTGCCTGTGTCGCAACGCCAGCGCACCGTTTTGCTGGTGGAAAATGGGGAACAGATGATCGGCCTGCCGGGGCGTGTCATCCGCCACCTTCTGCGGGTGATGCGCGATGATATCCGCATGGTCGATGGCTGTCCGTTCGCGGTCCTGCCACGTTCTGGCATGACGGGCGTCCCCCCCGGTGGCGATGGCGCGCCGCCGGATGATGAGGCGCTGGTGCCCATCGTGCCGCTGTCGGCGTTTGTGGGCGATGATGCGGGCACCGGCTACCTGCCGGTGCGCAGTGGTGCCGTCACGGTCGCGGTGATGGAGGTCGATGGCGTATCGTGCGGTTTTGCCGTCGAACGGATGGTGGAGGTGCGGACGCTGCTGATTTCCGATGCGTCCGCCGTTGGGCTGGACAGCGAACTGGTTCCCGGCATCGCCTGGCCGCGTGAGGACCGGCCCGTTTTCGTCATCAGCCCCGACCGCCTGTTCGAACGCTGGCGCGCGCGCGGCGGGCGGGGGATGCATGTGGCGCCTGCCCCGCCGCCACAGGCCACGCCAGAGGCCCGGCGCGCGCCGCTGGTCATGGTGGTTGATGATTCCATCACCACACGGACCTTGCAGAAGACGATCCTGCAGGCCCATGGTTTTGACGTGATGCTGGCGGTGGATGGGGAGGAGGCGTTGATGCTGCTGTTGCAGTCGTCGCGTCGGGTCGATGTGGTCGTGACCGACGTGGAAATGCCCCGCATGGACGGTTTCGCCCTGCTGGCGGCCATCCATGCCGACCCGCGCCTTGCCACCATCCCGGTCGTGCTGATGACATCACGCGATAATGACGAGGAGATACGCCGCGGTCTGGAAGGCGGCGCACGTGCCTATATCACCAAGCAGAAATTCGATCAGGGCGAACTGCTTGAGACGATACGGGGACTGTTGTGAGCCACGCGCCCGCCATGCCGACGCGCTCGGTCCTTGTGGTGGAAGATTCGGCCGTCCTGCGCCATCTTCTGTCACACAGCATCCGTGCCGACGCGCGCCTGCGCCTGATGGATGCGGTCGAAAGTGCGGAAGAGGCGATCCGCCTTGTCCCGCATCTGCGCCCGGACGTGATTTCCATGGATGTGTGTCTGCCCGGCATGGACGGGCTGGAGGCGACGCGCCGCATCATGGCGCAATGCCCCACGCCCATCGTCATCGTCAGCGACGCGCTGGATGCGCAGGTGTCGATGAATGCGCTGCGTTCGGGGGCGCTGGCGGTGATCGAAAAGCCGCGCGGCCTGACATCGGATGCCGGACGCGCCGCCGTCGGCGCGATTACGACACAGCTTTATATCATGAGCCAGGTGCCCGTGATCCGCAGGCGCCTGCTGACGGCGCAGGCACCGCACCCCGCGCCGGTGGCGACGGTACCATCATGGACGGTGCCGCCGCGTATCCTTGCGCTTGCCGCGTCCACGGGGGGGCCACGTGCCTTTGCACAGGTATTGGGGGCGCTGCCGGTCGATTTCCCTGTGCCCGTTGTGGGGGTGCAGCATATGGGCGGCCCGTTCATGGAGGGATTTGCCCATTGGCTGGACCAGCAGGTCCCCATGCCCGTCGCACTGGCGCGCCATGGGGAGACGCTGCGCCGGGGGCATGTCTATATCGCGCCGGGCGACCGGCACCTTGCCATCGGGGCGCGGGGGGAGGCGGTCGTGCTCGATACCTCGCCACAGCAGGGGCAGCGGCCATCGGCGTCGGTGCTGTTTTCCTCTGTCGCGCGGGCCTTCGGACGGGGGGGCGTGGGGGTGCTGATGACCGGAATGGGCGAAGACGGGGCGCGGGGCCTTGGCGATATGCGGCGCGCGGGTGGCTATACCATCACAGAGGATCGCAGTACCGCTGTCATCCATGGCATGCCGGGTGCGGCGGAACGCGGTGGTGCGACCTGCATCAGCCTGCCGCTGCCTGACATTGCGCCACATATCGAACGGATCATGGCCGACAGCGCCGATCCCGCCGGGGGCGTGGCATCCCCCGCACGCCAGCCCCCCGGATGATAGAGACCACGGAACATGACCCGATCATGACAGTACAGCCCGATGATGAACGCCCCGCCACCGTCTTGTTGGTGGAGGATTCGGACACGCAGGCCCTGCGCATCCGCCATATGCTCCAAGGGCATGGGTTCAGCGTGGAACGTGTTGCAAGCGGGGAGGCCGCGCTCGATACCCTCGACAGCCATATCCCCGACCTTGTGATCGCGGATTATCACCTGCCGGGCATGAATGGCGGGCAGCTTGCGCGGCAGTTGCGCATGAACGCGGTGACACGCACCATCCCAGTCCTGATCCTGACCGAAGGGATCGAGCCGGGGTTGGAGCGCGAAGGGCTGGAGAGCGGGGCGGACGCCTATGTGCCCAAATCCTCCGACTCCGCACTGATTGTTTTTCGCATCCGCGCGCTGCTGCGTGAATATGCGGGTAATGTGCGCGCCCGTCCTGGGCGCGTCTTTCGCCGCGCGCGCATTCTGGTGGTTACGCCACGCCATGATGCAACCACCGATGGGGGCCGGGTCGGGGCGCTGATCGACCTGTTGCAGCGTGACGGGCATATCGTGACCATCTGTGGTGATCCCGCGCATTTCGACCGTCAGATGCTGCTGGACCCCGAATGCGCGCCGGATTGCGTGGTGGTGGACCTGACGGTGGGCGGGATGGATGGCGTGGTCTTTTGCCGCAGGCTCGACGAACTGCGTCAGGAGGTGCTGATGCGGGGCGGTGTGCCGTTGCGTATCCTTGCCATCAGTCCGCCCAGCCCGGACCAGCGGGAATTTTCGGCCCGCGTGTTCGAAACGGGTGTGGACGACCTTGTGCCCGATGATGTCGCCCCTTCGGTACTGGCGCTGCGTATCCGGGTGCTGGTGCGGCGCAAGCTGCTGCAGGATGACGTCCGCCGTATCGAGGTGGAGCGCCAGAACCGTGAGATCGCGGTAAAGAGCGCGCGTGCCGAAGCCGCGGCGATTGCGTCAAAGGCATCACTGGCAGAGGCGCTGGAACAGGCGAACCGTGAACTTGCCGATGCCAACCGCAAGCTGATCGAGACGCAGGGCAAGCTGGTGCAGACCGCCAAGATGGCGTCGCTGGGTGAACTGGTTGCGGGCATCGCGCATGAAATCAACAACCCGCTGGCCTTCATCCTGGCGCATAAGGATACCGTCGCACGCGGGCTGGACCGCGTTATGGATATGGAGGAGAGCTCGACGGATACAGGCCACGGGGCGCGGGGGGCGATCTTGCGCAAATGCCGTGATCGCGTGGCGTCAATGAACCTTGGGTTGCGCCGTATCCAGAATCTGGTGCTGAACCTGCGCAAATTCTCGCGATTGGACGAAGGGCTGTTCCAGGTCATCGACGTGCCGGAGGCGCTGGAGACGGTGTTGGCGCTCCTGACGCAGAAACTGGGCAATGGCATTGCCGTACATCGCGACTATACCGCGCCGGAGCGACTGTACTGCCAGGCCGCGCTGCTCAATCAGGTCATCATGAATATTATCAGCAATGCCGCCGATGCAATTCTGGAGGCGGCGGAACGTGATAATCCCTTGTCCGACATGCCTGCGCAGGGCCGGATCGACATCCGCACCGAACTGCGCCGCGAGGGGGAGGGCGGAACCCCTGCTTACGTCTTTACGATTTCGGACACCGGCCCGGGTATCGCGCCGGATGTGCAGGAACGTATTTTCGAACCCTTCTTCACGACCAAGCCGGTCGGGGCGGGAACGGGGCTGGGGCTTGCGATCGCCTATGGCGTGGTGCAGGCCCATCAGGGGACGCTGATGGTCACAAACCGCGAACAGGGCGGCGCGCAGTTCACCATTTCGGTGCCATGGCGCGCGCAGGAGGCAGAAGACAGGACCGATGGGCAGGCAGGCAAGGCATGATGGGAAAGACGACGATATGACAGAACAGGCCCCGCGTCCCGTCATCGTGGTGGTGGATGACGAACCCGAAATCCTTGTCGCCCTGACGGACCTGCTCGAAGATTCCTTTAGCGTCGTCGCCACCACCTCCCCTGTGGAGGCGCTGGAGATACTGGCGCGGCGCAATGATGTCGATGTGATCGTGTCGGACCAGCGCATGCCAGAGATGGGCGGCGATGTCATGTTGGCGCGCGCGCGCGAAATCTGCGACGCGCAGGCGATCCTGCTGACGGGATATGCCGATATCGGCGCGGTGGCTGCGGCGTTGAACCAGGGGCGGATTTCCTTTTATTCGCACAAGCCATGGGACCCTGACGCCCTGCGGGCGATGATCGTGCAGGCTGCGGATTACCACCGGCTGGAACGCGAACTGCGCACCGAACGGCAACTGCTGCACGGGTTGCTTAATAATATGCGTGCGGGCCTTGGCTTTAAGGATGCCGAAGGACGCTTCGTACGCATCAATCATCAGGCGGCCGATTTCTATGACCGTGACATCGCCACCTGCCTTGGTCAGCGTGAAGAGGATCTGTGCGATCCCGTGCTGCTGCCCGCCCTGCGCGCGGCGGAAGAGCGGATGCGCGACGAAGGCCGCGACGAGGCCGCGATCGAACTTCCGCCGCAGGTGGGGCGCACCCATGGCCGCTGGCGCGAGTTCACGCGTGTCGTCCTGAATGACGGGGAAAGCCCCGATGTCTATTCCGTGGTCATCAACCGCGACATTACCCGGCAGCAGGAAATGGAAGGTCGCCTGCGTCAGGCGGAGAAGATGCAGGCCCTTGGCACCATGGCCGGCGGGATCGCGCATGATTTCAACAATCTTTTGACGGCGGTGCTGGGATCACTGGAACTGGCCCATGAAATGCTGCCCCCTGAGGAGGGCGCGGTGCTGCGCCTGCTTGACAATGCCACGGCGGCGGCGCGGCGCGGGGCGTCGCTGACGCGCAGGCTGCTGAATTTCAGCCGCCCACGCGATCTCAGCCTGGAGCCGATCGACGTGAACGCCCTGCTGCATGGCATGAAGGACCTGCTGGCGCAGACGGTGGTGTCGCGGCAGGACAAGGCCCTGCCGATGCCGTGTTCCATCATCGTCGATACCGCCGCATCCGATGGGGGCCTGCCGCCCGTATGCACCGATGCGGGGCAGCTTGAACTTGCGGTGCTCAACCTGTGCATCAACGCGGTGGACGCCATGCCCGATGGGGGGGTGATCCGTGTTTCCACCGCGCTCAAGCGTGTGCGTGAGGTCGTGGCGGGCACGAACCTTGTGCCCGGCAGTTATGTCATGGTGTCGGTGCAGGACCAGGGCATGGGCATGTCGGAAGAAACGTTGGCGCGCGTGTTCGAACCGTTCTTTACCACCAAGGATGTGGGGCGTGGCACGGGGCTTGGCCTGTCCATGATCTATGGCTTTGTCCGCCATGTGGGGGGCGAGGTCCAGGTCCACAGTACCCCCGGTGTGGGAACGCGCGTGGACCTGTGCCTGCCGGTGCAGGATGGAACCGTGCGCGAGGGGAAGGTGGACGAGGCCGTATCTTCCATCATGCCCGACCGGCCGCTGCGTATCATGGTGGTAGATGATGAACCCGGTGTGCGCGCGGTCACGGCCGGGTTCCTGCGCGCCCGTGGGCACGAGGTCCATGATTATGCCGGGGGGAAGGCAGCCGTCGCCGCCCTGGAGGCGGGATTGGGCCCGCTGGACCTTGTCATCATGGATGTGATGATGCCCGAAATGGGGGGGCAGGAAACGGCACACCGCCTGCAGGCGATCCAGCCGGGGCTGAAGGTGCTGTATCTGACGGGGTATGCCAATCTTGGCACCCTGCCAAAGGGGGGGAATGTCATGCACAAGCCTTTTACCCGCGCGGGACTGGCGGAACAGATCGGGCGAATCATGCGTGGCGGGGGGGATGCCGGTGCGCAGGCAGGGCATGGATGACGTCCATCCCCCTTGTGCTGCGGGGCAAATCTCCTATTTCTTCATGATATGCAAGATCATCATGTAAATCCCCACGATCCGATTGGCTGGCACGGCACAACCATCCTGTGCGTGCGGCGTGATAACCAGGTGGCGATGGCTGGCGATGGCCAGGTGACGCTGGGTGCGACCGTCATAAAGGGCAATGCGCGCAAGGTACGCCGCATCGGCCCATCGGGCAGCATCCTTGCCGGCTTTGCCGGGGCAACCGCCGATGCCTTTACCCTGCTCGAACGGCTTGAAGCCAAGTTGGAGAGGTATCCCAACCAGCTTGAACGCGCCTGCGTCGAACTGGCGAAGGACTGGCGCACCGACCGTTACCTGCGGCGGCTGGAGGCGATGATGGCCGTCGCCGATGCGGATCATTCCTATACCCTGACCGGTAATGGCGATGTGCTGGAACCTGAAGATGGCATCATCGCCATCGGGTCCGGCGGGAATTACGCCCTGTCGGCGGCGCGTGCGCTGCTGGGTATCGACGGGTTGGGCGCGCGTGAAATCGCGGAACGGTCCATGAAGATCGCGGGTGATATCTGCGTCTATACGAATTATTCCGTCACGGTTGAAACGCTGGGCGGTGATGTGGACAAGGGACAGGCATGATGGAAATCCCCAACCATTCCCCGCGGGAAATCGTCTCGGAACTCGACCGTTTCATCATTGGCCAGACCGACGCCAAGCGTGCGGTGGCCATTGCGCTGCGCAATCGCTGGCGCCGCGCGCAATTGCCCGAGGGCCTGCGTGATGAGGTCGTGCCCAAGAATATCCTGATGATCGGCCCGACCGGGTGTGGCAAGACCGAGATCGCGCGTCGCCTCGCACGTCTGGCGCAGGCGCCGTTCCTGAAGGTCGAAGCCACGAAGTTCACCGAAGTCGGTTATGTCGGGCGGGACGTGGAAAGTATTGTGCGCGACCTTGTGGAGGTCTCGATCAACATGCTGCGTGACCTGCGGCGTCGCGACGTGCAGGCCAAGGCGGAAATGGCGGCGGAAAACAGTCTGCTTGATGCGTTGGTGGGCGAAGGCGCGTCGGCGGATACCCGCAATAAATTCCGCCGCATGCTGCGCAATGGTGATCTGGAAACCAAGGAAGTCGAGATTTCCGTGACGGAGGGACCATCCCCGTCGGGACAGGCGGACATGCCGAACATGACGCCGGGTACGGTCATCAACTTCTCCGACATGATGAAGGGTTTCATGAACCGCGTGCCCCAGCGCCGTCGCATGACGGTGGCAGAGGCCCGCGCCGCCCTGACGCGTGAGGAAGCGGACAAGATGCTCGATACCGAAACCCTGACGCGTGAGGCCGTGGCCCATGCGCAGGATCACGGTATCGTCTTCCTTGATGAAATCGACAAGGTTTGCGCCCGTGGGGCCGAAGGCGGCGCGCGTGGCGGCGATGTCTCGCGTGAAGGGGTGCAGCGTGATCTGCTGCCCCTGATCGAGGGGACGACGGTTTCGACCAAATATGGCCCCGTGCGCACGGACCATATCCTGTTCATTGCATCGGGCGCGTTCCATATCGCCAAGCCTTCGGACCTGCTGCCCGAATTGCAGGGGCGCCTGCCGATCCGTGTGGAGCTGTCCTCGCTCACGCGTCAGGACCTGCGCCGTATCCTGACGGAACCCGAACATTCGCTGCTGACGCAGTATATCGCGTTGCTGGGCACGGAAAAGGTGACGCTGCGCTTTACCGACGATGCGGTGGATGCGCTGGCTGAACTGGCGGCGGATATCAACGAACGGGTGGAAAATATCGGTGCGCGCAGGCTTGCGACCGTGATCGAGCGGCTGCTGGAAGAGGTCTCCTTCACCGCCACCGACCGGGCGGGACAGAGCGTGGAAATCACTGCCGCCGATGTCCAGGAAAAGGTGGCCCCGCTGGCTCGCAAGGGCGACCTGAGCCGCTTTATCCTGTAAATCCCCACGAGACTGGCAGAATGTTTTTGGACGCCGCCTTTTTCGAAGAAAAGGCGGCGTTTTCCCTGAAGCCTGTTGGAAAAAGCTTCACCAAAAACTTCTTTATGATTTGCAGGCCATGCCTGTGGCGAGCAAGAGGAAGAATATGACGGATCCATTCGTAAAGCCCGAAGACGATACGGCGGCAGATGCGATTGCGGCGATTGCCGATGAACTGGCGCTGTTCGATGACTGGATGGATCGGTACCAGTACATCATAGAACTTGGCCGCAAGCTGCCGCCCTTTCCCAAGGAATGGGCAAATGACGCGCACCGCGTTCCCGGATGTCAGAGCCAGGTCTGGCTGGAGGCGAAGGACATGGGCGATGCCCTGTTCCTGGCCGGGGCATCGGACGCCGCCATCGTGTCGGGGCTGGTGGCGTTGCTGTTACGGGTTTATTCCGGGCGCAGCAGGGCCGAAATCCTGCAGACCGATCCGGGGTTCCTGCGTGAACTCGGTCTGGTACAGGCTTTGTCCACCAACCGTGGTAACGGGGTGGAGGCGATGGCCCGCGCCATCCGCAAGGTCGCGGCCACGCAGGACGTGGCCTGAACGCCACTTACGTCCACACCCCGTTTGGGGGGGCGGGGCAATGCAGTCATTACCCCGTCACAGGTACGCAATGCGTGTCCTTAGTATTCCTGCACGACGTCAAAGCCCGCCGCGTCCACTGCATTGGCAAGCGTGTCGGGATTGACGAACGTATCGTCACACAGCACATAGGCTTCGCCCTTTTCAAGGGAGACTTCCACGTCACGGACACCTTCGACCTGTTCGAGGGAGCGGCGCACCTTGGCCGCGCAGCCGTCACAGGTCATGTCTGATATCTTGAGGGTGAATTTTTCCATCTGGAACTCTTTCCTTACGTCGTCGTGGGCAATGTCGTGGCGCGCCATCGGTTCAGCAATAGCGAACTGGTGACGACCGATACGGAACTCATGGCCATGGCGGCCCCGGCGATGGCGGGGTCCAGCATGCCCATGGCCGCCAGCGGGATGCCTATTATATTATAGATGAAGGCAAAGAACAGGTTTTGCCGCACCTTGCGCAATGTGGCGCGTGACAGGGAAATCGCGTCAAGTATCCCGCCAAGATTGTCACGCATCAGGATCACACCCGCGGATTGCACCGCGATGTCCGATCCGTGGCCCATGGCGAAACCGATATCGGCCATGGCCAGTGCTGGTGCGTCGTTGATCCCGTCGCCCACCATACCCACCACATGGCCCTGCCCACGCAGTTTTTCAATCTCTGCCGCCTTGTCCTGTGGCAGTACGCCCGCGATGAAGCGGTCCATGCCCAGTGTCCGGGCGATTGCGGCGGCTGCCTGCTGGTTATCGCCCGTCAGCATCAGGGTGGCGATCCCGTCGCGGCGCAGGGCCTCGATACAGGCCGGGGCTTCGGTGCGGAGGCTGTCGCTCAGTGCGATATAGCCCACGATTCCCCCCGAATCCGCCACGCCAATGACCGTGTGTCCCTGCTGTTCCAGGCGCGTGACGGTGTCTGGCATGTCCGTATCGGTGCTTGTCCCCACGAAATGTGGCGCGCCGAGGCGCAGCCGTTCGCCCTGTGCCGTCCGTCCCTCTATCCCGCGACCGGGCAGGGCGGTGACATCATGGATCGCAATGGGGGCAATACCTTGCTGGCGGCCATGGGCGACGATGGCGCGGGCAAGGGGATGTTCCGAGTCCTGTTCCAGCGCGCACGCCATGGCCAGCAGACGTCGCGCGTCATGCCCCGGCAATGGCGAGACTTCGCGCACTTCCGGCTGTCCCTTCGTCAGGGTGCCGGTCTTGTCCAACACCAGAAGGTCGATCGTATGGGCATGTTCCAGCGTGTCGGCGTCACGAAACAGCAGCCCCGCGCGCGCGCCACGACCGGTGGCGACCATGATGGCCGTCGGCACCGCAAGCCCGAGCGAGCATGGGCACGCCACCACCAGTACGGCAATCGTTCCCGTCAGTGCTGTCGCCGCATGCCCATGAACCATCCATCCCACGATGAATGTCAGCAACGCGATGCCCAGCACGCCGGGCACGAAAATGGCGGAGATCCGGTCCACAAGCTGCTGAACCGGATCGTGGGACGCCTGCGCGCGCTGGACCATGCGCACGATCTGCGACAGTGTGCTGTCGGCCCCCACATGTTCGGTACGCACGCGCAGTACGCCGTTCTGGTTGAGGGTGGCGCCAATTACATGGTCATTGACCGTGCGCGCCACAGGCACGCTTTCGCCCGTCATGGCCGACTGGTCCACGTCGGATTGTCCGGCAATGACGATCCCATCGACGGGAATGTTCTCGCCCGGGCGCACGACAACGATATCGCCAACGCGCAGGGCGGCGACGGATATGTCGCTGACCTGCCCGTCGCGTTCGACATGCGCAACCTTGGGTTGCAGGCGCAGCAGGCCGGCGATGCCCGCGCGCGTCTGGTCCCGCGCCCGTGCCTCCAGCAGGCGGCCAAGCAGCACGAGCGTGATGACCACCGCGCCCGATTCAAAATAGACATGCCCGGAAAGGGAGAACAGCCAGATGACCGTACTCGACAGCCACGCAACCGTGGTGCCCAGCACGACCAGCACATCCATGTTTGCCCCGCCCCCCCGGACGGCCTTCCATGCCTTCTGATAGAACGGCCAGCCACACCCGAACTGCACCATGGTCGCCAGCAGGCATTGCAGCCACAGGGGCAGCATGAAATCCATCCGCCCGGAGACCATGTCCACCATCCCCAGCAGCAGAGGCAGGCTCAGTATGGCCGACAGCGCAAACATCGCCCATTGCGACCGCAGGGCCGTGGCATGGGCGTGTTCGCGTGCGGCGGTATCGTTATCGGATATGGCCGTTGGCGCCTGCACCGGTGCGGCGTCGAACCCGCCCTTGCGCACCTGCGCGATCATGGCAGGCAGGTCCGCAAGGCCGGGAACATAGGTGATATCCGCCTGTTCCGTGGCAAAATTGACATGTGCGCTGACGCCGGGCAGGCGGTTGAGCAGTTTTTCAATCCGGCTGGCGCATGCCGCGCAGCTCATCCCCGTCAGTTGAAGCGACAGGGCCTGGGTGGGGATTTCAAATCCCGCCTTGCGCACGGCCTCGAACACGGGGGCAAGGGCGGCTGTGGTGGGGGGCTGTGCAAGGCCGACCGTAGCCTGCGCGGTTGCGAAATTCACGCTTGGCGTTGTGCCGGGTACGCGCCGGATGACTTTTTCGATCCGGCTGGCGCAGGCGGCGCAGCTCATGCCTGTTATGGGGAAGGTAACAGCCGTCTGCGTTGCCGTGGCCATGACTTCATTCCTGAACTGTCACGCCTGATGGAAACTGGCTGTCGATTGGCGCGTGACCCTGATGTTAGGGCGGGCGGGGCCCAATGCAACCCCGCCCGCGCCAGTGTTATGTGGACGCCAATGTTAGGTAGCCCGTGTTAGGTAGCCCGCGTTCATGACCAGTCTCCGCGTCACAACCCGGATCATGTCGCAGGGCAAGGGCACACGAATATGCGTCAGTCCACCGTGCTCATGCGGGTTTCATCGACGAACTTTTCGGTATCATCATCGATCTTGCGCGATTTGCGCCCGGCGGGGCCGTGTACATACAGCGTCTTGCGGTCGATCTTCTGGTTGGTCCCCTCGGGCTTGACCGGCATTTCATAAACCGGCTTGCGCGCATGGTCCGCCATCTGAAGGGACGGGTTGAAGACCGAGTTGAACTTCCAGATCATGGTCAGGAAGTTGGTCTGCCCACGCAGGGCAAGGCGCAGCGCAATGCCCAGCGTGTCCTTGATCGCGGCCCAGCCCAGATGCTTGTTGTTCAGCACCTGTTGCGTCTTCACCAGTTCCTCATAAAACTCGCGCAGGGGCAGGGTGGTCGGCATGACCGCGTGCTGGATATCGAACAGGCGATAGTCGCGTGTCGTCAGCTTGCGCGATTCGCTTTCCCAGATCTCTGTGCCGGGATAGGGGGTCGTGACCGACAGGTTGACGATGTCGGGGATTTCCAGGCACCACTGGCGGATGACCTCGAAACGTTCCCGGTCCCATGACGGGTCGGCAATCAGGTTGATGGCGACGATCAGGTCGAGCGAGCGGGCGTAATCCAGCGCTTCGAAATTGCGGTCCATCGACACACGCTTGCGGAAACGCTTCAGCCCCTCGGCATCAACGGCTTCAAGGCCGATGAAGATGTAGCTGAGGCCGATATCCTTCCATTCGCGGAAAACTTCCTTGTTCCGCAACAGCACATCGGCGCGCGTTTCAAGGTAGTATTCCTTCTTGATGCCCCGGCGGCGGACTTCGGCTGCGATCGCCATGCCATGTTCGGCATGCACAAAGGCCACGTCATCAACGATGAAGATGCCGGGCTCCTTGATCTCCTGAAGTTCCTGCCCGATCACTTCCGCACTGGCGGTGCGGTAGGAGCGGCCATAGAATGTCCATGCGCTGCAGAACGTACAATCCCACGGGCAACCCCGTGCGAATTCGATGGAGGCGGCAGGGTCAAGCGTCCCGATGAAATACTTGCGGCGGTGGCGCAGCAGGTCACGTGCGGGGCGCACACCATCAAGGTTTTCGACAAAGATGGGGGGCGGGCCGTCGCCCTCCATCGTCACGACGCCCGGAACGCCAAGCAGGTCTTCGCCCTTTTCCCAGGCTTCGAGCAGGAGGCCCACTGTGGCGTCGCCTTCGCCCTTCAGGACGCAGTTGATCGCCCCGTCGGAAAGCGCAAGCACATCGCGCGCGATGAAGGAAATCGAATGGCCGCCGATGAACAGGAAAACATTGGGCAGGCGTTTACGCGTTTCCTTGCACAAATCGATGATTTCAGGAACGTTCGCAAGGTAATTGCCCGAAAAACAGATCGCATGCGGGCGGAATTTCTCGATACGTTCCCAGTAATCGTTGTGATTTTCCACCTGCAGGTCGATGATATCGACATCATGCCCCTTATCACGCGCGGCACCCGCGACAAGTTCCAGGCCCAGAGGTTCCAGTCGCAAAAATACCTTTGTGTACATCAGCGAACTTGGATGAACGGCCAGTAATCTCATTATTTCACCTCGGGCATGGGTGGGGGCAGGGCTGGTGCGGACGTCCACATACGCAATCCAGAGGGAAATTTACAGACTTCCCACGGTGGTATTTGACGTTTTTATAAATCGCATCCAGTTATAAAAAAACCGGATAAGATACGAAGGGTGACAATATAAGACCATAATGTCACCCAATTCGCAGTTATATCACCTATGCACTGAAGATATACCGGCAGTCGTCCGGGCCCTGGAATGGCGGTCGGGCGGGCGGGACGTGAACCTATGCGAAAAACGAAGGGCTGGGCTGGGGGCGTGCCTGCGCGGGCCTATCGCCACAAGCACTTTCATGTCACACTCTGGCGTTAACCTCCGGGGGCGAGATGAAGCGCAAGACACTGCGAAAAGTGACGGGTCCATTGATGCTGCTGGCATGCGGCGGTGCGATGGCGCTGGGTGGATGTTCCGCCGAAATCGGGCGTATGCCGTATGAAAGTGACGTCCGCTGCCTGCGTAAGGAACTGGGGACGCAGATGCATCTGAGCTTCCCCCTTGCCGCCAATACATGCCAGCGCATGACCGATCATAATTTTGCGATCGGTTCGAAAAACCCGCAGCCCATCCCGCTGAACCTGCATAATGCCCCTGACCTGCAAAAACAGGCGGACGAATACGGATACAGCTATACCCGCTGACCCACGCCGCAACGGGAATGGGTTCTGCGGGCGGGCTGTGTCAGTTTTCCAGTTCGCTGTCCCAGTAAAGATAGTCCCGCCAGCTTTCGTGCAGGTAATTGGGCGGGAAGGAGCGTCCGTTATCCTGAAGCAGCCAGCTACTGGGCTGCTGTGGCGTGCGGGAGGGATACATCCGCAGTTCATGCGGCATGTATGATCCCTTCAGCAGGTTGCACGGGCTGCATGCGGTTACGACGTTTTCCCATGTGGTGCGTCCCCCCTTTGAACGGGGGATGACATGATCGAACGTCAGTTCGTGTGTCGGCAGGCGCGTGTCACAGTACTGGCATGAAAAATTGTCGCGCAGGAATACATTGAACCGTGTAAACGCCGGGCGTCGGGCGGTCTGGATGTAGTCCTTCAGCGCGATGACGCTGGGCAGGCGGACTTCCTGTGATGGGGAATGTACGACTTCGTCATATTCGCTCAGGACGGAAACACGGTCGAGCCATACCGCCTTGATCGCGTCCTGCCATGACCATAGGGAAAGCGGGAAGTAGGACAGGGGCCGGAAATCGGCATTCAGGACGAGGGCCGGGAAATGTTGACTGTCAGAAAGCACGGGCGCATCCTTGATGTGATGCCGCCACACAAGTCTTCAGGCGTCCTTTACTTTGAACCGAACGCCGATCATGTGCGCCGTCATGAAGTAACTGCCCTGAATCTATTGCAGACCTCTTTCCATGTGGCAAGGGAGGGTGCGTGCGAATATTCGCGAACCCTGTTCCGGTATCTGCGGGTTATATGGAAAATGTCGATGCTACTTGACTGTTATCGTGTGGAAAATGCCTGACATAACCCGTTTTGCCCCCAGCCCCACCGGGGGGCTGCATCTGGGGCATGTGGCATCCGCCCTGTCGGGATGGCAGTCGGCAAGCGAGTCGGGTGGCCGTTTCATGCTGCGGATCGAGGATATAGATCCCGGCCGCTGCCGTGATGTGTTTGCCCACGACCTGATGTACGACCTGCGCTGGCTTGGGCTGGACTGGTCCGAACCGGTGCGATGGCAGTCGCGTCACCTTGCGGATTATGCGGCGGCGCTGGCTGGTCTTGGCGCGCGGGGGCTGGTTTATCCATGTTTTTGCACCCGGCGCGATATTGCCGATGAAATCGCCGCCTCCGCGCATGCCCCGCATCATGCGCCCGATGGCAGCGTGGTATATCCCGGAACCTGCCGCCATCTGTCAGCGGCGCGGCGGGCGGCGTTGCTGGCGGCGGGGGCGCCACATGCAATGCGCCTGGACATGGGGCGTGCGCTGTCGGTGCCCGGTGCATCCGATCTGACATGGCATGAACGCGGGCAGGGGCGGCAGCGCTGTCATCCTGAACTGTTCGGTGACGTGGTTCTGGCGCGCAAGGACGTGATGGCGTCCTATCACCTGTGTGTGACGCATGACGACGCGTTGCAGGGCATTACGCTGGTGACGCGTGGGGAGGACCTGCGCCCGGCCACATCGTTGCATCGCCTGCTGCAACATCTGATGGGCTGGGCGGAACCTGAATATGCCCACCATGCGCTGTTGTGTGATGAAACGGGACGCAGGCTGGCCAAGCGTGACCGGGCCATGACCATCGCCGCGATGCGTGCCGCAGGGATGAGTGCGCGTGCCGTGCTGGCCGCCGCGGGCTATCACGGTCCTGTCATGGGCTGAACGGATGCCGCCTTTATGCGGGCAAGGGGTGCGAAACATGGGCGTGGTGCATTTGTGCTGTTTTCACGATGGCGGCTTCGCACTAGGGTTTGCAACCGACGTTCCAGCAAGGAACGGTAACTTCATGTCATAATGGATCTCGGTCTCATGGATCTTATCGCCGCGCGTCTTGACAGGATCAGCCCCAGCCAGACGATCGCCATTTCCACCAAGGCACGTGAACTGAAAGCCGCGGGCAAGGATATCATCAGCCTTTCGGCGGGCGAGCCCGATTTCGACACGCCCGCCAATATCAAGCAGGCAGCCATCCGCGCCATCGACGATGGGCAGACAAAATATACCGACGTTGCCGGAACCCCTGCATTGCGCAGGGCTGTTGCCGAACGGTTCCGCCTTGATTCGGGGCTGGATTACACGTCCGATGAAATCATCGTCTCCAACGGGGGCAAGCAGGTCATCTATAACGCGATGGTGGCAACCATCAATCCGGGGGATGAGGCCATCATACCCGCCCCGTGCTGGGTTTCGTATCCCGATATCGTGGCCCTTGCCGAAGGGACGCCGGTGGTCGTGCCATGCATGGCCGAACATGGGTTCAAGCTGCGTCCTGCCGACCTGGAGGCCGCGATTACGCCACGCACGAAATGGCTGCTGCTCAATTCACCGAACAATCCGACGGGCGCTGCCTATGACGCCCAGGAACTGCGCGGGCTGTGTGATGTGCTGTTGCGCCATCCCGATATCTGGATCCTGACCGACGATATTTATGACAAGCTGGTGTATGACGGGTTCACACCGGCGACCATCGTGCAGGTCGAACCCCGCCTGCGGGCGCGCACCGTCACCATGAATGGTGTGTCAAAAGCCTATGCCATGACCGGCTGGCGGATCGGTTTTGCTGGCGCGCCGGTCGAACTGATCCGCGCGATGAACAAGCTGCAGGGGCAGTCCACCTCTGGCCCGTCCTCCATCAGTCAGGCGGCGGCGCTGGAGGCCGTCAGTGGCCCGCAGGGATTCATCGCGGAAATGGTTGCCACCTATCAGAAGCGGCGCGACCTTGTGGTCAGCATGCTTAACCAGGCATCCGGCCTGCAATGCGCAACGCCGGAAGGGGCATTCTATGTCTTCCCGTCGCTGCGTGGCTGCCTTGGTAAGACCAGTGCCGGCGGCGCGCGGATCGACAGCGACAAGGATTTCGTGACCGCCCTGCTTGATGAAGAAGGGGTCGCCGCCGTCCATGGCAGTGCGTTCATGTTCGCGGGGCATTTCCGCATTTCCTATGCCACCGACACCCAGAGCCTGACAGAAGCATGTACGCGCATACAGCGCTTCTGCGGTGGCCTGCGCTGAGACGGGATCGGAAAACGTCATGACAAGCAGTACTGCAACCGCCACCGACGGATTTCTGGCCGGGTGCATGGATCGTCTGGAAACCCCGGCGACCATCGCGATGGCGCAGCGCGCGCGCGCGTTGAAGGCCCGGGGGGAGGAGGTACTCTCCCTCGCCCTTGGGGAGCCCGACTTTCCCACGCCCGCAGGTGTGATCGAGGCCGCCCATCGCGCGGCCCTCGACGGGCAGACGAAATACCCCCCCGTGGAGGGAACGCCCGCGTTGAAGGCTGCGATCATCCGCAAGTTCGCGCGGGAAAACGGCCTGACCTATGAACCGTCGGAGGTCATGGTTTCCAACGGGGGCAAGCAGGTCATCTTCAACGCCTTCATGGCCACCATCAATCCGGGGGACGAGGTGATCGTCCCGCGTCCGTACTGGGTCAGCTATCCGCTGATGATCAGCCTGTTTGGCGGGGTGCCGGTCTTTGTGGACTGTCCAGAGGAAAATGGTTTCCGTCTGGATGCGGCGACGCTGGAGGCGGCGATTACCCCACGGACCAAATGGCTGGTCCTGAATTTCCCCAACAATCCCACAGGTGCGACCACCACGCGCGCGGACCTGGAGGCGGTTGCCGAGGTCCTGCGCCGTCACCCGCGCGTGCATGTCCTGTCGGACGAGATTTATGAACATCTTGTCTATGACGGGCATGCCCATGTTTCGATTGCGCAGGTGGCGCCGGACCTGAAAGGACGTGTCCTGACGCTTAATGGCGTATCAAAAGCCTATGCTATGACCGGTTGGCGCGTGGGATATGTGGGTGGTCCCGCCCCGTTGATCCGCGCGATGAGCGGTATCCAGAGCAGTTCGACATCGGGCATCTGCTCCATCAGTCAGGCCGCGTCGGTCGCGGCACTCGACGGGCCGTCGGGTGTGGTGGAAACGATGCGCCAGACATATGACCGCCGTCGTCGCATGGTGGTGGATGCGCTGCGCCAGATCCCGGAACTGACCTGCGCGATGCCGCTTGGCGCGTTTTATGTCTATCCGGGGATTGCCGCGTGCATTGGCCGCACCAGTGCAGGTGGCCGTTATATCGGAACGGACGAGGATTTCGCCATAGCCTTGCTGGAGGAACAGCATGTAGCCGTTGTTCACGGCAGCGCATTTGGCAAGGGGCCGTACCTGCGCCTGTCCTATGCCACGTCCGATGAAATTCTGGTGGATGCCTGTGGTCGTATCGCAACGTTCGTGGCGGGCCTGCAAGGGTGATATCGCAGGATAAGAACCCGGGGGATGTTTCGAAACCATAACAGCCCCTGATCGGTTTTTTGCAAAACCTGCGCAAAGGCGTCGCCTTGTTGACGGAACAGGTGACGCCCGGAAACTGTCATGTCCTGCATGCAGGACATGACATTCAGGGTATGAACTGTCCTTAACCCGATACCCGTCCATCGGTGGCAGGGGGGGACAGCACGAAAATTCCTTCTGTCAGCAGGGTCGGCAGGAGGAATGCCGCCCCCGGCAGGCCGCACAGCCCCATGGCCACCGCAGTTGCGATCATGGCCGTTATATAGGCAAGCCGCCCGCCAACACGTTCCGCCATGACAAAGGCAAAAGCCCCACCGACCCCGGTGATCGCGCCAATCGCGGTGCGCCATGGGTGTTGTCCGGCGCCATGGCCCATGCTGTCGATGATCTGGCTCAGGGCAGAGGATTGGTCTACCGAAGTGCCGCTCATGCCGAACATAAGGGAAAATGGCAGGATCAGGACGCTCAGCACATCGCGCAGCAGGCCGACAAACCCACTGACAAGCGGGATCAGCAGAAGGATGGCGACAGACGAACTGGTGCTTAACGCCACGATCAGCAGGCCGATGCGCCGCTGTTGTCCCGGTGTTATCGGATGATCATGCATCCGCCGTGCCTTTCCGTGCCGGATATCGCGTCGCAGGCATGCCGCATGGATATGGCCCCATCGTGGGGGCCGGTTGCGGGGCCGGCGAAATGACGCCCTGAATCATGAATGTCCTGCGCCATGAATAACCCGGTGATGACCCGGCGATGATCCGGATCATGAACGCCCCCGCCCATGAGCGTTCCGGGTCATGATGGGTTTATTTCTTGCGGATCCACCACTTCACGGGTTCGTCTTCATCCTCTTCCGTTGCGACGTTTTCAACCGCAACGGTCGCACGGCGTGGCTGCGCCGTAATCCTGGCCTTGCGTATTGCCGCGTTTTCTTCCTTCAACCGGTCAATCTGCGCCTGTGCGGCATAAAGCTCGGTCTTGAGGCCAAGGATTTCCTCATTCTTCTGCGCGATCGTGTTCTTGGCTTCGCCAAGCATGATTTCCGCATGCCCGATACGGGTTTCCAGACCACGCAGGTTGCCCTGTGCCTCATGGCGCTGGCGTTCGGCGGTTTCACGCAACTTCTGCTCTATCTGAAGCTTGTTGCGCAACTGCTCTACTTCACCGTTACTGTCGGACTGTATGTGAAGTGTGCGTGTTGACGTCGGGCGTGTTGAAATATTCTGGTGTTCGACCCGGACGTCGCCATCCTGTACGAACTTGCGGCGTCGTGCCCCGGTTTCGGGCAGGCGCTGCTGCTGGCGTTTGGGCTGGGGCGCGCGCCGGGGGGCAGGTGACTGGGAAGAAGGTTTGTCCCTGTCCTGTCCCTTGCCAAGGCGTTCAAGCGCCTGACGCAGGGCCATTTCATTGACTTCGTCGCGGTGGGGGGAGGCGTCCTGTTCTTCTTCACCGGGGAAGGACAGGAATTCATTATATGATGACACGGTAAGACTCTTTGATAGATACAAAGCCGAGGATCTGGAGGATGGATATCAGCCACCAGAATAGGAAATTATTCCTAATGGGGATATTCCAAGATGTCGCACCTGAAAATGACTTCGTGACTATGTAGCCTTTATTCTGGAGGGAATGCAAGCATCCATCCCGATATTGCGACGTCTTCATGTTTTGCATGCACTGTGGGTGCTGTTTTATGGTGGAAGATCGCCCAGTGGCGATTTGAACAATATTCAGGACTGTCATTATGCTCTTCCCATATGGGGATGAGTATAGAAATATATGTTTCGATATGATTACGTCATATGTGTATCACACACTCTTGCAATGCGGCTTTTTTGTTCATGTTCTATTGAACCATGCTGTCATGAGGCGATAGCATCGCATTCGTGCCTGCGGTTTGCAGGTTGATGTGACACGCGTGTGGGGCATGCCCATGCAGGGCCTGGTTGGGGCCGGCGGCTGGCCCGCGAAGTGAATGGGTAAAGTGATGTCGGAAAACATGTCCCTTACGGAAAAGGCGCTGGCACGTCCGTCGTCCGTCCTGAAACAGGCGGGGGCACCATACGTGCTGGTGGTCATGGGGGTGTCAGGGTGTGGAAAGTCCACCTTTGCGCGGATGCTGTCCGAACGTATGGACTGCCCCCTTGTGGAAGGGGATGACCTGCACCCCGAGGCCAATATTACCAAGATGGCGTCGGGCACGCCCCTGACGGATACCGACCGGCAACCCTGGCTGGAACAGATCGGACAGCAGGTCGCGCAATGGGTTGACGCGCGCCAGATGGGGGTCGTGACCTGTTCGTCCCTGAAGCGCGATTACCGCACGACCATTTCAGGACGCCATGCGCAGGTATGCTTTGTCTATCTCAAGGGCAGCCGTGATGGCGTGGGGACGCGCCTGCGTGAACGCACCGGTCATTTCATGCCGGCAAGCATGCTCGACAGTCAGTTCGCGACCCTTGAGGAACCGCTTGATGATGAGGTCGTGCTGGAACTTGATGCCGCCGCCACGTGCGAAGACATGCTGGAGGCCGCATGCGCGGCATTGCGTGCGCTTGGGAAACCGGTGGGTCATGGCAACGGCATGGTGGAAAGCAAGCGCAACCTGACCTGATCAGGCCGAAAAGCTGCCGGGCATCCATGCGATGTCATCGCGCCCATCGGCGTTGAGATGCCGCCCAAGCACAAAGAAATAATCCGAAAGCCGGTTCAGGCAGGCGGGAATCCCCGGGGCAAGGGGGGTCATGCGATGCAGGCTGATCATCCGGCGTTCCGCGCGGCGGATGACCGTGCGCGCCAGGTGGGCCTGCGCCGCCGCCTGTGTCCCGCCCGGCAGGACAAAGCTCTTCAGGGCGGGCTGTTGCGCGCGCAGGCGTTCGATTTCGGCTTCGATCATCGTCATTGCAGCCTCTCCGGCGGGAAAGGCATCTATTCCCTTGTCCGGTTGGCAGACGATGCCACCAATATCAAACAGCAATGACTGGATACGGCGCAGGAATGCCGCGTCGTGCGTCTGGGGCGGGCAGGTCGCACGCAGCACGCCGATGACGGCGTTGGCTTCATCCAGCGTGCCAAGAGCCTCAATACGCAGGTCGTTCTTTTCAACACGCGCGCCGTTGCCCAGCGATGTCTGTCCCTTGTCGCCACCGCGGGTTACGACCCGGTCGATCCGAATGACCATGAATTCTCTCTTGGCGTGAAGTGATGCGTAGGCCGAATGGGCCGATTGAAAGTAACCTGCGGATGGAAATAATAAAAATTTTAAAGTGGTAGCTTATATTCGCAAAAGGTCACGCTCTGCACGACCCCACGTTGCCTGAAACTTTTAGAGAGTGTTTGAAAACAAATCATTGATAAAAAATAAGAAAAGTTTTGGGTGCCGCCTTTCGATCGAAAAAGGCGGCGTCTTCTGAAGCTTTTTGGAAAAAGCTTCACCAAAAACCTTTATAATTTCAGGATATTATTGAGCCTGATTTTTCAAACAGTCTCTTATCATGCGCTGCACTGGCGCGCCTATTCCTTGCCAGCGGTTGCGCAGTCAGAATGCAAACGCGCCCTGCCCCCGCATGGCAGGGGGCAGGGACATCAGGCACCGGATCAGTGCGTGGCGGTCGGCTTCTTCGCGCCCAGCTTCAGCGCGTCGTTCAGGTGCGCCTGTGTCGCGTCCGCCGTGGCGGAAGCATAGGACTTCAGGTCCGGGTCGCTTGCGGACTCAGCTTCGTTCTGGAACATCGCCAGCGCGTCGCTGTGGGCCTGCGCCTGAATGTCGAGGTAGCCACGGTCGAAGCGATGACCCTTTTCGGTCTTCAGGCGGTCGATGATCTGCTGTTCGTCGGTGCTCATGTCCTTGTTCAGTTCAAGCCCGTGCTGAAGCGCCAGTGCGGAAAGCTTGTTCTGGTTGTCGGTATGCTGCTTGACCAGGTCGGCGGCCAGGTCCTTCACCTTCTGGCGCTTGGCCTGCGCCGTGGCCAACTGCGAAATCTCGATTTCAAACGTATTCACCTCTGTGGCGTTTTCGGCAAAGGTCGTGTCTGAATCGGTAAAAGGCGGCGGTGCCGGCGGTGTCACAGCCTTTGGGGCACGCGCAAACGAAGAAACGGGCAGCGCCGCGACCGAAGCGCAGAGGAACCAGGCAGCGTATTTTTTCATGTATCATTTTCCTAACAAGAAATATGCGAACGACCCGCTGAACGTATGAAAAAGTCTAGCAGTTTTGCCCCTGCCGACAAACCCGCATTACAGGGTTTTATCTGCTTTTTAAGGGGGGCGTGAAAACCGTGGCTGTGAAACGCGGCGTAAGCTGCGGTGTAAGCCTGGGGACGTTTCCGGCCGGTTGGCGTTAAAAAGTCCCCCTGCCATGCCTGTGGGGTGGAAAAAGCTGGCCTCAGGTAATCATTATTATTTTTTATCAATGAGTTATATTTGAAAAACCTTTGTCGGTTCCCGTGCATGATGCATGCGCCCATGCGTGTCGGGCATGGAACACGGCGTCATGACCTGTATGGGCCATGGGGCGTTTATAGGCTACATGCTCGGGGGATAATATACGGGCTTTTTGGCCCGTCATGCCCGTATTCCCTGTCATGGATGGCCCGATGCCGACTGTTATTCGCTTTTTACTGTCCCTGGCCGCGCTTGCCGCGCTGTTGGGCGTGATCGCTGGTGCGTTCGTCGCGCACCTGCCCGACCAATTCTTTGCGCAGGGGGGGCGGGACATGGCCCGGCAGGCCATACAGATGCAGATGTGGCACGCGCTGGGGGTGCTGGGTATCGGCGTCCTGATGATGCAGGCGGGGTGTCAGCGGCTTGTCTCGCTTGCGGGGTGTGCAATGGCGCTGGGGATGTGCATCTTTTGTGGCGCGGTCTATTTCACGGCCTTTACGGGTATCCATCTTGGGGCGGTGGCGCCAACGGGGGGCAGTATCCTGATGCTGTCATGGTTGCTGCTGGCGGTGGGGGTCATCCGTTCATGACATCTGGACACGCGGACATGGCGCATGGCGAAACGTCGTCCCCCCGTCTGACAGGCTCCCCTGACCTGACAGGCATGGATGTCGGTGCCGCCTACCTCGCCGCGCCGGGGTTCGAGGCGGCGCTGGAACATGAACTTGCGCGGCAGGGTGTGGAAGTCCGCTGGCATGGGCGCCTTGCCCTGACGATACAGCCACCCATGCGCAGCGCATGGGCGCTGGAGGTATGGACCGCGCCGCAGTCGCGCGATATCCCCTCCATCAAGGCTGCGGCGCGCGACCTGCGTGCGATACAGCGCAACTGGGCCGGATATGCGCCGGACCTGCATCGCCGCTCTGCGCTGATTGCACAGAACCTGCCCCCTTTGGCTGCGCGACCGCTGGTGTTTCCCTCCCTCCCGCCGCAGGGGCATCTGGGGGCATGGACGCTGCTGTCGGCGGACAGGATGCTGCTGTCCCCCACCAAGACATCGCCCTTCATCAATGGGGAGGTGCAGTTCGTGGAGGATCGGCAAGGCCCGCCTTCGCGCGCGTATCTCAAGCTGTGGGAGGCATTCACACGGCTGGGGCAATGGCCTCGGGCGGGGGAAACCTGCCTCGACCTTGGGGCGTCGCCGGGGGGATGGACATGGGTGGCGGCCCGGTGTGGGGCTGATGTGATCGCCATCGACCGTGCCGACCTTGACCCGCGCGTTGCGGCCCTGCCTGGTGTTACGACCCGGCGTGAAAGTGCCTTTGGCCTCGACCCGGCATCGATGCCGCATGTGGACTGGCTGCTGTCGGACATCATCGCCTATCCCACGCGCCTGCTGGCGCTGGCGCGGCGCTGGATCGACAGCGGGCGTGTGGCGCGCATGGTCCTGACCATCAAGTTCCAGGGGGAGACCGACCATGACACGGCAGAGCAGTTCGCCGCGCTGCCCGGCGGGGTGGTGCGCCACCTGTGGCATAACAAGCATGAACTGACGTTCTTCTGGATGCGTACGGGCGCGCCGGACGTCGCCTGATGGCGTGCAATGGGGTCAGGGCCGCCCCGCCCGCCGCCTGCGCAGGCGTTCGATGCCGTATTCCCCCAACTGCACGATCCCGATGGCAAGGAGGCAGCACACAAGTGCGACGCCCATGATGATGGTGCGTTCGCGGTCGGTTTCATCCGCGGCCCCCGTCAGGCGATAGACCGCAAGCCACATGTCGGACCCCGCGATACGATCCACCAGCCCAGCGACCATCGCGCTGTAGCGCAGGCTGCCCATCAGCAACATTGTGACGATCAGGACACTGCCGGTTTTCGCCAATGTGCGGATGAGGGAGACACCGGTGGTTGCATCAGTATTCTTCATATGGATAGGCTACCTTTCCTCTGGAAGCGGGCGGGTCGCGGTCGGTTCGTGTCGGGGGAAGATGGCGGGAGAGGAAAACAACAGGATGAATGAACGTTTTGGACATATGTCGCGCCTGTGGCGCGCAGGGCTGGTGGCGGGTGCGTGCGTTGGCGCGATTGCCGGTGGGGCACAGGCCGCCACGGTTGAGGCACCGCCACAGATCGGCAACCTGACCCCAACCGTTCCGGCACAGCCTTATGGCCCGACGGAGGGGACGCGCGAACGGATCGCCACCGCATTTGACACCGCGCGGGCCACCGGGCGCAAGGTATTGCTGGATTTCGGGGGCAATTGGTGCCCTGACTGCCGTATTCTGGCGGGGTTGATGGATGACCCGGCCGTGTCCCCATGGATCGCACGCCATTTCGTGGTGGTGATGATCAATGTTGAACGTATGAATACCAACCTCGAATTCCTTGAGCAGCACGGGCTGAAGATTTCGGCGGTGCCGACCGTGCTGGTTGTGACGGCGCAGGGCAAGGTGCTCAATGCCGATGGCCTGACGGCTCTGGGCAATGCGCGCGCGATGTCGTCACAGGCGGTGATCGACCTGCTGGCACAGTGGGATGCACGCACCTGACAGTCTGCGGGCGCAAGTCAGCGGGCGCATGGTTCCCGATCCCCCGTGAGGGGACATGACGACATTGGTGGGGGAAGGGGCTGCTTTTCTCGCAAAGGCAGCAACCTTATAAATCCCTTGGGAAACAGCCCCCCCCGACCTGTGCCTGTTGCTAACGCCTGATTGAAAGCATTCCATTGACAAGGAATGGGAAAATTTCAGGCGATACCCTGTTTTCGCAAAGTTTTTTAAGAGACTGTTTGAAAAGTCTGTCTTGATAACACACTGAAATTATAAAGGTTTTTGGTGAAGCTTTTTCCAAAAAGCTTCAGAAGACGCCGCCTTTTTCGATCGAAAGGCGGCACCCAAAAACTTTTCCTGTTTTTTATCAATGATTTGTTTTCAAACAGTTTCTGATGGTTCCGGCGGCGTCATGCCAAGGTAATGCGCAGCCTCACGCACGGTATCTGCCAGCGCACCGGACTGAAACGGGGAGGTCAGCCCCGCATCGAGCACCAGCCCGGTAAAGGGCCGCGATCCCCCACGTTCGCACAGCGCGACATACTCATGCAGGGCGCCCTTGTAATCCGTACGGCTACGTTGCCAGAACTGCAATGCGCAGCACAGCGCAAGTGCATAATCAATGTAATAGAAGGGCGAGCGGTAGATATGCCCCTGTGCCTGCCACCGTCCCCCGGCGGAGGGGTGGGCGATCCCGCCATAATCCCGCCATGGCAGGTACCGGCGTTCCATGTCACGCCACAGCTCGTGGCGTTCGGCCGGGGACATGTCCGGCCGGGCATAGATTTCGTGCTGGAAATGATCCACGCATACGCCATAGGGCAGGAACGACAGCGACCCGATCAGGTGCATCTGCCGGAAACGTTCGGCCTCGCCGGGGGCGACCATCAGGTCCATATGCGGCCAGGTCAGGAATTCCAGCGCCATGGAATTGATTTCCGCCGCATCCATTGTCGGCCATAACAGGTCCACTGCAGGCAGGCCGCGACTTTTCCAGTTCTGGTAGGCATGGCCCATTTCATGGGTGAAGACGTTGATATCGTGCTGCGTGCCGTTGAAATTGGCAAAAATGAACGGCATTCCCACCGTGGGAAAGGACGTGCAGAACCCGCCCCCGGCCTTGCCATCGCGGTTGCGCAGGTCAAGGAACCCGCCTTCGCGCATCTGGCGATAGAATTCGCCAAGGTCGCCACCCATGCGGTCGAACATCACCTGCGCCTGTGCCACCAGCCTGTCGTGGCCGCCGATGGGGCGCGGGTTGCCATGCGGGTCGATCAGCGGTTCATCCCACGAATATACGCAGTCCCATCCCATCGTCGTGCGACGGCGTTCGAGGATACGCTGCACCAGCGGCACGACATGGGTGCGCACATCCTCGCGAAAGCGCGCGACTTCGTGGGGGCCATAATCCACACGTCGCATCCGGCGATAGGCCAGGGAGGTATAGGCGTCATACCCCAGCGCGCTGGCCATATCGGCACGCACATGCACCAGCCGGTCGAACAGCGTGTCGAACTGTTGCGCATTGTCCGCAAAGAATGCCCAGCGCACACGCTCTGCCTGTTCGCGCACGTTACGTTCGGTGCTTTCGGCATAGGGGGCAAGGCCGGACAGGTTGACCTGGCGTCCGTCGATCGACAGGCGGGCAGAGGCGATCAGCGCGGTGTATTCACCGCTCAGCCGGGCTTCCTCCTCCAGCGCGTCGGCGATTCGCGAATCGAAGGTGGTGATGTCCGTGCGCCAGAGTTCCAGCGTATGCGGCGTCAGCGTCGCATGCACCGCCTGCTGGTCCGGGTCATCAAGCAGCCGCCGCTTGATCGCGACCTCGAACGCGGTGACATAGGGCGTCAGCGAATCCGCGTAATCACGTTCCGCCTTGTTGGTGGCCGAGGTCGTATCCTGTGAAAACCGCAGGTCGGTCATTGCCGACCAGCTTTCGTAATCCCGCCGGATCGTATCGAACAGGCCCAGCGCCTCCGTGCGCCGGCCCTGGTCCAGCAGGGTGGAAACCTGCCCGAAGCGCAGGGAAAGCCGTTCCTTGCTCGGGCGTGGGAAGTCAAGTTCGCTGAATCGTAATGCCATGCCCCGATGCTGCCATCATAGACGGGCGAGGTCTATCGCCCGATGTGTGGCATCCCGATGTGTGGCGTGCGGCAGATGCATATCCTGACCCATGCCCATAGTCTGGGGAGATAGGCCACGGCAGGCGATTCGCCTTGCGATCACCTTATGATCGTCTCCTGTCCTCCGCCCTATCGCGCGCGCAGGACATAGCGTGCGAACCATACGCACATTGCGGCGAAAACCATGGCCCCGGCGATGTCCGGCACGACGGCTGGGATACCTGCGGGCATGATCGACAGCGCGCTGTCCCGTCCGGCGAACCCTGCCACCGCCGACAGCGTAACCCCCATCAGGCTTTCCCCCACGATCAGCCCCGATGCCAGCATGGTGCCGATCTGTGAGGAATGTGCGTTGCCCCCCCGCCGCGCGCAGACCCAACTGACGAGTGCGCCAATCGCCAGTGTGACCGTGACCGCGGCAGGCAGGTAAATGCCGATTCCCACCGCCAGCGGCGGCAGTGTGCGGCCATGGCGGCGCAGCACAAGGTCGGTGACAATCACCACGACCGCCAGCGCCCCGCCAATGGCCAGCATGTTCCAGTCGAGCTGGTGCAGGAAGATGCCCGATGCGATCATCATCATCAGCGCGGGCTGTGGCGCCGCCAGCGCATGCGTCGGGTCCATGCCCGGATGGGGCAGATACCCGACAAAGCCATAAGTCTGGTAAAGGATGTTCAGCACGGGCGGGATCACCAGCGCGCCGGTCACGCACCCGATCAGCAGTGCAACCTGCTGGCGCCACGGTGTCGCCCCCACCAGTTGCCCGGTCTTGAGGTCCTGAAGGTTATCGTTGGAGATCGCCGCCGATGCGGTCAGCGCGGACAGGATGTACAGGCAAAAGGCAATGCCGCCATGGTCGCCCACCGATGCAGGAAACAGCCCGACCGCGCGCATTCCCACGAACAGGGAGGCAAGCAGGATGACCGCCACGATGCAGATGCCCGAAATGGGGGACGATGACGACCCCACGATCCCGGCCATGTATCCGCACGTCGCCGCGACAAGGAAGCCGATCAGCATGCAGCACAGCATCCCCACCAGCGCCAGCCCGACAGTGCCCGCATTCACCCCGCCAAAGGGGGCAAGGAAGGCGATGAACATGACCAGCAGCACCATGCCGATACCCGCGGACAGCAACCCGACCTGACGCAGCGGCAGGTCCGCGTCATTATCGGCCTGTGCGCCGCCAATGGAGGTGGCACGCAGGCTGGCGCTCAGGCCACGGATGATCGGTCCCATCATACAGCCCAGCGTCCAGATGGCCGCCACGGCAATCATGCCCGCCCCGATGAAGCGCACGTCATGCATCCACACGATGGTGGCGTGGGCGGTGGGGGTCAGATGATCGGGATTGGCCTCATGCGCCGTCAGGAACGGGACGAACACCCCCCACGCCAGCACCGCGCCCAGCAGCATGGCAAGCCCGCCCCCGATCCCCACAAGATAGCCCGCGCCCAGCATCGCAAGGGAAAACCCGCATGACCCGCGAAAGACCGCGTTGCCCCATGTCAGCGTAACGGAGGCGTCTTCCGCCAGCAGTCGCAACCCGGTGGACGCAAAGGTGATGATCGCCGCGATCATGCCGCCACCCGTCAACGCCCGCAGGGCGGCCGGGCTGGTGTCCTTTTCCCCGGCCTTGAGGATTTCCGCCGCTGCGACCCCTTCGGGATAGGGCAGGGCGCTTTCATTGACCATGGCGCGCCGCAGCGGGATGGTGAACAGCACCCCCGTCATGCCGCCCGCAGCAGAGATGAGCGTGGTTTCAAGGAAGGGGAAATGCTGCCAGTAGCCGATCATGATCAGCGAGGGCAGCGCGGCGAAAACACATGACAGCGCCCCCGCGGCGGAGGCCTGCGTCTGCACGATGTTGTTTTCAAGGACGCTGGACCCGCCAAGCGCCCGCAGGACAGCCATGGAAATGACGGCGGCAGGGATGGAGGATGCGACCGTCAGTCCCACCTTCAGCCCCAGATAGACGTTCGACGCGGTAAAGACGAGGGTGATGAGTGCCCCAAGTACAATGCCGCGTAACGACAGTTCCCGGGACATGCGCGTCGATTTCATATGGATCGCTGGCCTGTTGCTGTGAAAGGGGTGACGTTCCATCGCGCGGATGGGGAAAAAAGGAAAGGGGCGGCCCTGCATGCGCCCCCTCCCATGCAGGCAGGGGCATGGGGGGAAAGCCCCGCCCGGCGTGCCGGATGCGCCGGGCAGGGCGGTAGGATCAGAGCTTGTGGAACGAAGGCATCACCAGATGGGCACGGTTGAAATCAAGCTGCGCCTGGGTGAGCTGGAATCCGATTTCGATATGGTACTGTTCGGAATGGATGCGTCGTGAAATTGGCAGGGTGATGGGGATATTACGTGTGCTGGTGGCCTTTTGCAGGTCGCCATTGTCGAATTCAATATGCGCGATGAACTGCTTCTTGCTCTTGATTTCGCCATTGTACACGACGGCGACGAAATACGGGATATTGACGAAATTGACCTTGGATGCCGGGCCACGCACGACATGCAGCCCGATCTGCATGTTGGTGACGACGGTGCGGTGGGCCCCGTCCTCGCACGAACCGACGACCTCACGCAGGGCGGCGCGGACCACAAGGTGCGACAGGTCATGTTCGCTGCCGGTATACTGGTAATAATCGGCGGCCTCGCCGGGGATTTCCACCACCGGGCATGCCGGGGCAAAGGAAATCGAATCCGATTCATTCTGGCATCCCGCCGCCAGCAGCGGCAACGCCAGCAGGCTCAGCACGCGCGCAAAGGTCGCGGCGCGGGACGACAGGGACGCGCGGGTGGGAAAATGAGAAATCATGCGGGAGTTCCGGGCTTTCGTGCTCGACATGGGCTCTACGGGTGGCGGGCTGATAATGGCGGTTCAAACGCCTGGCATGCAATCGGGCATCGTAACGCGGACATGTAAATGTCCCGTCACGGTGGGGAGGACATATATATGAGAATAGGCTAGAATGAACGGGAAATGGCTTGCGCCATCGCCACGGTTTGCGTAGGGCCGGGTCATTGCATCGCGATGCGGGACCGGAACTGTAACAGATCGCGGCCCGTATCCTATACCGCCCGCCGGATGTTTGGGGAACACCATGCCCGACCAGATGATTCACACTCCCGATGCCCACGCCCCCGTTGACGTGTCGCCACGCCTGCTCAAGGTCCTGCTTGCCGGGCCGCGCGGTTTCTGCGCCGGGGTCGATCGCGCGATCCGCGTGGTGGAGGAAGCGATCCGCCGTTATGGCGCGCCCGTCTATGTGCGGCACGAAATCGTCCATAACCGCACCGTTGTGGAAGCGCTTGAGGCGCAGGGCGCAATTTTCGTGGAGGAACTGGATGAGGTTCCCTCCGACGGTCACGTGGTCTTTTCCGCCCATGGCGTGCCCAAGACCGTCCCGGCGGAGGCCATGCGCCGCAACCTGCTGTATCTGGATGCGACCTGTCCCCTCGTGTCCAAGGTGCATCGCGAGGCGGAACGTCATTTCGCCGATGGTGGTCCCGAAAGCCGCCACATCCTGATGATCGGCCATGCCGGCCATCCAGAGGTCGTCGGCACGATGGGCCAGCTTCCCCCCGGCGCGGTCACGCTGATCAATGATGCGGAGGAAGCGCGCACGGTCCAGCCGGCCGATCCCGCGCGCCTTGCCTTCATCACGCAGACGACGCTGTCGGTTGATGATACCGCGGAAATTGTCGATATCCTGCGTGACCGTTTCCCCCTGATCGAAGGGCCGAAGCGCGAGGATATCTGCTATGCCACCACCAACCGGCAGGAAGCGGTCAAGGCGATCGCACCGGGCTGTGACCTTGTGATCGTGATCGGCTCGCCCAATTCCTCCAACTCCCAGAGATTGCGCGAAGTGGCTGAACGCAGTGGCGCGCCGCGCGCCCTGCTGGTGCCGCGCCTGAACGCGCTGGACTGGTCGGCGCTGGACGGGGTGAAGACGCTGGGGATCACGGCGGGCGCGTCCGCGCCGGAATCGCTGGTGCAGGAAATGGTCGCCGCCCTTGCCAAGCGTTTCACGCTGGAGATCGAGGAACGCACCGTCAAGGAAGAGAATGTGACCTTCCGCCTGCCCGCGCCGCTCGGCTGATTTTTTGTAACCGACGATGGCGGTCTATACGGACGTCCCCCCCGATGAACTTGCTAAGTTCGTCGGGGGCTACGACATTGGCGAGCCGGTCTCGTGCCATGGCATTGCCGAAGGTGTGGAGAACAGCAATTTCCTGCTGCGTACCACGCGCGCGGATTTTATCCTGACGCTGTATGAACGGCGGGTAAATCCTGATGAACTGCCGTGGTTCCTGGGGCTGATGCAGTATCTGGCGCAGCGCGGGCTGTCGTGCCCGCGTCCGGTGGCTGATCGTGCGGGCGTCACGCTGGGGACGCTTGCGGGGCGCCCGGCCGCCATTACCACCTTCTTGCAGGGCGCATGGCCGCGCCGGATTGAGGTTCCCCATTGCGAGGCTGTGGGGGCGGCGATGGCGCGCCTGCATCGCGATGGGGAAGGATACACCGCGCAGCGACGCAACAGCATGGGGCCGGACGCATGGTCATCGCTGCTGGACTCATGCCGTGCGGCGGGCGATCAGGTGCAGTCTGGCCTGATCGCGGAAATTGATGATGCCTTGGCGTTTGTCGGGCCGTCATGGCCGGGGCAGGGCGCGCGCCCGGTCCTGCCGCGCGGGCAGATCCATGGCGACCTGTTTCCCGATAACGTGTTTTTCATCGACGGGCATCTGTCGGGCCTGATTGATTTCTATTTCGCCTGCACCGACTGGTTTGCCTATGACCTCGCCATTTCGCTGAATGCGTGGTGCTTTGACGAAACCGTCACGTTCCGCCCTGACCGGGCGCGGGCGATGGTGCGTGGGTATGAAAGCGTGCGTCCGCTGGATGCCGCGGAACGTGCCGCATTGCCGGTACTGGCCACGGGGGCTGCCGTGCGGTTCCTGCTGACGCGTCTGTATGACTGGCTCAACACGCCGCCTGACGCGCTGGTCACGCCGAAAAACCCCCTCGATTACCTTGGGCGGCTGCGTTTCTTCCGCACCTGTGCCGTCCCGCTGGAATGGTTGTGATGGACAAGGCGACGCCCGGCGGGGATACGCGCGACGATGATGTGGTGCTGATCTGGACCGATGGGGGATGCAAGCCCAATCCGGGGCCGGGGGGATGGGCCGCGCTGTTGCAGTTTCGCGGGCAGGAGCGTGAAATTACGGGTGGCGAGGCGGAGACGACCAATAACCGCATGGAACTGACCGCCGTGGCGGAGGCCCTCGCCAGCCTGAAGCGTCCATGCAAGGTCATCCTGCACAGCGATAGCCAGTATGTGTGCAATGGCATGACGCGCTGGTCCACCGGATGGGTGCGGCGCAAGTGGCGCAATGCGTCCGGCGACCCGGTGGCGAACATGGATCTGTGGCAACGCCTGCTTGACCTTGCGCCGCGCCATGACATCACATGGCAATGGGTGCGTGGCCATGCGGGCGATGAAAATAACGAACGCGTCGATGTCCTCGCCACGCAGGCGCGCGATGCGCTGGGGATCGCCTATCCATCCCGGCGCAAGTGATGGCGTCCGTGGTCGGCCATGCCCCTGCGGTCATGGTGCGGGGACTGGGCCTGTCGATGGATGGGCAATGTATTTTCGATAATCTGGATGGCACGTTTCCCGCCGCACGCCTGACGGTCCTGCTTGGTGGCAGCGGAATTGGCAAGACGACGCTGCTGCGGCTGGTGGCGGGGCTGATCGTGCCCGACACCGGGGGCATCTCTGCCGGGGATGGCCTGCCGCTGTCCGGTCGGGTGGGCTGGATGGGGCAGAATGACATGTTGCTGCCATGGGCGCGTGTCGATGACAATGTCATGCTGGGCAGCCGCCTGCGTGGCGAGCCGCCGGACCGTGCCCGTGCGCATGACCTGCTGGATCAGGTGGGGCTGTCGGCGTCACGCACCGCCCTGCCGTCAGCATTGTCCGGGGGCATGCGGCAGCGCGTGGCGCTTGCGCGGGTCTTGTATGAAAACAGGCCGGTTGTCCTGATGGACGAGCCATTTTCCGCGCTGGACAGCCTTACACGCCTGCGGATGCACGAACTTGCGGCGCGGATGCTGTCGGGATGTACGACCATCCTGATTACACATGACCCGCTGGAGGCCTGTCGCATGGCGCAGGCGTTGTTCATGATGGGGGGCGCGCCTGTCCGGCTTTCGCCTCTGTCCCTTCCTCTGTCGGGGGGGATGGATATCCCGCGCGCCGTGGATGATCCTGTGCTGCTGTCGGCGCAGGCAGACCTGTGGCGGCGGATGCTGGCGTCATGACAATGGCCGCGCGACTCCTGCGCCCGCTGGTGACGCTGTTCGGGTTGGTATGTGTCTGGTGGGGGATTGCGCGCTGGGGTCATGTGCCGCCCTACCTGCTGCCTGCGCCAGATGCGGTGGCGCGGGCCATGTGGCGGCAGCGCGCCCTTCTCGGCGACTCCGCACTGACCACGCTGGTCGAAACATTGTGCGGGCTGGTGCTGGGTGTCTGTGGTGGGGGGGCGCTGGCGCTGCTGATGGCGCTGTCGCCTTCGGTACGGCGGTGGACCATGCCGCTGGTGCTGCTCAGTCAGGCTGTGCCGGTTTTTGCCCTCGCGCCGTTGCTGGTATTGTGGTTCGGCTTCGGGATGGCGTCGAAAATCGTGATGGCGGTGCTGGTCATCTTTTTTCCCGTGACATCTTCCTTTGCCGACGGGTTGCGCCAGACCCCGGCGGACTGGATCGACCTTGCGCGCACCATGGGGGCGTCGCGATGGCGGGTGCTGCTGTATGTGCGCCTGCCCGCCGCCCTTCCGGCGCTGGCATCGGGGATGCGGGTTGCCACCGCCATCGCGCCGATTGGCGCCGTTGTGGGGGAATGGGTGGGGGCGTCTTCGGGGTTGGGGTTCCTGATGCAGACGGCCAATACAAGGTTCGAGACGGACTTGATGTTCGCGGCCCTGCTGGTGCTGTCGGCGATGACGGTCCTGTTATGGTGGGGGATGGACCTCATGTTGCGGCGGGCATTGTACTGGCTGCCGGTGCGGCATGAGGGGCCATGAAATCGTTTTGGAAATGGCAGTTGATAAAACAGTCATCAAAGTGTTCGGACCGTAACTTTTCCTGAACGGCGCTGTCTTTTGAAGGTGGCCGGGAGTGAAGGTGGATGTGAAAATAGTCCCATCCACCTTGATGATGGCAGGGTAGGGCTGCCTTTTTTGGTGATGGCGGTCATGGAAGCTTTTTTGGGGAAATCTTCATCAAAAGCTTCTTTATGATTTATGCGACGTGGCACGGGTGGGGTTTTGAAACAGCCTGTGTGCGGTGATGATGTATGAAGAGCGGGGCGCATGCATGGCAGATGTTGACGGATGCCGCACAAGAGGCCACCACACCCCCGATACTGTTTGTGAACAAGACGGAAGCCGTGACATGACCCGTCCCCTCCTCCTGGACCTGACTGGCGCACCACAGGATATGGCCGCGCTCGTAATGGCGCTTCAGGTTCCTGACATGCTCGACCCCGTGCTGGTGACAACGGGGGGACACGGGGCGCTGCAGGCGCGCCGTGCGGCGGAGCTTGCGCGCAGGGTGTTGCAAAAGGCGGGGCGTCAGGACATCCCCGTTCATGGCGGCAGTGGCCTGCCGGTGTTCGCGGTGGGCAATGCGTGGGCACGCCCCCGGAACGGGGCCGGGGATGCAACCGGGGATGCGGCTGGAGTTGATTTGGGGGAGGCGGAGCTGCCTGCCGTGGCGATGATCCGTCATGCCATGGCCCGTCCCGCCGGCAGTGTCAGCGTCTGTTGCGCCGGTGCGTTGACCAATCTTGCGCTGGCGTTGATGCAGGAACCGCGCCTTGCCTTGCATCTGCATGGGGTCGTGATCCTTGCCGATGCGGGCGGGGGGGATGGCCCTGGCGTCGGTGGCTTCGGCGTGGATACCAATATCCATGCCGACCCGGAGGCCGCAGCCATCGTCCTTGCATCCGGTGTGCCTGTGACAGTGCTGCCGCGTGATTGCGTCGCGCGGGTGACGGCAGACGGGATATGGATGGAGCAGGTGGCTGCCCTTGCCGGGCGTGGCTGTGCCGGTGGCATGGTCCATGACCTGTTGCGCGGTGCGGGTGCGCAGGCTGTGCCAATGGCGTCGGCGGTGGCTGTGGTGTCGCTGCTGTGTCCCCGGTTATTTGGCGGTCATATGGCGCGGCTGGGTGTTGAATGCCGGGGGGAACTGACGCGCGGGACGCTGGTTCCGATCGGCAGCGGTCAAAATAATATCGCCCCCAATGCATTTGTCCTGGATCGTGTCAGTGTCGATGCCTGCCGGGACGTGGCCCGTGACCTGCTGCTGCATGCCGCAGGCGTGGCGTGAGACGGCGTGGGCCGGCAGGAATGCGCCGCCCTGATGTAAAAAGCCGCGCTGCATGGTCCATGACGGTTGCAGGAAGGAGGGCCGGTCCAGTAATGGTCCGGGCAGGGATCGCACCTGACGGGCGTCAGGCCTGCCGGGGGTGACACAGGTGACACATGGGCATGACGAAGCGCCGGATGCGGCGGGGGTCTTCTGTATGGATCGGTCTATAACATCCTCTGCTTCCCTGACGGGGGGCACGCGCGCACGGGGGGATGCACTTTTTGCCGGTATCGTCCGTTGCAGCGCCCTGCTGATCCTGCTGGGGCTGGGCGGGATGATTGCGGTCATGGCATGGGGCGCGCGCGGGGCCTTTGCCACCTTTGGGCCGGGGTTCATCCTTGATCCGGCATGGAACCCGGTAACGCAGCATTTCGGCGCAGCGGCCCCGGTGTTCGGCACCCTTGTCACGGCGCTTATCTCCATCGTGATCGCCGTGCCGCTGGCGTTCGGGATTGCCTTCTGGCTGACGGAAATCGCGTCGGCGCGACTGGCGAATGTTATCGGCACCGCCATCCAGCTTCTTGCCGCCGTGCCGTCGATCATCTTCGGGATGTGGGGCTTTTCGGTCATCGTGCCGCTGATGGCGCGGTATGTGGAGCCTGCGGCCGCCCATTCGCTTGGCCGTCTGCCCGGAATTGGCGTGCTGTTCCGGGGGGCGCCGTACGGCACGGGCTTCCTGACGGGGGGGATCATCCTGGCGGTCATGATCACGCCATTCATTTCGGCGGTAATGCGCGATGTCTTCACCTCCATGCCTGCCGTGCTGAAGGAGAGCGCCTATGGGCTGGGCATGACGCGGTGGGAGGTGATGCGCCGCATCGTCCTGCCATGGTCGCGCACGGCGGTGGTTGGCGGGATCATGCTGGGGCTTGGGCGCGCGCTGGGCGAGACGATGGCCATCACTTTTGTCATTGGCAATGCAAATCATATCGGCTGGTCCCTGTTTTCGCCGGGGAACACGATTGCGTCCCTGATTGCGTTGGAATTTCCTGAAAGTGCGATGGGAAGCCTGAAATTCTCATCCCTGATGGCGGCGGGGTTCCTGCTTATGGTGATTTCATTCGCGACGCTGATATGTTCGCGCTGGCTGCTGCGTTCGGCGCGGACGGGCAAGTGATGGATATTCGCGAAACATCCCCGCGCCTCGATGCGCCGCTTGCCGGGGACGCACGCGCATCCGGCACGGCTGATGCGCCCTGTGCCGGGGTGGGGTGCGCCGGGGCGGGCTGGCGGCGTGATGGCGCGTTCGATGCACGCAGGCGCCTTGCCGATCGTGTGGCGACGGGGTTTTGCCATATCGCCACGGCGCTGGTCCTGCTGATGCTGACATCCATCCTGTTCGTGCTGCTGCGCAACGGGCTGGCGGGTATTTCGTGGCGGACCTTCACCCATATCACGCTTGCGCCCGGGCATGGTGGCGGCCTGGCCAACGCCATCGTCGGCAGCCTGATGCAGACGGGGCTTGCTGTGCTGATCGGTGCGCCCGCCGGACTGCTGGCTGGGATATACCTTGCGGAATTCGCGGCGACGGACGGGCGGTTGCTGGGGGCGGTGCGGTTTGTATCCGACCTGTTGCTGTCGGCGCCGTCCATCCTTGTCGGGCTGTTCATCTATATGATCGTCGTGGTGCCATCGGGGCATTTTTCCGGTATTGCCGGGGCGCTGGCGCTGGCGATGCTGGTGGTGCCGGTGGTGGTGCGCACGACGGAGGATATGTTGCGCCTTGTGCCCGTTGCCATGCGTGAGGCGGCGTTTGCGCTGGGGGCGCCGCGCTGGCGGGTTGTGCTGTTCATCTGCCTGCGTGCCGCACGGGACGGGGTCGCGACTGGCATCCTGCTGGCGCTGGCGCGGGTGTCGGGCGAAACTGCGCCGCTGCTGTTCACGTCGCTGGGCAACATGAACTGGTCGGTGCGGCCCGATGCGCCGATGGCCAGCCTGCCGATCGCCATTTACCAATATGCGGGTTCCGCCTATCCCGACTGGACGCAAATGGCATGGACGGGCGCCATGCTGATTACGGCAGGGATACTGATGATAAATATCGCCGTCAGGGTTGGGTTGGGGCGTAACAGGAAATGAACGTGGAAGAAACACGGCAGGTGCCGGATGGGACGGGGGCCGCCATTTCGGTCCGCAACCTCGATTTCTATTATGGTGCGCACCATGCGCTGAAAAACATCTCGATCGAGTTCCCGGACCGCCAGGTCACCGGCATGATCGGGCCGTCGGGGTGTGGAAAATCCACGCTGCTGCGGGTGCTCAACCGCATGTATGACCTTTATCCGGGACAGCGCGCGACGGGGGAGGTCATATTTGATGGCTGCAACATCCTTGGCGCGGGCGTAGACCTCAATGTCCTTCGTGCGCGTGTGGGCATGGTGTTCCAAAAGCCGACGCCGTTTCCAATGTCGATCTATGACAACATCGCCTTTGGTGTGAGGCTGCACGAACGTCTGTCGCGTGCGGATATGGATATCCGTGTCGAGGACGTGCTGCGTCGCGTCGCCTTGTGGCCGGAGGTGAAAGACCGGCTTGGGGCCTCGGCTTCCGCCCTGTCAGGTGGGCAGCAGCAGCGCCTGTGCATTGCGCGCACCATCGCCACCCGGCCCGAAGTTGTGCTGCTTGACGAACCGACCAGCGCGCTTGACCCCGTGTCCACCGCGCGGATCGAGGAACTACTTGATGAACTGAAGGCGGATTTCACCATCGCCATCGTTACGCATAACCTGCAACAGGCTGCGCGTTGCGCCGATCAGGTGGCGTTCTTTTACATGGGGGAAGTGGTGGAGGTCGAAACGGCGGACCGCATGTTCACCGCCCCGCGGCAGCGCCGTACGCAAGATTACATTACCGGTCGTTTCGGGTGATGGATTGATAAGGGTGAAATCTTAGGGAGTGTTTGAAGATAACTCATTGATAAAAAATAAGAAAAGTTTTTGGGTGCTGCCTTTTTCCCAAAAAGGCGGCGGTTTCTGAAGCTTTTTGGAAAAAGCTTCACCAAAAAACCTTTATAATTTCAGTATGTTATTGATCCTGACTTTTCAGGTGGCCTGTTATTGATGGTCCCACCGCCCTGCAACTGTGTGGTTCCCTTTGAATCCAAGGGTGGATGGCAGGGGGGGCTTATGTGAAGTCACGATGCCCTGTTTGTGTGATGTTCCTGTGGTTACGTTGCATTCTGGCGTTGCTTCCTTACATTTTGTATCAAGAACATGGGCTTCACCGCCCATGTGATGGCTTACCCTGTCGGGATGACCCTTGTCGTGTGCCGGGAGTCGGTGCAGGGTAGGGAGTGTGTGTTATTACAGATTGGAAAGACACCATGTTTAAGAAGATGATTCTGGCGGCGACGCTTGTGGGTGGATTTGCGGGTATCAGCGCCGAAGCAGCCGTCGCGGCCCCTCCGCCGCCGCCGCCGTCCTGCCATGGTGCGCCCGGTGGCATGCCCTTCCTTGCGCAGGTCAACCTGTCGAAGGCGCAGCGCAAGAAGATCGACGCCATCCTGAAGGCCGATCATCCCGATTTCCATGCTGACATGGACAAGGAATCCGGCCTGCATCACCAGATTCAGGACCTGCTGGCGACCCCCGGCAAGGTTGATGAGGCGCAGATCGCATCGCTGCAGCAGCAGATCGCCAGCATCCATCAGGCACATGAAGCCGCGCGCGTGCAGACCGCCATCCGCATCCATGATGTCCTGACCGCCGATCAGTTGGCGCAGATCAAGGCGACACAGGACAAGGCCGACAGCCTGCATGCCCAGTTGCGCGCCCTTATGGCGCCCCCCGCGCCTCCCGCGCCCGACGCACACTGATCCTGTCCCGCAGGGCCGGTGCCTTCGCCCCATAAGGGGGTGATGCGCACGGCCCGGCGTCCCGGGTCAGGTAGCCCTTGACACGGGACGCGTGGGAAAGATACACCCGTCGCAACATCAGGCACGTCACTTCGCGAAGGTTCGCGCAGTGGCGCGTATTCTTTTGGGGAAAAACCTTTGTTCGAGACGCTGTCAGGCAAGCTCTCCGGTGTGTTCGATGGCCTCGCCAAGCGCGGGACCCTGTCGGAGGCCGACGTCACCGAAGCCATGCGCGAGGTGCGTCTGGCGATGCTCGATGCCGACGTCGCGCTGCCGGTCGTCAAGGATTTCGTCAACAAGGTGCGCGAACGTGCCGTGGGGCACGAGGTGCTCGACAGCATTTCCCCCGGTCAGGCCGTTGCCAAGGTCGTCAATGACGCGCTGATTGATGCGCTTGGCGGGGCGGGTGCGGTTCCCCTGAACCTGAATGCCGCAGCGCCTGTGCCCATCCTGATGGTCGGGCTTCAGGGGTCGGGCAAGACGACGACGTCGGGCAAGATCGCGCTGCGGCTTGCTACGCGCGAACGCCGCAAGGTGCTGCTCGCCAGCCTTGATACGCAGCGCCCGGCCGCGCAGTTGCAGTTGCAGCAGCTCGCCGAGCGCGCGGATGTTGCCTCGCTGCCGATCATCGCGGGACAGTCCCCGGTCGAGATCGCGCGTCGTGCGATGGAAGTCGGGCGTCGCGAAGGTTATGACATCGTCATCCTTGATACCGCCGGCCGCCTGTCGATTGACGAAGCGCTGATGGATGAGGTGCGGGCCATCCGTGCCGAGACCCAGCCCGCTGAAACGCTGCTGGTTGTCGATGCGATGACCGGGCAGGACGCCGTCAACACCGCCAAGGCGTTTAACGAGGCCGTGGGTGTTACCGGTGTGGTCATGACCCGCATGGACGGCGATGCCCGTGGTGGCGCCGCGCTGTCGATGCGTGCGATCACCGGGGCGCCGATCAAGCTGACCGGTTCGGGCGAGAAGCTTGACGCGCTGGAGGAGTTCCATCCCGAACGTGTTGCGGGCCGTATCCTTGGTCTTGGCGATATCGCGGGACTGGTCGAGAAAGCCGCCGACACGCTCGACCATGAGGAGAGCGAGAAGATTGCAGCCAAGATGCTGCAGGGCAAGTTCGACCTTGACGATTACGCGGCCCAGATCCGGCAGATCAACAAGATGGGGTCCATCTCGGGCATCCTGAACATGCTGCCGGGCATGGGTAAGCTGAAGGAGGCCATGGGCGACAAGGACATCGACACCTCTGTCCTTGGCCGCCATCAGGCCATCATTTCATCCATGACCAAGGCGGAGCGAAAGACGCCCGCCATCATCAAGGCGTCGCGCAAGAAGCGCATCGCCGCCGGGTCAGGAACAACCGTGCAGGAGGTGAACCGGCTGCTCAAGCAGTACGACACCATGTCCTCGATGATGAAGCGGTTGAACAAGTTGGGAGTGAAGGGACTGATGCGTCAGGGCCTTTCCGCGCTGATGCCCGGCGGGGGACGTCCCCCCGGCGGGGGTGGCCGTCCGCCATTCGGCTGACGCCGCGTCATGTTTCCCTTTGATGTGTTTTACAAGTTGTTTTGTGGAGAAGTCTGAATGAGCCTCAAGATCCGCCTTGCACGCGCTGGTGCGAAGAAGCGTCCCTATTATCACATCGTGGTTGCCGACAGCCGTTCGCCCCGCGATGGCCGTTTCATCGAGAAGGTCGGTTCCTACAACCCGATGCTGCCGTCCGACCATGCCGACCGCGTGCGTCTGGTGAACGAGCGCATCACGCACTGGCTGTCCAACGGCGCACTGCCGACCGATCGCGTGGCCCGCTTCCTGGGTAATGCCGGTCTGGCGCCGAAGCCGACCTGGAATGAGCAGCCGAAGCAGTCCGCGCCGAAGAAGCGTGCGCAGGAACGTGCCGCCGCTGCTGCTGCCGCAACCGCGGCGGCCTGAGGCACGACGGTAGACGGGCGGGCACGATAGAAGGCAGGTGATGGATCGCGATCGTATCCTGATGGGCGTGGTGGGGCGGCCGCATGGTGTGCGTGGGCTTGTGCGCGTGCACAGCTATGCCGCCGTGCCCGAAGACCTTGCCCGTTATGGGGCGCTTCGTGATGAACACGGGAATGCCTGGCATCTGTCATGGCGTGGGCAGGGGATTGCCGAACTGCGCAATGACGCGGGGCAGGCACTTTCCAGCCGCGAGGACGCGCAGAAACTGGTCAATCGCAAGCTCTATGTCGGGCGTGTCGACCTGCCGGAACCAGAGGAGGACGAATTTTATGTCGCCGACCTCGTGGGGATGCAGGTGATTGAACAGGCAGGCACGCCATTGCATGAACTTGGCCATGTCCGGCTGGTCCATGATTATGGCGCGGGCGTCAGCCTGGAGATCACAGGACAGGGTGGCACGATCCTGCTGCCGTTCACGCGGGCCTGTGTGCCGGTGGTGGACATGGGCGCACGCCGGATCGAGGTTGTCCTGCCTGATGAGGTCGAGGTCCCGGCGGAGTTCTTCCCCGGTGATGGCGCGGCGGAACCCGTGGCATGACGACGTGGCAGGCCACCGCGCTGACCCTGTTCCCCGAGATGTTTCCCGGTTCGCTGGGATGCTCCCTTGCCGGGCGGGCGCTGCGTGACGGGATATGGTCAATGGAGGCGCAGGACCTGCGTGCCCATGGGCTTGGCCGTCATCGCACCATTGACGACACGCCGTTTGGTGGCGGGGCGGGAATGGTTATGCGGCCCGATGTCGTATCCGCCGCGCTTGGCGAGGTGGAGGCAGCCGGGCGTCCGGTCATCTATCCCACGCCACGCGGGCGTACGCTGACGCAGGCGGATGTCCGGCGTTATGCGGCGGGGCCGGGGGTTGTCGTGCTGTGTGGCCGGTATGAAGGCGTGGACGAACGCGTGCTGGAGGCGCGCGACATCGAACAGGTCTCCATCGGTGATTATATCCTGTCGGGGGGTGAAGTCGCGGCATTGGTGCTGCTCGATGCCTGCGTGCGGCTGCTGCCGGGCGTCATGGGGTCGGACACAAGCGCCACGGAGGAGAGCTTCGCCGACGGCCTGCTTGAATACCCGCTTTATACCAAGCCGGCGCAGTGGGAGGGACGTGACGTGCCCGATGTCCTGCTGTCCGGTCATCACGGCGCCATTGCCCGGTGGCGTCGCGACATGGCCGAGATGGCAACGCGACAGCGGCGACCCGACCTGTGGGCCGCCCATGTGGCGCGTGCTGGTGAAGAAACGTCCCGATCCGCTGGCCTGCATGCCGATGCGGATCGGCTGAACTGAACATAAACCAATCAACTGAGGACCCGATCATGAACATCATCCAGAAATATGAGGCGGAAGAAATTGCCCGCCTGACCGCGACCCGCGCCGTGCCTGATTTCGCGCCGGGCGACACGGTGCGCGTTGGCGTGCATGTGGTCGAAGGCACGCGCAAGCGCGTCCAGGCTTATGAAGGGGTGGTGATCGCCCGTTCGAACAAGGGCCTGAACAGCAACTTCACCGTGCGCAAGATTTCCAATGGTGAAGGCGTGGAGCGTGTGTTCCCGCTGTATTCGCCCACCATTGCCGAAATCACGGTGGTGCGTCGCGGTGTTGTCCGCCGTGCGAAGCTGTATTACCTGCGTGGCCGTCGTGGCAAGTCCGCCCGTATTGCCGAGCGTCCCCGCGATACGGCGTCCGCGGCCAAGGCCGAAGCGCCTGCCGCCACGGAAGCCAAGGCGAACTGAGCCTGTGACCGCCGTCGCCCGCGCCGCCATTCCACAGGGATGGTGCGATGGGGGCGGCGGTATTTTCTTCTGATTGCCGACCGGGATCACGCGCCCCTGCCGTCACGACAAAGGCCGCGAAAGATCGATCCGGTATTGCCGTATGCTGGGGGTATGAACTGATGGCTGCACGTACGCTGTTCGACAAGATCTGGGACAGTCATGTCGTGGAACGTCTCCCGGATGGTACGGCCATTCTTTATATCGACCGTCACCTTATCCATGAGGTGACAAGCCCGCAGGCGTTCGAAGGCCTGCGCATGACGGGGCGGCGTCTGCGCCATCCGGAGGCAATGATCGCGGTTGTCGATCATAATGTTCCCACATCGGATCGCACCCAGCCGATCGAGGAACCCGAAAGCCGCAACCAGATCGAAACACTGGAGCGTAATGTGGCGGAATTCGGCGTGCCGTATTTCCCGCTGCTGTCGGAACGCCAGGGCATCGTACATGTCGTCGGGCCGGAACAGGGGATTTCCCTGCCGGGCATGACCATTGTGTGCGGTGACAGCCATACCTCCACGCACGGTGCGCTTGGCGCGCTGGCATTCGGGATCGGCACGTCCGAGGTCGAGCATGTGATGGCGACGCAGACACTGTTGCAGAAACCCGCGAAAAACATGAAAGTCGCGGTAGAGGGACAGGTCGGCCCCGGTGTCAGCGCCAAGGACATCATGCTGGCGATCATCGGTAAGCTCGGCACGGCTGGCGGGACGGGCTACATCATCGAATTTACGGGGTCGGCCATCCGCGCGCTGGACATGGCGGGGCGCATGACGATCTGCAACATGTCGATCGAGGCGGGTGCGCGCGCCGGTCTGGTTGCCCCGGACGAGGTCACGTTCGAGTATGTGCGCGGCCGTCCCTTCGCACCGCAGGGCGAGGCATTCACGCAGGCTGTCGCCTACTGGAAGACGCTCGCCTCGGATGAAGGTGCGCATTATGACAAGGTGGTCGAACTCCGTGCGGAGGAGATCTCCCCGGTGCTGACATGGGGCACCAGCCCTGAAACCGTCATCCCCATTACCGGCACCGTACCCGACCCTGCCACCGAAGCCGATGCATCACGACGCGCGCAGATGCAGCGTATGTTGGAATATATGGGCCTGCAGGCCGGGCAGAAGATCGCGGGCACACCGGTCGATGTCGTGTTTATCGGGTCATGCACCAACAGCCGGATCGAGGACCTGCGCGCCGCGGCCTCCATTGTTTCGGGACGTCACGTGGCACAGGGCGTGCGTGCGATGATCGTGCCGGGGTCGGGCATCGTCAAGGCGCAGGCGGAGGAAGAAGGGCTGGACCGGATCTTCCTCGACGCCGGGTTTGAATGGCGCGAGGCCGGGTGTTCGATGTGCCTGGGCATGAACCCGGACAAGCTGACGCCGGGACAGCGCTGTGCCTCTACTTCCAACCGTAATTTTGAAGGACGTCAGGGACCGGGTGGGCGCACCCACCTGCTGTCGCCCGCCATGGCCGCCGCCGCCGCCGTGACAGGGTGCCTGACCGATGTGCGGGAGTTGATCTGACAATGGATAAGTTCACGGTCCTGACGGCCATTGCCGCCCCGATGCCGCAGGAAAACATTGATACGGACAAGATCATCCCGGCGCGGTTCCTCAAGACAACCAAGCGTTCGGGCCTTGGGGTGCATGCGTTCGACAGCATGCGCTATAACGCCGATGGTTCGGAAAATCCCGATTTCGTCCTGAACCAGACGCCCTATCGCAAATCGCAGATCCTGATTACCCACGATAATCTGGGATGTGGTTCATCGCGTGAACATGCGCCGTGGGCTTTGCTGGATTTTGGAATCCGCTGTGTCATCGCGCCATCGTTTGCGGATATTTTTTTCAATAACTGTTTCAAGAACGGCATCCTGCCCATCACGCTCCCGCGCGAAGTGTGCGACGAATTGATGGCCGATGCACGTATGGGCGAGAATTCGCGCATCACCATCGACCTGCCCCGTCAGGTGGTGGTCCGTCCCGATGGGCGCGAAATCCCGTTCGAGGTTGATCCCCTGCGCAAGCATCTGCTGCTGGAGGGGCTTGATGATATTGGCCAGACCCTGCAGCACGAGTCCGCGATCGAAACGTTCGAGGCCCGGCGCAGGCACGATGCGCCGTGGATGCCCTCCATTACCATTGACTGACCATCACCGGTCGCTTTTTCAGCAGGGAGCTGTCATGTCCGAAACCAAGAAACTTCTGATCCTCCCTGGCGATGGCATAGGCCCGGAAATCATGCGCGAAGTCGCGCGCATCATGGCGTGGATGAGCCGCGTGCGCGGGATCAATTTCGATATTACCGAGGATCTGGTCGGTGGTGCATCGCTGGCGGTTCATGGCGTGCCGATCCGTCAGGAAGTGATTGACGAGGCCCGCGCCGCCGATGCCGTCCTGTTCGGTTCGGTTGGGGACCCGAAATGGGCTTCCGCCGGGTTTGACCTCCGTCCTGAAATCGCAATCCTGAAACTGCGTCAGGAACTTGGGCTGTTTGCCAACCTGCGTCCGGCCAAGGTGTTCGACGCGCTGGCTGATGCCAGCACGCTCAAGCCCGAGGTGGTACGTGGGCTGGACATCATGATTGTGCGCGAAACGGTGGGGGGCATCTATTTCGGTACTCCGCGCGGGATCGAGACCCTGCCCGACGGGTCACGGCGCGGCATCAATACCGAGGTCTATAGCACGTCGGAAATCGAACGTGTCGCCCGTGTGGCCTTCGACCTTGCGCGCAAGCGGGACAACCGTGTCTGTTCGGTTGAAAAATGCAACGTGATGGAAAGCGGCCTGTTGTGGAAAGAGGTCGTGACGGACCTGCATGCGCGGGAATACGCGGATGTGCAATTGACGCATATGCTGGCTGATAACTGTGCGATGCAGCTTGTGCGCAATCCGCGGCAGTTCGATGTGATCGTGACGGGCAACCTGTTTGGCGACCTTCTGTCCGACCTTGCCTCCATGCTGACCGGCAGTCTGGGCATGCTGCCTTCGGCCACGCTGGGTGCGGTGGATGCCGATGGCAGGCGTCCTGCCCTGTATGAGCCGATCCATGGCAGCGCGCCCGACATTGCGGGCAAGGGTCAGGCCAACCCGCTGGCGCAGATCCTGTCGTTTGCGATGTTGCTGCGTTATTCGTTCAACATGCTGGAAGATGCAGAGATGATCGAGACGGCGGTGGCCAATGTGCTGGCCAGTGGCCTGCGTACGCCTGATATCATGAGCCCCGGCATGGCCGTTGTTGGCACCGAGGTCATGGGCGAGGCCGTGGTCCGCGAACTCGACAAGCTCCAGCAGGGCTGAAGCCGTATCTGTCACACTCAATGAGGCAGCATTGAAAGCCGTACCTGCTGGGCAGGTGCGGCTTTTATGTTTTCGTGGGGAAAAGATGCTGCGTTGGCATCATGGCTTCCGGGGGCTGCCTGAAACGGGCAAGGGACATTGCTCCCTGCAAACCTGGACCTGATCCATAAATTGTTGGGAATTGTGGGAGGGGACTGAGTTTTTCCGATCCGGAAAAGCCCGGGTAATAATAAAGAAGTTTCTGATGATGATCTTTTAAAGAGATTGTTTGAAAACAAATCATTGATAAAAAATAAGAAGAGTTTCTGGGTGCCGCCTTTTTTCAAAAAGGCGGCCTCTTCTGAAGCTTTTTAGAAAAAGCTTCACCAAAAACCTTTGTTCTTTCAGAATGTTATTGAGCCTGACTATATTACGCAGCCTCTAAAAAAGAGAGTGCGTTTCAAGGCTTTATGAACAAAGTCTCGCAAAGAGATTTTGTCATTCCAGTCAGGTGCCGGTACCCATCTTTTCAACCGGGCTTGTGGATTGGCACAGGCCATGCCTCCGCACCTTACAGGCCGGGCTTGAGCACATATCCCTTGCCACGTACGGTCTGGAGGAAGCGCGGCTCCCTTGGGTCGGGTTCGATCCGGCGGCGCAGGCGCGTGACCTGCACGTCAACGGCACGTTCGCCGATTTCATCCATTTCCAGCGTTTGTGCGATTTCATGGCGCGAGAGGACTTCGTTGGGATGGCGCGCCAGCACCGCAAGCAGCGCGGATTCGCCGCCCGTCAGGTGGACGATTCCGTCCTGTCCGCTCAGCAGGCTGCGGGCGGGATCGAACTCCAGTTCACCAAGCCGCACGATGCGCAGGTTATTGGTGGGTGGCGGCGGGGCAAAGCGACGCAGGTGCGCCTTGAGCCGTAACAGCAGTTCACGTGGTTCAAAAGGCTTGCCAAGATAATCATCGGCCCCGGCCTCCAGCCCGATGATACGGTCTTCCGGCTCCCCGCGTGCGGTCAGCAGCAGGATGGGAAAATCCAGCCCTTCGTTACGCAGTTCGCGTGTCAGTTCCAGCCCGTTTTCACCCGGCATTGTGATGTCAAGCACAAGGGCGTCAGGCTGCATGAAGCCAAGGACCTGTCGTGCTTCATGCGCGGAGGCCGCGGCACTGACGCGGAACCCCTGTTCGGTAAGGTAACGTTGCAGCAGGCGGCGCAGGCGCGGGTCGTCATCGACCACGACGATATGGGCGTCCATACCAGCCGGTTCGCGTGTCTGTGCGGTGGGGGATGCAGGGCGGGGGGACCTGTTCATTCACGGCTCCGTTGTGTCTGAGCGGGTGCTTTGTCATCGCGATGGCGCGCCATATTCTGTGATTCCTCAATCAGGCCGCGCATGACCTTGCGGAATCCTTCGACCGCCGGACCACCCGCGTCGCGATATACCCGCAACAGGACATCACGCTGCCGTTCGAACAAACGGCGTTCCATTTCGTATCCTGCGTCGGTCAGGCGCAGCAGGCGCATGCGCCGGTCACGGGTGCTGGCGCGTTGGTGAAGCAGCCCGCGACGCACAAGGTCGTTGAGGGCACGCGCCATGCTTTGCTTGGTAATCGACAGAATGTCCAGCAGGGCGCCGACGGAAATATCCGGTTCGTTTTTCACGAATTGCAGGATTCGCTGGTGCGCATGTCCGATCTGCATCTCCTCCAGCAGGGGATCAAGCAGCCCTGCGAACCCGCGACAGGCCTGTGTCATCAGCATCTGTGCCTGACGCATGTCCTCGTCGCGCAGGAACAGGAGTTCCACGCCTGCGCGCGGGCGTATCGGCCGGGCCGGTGGCAAGGGGGGGCGACGTTCTGTCAAGGGCAGGTGCTGCGGGCCAATGGGGGGATCAGAACGGACGTCCCATCAGGCGGTTCTTCAGCCGTGTGATCCGCGCGATATCGGCCAGGCGACGGTCCAGGAATTCCTCCACCGTCGCCATGTTGCCGCCCCGCGCCAGCCAGAACAGCAGCGTTGAGACATAGATTCCCGTCAGCGATGCGCGCTTGGTCAGGTAGGTCACGCCCTGCGAATCGTCCCCTGCGGCGGCCCAGATGGCGTTGACGCTACGCGCAAGGCTGCGTGCAAGCAGGCGTGCGTGCCCCGGCACCATCAGCACCGACAGGGCGTGGCGCACGGCAGGGCGATAGCCACTGGCATCGTGCAGGCGAAACATGATGGCGGCACGCACCCTGCGGCTGAGCTTGCGGGAATGGAAACCGTGGGCGGCGGCCTGCATGTCACGGTCGGCCAGGTCGAAATAGGCTTCAGCCACCTCGGCGATCCCGCCGGGGAACAGCAGGTCGGCATCGTCGCCTGCGACCTGCCGTACTGTGGCCATGGACCATTCGCGTTGTCCCGCGCCCTGCATCATCCGGCGCAGGGCGGCGTCACGCGCGGGGGAGTGATCGAGGGCAGGGGGCAGCAGGCATGATGCGGCCGATGCCGTGAGGAAGGACCCGATCATGCCTGTTCTTCTCCGTAACGTGCCATTTCAGTGTCAAACCCCATCTTTGCCAGATCGTTCATCCGCATCGGATATAATATGCCGTTCAGGTGATCATATTCATGTTGCATCACATTCGCCAGAAATCCCGATGCCGTGCCTTTCACCTGCCGCCCCTGTGCATCGTATCCGTGATAGGCGACGCGGGTGTGGCGGGGAACCCATCCGCGCAGGCCCGGAATCGACAGGCATCCCTCCAGCCGCAGGACCGTTTCTTCCCCGATCGGTGTAAGATGGGGGTTGATCAGGACCTGTGGGCCGCAGGGCTGGTCATCGGGTGCGCCGCTGCTGCGGGTGTCAGGCACGCGATAGACGAACACCCTGCATGAACGGTGTACCTGTGGCGCGGCAAGGCCCACGCCACCTGCGTCTTCCATCGTTTCGATCATGTCCGCCACCAGATGTGCGATGTCGGGGGCGGTGGGGTCCGTGACCGCGTCCGCACGACGCAGCAGCACGGGATGCCCCATCCGGGCGATCTTGAGCAGGGTCATGGAAGGTTTGAGTCCTTTCGCATCTGGCCATTTCTCATCCGGCCGTTTGTATCCGGTCATGTGTATCTGGCATGAAAGCGCGTCATCTGCGTTGCGTGCATGGGACGGTCGTGAAATAACCTGCCCCGGCACAGTGTAAAAGCACCGGAAAGATTTGTGTTGCCGGATCGGGCTGTGATATAGGTGCGGCCCGTTTGGGAATCGCACGCAGGGAATGACCTCGGGCGGTCATCCCCCATTACAGATACCCATCGCCGCCGGCGCAAGTGACGGCTTAAAGCAGGAGTTGACGACCCAGTGCAGGTTCTCGTTCGTGATAATAACGTCGATCAGGCTCTCAAGGCCCTCAAGAAGAAGATGCAGCGCGAAGGCATCTTCCGGGAAATGAAGCTGCGTCGGCACTATGAAAAGCCGTCTGAACGCAAGGCGCGTGAAGCCGCTGAAGCCGTGCGCCGTGCGCGCAAGATGGAGCGCAAGCGTCTGGAACGCGAAGGGTTCTGATCTGGTCTTCAGATACCGGGCATCGCCCGTGGGAAAAGCCGGCTTCCGCATGGGGTCGGCTTTTTTTATGCCGTGCCGCCAACGGATCGTGGGATGATCCATGACGCCGCCGCCTGATCCCCTGTCATCGGTCAATGGCCCGTCCATGGGCGCGCGACATCTGGACAGGCTTGTCCGGCGTGTGCTGCCGCGCTCTCTGTTGGGGCGGATGTTGCTGATCGGGTTCATTCCCCTGCTGGTGACGCAGGGGATCTCGCTCGAACTATTTTATGGCAATTACCTCAAGATCGTTTCGCGGCGGCTATCGGCTGGTGTGGTGAACAACATCGCCATGACCATCGACGTCATGGAACGCTATCCCGCGCCATCGGACCGCGCCTGGATCCTGCGGGATGTGCATGAACGCGCGCAGCTTCATATGAGCTGGCGCGAAGGGGACAGCCTGCAGCGCGTGGGATCAAACCATGTGCTGGGCCCGGTGGATGATGACCTTGTGCGTGACCTGCGCGTCGCGCTCGGGCGGCCTGCCTTCGTGGATTGGAAAAGTGATCGCCGTATCGTATCGGTCTTCATCCAGATGCCCGATGGCGTCCTGCGCGTCGATACCCCGCGCAAGCGATTGGATGTCGCACCGGTGTGGCTGTTCGTCGCCTGGGCAACGGGCAGCGCGCTTGTGCTGTTCTGTATCGCGGCGTTCTTCATGCGCAATCAGGTGCGTGCCATACGGCGTCTGGCGCGGGCGGCGGAACTGTTTGGCCTGGGGCGTGACATCGACCCGATCCACCCCGAAGGCGCGCAGGAAATCCGCAAGGCGGCGGTGGCCTTCAACCGCATGCGTGACCGCATCTTCCGTTTTGTTGAACAAAGGACATCCGTTCTGGCGGGGGTATCGCATGACCTGCGTACGCCGCTGACACGCCTGCGCCTGACATTGGCGATGATGCCGCGACAGGGGCAGGTCCGGGCTGAAGACCTGCAACCCGATATCGAGGACATGGTGGCCGATATCGGGGAGATGGAACATATGATCGAGGGATATCTCTCCTTCGCCCGGGGCGAGGGAGCGGAGGTTCCGTCGATGGTCGATGTGGGGGAACTGCTGACCGAGGTTGCGGTGGCGGCCCGTCGTGCCGGGGCGGGCGATATCAGTGTCCATGTTGCGCGCCCGTTGGGTATCGTGGTGCGGCTGGCGGCATTCCGGCGTGTGTTGTCGAACATCGTCGAAAATGCACGCCGCCACGCCAATCGCATCTGGCTCAGTGCGCGCAAGAAGCGTAACGCCACCGTTATTTATGTTGATGATGACGGATGTGGGATTGACGAATCCCGGCGTGAGAGCGTGTTTCGCCCCTTTGAAAGCGGGCGTGACGGGGGAACAGGGCTTGGCCTTGCCATCGCGCGCGATATCATCCACGCCCATGGGGGGGAAATCCGCCTTGAAAGCAGCCCGTCCGGTGGCCTGCGCGTCCGGATCATCATCCCGGACTGATGGGGGCCAAGGGGCGCGTGTTCCAGACGATCTCTTGGAGAGTGTTTGAAATCAACTCATTGATAAACAACAGGAAAAGTTTTTGGGTGCTGCCTTTTTTCAAAAAGGCGGCGTCTTTCGAAGCTTTTTGGAAAAAGCTTCACCAAAAACCTTTATAATTTCAGGATGTTATCACGCCTGACGTTTCAAACAGTCTCTTATGGAAAGTTCTTCAAGGGCGGGAACGGTAATATTCTGGAATCATGAAGGCTGCTGCGGCCTTTTTGAAACATGCCACAGACAGGGATTTTATTGGTGGGTGTTGCCTCGCTTGCCCTTGCCGTGGTGCAGGCGGTGTGATGGCAAGGCAGCCCCTCATGCCAGACAGGCAAAAGCCAGCGATTGTCAGGGCGATGCGGCCTGATGACATGTCATCAGGAAATTGTCCCGGACGATCATGCCATGTGGGGCCATGGCAAAAGGCCCGTCAGGCTCAGGGAAGCGTGTTCCCCTGCCCACCATGGCCCGGACCACCGTTCATGCTGTTCATCGGGCCAGTACTGCCGCCATAGGTGCTGGTCATCTGGCTCATGGGGTTATAACGGCCCACATTGCCAAGGATCTGCTGCATGATGTTGATCTTGGTGCCCGGCGTCGGGGTCTTGCCCATCGCCATGCTGACATATCGCGCATCGTCCTTGTGCAGGGTCCGCAGGTTGCGAAGGATGCCACCTTCGTCAAACGTCAGGACTACGACCTGCTGCTTGTCGATGTGGGGGAAGCTGATCGGCGCAAGCGTCTGGCGCATCGAAATATAGATCCACGTATTGTCATCGAATGTCGCGCGGCTGGTGGGGGAGCCAAGGAGGTCCATGACATCGGAACGTGAACTTTTGCCGGTCTTGAGCTGATTATAATCATCTGCCTGTACCAGGGAGCCGCGCTGGATCACGCTGGGCTTGAACGCGACGCATCCCGATAGCGACAGGCCAACCCCGATGACAGCGCATGAAAACAGGCGTAAGGAACGGGGGCGGGAAAAGATGTGCTGCTCTGGCCTCATGATCGGATAAAGCGTCCTGGTAAGATGCTGCAGATAGACAGTCCGATCTTCCGGGTGCCTTATTGGTCAAATGAAGTCAATCGCAGATCGGATGCAAGGCGGAAAAACACATCCCCTCCGCCAGGCCCCATCCGGGCAACCCGGGTAAGGGGCGCGCGGCATGCCCGTTGGACCGGCACATCCGCCCCGGCGGCGGCAGGCCGGAATTGCAGGAGAAGATACGAGCTATGGACCCAGAATTTTCCCGTCGCGTCATGGTGGGACGTATTGCGTCCAAGGGGATGGAAACCTCCATCGAGGCCACGCCAGAGGAATGCAAGGCCCTTGCGCGGCGTTTTGGAATTCCCGCGATCCGCGACCTTGCCTGCCGCTATCGCCTTGTGCCCGGCCCGCAGGGGGAGGTGATGGCCGAAGGGTGGCTGACGGCGCACGTCACGCAGGAATGTGTCGTCAGCCTTGAACCCTTTGACGATGCCATCGCCGAATCCTTCACCGTGCGGTGCATTCCTGCCGAACGCTTTCGCGAGGATGACGAGGTCGATCCCTTCAGCATCGACGAGGTGCCCTATGAGCGCGAGGCCATCGACCTTGGCGAACTCGCGGCGGAGGAGCTGTCCCTTGGCCTTGACCCGTATCCGCACAAGCCCGGCAGCACCATACCGGCTGACCTGCTCGATATAGAGGAAGACGAAGCGGCAGAAGACGCGGAGGAACCCCGGCGGCAGCCTTTCGCAGCCCTTGCCGAGCTGAAGAAAAAGCATAACTGAGGCGTAAAACCGCGTATCGGGGGGCAGGGACGCCAGGCGGATCGCAAGATCGTCTCTTGCGGAATGTCGGATCGTCTGCTAGAGCGCCCCCCTCAATTGTTGATAACTGACCGGGTGACGCCTCGCTGGCTTTACCGGGTTGTGATCCCAGATCGGAGGGGCCCAGGCCCATGGCTGTACCTAAGAGAAAAACCTCGCCGTCCCGTCGTGGCATGCGTCGCAGCCACGCGGCGCTCAGTGTTCCGGCGCATGCGGAATGCTCCAACTGTGGCGAACTCAAGCGCCCGCACCATGTCTGCAGCCACTGCGGACACTATGACGGCCGCGAAGTCGCATCCGCCGGCAAGGCGCTGAAGACCGCCGTCCGCGCCTGATATACGTTTCGACGCGGTTACCTGCCGGGACGGGAAGCGCCATTGACATGGCGCGGGACAGCCACATATCGGCATCCCGCCCGTCCGGATCGCGCAGGGAAATGCTGCATGAAGGGGTTGTTCCCATTCGGCACTTGCGCGTTTTACCTTCACCCGGCACAAGACGAGCATGACCGAGACAGGTTCCTCTTTTTCCGCGACACAGTCCTATACTCTGGCCATTGATGGAATGGGTGGGGATGGTGGCCCGGAAGTCGTGGTGGCCGGACTGGCGATTGCCGCTGACCGGCATCCATCCGCCAAAATCCTTCTGATTGGTGACGAAAACAGGTTGCGCGCCCTTTTGGCGCAGCATCCCCGCGCCGCGGCGATTTGCACGATCCGCCCCGCCGGTTCCGCCATATCCATGGAAATGAAACCAACCGCCGCATTGCGGGTGCGCGATTCCTCGCTGCGCCTGTCGATGGACGCCGTCGCCAATGGTGAGGCAATGGGCGTGGTCTCCGCCGGCAACAGCGGCGCAATGCTGGCGCTGGCCAAGATCGTGATCAAGACCCTGCCCGGCATTTCGCGTCCCGCGATGGCGGCGATCAGCCCGACGACAAAGGGCGATGTGGTCATGCTTGACCTTGGCGCAAATGTTGCGTGTGACTGGCGGAACCTTGTCGAATTTGCCGTGATGGGCGAAGCCTTTGCCAAGGCGGTGCTGGGCCTGCCCGCGCCGACGATCGGACTGCTGAATGTCGGGTCGGAGGAGCTTAAGGGGGACGAGCGCCTGCGACAGGCTGCCGAAGTTCTGCGTGGCAGCCCGCTTGCGCGGCAGTTTCATGGTTTTGTCGAAGGGCACGACATTACCGCTGGCACGACCGATGTGGTGGTGACGGACGGCTTTACCGGCAATGTCGCGCTCAAGACCGGCGAGGGCGCGCTGAAGATGGCCTTTACCCTGTTGCGACAGGTCTTCAGTTCCGGCCTGCTGGGCAAGATCGGCTATCTGCTGGTGCGCCCGGGGCTGGAGCGGATGAAGGAATGGCTCGACCCGCGCCGGTATAATGGCGCGGTGTTCGTCGGGCTTAACGGTGTGGTGGTAAAATCGCATGGCGGCACTGACGCCGAGGGGTTTGCCTCGGCCGTGGATGTGGCGATCGACATGGTCACGCACGATTTCAATGCCGGTATCCGTGACCAGCTTTCCCGCATGGGAAGCCTGACGGCCAGCAGGTTCAGTAACGAAAAGGAGCCGACACAGGCAGTTTCGGCTTCCTGAGTCGCTGCCGTGGGCAAGGGGGTACGCGCACCTGTCGGGCTGCGTGCATGACCCTGCTCCCAACAGGTTTGGACAGACACGCATGAAGGCGAGACGCTCGCTGCTGAAGGGTTTTGGCGGCTACCTGCCGGACAGAATCGTGACCAACGATGAACTGGCCAGTCGGCTGGAAACTTCGGACGAGTGGATACGCGCCCGCACCGGCATCGCGCAGCGTCACCGCGCCGGGCCGGAGGATACCGCCGTCAGCATGGCGGCCCATGCAGGCAGGCAGGCGCTTGAATATGCCAATGCCAGCGCGGATGATGTGGACGCCATCATCGTCGCCACCAGCACGCCGGATCAGGCCTTTCCCTCAACCGCGGTGCGGGTGCAGGCCGAACTTGGCATCACCGGGGGCTTTGGCTTTGACATCGCGGCTGCGTGCTCGGGATTCATCTTTGCCCTGTCCACTGCCGACGCCCTGATTCGCAGCGGGCAGGCCCGGTCCGCCCTGGTGATCGGCAGCGAGGTCTATTCACGAATTCTTGATCCTGATGACCGCTCTACCTTTGTCCTGTTTGGGGATGGCGCGGGTGCGGTCTTCCTGCAGGCGACAGAGGAAGGCGGGACGCAGGGAATCGTATCCACGCACATGCATTCCGACGGCCGCTATGGCGACCTGCTATATGTGGATGGCGCAATCGGGCAGTCCGAAAAAAGCGCGCACCTGAAGATGCAGGGGCGCGATGTCTTCCGCCATGCGGTGGCCAAGCTGTCATCGTCGGTGGATGAGGTGCTGGCCGCCAACGGCCTGAAATACGAAGACGTTGCATGGCTGGTCCCGCATCAGGCGAACCTGCGGATCATTGATGGCGTTGCGCGCAAGTTGCAACTGCCGCCCGAACGGGTGGTGATTACGGTGGACCGTCATGCCAATACCTCTGCAGCCTCGATCCCGCTGGCATTGAACGAAGCCGTGCGTGACGGACGGATTCGCAGCGGGGATCTGGTGCTGATGGAGGCATTGGGCGGTGGCCTGACATGGGGCTCTGCCCTGGCGCGGATCTGACTGCCGCGCCTGTGTCCGCAGGCATGCGGACGCAAGAAAAAAACACACATGTCAACACATTGAATTGACGCTGGCGGATGGCATGCATAACGTTGCTGCATGAGCACAGTGACCCGCGCCACTCTGGCAGAACAAATCTATAGTCAGGTTGGACTTTCACGTCATGAGTCCGCCGACATCCTTGAACACGTCCTGGAAAAAGTGGCCCATGCACTCGAGGCGGGGGACACCGTAAAGATCAGCGGATTCGGTACGTTTTCCGTCCGCAAGAAGGGGCGACGGACGGGACGTAATCCCAAAACGGGGGTTGAGGTTCCGATTCTGCCGCGTTCCGTCCTGGTCTTCCGGCCCAGCCAGCTTTTGCGGGCGCATGTGAACGGTGATACCGGACATATGAATGCAGAGGACGACGAATGAATGTCCATGACCCCGCGCACGGCGTCGTAAACGCCGCCACGGCCACACAGGCATCCACGCAGGACGCCCTGCCGATTTACGAAGTCGCACGGCAGCTTGGAATCGCGCAACATGTCCTGAGGACATGGGAAAACCGCTTCCCGCAATTGCAGCCCATCCGGGGGCAGAGCGGGCGGCGTCTTTATCGCGCGGACGATGTGGACCTGCTGCGCCGCATTTCCGATATGCTGTATGTCCGCCACCTTTCGCTTGGGGAGGTGCAGCGAATCCTTGCCGGGGGTGAGGGGGCACAGGACCGCGCCGATGCGGTGATGGCCCCGGCTGAGGCGCCCCGTGCTGCCTCTGACAGTGTCGTGACATCCACTGCGGTGGAAATCACGGATGTGCAGGTGGAAGAGGTCGAGGCCGTTATCGTCCGCGAGCAGGTGCAGGCAGCCCCGGCGGAGGCACAGGCCCCGGTCGCCTGCGCCGCACCGCCCCCTGAAACGGCACCAGTGGCGGAAAACGATGCGTCGATCGCACCTGTGCCGACCTCCGTCGCAGCCTCTGTTCCCGGGGATGTCGAGACAGCGCCTGCGATAGAGGCAGTAACGGTGCCGCCTGACCATACGCCCGTGGTGGAGCCTACCACATCGGTTGGGAGCCCACCCGTGCAGGGCGAGACACCGCCCCCCCTGATGAAGGCTCCGGTGGCACCGGTCGTCGAAGCGGCGGTGGGAGAATCCGAAGATGCTTTGCCCCCGATCGGGAGTGAGGCTGATCGCGCGGTGGGGGATGCCCCTGTCGGGCAGGCCCCGGTTGAGGAGGCGCAGGAGGAAGAGCCGCCGCTGGAGCAGCTTGTGATGTTGGAGCTTGAGCGCCTGCGCTCGGAAAACGGGATGCTGCGTGAGCATCTGCGTGGCGTTCTGGTCGAGCTTGAGGCCCTGCGGGAGATGGTGCCGGTCTGAAGATCATGGCATCCCGCCAGAAGATCTTAGAGACTGTTTGAAAAGTCAGGCGCGATAACATACTGAAATGATAAAGGTTTTTGGTGAAGCTTTTTCCAAAAAGCTTCGAAAGACGCCGTCTTTTTGAAAAAAGCCTGTTTTTTATCAATGAGTTGTTTTGAAACAATCTCTTATCGAACCCGGATATGACCTGCGCCTGTTTTTCAAGGCTGGGGGAAGGGGTGTGAAAGGGGCAGGAACCGTGATGGTCCTGCCCCTTTGTGTTTTTATGGTCTTATTTTTGTAATTGAATGAAGAAGATGGCTTGCGGGCACCCGGCGGGCCTGCTACACGATGCGTCATCGCAGACAGGCGGGCAGTAGCGCAGCCTGGTAGCGCATCAGTCTGGGGGACTGGGGGTCGTGGGTTCGAATCCCGCCTGCCCGATATCCCTGTCTGCGATAAAAATCCTTAAAACATGGACTGTTCCGTGCCCTGATCTGGGGCACGTCAATGTGCATATGTCCGCGATCAGTCGCGTACCCGTGTCCAGTTGCGCCACAACATGTGCAGTACCGCCATGATGGCCGGTCCCACGAACAGGCCCAGCAGGTTCCAGCTTTCCGCCCCACCCAGAATGCCCGTCAGCACCCACAGGAACGGCAGTTGCGTCGATCCCCCAATCAGGGCCGGGCGGACAAGATGGTCGGCCAGGAAGATGACCGCCAGCCCGACCAGCATGATGACAATCGCGATCACCGCGCTGCCTTTGATCAGTAACAGGGTGGAGACGATGCCGATCGCGATCATGGCGCAGAATGGGATCATGGCCGCCACCGCCGTTACGACCCCGAACAGGAACGCATGGGGCGCCCCGGCGATCAGATAGGCGAGGCCCATCACCACGCCTTCGCCCATACCCACCAGCACAAGCCCGGCCACGGTCCCGTGGATGGAGGCGATGATCTGCAATGCGATCCGCTCCCCCCGCTTGCCAAAGGCGCGGCGTGAAACCACCAGGCACTGGCGGATCACGGCGTCCCCGTCCTTCAGCAGGAAAAACAGCGTCAGGATGGAAAAGATGAACAGGATGCCCCGATGCGCAAGCTGGGTGCCGACCTGCTGCGTCATCTTGACGCTCTGCCCGATGCGCAATGATCCCAGCAGGGCGGAGAAATCATCAGGGTCCTGCAGGTGACTTTCCCACCATGCCCGCAATCCCTGCGCACCGATGGGCAGATGGTCAATCCATTGTGGCACCGGCATGCCGGACTGGCGCGCGTTGTTCAGCAGGTGCAGCACGCCTTCGGCGTCGCGCGCGGCCTCCAGCCCGAACAGGGTAACGGGCACAAGGAAAATAAGAGCGATGCCCAGGGTAAAGGCCGCAGGTAGCAGCAGTTGGTGTGTCGCGGCATGCCAGCGTGTGCGCGCCCGGACATAGAGCGGCCATGACGCAATGGCAAAGATGCCGCCCCAGATCAGGGACGGCAGGAAACCACGGACCGTGTACAACGCCATGACGACGAAAAACAGCGCCAGCAGGCCGCGCGCGACCCGTTGCGCGCGCTGTGTCTCCCGAAAGGAGCGAAAGGCCCGCAACGATTGTCCGTTTCCCTCAAAACCGGGTTCCGGGACATGGGACTCGGCGCCAGCGTTCTTGTGGTCCGGCATGGTTATCCTTGTGATGGGGCACGCCCGGATGGAACCGGGCGGCGATGCAATGGAACGGGCTCAGGCGGTTTCGATGGCCCAGATGGCAAAGGCATGTATCAGGGCCGCATCGCGCAGGGAATCGAAACGACCTGTCGCACCCCGATGTCCCGCCTCCATATTGGTGCGTAACATGACCGGGCGCGATGACAGCGTATTTTCACGCAGGCGCGCCACCCATTTTGCAGGTTCCCAATATGTCACGCGCGGGTCCGTCAGTCCCCCCATCGCCAGAATGGCGGGATAGGCGCGTGGTCGCACCTGCTCATAGGCGGCATAGCTTTCAATCAGGTCGTACGCCGCCGCATCCTCCAGCGGATTGCCCCATTCGGGCCATTCCGGCGGTGTCAGCGGCAGGGAAGCATCCGACATGGTGTTGAGTTCATCGACGAACGGTACGACCGCGACGATCCCCGCGAACAGGTCGGGGCGCATGTTCGCAATCGCGCCCATGACCATCCCCCCGGCGGAACGCCCGTCAGCGACGATGCGGCCCGCCGTCCCAAAGCCGCGTGCCACCAGATGTTCGGCGCAGGCGATGAAGTCGGTGAAGCTGTTTGGTTTGTTGGCGCCGCGTCCACCAAGGAACCAGTTCCATCCTTTTTCCGAACCGCCACGCACATGGGCGATGGCGTAAAACCACCCCCGATCCACCAGACTGAGCACACGGGTGGAAAAGTCGGGTTCGATCGCGTGGCCGTAAGACCCATATCCATAGAGCAGCAGCGGTGCGGAGCCATCGCAGGGTGCGTCATTGCGGCCCAGCACGGTAATGGGCACGTCCTGCCCATCGGGCGCACGCGCCATCAGCCGCCAGCAACGATAATCGGCAGGGTCATGGCCGGAAGGGACATCCTGCTGCTTGATCAGGGTGTGTGTGCGTTGCGCCATGTCATAGGTAAACCATTGCCGTGGCGTCGTGGGTGACTGATAGATGTAGCGCAGCGCCACCGTGTCATATTCATACCCCCCGCACAGGGAAAGGTCATAGGCCGCCTCACGCGGTTCAAGCGCGTGGCGGTCCCCGGTGCGGGTCTGCATGACGATGCGGCAGTTGGCGTCGTGGCGTTCGCGCCAGACCAGCCAGTTGGCAAAGGTCATGCATTCGGTGATGTAATGGCCGGGTTCATGCGCTACCAGCGCGCGCCAGTTGGCCCGCGCCGGTGCATCCTGCGGGGCAAGCATCAGCGTGAAATCCACCGCCCCATCCGCATTGGTCAGCACGACGAAATCCGTGCCCCAGTGATGCAGCCCGTACATCACGCCCGTATGGCGTGGTTCCACACAGGTGGGGGCCGCATCGGGTGTTGCCGCCGGGATCAGCCATGTTTCGGACGTATCATGGTTCCCCGCCGTGATGATGATCCATTGCCCTGATCGCGTGGCCTCCACCCCGACAAAAAATCCCGCATCCTGTTCTTCATAAACAAGGGTGTCGGTATCGGACCCGACCGCCCGGCGATAGACGCGTGCCGGGCGACCATGGTCATCGCGCCAGATCCAGAACAGGTGGCGCGCATCGGGGGAGAATGTGAATGCACCGCTGCAATTATCGATGGGGGCGCCAAGCATCTGCCCACTGGCGATGTCCTTGATGCGCACGCGATAGATTTCGGACCCCTGCGTATCCTCGGCATATGCGAACAGCCGGTGGTCAGGGCTGTGGATGGCGGTGGCGACGGCGAAATAGTCGTGCGTGGCGGCACATGCATTCATGTCCAGCAGCACCTGTTCATGCTGCGGTGCGTCGGTGCGATGGCGGGTGTAGACGGGGTATTGCGCGCCCCTGTCGTAACGGACGCCATAGGACCATGGCCCATGTGGCTGTGGGGGATAGGACTCGACCTCCTGCATCCGGCCCTTCATTTCCGCGACCAGGGTGGCCTGCAGGTCCTGCGTGCCGGACAGGATGTCAGCGGTATAGGCATTTTCCGCCCGCAGATGCGTTGCGATATCCTCGCGTAGGAGGGAGGGATCGCGCAGCACCTCCTGCCAGTTATCGTCCTTCATCCATGCATATTCATCCACCCGCACGCGGCCGAGCTGTTCCATGCGGTGGGGGATCTTGCGCGCGACGGGGGGCGTGGTCATGGGCATCGGTCCTGTAATATTCGGTGGCGGGTTGCCCGCCATGGCGGCATGTCCCGCGTGAAATGGCAATAACGAATGGCGGAAATGATCGTGGCAACGATCATGGCAACGATCATGGCGGCCTTCATGGCGCGGCAGTCATGGCAATGACGTGCAAGGCGGGGCAGGGAGGCCCCGTCAGGTGTGCAGTGGCGGCGCAGGTGGCGCAAAGAACCGCCAGCCATCAAGCCCCGCGCGCAGGCGCTGCCCCCCGGCGGAGGTGGCGTCGATCAGGCCGGTGCGCAGGAACAGGTCGATCAGGACAAGGTTGACGTTGAACTTGAAGGCATCGGTGTCACGCACCAGGCGAAATGCCTCCGAAAGCGGGATCAGGGTGAATTCCTCCACCTCCCCATCGGCGGGGCGGGGAATGAACGTCTCTGGCAGAAGCAGTTCGAAACAATGCAGGATATCGCGACGCAGCCCTTCTGGCCGGTCAAGGGCATAGCGTATGTTTACTGTCGGTGTTGCATGCGCCAGCAGGTCGGCAGGCAGGCTGGCTTCCTCCGCCGCTTCCTTTACCAGCGCCCCGGCAGGCGTATGCCCCGCGGGGATGCCGCCTGCGACAAGATGGTCCAGCTTGCCCGGGTCGAGCCGCTTTGTCATCGAGCGGCGCGCGATCCACAGGTGCAGCCCCTGCGCGCGCCGCACCAGACCGTTGAGATGTACGCCCTGCGCCATCAGCCCGAACAGAGGCAGCGCGCCACGGTCGATCCGCGCAACGGGCGGCAGGTCCATGTCGGTGCGGACATCGAATAGTTCATGGTGGGAGCGGTAGATCCCCTGTCGGGCCATGTCCTGGGCAATATGTTCCAGGCGTGCGGGATCAGGCAGGGTCACGATCCCATCGGCGTGCGTCATGCCATGATCCACCAGCACAGGCAGCAGTTCTGGCGCGACCCATCCAGCAGCCGCCGTGCCCAGGTGGAAGGCAAGGCGCCGCCCCGGCAGGGTTGCGGTATTGCACGCGGCAATGTGGCGGAAAAAGGGATTCAGGTCGGTGGACATGGAACCATCATTTCATATTGGGGCCCCGTTGCCATAACGGCTGGCCCAGGGAGTGACAATCCCTTACCCCCTGCGCCCGTCCCGAGCGTTAGCCGTCCCGACCATGCCCTGGTCGCGGTGGTGTCGAATATGGCTTGCAAATCAGTCAGGGCATGTCACATCCGAAGGTATGACTGCTTCCCGTGCCACGGACCATCGTGCGTCCGATACCGAAACCTCTGCGCTCAAGACCCTGCATGCCCTGCTGCCCTATCTGTGGCCCCCCGGTGAACCGGGCGTGCGCCTGCGGGTGGTGGGGGTGTGCGTGCTGCTGGTGATGGCGAAGGTCGCGACGATCTGTGTGCCCTATCTCTATAGCCGGGTGATCGATGCACTGCATCCGGGGCCTTCGGCGGGGATGCTGCCATTGCTGCTGATCGTGGCCTATGGGGGGCTGCGTATGCTGGCGGCGGGGTTGGGGGAACTGCGTGACGCGCTGTTCGCGCCCCTGCGCTTTCGTATCAGCCGTGTCGCCGCGGTGCGCAGTTTCGAACATATGCACCAGCTTTCGCTGCGCTTTCATCTCAACCGGCAGTCCGGCAGCGTCACGCGCGCCATCGCACGCGGGACGGAGGCGATCGAGACGCTGTTGCGGGTGGGCGTGTTCAACGTGGTGCCCACCCTGATCGAGGCATTGATGGTCATTGTCGTCATCTGGCGACTGTTTGACTGGCGTTATGCAGTGGTCATGCTGGTGGCGGTCATGGCGTATGTGGGCTTTACGGTGTCCTTTACATCATGGCGGATCGGGCTGCGTCGCCGCATGAACGAAATCAATAGCGAGGCAAGCTGGAAGGCGCTCGACAGCCTGCTTAATTACGAGACGGTCAAGTATTTCGGCAACGAGGCACATGAACGCACGCGTTACGAGGATGCGCAGATCCGTTATGAAAAGGCGGCGATCCGCACGCAGCTTTCCCTCAACGGGCTGAATTTCGGGCAGGCGGCAATCATCGCCGTGGCCCTGATCGCGGTCATGCTGATGGCCGCGCGCGATGTGGAGGCAGGACGGCTGAGTGTCGGGCATTTCGTGCTGGTCAATACCTACCTGATGCAGCTTTACCTGCCGCTGAACTTCCTGGGCAGTGTCTATTCCTCCCTGCGCAACTCTCTGGTGGATCTTGAACATATGTTCGCGCTGCTTGATGAACGCTCCGATGTGGTGGATCGTCCCGGCGCACGCCTGCTGCCCGCGCGACTGGACGAGGCCCCGGCGGCGGATGTCCGCTTTCGCCATGTACGCTTTGGCTATCGCGCCGGGCGTGAAATCCTGCATGACATCAGTTTCCACGTTCGCGCAGGCAGCCGTGTCGCCATTGTCGGGCCGACAGGGGCGGGAAAGTCCACCATCAGCCGCCTGCTGTTCCGCTTTTATGATGTGGATGCCGGCGCGATCGAGGTGGATGGCCACGATATCCGCGATTATTCGCAATCCGCCCTGCGTGCCGCCATCGGGGTCGTGCCACAGGACACGATCCTGTTTAACGACACCATCGGCTATAACATCGCCTATGGCTGCCTTGGCGCGACGCAGGCACAGATCGAGGAGGCGGCACGGCTTGCGCGGATCCATGACTTCATCGCCTCGCTGCCTGATGGCTATGCCACGCGGGTGGGCGAACGCGGGCTGAAGCTGTCGGGCGGGGAGAAGCAGAGGGTGGCAATCGCGCGCACCATCCTGAAGAACCCGCGTATCCTGCTGCTGGACGAGGCGACAAGCGCGCTGGACACGCGTACGGAACATGAAATCCAGTCCGCCCTGCGCACGGTTGCGGCGCACCGGACCACCATCATCATCGCCCACAGGCTGTCGACCGTGATCGACGCGGATGAAATCCTCGTGATGGACAAAGGGGAAATCCGCGAACGGGGCGATCATCGCGCCCTGCTTGCGCGTGGGGGGCTGTATGCCGGGATGTGGGCCGCACAGGCCGAAGAAAACGCAAAGGCGCATATGGTGCAGGACTGATGCCATGGGCGGGCCTGTCCATTATGGGGCGGGTCATGCATCCGTGCCCGCCGGTGGGCGCATGGGGCCACCCTCTGGTCAGCGGCGTGGGCAGGGTCCATATGAAGGACACGAACTGACAGCCGGAAGGGAGTTTTCCTGAAATGACGGATACAAAGAACACGCCCAATGACGCAGGCCCCGCAGGTGCCGCAGGTGCCGGGCAGGATGGCGGCATTCCCGCCGAACTGAGCCATTGCGGCGCCGTTGTGGACAAGGCGATCGAATACATGCTGGGCGAGAACCTGCCCCCGCTCGCCGTTTCGTCGGCGTTGCTGGGCGGTGCGCTGGGGCTGCTGTCACGCACCATGGGCAAGGACGCCATGCAGGCGATGCTTGAAAACGCGCTGCACAGCGTCCAGGCAGGTGAACTGCACCCCGAACATGACCGCGTGGGCAAGAACTGACACATGGTTTCTGGCGCCACCGACCCAGCGAATCAGGGTGGCGCAGGGGTAAAAAACCCTGTTTTCAGACAAAAAACGCCGAATCATGGCATATCCGTCTTGACGGATTGCGGTGGTTTGGCGATAAGCCGCGCCTAATCTAGACGATCCTTAAGCCGGGCATTAGTGCCTCGGCCCCAGTCTTATCCGAGGATGATACTTATGTCTCGCCGTTGCCAGATCACGGGCAAAGGCGTGCTGACCGGAAACAACGTCAGCCACGCCAATAACAAGTCCCGCCGCCGTTTCCTCCCGAACCTGCAGGAAACATCGCTCCTGTCCGACATCCTGGGAGCGCCGGTGCGTCTGCGCCTGAGCACCAACGGGATCCGCACGGTCGAGCATAATGGCGGTCTGGACGCATTCCTGCTGTCCACGCCCAACCGGAAGCTGACGCCAGAGGCGATGACCGTAAAGCGTCGTATCCTGCGCGTGCAGGTCCGCAAGGCCGCCGCCGCGGCCTGAAGACGGCATGCCCCGCATCCCGCGCCCTGAATGGCGTGGGGTGGGGCGTGGCGTAAAGGCCTGGCCGATGTCAGGCCCGTTATTCCGTCGTGCCGGTCTGCATCGTCCAGCCATCGCGGTTTTGGGGCGGGAGCAGCTCACGGTCCCGGCAGGCGCGAAGGGAATCCCGTCCGTTCGCGCCCACGTTGTCTTGTGGAGGTTCTCCCGTGTCCGACAAGTCTGATCTGTCCCTGATTCGCAATATCGGTATTACCGCGCACATCGATGCCGGTAAGACCACGACGACCGAGCGCATCCTGTATTACACCGGTGTGTCGCACAAGATCGGTGAAGTCCATGAGGGCAACACCACCACCGATTACATGGCGCAGGAGCGTGAGCGCGGCATTACCATCACGTCCGCTGCCGTGACGTGCGAGTGGGAAGGCCATCGCATCAACATCATCGACACCCCGGGCCACATTGACTTCAACATCGAAGTCAACCGCTCGCTGCGTGTGCTCGATGGCGCGGTGTTCATCATCGAGGGCGTCGCCGGCGTGCAGCCGCAGTCGGAAACCAACTGGCGTCTGGCCGACCGCTATAACGTTCCGCGCATCATCTTCATCAACAAGCTTGACCGCACCGGCGCCGATTTCTATCGCGCGTTCGACACGCTGAAGGAAAAGCTGGACATCGTCGCGATTCCGCTTCAGCTGCCGATCGGCGTGGAAGAGAATTTCATTGGTGTCGTTGACCTGATCGAGATGAAGGCCATCGTCTGGGAAGGCGGCGAACTCGGCGCGAAATTCCATGACGAGGAAATCCCCGCCGACCTGCTGGAAAAGGCGAAGGAAGCCCGTCAGAACCTGCTCGACACCGCGCTGGCCGTTGATGACGCCGCGATGGAAGAATATTTCGACAAGGGTGACGTTGATGTCGCGACGCTGAAGCGCTGCATCAAGAAGGGCACCATTTCGGGTGAATTCCGCCCGGTCCTGTGCGGCACGGCGTTCAAGAACAAGGGCGTCCAGCCGCTGCTTGATGCGGTTATCGACTTCCTGCCCGCGCCTGACGATGTGGCGGGTATCCGCATTGCCCCGCCCGAGGACGAGGAAGTTGACGAAAACAAGCTGCCGATCATCCCGGTCGATCCCGACGGGAAGTTCGCGGGTCTGGCGTTCAAGATCATCAACGACAAGTACGGCACGCTGACATTCGTGCGTGTCTATCGTGGCGTGCTGCGCACTGGTGACACCGTGCTGAACACCACGAAGGGCCATAAGGAACGTATCGGTCGTATCTTCCAGATGCATGCTGACAAGCGTGAGGAACTCAAGGAAGTGCATGCCGGTGACATCGCGGCGTTCGTCGGCCTGAAGGACACCCAGACGGGTGATACCCTTGCCGATGCTGCTGACCCGGTGATCCTGGAGCGCATGACCTTCCCCGTTCCCGTCATCGACATCTCTGTCGAGCCGAAGACGAAGGACGCGGTGGAAAAGATGACGCTGGCGCTGCAGAAGCTGTCCGGTGAAGATCCCTCCCTGCGCCTGAAGACCGATCAGGAAACCGGCCAGACGATTCTGTCGGGCATGGGTGAACTGCATCTCGACATCATCATCGACCGTCTGCGTCGTGAATATGGCGTGGATGCGAACATCGGCGCGCCGCAGGTTGCGTATCGTGAAACGATTTCGCAGGCGCATACCGAAACCTATACCCACAAGAAACAGTCGGGTGGTTCGGGCCAGTTCGCGGAAGTGAAGATCGAGTTCGCACCGGTTGAGCGTAACGAAGGTATTTCGTTCGAAAACAAGGTTGTCGGTGGTTCCGTGCCGCGTGAATACATCCCGGCGGTCGAAAAGGGCATCACCATGCAGGCCAGCACGGGCGTGCTGGCTGGCTTCCCGACGGTGGACTTCAAGTTCACGCTGCTGGACGGGAAGTACCATGACGTTGACTCGTCCGCGCTGGCGTTTGAAATCGCGGCAAAGGCCTGCTTCCGTGAAGGCATGAAGAAGGCCGGTCCGGTCATCCTTGAGCCGATCATGGACGTGGAAATCACCACCCCGAACGATCATGTCGGTGACGTGGTTGGGGATCTGAACCGTCGTCGTGGCATGATCCAGAATCAGGAAAGCTCGGGCTCGACCGTCATGGTGCGCGCGCTGGTGCCCCTGAAGGAAATGTTCGGCTACATCTCTCACCTGCGTTCGATGACCAAGGGTCGTGCATCCTTCACGATGCAGTTCCATCACTATGATCCGGTGCCGCGCAACGTGGCAGAGGAAATCATGTCCAAGTCCGCCTGATCCACGGGCGACAGGACAGACAGGAACGGGCCAGCCTCCTTTTGGGGGGCTGGCCTTTTTCTTTTTGGCAGGGAAGATGCAGGTGGCAGTCCGTTTCAAAGCGTGGAACGGGCATTGCCTGTCATTTGTCAAAAGGTTCGGTGTTTTGGGACCTGAAGGGTGACGCCATTTCTGGGATTTTGAAGTTTTTTCAAATAATGCACTGATAAACAAAGATAAAATATCTGGGGTAAGGCTTTGGTTTTTAAAGATGACGCCTTTCGTTGCCTGTCGGGTTGGGGTAGCGCCCCCCTGATGGACAGGCTGAGGTGACGGATGGCCTTGCGGGCCGCGTCGCCCTTGTGGCTGCCGAGATTGTCGGGCACGACGGGCAGGAGGTTACAGGTCCGGCCCGTTCAAACCGTCTCTTATGGTCTGGGCCATGTTTTCGGCTGGCCTTTGCAAAGGATCAGGGTGGCCCATCGTCATGCGATGATGAGGCAAGGCGTCAGGACAGCGCCCAGCTATCACCCACCTGTATGGCGCGGCCATCGTCGCGCAGCTTTTCCAGATGTGCGCGCAGGTTGAGTAATGCCGCCCGCCGCAGGCCGGGGCGCAGGTGATGATAGGCGGCATCGACGATCTGGTCTGTCGTGCGTGGCTGTGCCAGCAACAGTGCCGCGATGCTTTCATGCCGCGACAGGCGGTGTCCAAGCAGCCCGCGCATGCAGGATTCCGGCTGTTCAATTACCGGCCCATGTGCCGAAAGCAGTAGGCGTGGCCGACGTTGCAGCAGGCGTTCCATACTGTCGAGGAACATTTGCACCGATCCATGCGGGGCAGGGGGGATCAGCGTTGTTGACCATCCCATCACATGGTCGCCCGTCAGGATGATGCCATCGGCGGTTTCCAGGCAGATGTGATCCGTCGCATGGCCGGGGGTGTGCAGGACCCGCAACCCCGCGACCATGTCCAGATCATGCAGCCCTATATCGGGTGTGAATGTTGGTTCTGCGCTGCGGTGCCAGGCATGGATGGGGGCGCCGGTGCGATGTGACAGCGGTGCAGCCCCGTCAAGGTGGTCGTGGTGCGTATGCGTCAGAAGGATATGCGTCAACGCCCGACCGTTGAGCGCATGCACCACCGCGTCGAGATGTCCTTCATCCGCAACCCCGGGGTCAATGACGGCGCATCCCCCCGCATGATCGACAATCCATGTGTTGGTCCCGTTTCCGGTCATGGGACCGGGATTGTTGGCCACCACGCGGCGGATCGCGGGTGTCGCCGCGATCGCCACGCCATAGGGCGGCGGTGCTTCCACCACGCGCCAGTCATATCGCGACATGATTCAGCCAAAGGCCCCGACATGGTGCATCACGCCGGTGCTGATTTCGCGCACCAGTGTGAACAGCCGTTGCATCGGTTCGAAAATTTCCGTGTATTCGCGCATATACGTCCCTTCATCGCGGGGCCCGTGCGGTTCATGGAAATCCAGGTCGAAGCTGCGGTCCGCGTGATAGGGGAAGATATGCTCCAGCTCCTTCAGCACATCGGGGATTTCCAGGCACAGGACCTTCGCCGTCAGCACGTCGCGGGTGAACGCATTGCGCGGCGCAAAATACGGGATCCGGGTGGACAGCATCCATATCTGTTCAATGATGGCGATGCGGATGGCATGCAGCAGCATTTCATCCGCCTCCATCCGTGGTGCGCTGGGCCATGCGTTGCGTAACGCCAGATGGTCCGATTGCAGGCGGCGGAACATGGACTGCGTGCAGGCCCAGAAATCCAGCCGTTCCAGCCCGTGCATCAGCGTCAGGCACGCATCCTGCCGTTTCGGGTCGTGATGCGCCGTTGCGCGTTGCAACCACATGTCCGGGTCCAGCAGCCGGATCACACCACGCAGGACGCCGTCGCTGGAATGGGCCAGGCCATGGGCGGCGAAATCCAGTGCACGGCGAAAACGCGGGCTGTCGTTCAGGTAACGCTCGAACGTATCGGGATGACGCGCGGCCGCCGTGCCCAGCCCCTGCAACGTATTGGCGCACCAGCCAAGCTGCTGGAGGATGGCGTTGTTGGGGATGGCGCGCAACTGGCTGGGATGGCGGATGCGCGTGGTGATGGCGGCCGTATCGCTCTGCCGGGCGGAGGGGCGTGAACCCGTCTTGTCGATCAGAGACGGCCCGAACGCACCCAGCAGCGCGGCATAGCCTGGATCCTCCACCAGTCCTGTCATGCCGCGCGCGATGGCGGAAAAGAAGTCGGCAGAGAAATCGGGTTCGTCGTAAACCGGGTCTTCGTCGATGGAGGTCGTGGCAAAGGCGTGTTCCGCGATCACGCTGACGGTTGCATCCGCAAGGGGCTGCGTCCCGAACAGGAGGTAGCCATCCCCTCCCTGAAAGGCCGTTTCCTCGCGCAGGCGAATGCCTGCCTGCAGGAAACGCATGCGCGCATGCGGGGGGGAGAGATAGTCGAAACGTTCGGCAAGGCTGTAGGGATGTGCCCCGCGGCCGATGCTTTCCCCATGGGTGTCGAACAGGATGACTTCCACAAAGGCGAGGTCCCATTGCCGCAGAAGGTCGCAGACCTTCAGCCGCAGCCGTTCGATCAGGTAGGTCGCGGCAAGCTGTCCCACATAACGTCCCGAATCCGAAAAACCGAATTGCAGGCTCAGCTTGCGCGTACGATGCAGGTAGGCGCGCCAGTGCGGTGAATGCAGCGCTTCTTCGATCAGGTGTTCCCCCTGTTCCAGCGCGTCCTGCGTTTCAAACAGGGGGGAGATTTCGATCATGTCTTCCACGCCCAGCAGGCGCGCAAGCCACAGTGCCGTCAGCAGCGTATAGCCGGTTTCCGTTTCCGCGATCAGGAAACGGATGGGCGTGGTGCGGTCGATATGGTGCAGGATCTGGCGCACCGTCATCATCAGCCGCCCCGCCGTTGACTGTTCCACCAGCAGGGAGCCGAAATCAATGTCGATTGGCTGCGTCGTATCCAGCGCCTCGTCAATGCGTGCGATCAGGGCGCGACGCTGGGCATGGATATCGGGATTGTCGGTAATGCCCAGGCGCTGGCGGGCGACATTGTGTAATTGCGTGGAATTGAGGCGTACATGCGTATGCGCCGCCGACAGGCCATGGGCCATGAAACCCGCGCGTGCGACCGCCAGCGTCATCTTGTCGTCCGGCGTCGCGGCATCAATGGCTTCGGCAAAAGTGGGGGCGAGGTCGCTGCTGCTGGTCATGGCCTCTTCGCGGCGACCGATCAGGACCGCGGCAAAATCGGCCACCGCCTGCGGGTCGGCACTGCCGGGGCATGCGGCGATCTGTGCCTCCACCGCCTGTATGGCGCGATTGACGCGTTCGTGCAGGTCATTGGGGACGGAGGCGACGGGGCCAATCTGTGCATTCAGGCGGGTTAACTGCATGTGCTTCATGCGCAGCCGCAGCCGCAGCGTGTCCCACCACCCGATATCGGTGCGTCCGTCCGTGTCGTATCCGACCCAGCTTGTCATGATAATGGGACGCGGCGCCAGCGTGGCCCACAGTTGCGGCCAGTGTGCCCGTGCCTCGGTCAGGAGAACCCGCGTCAGGCGATCGAGTGCATTGCGCCCGCGCAGGATCGCCTGCGTCGCCAGCGTGAATTCCTCATCCAGCGTCGGCGGCGCGGCGCGGCGATGCGTTATGAATGCCGGGACATCGGTCGGGGGCTGCTGCGGGTTTTGCGTCGCCATGTCGGCAAGGCAGTCATAGACGGGGCTGGCCAGCGCAAACGTGGGATGCGCGGTGAACACGGCGGCAAAGCGGCTGCGTTCGGTCGCGGCGCGGAACCGGGCGATGGGCACCGGGCTGTCATTTGGGTCGGGCTGCATGATGCGGCGCGCCACGTCACGCATGCGCTGGTCGATGACGGCATCATCCACCCCCCCGACATACGCGGCGATATGGCAGGCGCGGCGGGCGAACGCGGCGTCGCGCAGGCGGCGGACCCAGGCCTCCAGCGCGTCGGTCGACAGGCTGCCCCGGTCGATCTGCTGTCCGATGCTGCGTGCCAGCGTCATGACCGGGTTGTCGGAAAGGGCAGGGATCGCCACAAGTTCGCGGGCCTGCTGCTGCAGCATGTCTGTTGCATGAGGGGCAGAGGCCTGGGACATCAGAAGATCCTGTCTTGAAAATTGCATGATGTACCAACGTCCCATGTTCGCGGTCGCTTCGCAATCGCCACAAGGTTGTGTTCACGTGTATTTGGAGGTTCCCCACCACGACATCTTGGGTCTGGGGACACACAATGGTATCAAAAGGTTCATGAACGACATTCCACAAGCCGACAGGGATGCCTGGCGCGTCCTGCAACGTTACAAATGGTCGGCAACCGGGCTGCTCGTCGGGATGGCGGGCCTGACGGTCGCGGGCTATGCCCTGCCGGCATCGGGGGTGATGGCTGACCATGCATGGCTCGACGTCCTGCGTTCTGGGGCAAAGGCCGGGGTGGTCGGCGGGCTTGCGGACTGGTTTGCGGTCACGGCCCTGTTCCGCCGCCCCATGGGGCTGCCCATTCCCCATACTGCCATCCTGCCCGCGCAGCAGGAACGCCTGGCCCAAGCGCTCGGGCGGTTCGTTTCCACCAACGTCTTTACCGAAAAGGATGTGGCGGTGGCGATGCAGCGCATCGACCTGCCCAGCGTCATTGGCGACGTCCTGAAGGACCCGGAGACCATTTCCACCGTGAACCGCGCGGTTATCGGCGCGGTGCCGCACATGTTGGACCGGCTGGAGGACGGGCGGGCCAGCAATGCGATCTCCCGTCTGGTGCCCAGCCTGCTGGGGGGGGAGGAAATCGCCCCCATCATGATCCGCAGCATGCGTGCGCTGGTTGATGGGGACCGCCATCAGGAGGTGCTGTCCTTCCTGCTCATGCGGCTCAAGGACGGGTTGAAGTCCAAGGAACCCTCCCTGCGCAAGATGATCGAGGAGCGCGTGCGCGAACAGGGGGGGCGCATTCTGGGCTGGGCCATTGGTGGTTCCATCGCCACCAAGGTCCTGACCGCGGCAAGCGAGGAGCTGGACCGGGTTGACCCGCAGAACTCTGAACTGCGCGAAGGATTTACCGCATGGGTCCGCTCAGAGATCGACCGGATCGAACAGGACCCCGAACGCCGCCGTGACCTGACGGGCACGATCATGGGCGTCCTGTCGCATGACAGCATCCGGGGATGGAGTGGGGATATCTGGCACCGCCTGCGGCAGGTGATCGAAACCGACATCGCCCGGGGGGAGGAGGGATGGACCGCATCCATCGTGCGTGACGCGTTGCAGCGTTTGTCAGAGCAGATGTACCATGATGCACAGATGCGCCAGCGCGTTAACAATGCGGCGCAGCGCATGGTCAACAGCAGCCTGCCGTTCCTGCGCGACAGCATGTCACGTTTTATTGCTTCGGTCGTTGCGGGGTGGGACGCGAACGCCTTGAGCGACCGGCTCGAACTGCGGGTCGGGCGCGATCTGCAGTATGTACGCTTCAACGGGACGCTGGTCGGGTTTCTGGCCGGATGCGGCCTGTCGGTGTTACTACAGCTTATATTCGGCACCGGTATCGGCTAGGAAAGTATCATGATGGTGCAAATGAACTTGACGAACCGCGGCAGGTGTCCCATCTGGAACTGAGTAAATCAGTACCAGTCTGGTCCATTTAACGTCGGACGTGACAGGTACGGGAGAGCAGGATGCTGAAACTTTCAAAACTGACCGATTATGCCGTCGTGGCCCTGGTCCGTCTTGGACAGAAAGAGGAAGTCACGACCTCTCCCGTGCTGTCGCGTTCCACCGGCATCCCGGAACCGACCATCGCCAAGGTGCTCAAGGTGCTGGCCGCGCAGGGGATCGTCATTTCACAGCGCGGGGCGCGCGGCGGGTATCGCCTTGCGCGTCCGCTGGCGCAGATTTCGGTTGCGGCCGTGATACAGGCGATCGACGGGCCGATCTCGCTGACGACCTGCGTGGATGGGGGGGAATGCGACGCACGGTCGAAATGCGGGCTGGTGGGGCAGTGGGATGCGGTCAACGGTGCGATCCTTGATGCGCTGTCGTCCATTTCATTGTCCGACATGCAGAACCATACAGTGACATCCCGGCGGGCCCCCGATGCCCCGTCCGCGGCCCTCGGCCCCCTAGCCACGGCCTGACAGGAGGAGTGAAGACACATGCCAGCAGTTGCCGAGACCCGCAAGACAGTCGAGACACTGGGCCAGAACACCTATAAATGGGGGTTCGAGACCGATATCGAGATGGATATCGCGCCAAAGGGCCTGAATGAAGACATCATCCGCCTGATCTCCACCCGCAAGAACGAGCCGGAATGGATGCTGGACTGGCGGCTGAAGGCCTATCATGCCTGGCTGCAGATGTCTGAGCCGACATGGGCGAAGGTCAGCCACCCGCCCATTGATTACCAGGACGTGCATTATTACGCCGCGCCGAAGAAGAAGCCGGGTCCGAAATCCCTGGACGAAGTCGATCCCGAACTGCTGCGCACCTATGAAAAGCTGGGTATTCCCCTGCATGAGCAGGCACTGCTTGCCGGCGTGGAAGTGCCCGAAGGGGAGGAGGCGCGCCCCCCCATCGCGGTGGATGCCGTATTCGACAGCGTGTCGGTCGCGACCACCTTTCGCAAGACCCTGTCCGAAGCGGGCGTGATCTTCTGCCCCATTTCAGAGGCCGTGCAGGAACATCCCGACCTGGTGCGCAAATACCTTGGCAGTGTCGTGCCGGTGACGGACAATTTCTATGCCGCGCTGAATGCCGCCGTCTTTACCGACGGGTCGTTCGTGTTCGTACCAAAGGGCGTGCGCTGCCCGATGGAGCTTTCGACCTATTTCCGCATCAATGCCCGCAATACCGGGCAGTTCGAACGCACCCTGATCGTGGTGGAGGACGGGGCGTCCGTTTCCTACCTTGAGGGCTGCACCGCGCCGATGCGTGATGAAAACCAGCTTCATGCCGCCGTGGTCGAACTGGTGGCGATGGAAGATGCGTCGATCAAGTATTCCACGGTCCAGAACTGGTATCCGGGGGATGAAAACGGGCGTGGCGGCATCTACAACTTCGTGACCAAGCGCGGCGCGTGCCGTGGCGCACGGTCCAAGATTTCGTGGACGCAGGTGGAAACCGGTTCCGCCATCACATGGAAATATCCGTCATGTATCCTCCAGGGCGAAGGATCGGTGGGGGAGTTCTATTCCGTGGCGGTGACCAATAACCACCAGCAGGCCGATACCGGCACGAAGATGATCCATATCGGGCGCAATACGCGTTCGACCATCATCGCCAAGACCATCAGTGCGGGACAGTCCGACAGTACCTATCGCGGGCTGGTGCGCATGATGCCCAAGGCATCGGGCGGGCGCAATTTCACGCAATGTGACAGCCTGCTGATCGGGGATCGCTGCGGGGCGCATACGGTGCCCTATATCGAAAATCGCAACATGTCCGCCAGCATCGAACATGAAGCAACCACATCCAAGATTTCCGAGGACCAGCTGTTCTACTGCCGCCAGCGCGGCCTGTCGGAAGAAGATGCCGTTGGCCTGATCGTCAACGGGTTCTGCAAGGATGTGCTTAAGGAACTGCCGATGGAATTCGCCGTGGAAGCGCAAAAGCTTCTGCAGATCAGCCTTGAAGGCAGCGTCGGTTGAACAGGGATTATAGAGACGTGAGTAACGAATTTGTAAGGATCGACGGCCTGTGTGCCCGTATTTCGGATGCCGGGACGCCCAAGGAAATCCTGCGCGGTGTCGATCTGGAAATCCCCGCGGGCGAAGTCCATGCCATCATGGGGCCGAACGGATCGGGCAAGTCCACGCTGTCCTATGTCCTTGCCGGACGTGAGGATTACGAGGTCACGGGCGGAAGCGCATCGTTCAAGGGACAGGATCTGCTGGCGCTGGAGCCAGAGGAACGCGCGGCCCTTGGCCTGTTCCTCGCGTTTCAGGCTCCGGTGGAACTGCCCGGTGTGAACAACGCCAATTTCCTGCGCACCGCCGTCAATGCCGTGCGCCGTGCCCGCGGGCAGGAGGAACTGGACGCGGTCGGTTTCCTCAAGGCCGTGCGCAAGGAGACAAAGCACCTGTCGATGTCCGACGACATGCTCAAGCGTAACGTCAATGTCGGGTTTTCCGGTGGGGAAAAGAAGCGCAACGAAGTGCTTCAGATGCGTATGCTCCAGCCGTCCTTCGCCATCCTTGACGAAACCGACAGCGGGCTGGACATCGACGCCCTGCGCATTGTGGCCGAGGGCGTGAATTCGCTGCGTTCCCCCGATTTTTCGGCGCTGGTCATCACCCATCACCAACGCCTGCTTGACTATATCGTCCCGGATCGCATCCATGTCATGGCCAAGGGGCGCATCATCCACAGCGGTGGTCCCGAACTGGCCCGCGAACTGGAGGCCCAGGGTTACGCCAAGTTCCTGGCGGAGGCGGCGTGAACGCCATCGCACCGGTCGGGATCAGTGCTGGCGCCTTCCTCGGCCGGGGAAAAGGGGATGGGCCGGAACGCCGTGCGGCGGCGGCCTTCCTGACGCAGGCGGGCCTGCCGCGTGCAGGCGTGGAGGCATGGAAATACACTTCCCTGCGTCATTTCGCGGATGTGCCCTATGCCACGCCCCCCGCGCAGGTTGATGCGGCGGAGGTCGCGCGCCTGCTGGCGACGGTGGAAACCGTGTCCGGGCTTGGCGCGGGGACATCGCGCATCGTCCTTGTCAACGGACGTTTCGATGCATCGCTGTCGCGACTGCCGCAGGGCGTACATGTCACGGCGTTCGCGGCTGACCCGGTTTTTGCCGACTGGATTGATCCCTGCGGCGACGTGGGTACCGCGCTGAATACCGTCATGGCGGATGACGGCGCGGTCGTGCGGGTGGATGCAGGCGTGGACGCGGGGGCGCTGCTACTGGTCAGCATCGCGGTGGCGGGTGACGCCCCGATTTCGTTCCATCCGCGCCATCGCATCGACCTTGGCGCCGGTGCACGCCTTGCGGTGCTGGAGGCCACGGTTGGCGTCGGGAACTACCTGCATAATCCTGTATTCGAGGTCCGGGTGACTGAGGGCGCGCGTCTGACGCATGCCCGCCTGCAGGCCGAGGGGCAGCAGGCATCGCAGATCGCCGTGACCCATGCGCAGGTGGCGTCAGACGGGCTGTATGACAGTTTCAACCTGACCCTTGGCGCATTGCTCAGCCGGCATGAAGTGCATGCCGCCCTGCTTGGCGAACGGGCCTGTGTGCATGTCAATGGTGCGCAACTGCTTGATGCGAAGCAGCATGGCGACCTGAGCAGCATCATTACCCATGCGGCCCCTAACTGTGTTTCGCGCCAGACGGTCAAGAACGTGCTGGCCGGTCATGCGCGCGGCGTGTTTCAGGGCAAGATTCATGTGGAGCGCATCGCCCAGAAGACCGATGGCTACCAGATGAATCAGGCGTTGTTGCTGTCGGATACGGCGGAAATCGACGCCAAGCCCGAACTTGAAATCTACGCCGATGACGTCAAGTGCAGCCACGGTGCGACCGTGGGCGCGATTGACCCGGAACAGCTTTTCTACCTGCGCAGCCGTGGCATTACGCTGTCGGATGCGCGTTCGATGCTGATCCGTGCCTTTTTGCATGACGTGGTGCACCTGCTGGAGGATACGCGCCTGCGGGACAGCCTCGACCTGGCGGTCGAGGCGTGGTGGAACCAGAGGAACGCGTGATGGACAAGACCCTGTCAAAGACGGTGGACCGGGCGGATGCCCTGCGTCACCTGCGGGCCGATTTCCCGATCCTGTCGCAGCAGGTGCATGGAAAGCCGCTCGTCTTCCTCGACAGTGCGGCATCGGCGCAGAAACCACGTCAGGTCATCGACGCGATGGCTGACACGATGCGCATGCAGTATGCGAACATCCATCGCGGGCTGTACTGGATGAGCGAGCGTACGACCGAGGCGTATGAGGCCGTGCGCGACCAGGTCACGGCCTTTATCAATGCCGCCGGGCGCGAGGAAATCGTGTTCACCCGCAACAGCACGGAGGCCATCAACCTCGTCGCGCATTCCTATGGTTCGCTGCTCAAACCAGGGCAGGCGGTCGTGATTTCCGAAATGGAGCATCACGCCAATCTGGTGCCGTGGCAGATGTTGCGTGACCGTGCCGGCATCCAACTGCGTGTCGCTGCCGTAACCGATCGTGGCGAACTGGATATGGCGTCCCTGTCACGCACACTTGCCGATGGCAAGGTGGCGCTGGTGGCTGTCACCCATATGTCCAATGTGCTGGGTACCATTACCGATGCCCGCGCCATCGCGGACATGGCGCATGCAGCCGGTGCGCGTGTGCTGTTTGACGGCAGCCAGCTTGCGGTGCATCGCCGCGTTGATGTGCAGGCGCTTGACGCTGATTTCTATGTCGTGACGGGGCACAAGCTGTACGGGCCGACCGGGGTTGGTTTCCTGTGGGCGCGGCGCGAACTGCTGGAGGCGATGCCGCCCTTTATGGGGGGCGGGGACATGATTTCCTCCGTCACGTTCGAAAAATCGACATGGGCACCTGTTCCGCACAAGTTCGAAGCCGGAACCCCCGCGATTGTCGAGGTCATCGGCCTGGGTGCGGCGCTGTCCTATATTGATGCCATCGGGTTTGATGCCATTGGCGCGCATGAAGCCGCGCTGACGGATCACGCACTGGAACGGTTGGGCGCGGTGACAGGACTGAACTTCGTCGGCACGGCCCGGGACCGTGGGGGGGTCATTTCCTTTACGATGGATGATGTCCACCCCCATGACATCGCGACGCTGCTGGATCGCAATGGCATTGCCGTGCGTGCTGGTCATCACTGCGCCGAACCGCTGATGCGCCGCATGGGGCTGAGTGCTACGGCGCGTGCAAGTTTCGGGATCTATACCACGCGGGAGGAAATCGACTTCCTTGCGCGCACCCTTGAACAAATTCGCAAGTTCTTTGTGTAAGGGTGCGATGAGCAGGGGGGCGTGATGACGCAGGAGGATCTTTATCGTCGTCTGGTTGTCGAGCGTGCCCGCACCCCCATGTTCGGGGGAGAAGTCGAGGATGCGCAGATGCGTGGCGAAGGTACGAATCCATTATGTGGTGATCGGGTGCGTCTGACGGCGAGCATGACACCAGGGGGGCAGATTGCCGCCGTGCGTCATGAAACCCGTGGTTGCGCTATCTGTGCGGCATCAGCAGACCTGATGGCCGAACATGTGACCGGCCATGATCCCGCGTGGGTGGCGGAATTGGGCGCGGTGTTCGAGGCAATGTTGAAAACCGGGCACCCGGTCGAGGCGGCAGGGGATCTGGCGGTATTCGCCCCCCTGCACCAGTACCGTTCGCGCATCCGTTGCGCGACCCTGCCATGGACCGCACTGACCGCCATGCTGAATGATTTGAAAGACAGGTAAAGCGTCATGGAAGTGAAATCCGACGATACGCGATCCGTCTCCGAACGGGAAAAAACGCAGGACCCTGCGGCTTTCTCGCTGAAGGAAGACCATGCCCCGGCAGGGGAAGGGGAGGTCATGTCTGTCTGGACCCCTGATGGCGCGCAGCCTGTGGCGCGCACGACCGATGGCATGGCGTCGGAAGATGCGGTGATCGAGGCGATCGCAACTGTCTTTGACCCGGAAATCCCGGTCAATATCTATGAACTGGGGCTGATTTACGCCATCGACCTGCATGATGATGGTACCGTCAAGATTGAAATGACCCTGACGGCCCCCAATTGTCCAAGTGCGCAGGAGCTTCCTGCGCAGGTCAAGGAAGCGGTCGAAAAGATTGACGAGGTCAGCACCGCCACGGTCGAAATCGTGTGGGAGCCGCCATGGGACATGTCGCGTATGAGCGAGGATGCCCGCCTGACCCTGAACATGTTCTGATCCACGGGAATACAGCCATGACAACCCATACCGATCCCGCCCCTGCCACAACAGCCCCCACGACCGCTCCACGCCGTGAGCTGCCGCCCTTGATGACGCTGACGGATCGCGCGGCAAAACGCCTTGTTTCCCTTTACGCCAATGCCCATGCCGGGCAATTGCTGCGGATCGGCATTTCGACCAAAGGCTGCTCCGGTCATGCCTATGACATGTCATTCGTCAATGAGGCAGGACCAGGGGATGAAGTGGTCCGCGATCATGGTGTCACCCTGCTGGTGGATCGCAAGGCGACGTTGTTCCTGATCGGGTCGGTGATGGATTACGAGGTCAAGCAGCTTGAAGCGGGCTTCACATTTTCCAACCCCAATGAAAAAGGGCGTTGCGGTTGTGGTGAAAGCTTCCACGTCTAGAGATTGTTTGAAAACAACTCTTTGATAAAAAAGAAAAGTTTTTGGGTGCCGCCTTTTTTCGAAAAGGCGGCGTCTTCTGAAGCTTTTCAGAAAAAGCCTCACCAAAAAACCTTTATAATTTCAGGATGTTATTGAGACTCACTTTTCAAACAGTCTTCTGGGGCGGTTTGAAAATGACCCGCCGATGAAAGAAGAAAAGGCTTCAGCCATCGGTGGCCTGTCAGAAGATTAAGGGCCAGCACTTTGTAAGCGCGGCATTGTTAGGTCCGCGCTGTTTCAGCGGCGTCGTGGTGGGGCTGGTCGGGTGAACAGGCATACGCTCTCGACCTCGGTGGACCACAGGAACTGGTCGATTACCGTCAGGCGGTCCAGCCGGTATCCGGCCTGTCGCAATGCTGTTGCATCGCGGCGCAGGGCGGTGGGGTTGCAACTGACATAAATGACATTCAGTGGCTTGCCATCGGTAATCTGATGAAGCTGCGCGCCCGCGCCGGCATGAGGGGGGTCCAGCACGACCGCCCCAGCCTTTGTCAGGACAGCACCCATGACCGGCTGCCGGTTGAGGTCGCGATGGAATGGTTGCACCCGTGTGCCGCCACATGCCTGTTTCAGGCAGGCAAAGGCGGCTGCGTCCCCTTCATGGGCCATGACCCGTCCCCGTTCGGCAAGGGCGAAGGACAGCGTGCCGCATCCGGCATAAAGTTCGATAATATCTCCCTTGAGCCGCTTGGTCGGCAGGGCCTCGAGAATGGCGCGCCGGATTGTGTCCTCACCCGCCCGACTGGGCTGAAGGAAAGCACCCGGCGGCGGTGCCGTGCGCACACCGGAAAATTCATGCCATACCCCACCCGTCTGTGCTGCGGTTTCCGGGATGTCGTGACTGCCCTGGGGACGCCACGAAATCCGTGGAATACGCTGGCTGGCTGCAAACTGCGCCAGGATACGGCGGTCATCAGGGCCAAGCGGGCCATCCGTGGCCAGCAGCAGGTCCGGTCCACTGTCGAGCATATTGATCTGCAGGTCCCCGCCACGCCGGATGGCAGGCAGCGAATGCAGCATTGGCCGCAGGAGGGGAAGCAGTGCGAACAGCGCGGGTTCCAGCACGTGGCATTGGGTCATGTCCACGACCTCGCCACGTTTGCGATGCAGCCCGATGACCATGCCCTGTTCCGTGCGGGCAAAGGCAAGATCCACCCGGCGGCGTGTCAGTGGCGCCCCCTGCCATGAAGTCACGGGAATCGGGTCGGTATAGCCTGCGCCATGCAGGGCACGCAGGACGGTGTCCGTCTTCCACCGCAATGACAGGGGCAGGGACATATACTGCACGGAGCATCCGCCACATCGTCCGAACAGGTCGCAGGGCGGATCAACCCGGTCAGCGGAGGGATGGAGGATTTTTTCCAACCGTGCCCTGCCGTCCCCTGTCGGAAGAACGGCAACGTCCTCGCCGGGGAGTGCGCCCGCGACGAACAGGGCGGCACCATGAGGCAGGCGTGCAAGACCGTGCCCTTCCGCGCCAAGGGCATCGATATGAACCTGCATGATTTCAGACACGGGCAAAGTCTTTCGGGTCAGTCCGGCCGGATTTCATCCTCGGGCGTGGGGATGACAGGCGCCGTGCGACGCGGCAGCAGCATGAAGGCGGGGATATCACCGCCAAACCCGGCCTGGGGCCGCTCGTTGCCATGTTCTTCGCGGGCATGGGCCGTTGCCGCGTGGCGCGGCGGGGATGCCGGACGCGCTGGTGGCGCCGCGGTGGCGGATACAGCCGTGGGGGCAACGGCATTGCGCGATTCGACTGCTGGCTTGCGCGATGGCGCAGAGGTCTTGCCCGTGGGCGCGGGCGCCTGTGGTGCTGTACGCACTTCAGCAGGCTTGCCACCACGTTTGCGGCCACGCGGGCGTGGTTCATCAGACCATTCGGTCTGGTCGATTCCCTTGACCTCCAGCCGGACGATTGGCTTGCCGGTCAGTTTTTCGATCGCTTCGGCTAACGGCTGCTCATAAGGGGTCGCAAGGCTGTAGGCATGGCCGGTGCGGCCTGCGCGGCCCGTGCGACCGATGCGGTGGACATAATCTTCCGCATGGAACGGCAGGTCGAAATTGAAGACATGCGACAGCCCGCCGATATCGATCCCGCGGGCGGCGATGTCGGAGCAGACGAGGATCTTGAGTTCGCCAGACTTGAACGCCTCCAGCGTGGAAAAGCGTAGCGACTGTGGCAGGTCGCCATGCAGTGCCCCGGCTGAAAACCCATGCTTGAGCAGGGATTTGCACAAGACGTCCACGTCGCGCTTGCGATTGCAAAAGATGATCGCGTTTTGCATGTCGCTCTCGCGCAGCAGCTTGCGCAGGGCGCGACGCTTGTCATCTTCTTCCACGATCACCAGTCCCGTCTCGATGGTGGACGCGACCGAAGAGGGGCGGCTGACGGTGATTTCCTTGGGGTTGTGCAGGAACATGTCCGCCAGGCGACGGATTTCCGGTGCCATCGTGGCAGAGAAGAAAAGCGTCTGGCGTATCGGCGACAGCATGCTGACGATCTTCTCGATATCGGGGATGAACCCCATGTCGAGCATGCGGTCTGCCTCGTCAATAACCAGCAGCTTTGTCTGCGTCAGCAACAGGCCGCCACGTTCGAACAGGTCAATCAGCCGCCCCGGAGTCGCAATCAGGACGTCAACGCCGCGATTGAGGGCCTCTTTCTGCTCCGCCATGCTTTCGCCACCAATCAGCAGCGCATGTGTCAGCTTGAGGTGCTTGCCATAATTGACGAAGTTTTCAGCCACCTGAAGCGCCAGTTCGCGCGTGGGCTCCAGAATGAGGGAGCGCGGCATGCGGGCCCGTGCACGTGAGCCGGACAGGATTTCCAGCATGGGCAGCGTGAAGGACGCGGTCTTGCCCGTGCCCGTCTGCGCCACGCCCAGAACATCGCGCCCCATCAGGATATAGGGAATCGCCTGTGCCTGAATGGGGGTGGGATGGCGATAGCCCATCTCCTCGATCGCCTGCTGGATCGGCGCGGACAGGCCCAGTTCGGAAAACAGCGGCTGTGGCGCGTCTTCCGTTTCCGGAGGGGTAACGATTTCAATGTCGGATATCGGCATTATGTCGCCTGCGGTCGCGGCAACGCGCCGGCCCACCTTGGCGGAACCGGCCGGAGCGGATGTCGTGTTCTTCTTGGCGCTCAAAATTCTCTCGAACGTGTCAGTGGTGAGGTCCCGTCCGGATTGCTACCATACCGCCTATCAGGTTAGCGCGCCTGATCGCCTGCAGCAACGCAGGGGCCTGTGGACCAAGGGCGAATCCCTACATTCCACACGTCCCCTGCCTATCTGCATCCCGTATGAAAATCAAGGATGCCTGTGCGCATGTGCATCAGTTATTTGGGCATTTACCTCTGCTGGGTATGCCCGCTGCTGTGGAAGGTGCCTCAGAACGGGTGGGCAAGGGATGCCGTAATGATCGTCAGCACCCCAAGGCCGATATTGATGAGGATCTGTGAGCGGATCGAATCGAACATCGCCGGTTGCGGGCGCATGGCGCGGCGGGCCTTCTGGTACGGGCCGAAATAGATCCGTGCGAAAATCAGGGCCATCATCAGGCCCAGCAACTGCATCAGGTTGATCTGCCACGCGATTGCTGCGAATCCGCCTTCGTGCAGGATCATCAGCCACCCCGTCACCAGCACCATCGGCATGACATGCCATACGATGCGGAAGAAGCGGTTGAGTGTCTGCAGATGGACGGACGCGCGGGGGATGGCGTCAAGCAGGCCGAGACTCGGTCGGAGTACGAACACGGCATAGATCATGCCGCCCACCCATGCGGCCATGCCAAGAAGGTGAACGGCGAGCACAAGGCTCCAGAGAATGGAGTGGGACATGACGCCTCCGGTTTGGAAAACGATGGGACGGGCGAATGCGTATCCGGCATGGCGCCCATCGGGAAAGCATGGACGGTTGTTTCCCGATTTTGCGTCCATAATGCAAGATATTGCATGCCGTCGGGCATATTTTGCCCCATCTGCCTCCATGCCCGGATATCCCGGCCCGCAGGCAGGCCATGCACGCAGGGGGACCGATCATGAATGACGCCGCATACAGACTGCTTCTTCCTGATCCGGCGCAGATGGGGCGTGTGGATGCCCTTGCCGCGCGGGTGGTGCCGATTCGCACGTTGATGGAACATGCGGGGCGCGCGGTGGAACGTGCGGTGCGTCGTCATGTGCGGCCGTGCCGCGTGCTTGTGCTGTGTGGTCCGGGGAACAATGGGGGGGATGGCTATGTCGCCGCGCGCCGTCTGGCGCAGGCCGGATGGCCCGTCAGTGTCGCGGCCCTTGCGCCGCCGCGGCCGGGTGGCGACGCGGCGGCCGCCGCCGCGCTGTGGTCGGGGCCCATGGTGCCGTTCGATGTCGCGCAGGTGGGGCGGTTCGACCTTGTGATCGATGCGGTATTCGGCGCGGGCCTGTCACGCGCGGTGGAAGGAGAGGTCGCCGATGTGCTGCGTGCGGCGCGGCGGCTCATCGCCATCGACATGCCCACGGGTGTGGACGGGGCGACCGGGGCGGTGCGCGGTTATGCCCCGGCCGCGGAACTGACGGTCACGTTTTGCAGGCCCAGGCCGGGGCATCTCCTCCTGCCGGGGCGGGAGTTGTGCGGACGGTGCGAAGTGGCGGATATCGGCATTCCCGAAAATGCCGTGGGGCAGGTGGGCGTGCGGACATGGCGCAATGCGCCGGGCCTGTGGCAGGTGCCGCATTGCGGGGTGGAGAGTTATAAATACAGCCGTGGTGTCGTCAGTATATGTGGTGGCGCGCAGATGCCCGGTGCGGCGCGGCTTTCGGCGGCGGGCGCGCGGGGCAGCGGCGCCGGGCTGGTGCGGCTGGCGGTGGGGGAGGCTGCCGACCTGTACCGCATGCAGGTCCCGGCGGGCCTGATTGTGGATGCCGCACCGTTGACCGACCTTCTGGCCGACGCCCGGCGCAGGGTATGGGTCTGTGGCCCCGGCCTGACGGTGGAGGAGGTGGGCAGCGTCTTTCCCGTGCTGGTGGAGGCCGGGCGGCAGGTTGTGGCGGATGCTGGGGCATTTTCCATGGCGGCGGGGCGGCCCGGCCTTTTGCGTGGGGCGGCCGTCGTCACCCCCCACGCGGGGGAGTTCGCGCGTGTGTTCGGCCATCCCGGTGATGATCGCCTGGGTGCGGCGCGCGCGGCGGCGGTCCTGATTGATGCCGTGGTGGTGATGAAGGGGCCGGATACGATCATCGCCGCCCCGGATGGGCGGGTTGCGATCAACGATCATGCGACGCCCGTGCTGGGTACTGCGGGGTCAGGCGATACGCTGAGCGGGATCATCGCCGCCATGCTGGCTGCGGGCATGCCCGCGTGGGAGGGGGCATGCGCGGCCGTGTGGCTGCATGGAGAGGCCGCGATGCGCGCGGGGCCATGGCCCATTGCGGAGCAGTTCGACCTGCATCTGGGTGAGGCGCGCGCAAAGGCCGAGGCGGAAGGGCAAAAAAAGCACGGCTGAGAGTGTGTTATTCTGGTTCGCATCTTGCCCCGATGGCTACTCTGCGCTAAAGCCGCGCGCTTGTAGCTTGGGCAATGTGCGGGCGTGGTGGAATTGGTAGACACGCCAGATTTAGGTTCTGGTGACGCAAGTCGTGGGGGTTCAAGTCCCTCCGCCCGTACCAAGATCCCGGCAAGTCGCGTTATGCGAACAGACGTGGTGGCCCAAGCGGCCTCTTGCGTTCTTTGATACGTTCTGACCGAGAGGATGGCCTGGCAGATGCAGGTTACTGAAACGCTTTCCGATGGCCTGAAGCGCGGGTTTACCGTCACGGTTCCGGCGCAGGAAATTGAAAGCAAGCGCACGGCGCGCCTGAAAGAAATTGGACAGTCCATGAAGCTGCCCGGGTTCCGTCCCGGCAAGGTGCCGCTGAGCATCGTCAAGCAGCGTTTCGGGGCCGAGGTCCAGGGGGAAATCCTGGATCAGGTCATCGGTGACGCGACGCGCACGCTTCTGGATGAACGCGGCCTGCGCCCGGCGATGCAGCCGAAGGTTGACCTCGTCTCCGGCGGGGAACCCGACAGCAAGGCCGACCTTGAATACACGCTTGCGTTCGAGATCCTGCCCGAAATCCCGGTGCCCGACCTTTCGGCACTGTCGCTGACACGGCTGAAGTCCGCGGTGAACGCGGAAACGGTTGACAAGGCGCTGAAGGAAATCGCCGGTCGCCAGCGTGAGTTTGAGACGATCACCGAGGACCGTCCCGCCGCAAACGGCGATGTCCTGATGGTTGATTTCGTCGGCAAGATCGACGGCGTCGCGTTCGATGGCGGTTCCGCCGACGACGTGAATGTCGAGATCGGTGGCGCGGGCTTCATCCCCGGCTTTGCCGAGCAGCTTGAAGGCATGAAGGCTGGTGACGAAAAGGTGATCCATGTCACGTTCCCGGCCGATTATCAGGCCGAGAACCTTGCAGGCAAGGAAGCCACCTTTGACATCAAGGCGAAGGAGCTGAAGCGTCCGGTCGATGCGCCGATTGATGACGAGCTGGCCAAGAAGCTTGGTTTTGAAGGGCTGGAGCAGGTTCGTGAACTGATCACCAAGCAGGTGGAGCAGGAATACGAGCAGCTTTCGCGCCTGCGCCTGAAGCGCGACCTGCTGGACCAGTTGGCGGAAAAGACGGCGTTTGACGCGCCTCCGGGCATGGTTGACGCCGAATTTACGCAGATCTGGAACCGTATCGAGGAAGACCGCAAGGCTGGTCGTCTGGATGACGAGGACAAGGACAAGGACGAAGACACGCTGCGCGCCGACTATCGCAAGATTGCCGAACGCCGTGTGAAGCTTGGCCTGCTGCTGGCGGAAATCGGACGCGTCAACAACATCTCCGTCACGCAGGACGAGATGGTGCAGGCGATCCGTGCCGAAGCCATGCGCTATCCCGGCCAGGAACAGGCCGTGTTCGAGTTCTTTGGCAAGAACCCGCAGGCCGCTGACAGCCTGCGCGGCCCGATCTTTGAAAACAAGGTCATCGACTACATCGTCGAGCTGGCAAAGGTCGAAGACAAGGAAGTGACGCCCGAGGAACTGGCCGAGATGCCGGAAGCCAGTGTCTGAGGCTGCGGTCATCTGAGGCTGCGGTTCAGGCCTTGCGGACGTCGGCTGGACGCGTAAAGATCGGTTGTGGTTTTTACGTGTCCAACGACCTTCGTGACGGGGCCAGCAGGTCATGTTCGCATCATATTGTCTAAAATGACGGCAATGGGGTGGTATCTGGCGTGTTTGTCTCTATTTTGTCATAAGTAACCGGGAAAGGTCCGGCTGCTCCGTTTTGATGGCGCGCCTATGCACGTCGGAAAATCAGGGCAGGTCGGGCTTTTGCTTTTCAGGATCGGGAATATGGCTATGAGGGATCGCAATCCCGTAGAGATCTTCAATAATGCTCTTGTGCCGATGGTGGTCGAGCAGACCTCTCGCGGGGAGCGGGCATTCGATATCTATTCCCGCCTGCTGCAAGAGCGCATCATCTTTCTGACCGGGCCTGTATACGATCAGGTTTCCGCCGTCGTGTCCGCGCAGCTCCTGTATCTGGAAAGCGTGAACCCGACCAAGGAAATCTCGTTCTATATCAACAGCCCTGGTGGGGTGGTGTCGGCTGGTCTCGCGATTTACGACACCATGCAGTATATCCGCAGCCCCGTCAGTACGGTGTGCATTGGCCAGGCGGCGTCGATGGGGTCGCTGCTGCTGGCCGGCGGGGAGAAGGGTCGCCGTTTCGCGCTGCCCAATTCCCGCGTGATGGTGCATCAGCCCTCCGGCGGGGCGCAGGGGCAGGCCAGTGACATCGAAATTCAGGCAACGGAAATCCTGACCATCCGCAAGCGCCTGAACGAGATCTATGAAACCCACACCGGTCGCACGCTTGAGGAAATCGAGCGCAAGCTCGAACGTGACAGCTACATGTCGGCGGAAGAGGCATGTGCGTTTGGCATCGTTGATGAAGTCGTACGCAACCATGCAACCGAAAAGGCCGCCGACTGATATGCATGCGGGCGGCACGGGACTGCAATGCGCGATGTCGCGTGCGCGTTCCCGTGTCCCTGCAGGCACGACGAAAGCCACCGTCGCGTGATACGGCTGGCGTGTTATTGGGGGAAGGGGATGCCGCGCGGTGCATCTTCAATCCCTTGGCGACTGGATAAGCTGCGGCGCACCGGGACAGGTGAAAGGTTCCGGTCGTCGGGAATGGACAGGTTCCTCCTTGCGGGGGAATAGGAGCGGTTATGAACAACAAATCCGGCGATTCCAAAAACACCCTTTATTGCTCGTTCTGTGGCAAGTCCCAGCACGAGGTCCGGAAGCTCATCGCCGGTCCAACCGTGTTCATTTGCGATGAATGCGTCGAACTGTGCATGGATATCATCCGCGAGGAGCATAAGACGCACCTTGTGAAATCGCGTGATGGCGTGCCGACCCCGCGTGAGATCTGCAATATCCTTGATGACTATGTCATCGGACAGATGCACGCCAAGAAGGTGCTGTCGGTTGCGGTCCATAACCATTACAAGCGTCTGGCCCACAGCCAGAAGAACAACGACGTCGAGATCGCAAAGTCGAACATCATGCTGATCGGCCCGACAGGATCGGGTAAGACGCTGCTGGCGCAGACGCTGGCGCGAATCCTTGATGTTCCATTCACCATGGCCGACGCCACGACCCTGACCGAAGCAGGTTATGTGGGTGAGGACGTGGAGAATATCATCCTCAAGCTGCTGCAGGCAGCAGATTACAATGTGGAGAAGGCGCAGCGCGGCATCGTCTATATCGACGAGATCGACAAGATTTCGCGCAAGTCCGACAATCCCTCGATCACCCGCGACGTCAGTGGGGAAGGCGTGCAGCAGGCATTGCTCAAGATCATGGAAGGGACGGTGGCCTCTGTCCCGCCGCAGGGCGGGCGCAAGCATCCACAGCAGGAATTCCTGCAGGTGGACACCACCAACATGCTGTTTATCTGTGGTGGTGCGTTCGCAGGCCTCGACAAGATCATCAGCGCCCGGGGCAAGGGATCGGGAATCGGGTTCGGCGCGGATGTGCAATCCCCCGATGACCGCCGCACGGGCGCGATCCTGCGCGATATCGAGCCCGAGGACCTGTTGAAGTTCGGCCTGATCCCTGAATTCATCGGTCGTCTGCCGGTTCTCGCCACGCTTGAAGACCTTGATGAAGCCGCGTTGATCGAGATCCTGACCAAGCCCAAGAATGCGTTGGTCAAGCAGTATGCGCGCCTGTTCCAGATGGAAGATGTGAAGCTTACCTTCTCCGATGAGGCGTTGAGTACGATCGCCCAGCGCGCGATTGCGCGGCGCACCGGTGCGCGTGGCCTGCGCGCCATTCTGGAAAGCATTCTGCTGACGACGATGTTCGACCTTCCGGGCCTGAAGAATGTAGAGGAAATCGTGGTCAACAAGGACGCGGCGGAAAACAAGGCCCCGCCGGTCTATGTCTATGGCAAGGCCCAGCCAGAAGAGCAGTCCGCCTGAGTCGCGCCGGATTTGCTTTTGGCAAAGGTTTTTCGTTTTTGATGATGCATGTCATTTGCGATTCTCTCACTTGTGCCAGTGAAGGCAAGTGACAACATGACTCATCAGGTCACCGCATGTGTGGTGTTACGGGTTCGCAGGCCGCGTGTCGGGTGTGGACCCGGGATCGTCCATCAGGAGGTCAAGTTACATGTCTGAATCCGAAAGACTGGACCAGGTGCCCGGCACCCCCGAAAATACGGAAAAGAATGTGCCGGTATCGGTGTCGTCGCATGAAGGCGACGACATTGCCCCGCGCGAAAAGGACACGATGGCCGTCCTGCCGCTGCGTGATATCGTGGTGTTTCCCCACATGATCGTGCCGCTGTTCGTGGGGCGGGAAAAATCCGTCCGTGCGTTGGAAGCCGTCACGAAGAACGACAAGCAGATCCTGCTGGTGGCGCAGAAGAACGCGTCGCAGGATGATCCGTCTGTCGATGATATTTACCGTTATGGCACGGTTTCCACGATCCTGCAGTTGCTGAAGCTGCCAGACGGGACGGTCAAGGTGCTGGTTGAAGGCGGGCGTCGTGCGCGCATTTCCACCCTTCATGAGATCGACGGCCATTTCGAGGCCGAGATCGAGGAAGTGTCGGAAGAGGAAACCGACGGCAAGGAAGCCGAGGCCCTGGGCCGCACGATCATTTCCCAGTTTGAGCAGTATATCAAACTGAACAAGAAGATCGCGCCGGAGGTTCTCGTCTCCCTCAATCAGATCGACAACCTGTCGAAGCTGGCGGATACGATCGCAAGTCACCTGAACCTCAAGATTTCCGAAAAACAGGAAATCCTTGAAATCCAGGATGTCAATGCACGTCTGGAACGGGTTTTCGCCCACATGGAGGCCGAAATCGGTGTCCTGCAGGTGGAAAAGCGCATCCGCAACCGCGTCAAGCGGCAGATGGAAAAGACGCAGCGCGAATACTATCTGAATGAGCAGCTCAAGGCGATCCAGAAGGAGCTTGGCGAAGGTGAGGACGGTAAGGACGAGACCGCCGAGCTTGAGGAAAAGATCGCCAAGACCAAGCTGAGCAAGGAAGCCCGCGACAAGGCGGTGGCGGAGCTGAAGAAGCTGCGGACCATGAGCCCGATGTCAGCCGAATCGACGGTGGTGCGCAACTACCTCGACTGGCTGCTGGGCATTCCGTGGAAAAAGCGTTCCAAGGTGCGCCACGACCTGCCCGAAGCGGAAAAGATCCTCGATACCGACCATTATGGGCTGGAGAAGGTCAAGGAACGCATCCTTGAATATCTGGCGGTGCAGAGTCGTGCGCAGAAGCTCAAGGGGCCGATCCTGTGCCTTGTCGGGCCGCCGGGCGTGGGCAAGACGTCGCTTGCACGTTCGATCGCAAAGGCGACGGGACGGCAGTATGTGCGCATGTCGCTGGGTGGAATGCGTGACGAGGCGGAGATTCGCGGTCATCGGCGGACCTATATCGGTTCCATGCCCGGCAAGATCATTCAGGGCATGAAAAAGGCGAAGACGTCGAATCCGCTCTTCCTGCTTGATGAGATAGACAAGCTCGGTGCCGACTGGCGTGGCGATCCGTCCTCGGCATTGCTTGAGGTGCTGGACCCGGAGCAGAACGCAACCTTTGGCGATCACTATCTGGAGGTGGATTACGACCTGTCGGATGTGATGTTCATCACCACGGCCAACAGCCTGAACATGCCGCAGCCGCTGCTTGACCGCATGGAGATCATCCGCCTGTCAGGTTACACCGAGGATGAGAAGGTCGAGATTGCGAAGCGCCACCTGCTGTCCAAGCAGGCGGAGGCCAACAACCTCAAACCCGGCGAATGGTCCGTCAGCGACGACGCCCTGCTTGAACTGGTCCGCAGCTATACGCGTGAGGCCGGGGTGCGTAACCTTGAGCGTGAGATCGCCACCCTTGCGCGCAAGGCCGTGACGGAAATCGTGACGGGCAAGGCAAAGTCGGTTGCGATCACGAAGGACAACCTCGAAAAATATGCAGGCGTAAAGCGTTTCCGCCATGGCGAAACTGAAACCGAGGATATGGTCGGGGTCGTCACCGGCCTTGCCTGGACCGAAGTGGGGGGCGAGATCCTGACGATCGAGAGCGTGATGGTGCCGGGTAAGGGCAACATCAAGCTGACGGGCAAGCTTGGCGACGTGATGAAGGAAAGCGTGGCGGCGGCCCTGTCCTATGTCCGCAGCCGGGCCGTGTCGTTTGGCATCAAGCCGACATTGTTTGAAAAGCGTGACCTGCATGTGCATGTGCCCGAAGGCGCGACGCCCAAGGATGGCCCGTCGGCAGGCATCGCCATGGCCACGTCGATCGTCAGCGTGATGACCGGTATTCCCGTGCGTCGTGATGTCGGCATGACCGGGGAAATCACGTTGCGTGGGCGTGTGCTGGCCATTGGTGGGCTGAAGGAGAAGCTGCTGGCGGCGCATCGCGCGGGAATACGCACGGTCTTTATCCCCAAGGATAATGAAAAGGATCTGGTGGATATCCCCAAGACGGTGATCGACGACCTGAAGGTGATTCCCGTCGCCCACGTGGACGAGGTCATTTCCAAGGCGCTGGTCCATGCACCCGATCCAATCGAATGGGTGGAACCGCCTGAAGGCGTGGCCACCAATCCGGCCGCCGAACCGGCGCTGGCGTCGCTCCCGCACTGATTGGGGCACCTGTCAAGCGTAGCAAAATTGTCATGACAGGGGGGAATGACCGATTTTGTGGGTCATTCCCTGCCTTCGGTCGGTTGACGTGAGAGAAAACAGCGGCATAGTGCAGGCAGAAAATGCGACGCCAAAACATACGTGATGAAGCGGTCGCAGTCAGTTACATAGAAAGGCGTAAAATGGAGAAGCCACTTAACAAGCAGGAACTCGTTGCTGCTGTTGCCGAGAACGCCGACCTGGCAAAGGCGAAGGCGGGCGAAGTGGTCGATGCTGTGTTCGGCGCGATCGAAAAGGCCCTGTCCAACGGACAGGAAGTACGTCTGGTCGGTTTCGGTACGTTTGTGACCGCAACCCGCAAGGCCGCCAAGGGCCGCAACCCGCGCACGGGTGAAGAGATCGACATTCCGGCTTCGACTTCCGTGCGATTCAAGCCTGGCAAGAACCTGAAAGAAGCTGTAAGCAAATAAGCAGCTTGCCTCAGGTTGAGGGGTGCTGGTCCACGATGTGGATTACCGGCCCCTCTGTTTCTGATGCATCACAAGGGCGATTAGCTCAGCGGTAGAGCGTCTCGTTTACACCGAGAGGGTCGGCGGTTCGATCCCGTCATCGCCCACCATGCAGCATGCTGCATGATGATACTGATCCGGTGATCGTCATAAGATGACGATATTATCGCGATCAGGACGTTTCAGGTGTCATACCCTGTTGACGCCACCGGGATGGATCGATAGAGATCCCCACACACCTACGCGGGTGTAGCTCAGTTGGTTAGAGCGCCGGCCTGTCACGCCGGAGGTCGCGGGTTCGAGCCCCGTCACTCGCGCCATTTCCCCAAATGAAAATCCTGCACTGTCTGTCATGCCCCGATATTGTGGCGTGTGGGATTGTATGCGGCCGTATGCTGCCTGAGGGCATCGAACCTTCCAGAACACAGAAATATGAAGACAACAAAAAGTTCCCGATAAGTAATGCGGGCACAATGACTGTATTTCTGCGGTATTCCCTAACATCACGGTAATGTTCCTGCCTTAATGCGGGCTAACCGTCTGTTCGGGCATGGGGGTTTGTGGCTAACTTTGCCCCAGCCATACAGAAGTCGCTCAAGACACGGATGGTTCAATCAACAAGGTTTGGGGACCTGGGCCATGCATTCCGTCATCGCGGATTATTTCCCTGTACTGATATTCGGTGCAATCGCGGTTGTAATCGCGGCCGCCATGCTGGGAAGTTCACTGCTTTTCGGCTGGCAGAAGCCGTATTCGGAAAAGACATCCGCATATGAATGCGGTTTCGAACCGTTCGATGACACGCGGCGGCGGTTTGACGTGCGTTTTTATCTTGTGGCGATCCTGTTCATTATTTTCGACCTTGAGGTGGCCTTCCTGTTCCCCTGGGCGGTCAGCCTGTCGCGCATCGGATGGTTCGGGTTCCTGTCGATGATGGGCTTCCTCGCGGTCCTCACGGTCGGCTTCATCTACGAATGGTGCAAGGGCGCGCTGGAGTGGGATTGAGGCAGCAGGGAAGGAGACAGGAAGCATGAGCAGCAATTCATCAGGGCAGGGGCGCCCATCGGACAGTATCGCGTGGAATCGCGACATGCTGCCCCCCGGCCCGGAACAGGACGCCGTTATCCGTGGTGTTACGGGCGAAATCACGGAAAAGGGTTTTGTCGTCGCCAATCTGGACAAGATCGTGAACTGGGGGCGCACCGGCAGCCTGTGGCCTATGTCGTTTGGTCTGGCCTGCTGCGCGGTGGAAATGATCCACGCCTACATGCCGCGCTATGACCTGGACCGCATGGGTATCATTCCGCGCGGGTCGCCGCGGCAGTCGGACGTGATGATCGTCGCGGGCACATTGACGAACAAGATGGCTCCCGCCCTGCGTCGTGTGTACGATCAGATGGCAGAGCCACGCTGGGTCATTTCCATGGGGTCATGTGCGAACGGTGGGGGATATTACCATTATTCCTATTCCGTGGTGCGTGGCTGTGACCGGATCGTCCCGGTGGATGTCTACGTCCCCGGCTGTCCCCCCACGGCGGAGGCGCTGATTTACGGCATCCTCCAGCTTCAGAAGAAAATCCGCAGGACAGGGACGATTCTCCGTGGCTGAGTCCTCAAACACCCTGCCTGCGCTCCAGACGCAGGCGCAGGCGTCGCTTGGGTCCGTGGCGTTCGCGCTTGGCACGTCGGTGCCAGGCATCATTTCCGCCGGGATCGAGGGCGGGGAACTTGTGGTGCGCACGACGCGCCCCTACCTGCTGGCGATCATGACCATGCTGCGTGATGATCCACGTTATGCGTGCGAGCAGATGATGGATCTGTGTGGGGTGGATTATCCTGATCGGGCGGAGCGTTTCGACGTCGTCTATAACCTGCTGTCCGTCACCCATAACCACCGTATCCGCGTTATCGTCACCACGGATGAAACCCAGCCCGTCGCCTCCGTCCACCGGTTGTGGCCGTCGGCCACCTGGTGGGAGCGCGAATGTTATGACCTGTTCGGCGTCCTGTTTGCCGATCAGCCCGATCTGCGCCGTATCCTGACCGATTACGGGTTCGAGGGATATCCGCTGCGCAAGGACTTCCCGCTGACCGGTTATGTCGAGACCCGTTATGACGAGGAACGTCGGCAGGTGGTCTATGAGCCTGTGCAGTTGAAGCAGGACTTCCGCAATTTCGACTTTGAATCGCCGTGGGAAGGCATCCTGACCCTGCCCGGTGACGAGAAGGCGCATGCGTTCCGCCAGAACATCAAGCGCCAGGAATAAGGGAAACCGAACGATGAGTGATGTGACCCTGGACCCGAATGTTCCCGAAGCGCTGCTGCCGGAAGGAAGTGATGGCGATGCCCGCAGGCATGTTGTCGAAATCGACTCGCATGCGCTGAATTTTGGCCCCCAGCATCCGTCTGCCCATGGTGTGTTGCGCCTGATTCTGGAGATGGAGGGCGAGGTCGTGACCCGCGCCATCCCGCATGTCGGGCTTTTGCACCGTGGCACGGAAAAGCTGATTGAATACAAGACCTATCCCAAGGCGCTGCCATATTTCGACCGGCTTGATTACGTCTCCCCCATGTGTGAGGAGCAGGCGTTCGCGCTTGCGACGGAAAAGCTGCTGAACCTTGAAATCCCGGACCGCGCGAAATGGATTCGTGTCATGTTCGCGGAAATCACGCGCATCCTGAACCATATCCTTAACCTGACCTCCTTCGGTCTGGATTGCGGCGCGCTGACCCCGGCCCTGTGGGGGTATGAAGAGCGTGAAAAGCTGCTGGAGTTTTACGAGGCAGCATCGGGCGCACGCTTTCATGCCAATTATTTCCGTCCCGGCGGCGTCGCGCGCGACCTGCCTGCCGGGCTGGAGGAACGCATTGCGCAGTGGACGACGGAATTCCCGCGCTGGATCGACGACCTTGAATCCCTGCTGACAAACAATCGTATCTGGAAACAGCGCACGGTCGGCATTGGCGTTTTCACCAGCGAGCAGGCATTGGCCTGGGGCTTCAGCGGACCATGCCTGCGCGCATCGGGCGTGCCCTGGGACCTGCGCCGTTCACAGCCTTATGACAATTACGACAAGGTCGAGTTCAACGTGCCGGTGGCGCGTCAGGGCGACTGCTATGACCGGTATCTGGTGCGCGTTGCGGAAATGCGTGAAAGCGTGAAGATCGTCGCGCAGTGCCTTGCCCAGATGAAGCCCGGTCCCATCAAGGTCCAGGACCGCAAGATTGTCCCCCCGCCACGGCGGGAGATGAAACGCTCGATGGAAGCCCTGATCCATCATTTCAAGCTGTTTACCGAAGGATACCATGTGCCGCCGGGCGCGACCTATACCGCCGTCGAAAGCCCCAAGGGCGAATTCGGCGTCTATCTGGTCGCTGATGGCAGCAACCGTCCCTATCGGTGCAAGATTCGCCCCACCGGGTTCGCCCACCTGCAGGCCATGGACGTGATGGCGCGGCGGCACATGCTGGCCGACGCGGTTGCGATCATCGGTTCGCTGGATCTGGTGTTTGGTGAAATAGACAGGTGAACGACATGTCCGCGCAGTCCAACATCCCCCATGACGCGGAGCCTGCCGCATTCGCTTTCGATGCGGAAAGTGAACGGCAGATCGCGCAGATACTTGCCAAATATCCCCCTGAACGTAAGGCGAGCGGCGTCATACCGCTGCTTTATGTGGTGCAGAAGCAGATGGGACGCCTGACCGGCAGTGCATGGGTGCCCCGTGTCGCGATGGACGCGGTGGCCCATCGGCTGGAGATGGCGCCGATCCGGGTTTATGAGGTCGCGACCTTTTACCTGATGTTCAATACGAAGCCGATCGGGAAATACCACCTGCAGGTCTGCACCACGACGTCATGCTGGCTGCGTGGATCGGATGATGTGACGGCGGCGTGTAAGGCTGCGACCGGCATCGACGCGTTTGGCGGGACCAGCGCGGACGGGATGTTCACGATGACCGAGGTGGAATGCCTTGGCGCCTGCGCGAACGCCCCGATCCTTCAGGTTGATGATGATTATTACGAGGATATGGACGGCCCGCGCACGACCGAACTGATCGCCGCCCTGCGCCGTGGCGAACGGCCAAAAGCAGGCCCGACCATCGATCGCATGGATTCTGCCCCCGTGGGGGGGCGCAAGACGCTGCTGGATAGTGCTGCGGGGCAGGGCACCGGCACGCAGGATAACGGGTAGGAAAGACGGGACATGCTTGAGGACAAGGACCGGATTTTTACCAATCTGTACGGTCAGAACGACTGGCGTCTGGCGGGCGCGCGACAGCGCGGTGACTGGAACGACACAGCCGCCATCCTGGCGCGCGGGCGTGATGCCATCATTGCGGAAATGAAGGCATCAGGACTGCGTGGCCGCGGGGGGGCGGGGTTTCCAACCGGTGTCAAATGGTCGTTCATGCCAAAGGCATCGGATGGCCGCCCGCATTATCTGGTGATCAATGGCGACGAATCCGAACCCGGCACCTGCAAGGATCGCGAGATCCTGCGCCATGATCCGCACAAGCTGATCGAAAGTGCGCTGATTGCGTCGTTCGCGATGGGGGCGCACAAATCCTATATCTATATCCGTGGCGAATTCTTCAACGAGGCGCAGCACCTGCAGCACGCCATTGAGGAAGCGTACGAAGCTGGACTGATCGGTCCAAATGCGGCCGGATCGGGGTGGGACTTCGATTTCTACATCCATCGCGGTGCGGGTGCGTATATCTGCGGCGAAGAGACGGCGCTTCTTGAAAGCCTTGAGGGCAAGAAGGGCCAGCCACGGATGAAGCCGCCATTCCCCGCGGCGATGGGCCTGTATGGGTGTCCCACCACGGTCAATAATGTGGAAAGCATCGCCGTTACTTCCACCATCCTGCGTCGTGGGGCCGCATGGTTTTCCGGGCTGGGCCGTCCCAACAACGCAGGCACGAAGCTGATGGCCATTTCGGGCCATGTAAATACACCCTGCGTGTTCGAAGAAGAGCTGGGCGTGCCGCTCAGGGATATTATCGAAAAACATGGCGGCGGTGTACGTGGGGGATGGGACAACCTGCTTGCGGTCATTCCCGGCGGCTGTTCGGTGCCGATGCTGCCGCGTGAAGTGTGCGACACGGTCCTGATGGATTACGACAGCCTGCGTGCCGAAGGTTCCGGGCTGGGTACCGCGTGCATGATCGTCATGGACAAATCCACCGACATCATCCGCGCCATCGCGCGTTTTTCACAGTTCTTCAAGCATGAAAGCTGCGGCCAGTGCACACCCTGCCGCGAGGGGACGGGGTGGATGATGCGTGTCATGCAACGCATGGTCGAAGGCCGTGCGGAGATCGAGGAGATCGACATGCTGGAACAGGTAACGCGTCAGGTCGAAGGCCATACGATCTGCGCACTGGGCGATGCGGCGGCGTGGCCGATCCAGGGATTGATCCGGCGGTTCCGCCCGGTGATGGAGGAACGCATCCATGCCTATAAGGCCGCGCATGGCGGCGGGCGTCTGGTGCAGGTTCCCGCTGACCTGCCGACAGCGGCGGAGTAAGGGACATGGTAAAAGTAACCGTTGACGGCATTCCCGTCGAAGTGCCCGCAGGGTCCAGTGCGTTGCAGGCATGCGAGGCGGCAGGCAAGGAAATCCCGCGTTTCTGCTTTCATGAACGTCTGTCGGTGGCGGGGAACTGCCGCATGTGCCTGGTGCAGGTGGTGCGCGCGCCCAAGCCCGTCGCATCGTGCGGTTTCCCGGTGGGCGAAGGGATGCAGATCCTGACCGATACCGAGGTCGTGCGCAAGGCACGGCGCGCGGTCATGGAATTCCTGCTTATCAACCATCCGCTGGACTGCCCGATCTGTGACCAGGGTGGCGAATGCGATCTGCAGGATCAGGCTTTCGGCTATGGCGCGGACCAGTCGCGCTATGCTGAAAACAAGCGTGCGGTGACGGACAAGTATCTTGGCCCCCTGGTCAAGACTGTGATGACGCGCTGCATCCAGTGTACGCGCTGCATCCGTTTTGCGACCGAGATCGCGGGGGTGCCCGAACTTGGCGCCGTTTCGCGCGGCGAGAGCATGGAAGTCACCAACTATGTCGAAAAGGCGCTGACGTCCGAACTGTCGGGCAACCTGATCGATATCTGCCCGGTGGGGGCGCTGACGTCCAAGCCCTATGCCTTTACCGCGCGCCCATGGGAACTCAAGCGTACGGATTCCATTGATGTGTGCGACGCGGTGGGCACCAACATCGTGATGCAGGCCCGTGGCGCAAGCGTTCTGCGGATCGTGCCGCGTACCAATGACGAAGTGAATGAAGAATGGCTGGCGGATAAGGGGCGTTTCGTGGTGGACGGTTTCCGCCATCGTCGCCTCGACCGGCCATGGGTGCGCGTGCATGGCAAATTGCAGCCCGCATCGTGGCAGGATGTGTTCGTGGCCCTTGCAAAGCGGCTGAAGGGCGTCGCAGGGGATCGGATCGGCGCGATCGCGGGGGACCTGTGCGATGCCGAAAGCATGCTGGCGCTGAAGGACCTGATGGGTGCGCTGGGGTCGGCGAATATCGACTGTCGGCAGGACGGGGCGGATTATGACCTGTCACAGCGTGATTTCTATACCTTCAATACGGGCATTGCCGGGATAGAAGAGGCTGATGCCCTGCTGATTGTCGGTGCGATCCCGCGTCAGGATGCGCCGGTGCTGAATGCCCGCATCCGCAAGCGTTTCGTCGCCGCCGGGCGTGGCGGGTTCCCGATCGCGATGATCGGTGCGCCACAGGCGGATCCGACCTATGCGGTGGACGTGCTGGGCGATGGGCCGGATGCCCTGGCGGATCTGGCGGCAGGACGTTCCCCGTTCCTCGATGTGCTGAAAAAAGCTGCAAAGCCGATGATCATCGTCGGACATGGCGCCCTGACACGTCCCGATGCGCGCGCGATCCTCAAGGCCGCATGGGATATCGCGGGCCAGGTCGGCGCCCTTGATGCGCAATGGCATGGTTTCAACGTGCTCCATACCGCCGCCAGCCGTGTCGCAGGGCTGGATATGGGATTTGTCCCGGGCAAGGGCGGGCGCGATGTTGCGGGCATGCTTGGTGACGGGGTTGAAATCCTGTGGCTGCTGGGGGCGGATGAATTCCCTGTCGATCGCATCGGCAATGATACATTCGTCATTTACCAGGGGCATCATGGCGATGCGGGCGCCGCACGTGCGGATGTGATCCTGCCCGGCGCGCTTTACGCTGAAAAGCCGGGCACTTATGTCAATACCGAAGGCCGCGTGCAGCAGGCGTTCCGTTCGGTCATGCCGCCGGGTGACGCGCGTGAAGACTGGCGTATATTACGGGCATTTTCCGAAGTGGTGGGCCATACCCTCCCTTATGACACGCTGGAGGAACTGCGTGCGCGTCTGGCGCAGGCCAACCCTGTGTTCGCGCGACAGGGGAACCCCCGTTTCGCACCACCACAGGGTATCAGTCCCGATGGCGGCAAGGTGGCCATCGCGGGCACACCCTTTGTCCCGGTCATCGCCGATTATTACCAGACCAGTCCCATCTGTCGCGCCAGCCCGACGATGGAGACCTGTTCGCGGACCTATGTCCATCCCCCGGCCCAGGCAGCGGAGTAAGGTGAGGTGACGCATTTCTTTTTGCATACGCTTGTGGGGCAGGTCCTGCTGGTTGTCCTTGAAACGCTTGCCGTGCTGGTGCCGCTCCTGCTTGGGGTGGCGTACCTGACCCTTGCGGAACGCAAGGTCATGGCCGCGATGCAGTTGCGCAAGGGGCCGAATGTCAATGGCCCGTTCGGCGTGTTGCAGGCCTTTGCCGACGCCATCAAGATGCTGACGAAGGAAACGGTCATTCCGGCCGGTGCGAACCGGATGCTGTTCCTGTTCGCGCCATTCCTGACCTTCTCCCTTGCGATGGTGGCATGGGCTGTCATTCCGACCGGCAATGGCCTTGCGGTCGCGGACATCAATGTTGGCGTGCTTTACCTGCTCGCGATTTCCTCGCTTGGGGTTTATGGCATCCTGATTGCAGGGTGGGCATCCAATTCCAAATACGCGTTCCTTGGTGGCCTGCGTTCGGCGGCACAGATGGTGTCGTACGAGGTGTCGATCGGCCTTGTCATCGTGTCCGTCCTGCTGGCGGTTGGCAGCCTGAACCTTAATGACATTGTGCTGGCGCAACGTCATGTCTGGTTCTGCCTGCCGATGTTCCCGATGTTCATCGTCTTTTTCATCTCTGCGCTGGCGGAAACAAACCGTGCGCCGTTCGACCTTCCCGAAGGGGAAAGCGAATTGGTGGCCGGGTTCTTCGTCGAATATTCGGCACTGGCGTTCGGCCTCTTCTTTCTTGGTGAATATGCCAACATGTTCCTGATGTCGGGCATGATCAGCATCCTGTTCCTTGGTGGCTGGCTGCCGCCGCTTGCGATCGCGCCGCTGACATGGGTGCCGGGGCCGCTGTGGCTGATCGCCAAGATCCTGTTCTGCCTGTTTGTCTTCATATGGGTGCGCGCGACGTTCCCGCGCTATCGCTATGACCAGTTGATGCGGCTGGGGTGGAAGGTGTTCTTGCCGTTCTCGCTGGCATGGATGGTGCTTACGGCCGGTTTTCTGATGGTGACGGGCCTGCTGCCCGGAGGAGCAAGCTGATGGGATATCTGAGCCGTACCGCCCGGTCGTTCCTGTTGACCGAACTGGTTTCGGGCATGAGTGTCACGCTCAAGGCTTTTTTCAAGCCCAAGGTGACGCTCAACTATCCCTATGAAAAGGGGCCGCTGTCACCGCGGTTTCGTGGCGAACATGCGCTGCGTCGCTATCCCAATGGGGAGGAGCGCTGCATTGCGTGCAAGCTGTGCGAGGCGACCTGCCCGGCGGAGGCCATCACGATCGAGGCCGAGCCGCGTGATGACGGGTCACGTCGTACCACCCGGTACGATATCGACATGACGAAGTGCATCTATTGCGGGCTGTGCGAGGAAGCATGCCCCGTGGATGCGATTGTTGAAGGCCCCAACTACGAATTCGCGACAGAGACGCGCGAAGAACTGATGTACAACAAGGACAAGCTGCTCGCCAATGGCGATCGCTGGGAAAGCGTTCTTGCGCGCCGGCTGGAGCTGGATGCGCCGTACCGTTGACGTGGCGGATCGCATGTCCCGCATCCATTCGCGTGATGGCCGGGGGACATGCGGACAGCAGGAGGAAATATCCATGCGGCAGGAAGGTCACCCATGATGACCCAAATCGTCTTTTACATATTTGCGGCGGTCCTGGTTCTTTCTGCCTCGATGGTGGTCAGCGCCCGTAATCCCGTGCATTCGGTCCTGTTCCTGATACTGGCGTTTTTCAACGCGGCGGGACTGTTCCTTATTGCGGGGGCCGAATTCCTGGCGATGATTTTGGTCATCGTCTATGTCGGTGCGGTTGCCGTGCTGTTCCTGTTCGTTGTGATGATGCTTGACATCCGCATCGCACAGGCGCGCGAGGGGCTGCAACGTTACGCCCCCTTTGGCGCGGCCATCGGCGCGGTCCTGCTGGGGGAACTGGTGCTGGCGTTCATGCACTGGCGTGTTGCATCCAATATCGGTGATGTCGCGCATCTGGTTCCGTCCACGCCCACGCGGTCGAATACGGCGGCGATCGGGGATGTGCTTTATACGCACTATATCTTCCTGTTCCAGGCCTGTGCGCTCGTGCTGCTTGTGGCGATGATCGGGGCGATCGTGCTGACCCTGCGTGACCGACCCACCGGGCGGCGTCAGGATATCGAACGCCAGCATGAACGCGACCCCGCGGAGTCCATGGAAATGCTTTCGCTGCCGCTTGGCCGCAGTGTGAATGCGCTGGGCGGTTTCCTGCGCCCGCGCAGGTCCTATGACGTCGCTGCCGTGCCGGGAACCTATGGCACGCAGGCCTATCGCGAGGAGGAGCAGGCGCTTGAGGAAGGCACCGCCCTTGTCGTGGTCAAGGATGTCACGAAAAAAGAAAGTCGGGACAATGAATAGTGCAATCGCCACCATTGGCGTCACGCCCTACCTTGTCATCAGCGCGATCCTGCTGGTGCTTGGCGTGTTTGGTATTTTCCTGAACCGCAAGAACGTCATCATCATCCTGATGTCGATCGAACTGATCCTGCTGTCGGCCAATATCAATTTCGTGGCGTTTTCCGCAACGCTTGGTGATCTGTCGGGCCAGGTGTTCACGCTGTTCGTGCTGACCATCGCGGCTGCGGAATCTGCGATCGGCCTTGCCATCGTCACTGTCTATTTCCGTAATCGCGGCTCGATCGAGGTCGATCGCATTACGATGATGAAAGGGTGATCGGATCATGCAAACGGCATCCTGCCTTTTTGAAATCGCGGTCTTCGCGCCGCTGGTCGGGTTCCTGACCGCCGGGATGGGGGGGCGTATCATCGGTGACGCCCTGTCACAGGCGTTGACGATCATCCTGATGCTTATCGCAAGCCTTGCTGCCATCGGTGCGCTGCTGATCGAGGGGCAGGGTGGTATGGTGACTGCCCTTGTCCCCGTGTCGGACTGGATCCAGGCGGGTAATTTCCATGTTTCGTGGGGATTGCGCATGGATGCGCTGTCGGTGTCCATCGTCGCCATGGTGTGCGTGGTTTCCACGCTCGTGCATGTCTACAGCACGGGGTACATGGCGCATGAAACCATGCCGCGCTTCCGCTTCTTCTCCTACCTGTCGCTGTTTACGTTTGCGATGCTGATGCTGGTTACGTCCAATGACCTCATCCAGTTGTTCTTCGGGTGGGAAGGCGTCGGCCTCGCCAGTTACCTGCTGATCGGGTACTGGTACACGCGCCCGTCTGCTGCCGCGGCGGCGATCAAGGCCTTTGTCGTCAACCGTGTGGCGGACCTGTTCTTCCTGGTTGGTATTGCGCTGCTGTATGTTGAATTCGGCACGGTGACGTATGACGACATCTTTGCGATGGTGCCCACACACATCAACGATGTGTATCACCTGTTTGGCGCCCATCGCGCCATCGAGGTGATCTGCATGCTGCTGTTCATCGGCGCGATGGGCAAGTCGGCACAGTTGTTCCTGCATACGTGGCTGCCGGATGCGATGGAGGGGCCGACCCCCGTATCTGCCCTGATCCATGCGGCGACGATGGTGACGGCGGGTGTGTTCCTGATGGCGCGGATGTCGCCGGTGGTCGAATTCGCGCCGTTGACGCGTGATTTCATCATCCTGATTGGCGCGACGACCTGTTTCTTTGCCGCGACCGTGGGGCTGGTGCAGCCCGACATCAAGCGCACGATCGCCTATTCCACCTGTTCGCAGCTTGGTTACATGTTCGTCGCGATTGGTGTTGGTGCCTATCAGGCGGCGATGTTCCATCTGACGACGCATGCGTTTTTCAAGGCGCTGCTGTTCCTTGGCGCGGGCTGTGTGATCCATGCCGTCCATGACGAACAGAACATGTTCCGCATGGGGGGGCTGTGGCGCAAGATCCCGGTGACCTATGTGTGCATGTGGCTTGGCAGCCTTGCGCTGGCGGGGATCTTCCCCTTTGCCGGATACTGGTCGAAGGATGCGATCCTTGATGCGGCCTGGATGTCACCTGCGACGATGGGGACCTATGGCTGGGTCATGGGCTGCATCACCGCATTCCTGACGGCATTATATAGCTGGCGCCTGATCTTTCTGGTGTTCCATGGCAAGCCGCGTGACACGCACCTGCATGAAGCCGCGCATGAAAGCCCGATTTCCATGACCGGTCCGGTTATCTTGCTGGGCTTTGGTGCGGTCCTTGGCGGTATCCTGCTGGCGCCGCTTTATATTGGCAAGGGACAGGTGGCGTTCTGGAACGGGGCGATTGCGAACGCGCCGGGTAACGACATCATCGAAATGATGGAACATGCGCCGGCGTTCATCTCCCTCGTGCCCAGTATCGCCGCCGTGGGGGGCATCCTTGTCGCCTATGTCTGTTACATGCTGCGCCCGGAAATCCCTGGGGCGTTGGCGCGTGCGCTGCGTCCGCTTTACCTGTTCCTGCTCAATAAATGGTATTTTGACGAAGCGTATGACCTGATTTTCATCCGTCCGTACAAGGCGCTGGCACGCGTGTTGTGGAAGGATGTGGATGAAGGCATGGTCGAGGGCATTCCCGAAGGGCTGGCCCGCATGACCGTGGCGTCGGCGGGGCAGGCGGTGAAGATCCAGACCGGTTCGATCGCGGTCTATGCCTTTACGATGCTGATCGGCCTGGTGGTACTGCTGTCCACCATGCTGCTGACAAACTGAAGCCATGATGACGAGGGTGAACCTATGAACTGGACACTTGCTCTGCCTGAAATCGTGCTGGCGATATCAGGCCTCGCCATCTTGGTGTTTGGCGTGGTGCAAAAAAGGGAAAATCCGTTTTTCCCGTGTGCCATGCTGGTGATGGCGGCATTTTTCATAACCGGGCTGCTTGTGCTCTTCACGCCTGACGGTGTCGGGTACAACCATATTTTCGTAAATGACGACTTTGCACGCTTCATGAAGGTCCTGTCGCTGTGTGGTGCGTTCCTCGCGACAATGATGACCGTGGGCTATGCACGGGAAATGGAGGTCGCGAAGTTTGAATTCCCTGTCCTGATCCTGTTTTCCACGCTGGGTACGATGATGATGGCGTCGTCAGGCAACCTGATGACATTGTTTGTCGGGCTGGAACTGTCGTCACTTGCCATCTATATCCTGTGCGCCTTTGCGCGTGACCAGGTGCGCGCGGCGGAAGCGGGCCTGAAATATTTTGTCCTTGGTTCCCTGGCTTCGGGATTGCTGCTGTATGGTATATCGCTGATATATGGCTTTGCTGGCACGCTGGAATATGGCGGCTTGCAGACGGCGGTTGCGGGGACTGCGGCGCTGCCGACGGGATTGATGATCGGGATCGTCTTCATGCTGGTCGGATTGTCGTTCAAGCTGTCGGCGGTGCCATTCCATATGTGGACGCCTGATGTGTATCAGGGGTCGCCGTCCTCTGTAACGGCATACATGGCCGGTGCGCCCAAGATCGCGGCCTTTGCCGTGCTGCTGCGGGTGATGATCGGGCCGTTTGGGCATATGACGGAACAGTGGCGGCTGCTGATTGAACTGGTGTCGGTTGCATCCATGCTGTTCGGTTCCATCGCCGCGATTGCGCAGACGGATATCAAGCGGTTGATGGCGTATTCCTCCATCGGGCATATGGGATATGCCATGATGGGCATGGCCGCCGCGACGCCAGAGGGAACGCGTGGAACCCTGGTCTATCTTGTCACCTACCTGTTCATGAATGTCGGCGCATTTGCGGGTATTGTCGCGATGCGGCGCAAGGGCTTTGCCGTGACGCGCATTTCCGACCTGGCCGGACTGGGCAAAACCGCGCCGGGGATGGCCGCGGCGATGGCCATTTTTATGTTCAGCATGGCCGGTGCGCCGCCGCTGGCTGGATTTTTTGGCAAATTGATGGTTTTCTATGCGGCCATCAACGCGCATCTGTATGCGCTGGCGGCGATTGGCGTCATCAGCAGCATCATCGGTGCCTATTACTATGTCCGGATTGTCAAGGTGATGTTCTTTGATACGGCGGAGGAAGCCTTTGATCGTCCGCCCGTTTCCCTGTCGTTCATTTCCGTGGGCATGGGGCTTGTGACGTGTCTGTTCATCGTGGTTCTGGGGCCGGTTTCGACTGCGGCGCAGGCTGCGGCGCAGGCATTGCTGAGGTAATGCGTCCCATCACGGATGTTACGATCGTGGAGGTGCCACGGATCCATGCGGGTCCGTGGCATCTTGAAATTCATGGGGAACTGGGCTCTACATCCGACCTGTGCCTGCAACGCGCGCGGGAGGGGGCAGCCGGGGGGCTGGCAATCCTTGCGCTGAAACAGACACAGGGGCGGGGCAGCCGTGGGCGCGGATGGGTCGATCCGGGCGGCAACCTGTCGATGTCGGTCCTGCTGCGCCCGGACCGGGATACAGCGCCGGTCGGGCTGTGGCCATTCATTGCCGGGCTGGCTTTTTACGATGCCCTGGCCCCATGGGTGGGGCCGGGACATGTGCTTGGCCTGAAATGGCCCAATGACCTGCTGCTTGACGGGTGCAAGATGGCGGGCATCCTGATCGAAGCCGGGGATGAGGGGGACGGGCGGTGGCTGTCGCTGGGCATGGGGGCCAACCTGTGTGCCGCCCCGGTGATCGAGGGACGCGAACTTGCCTGCATGGCGCAGGTCGGTCCCGTACCCGATGTGGGACAGGTGGCGTCCGCCGTGCTGACGATGCTTGACGTCTGGATGGCACGATATGCGACCGACGGGTTCGGGGCCATCCGTACGGCATGGCTGCACCGTGCCCACCCGGTCGGCACACCGGTGCGCGTTGTGTCCGCCACGGGGACGATCTGCGGAACGTTCGCAGGCATTGGCGGTGACGGGCTGCTGCTCTTGCGCACGCCAGACGGTCTCCGGCACATATCCACGGGCGAGGTCCTGCTCGGTCGCGCGTGACAGCGCATGTGGCATGGCATGCGGTCGTGGATCGTATGCGATGGAACGGCCGGAATTCATAATGCGTTTGAGCATGGGGGATTACATGTTAATCCCTTATACCCATATTGATGGGTATAGAGGGTCATACGACCTGCGTTTGAGCCCCCGGTCCCGCCGACGCACCGCCACAGGCGGTCGTCATGGGGATGTGGGTGTGGCTTCGCAGGGGGGATTGACCGTGACGCGCGGTGGCGTCGGGTAAGGGTTTTGCCCCGGGGCGGGGCACATTGGAACGGAATTCTGGTGGGGGGTGCGCCCCTGCCTGTCTGAAAACGGAAATATGAACAGTGAACAGAAGGGTATCATATGAATGACATGACTGAACTGGAATTTCTCCCCCTGGGGGGAACAGGCGAAATCGGGATGAATCTCAATCTTTACCGTCAGGGCGAAAGCTGGCTGGCGGTGGATTGCGGCATCGGCTTCAGCGGCAACGATACGCCCGAAGCTGAAATCCTTCTGCCTGATCCGGTTTTCATCTCCGAACGGCGCAAGGATCTTGTCGGGCTGGTCATCACCCATGCGCATGAGGATCATCTCGGCGCGGTGGCCCATCTGTGGCCGCAACTTGGCTGCCCGGTCTATGCCACGCCGTTTGCCGCCGCTGTCCTGCGGCGCAAGCTGGGGGAGGCGCAGTTGCTCCAGCAGGTGCCGATCCATACGATCCCGACCGGTGGCGCGTTCCGCGTGGGCGAGTTCGACCTCAGCTTCATTCCCGTGACCCATTCCGTGCCCGAGGCACAGGCCCTTGTCCTGCGTACGCCGCAGGGGATCGTGGTCCATACCGGTGACTGGAAGTTCGATCCGAACCCGCTGGTGGGACCGCCGACCGATATTGCCGCGTTCGAGGCGCTGGGCCGTGAAGGCGTGTTGGCGATGGTGTGCGACAGCACCAATGTCCGCACCGAAGGCCCGTCGGCATCCGAAGCGGATGTCCGCCAGGAAATGACGAAGCTGATCGCGACGCTGGAGGGACGGGTCGCGGTGACGTGTTTCGCCAGTAATGTCGCGCGCGTGGAGACGATTGCCAAGGCCGCGAAGGCCGCCAACCGTGTCGTGGCCGTCGTGGGCCGGTCGCTGCGTAATCTGGAGGTCGCGGCGCGTGAGTGTGGCTATCTTTCCGACGTCGCGCCGTTCCTGTCGGAGCAGGAAGCCAATTCCGTTCCTGACGATCAGATCCTGCTGATCGTGACCGGCAGCCAGGGCGAACCACGTTCTGCCCTGTCGCGCATCGCGGTGGATACGCATCCCAACATTTCGCTGGGCGAGGGGGATAATGTCATCTACAGCAGCCGCATGATCCCGGGGAACGAGCAGGCGGTCATTCAGGTGCAGGACAACCTGACGCGGCGCGGGGTCAACGTGATTACCGATCGTGACCATCTGGTGCATGTATCGGGCCATGCGACGGGGGGCGACGTGCGCCGTCTGTATGCAATGGTGAAGCCGAAATACCTTGTCCCCGTGCATGGCGAATGGCGTCACCTGACGGCCAATGCCGCGATTGCGCAGGAACTCGACATCACGCCGATCCTGCTGGAGGATGGCGATATCCTCAATATGAAGGATGCGTCCTTCGATGTTGTCGATACCGCGCCGACCGGGCGGCTTGTCCTTGATGGCGGTCGCCTGTTGCAGATGAATGGCGGCGTGCTGTCCGCGCGTCGGCGCATGCTGTTCAACGGTGTCGTGCTGGGTAGTTTTGCGGTGGATGAGGAAGGCTACCTGATCGGGGACCCGAAGGTCAGCGCGCCGGGCCTGCTGGATGCCGAAGACCCCGAGACCGCGCGCGTGACGGAAGAGTTTGGCAACGCGCTGGATGAAATTCCCGACGAACTGCGTGAAAATGACGTGACGTTCCGTGATGCGGCCAAGACGGCCCTGCGCCGTGCGCTGGGGCGGAAGCTGCAGAAGCGTCCGCTGGTGGACGTGCATCTGCTGCGGGTCTGATGGTGTCGCATCCTGTCACGTAATCGGCGGGGTGGTGAATTTGAAATGGCAGGGGACAGCGCACCGTCTCCTGCCATTTCTTTTTTATAGGACGTTTTTTCCCTAAACCCGGCGGCGTTTTCGACACTCGGATCGTGGCGACAATCTAGACATGGCCCACGTGGCGTGTCACCTGCCTCACGCGGATGTTGAACGGCGCGGAGGGGCGTTTTCGATCACGCTTGGGTGTGGTGATGCAACCCGCCGCCACATGTCGTGCATATGCCCCATTCCACGCTTCATATTATTGGGTTACGGTTCGCGCCATCTGGATCGGTTCTGAATATAAGGTTGATACGCACATGCGTCTGTCACGCAGTTTTCTGCCCACACTCAAGGAAAATCCCGCAGAGGCGCAGATCACCTCGCACCGCCTGATGCTGCGGGCTGGCCTGATCCGCCAGACTTCCGCCGGGATTTATGCGTGGCTGCCAGCGGGCCTGAAGGTCCTGCGCAACATCGCCAACATCGTGCGTGCAGAGCAGGACGCCATCGGGGCACAGGAAATGCTGATGCCCACGTTGCAGTCTTCCGAATTATGGAAGCGTTCTGGGCGTTATGACGCCTATGGGCCGGAAATGCTGCGTATCCGTGACCGCCATGAACGTGACCTGCTGTATGGACCCACGAACGAGGAAATGGTGACGGACCTGTTCGGGCAGGTGGTCAAGTCTTATCGCGAACTTCCGCAGGTATTGTATCACGTGCAGTGGAAGTTCCGTGATGAGGTGCGTCCCCGTTTCGGTGTGATGCGCGGGCGTGAGTTCTATATGAAGGACGCCTACAGCTTTGATGCGGATTATGATGCGGCTGTGGATTCCTACCGTCGCATGATGCTGGCCTATCTGCGCACGTTCCAGCGACTGGGTGTAAAGGCGATCCCCATGGTGGCCGATACCGGGCCGATCGGCGGTGAACTCAGCCACGAATTCCTCGTCCTTGCCCCCACGGGCGAAAGCGGCGTGTTCTTCGATGGCGCGTTTGAGGAACAGGACTGGCTTTCCGAAGAGGTGGATATCGCCGATCGTGCCTCGCTGGCGAAGTTCTTTGCGCGCATGACATCGTTCTATGCCGCGACGGACGAGAAGCATGACGAGGCGCAATGGGCCAAAGTCCCTGTCGAGCGTCGCCGCGAAGGGCGCGGGATCGAGGTGGGGCATATCTTCCACTTTGGCCGCAAATATACGGAATCGATGGATATTTCCGTCAGTGGTCCCGATGGCGCACCGCTGTTCCCCGAAATGGGGTCATACGGCATCGGCGTTTCGCGCCTTGTCGCCGCGATCATCGAGGCCAGCCATGACGAACAGGGCATCATCTGGCCTGAAACGGTTGCTCCTTTCGGTGCTGTCATCATCAACCTCAAGAACGGCGATGCGCAGTGTGACGAAATCTGCGAACGGCTTTATGCCGCAGCCCCTGACCGGCTGCTGTATGATGACCGTCCAGAGCGCGCGGGCGTGAAGTTCGCGGATGCCGACCTGATGGGCCATCCGTGGCAGGTCATCGTCGGGCCGCGCGGGGCGAAGGCCGGGGTGGTGGAGCTGAAGAACCGCGCGAGTGGCGAGCGCAGCGAACTGCCGGTTGATGCGGTGCTGGCCCGCATTGGCGTGGGCACCTGATCCGCATGTTCGGTCCCTTTGAACGTGCCGTCGCCGGGCGTTACCTGCATGCCCGGCGGGGGGAGCGGTTCGTGTCGGTCATTGCGATCTTTTCCCTTGTGGGGATCGCGCTTGGTGTCGCGACGCTGATTATCGTCATGTCGGTCATGAACGGGTTCAAGGCCGACCTGCTGGGGCGGATACTGGGGCTGAACGGGGATCTTAGCGTCTATGGCATTTCGCGCACGATTTCCGACTATGACGCGCTGGCGGGGCGGATACGCAAGGTGCCGGGGGTCGAAAGCGCAAATCCCCTGATCGAGGCGCAGGTGCTGCTTAATTCCGGGGGCTATAACGCCGGTGGCCTTGTGCGCGGGATGACGCAGGCTGACCTGCAGGGGCTGAAGGAAATCAGCGGGTCGCTGGTGGCCGGGTCCCTGGATGAATTCGGGTCGGACGATACCATCGTCGTCGGCACGACCCTGGCGGAGCGCGCGGGCCTGAGTGTGGGCGCGCGCCTGACGCTGGTGTCGCCCAATGGGGCGGCGACGGCCTTTGGCACGATGCCACGTGTCCGGGCCTATCGCGTGATTGCGATTTTCGATGCGGGCGTGAATGATTACAACGCCAGCTATGTTTTCCTGCCCCTGCACGCGGCGCAGGTCTATTTCCAGATGCCGCGGCAGGTGACGCAGATCCAGGTCATGACCCATGATGCGGAAAATGTCGGTCCCATCCGCGCGAATATTGAACAGGCGCTTGGTGGCACGCAGGTGCGCGTCATGGACTGGACACAAAGCAACAACGCCTTTTTCGGTGCGGTGCAGGTGGAACAGAACGTCATGTTCCTGATCCTGACGCTTATCATCCTTGTCGCGGCGTTTAACGTGATTTCGTCGCTTATCATGATGGTCAAGGACAAGACGGCTGATATCGCCGTGCTGCGCACGCTTGGGGCGACACGGGGGGCGATCATGCGCATCTTTCTGATGTGCGGGGCGTCGGTGGGCGTGACGGGTACCTTTGTGGGGACAGGGCTGGGAATCGTGTTCTGCCTTAACATTGAACATATCCGTCAGGGATTGCAGAAGATCACCGGGACCGACCTGTTCAATCCGGAGGTGTACTACCTCGAACACCTGCCGGCAAAGCTGGTGTGGGCGCAGGTGTTCGAGGTGATTGCCATGGCGCTTGTGCTGTCGCTGCTGGCGACGCTGTATCCATCATGGCGGGCGGCGCGGACCGACCCGGTGGAGGCCCTGCGCCATGAATGAACCGACGTCCCCCCTGCCGCTGAGGCTTGAGCGGGTCAGCCGCTCCTATCGCAGTGGGGAGGAAACCTTGTGCGTCCTTGATGGCGCGGATCTGGTGCTGCACCCGGGCGAGATCGTGGCCCTTGTCGCGCCGTCGGGCACGGGTAAGTCCACGTTGCTGCATCTGGCCGGGCTGTTGGAATATCCCGATGCGGGGCGCGTGGTGATCGACGGTGTTGATGCCGGGCGGCTCAATGACATGCAGCGTACGGAAATCCGGCGTGATTGCATTGGCTTCGTCTATCAGTTCCATCATCTGCTGGCGGAATTCACCGCGCGGGAAAACGTTATCCTGCCGCAGATGATCGCAGGTGTGTCGCGCCGCCATGCGCGTGAACGGGCCGACGAACTGCTGGGTGCGTTCGGGCTGTCGCACCGGCTGGATCACCTGCCGGGCAAGCTGTCGGGGGGGGAGAAACAGCGCGTGGCCATTGCGCGTGCGTTGGCGAACCGTCCGCGCATCCTGCTGGCGGATGAACCGACCGGCAACCTGGATGTGCAGACATCCGACACGGTGTTCGACGCGCTGATTGCGATGGTGCGCGATCATGGGGTCGCGGCCCTGATCGCCACACATAACATGGACCTTGCGGTGCGCATGGATCGTATCGTGACATTGCGGGATGGGCAGTTGGTGGAGGTCGCGCCCACCACCGCATAACCGGCGCATGGGGCGTTGCCGCACCCTTGCACGCTGCGATAGAATGCGGGCATGTCCCATGCCAATTTCATCCACCTGCGTGTCCATTCCGCCTATTCGTTGAGTCAGGGGGCGATCCGCGTTCCTGAAATCATCAGCCTTGCGCATGAAATGCGCATGCCCGGTGTTGCAATTACCGATACGGGCAACATGTTCGGTGCGCTGGAATTTTCGCAATATTGTTCCAAAAAGGGGATACAGCCCATCATCGGCTGCCAGATCGCACTGCCCGCGCGGTGTGACAAACCCGGCAGCCCCGCCGAACCGATGGTCCTGCTGGCGCGGAATGAAACCGGCCTGATGAACCTGCAATACCTGTCCTCGGCCGGTTTTTTGCAGCATGAAACGGATGAACCGACGGTACCGCTCGACATACTATGCGATCGTGCGGACGGGCTGTTCCTGATGACGGGTGGCACGCGCGGGCCGCTGTTTCGCATGCTGGCCGAAGGGTTGGAGGCGGATGCCGCGCGGCTGCTGGCACGACTGCATGCGGCATTCGGGCGGTATATGGCGGTGGAACTGCATCGTCATGGCCTGTCGGTCGAACGTGCGGTGGAACCGGGGATGATCGCGCTGGCGGATCGTGCGGGTATTCCGCTGGTGGCGACGAACGAATGTTTCTTTCCCCGACCGGATATGTACGAGGCGCATGATGCCCTGCTGTGCATTGCGCAGGGGCGTACGATGGCTGAACAGGATCGCTGGCGTGTAACGCCCGAACACTGGTTCAAGCCGCCGCACATGATGCGTGAACTGTTCGCGGACCTGCCAGAGGCCTGCGACAACACGCTGGAAATTGCGCGCCTGTGCGCGATCAAGGTGGAGACGCGCAAACCGTTGCTGCCGGTCTGCCCCAAGGTGGCGCCCGGTGCGACGGAGGATGAAACCTTGCGCAGCATGGCGCGCGACGGCCTGGAACGTCGCCTTGCGCGTATGGATATTGATGAACAGACACGCCAGACCTATGAGGAGCGGTTGGCTTTCGAGTTGGATATTATCGCCCGTATGGGATTTCCGGGCTATTTCATGATCGTTGCGGACTTTATCCAGTGGGCGAAGGCGCATGACATTCCGGTCGGGCCGGGACGTGGGTCGGGTGCGGGATCGCTTGCGGCATGGGCGCTGACGATTACGGATATCGACCCGATTCCGTTCAACCTGCTGTTTGAACGGTTCCTTAATCCCGAACGCGTGTCGATGCCTGACTTTGATATTGATTTCTGTCAGGACCGACGTGACGAGGTCATCCGTTATGTCCGGCAGGAATATGGCCCCGACCGTGTGGCGCAGATCATTACGTTTGGAAAGTTGCAGGCCCGCGCCGCAGTGCGTGACGTGGGGCGGGTGCTTGGCCTGTCGTTCGGCATGGTCAACAAGGTTGCCGAACTGATCCCCAATAACCCGGCCAAGCCTGTTACCCTGAAACAGGCAATCGACGGGGAGCCACGCCTTCAGGAAATGCGCGACAATGACGAGACATTGCGCCGCCTGATGGAAATCGCCCTTCAACTGGAGGGGCTGTTCCGGCATGCCAGTACGCACGCAGCCGGTGTCGTGATCGGGGATCGTGAGCTTGTGGAGCTCGTGCCGCTGTATCGCGATCCAAAAAGCGACATGCTGGTCACGCAGTACAACATGAAGTTCGTGGAGCAGGCGGGACTGGTCAAGTTCGACTTCCTTGGCCTGACAACCCTGACGATCCTGCAACGCGCGGCGCAGTTCCTTGAGCGGCTGGGCGTGACAGTGGACCTTGCCGCATTGCCGCTGGATGATGCGCTGACCTATGACATGCTGGCACGCGGTGATACCGGCGGGGTGTTCCAGTTCGAAGGGGCGGGCATGCGCGACGTGCTCAAGCAGATGCGCCCGACCCGGCTGGAGGATCTGATCGCGGCAGTGGCGTTGTACCGACCGGGTCCGATGGCCAACATCCCCGATTATTGCAGGCGCAAGCATGGGGAGGCATGGGAGCCCCCGCACGAGGAAATCCGCGATATCCTGTCCGAGACCTATGGCATCATGGTCTATCAGGAACAGGTGATGCAGATTGCGCAGAAGATGGCCGGCTACAGCCTTGGCGGTGCGGATCTGCTGCGTCGTGCGATGGGCAAGAAGATCCGTGCGGAGATGGACCAGCAACGCGTGATCTTTACCGAAGGGGCGACCAAGCGCGGTATCGAGCATGACAAGGCGGTCGAGGTTTTCGACCTGATGGCCAAATTCGCCGATTATGGCTTTAACAAATCCCATGCCGCAGCCTACGCGCTGGTGTCGTACCAGACGGCATGGATGAAGGCCAATCATCCGGTGGCCTTCCTGGCGGCATGCATGTCTCTGGCGCGGGAAAAAACCGAAAAGCTTGCGGCCCTGCGGCAGGAGGCCGAGCGTCTGGGCATCAAGGTCCTGCCGCCAGACATCAATGCGTCGGATGCTGATTTCACGGTGGAAAAACTGCCGGATGGGGAATATGGCATCCGTTACGCTCTGGCGGCAGTCAAGAAGGTGGGGCTGAGTGCGATGCAGGCACTTGTCGCCGTGCGTGGCGAACGTCCATTCGCCGATATGACGGATATTGCCGCGCGCATCGACCCGCGGAATGTGAACAAGATGCAGTTGGAAAATCTGGCACGTGCGGGGGCGTTCGACACCATCCTGCCCAATCGTGCGCAGGCCTGTGCCGCAGCCGAAACGGTGTTGCGCCGTGCGCAGTCCCACGCGCAGGAGGCCGCAAGTGGCCAGATCGGCCTGTTTGGTGGCGGGGGGGAAGCCACCGCGCAAGAAACATTGCGCCTGCCTTCGGTCTCGGACTGGCCTGAATTCGACCGCCTGAACATGGAGGCCGACGCCATCGGCTTTCACCTGACGGCCCATCCCCTGGATTCCTATGGTCCGTTGATGCGGCGTCTGGGCGTTGTGAAATCCACCGGGCTGGAGACCGCGGCGGCCGCAGGCATTACGCGTGTGAAAATCGCGGGATGCGTGGTCGATCGCAAGGAACGGCCAACACGGACCGGTAACAAGATGGCGTGGGTCCGCCTTTCAGATGCCAGTGGCGGGTGCGAGGTCACATTCTTTTCCGAAGTCCTGTCCCGCTCGCGCGAGATCCTGAGCGCGGGGAATGCAGTTGTTGTAACGGCGGAACTGCGACTGGATGGGGAGGCATTGCGCATTACCGCGTCCGATGTGATGGAACTTGAACAGGCAGCGGCAGATGCTGCGGCTGAATTGCGGATATGGTTCGACCGTGCGGATGCCATTGTGCCCATCCGTGATATCCTGCAGGGACATAGTGGGGGGCGCGGGCGTATTATCCTGCTGCCTTCGGTGGCGGAAACGCGGGATGTGGAGGTAACGTTAGGCGAACGTTACCGCGTGACGCCACGTATCGCGCAGATGATCAAGTCGATTGAAGGTGTGGGCCGCGTTGAACAGTTTTAGAGACTATTTCAAGAATTGGACCAGTAATGCGCTGAAATCATAAGAGACTGTTTAGAAAGTCAGACTTGATAACATACTGTAATTATAAAGGTTTTTGGTGAAGCTTTTTCTAAAAAGCTTCAGAAGACGCCGCCTTTTTGAAAAAAGGCGGCACCCAAAAACTTTGCTTATTTTTTATCAATGATTTGGGTTCAAACAGTCTCTAAAGATTTGTGGAGAGTTAAAGGCAACGTCTTTTTAAACCCTTTCTTTCAAATCTTTCACGTTTCCTTGCCTGGACCGGTCGTGTCAGGTCTTCGGCAGGGTTTGTCGGGTGTGCGCATGACAGGTTCCAGTCCCCGCGCGTATCGCGCGAGAGTGTGAACAGCCCCGTCCCGGTCCGTGCGAAACTCCTTCATATGAGGCGACGTTCATCACAGGTCATCCGATGTAATTCCCAGAAAGGGGAGACACTCAATGACCGAATCCAATTTCTTTACCCGTGCGGGTGATTTCCTGACCGGTGCGACGGGCGATCAGTCGGGCCTGATTACCGTGCTCAATGAAATGCTGGGGCCCATCACGCGCAAGGACCAGCCCACACGGCTGGAGACGCGTTCCCGCACCCCCGATGTGTTCGATGCCGTGTCACAGTGGCAGGAGCGCGACAATCCTGCGCCTACGACCGAAAGCATGATCCATGCCCTGTTTTCCCCTGAGGAAATCAGGAAATTTTCGGAGGAGACTGGTTTGTCTTCTCCCGCCGCGATGGAAATCCTGAAGGTGATCGTGCCCCTGTGCGCGCGCGATCGTAAAAAGCGGCAACTGCGCGCATCTGATACTGCCTGAACGCTCCGACCGGGGAGGGGAAGATGAAAATTCCATCTGTATATCTGGTGTTTCTGCCATGGCTTATGCCCGTTTCCATCGCCGGTATGGGAATGGGATGGCATATGGAATGAAGGCAGGGGCTATGGCTCGTGCCATTCCACGACCGCTCTGTGCATCTTCATGCACAGAGATCGGTCATAGGTCGCTTCTGTGCCTGTAGGGCATGTGGGATCAGGCGGATTGGGGTGGAGACGCGTATCGCGGGAGGGCATGTCCTTTTCCGCCTTCCATCGGCAGGTGCGCCTGCGGGTATCAAGGGGCAGTGTGTTTTTTTACCCGGATTGATGCGCATCATGCACACTGTCCGAACATGCACTGATGAGGATTAAGGTCTTTTTGGAAAATGCAGAAATATTCTGTAGATCTAGGATATTGCCGACGGCGTGGCCTTTCCATGGAAAAGCCCCGGCCTGCATGCGCAGTGCCGGGGTCATTGTAAGGGGGAAATGCCGAACGCGGCGTTACTGAAAGCGGATCAGGTGGGCGCGGCGGTCCCGTCCCAGGTCATAGGCCCCGCCCTGTTCAAGGATGGCCTGGTGGATACGGTCCACCCGTTCGGTATGGCGACGGCCGCGACGTTTCTGCGCGATGCCCCGCGCCTGAAGGTTTCTGCTGCCGGCAGCACGTCCAATTTCGTGTTTAAGCTGCCCCATCAGAATATTCGTTTTTGCAAAGAGCATGTCCGTGAACTGATACATGTCACCTTCTCCTTGATGGTGGCCGCACTTTGATGGGCGTCCATCACAAGATGAGCATAACGCATTCCTGATATGCAATAAAAAACATACTCGTGGAGCGTGTAATTTTGTTGCGGATCAGTCCGCATGGATATCATCCAGCCGGTCGAGGCGGCGCAGGCTGGGAAACATCCGCATCCACAGCAACGTGACCACGATGGTGCCCGCCCCGCCCAGCGCCACGGCCTCCACCGGACCGACAAGTGATGCCAGCATCCCGCTTTCGAATTCCCCCAGTTGGTTGGATGATCCGATAAACAGCATGTTGACGGCGGAGACGCGCCCACGCATGGAATCGGGCGTGCGTAGCTGTACCAGCGCCCCACGTACGACCACGCTGATGACATCGGCCGCCCCAAGGACCGCCAGCGCAAAGATCGACAGCGGCATGGAGGAGGAAAAGGCGAAGACGATGGTTGCCACGCCAAATGTCGCGACGGCGGCGAACATGAAGGCGCCCGCATGTTTGTTGAGTGGTTTCCACACAAAGAACAGGGCACACGCGACAGCCCCCATGGCCGGCGCCGCCCGCAGCAGGCCCAGCCCGGTGGGGCCTGCATGCAGGATGTCGCTGGCATAGACAGGCAGCATGGCCGTCGCCCCACCGAGGAGCACGGCGAACAGGTCCAGTGAAATCGCCCCCAGCATGTCGGGGCGTTCACGCATGAAATGCCAGACCTCCATGAACATGGAAACCGACAGCGGCTGGCGTGCCCGTGCCATGTTGCGCAGGGGAAGGAGGAACGTGCCCAGCATGGCCATGCCAAAGCCAAGCGCGCAGACCATATAGCACACGCCCGCCCCCGCACCGTAAAGCAGCCCCCCCACCGAAGGCCCCGTCACCGCCGCCGCCTGGAACAGGGAGGATGAGACCGCGGCGGCGCGTGGAAACATGTGCGGCGGCACGATGGAGGGAAGGAAGGTCTGCTGGCATGGCATTTCAAATGCCCGCGCCGCGCCGAAGACCATGACCATGGCGTAGATCATGCCCGGTGTCGTCCATCCCCCGAATGCGGCGATGGCCATCACCAGTGCGGAGGTGGCCTCGACCGCCTGGCATGTCATGGCGATGCGGCGGCGGTTCATATGGTCGGCCGCATGTCCCGCCACCATGGTCAGGCAGATCATGGGCAGGAACTGCGCCAGTCCCACCATCGCAAGGGCGCGCGCGCTGTGGGTCAGGGCATAGATCTGCCAGCCCACCGCCACCGCCTGCACGCATGATGAAAAGGAAGATGACGTCCGCGCCATCAGGAACGCCAGAAGGCCGGGATGATGCACCAGCCGGCCTGGTGGCGGGGTGGGGGTGCCACCGGCGCAATCCCCTGCAATGTTGTGCGCGTCGGGGCGCGCATCGGCGGTGTTGGTGGCGTGGGCCGGCGGGGGGATGTTTCCCGGTGGGGCGGGAAAATTCTTCGATCGCGTCATGATGCCCTACGCTATAGCAGCCAGAGGGGTGAATTCGACACGAATTCCCTATCGAAAAGGAATGATCGCAGGTTTACAAGATGACGCGAACACAGGCAGAAACATTCCCATGACAGACCTTGCGCAGCCCCCCGTACCGGACATGTCCGCACCGGATGTTTCCGCTGGTGCCGGGATGGACGGGCACCTTGATATCCGGGTCGGCACGATACTGGAGGCAAGCCCGCTTCCCGATACGTATCGTGACACCTATCGGTTGCGAATCGATTTTGGGCCGCATATTGGCGCACGCACGTCGGCCGTGCGGGTCAATCACCGCTATACGCCATCACGGCTGGCGGGGCGGCAGGTCTGTGCGATTGTCAATGTGCCGCCACGCCAGATCGGCCCGTTCCGGAGCGAGGTCCTGACCCTGAGCATGCGTGACCAGAAAGGGGAGGCGGTATTGATCCGTCCGGACAGTCGCGTCCCCGACGGAGGAAAACTGTTCTGATGGCAACCAGTTATGCAACTGTTACGTGGGACCAGCTTCATCGCGACGCCCGCCAGTTGGCGGCGGAGCTTATGCCGCGCGGCCCATTCCGGGGGGTCGTGGCGATTACGCGCGGTGGCCTGATCCCGGCTGCGATCATTGCGCGGGAACTGGATTGCCGCCTGATCGAGACGGTGTCCGTCGTCACCTATGACGAGGAAAAGCAGGGCAGCGCGACCGTCATCAAGCAGCCGGAGGCCGCAGGCGACGGGGAAGGTTTCCTGATTATCGACGATCTGGTGGATTCTGGCGTTACGGCGCAGGTCGTGCGCGGGCTGCTGCCCAAGGCGCTGTTCGCATGCCTGTATGCGAAACCTGCCGGCCGGTCCCTGACGGACCTGTTCGTGGTGGAGGTGCCGCAGGAAACATGGGTGCTGTTCCCGTGGGATACCGCGCCGCTGTTTATCCCGCCCCTGGCACGCAGGGATGATACCCCCAGATCCTGACCCAATCTGGCGCGGTGGCATGGCATAATATGTGGCGTTATACGTGGCGTTCACGGGAATGCGTTGTCGTCCCACCGTGTTTTCATGGCCGTGCGGGTTGTCATCAAAGGGGGCAAAGCGATACTTTTTTCAATAAGGTGCTTGCCAGCGCGGCCAATGACACATAGTTTCCCCCACATGGTGACGGGGCGTGGCGCAGCCTGGTAGCGCGCGTGTTTTGGGTACACGAGGCCCCCGGTTCGAGTCCGGGCGCCCCGACCACCATAATGGGAGATCGTTTTAATGCGTGCCCGGATTTACCAGGAAGCAAAGACAGCCACACAGTCGGGTCAGGCCAATACCCATACATGGGTGCTGGAATATGGTCAGACGCAGCCCCGGCATGTTGATGCCCTGATGGGATGGACCGGCAGCCGCGATACATTATCGCAACTGCGCCTGCAGTTCCCAACACAGGATGCTGCCGTCGCCTATGCCCGGCACAATAATATTGGCTATGATCTGGAACTGCCTGTTCCACGTGTGCGCAGGCCCAAGGCTTATGCCGATAATTTCCGTTCCGACCGTATCCAGAACTGGACGCACTAGCTTCCATCTGGCACAAGGCGGTGCTCCGCGCCCTTAGCTCAGTTGGATAGAGCAACAGCCTTCTAAGCTGTGGGTCGTTGGTTCGAATCCAACAGGGCGCGCCATTTTTCAATGACTTAGCCTTCAAAAAAAGTTTGCACGATTGGCATGTGGTTTGCAGATGGTTTGCGCATGCATCATGGGTCATCCCAGACGTCCGCGTGTTGCTGCAATCGAGACGACCTTGCTGATCTTGCGGTCCTGGTGCCGCTCCCACAGTTGCATGCCAGCGATCGCGACCTCGGTGCGGCGGGGCAGGTACGTGTCGATGATTCTCTGGCAGTAGTCGATGCCGTGACCGCTGATGGAGGCGATCTGGGGTGTCGTGGCCCCGGCTTCGGCCAGGCGCACGATCCCGGTGCGGCGCAGGTCACGGCGTTGGCGATGATTTTCCTGAAGGTGGGCGCGGACTTCGTCCTTCGTCAGGCCCTCTTTGAACAACTGCTTCGCCGTGCTGAACGCCATCTGTCGCACGACCTGGTCCCACGCACGGCTGAAATTGCGTCGGGCCCAGGGCCGGCCCGTCGGGCTTGGCACCAGCAGCCGGGGGGCAGGGCTGCCTGTCCGGGCGACCCTCCTGCCGGTCCTGTCTGGCGTTTCCTGCTCGATCTGTCGCATCCGTTCACGAATGCGACTCGCCAGCCTTTCATGGATGGGAACATCCAGCAGCGTGCCCGTCTTGGACTGGCGCAGGGCAATGAACAGGCGCCCATTGCGTTCCGAAATCAGCGACGCATCCATGGACAGCACGTCGCTCGGTCGCTGAACGGTATAGAGCAGGAGCATGTAAGCCAACTGGAGTGTCGGCCGGGCGCGCTCTACAAACGCGTCCTCCATTTCATAGCTCCAGATCTGTAGTCGAAACACGCGCGACGCGCACGATCAATCGCCCATTGAGAAACGCCTTTCCATTAAGCTCCTCGTTGAACATCGTATTGTCGTTGTAAGACAGTTCCTTCAAAGACTCCGGCTTGGTGCCCGCGTGTGCAGCAGACGGCGCAAAGCAGGCTTAGGATAGCGCGGATCATCAATAATGCCTTTGTAAGGTATAAAAACGCATTATTCTTTATTTGTTCTGAATTCTGCACTCAGTATCAACTGATGCATCCTGTGCGGTGATGCCAGCTTTATGAAAAATATCCGATACGAGTGAACGTCCGACATGAAAGCGTTTATCGCCTGTCTGTTTCGTAATTGAAGACGACATACAGCTTTACAAGAGAAGCAAGCGACTTTGATTTTGATGACAGATTTGCACTGGAGTTATCATCGCATCAGATCGTCAGCAAAGCGCCGCAAAAGTGTCCTCAACTGATCGAGGTCTTCATCGGTCCAATCGACGAGAATGCGGTCCGCCAGTCTCTGACGGGCGGCGTTCAGTAGGTCGATCATTTCCTGTCCCTTTCCAGTCACTGTCGCTTCGCGAACACGCCTATCCGTTATGGACGGCTTGCGCTCAATAAGATCCAGTTCTTCAAGCTTGCTCATTTGTCGGCTGATCGTCGTATGATCACGCCCAGTACGGTCCGCGAGCTCGACAACGCCGATAGGACCGTAACGCCATACCCGTGCCAGAAGCGGGAAAAGGGCGCGATCCAGAGGAATTCCGGCTTCTTCGATCAGGCGATCGTCACGGCGGGGGCGGTTGATTTCATCGACAAGGTCAATGATCGCGGTATGCAGCCCGCACAGGATTTCAGAATCGTGTGCATTATTCACGTTTATCGTTGCCTTTGGTATCAATGCCATATACGTGAATAATACACATTGATTCGTGGAGTTGCCAGTGTCTTTCGATACAGACGTCCTGATCTCGGGTGCGGGGGCCGCAGGCCTGACACTTGCCATCGACCTCGCCCGACGCGGGGTTTCGTTCCAACTGATCGAGCAGAACGCGCAGCCGTTCAACGGATCGCGCGGCAAGGGCATCCAGCCCCGGACGATGGAGATTTTTGAAGATCTTGGCTTCGTTGACCGTATGGCCGCGGCAGGCGGCCCCTATCCACCACTGTGTCAGTATCGCCCTGATGGAACCCATACGACGTCGCTTCTGACGGAAGCGGACGTCTTCCCGACCGCAGCCGAGCCCTATGCTGCGCCGCTGATGCTGCCGCAGTTCGCAACCGAGGCCGTCATGCGGGAGCGGCTTGCCGAACTGGGCCATCATCCACACTTTGGGATACGGCTGACCGGGTTTGAACAGGACGCCAATGGCGTTACAGCAAGGATCGAAGGGAAAGGTAGCGAGCAAGTTATCCGTGCCCGCTTCCTTGTTGGAACCGATGGTGGCCGCAGTTTCGTGCGTCATTCATTGGCGATTGATTTTCCGGGAGAAGCACTGGGTGTGCGTGCGATCGTTGCCGACGTGCGGCTGGAAGGTCTTGATCGGTCCGCCTGGCATCGTTTCCAGCTCGATACGCCCGCGACACAGGTGATGATCTGTCCGTTGGCGGGAACGGACCTGTTCCAGCTTCAGGCCCCCGTAGCCATGGAGGGAGAGATCGATCTGTCTCCGGCCGGGCTGACTGCGCTCATCGGGGCCCGGACTGGCAGAGGGGACATTATCGTCCGCTCCGTGTCCTGGTCCTCTGTCTATGTAATGAGTGCCCGTCTGGCCGATCGCTACAGGGTTGGGCGGGTCTTTATCGCGGGGGACGCCGCGCATGTGCACCCGCCAACCGGTGCTCAGGGTCTCAATACCAGCGTTCAGGACGCCTATAATTTCGGCTGGAAGCTGGCCTCCGTGCTTGCTGGTGCACCAGAAGCGCTGCTCGACAGCTACGAGGCGGAGCGCCGGCCGGTCGCGTCGAACATGCTGCGTCTCTCGACGCGACTGCTCGGTGAAGCAAAGCAGGGCATCATGCGGCGTGATCGCGAGGCGCGGCAACTCGACCTCGGCTATCGCGGTTCATCGTTGAACGTACCCGGTTCGGTGGGCGGCAAAGTGCAGGCGGGCGACCGCGCACCCGATGCACCCTGTCGCGGACAGGGTGGGCAGCGGACACGGCTGTTCACGGTTTTTAAAGGGCCTTACTGGACCTTGCTCGGCTATCAGCCACGTGACCGCCCGTCGGCCATCGCGGGGATCCGTATCGTCACTGTCGGCGCGGGGCAGGAACTCGTCGACGATAATGGCCATATTGCCGAGGCATACGGGATCGACCCCGGTCAGTGGGTGCTCGTGCGTCCAGACGGTTACATCGCCGGGATTTTTTCCTCCGATGGGCTTGAACCGCGGCTTTCGCAATATCTCGTGCAAATGCTGCCGTTACGCCCGGTTGATATGTTTGAAGGGTCATGATTGGGGGGGGGAGAGGAAGGTCCGTTGACGGACATGAGGGAGAAAGATGCAGCCATTCACAGGCATGGTGCCTGAGACCACTATGCACCCCGAACCGGTCATTCCTCCGCTCTGTCGAAGCTTTCTAAAGCGGGCATCACGCTGTGGTATGGGGGAGCGCAAACCATACCACATAAGAAGCAGATAGGTTACGCTTGCTGCGTAACGGCTGGATGATAAACATCGGCGTGCCAGCTGAGCGATGCTTGGCGATTCGAATTAATGAGCGAGGAAATCAGTTGGCTCGTGTTGAGATGAGATGGTTCACGCAAGTTTTCCAGCAGCTCCGTGAAAACGAAAGGGCTAGTCGTCATCTGGGCGGCCCACTGTCGTTCCCTGAAAGCTCTCACCTAGTCGGAATGCTCGTCAAAGCTGATCTGGTTGCTGTCGTTGGGCAGAACCCTATCCAGATCAGCGTGACATCCTCGTTCCAAAATAAAAATGACGAAGCCCTCGTGAATAAACTCAAAAACGTTTTGAGTGAGGGAGTGAAATTCTCTACCCCCGTCAAAAAGGCCGAGAGCCAGATCACTGGTTGGACTTTTAACTCAATGGGAGATGAGGTCGTCGGATACAGGATGTTGGGTAGTAACACTTACGAGCGGGACGCCGAAGACGAGGTCGAACGTACTAAACACCAAGCCGAAATATCGCGAAGACCTGGCCAGACCGAGTTCTCAGAGCGAATTCGTAGAAACTATGGTGGTAGATGTGCCATCACAGGCTGCAAGACTGCGGCTGCACTTCAGGCTGCACACGTCAGAACAATCGATGGTGCCGATTTAAATGCCTCCGAGAATGGGATCCTGCTCCGTTCGGACATCCACGCATTGCTCGATGCGTTCCAGATTACGTTCGAAGCGGGCGGCGCGAAACTGAAGAAGAGTCGATACTTAACAGATAAAACCTATGCTTTCTTGGACGGTGCAAAAATCAGGAAGCCGATTGAAGGTGGTCAGCTTTCGCATCAGAGCATTACAGACCACCGCAAACGTTTCGAGGCGGCTGAGTGCAAAAAGCAGTCCAGGAAGTAGTGTACAATACCGTCGGATATGGTATATCGAACACCGGGCAATCAGCACCTATTCAAACCGCATTTTAACATGATCTCAGCTATTCCAAATATCTATCCAAAAGCGGCCAGTCTGCTCCCGGCCTAAAGCGGTCACACAAATCCAACCTTGCGATGTCTGCTCTGCAAGAGGTGGCGAAAGTCTTGAAGGCGAATGCCGCCTGTCTGTTCCACGCTCCTTAAACGGACAGGCAGTTCAGGAGGGGGCGGCTATTGGTTAGAGGTTACCCAAAAAAGTCATTCACAGTTTTTATTTGAATGACAGCGGCCGGGCACGAGCTATCTGAATCAATCAGGGCGACTGCTCTTGAGACTGGGTCTGTAAAGGAATGATCGGGGATTAACCCGATCATTCTTTGTCTCATTGGTCTTCGAAAGCAGGATAATCGACAAACCCCTTCGTATCGCCGCCATAGTACGTTGCACGATCGGGTGTCGCCAGTGGCCAACCATTCTGCAGTCGTGCCACCAGATCCGGGTTCGAAATAAAAGGCTGCCCGAAGGCCGCCAGGTCGATAGTACCATCCGCGATCAGGGTTTCGGCACGTTCCCGCGTCATGCCCCCGGCCAGGATCAGTGCCGTCGTCGACAAATGCGGGCGGGCTTGACGCATCAGGGCGTGGATTCGATCCGATACCGGGACCGTCGATCCCTCGTCATAGAAAAAGCCGGTCTGGTCCATGATGTGAACGTAAGCGATCCGACGCCGACCTAAAGCCGCCATCAGTGCAGCATAGGTTTCCTCGATTGCATCGTAATGTGCCATGTCAAACAGCTTGCCGAAAGGGGACAGACGAATTCCCGTACGCTGGGCGCCGATGCGCGCGATTACGGCATCAACCACTTCGAGAACGAAGCGCAGCCGATTTTCCAGCGTGTCGGCAGAATAGCGATCGGTTCGATCATTGACGGTTGGGTTGAGGAATTGCTCAAGCAGGTAGCCGTTGGCGCCATGGATCTCGACACCATCAAAGCCCGCGTCGATCGCATTGGCGGCAGCGGTGGCGAAATCCCCGACGATACGCGATACTTCTCCGGTAGCGAGCTGACGGGGTGCCGGGGTTGCCACGAAGCCTGGCTTGCCATCCTCGTCATAGCCGAACGCCGTCGCGCCCTTCGCGATTAACGAACTCGCGCTGACGGGTGTCGCGCCATCGGTCTGGATTGACGGATGGGAGACGCGGCCAACATGCCAGAGCTGCGCGAATATCCGGCCACCTAACGAATGGACGGACTGGGTGGTCAGTCGCCATCCGGCGATCTGTTCTGGCGTGAAGATTCCCGGATTAAACAGATAGCCCTGCCCCTCGCGCGAGATTGGCGTGCCTTCGCTGACGATCAGCCCTGCCGTTGCGCGCTGTGCATAGTAGAGAGCGATCGTGTCGGTTGCGATGTCATTGGGCGCGCGGGAGCGGGTCATAGGCGCCATCACGATGCGGTTGGCCAGCGTCGTGCCGGCAAGATCGAAGGTGGAGAACAGGTCGGTCATGGCTTTCCTCGGATGAGTGGCGGCAATTATGTCCAACAGGGCGCGCCATTTTTCAATGTTCTGGCCGTGAAATTCCCCGATCATGCGGGTGCATGGGCTGAACGTAGTCTCTTTGCAGCATGATCCATTATGAAGCGAGTGTTGGGGATTCTCCCCAAAGGTGCGAAAGACATCGCCTGTGGATTTTTTATTCCATTATCAATGGGTTGATTCCAGGTGATCGTGGGATTTCCGGCCACAAACAATATTCATATGGCAATAGTGCCCGCAATGCGGGTGACGACATTTCCCCCGATCCAGATCGTCCCATCAACCTCATGCACAAAGACGCGGCCCGCCCGGCCCAGGGCGGTGCCCTGGCGGGTGACATATTGTGGGGGTGCGGTTCCGCTTTCGATCAGCCATTGGGCGATCGCGGCATTCAGGCTTCCCGTAACGGGGTCTTCCCACCCCTGTCCGATCCCGGCAAAGGCACGGACTTCGAACTGGGCATCGTCCGTTGTGTCACATGCCCCAACCACCCCGATCATCTGTCCCTTCAGTGCCTGCCAATCCGGTCGAAGGGCCAGCACATCGGCGCAACTGCGCAATCGCAGCACCACCCATCCCGGGCCATTATCCGCCCATTGGGCATCCAGAATATCCGCAGGGGCAAGGCGCAGGGCAAGGAGCGCAGGCATCAGGTCGGCATGATCGACGGGGCCGGCACGGCGCCGCGGCGGGGCGGCAAAGGCCAGACGGTCTTCGTGCAGTCTTACCGGGACAAGGCCCGCACCGCATTCCTGTACGATCAGGCCGGTTTTTGAAACGCCGCCCAAAGAACACCAGACATGCGCGGTGCCAAGTGTCGGATGTCCAGCAAAGGGAAGTTCGGCGTGCGGGGTGAAGATACGCACACGATAATCGGCATCCGGGTGTACCGGATCAAGGAGGAAGGTCGTCTCACTAAGATTGGTCCAGTTTGCGATCTGCGCCATCTGTTCATCAGACAGCCCATCCGCGCCGGCAATCACGGCGAGGGGATTTCCCCTGAAGGGTTCGGCGGCAAAGACATCAACTTGCCTGAAAGTGAGGTCCACCATTCTGGTTCCTGCGATGTTGGGCCGCAGTGTATCGGCCATGTTTGTCACTCTCCCGCCATGCAGCACTGCATGATGGCCCGATCGACATTCGGTGCAACCTTCACAAAGACCTTTATGGCTTCAGCAGGTTGACGGCCCCGCCTTGGCAGGCCGCCTTTGTGATTCCCGCAGGTTCAGGCTGGTATGGATACGGGCATGGGGGCCGGTGATTTCTGCGGCACGGGGGCGTGCCATCGCCCCTGATCGACATTTGCGATTTCACGATCGATTTCTGCGATGACCTGCCGTGAGAACGGACCGAGATGGAGATAGAGGGCGCTTGTCATGATAACATAGGGCACGGCCTTGGGGTTATGCAGGGCACAGTCGATCAGCATGCGCCAGAACTGTCCGGCCGTGCCGGGTCCTGCGCGGTGTATGCGCAGTATCAGGCGGGCGAAACTGCGCAGGTCGCCCTTGATCATCCGGTGCGCGCGCTCCCGCTTCAGCATCCGGCCCAGGCGGCGCACCCGGCCGAAATAGGCCACCGGGTCATAGATCGCCTTAAGCACCGTCCGGTAATCATTGAGCACATCCCGACGTGGCCGTTTCGTTTCGAAATTCAGGCCCGCCGTACACTGGTCCCCCGACTGCGTCTGGTCATCGGCGGGGAAAAGGCGCCCTTCGGCCAGCAGGCGGCGTGTCAGTTGCGTCGTGGGCAGGGCATAAAGCAGCCCGACCATGCAGACCGGGATTGCCGTATCCTCGATACATGCGATCATACCGGCGGCGACGCTGCTCTTTTCGCTGTCAAAGCCGACGATGAACCCCGCATTCACGAAAATACCGGCCCTGTGGATTGTCTCGATACTCTGTTGCAGGCTGCGCCTTGTATTCTGCTTTTTCTGCGTCATGACAAGCGTATCGGTATCCGGGCTTTCGATCCCGACGAAGATCGCAAAGAAATTCGTATCCGACAGGCTATGCAGCAGGTCTGGGTCATCGGCGAGGTTGATGGAGGCTTCGGTCGAGAACTCGAACGGGAATTTCCTTTCGGCCTGCCAGCGTTTCAGGTCCGGCAGGAACTTCTTGAGCGCCTTTTTGTTGCCGATCAGGTTGTCATCGACAAAATCCACATGGCCGCGATAGCCAAGGTTATACAGCGCATCGAGTTCGGCCATGACCTGCGCGTTCGTCTTGGTGCGCGGCACGCGGCCATACAGTTCGATGATATCGCAGAATTCGCAACTGAACGGGCACCCGCGTGAAAACTGGACCCCGACATGAAGATACTGGTCCAGTTTCAGCAGGTCAAAGCGGGGAAGCGGGCTTTTGGTGACGTCGGTCTTGCCCATGGGGGCCTGAAAAGTGCCCTCCCGCGCGCCGCGGCGCCATGCCGCGATGAAATCGCCCATGATTTCCTCGGCCTCGCCCAGGACCTGGAAATTCGCATTGCCATACAGGGCGGGACTGGATGTGACATCGGGCCCGCCAACGACCACCGGCTTGTTGCTGGCGCGGCAGAGGTCGATGATATGCTGCGTGTCGTTACGCTGTGGCAGCATCCCGCCGGTCATCACCATGTCGGCCCAGCGGAAGTCCTCATCGCTCAGGTCTTCGGTATTGCGATTGACCAGCCTGACATCCCATTCTTTGGGCAGCAGGGCCGCAACCGTAATCAGGCCAAGCGGCGCGGCAGGATAACGCGCACCGGTCAGATCACAGGCTTCCTTGTAATTCCAGAATGATCCTGCATTGAAAAGGGGAAAGATCATCAGAACCTTGCAGATGTCGGTCATTGCGCAAGGGTCCAGTCTTTCAGATGCAGGCTGGGGGTATTACGACTTTCGTGGCTGATGGTGTGATGTCTGCGGATGGATGGATCTACATCTGGTGAAACAGCAATATTCCAGCGAACAGTCGGCATATGGATCTTCCATCTGGGTGATGACGTGGTTTTACACGGTCTGCCGTGCAATGGCGATAGAAGGTGCGCGTCATATGGAAGGTCGTCCGCCGGGGCGTGATTATGGTGTCGCCTGGATGATGGCGAACCTGGTGGCTGCCTGTACGGGTTGCCTGCGAAACATGTTGTAAAACCAGCAAGTTTCCGGAGGTTTCTTTAAACCCACATTGCCCGCCGTTATTTCGGGGCGGAGGGGGCCTAAAATTTTTATTATTTTATCAACAGGTTTGGTTCAGCCGTCCATGGGGTGGCCGGTGATGCTTCATGCCACCGCGCAGGCATGGATGTTGGCAGCCATTTCATGGGGGGATGTGTCGGCGAGGGTGGGCGCATCTGTTGCCAACTGTCCTTCGGGCATAAGCAGGGCCAGCAGTTCCGCCGGCACCGGTTCGTCAAGGATATGCGCATATTGGCGGGACAGGCTGACATGCACCCATTGTGGGATGCCGGTTTCCATGATGTGAAAGACGGGATGTTCGCAGGACGCGTCTGACATGGTTGCGCTCTATTGTCGTTCCAGCCATGGCTGAGGGCTTGCGGCCCCAGCGTGGGTTGGTGACACAACGCGTACCGGGTTGGTCGGGTTATATTCGATATTCAGTTCTGTCTTATTCTTTTTTGTAAGGAAATTATCCTTCAGGCATCCGGCCGGAATATGGCTTTCCCGTCAGCGCGTTGATCCGTACGCGCTTTGTGCGTGTCGTGGTATCGGGCACGACGTGGCAATCCAGTCCTTCGGCCCGGCGCGCGGCGGCAAAGCGTTGGGCATGTGAAAGCTGGGCCGCCTGATACAGAACGCGTTCGCCCAGCATGACCTTATGCTGCTTCATGCCTGTGCGGCCTTGGCCTGTCGTGGGGCGGGGGGAACGTTCATGCATGTCACCGCCTGCGCGTTCCGTGGGGTGGCGGTGATGCACCATTGTGCAAGGTCAGTGGGGGAGAGCGGGCGCGAAAAGAGATAGCCCTGTATGACATCGCACTGCATCGCCCGGAGGAGCTGGTATTGGGCCTGCGTTTCGACACCTTCCGCCACCACGGTCATGCCCAGGCTTTGCCCGATGCGCACGATGGCGCGCACCACTGAATAGACCTTGCCCGCGGGTTCTTCGAACCCTTTCATGAAGCTCTGGTCAATCTTGACTTCGCTGACGGGCAGGCTGGCAAGGTTCGACAGGCTGGAAAAACCGGTGCCGAAATCATCCATCGATACACCACAGCCCAGTTCGCGGATGGCGGTGACGATTTCGACCGTCTGTTCGAAATTGTCGATCATGGTGCTTTCGGTCAACTCTATCGTCAGCCGTTCCGGTGGCATCCCGGTTTCATGCATGATGCGCGCGATGGTATCAGGCAGGTTGCGGTCGCGGAAATGGATGGCCGACAGGTTGACGGATACGATGGGGATGTCGATGCCGTGCATCATCCACGATGTCATCTGCCGACATGCCGTACGCAATGACCATTCGCCCAGGATCTCGATCTGTCCCGTTTCCTCCGCCAGCGGGATGAAGCGCCCGGGAGAGATGAAGCCAAGTTCCGGGTCGATCCAGCGCGCCAGCGCCTCCACCCCATGCAGGTGTCGGCTGCCGGTCATGACCTGTGGCTGATAGACAAGGCTCAAGCGGTCTTCCCTGATGGCACGACGCAGTGCCGCAGCAAGGGTGATGCGGTCCTCCGCCGCGCGATTCATTTCGGGGCTGAAGAAACGATAGCAGTTGCGCCCTGCTTCCTTGGCCTGTGACAGGGCGGAATAGGCGTGCTTCATCACCGTCTTCATCTCGTCCGATGGGTCGGTGCCATCGCTGATGCTGATGCCGATACTGGCGCTGGGACGAAGCTCGACCTGCTCGATCATAAGGGGGGCATCAAGTATCCGTAGCAGCCGTTCCGCCTGTACGGCGGCCTGTTGCGGGGCGGTTTCCGTGACAATGACGAATTCGTCGCCATCGGTGCGCGTCAGGATGTCATCAGGCAGCAGGGCATGGCGCAGGCGGCGCGCCACCTCCATCAACAATGTGTCGCCCGCCGCATGGCCCATTGCTTCGTTGATTTTCTGGAAACGGTCCAGGTTAAGGACCATAATGACGCGTGCAAGGGAATGCTGCCGCGCCTGTGTGCAGTAATGCCGCAGCCATGCACGGTTCGGCAGCCCCGTCAGGCCATCATAATGCGCCAGCCGGTCGATGGACTGTCGGGCATGTTCCTGCACGATCGCCAGCATGCACAGATGCACACATGCCCCGACAACGCGACGGCACCAGGTGCTGGGATGGCCTGGTGTGGGGGAGAAAAGTGTGAACGCACCGGCCACCTGTCCGTCGCGCAGGATGATGGGCCGCGCCCAGCAGGCGCGCAGCCCATGGTCAAGTGGCACATCCGCCAGCCCCGCCCACAGGGGGGATGTGGCGATATCCGGCACGATCACCTCCTCATGCCGGTGGATTGCCGTGCCGCACGACCCGGCGGCGGGGCCGATCCGCGCGCCGTCATATTGCGCCACCACCGCCTTGGGCAGGGAGGCGCGGCCGATAGGGTGCATGACCTGGCCATCCTCGGTCATCATCACCAGCGCCTGCACATCGGGGACGATGCGTTCAATGCGGCGGCATATGAAATCCATGACTTCACGCAGTGACAGCCCACTCGCCAGGGCTTCCACCACGTCCTGCTGCAGATAGCGCAGGTCGCGGTCGCGACTGACGTCACTGAGGATGATTATGGTCTGTTCCAGCGCACCATGGTCGTCATGCACAGGGGTCGCGGCCGCGCGCAGCCAGATGTTGGTGCCATCGCGGCGTCGCGCCTGAATATCTATTTCAAAGCTGTTGCCTTCGCCCACCTGCTGACGGAATTGCTGCAGGGTGCGGATGTCACGGCCATGACCGGAAAACAGAATGGAAAAATCGTTTCCCGCGACTTCATCTTCGGAATATCCGCACAAGATGCCAAAGGCAGGGTTGGCATGCATGATCCGGCTCTGCCCATCCAAAACGAGGATGCCGCGATCGGTTTCATGAACGATGGTCGCGCAGATCCCGTCCCCCAGGACATGCCCCTCCGCCGGGGAGACATCACGCAGCGTAATGACATGCAGGCGGCGTCCTTGCATCTGAAGTGATGAAACTTCCAGCTCCGCATTGAAACATGTGCCGTCGCGCCGTGTAATGCTCAGGGTATGGAGGCCGCCGCGCAAGGGCTGGGTTGCTTTTTCGCCCGACTGTGAAAGGGGTGTCTGGATTTCCATGGGCAGGACGGTGCTGCTGTGGCGGCCCATGACATCATCGCGTGCATGCCCGGACATATGTTCGGCCATATCGTTGAAGACAACGATCGCATTGTCATCATCGACGATCACGACCCCTACATTGGTGGAAACCTGCTGTGATTTTCGCAGCCGATGCGGACCTGTCGCGGACATTTCAGTTATTCCCTTGCCCCGTGGCCGCACCCTTGTCAGACATCGGGCGCATGTCACCGGGGATTACGTGCCGGTTTAGGAAACATAAAGGCGAGCCGTTCTGGTCAGGTTCGATTAGTGCATGATCACATAGGCGTTTTTTCGATCTTGCCCATGAAGGACGAAGCCTTGTTATTTCAAGACGTAAGGTCGATTATGAATATGGCGTTAATATGTCAAACGTGTCGGAAGCATGGAAACTATTTATTGTAGGAACATATTCCTGACCATTTTCCATACCGGAAATGCATCCCATCCGCATCCGGCGCAGCACTGGCGGCGGCGATGCCGTGACCGGTGCCATATGTGGTATCGGAGCCGAATATCGGAGTGGTAACGGCTGTCGGTGGCATGCATCGTATCCTGGGCAAACGCCGCATGCAGGACGAGGTTGCATACCCCAACAGCAGGGATCGGAAATAGAGAGGGGGGAGGGGAGGCGTGCGGATGAATGATGTGCGTCAAAGCTGGACGCTCATTCAGCAGGGGCATGCGCTCACAGGCATTCCATATTTATGGAATGGCGGCAATATTTCTGAATTATAAGGAAACGTGGCTCCCGAAGTAGGACTCGAACCTACGACCCAGCGATTAACAGTCGCTTGCTCTACCAACTGAGCTATTCGGGAACAGCGTGAGCAGCTTATAGCCACAGTGGCTGGGGGTCGTAAACCCCCTTTTTCCACTTTTTTTGCCATATGCCCAAAATCGGTGGGCTGTGCCATAACATCCTGTAGATATGGCGTTAAATCATGGGAAAGGAGCGGATCACATGGCGGGTCACATGGGTGTGCCAATGCAGTCATGGCGGTGATACCGCGTCGCAGGGTCATGGCCGGCCTTGGCGGGGCGAGCGTCCTTGCCGGGGTGGGGCTGTGGGAATGGCGCGCCCAGCGTCGGCGCGCCGGGCGGCTGCATGTGGGCGATGTCCTTGATGGGCAGGCACACCAGATTGACCTGTCCTGGCCATCCGCGCCGATTTCCATCCTGTTCAATGTGGCGCAGCGGCAGGGATTTTTTGAACGTTATCTTCTGGATGTACGTCTGACGGAGGGGGGCGTCACGGGGCGTGATGCGATTGGGGACCTGCAGGCCGGGCGCAGCAGTGTGGCGGTGGCCCCTGTGCTGTCGTGGCTGGACAAACTGCATGAGGGGGAGGTGCAGGCACGGCTGGTCATGGGGTTGCAGGCCGGGACGTTCCGTCTGCTGGTGCGCCGTCGCCTGAAATTGACGCGGGTGGAGGATATGGTCGGTCGGCGTATCGCCATTACCAATCCAGATATGGCGGACCGGCTGTTCTTTTCCGTCGTGCTGCGGCGCAAGGGGATGAACCCCGACACCGGGCCGATATGGCGTGTCGTCTCACCGCAGGACATGGACGGGGCGATCCGTGGCGGGGATGTCGATGCCGTGGCGGTACATGATCCGCTGGCATGGCGTCTGCTCAATGATCCGTCGCTTGGGCTGGGGGAACTCGTCAACAGTGTGAACGGGCTTTATGCGCAACGCACGAATCTTGCGCTGGGGGTGGGACACGCGATGCTGGAACACTCACCCGCGGCGGCGGCGGCCCTTGTTGTCGCATTGCAGGATGCCGCGCGATGGCTGAAAACCCATATCCCTGAAACGGCCGGCCTGCTTGATGGGCGCATTGATGGCATGGCGCAGGCAGGGATCATGGCGATGATGCGTCATGAAGTGCTGGGGATCTGCCCCACGGGGGCTGAACTGCGTGTACAGCTTGCGCAATATATTGACGAAATGAAGCTGCTTGGCCGGTTTCCCGATACGCTGGGTTCGGCGGCGTATGCGCGCGCCATTTCGATGGACCTGCTGCATCATAACGGGCCGCCATGATGGGCGTGCAGGGCGCGCACCATCACCAGATTGAAAAAACCTTTGCCAGGGCCGGATGATTTCGGGTCGCCCCCTTATCGCACGTCGCGGTAATAAGGCTGCGCCAGTGCCGCGGGGGCTGCCATGATGCGGCGCATGCGGTGCCAGACCACGACCGGCACGATGATGAACGCCACCGTCCCAAGATAGGGCAGCATGTTCAGGAATGCCGGGTCTATGGGCCAGTTACGTGCCTGCCCCACAAAGGCCAGCGCGGTAATCAACCCGAACAGCAACGCGGCGCATGCCACCATGACGGGGCGATACCCGGCAAAGATCACCAGCGCCAGCGCGATCCAGCCGCGCCCCGCGACCATGCCTTCGGACCATACCGGAACATAGGTCAACGTCAGATACCCACCCGCCATTCCCGCCATCGCCCCGCCCAGCGTGACATAGCCAAAGCGCATGGCCATCACCGGGATGCCCGCTGCATCCGCCGCGGCGGGATTTTCCCCCACGGCACGCATGTTCAGGCCATGGCGTGTGCGGAACATCACGAAATGCACCAGCAGTGGCAGCATGACATAAATCGGGATGACCAGGATGTTCTGCCCGAACAATGCCGGCCCGATGACCGGGATGTTCGACAGCACGGGTATGGCCACATGGCCGAACATAGTGGCCGATGGCTGGCCCGCGTAATCATGTCCCAGCGCGGTGGACAGGCCCTGTCCCATGAACGTGACCGCCAGTCCGCACAGCACCTGGTTCGCCCGTATGATGACCGCGCCAAACGCAAACACCATGCCGCCAACCGCCCCGGTCAGCCCCGCCGCCAGCAGCCCGGCCCATGGATTGTGCGTACTGCCAACCGCCATGATCGCAACAACCGCGCCCAGAGCCATCAGCCCTTCAACCCCGAGATTGGTGACACCCACGCGTTCGGCCATGACCTCGCCCAACGCGGCCAGTGTCAGGACACCCCCCGCCAGTACTGCCGTCGCCAGCATACCACCCAGCAATGCGATCATGGCCCGGTTTCCTTTGCAAGGCTGGCGACGGGCCGGTAATGGGCCAGTTCGTCCGCCAGCGCGATCATGAACAGCATCAGTCCCGTGATCGCCAGCACCACCGATGCCGTAAGCTGCTGCGTCTGCAGCACGATCCCGGCATCCAGGATGAACGCCATCAGCAGGGTGGCAGGAATGACATTCAGGCACGACCCGCGCGCCAGCACGGCGACCACGATCCCCAGATAGCCGAAATTGTTGGCCATCCCCCCCTGGAGCCGGTGAACCGTCCCGGCAAGTTCGAACATGCCAGCCAATCCGGCAAGGCCGCCTGACAGCAGCATGGCCGCGATGATGCGTGCGCGCACCGCGATCCCGGCATAACGCGCGGCATCGGGGTTTGCGCCGCCGATGCGGATTTCATATCCCCAGCGCGTGTGCGCCATGATCCATGCCAGTATTGCCACGATCCCCAGCCCGAGCGGGAACCCCCAATGCACCACGCCCCAGATATCGGGGATGGAAACCGGCAGGCGCGCGCTTGAGACCTGCGCGCCCGTCACCCGGTCACGCCATGGTCCGGTCGTCAGGTAATAGGTCAGCAGGGACGCGACGAAATTTAGCAAAAGCGTGGTGATGATCTCGTTCACCCCGGCATAGGCACGCGCAAGGGTTGGCACTGCGATCCATCCCATCCCCGCCACGATCCCGGCAATCGCCATCAGCGGCAGGACCACAATGGCTGGGGCCGGGATGAACAGGCCAACCGCCGCCGCGCCGATGGCCCCGGCATAGAACTGTCCCTCCGCGCCGATATTCCACAGGCCGATACGGCTGCATACCGTCACCGCCGCCCCCGTCAGCAGCAGCGGTGACATGAACAGGGCCAGATCCTCCATCCCGAAGCGCGAACCGATGGTGGAACGCATCACCAGCAACGCCAGATCGACAGGACTGTATCCCGACAGGGCAAGGATCCCCGCCGTCATCAGCAGGGCGCACACGATCGCCCCCACACGCCACAGCATCAGGCGCATGGCGGGGACAACGGGCAGGCGCTGGAAACGGTTCTGCGCGGTCATGATCCGTCCCTCCCCATTGGCAGGCTGGACGGGTCGCGTCCCCCCATCAGCAGGCCGATCGTCCCCATGTCCGCTTCTGCGGCATCGACCACTGCCATCATGCGCCCATGGAACATCACCCCGATCCGGTCCGAGACGTTGAGGAGGTCTTCCAGGTCTTCGGAAATGAAGACCACGCCCACGCCCTGATCGCGTAGTTCCGTCAGGTAGGACAGCATGGTGGCGATTGCGCCGATATCCAGCCCGCGCGCGGGATAGGCCGCGACAAGCACCCGATGGGCGATGCGGATTTCGCGTCGTGCGACCAGGCGTTGCTGGTTACCGCCCGACAGGTTGCGCACCGGCATGGCAAAGTCCGGGATGGTGACATGCGCGACCTGTGCAATCCCGCGCGCCAGCATGGCGGCGGCCGTACTGTCATACAGCCCGTGCCGCCCGACCGGGGGTGTCGCATATTCGCGCAGCGCCATGTTGTCCGTGATTGACAGGGAAGGGGCCAGCGCGCTGCGCAACCGGTCTTCGGGAATATGGCCCACCCCTGCATGGGCAAAGATGGCCGGGTCGATGCGCTCCATCTCCGTCCCATCCAGCAGGACCTGTCCCACGGCGGGTTTCAGAAGTCCCGTCAGCACCCCGGCCAACTCGCGTTGCCCATTGCCCGCAACCCCGGCGATACCCAGGATTTCACCCCCATGCAGGTCCAGCGACACGTCACGCAGGCTTTCGACCCCGCGTGCATCGCGTATCGTGACATTGCGCAGGCCCATGATGGGACTGGCGCTGACCGGCCGGGCGCCCGGGGGGCGTGTGCGCATGTTCTGACGTATGATGTCACGCCCGACCATGGTGGTCGCCAGCATGGCGGGGGTGCAGGCGGCAGTATCGAACGTGCCAATTCTGCGCCCGCCACGCAGGATGGTGACGCGGTCGGAAATTTCCATCACTTCATCCAGCTTGTGGCTGATGATGATGACGGCATTCCCCTGCGCGCGAAAGGCACGCAGCGCACGGAACAGTTCGCGCGTTTCCTCCGGCCCCAGCACGGCGGTCGGTTCGTCCATGATCAGCAGGCGCGCCCGGCGCGACAGTACGCGCAGGATTTCCACGCGTTGCTGTTCCCCGGCGGACAGGTCGCTGACGCGCGCATCGGGGCGTACGGGAAACCCGAACTGTTCGGCGATGGCGCGCGTGCGTTCCTCCATCGCGCGGGCGGAGACAAGGCGCGGCGCTTCGTCCCAGCCAAGGTGGATATTCTCCGCCACGGTGAAGGCCTGTACCAGCTTGAAATGCTGGTGGACCATGCCAATTCCCGCACGGATCGCCTCCTGGGGGGAATTGAATACCTGCCCGTAGCCATCAAGCAGGATGTCGCCTTCCTCTGGCTGGTAAATGCCGGTCACGACATTCATCAGGGTTGATTTACCCGCGCCATTCTCACCCAGCAGGGCATGGATTTCCCCCGGCCAGACCGCCAGATCCACATCCCTGTTGGCGATGACGCCGGGAAAGAACTTTCCGATGCCACGCAGTTGCAGGATCGGCGGTGTGCCCGGCGCAAGGGGCGGGCGCGTGGAAACGTCAACCAAGACCCGACACCCCCGCCACGGCCCAGTCACAGTGATAGATCTGCTCATCATCCAGTGTCACGCCCGCCGGCACACGCAGCCGCCCGTGATTGTCATGGATCGGGCCACGAAACGGGTTATATCCCGCCAGCATGCGTGTGCGCATGTCATCGGCCTGTCGCGCGACCGCCTCTGGCACCGTGGGGCCCCACCTGTCGCGATCCACCCCATGGCCCAGTGTGAGGAACGCGGCGGAAGGGTGCCATCCCCCCTCCAGCAGGGCGCGCACCTGCGCGACATAGAACTGGTTGAAATCCAGCACCACCGAACTGACATAGGCGTCCGGTCCGTATTGCAGCATCCCCGTATTCCACATCGCCGCCCTGACACCGCGTGCCACCGCGACACGCAGATAGGCCGGTTCGTCCATGATCCCGCACAGGAAATCGCACCCATTATCCACCAGTGCGGTGGCCGCCTGTGTCGCGGCCTGCGGGTCGAACCATGCATTGATGGTGATGCCCTGCAACGTGATGGCCGGGTTGACCGATTGCGCGCCCAGCAGCGTCGCATTCGCGCTGGCATAGACCGAGGGGATGGGAAACGCGCCCAGGAATCCGATCCTGCCGGTTTTCGACAGCAGGCCGGCGGCAATCCCGATGATATAGCTGGCGTACCAATGGCTGACATAATACCAGCCAAGGTTGGATGTCAGGGAATTGCCATCGCATTCCATGAAGGCGACGTCAGGTGCGCGCTCGGATACGTCCTTGATGAAATCACCATATTCCGATGTTGCGAACACCATGTTCGCCCCTTCCGCCACGAACTGGCGAAAGATGCGCGTCGCATCGGCGGAATAAGGGACGCTTTCGACATAAACGGTGCGGATTCCCGGGAATGCCTGCCGCACGGCCTGCACGCCACGGTTATGCACCATGCTCCATCCCCCATCGGTGATCGGGCCGGTATGGCCAAAGGCAATCAGTGCGTCCGCTGGTGCGATTGACGGACGTGGCACCCGCCCCGTATCCGCCCGTCCCGCGCGCAAGGGCAGAAGGGTCGATCCAGCCGCCATCCCCGCAAGGCCGAGCATGGCGCGTCGTGAAGCCAGTAACCGCCCCCGCGGTCCTGTAACATCCATCTTTGTGTATTCCCCCGGTCATGATGCCCATGCCTCCCTCTGGCGTGGGCGTCGTGTCGTCTTTGAGTTATGAAGTTTCGTTGCCCTCCAGCAGATCGCGCGTGGTGATGATGCCGATCCCCCCGTCACGCAGGGCACGATGGACATCACGCCTGTCATCATTGATCGCGGCGCATGCATCGTCGAGTACAAAAGTGTCGAACCCGTCCGTCACTGCGTCCAGGGCGCTGGCCCGCACGCAGTATTCCAGCGCGATGCCACAGACAAAAACACGCCGGATGCCACAGGCCGCAAGCCAGGGCGCAAGTCCGCTTTCATGCCCGCCTTCGTTGTCGCGGAACGCGGAATAGCTGTCGATGTCGCGCTGCATGCCCTTGCGCAGCACCAGTCCGATATGTGCCTGCGCCAGCGTATCGGGAAAGGAAGCCCCCCATGTTGCGGCGACGCAGTGTTCGGGCCACCGGTCGGGGGCGGGGGGATTGTCCGCCGTGAAGGAGACATGACCGCGTGGATGCCAGTCCTGGGTCGCCACGATCCGACCAAATGGCAGGTCCTGCAGGCGGTTGATGATCGGGATGATCCGCCCGCCCTGTGCCACAGCCAGGGTGCCGCCGGGCAGGAAATCATTCTGCACATCGACAATCAGCAGGGCGTCGCGACCGTCGATGGCAGGGAGGGGGGTCATGATCGCAGGATATTCATGAGACCTGTGGCAGCCCGGCAAGGCTGCGCCACCCGGCCTCGTCCACGGTATGCAGGTTCAGTTCCGCCGCCTTGCGTGCCTTTGACCCTGCCTTTTCGCCCAGTACGACGATGTCCGTCTTGCGCGATACACTGTCAGAGACGCGCGCGCCCATGCGTTCGGCAATGGCGCGGGCTTCGGGTCTGCTCATGGTCGTCAGCGTGCCGGTAAAGACGATGACCTTGCCCGACAGTTCCCCCGCCGCAAGCATTTCCTCGTCCGTGATGGCCTCCAGCACATGTGTCAGATCCTCAAGCGTCTGGCGGTTATGTGCCTCGATGAAAAATGCCACCAGTTCGTCGGCAATGGCAGTGCCGATTCCGGTGATGCTGCCCAGTTCGAGCCGTTCGTCCGATCCCACGGTCGTCGCGCGCAACATCTGCTGGTGCCAGTTGTCATACGACCCGTAATGGCGCGCCAGAAGTCGCGCCGTGTTGATGCCGATGCGACGGATGCCCAGGGCGTAGATAAAGCGTGACAGTGAAATCGTCCGCCGCGCCGCGATTGCATTCATCAGGTTACGCGCCGACAGCGTGCCCCATCCGGGACGCCCCGCAATGTCTTCTTCATGCGTGGGCAGGTGAAAGATGTCGGCCGGTGTGCCCAGCAGCCCGTCGGCGTGGAATTCGGCAATCGTACGATCACCCAGCCCTTCGATATCAAAGGCATCGCGCGACACGAAATGGATCAGCCGCTCCACCAGTTGCGCCGGGCACGTCAATCCGCCGGAGCACCGCCATACAACCTCGCCTTCGGGGCGTTCGGCATGGGCATGACAGACGGGGCAGACATGGGGGAAGACAAACGGGTGGGGGGAATGGTCACGTGGCAGCACGACGTCGAGAACCTGCGGAATGACGTCGCCTGCGCGCTGTATGCGCACAAGGTCGCCTTCCTGCACATCCTTGCGGGCGATTTCATCTTCGTTATGCAGGCTGGCGCGGGTGACAATCACGCCGCCCACGTTCACCGGTTCCAGAATGGCAACAGGCGTCAGTGCCCCGGTACGACCCACCTGGATGTCGATCTTCGTCAGGCGTGTAATGGCCTGTTCAGCGGCAAACTTCCACGCCACGGCCCAGCGCGGCGCCCGCCCGGCAAAGCCAAGGCGTTCCTGAAGCGCGCGTTCGTTGATCTTGTACACCACACCGTCAATGTCGTAATCAAGGGCGGAGCGTTCGCGCGCAATCCGTTTCATGAACGCTTCGGCCTCCGCCTCATTCGCGACCCGCGTACACAGCGGGCTGACCGCGAATCCCCATTCCCCAAGTTGTCGCAGATACAGGTCATGGGTGTCGGCCACCGGGGCACTGCAATATCCCACGGCATAGGCAAACAGCGACAGGGGACGCTGGCGCGTGATTTCGGCGTCAAGCTGGCGCAGCGACCCGGCCGCGGCATTGCGTGGGTTGGCAAAGGGTTTCTGTCCCGCCGCAACCTGTGCCGCGTTAAGCGTCAGAAAGTCGGATTTGGCCAGGAACACTTCACCCCGGATTTCAATCAGGTCGGGGGCGGGGCCGTGCAACTGCTGCGGCAGGTTGCGCAGCGTGCGCAGATTGGCGGTAACGTCTTCCCCCTCGGTTCCGTCACCACGGGTGGTGCCGCGCACGAAATGCCCATTTTCATAGGTCAGGCTGATCGACAGCCCGTCGATCTTGGGTTCGGCCACGAAGTCGAGCTGCGTGGCCTGCGCATCGTCAAGCCCGAGGAAGCGCGCGGCGCGGCTGATGAAGCCCTCGAATTCCTCCCGGCTGAACACATTGTCCAGCGACAGCATCGGCGTCAGGTGTCGATGGCGGCGAAATGCGCCAGAAGGTGCCGCGCCCACGCGGGTGTCGGGGCTGTCGTCACGGCGTTCGCGCGGATGGGCCTGTTCCAGTTCGCTATTGCGCCGACGCAAGGCATCATACACCGCATCGGTCACGACCGGTGCGTCATCCTGATGATAGGCGCGATCCAGTTGCGCGATCACATCCGCCAGCAGCGCAAGTTCGCTCGCCGCCTGCGATGCCGACATGTCCGGCCCCGCCGCGCGGGCAAGGATGTCCTGACAGGACCGCGCCAGGTCCTTGGCGGATTCCGTCATGTCATTCCCCTTTCAGAAGGCTGTCGGCAGCGGCGCGCGCGGCGGGTGTGATCGTGTCACCAGAGAGCATGCGGGCGATTTCCTCCAGCCGTGCCGTATTGTCGAGGGGGGCTGCATGGGTTTCGGTCTGGTCGCGCACCACCTTCTTGCTGATGCGCAGGTGCGCATCCCCCCGTGCCGCGACCTGCGGGCTGTGGGTGACAACCAGCACCTGCACATCGCGCCCGACCATATACAGCCGTTCCCCGATGGCCGATGCCGTGGCCCCGCCCACGCCTGAATCAACCTCATCAAACACCAGCGTGGGAATTGCCGAACGTCCCGCCAGCACGACCTTGAGCGCCAGCATCAAGCGTGACAGTTCACCGCCCGACGCCACCTTGGCCAATGGTCCAGGGGGCTGGCCGGGGTTGGCGGCGATCAGGAAGGATGCCTGCTCCTTGCCGCGCAGGTTCCATGCTTCGGGCGGGAGGGGCAGGAGTTCGACAATGAAACGCGCGCGTTCCAGGCGCAGCGGGCGCAGTTCCGCCATCACCGCCGTTTCCAGACGGCGTGCGGCCTTTTCGCGCGCGGCCGTCAGTTTCTGCGCCGTGTCCTCGAACTTCGCACGGGTTTCCGCCATCGCGGCCTCCAGCACCTCGATGCGGGCATTGCCTGAATCCAGTGCGCCAAGCCGTTCGTTGAACGCGGCAAGCAGCCCGGGCAGCTCCGGCACCGAAACCCCGTGCTTGCGCGCTTCGGCACGCAGGGCAAATAACCGTTCCTCGGTCTGTTCCAGCAGGCGCGGATCAGCCTGCGCGTCGGAGGCAAGGCGTGAAAGCAGGCTTTCTGCTTCGGCAAGCGCCTCTTCCGCGCGTTCGAGCGCATTTAGCGCCTCCTGTGCCGCGGCCTGCTCCTCCGCCCCGATCGCGCCGGGATTGAGGTCGGTCGGTGTGGGCAGCAGGCGTTGCAGCGCGCGGCTGGCGTTGCGCAGGGCAGATGCGGGGCTGACACCGCGGCGTTCGCGCGGGGACAGATCACTCAGGGCGGCGGCAATCGCTTCGGCCCGGCGCTCTCCCTGCTGCAATGACTGGCGCATGCCCGCAAGGTGTGTCTCCTCATCCTCCATCGGGGCAAGGGTGGACAGGTCATCGGCGGCCTGACGCAGCCAGTCTTCCTCCCGCGCCGCACTTTCCATTTCCGCACGCGCGGCGGCAAGTGCTGCCGTCGCCTCGATCCAGGCGCGATAGGCGCGTGCGGTGTTCGTGCGCAAGGCGCCGGGCACGCCAAAGGCGTCAAGCAGGTCAAGATGGGTGCCCTGATCCGCAAGCCCCATCTGTTCATGCTGTCCCTGGATTTCCACCAGAAGCGAAGCCGCACGGCGCAGCAGCGTCACGCCGACCGGCTGGTCATTGATATAGGCACGCGACCGTCCGTCCACCGTCACGATGCGGCGCAGCAGGATCGGTTCTGCGGGTTCCTCTATGGCGATGCCCTGTTCCGCGAGCAGCGCATGCACCGGATGGTCGGTTGCGATTTCAAAGCTGGCGCTGACACTGGCCTGTTCCGTCCCCGCGCGCACCAGCGACGCGCTGGCACGTTCGCCAAGCGCGAGGCCGAGACTGTCGAGCAGGATGGATTTCCCGGCCCCCGTTTCCCCCGTCAGCACCGTCAGCCCGGCGATAAAGGACAGGTCGAGCTTCTCGATCAGGACGACATCGCGAATCGAGAGATGTGTCAGCATGCGGATGATCCGATCATCAGGTCAGGCACAATGGGCGCGACCTAGAGCATTTCCACCGAAAACCGGTTCGGTGAAAATGCTCCGGTTTATGGTTTTTACGAGCATCTTCACCTGTTTGAATGCACGCATTCAAACAGGATCTGCCCTAGAAGATCGAATGCCATGCCCGCGAAAATGCGTTGCGTCCCTGCTTGCTGGCGCGGGGGGGGACGCCCTTGATGAGGTGATGGTCACGCAGATGGTCATAGGCGTCGTGATACCATTTGCTGTCGGGGTAGTTATAGGCCAGCACCGCCCCCGTCTTGCGCGCCTGTTCCAGCAGCCCGAGGTCAAGATACACCTCCACAAGGCGTTCAAGTGCTTCGGGCACATGGTTGGTCGTCTGGAAATCCTGCACCACACGCTGGTAGCGGTTGACCGCCGCCTGGTAATTGCGCTGTTCCTGATAGAAACGCCCGACCAGCATTTCCTTGCCCGCAAGATGGTCGCGGCACAGATCGATCTTCAACTGTGCATCGCGGGCATAAGGTGTCTGCGGAAAGCGTGTGATGACCTCTTCGAGCGCATCCATCGATTCGATGGTGCCCTGCTGGTCACGCTGTACGTCGGCGACCTGTTCATAATAGCACAGCGCACGCAGATAGAAGGCATAGGCGGCATCAGAACTGGTGGGATGCAGTTCAAGGAATCGGTCGAGCTGCTGCACCGCCTCGGGATACTTGCTCTGCAAATAGTCGGAATACCCCTCCATCAACTGTGCATTGGCAGTGTATTGGGAGTAGGGATAGTTACGTTGCAGCACGTCGAACTGGATGGTCGCAAGGACATAGCGGTTGGTGCGCAGGGCATCAACACCATGATTATACAGGGTTTCTGCCGATCCTACGCGGGGCGCATGCTCCATGATCGCGCTGTTGCCGTTACACGCCGCAAGGAAAGCCAGCGCGGGCAGGCCCAGCAGGCGCGGCGCGATGCCACCAAGTCGGCGGAGAAGGAGGGAGTGTCGAGTTCTGCGTGGTGACATGCCGGCTCTTCCAGTTGCGCGTGCTTTATATCATGTGCGCAAGCGTGGTGAAGAGCATCGTATCGTTTTCATGTGCTTCATGCGGCGACGCGACCGATCTGCCCCTTGTGCAGGGGGGCGCCATGCAGGCGCCATGCGGTCGTATCGGCCATCAATGCCCGCAACAGGCGGTTGTTCAGGGTGTGCCCTGATTTATGCCCATGAAAATCGCCGTGGATCATCGCGCCGGACAGGTAAAGATCGCCAATCACATCAACCACTTTGTGGCGCACGAATTCGTCCGGCCTGCGCAAGCCGGTGGGGTTGAGGATGCGGTCGCCATCGACAACGATTGCGTTTTCCAGTGACCCCCCCCGTGCAAGCCCCGCTGCATGCAACGCATCAATTTCGTGGCGCAGGGTAAATGTGCGGCAGTTTTCAAGGTCACGCCGGAACGAGGAGGCACAGACCCGTGCGGAAAATATCTGCCGCCCGATGGCCGGTGCCGCAAATTCGATCGACATGCTGATGGTCAGGCCATCGGTCGTGGGGGGGGACAGTTCGGCGAACGCGTCCCCGTCCTCCACCCGCACGGTGCGCAGGATCTCCAGCGTGGGGCGGGCTGCGGCCTGACGTTCACGCCCGGCGCAGTCCAGCAGGAACATGAATTCGGATGCCGAACCATCAAAGACCGGCACTTCTGGTCCATCGAGGTCGATATACGCATTGTCGATCCCGCATCCGCACAGGGCGGACATCAGGTGTTCGATGGTCGCCACGCGCAGGGGCGAAGACGGCGCCGCATCACCAATAACCGTACTGAGCCGCGTATCGACCACATGGTCGTAAACGGCAGGGATGATGCGGCCATCAAGGTCGGTGCGACGGAAAATGATGCCCGTATCGACGGGGGCGGGCGCCAGAGACAGCGCAATGCGCCGCCCGGTATGCAGGCCCGTGCCGATGCTGCTGATGGGGCGGCGCAACGTGTGCTGCCACATGGCATCAGGAGCGTCGGGCCGGGGCATGACCGTTTCGGTAACGCACGAATCGCTAAGTTCACGCGGACCTATCGACATGCCATCCATTGTGCGCATCCCTCGATACAGGTGAATATGTTGGCTACGGAGCAGGTGAGGGAATAGTAGGCCCGACGTGTCCGGTTTCACCAGTCAATGATTATTGCCAAGCGTTACCATGTCCAGACACGTGAAAAAACATGGCCGGGCATGGTGTTACATTCTGCAACGCCATGCCCGGCTGGTGTTTTTTTCGATTATCCGCGACGCAGGAATGCGGGAATGTCGAGGCCATTGTCATCAGGCGTGCCGCCGTTGCCCTGTGGGGGGGCGCTGCCCTGTGGTGCGTTGCTCTGTGGTGCGCTGCCCTGTGGTGCGCTGCCCTGGGGGGGGCGTGACTGCCCCTGCGGCAGGGATGGTTCGGTCCGCTCCGCCTGGGCCGGGGGGGCTGCCTGTGGTTCAGGCTGCTGCGGGGTGGCCGAACGGCGGCGCAGCGCGCCGGTAACGATGCCGAACAGGTTGCGCTGCGGCTGCTGCGGTTCGGTGACGGTGGCCTTGGCCCCATCGGAAAACAGCGATGAACGCGGCGACCCGCGCTGCGCCTGTGCCACCTGTTGTGGCACCGTATGCGGGGACGGGGCCGAAGGGGGCATGTTGGGCTGACGCAGCGGTGTGGCCCCGGCGGACAGATGTTGCGGTGCTGCCGCCCCCATCGGCGGGGCGGCGGGGGGCTGCTGTCCCATGGGGGGCGTGGCGGGCGGTGTCGCCTGTGCCGGGGGCTGCTGCTGCGCGCTTTCTGCCACAGGGGTTGCCGCGGGTGGCGGCGGTGCCGCGGCGGCGGCCTTGGCGTGGTCCGTCGCGCTTTCGATGCCTGTCGCCACCACGGATACGCGGATGCGGCCATTCAGGTTCGGGTCGATCGCGGAACCGAAGATGATGTTGGCGTCGTCCGCCACTTCCTCGCGGATGCGGTTGGCGGCCTGATCCACCTCGAACAGGGTCAGGTCCTCGCCCCCCGTGATGTTGATCAGCAGGCCCTGCGCGCCACCCATCGACGTGTCTTCGAGCAGCGGGTTGGAAATCGCCCCTTCGGCGGCGGCGATGGCGCGATTTTCACCCTCCGCCTCACCCGTGCCCATCATGGCCTTGCCCATTTCCGCCATGACCGTGCGGATGTCGGCAAAGTCGAGATTGACCAGCCCCGGCGCCATCATCAGGTCGGTCACGCCACGTACGCCCATATACAGGACGTTGTCGGCCATCTTGAACGCGTCCTGCCAACTGGTGCGTTCATTGGCCAGCCGGAAAAGGTTCTGGTTGGGAATGACGATGAGCGTATCGACAAACTGCTGGAGTTCGGCAATCCCCGCATCCGCCGACTTGGCACGGCGGCCACCTTCGAAGGTGAAGGGCTTGGTCACGACGCCCACCGTCAGGATGCCGCGTTCGCGCGCCATGCGGGCGATGACCGGCGCCGCCCCCGTGCCCGTGCCCCCCCCCATCCCGGCGGTGATGAAGATCATGTGCGCGCCATCCAGATGGCGCGACAGTTCGTCGCATGCTTCTTCGGCTGCGGCCCGCCCGATTTCGGGTTTTGCCCCCGCGCCAAGCCCCTGCGTCAGATGAGGGCCAAGCTGGATGCGACGATCGGCCTTGCTGTGGGACAATTGCTGCGCATCGGTGTTGGCCACCACGAATTCCACGCCCTGCAACTGCATGTTGATCATGTTGTCAACGGCATTGGTGCCACCGCCGCCAACCCCGAACACCGTTATGCGTGGGGTGAAATCCGAATGGTTCTGCTGCGGGATGGTCAGATTCAGGGTCATGGTCGGCTCCCGAAGGCGAGGGATGGGTGGATGGGGGCGCGCATTGTGCGCTTGCTTATCGGGTATTAATTTAAAGACTTTATCGTTAATATCATACCCTGTCGCGGATGAAATCGACGAAACGTCGGAACAGGCCGGTCGGGCGTACATCGCTGATTCCCGTATCGTTCAGCGCGTCGCCCGCACCTGCCGCCCATGCAAGCAGACCGGCGGACGTCGCAAACATTGGCCATGTCGCCGGGTTTTCCGGCAGGCCATGGATATGGCGTGGATGACCAAGTCGGACGCGCCGGTTAAGGACACGCGCCGCCATCGGGCCGATTCCCTCCAGCAGGGAACCGCCACCCGTCAGGACGACACGCCCGTCGGCGGCAGGCCCCAGCCCGGCCATTTCCAGGCGGTCATTGACCATTTCCAGTGTTTCCTCCACGCGCGGATGAATGATGGAGACGATCCTAGAGCGGGGAATTCTGACATAATGATGGTCGTTGTCGCCAATAAGCTGCACCAGCACCATTTCCTGATCATCGCCGGAGGAGATTTCGGCTGACCCGTGCATGGTCTTCAGCCGTTCCGCATTGTCGATGGAGGTGGACAGGCCATGGGCAATGTCACGCGTGATGTGCTGACCGCCGATGGGGATGCTGGCGGTATGGATCAGCCTGCCTTCGCTGAATACGGCGATAGAGGTGGTGCCCCCGCCCATATCCACCACCGTGACGCCAAGGTCGCGCTCCTCCTCATTCAGGACGGCAAGGCCGGATGCCAGCGGGGCCGAGACCATGCCCGCGATCGTCAGGTCCACACGCGACAGCACTGCCTCCACATTGCGCAGCGCCGTGGTGTTGGCGTCGATCACATGCATGCGCGCGGAGAGGTGATCGCACAGGTGGCCGCGCGGGTCAGGCACGCCCTGCGTTTCGTCCACGGCGTAATCCAGCGGCAGCGTATGGATGGCCGAACGTCCTTCCGTCAGGGCGCGCATGCGTCCTTCGGTCGTGATCCGGCGCATGTCCGCGTCCCCGATCTCGCGGCCGCCGATGGGCCAGCGGATGTTGAGGTGGCGGCTTTCGGGATGGCCGCATGACAGGTTGATGAAAATCTCGTCCTTGCGCAGGGTCGCCATGTCTTCGGCCTGTCCCACGGCGGCACGTATCGCGGCTTCTGCTTCCTTGAGGTCGACAATCCCGCCACAGCGCACGCCGTGCGAGCGGCGCCACCCGTGGCCAAGCACCCGCAGCGATCCGTCCGGCTCCCCCTTGCCGATCAGGCACACGATCTTGGTCGAACCGATGTCCAGCACGCTGAACAGGCCGGAACGCAGCTTGCGCTGGGGGCGGTCCTCCGCCATCGGGATGATGTTCGTCACCGCGCGCCGGTCGCGCCGTGCCGTGTTCGGCAGGGCGGGAACCGGGGCAGCCTGCCGCAGGGCTGGTACAGCGGGTACGGCGGGCGTACGCTGTGGGGCGGTGGGGGGATCGGGGCGGATGATCAGGTTACTCATGCACGTCTCCGCACATTGGCCATGTCCGGGCGGGTCCATGGCATGTCTGGGGCGGGCAACCCGCTGGGGGCTGCCGTGCCGGGGGGCGTATTGTCATTGCCTGCGGGGTGCGGGGGCTCGCGGATGATCAGGCGGTCGGGCAGGCGCATGTCGATGGAGAGGACGGGACGTTCGAGAATGCGCATGTCCTGCTGCATCTGCGCCAGCCGCCTGAGCGCGGGGACTTCTTCCCCTTCGGGCAGGAGTACGACCGTGCCGTCGCGCAGTGTCAGGTTCCACCGTCGTTGCCCCACCCGTACGGCCGCCGCGACATGGGCACGTACTTCCGGTTGCGCGGAGAGTTCATCCATCAGCGCGGCCGCGGCAATGTTGGCGTCCGGCCCGACCACCAGCGGAAGCTGCATGAACGCCTGTGCATCCTTGCCGGTCATTCCCTGATCGCGCACCTGGTTGCCTTCGCGGTCGATCAGCATGAAATGCCCGTGGTTCTGCCATACCGCAAAGGGGCGGCGTTCGATCAGGTGGATGATGATCGTATCGGGCAGGTGGCGTTCGATCACGGAATGGTCCACGAACGGCAGGGCGTCGATCCGTTGCCGCGCGGCATTGAGCGAGAAGCCGAGGATGAAGTCCCCCCTGCGCACGCCAAGCGCATCCTGAAGGGCGTCATCCCCCGTCAGTTCGTTGCCCGTGACCGTGATGTTCGTGATACGCAGCGGCAGCATGTTGACAATGCGTGCGCGTAAGGGGGCAAAACGTTCATCCGACCCCAGGCGATGGGCGAATGCGACACATCCCGCCCCCACGGCGCACAGCACGAGGGTAAGCAGCGCAGGACGGATCAGCCGCTTCTGCCGACGTACGAAGATGGACAGCCGCGATGGGCGGTCATTCAGGTTGTCGGCCGCCCGCTTCATGTACGACAGGTCGCCTGTTCCACCAGCCACTGGCATAGCTGCGGATAGGCCACGCCACACGCCGCCGCCTGTTCCGGCAGAAGCGAGGTTTCGGTCATGCCGGGCTGTGTATTGGTCTCCAGTATGACCAGGCGTCCGGCCCCGTCGGGATCGCGGGTATCGTCATAACGGAAATCGGTGCGTGACGCCCCCCGGCATCCCAGCGCCCGATGCGCCGCAAGCGCGAGCGCGCGGGCGTGTTCGAACGCATCGGGATGGATGCGCGCGGGCAGTACATGCGATGACCCGCCCTGCTGGTATTTGGCGTCATAATCATAAAAGCCGTTCCCGCCGTCATCGCGTGGCGTGATGTCGGTTACGGTCAGCGCCCGGTCGCCCATCACACCTACTGTCAGTTCGCGTCCCGGTATGAACTCCTCAACCAGTGCGGAAGTTCCAAACCGCCATGACCGGGCGATGCTGGCGCGGGTGTTCGCACCCGCGCGGATGATATGCACCCCGACGGATGACCCTTCGTTCAGCGGCTTTATGACATATGGCACGGGCAGGGGGTCCGCAGCCTCCAGTTCCGACATGGCAACGACCATCCCGCGCGCCACCGGCAGGCCCGCCGCCGTGAACACGGCACGTGCCGCCGCCTTGTCCATCGCAACGGCAGAGGTACGGACCCCGGAATGGGTATAGGCAATGCCCATCCAGTCCAGCACGCCCTGTATGGACCCGTCCTCCCCAAACCTGCCATGCAATGCATTGAACACGACATCGGGGCGGTGCGTTGTAAGTTCGGAGACAAGCGCGCCCAAATCCTCACCCGCGATGACCTGCCGCACCGGATAGCCAAGTGAGCGCAGCGCGTCCGTCACACCTGCACCGGATTTCAGGCTGACCTCGCGTTCGGCCGACATGCCCCCCATCAGGACGGAGATATTCTGTCGTGTCATGCTGTCGTCTCCTTGCCCGGCGTCTCCTTGTCCGGGTGCTGTTCGGGGGGATGTGCGGCGGGCCGCCCGATCCGTCGGATTTCCCATTCAAGGGTCACGCCGGTATGTTCGCGCACACGCGCGCGCACCCTCTCGCCCAGTTCCTCCAGCTCCGCGGCGGTGGCAGCGCCGGTATTGAGCAGGAAGTTGCAGTGTTTCTCGCTGACCTGCGCCCCGCCGAGCGTCAGCCCCCGGCATCCTGCCGCATCGATCAGTTCCCATGCCTTGCGGTCCGATATGTCCGGCGCGGGATTGCGAAAGGTGGACCCCCCGGTACGCGCACGCACGGGCTGTGCCGCTTCGCGCGCGGCGCGGATCTGTGCGATGCGTTCGCGGATGGCCGTGCCGTTCGACGGTTGCCCGCACAGGCGCGTGCGGACCACCACGGCCCCCTGTGGCACAAGGGCATGGCGGTAGCTGAACTTCAGCGCCCCGCCCGGCAGGCGCAGGGCCTCGCCATCGCGGGTGATGATTTCCACCCAGTCAAGGATGTTGGAAATGTCCGAGCCATAGGCCCCCGCGTTCATGGACACCGCCCCGCCCAGCGCGCCGGGGATGCCCGCAAGGAATTCCATCCCCGCAAGGCCGCAGGTTGCGGCATGTTCCGCCACCGTCATGTCCAGGCATGCAGCCCCTGCGATCAGCCCGTTGCCGTCATGCGCGATGTCGGCAAAGCCACGACCCAGGCGGATGACCACGCCATCAATGCCGCCATCGCGGATGATGGTGTTCGAACAGGCGCCAAGCACGCGTACCGGCACCTCCAGCGGGATATGGCGCAGCGCAAGGGCGAGGTCGCGTGCATCGGCCGGCTGCACCAGCAGTTCCGCCGCCCCGCCCACGCGGAACCATGTCCGTGGCCCCAGAGGGGCATCAGGCGTAAGGCGCCCGCGGAAATCCACCAGCGCACGGATCAGGTCCTCGCGCCATTGTACGGGGGTGGGGGCGGCAGGTGCGCCAGTTGCAGCCTGTGTCATTACGCCGCATCTTCCCCCTTGTGCGCCGCCGGGGCGGACGGGGCGGATTGCAGTTCGGCAAGCTGTCCCGGCAGGGCCTGCGCCCAGTGGGTGATCGACCCCGCGCCAAGGCAGACCACGAAATCACCGGGGCGGGCGATTGCATTGATCATTTCAGCAAGATGTTCCGGCCCGGGCAGGGGCACGACGGAACGGTGCCCGCGTTCACGCAGGCCCTCGACCAGGGCATCGCGGTCCATTCCTTCTATCGGCTGTTCGCCTGCGGCATATACGTCGGCGATGATGACGGTGCCAGCATCGTTCATGCATGTGCAGAATTCGTTAAACAGGCTCTGCAGTCGCGAATACCGGTGCGGCTGCATCACCGCGATGACATTGTTCGCCCCCGCCTGGCGCGCCGCCTTCAGGACGGCGGCGATCTCCACCGGGTGGTGGCCGTAATCATCGATCACGGTGATGCCGCCCGTTTCCCCCGTGCGGGTGAACCGGCGCTTTACCCCCTTGAACGCGGCAAAGGCGGAACGGATTGTCGCATCGTCAATTTCCATTTCCACGCCCACCGCGATGGCCGCCAGCGCGTTTTGGACATTGTGATGGCCCAGCATCGGCAGGCGGAACGGCCCCGCGCGGCGTGAACGGTTGCGGTTGCGGCTGGTGACGACCACCTCGAACGTGGCGCCAAGCTTGTCGGTAATGACCTTTTCCGCGCGGATGTCGGCCTGCGGGGAAAAGCCGTAGGTGACGATCCGGTGGTCCGACAGACGCGGGATCATCTGTTGCACGGCGGGATGGTCGATGCACAGAACGGCAAAGCCATAGAACGGGATGTTGGAGACGAACTGGTCATATGCCGCCTGCATCGCCTCTTCCGTGCCCCAATGGTCCAGATGTTCGGGGTCCATGTTCGTCACCACGGTGATGACGGAGGGCAGGCGCAGGAAGGAACCGTCGCTTTCGTCTGCTTCCACCACCATCCAGTCGCCCGACCCCATGCGGGTATTGGTGCCATAGGCCTCGATAATGCCGCCATTGATGACGGTGGGGTCCAGCTTCGCAGCCTCCAGCACGGCGGCGACAAGGCTGGTGGTCGTGGTCTTGCCATGTGTGCCGCCAACCGCGACGGACCAGCGCAGGCGCATCAGTTCGGCCAGCATTTCCGCACGGCGCACAACCGGGATCAGGCGCGCGCGCGCGGCCAGTACTTCGGGGTTGTCGCGTTGCACGGCGGTGGAGGTCACGACCACCTGCGCCGCGCCAAGGTTGGCGGCGTCATGGCCGATCGTGACCGGGATGCCCGACGCGCGCAGGCGTGCGACATTGGCGCTTTCGGCGATGTCGGACCCCTGTACCGCGTAACCCAGCATATGCAGCACCTCGGCAATGCCGGACATGCCGATGCCGCCTATGCCGACAAAGTGGATGGTGCCAATGGAAAGGGGCAGGGCTCTCATTATGTATCAGTCTCCGTCTTCGCTCTGCCGGATTAGGCGGCACTGGCCATGGGATGCAAGCATCCTTCTATCATGTCCGCCAAACGTGCGGCGGCGTCGGGGCGTCCAATCGCGCGCGCGGCCGTGGCGGCACGCGCCAGCGCATCGCGATCACCCAGCAGTTCCACCAGCATCGCCGCCAGCCTGTCGGGGGTAAGTTCGGCCTGCGGGATCATCCATGCCGCGCCCGCGGCGACCAGCGCGCGGGCATTCGCGCTCTGTTCGTCACTGGCGGCGATGGGCAGCGGCACGAGAATCGCAGGACGTCCCGCGACCGTTACCTCTGCCACCGATGATCCGCCCGCGCGTCCGATCACCAGATGCGCGTCACGCAGCAGGTCGGGCACGTTGTCAAGGAACGGCGCGACGGACGCCGGGATGGCACAGGCGCCATAGGCCGCGCGCACACGCTCCATATCCTCGGGGCGGACCTGTTGCGTGACCTCGATGCGCGCACGCAGCGGCGGGGGCAGCGTCGCAAGGGCTGCGGGGACGATATCGCTGAAGATGCGCGCGCCAAGTGATCCGCCCCAGACCAGCAGTCTTATCACGCCGCTTGAGGGGTGATAGGGCACGTCATGCACCGTTGCGATATCGGGGCGTACCGGCATGCCCGTTTCGGTGACGGGAACGCCCGGGGGCAGGCCAGCCACGGTGGGGAAGGAGGTTGCGATCGCCCGCGCCCAGCGTGACAGGAATGCATTCGCCCGGCCCATGACCGCGTTTCCTTCATGAAGGAATATCAGCGGCCGGTCCCTGCCCATCAGGTGCGCACCCAGAAGGGGCGGGACGGAAGGATACCCCCCGAATCCCACGACCGCCGCAGGTTGCAGCCCGCGCAGGATCGCGCGCGCGCGCCATGTCCCGTGCGCCAGCGCCAGGGCGGCGCGCGCGGCGCGTACCGCGCCACGTCCGGCAATTCCCGCGCCGGGCAGGACGAACTGCTGCCGGCCGGCGAAAATCCCCTTTTCACGGATGCCCGCGCGGCGGTCGGTCATCAGGCCGACCTCGTGCCCGCGCCGGACCAGTTCACTTGCCAATGCCTCCGCCGGGAAGAAATGCCCCCCCGTGCCGCCGGCTGCGATGATGATGGGGCGCGGGCGGGTCATGGGCGGGCTCTCCGGTTCAGGAACGCGGGCGTGGATGGCCCGAACTGGCTGTCGTTGGTGTTGACGCGCGTACGTGTCAGCGCAAGGACCATGCCGATCGTCAGGGCAACGGACATGGCGGACGAACCGCCATATGAAATGAAGGGCAGCGTCATGCCCTTGGTCGGGATCAGGTGCAGCGTCGATCCCATGTTCACGAATGCCTGCAACCCGAAGCCCGTCACCAGCCCGGTCGTGGCGATGACGATGAAAGGATCGTTTTCACGCAGGAGCTTGAGCAGCGCGCGAATGACGATCACGGCAAAGACCCCGATGATGAACATGCATACGATCATGCCGAATTCCTCCCCCGCGACGGCGAAGACAAAGTCGGCATGTGCATCAGGCAACAGGTCCTTTACGCGCCCTTCGCCCGGACCACGGCCCAGCAGCCCGCCATTGCCAAAGGCGCGCAGGGCGGTGTCGATCTGGTAATGGTCGCCCACCTCGGGGTGGAGGAAGCGCTCCACGCGGGAACGGACATGGGGGAAAACGGCATAGGCGCCGATAAAGGCCGCGATCATGCATCCCACGCCACCCGCCACGAGGAACAGGCTGAGCCCATCGACGAAAAGCTGCGTGATGAAGACGGTCGTAATGACGCTGAGCATCCCGATGTCGGGCTGTGACTTCAGCAGCAGCAGCACAATCCCGAACAGGCCGAGCGCAATCAGCATGCCGGGAAAGAATTTACGTTTCTGCCGTTCCGTCAGCAGCCACGCCGTCACCACGGCAAAGAAGGGCTTTAGGAACTCGGACGGCTGTACCGACATCATCGGCAATGCGATCCAGCGCCGTGCGCCCTTGATCTCGATCCCATGCACCAGTGTCAGCGCGGTGGCCATGATGCCCAGCACGAATCCCACGGCACCCACCACCTTTATCGTGCGTATCGACAGCAGCGACGTGCCGATCACGATGGCCGCGGCAAGCAGCAGGAAGCACACCTGTTTGAAGATGAACATGTCGCGTGATGCGCCGATACGCACCGCCACGGCCGGGCTTGCCGCCAGCATCAGGATATAGCCGAACCCGATCAGGATACCCACGCAGATCAGGGTAACGCGGTCCACATTGCGCCACCACCGCGCCATGGGCGATGTGTTGATACGTGACAGGGCCGCCATTATGCCCCATCCCGTCGCGGGGCGTGCGCATCCGCCGCCAGTGCGCTGACAAGCCCGGCAAAGTGCTGGCCGCGTGCCTCGAACCCTGTGAACTGATCAAAGCTCGCACATGCAGGCGAGAGCAGCACCACAGGGGTATGAAGCGTGCGCGCGGCCGACAGGGCGGCGGGCACCGCATGGTCCAGCGTGCCGACAATGGTATGGGCGACCCCCTGTGCGCGCAGTGTGTGCGCCAGTTCGGGGGCATCGCGCCCGATCAGGAACGCATGCGCCACACGATCGAACAGGGGGGCAAGATCTGCGATCCCGCCTGCCTTGGCAATTCCACCCGCGATCCAGATCATGCGCTCATGACACGACATCGCGCGTGCGGCGGCATCCGCGTTTGTGGCCTTGCTGTCATCAATGAAACGGATGCCGTCAATTGTGCCGATGGTTTTCTGCCGGTGGGCAAGCCCGTCGAACGATGCCATGGCGGCCCCGATGACGGTGCGGGGACAGCCCAGCCACAGCGCAATGGCCGTCGCGGTGGCGGCATTTTCCGCATTATGCGCGCCGGGCAGGGAAGGGGCGTGCGCAAGGTCGGCAATCACGCCCGTACGGTCACGCAGCAGCCCGTCGTGAACCGACATGTCCGGCGCATCGGCCCCCCCGCCAGCCACCATCACGTCGATGCCGCGTGCCCGCAGATCCGCCGTCAGCCTGACGCAATCCGGCAACGTATCGCCCAGTACGGCAAGATCGCCCGCGCCCTGACGGTCGAAGATATGCAGCTTTGCACGGCTATAGCCCGCCATGTCCCCATGCCGGTCCAGATGGTCGGGTGTCAGGTTCAGCAGGCAGGCCGCATCGAAATGCATCCTGTCGAGGCGTTCGAGCATGTACGATGACATTTCAAGAACATAGACACCATTATCGGGCAATAAGGGCAGTGACAGGGCCGCAGGGCCAAGATTGCCACCGGCAATGGCGGGAATGCCGGCATGATCCAGCAGATGGGCCAGCAGAACGGTGGTCGTGGATTTGCCATTGGTGCCGGTCACCCCCACGAACCGTGCATGCGATCCCGCACGGCGGACGGCGCGGAACAGGAATTCCGCATCCGACACGATCGGCACCCCCGCCGCGCGCGCCATCGCCGCCACCGGATGGGGGGCCGGCAGGATGTGCGGGATGCCCGGTGACATCACCAGCGCATCGAACCCCGACATGTCCACCAGCGGGGCAAAGCTGACGCCCGCAGGGGCGTCAGGGGGGGCATGTCCCGACAACGTATCGTCCCACGCCTGCACCCGTGCCCCCATCGCGCCCAGCGCACGGGCAGCGGCCATGCCGTTGCGGCCAAGGCCCAGCACGGCGATGTGTTGTCCGGTGAACAGGTCGGTGGGAAATGTGTTCATCTCAGTTTCAGTGTGGCAAGGCCACACAGTCCCAGCACAATGGAAACGATCCAGAAGCGTATGACGATTTTGGATTCAGGCCATCCCTTTTTCTCAAAGTGATGATGCAGGGGCGCCATCAGGAAAACCCGGCGCCCGGTACGCTTGTACCAGAAGACCTGGATGATGACCGAAAACGTCTCGATCACGAACAGCCCACCGACGATGCACAGCACCAGTTCATGCTTGACCGCAACCGCGACGGCCCCCAACGCCCCGCCAAGGGCGAGTGATCCGGTATCCCCCATGAACACTGCGGCAGGTGGCGCGTTGAACCACAGGAATCCCAGCCCCGCCCCCACCAGCGCGGAGCAGAAGATCCCCAGTTCCCCGGTGCCCGGCACGGCATGGAGTTGCAGGTAATCGGCAAAGATATGATTGCCCACCAGATAGGAAATCAGCGCGAAGACCAGTGCCGCGATGGTTACAGGCACGATTGCCAGTCCGTCCAGCCCGTCGGTGAAATTGACCGCATTGCCAAAGCCCGTGATCGTAATCATCGCGAACACCGGAAAGGCATAGCCCAGCGGCAGCAGCAGGTCTTTGACGAAGGGGAAGGCAAGGTGGTTCGCAAGGTCCGGTGGCATCAGCCCCTCGATCCAGATCCCGCCAATCAGGGAGACCGCGAATTCACAGCCCAGACGCATGCGCATGGACACGCCGTCGGTGTTGCGCCGCGACAGCTTGAGGTAATCATCGGCAAAGCCGACCGCGCCGAACGCAAGGGTGATGGTCATGACCGCCCAGACGAACCCGTTCGTCAGGTCCGCCCACAACAGCGTCGATCCCAGCAGGGAGACAAGGATCAGGACACCCCCCATGGTGGGGGTCCCGGCCTTTTCCACCAGATGGCGTTCCGGCCCCAGTGTGCGGATGGGCTGTCCGCCGCGCTGGATACGGCGCAGGCGCGCAATCAGCGGGTTCCCCAGCATGAGGCTGAGCACCAGCGCCGTCAGGCATGCGGCCCCGGCGCGGAAGGTGATGTAGTGGAACAGGTTAAGGACCGAGACATGGCCCGCCGCGTGGCGTTGGAATAGGTCATAAAGCATCAGGCGCGCCCCCGCGCGTCATCATGCGTGCCAAGGGTGTTCAGGGCATCGACCACCTGGCGCATCTTCAGCCCGAGGCTGCCTTTGACAAGGATGGCGTCACCCGCGCGCATCGCCGCGCGCACCTGTGGGGCAAGGGTCGCGGCATCGGGTGCCCATGCACCACGTCGGGAGGGGGGCAGGAGATCAAAGAGATATTTCATGTTCGGGCCGCAACAAAAAACAAGGTCCGCATGTTCGCGGACATCTGGAAGAAGGGATTCATGCTGGTCACGCGCAAACGCGCCCAGTTCGAGCATGTCGCCAAGCACGGCGATACGCCGCCGTGCCGGGACCTGCCCCAGGACATCAAGCGTCGCGCGGATCGAGGCGACCGACGCGTTGTAGCTTTCATCAAGCAGGCTTGCCTGCCCGTGCAGTATGGGGGTGATCGCCCCGCGTCCGGCCCCGGGGCGGAAATCCGCAAGGCCCCGCACCGCGCATGCCATGTCCGCCCCCACCGCGTATGCCGCCGTCAGCGCAACCAGCGCATTGCCCGCCATATGGCGGCCCGGTGCATGCAGGTTGACCATGCCCGACCATCCGTCGATCAGGGCACGGAACGCACCACCATCGGGGCGGCGCTGGAAATCTTCCATCCGCGCCGTGCTGCCGGGGTGCGTGCCCGCCGTCCACAGGCGCGCGCCATGGTTACGGGCCTGTGTGGCGAAGATGGCCATGCCCGTCACGTCATCGGGCACGATCGCCACCCCGTCCTGCGGCAGGGCCGCGATCAGGTCCGACTTTTCACGCGCGATGGCCTCCAGACTGCCCATATGTCCCAGATGCGCCCCGGTGATGGTCGTGATGACCGCGACATCAGGCCGCACCATCTGTGCCAGAGGGGCGATTTCGCCGGGGTTGTTCATGCCCACTTCACACACGCAGAACATGGCCGACGCAGGCAGGCGCGCCAGTGTGAGCGGCACACCCCAGTGATTGTTGTAAGACGCAACCGCCCAATGGGTCGGCCCGCACGCGCCCAGCGCATGGCGCAGCATGTCCTTGGTGGTGGTCTTGCCCACGCTGCCGGTCACGGCGATCATCCGGCCCGCGAACCGCGTGCGCGCAAATGCCGCCATGGCGTTGAGCGCGGCCAGCGTGTCATCCACCAGCAAGATGCGCGCGTCCTCCACGCCGGGATCGCGATGGGCGATCACAACGGCCGCACCAGCATCCAGTGCGCGGGTGATGTGCGCATGCCCGTCGGAGTTTTCCCCCACCAGTGCGACGAAGATGTCACCCGCCGCCAGTGTCCGCGTGTCGATGGAAACACCGGTTGCGCGCAGACCCTCGCACGATGCCGCGCCGGGGTGGGGGGACGCGCCGAAATGCCCGCCCGTCGCCGTGAGGAGTTCGGTGCCGGTCCACAGGATGGGGGCGGTCATGGGGCGTTCGCCAGTTCGCGGATGACGGAAACATCGTCAAAGGGCAGGACCGTCGTGCCGACCGTCTGCCCCTGTTCATGGCCCTTGCCCGCGACGACCATCACGTCCCCGGCCTTGAGCCGCGACAGTCCCTCGGCAATCGCCTGCCTGCGCCCGTCGATATCGCTGGCGTCCGGCGCGCCCGCCATGACCTCGCGCCGGATGGCTGCTGCATCCTCCGTACGGGGGTTGTCATCGGTGACGATGGCCATATCGGCCAGGCGCCCCGCAACCGCGCCCATCAATGGCCGTTTACCCCGGTCACGGTCGCCACCTGCGCCAAATACCGCCACCAGCCGTCCCGACGCATGTGGCCGCAAGGACAGCAACAGCCGTTCCAGCGCGTCGGGCGTATGGGCGTAATCAACATAAACCGCCGCCCCGTTGGGTAGGGTCACGGCATGTTCCATCCGTCCGCGCACGCCGACAAGGGCGGGAAGGCAGTTGATGGCCGCGGACATCATATCCCTGCTGCTCGCCGCAAGCCCGGCGGCCAGAAGCATGTTATCCACCTGGTAACGTCCGGGCAGCCGTGTGGCGACCTCATGCCGCGTGCCATTGCATTCCACATCCAGCACCTGCCCATCCGGGCGCGGGGTCACGCGCAGCAGGCGGATCGCATCCCCGCCTTCCCCCACCAGCCGCAGGTCCAGCCCCCGTTTCACGGCAATGGCGCGCAGCGCCTCCAGCGTTGCGCCCTCCATGTCCGCGTTGGCCACCGCCAGGCCACTTGGCGGCAGCAGCGTATCGAACAGGCGCAGCTTTGCCGCGCGATAGCTGTCCATGTCACCATGGTAATCAAGGTGATCGCGCGTCAGGTTGCTGAACCCGGCAGCGGCAAGGGGCACCCCGTCAAGGCGGCGCTGCGCAAGGCCATGGGAGGAGGCCTCAATGGCGATGTCATCCACCCCATGTTCATGCAGGGTGCCAAGCGTCAGCGCCATCGTCACGCCATCGGGTGTCGTCAGCGATGGTCCCGACAGCGCGGGCACGGTGGGGGAGATGATGCCAAGCGTGCCGATGCTCGCGGCGGCATGTCCCTGATGCTGCCAGATCTGGCGCACGAATTCGACCGTACTCGTCTTGCCATTCGTGCCGGTCACGGCGACGACATGGCCGGGCATCGCGGGCATCAGCGCTGCTGCCATCACCGACAGGGCGTGGCGCGGGTCGTCGGTTGCGATGCATGCAATGTCATGTCCCGCCTGCCGCACCGCAGCGCAGGCATCCGGTGTCGAAATGATGGCGCACGCACCCTGTTGCAGCGCCTGCGTAATAAAGGCGCGACCATCGGCGCGGTTGCCCGCGATGGCGGCGAAGATCATGCGCGGGCGCACCTGCCGGCTGTCGGCCGTGATCCCGCTGACTTCCGGGTCATGGCCGCAGCCATCCGTCGGAAGGCCCGCGCGGTGCAGTGCTGTCGTCAGTTTCATGTCTATCCCCGTTCCTGCCGCTTCTTTAACGGCATGGCCCCTTCGCGTTCGTCCCGTGCGGCATGTATGCGCGCCAAATGCCCCGCTTCGGACGTCATTTCCCCTGTCCCATGATGGCTGCCATGGCGACTGCCCTCGCTTTCATGCAGGTGCATGGTGCCAGGATCATTCCCCGGACCCAGCGCGCGATATCCATGCGGGACGGGCGGGCGCATCGGGATGAACAGGGAATTCTCGATCGCCTCCTGATGCGCGGTGTCGGGGAACAGGCCCATCATCGGTGCGATGCGGGTGATGATGTGCGATGCCGTCGGCGCGGCGTTCCATCCCGCCGTGGTCCATCCATGTGTCTGTGCCGTCGGTTTGGGACTGTCGAGCATGACATAGACCGCATAACGCGGTGCATTCATCGGGAATATGCCGGTAAAGGCCGAAACATTGACATGCTTGAGATAGCCGCCATGCGCGCCGATCTTTTCGGCCGTACCCGTCTTGCCCCCCACGTAATAGCCTGCGGATTCCGCCCGGTCGCCCGTGCCCTTGGTCACATCAAGGCGCAGGATCTTGCGCAGGATGGATGAATTTTCCGCCGAGATCAGGCGTTGTGCATCCGGGGTCTGTGCCGCCATGTCCGTATCGGGCACGGGGGTGCCGCCCGGTGCCCTGTCCTGGTCATGCAGCAGCAGCGTGGGTTTGAGCAGGAAGCCACCATTGGCCGTCGCCGCCGTGCCGCGCACGATGGCCAGGGGGGGTTCTGCCACGCCATGTCCGAAGGCGACGGTCATGACAGTGGAAACACCCCAGTTGCGCGTGGAAGGGATAATGGGGTGCCCGGCCTCGGGCAGTTCGATGGGAACGCGCGCGAAAAAGCCCATGTTGCGCAGCCAGTCCTGCTGGCGCGCCGCCCCCGCATCAAGCGCGATATGCGCCGCCGCAGGGTTGGAGGAATGGGCCATGACCTCTGGCAGGGAAAGCCATGGGTCGAAATGGTCGTTTTTCATGTCGGAAATGGTGAAGCGCCCGACCTTGATCGGCACGCTGGAAAAACGGTCCCATATGTGCGCGACCCCATCCTGCAGCGCCATGGCCGTCGTCTGCAGCTTGAAGGTGGAGCCGGGTTCATACATGCCCGTCACCGCGCGGTTGAAGCGGGCGTCGGCGGGGGCATGGCCGAAATCATTGGCGTCATAGTCAGGCAGGCTGACCATGGCGATGATCTCCCCATTACGTACATCCATCACGATGGCGCATGCGCCGATCGCCTGGAATGTATCCATGGCCGATTGCAGTTCATCATGGACCACATTCTGCACCCGGACGTCGAGCGAGAGCGTGAGCGGCGCGCGGTTACTGTCGAGGCGCTTGTCAAAGAACCGTTCCACCCCGGCGACGCCATGGTCGTCGATGTCCACCCCGCCCATGATCTGCGCCGCGACGCGCCCCATGGGATAGCGACGGCGTTCACCCGGTTCGAAATAGATTCCGGGAATGCCCAGGTTATTGATCGCCAGTTCCTCTGCCGGCGAAATGTCACGCGCCAGATAAACAAACTGCCGTGCCGATGACAGGCGGCGCAGGGTTTCCGCCGCATCAATATGGGGGAGTACCTGCTTGAGCTTGCGCGTGGCGTCCTGCGGGTCGATCATTTCCTGCGGGTTGGCATAAACCTGCGCCACCGGCAGGGAAATCGCCAGCGCCTGGCCGTTGCGATCCACGATGGAGGCCCGATGCACCTGCGGCAGGACGATGTCGTTGGCCACCATGCCCTTCGGGTCGCTTTTGGGGATGGGCGGAACCTGTGGCGCGATCTGGTGCTGCTGTGGGGCAAGCGGCATGATGATCGTCGCAATGCTCAGCTTCACGCCCACCGCGCCGAACAGCACGCAGAAAACCCCCGCCACGACCAGCAGGCGGGTGTCCGTTTTATAGCGTGCCATGTTCATGCGCAAAGTCCCGCCTGTGGGGCGGGAACTGTCCGTATGTGTATCCTGGCTGGGCGGGCGGGGCGTATCGTTCATGTCACCGACGGTATCCGGCAGCGGAAGCGACCGTCGTCAGTTGCTGACGGGTACGGGCGGGGGAAGGGCGGACGTACGGGAATTGGCCAGCGAACTGCCACCCCCGCCACGGACGGAGGAAAGTGTGTCTGCCGGATGCCATGCCGCATCCGACACTTCATGCGCGGGATGGTAACGATAGGGCGCGACATGGGTGCTGGCCAGCACGACGTCATGGGTGGGGGCCGCCGTGTGGGTCACGCGTGCGGGCAGGTGGGCCGGGGCCTCATTCTCCGCCATGACGGTGGCGGGACGTTCAACCGGACGTGGCGCGGGCTTTGGCACGTCATGTTCCGGTCGGTCGGCATGCAGGGCGGTGGCCTCCACACGGGCGGCCTCCACACGGGCGGGTTGCGCATGGCGTGTCACCGGCGTGGGGGATGGCGACATCACGGGCGGTCGCGGGGTACTGGCCTGCGCCATCACCATGGGCGCGGCATGGGGATGTGGCACGGGGTCGGGCGTGGTGACGGTCATGTGGTCCGCAGCAAGGGAGATACCCATATTCGCACGCGGGTTGGCCGGTGCAATGGGCGTGGATCCCGGCGTGGGCAGATGTGAACCCAGGGCGGCCATCTGTACGAATTGCGTTGGCGCCACAGGGCGCAGCGTCGGGTCATAACGTTCGGCCAGGACATGCAGCCGGTCGGGCTGGTTCAGCATCGTCCATTCCGCGCGCAGCATGGCCGTCTGGTCACGCGTGCGTTCGGTCTGCATCACGATCTGTGCGATCTTCTGGTCCAGCGCGGAAGTCTGCTGTTTCTTGGTATACAGGAACAGCCCGGACCCCGCCGTCATGAGGGCGCATAAAAGCGTGATGATGCGGATCATTGCTGCTGTCCCATGTATGTGGCGGAATCCGTGTCCGGGAATGTCATGACGCGTTCGACCGTGCGCAGCCGCGCGCTGCGTGCGCGCGGGTTATGGCGGCATTCCGTATCCGTCGGGCGGATGGCCTTGTTACGGACAAGGCGGAAGGCGGGGCGTTGCGTACTCTGCATGGCGGCGCCCGGGTCGTGGCGTGAAGGGCCGGGCATGCGGCCTGATGCGCGGTTCATCGCAAGCTTTACCAACCGGTCCTCCAGCGAATGAAAGGACACGACCACCAGCCGCCCGCCCGGCGCCAGCAGGCCAAGCGCCTGTTCCAGGCCGCGTTCGATCTGCCCCAGCTCGTCATTCACATAAATGCGCAGGCCCTGGAACGTGCGCGTCGCGGGGTCGATGCCCGAACGGTCCGCCCGCACGACCGAACGCACGATGTCCGCCAGCGTCGCCGTGGTGGTGATCGGGTTTTCCGCCCTTGCCGCGACAATGGCGCGCGCCACCCGGCGCGACATCCGTTCCTCGCCATAGGTATAGATGATGTCGGCCAGTTCGCTTTCCTGATAGCGGTTGACGACATCGGCGGCGGTCGTGCCCTCGTCCCCCATGCGCATGTCCAGCGGCCCGTCCATGCGAAAGGAGAATCCGCGCTCGGGCTGGTCGATCTGATAGGAGGAGACCCCAAGGTCAAGCACCACGCCATCAAGTGCATCCACCCCACGCGCGGCAAGGAGGGAGGCCATGTCCCCGAACCCGCCCTTGATCAGGCGCAGGCGCGACTGTTCTTGCCCGTCGGGGAAGGACGTCGCCAGCGCCGCGCCACGTGCGATGGCGGCGGGATCGCGGTCGATGGCCCACAGCGTGCATTCCGCCGCCGACAGGATGGCGCGCGCATATCCGCCGCCGCCAAACGTCCCGTCGAGGTAGGTCGCGCCATCGCGCGGTGCGAGGTCACAGAGCACCTCTGCCAGCATGACCGGTATGTGGCCGCCATCAATGCGGGGTGGGGTGGGGGGCGTCGTGGTCATGCCGATCCTTCCGGTGGGGAGGCGGCCGTTTTCCTGCCCGATGTCAGTGCCCGCGCCCGTGTGCGCGCCTCGTCCCGGCGCTGCGCCGCGGCGTCGGGGGCCCATACCTGAAAGATGCGTCCCAGCCCCATGAACGTGACCTGTTCGGTCAGGTTGGCGTGCGCACGCAGTGTTTCAGGCAGCAGGATGCGTCCTTCCTTGTCCGCGTCGATGGGATAGGCATCGGCATAGAGCGCGGTGGCAAGGTCGTCATGGTCCTCGGAAAAGATGTCCACTTCGTCCAGCGGGCGCGCAAGTGCGGAGAATGAGGCGCTTGGCCATGCTTCGAGGCAGGGATGCAGATGGGACGGGCGCATGATGACCAGCGGTTCGCCCGCCCGTGAAAGGGTGCGCAGCGTCGCGCGGAAAGCCGACGGGATGGAGACCCGCCCCTTGGCATCCAGCCGGTTCTGATGCGTGCCAAGGAATACACTCACGCTGCGCGATGCCCTCCCCGGCATGAATTACAGAAGGTCCGAGACCGTGCCCGGCGCGGGTGAAAGGTGCTTCCTTCACTCAACTTCACTGGGTCTATGTGGGATATCATGGGATTTCATGGGCGGTCAATTAAAGATATGCAAAAAATGGCGGCAGACTGCTATTGTTCAGCCGTAAGGGCTGTAATGACAGGTAAAGAGGAATATATCCGGCAGACCGGGGGCATAAATGCCACCAGCCGACAGATGTTTATGTTTTGTTCTTTTTAATGAATACTTAATCCCGCCTCTGGGTTCGTGCCATGCAGGCCCATGTGGGGGGATAAAGATGCCAGACGGTCTGTAAGCCGGGTTCTGTCCATCCCCGAAGGGATGGGACGACCATTCCTCTGGGACGCGCCTTGCGGCACGCCTCACGCGACCAACCCGAACGACGGGGCGGAAAGGCCCCTGACGGCGCGGACCGGAATCCGCCCGCCTGCCGTTCCTATTCGGTCTTGCTCCCGGTGGGGTTTGCCCTGCCGCCCATGTTACCATGCGCGCGGTGCGCTCTTGCCGCACCGTTTCACCCTTACCCCCAACATCCGGCCCGATCGTAAAACCGGTCCATCAGCCGTGGGGGCGGTCTGTTTTCTGTGGCACTGTCCCTGGGGTCGCCCCCGCCGGCCGTTAGCCGGCACCGTTCTTCCGTGGAGCCCGGACTTTCCTCCATCATTGCGCACGGGCGCGCCGACAGCGGTCGTCCGACCGTCTGGCATGCGGAAACTGGCGGTGCATGCGTCCCGCGTCAAGGGCTAAAGCCTTGGGACGCGAAAACTCATGACCGATTACGAAAGGCGTGCTGTTGTCTGTTTCTGATGTCGCGGCGTCCGCGCCCCTTCCGCGCGGGCGGCTTCCGGGGCTTTTGACCCGCCTGTTCCTGATGGGGGCGAAGGCGAGTGCGGCCCGTCACAATCATGTCCCCCATTCGCTGGAGGATATTCGCCGACGCTTTGACCGTCCCTGTTTCCCGCAACGTCTGTCGCGCCTGCAGGTCCGGCGTGTCATCGACATCCGCGTCCCCGGTGCGACTGAACTGCGGCCCGCGCGGCTTTATGTTCCTTATGGCAAGGTGCGCGGCGTCGTACTGTTCATGCATGGGGGGGGATATGTCCATTGTGGCCTGAACTCCCACGATGGGATCTGCTGTCGCCTTGCGCGGCAGTCAGGGGCGGCTGTCCTGTCCTTTGACTACCGCCTTGCGCCGGAAAACAGGTTTCCTGCCGCCGTGGATGACTGCTGGGCTGCGCTGCAATGGCTGGTGGCAGAGGCATGGCGGTGGGGTGGGAAGGTCGCGGTGGCGGGGGACAGCGCGGGCGGTACGCTTGCTGCGGTCCTCAGCCAGATGAGCCGTGGGTGGGGGCATCCGCCGCTTGCCCTGCAATTACTGTATTACCCCTCACTTTATGGAGAGCGCCCGGTTCCCTCGCGTGAAGTCTATGCAAATGGCTATGTGCTCAGCACCCGTGTGATGGAATGGTATGCGCAGGAATATATCCGCGACCCGCAGGATCTGCGCGATCCGCGCCTGGCGCCGGTCTTTGCGTCTTCGCTTGCCAACCTGCCGCCCGCGGTCATCGCCCTTGCGCAGTGCGATCCCCTGCATGATGAGGGAACGGGATATGCCGCTGCGATGCGCATGGCGGGGTCGCGGGCCATCACCCGGACATGGCCGGGGACGGTCCACGGTTTTCTTAATTTCTACTCATTCCTGCCCGGCGGGAAATCCGCGATCCGCTATGGCGCGCGACACTTGCGTGAAGCATTCGCCCGCACCTGAACCATACATCCAGATGCAACGGAACCCTCAGTCATCCGGGGGGCGCCGCTTTACAAAGGCGGCGTTTTTGAACGTTTCCGGAAAAGCCGCAGCGCGGGCTTTATGCAGGCCTTGCGGCGAGCCATCGCTGTTTACTGCGGCATGGCGTGGAACACGCCGGGGGTCTGCCAGTCGGTCTGCACGCTTTGTGACAGGCGGTCCACACGCAGTGTGAACAGGCGCGGCAGGGTATTGTGGTCGCCCGGGCAGGAACCGGAATGGCGTTCCATGACGTCAAGGTTGGTGGCATCGGGCGGGTCGTTGCCGTTGAGGACGAACAGCAGGCAGTCCTTGCGGTCGTGCGTCATGCCGTTATGCGTCACGATCGTGCGGAAATGTTCCACAAGTGCGGTGTTGTCGAACCAGCTGACCTTTGAAAAGGTCAGCCGGTCGGCGGCCTGGTCCAGCCACCCCATGCGCATGACGATAAAGGCCAGCAGCGCCATGGGGATCACCATCAGCACGCGCCGGACGATCCGCTGGCGGATGGTCATGGGCGCGCGCTTGCGGCCGGAAAGGCGGGGGGAAACGGCCATGCGTTATTTCATGTCCTCGTGCCACAGGTGTCCCGACTGCGCCAGCAGGTTGCGCGCGCCCTCAGGCCCCCATGTCCCGGCGGGATAGGGTTCAAGCGGGGCTTCGTTCTTGCTCCATCCCTGCAGGATGGGGTCGATCCATTTCCATGCGGCCTCCACCTCATCACGCCGGATGAACAGGATCGGATCGCCGCGCACGACATCAAGCAGCAGCCGTTCATAGGAATCGGGATAACGGATATTGAACGCCTTTTCAAACTCGATGTTGATGTCCGCCTCACGCAGGGACAGGCTGTCGGTCGGGGTGGGGTCCTTGGTGGAAACCGACAGCATGACGCCCTCGTCGGGCTGGATGCGGATAACCAGGCGGTTCGCGGCGGGACGGTTGGCAAAGATGGTCCACGGCGCGGACTTGAACTGGATCACGATCTCGCTGCATTTCTCCGCCATGCGCTTGCCCGACCGGAGGTAGAACGGCACATTGCCCCATCGCCATGACAGGATTTCGGCCTTCAGCGCGACAAAGGTTTCCGTCTCGCTCGTAACGCCTTCGCCAAGGTCCTCCAGATAGCTGCCAACCGTCTGCCCGTTGACATGTCCGCGCATATACTGCCCGCGGGAGGTATAGATCGCGACATCGGACGGCCGGATCGGCTTGAGTGCGTGCAGCACCTTGAGCTTTTCATTGCGCACGCTGTCCGCATCCAGCGATACCGGCGGGTCCATCGCGACCAGACACAGCACCTGCAGCAGGTGGTTCTGGATCATGTCACGCAGGCAGCCGGACCGGTCATAATATGCGCCGCGCCCCTCCACCCCCACGGTTTCCGCGGCCGTGATCTGCACATAATCAATCGCGTCGCTGGTCCACAGGCGTTCGAACACCGGATTGGCGAAACGCAGCGCGATCAGGTTCTGGACCGTTTCCTTGCCCAGGTAATGGTCGATGCGGAAAATGTGGTTTTCGGGGAAATGCCGCCCGACGCTGTCATTGATGGCGTTCGCGCTCTGCAGGTCCGTGCCGATCGGCTTTTCAAGGACAACGCGCGACTGCTCCGTTATCAGGCTCTGCTTGCTCAGGTTCTCGCAGATCTGGCCATACAGTGCGGGTGATGTCGCAAGGTAATAGACCCGGATGCGGGTTTCGGGTTCCTGATCAAGCAGGCCGCGCAGGTCGGCCCAGTTGCTCTGTGCCTCGGCACCGTTCAGGCTGACATAATGGACCAGTTCGATAAAGCGCGTGACCGTGTCCGCCTCCAGCGAGGCGGTGGGGATGTGCTCCTGCAGTGCCTGTCGCGCACGGTCCTGATATTCCCCCCGCGAGAGGGGGGAGCGTGCGGTCGCGATGATACGCGCATCCGCCGGGACCTGCCCGTCGCGAAAGCGGTAATACAGCGCAGGTAGCAGCTTGCGCATGGTCAGGTCGCCCGTTCCACCGAAGACGATGTAGTCGAACGTATCGACGGGGGGAAGATGTGCCATGAAAATCGGCCTCCTGCCTGATGTTCTGTTTCCAGCCCCGTATTTCCGCCATGCATGGCATATCGGGAACGCGGATGCGCCGGTACCAACGCTCAGGGACCGATTAGGGCTGCCTTTTGGAGCATGTCAAGCTGGCATTGACCCGCGTTCATCATCGCGATAAGCCCGCCGTTCAAATACGTTATGCGTGCCGCCTGCTTGTGGGAGGCATGGCGGGGTGTATGACGGCCCCATCACTATATCCGGAGGCAGCGGACATGAGTGCCGATAATTTCGAAACTGACGACAGCAGCGCGGCCGTTGGGGGCATCGCCGCCGACCGGTTGCGCAGTATCATCGAACGTGTGGAGCGCCTCGAAGAAGAGCGCAAGGCGCTGGCCGGGGATATCAAGGACATCTATACCGAGGCGAAGTCCGCAGGCTTTGACACCAAGGTGATCCGCCAGATCATCCGCCTGCGCAAGCAGGAACCCGCCGAGGTGGAGGAACAGGAAACCCTGCTGGACATCTATCGTCGCGCGCTGGGCATGTAATGTTCCGTCGGGATGATGGGCATATGGTTCCCCGCCGGGATTAAGGGTATGTTTCCTGTCATGCAGAAGGTCAGGAGACACCCATGACGCTACCTTGGCCCGAATGGCTGCCGCAATGGGCGCAGGCGCTGGTCCTGATCGTGGGGCTGGTATTTGCCGTGTTGTGGATGCTGGTTCCCTTTGCGGTGATCGGGGTGAAGGGGCGGCTGGATGCCCTGGCGGTGCAGATTGATGATCTGCAGGCCGAATTGCGCGTCATGGCAATGTCCAGCAATTCGGCCGCCATCCGTGAAGAAGCGGAGGGCGCATCGGGCGAGCCCTTGTCCGAAGTCCTGCGCACACAGGATCGCGCACGGGATTACGTGCAGGGGCGTAATCAGGATCACGAAGACCCGGACCGGACTGGGGCCGCACAGGCCGCCCACGCCCGTCCGGCCCGCATGCTGGACCCCGAAGATCCGCAGTGCGATATTCCTGCCTATGAACGTCGCGCATCGCCGCCAGCGGCCGATGCGCCACCAGCGGCAACGGTCCATGTGGCCGATGGTGATGATGACCGCATACGATCCGATATGCCGCCGGGTCCGCCACGGCCACGTGAACATGCCCCCCGTTCCACGCCCCCCCCATGGCAGGAGAGTGCGCAGCAGGATCAGCAGGAGCAGGGCACGCAGTCGCCGTCATCATCCCCGGTGGTGCCGGATGCCCCGCGCATGCCATTGCGTGCCCGGGTTCCGCCTGCGGTGGGTGCAACCGGGCAGGATGGGGGAGCGCGTGCCGCCATGGCGCGGAAGGTGGAAACGGGGCTTCCCCGCATGGCGCGCTGGGCGGAACGGCGGCAGCGTTCGGAGCCGACATTGCGCTGGCCCCCACGACCATGATGATCCCTGCGGCGTCCCGGAAATGTCCGGGGAAGAAGCTTTGGTCATATCCCCCTTAGATGGGGGAAAGGGTTTTCGGGGATGGGACGGCCGTTGCCAAAAACGTCTATACGAAGATTGTTTGAAAAGTCCGGCCCAAGAAGATCTGAAATCATAAAGGTTTTTGGTGAAGCTTTTTCTAAAAAGCTTCAGAAGACGCCGCCTTTTTGAAAAAAGGCGGCACCCAAAAACTTTTCTTGTTTTCAAACACTCTCTACAGCTTGTTTTTCGACAGGCTTCATTATTTCAGTGGGGTGTTTGTCCTGCTTGTGCAGCGAGGCCCCTTGGTTGGCTTTCGTTGCATCCCAAAGGGTTCAGGAAGCCTGCGCACAGGACCGGTCATTCAGCACCAGATCGTCGCGATGGATGATTTCATCGCCACCGTGCCAGCCAAGGATATTTTCGATCTCGTCCGACTGACGGCCCACGATGCGCACGGCATCCGCCGCGCCATAGGAGGACAGGCCATGGGCGATGCAATGTCCATGCATGTCCATTACGCTGACAAGGTCGCCGCGATCGAATTCGCCCGCAATCGCCTGTACTCCCGCAGGCAGCAGGGAGGAACCGCTCTGCAATGCGCGGACCGCCCCATCGTCGATGACAAGGTGCCCTGCGGGTGTCAGGCTGCCGCCAATCCATTTCTTGCGCGCAGATCGTGCATCGGGCGAGGGCAGGAACCATGTGCAGCGCCCACCATCCCACAGTGCGCGCAGCGGATGCAGCGGCTTGCCCTGTGCGATGACCATGGCGCATCCTGCCTGGGTTGCGATCCGTGCGGCCATCAGCTTTGTGCGCATTCCGCCAGAGGAATAGCCGGGCGGGGGGGCGCCCCCCATGGATTCGATCTCTTCCGTCAGGCTTTCGACCACCGGCAGGTGCTGCGCCCCGGGGTCTGTGCGCGGGTCGGCGGTATACAGACCGTCAATGTCCGACAGCAGCACAAGCTGGTCCGACGTGGTCATTTCCGCCACACGTGCCGCCAGACGGTCATTGTCGCCAAAACGGATTTCGGTCGTCGCAATGGCATCGTTTTCATTGATGATCGGCACACAGCCCAGCGTCAGCAGTGTATTGAGCGACGCACGTGCATTGAGATAGCGACGGCGATGTTCCGTATCATCGGGCGTCAGCAGCAGTTGCGCTGCATTCAGGCCATGTCGCGACAGGGCGTTGGTCCATGCCTGCGCCAGACGGATCTGTCCCACGGACGCAGCGGCCTGTTTTTCATCCAGTCGCAGCACCCGGCGCGTCAGGCCAAGCTGGTGACGGGCAAGGGCGATCGCACCGGAGGAAACGACAATGACCTGCGCGCCGTGTGTGCGCAGGGCGGCGATATCGGCCGCGACACTTTCCAGCCATTCCTGCCGGGGGGAGGCGGTTTCGGCATCAACAACCAGGGCACTGCCGATCTTGACGACGATACGCTGTCCGTTCTGCAGGCTGGGTAAGGGAAGGGGGACTGTCACGGCTGTCTCTATCCACGCGTTCAGGCGGGGGTGTCGGATTCATCCGCGCGGATGCGGGTGATCTGATCCTGCACAAGGCGCAGCACCTTGTCCACGCCCTGCCGCGATACGCCTGACATGGTCATCACCGGTGCGCCGCTGGCCTGTTCCAGCAGGGCGCAGCGTTCGGCAATGTCTTCGTCCAGCATTGCATCGATCTTGTTCAGGACGATGATTTCCGGCTTTTCCGCCAGGCCGCCACCATATTCATGCAGTTCGTGGCGAATGGTCCGCCATGCGGCAACCACATCTTCCTGTGTGCCGTCGATCAGGTGTACAAGCACGGCACAGCGTTCGACATGGCCAAGGAAGCGGTCACCCAGCCCCGTACCTTCGTGCGCGCCCTCGATCAGGCCAGGAATGTCGGCGATGACAAATTCTTCCGTCACCGACAGGCGTACGACCCCCAATTGCGGATGCAGGGTGGTGAAGGGATAATCGGCGATCTTGGGTCGTGCGGCCGATACAACCGACAGGAAGGTCGATTTGCCCGCGTTGGGCAGGCCAACCAGGCCGGCATCGGCAATCAGCTTCAGCCGCAGCCAGACCCAGCGTTCCTCCCCCGGCCAGCCCGGATCGGCCCGACGTGGGGCACGGTTGGTGCTGGTCTTGTAATGCGCATTGCCCCGGCCACCATCGCCACCGCGACACAGCAGCAGGCGCTTGCCTGCCTCATCAAGGTCACCCAGCAGCGTTTCGCGGTCATCATCGAAAATCTGCGTGCCCACCGGCACCTGTATGACCACGGCGGGGGCCGCGGCCCCCGTGCGGTCCGACCCTGCGCCATTACCGCCCTTACGCGCGCGGAAATGCTGCGTATAGCGGAAATCAATCAGGGTGTTCAGGTTGGCTACGGCCACGAAAATGATATCGCCGCCCCGTCCGCCATTGCCACCATCGGGGCCGCCGAATTCGATATATTTTTCGCGCCGGAACGCGATGACGCCATCACCGCCATCACCGGATTTTACGAAAATTTTGGCCTGGTCAAGAAACTTCATCGCTCACGGGTCCGATCTGGGCCGGTGGCAGCCCCATGGACGTGTCTGATATCAGAAACACGCCGTGGTATCGATACGAAAAAGGGGACGGCCCCACGTGACCGTCCCCTTCTGGTCGAAAACTGTCTCCCGGGTGGGAGCGTTTTTTATTCCGCTGCTGCGGGCAGGGCTTCGACCGAAACATGCACGCGGCCTTCGGCGCGGCGTTCGAACTTCACATGCCCATCGACGAGCGAGAAGATCGTATGGTCGCGGCCAAGGCCGACATTCTGGCCCGGCTTCATCTTCGTGCCGCGCTGACGGACGATGATGTTGCCTGCGATGACGCTTTCGCCACCGAACTTCTTGACGCCGAGGCGGCGACCGGCGCTATCGCGTCCGTTGCGGGAGGAACCGCCTGCCTTTTTTTGTGCCATTGCCTGAACTCCTGAAACTTGTTGACTGATCTCGACCTGGTCCCATGGGCAGTCTCATTGCCCGTGGGGGCGGGGATCAGGCAGCGTTGATTGCGGCGATACGCACCACGGTCACGGGCTGACGGTGGCCGTTCTTGCGGCGGCTGTTCTGCCGGCGGCGCTTCTTGAAGATGATCACCTTCGCAAGGCGGTCCTGCGCGATCACGGTCGCGGTGACGGTCGCGCCAGCAACTGTGGGGCTGCCGATCGTCGCGGCGCCTTCGCCACCAACGGCCAGAACCTGATCGAACGTGATGGTGGCGCCGGCTTCGGCTTCCAGCTTCTCGATCTTCAGGACGGTGTCCTTGGAAACGCGGTACTGCTTTCCGCCGGTGCGGATAACTGCAAACATAATTCTCTATCTTTCCGATCTCTGGGTCAGCGCGGCGCCATCTGGGATGATGGTACAGGCGGCAGGACCCGGTCGCTTTTTGACATTGGCCGCGAAACCACGCGCGGCACCCCCTGTCTGCGCAGGGATTGAGGGCTGGCTTCTATCGGGCAATGTCGGGCGCGTCAATCGCTAATCCCACGGCGGGGTATGATTCAGGGCATGATTCCTGCCATGTCGTGCATCATTGTGGGGGCCGGTATGGGGGCAGGGCGGGGAAGGTAAAAAACATCCACCTGCCCCCTTGCGCGCGTTGCGGGCGCACCGTATAAGCCCGCACCAACGCCGCTGACATTTGGAGAGGTGCCGGAGCGGTCGAACGGGGCGGTCTCGAAAACCGTTGTGCGTGCAAGCGTACCGTGGGTTCGAATCCCACCCTCTCCGCCAGTGTCACGCCATGCCGTCATAAACCTGACCAGGCAGGCGCAACAGCAGAACCCACAAAAAAATCAGCAGTTTCCGGCAGTCACGATCTTCGTGAGGCAGGTATCGCCCCCAAACAGGGGTGGTTGGCCCGTCGGGGCCGCGCATACGGACGATCTTGCGGCCGGGCCATCACCGCATGAGGAGCCGCCGCCTGTCGGATGTCTGGGGCATCATGCGCGTTCATGCACCCTGCGTCCTGCGACATAGGTGGCGCGGATGCTGCGGTCATCCCCCAGCATCATCAGGGAAAACAGCAGGTCGCTGATCGAATCGCACGATTGTGCCCGCAGGGCCTGCAATGGTGTTGCCTCCGGGTCGAGGATGCACAAATCCGCCTCCATCCCCGGTGCAATCGTCCCGATCCTGTGGTCGAGGTGCAGTGCCTGCGCACCGCCTGCCGTCGCCAGCCAGAAGGCCTGCGCGGGGTGGAGGCGATGGCCCGTTCCCTGCGCGACCTTATAGGCTTCGTTCAGGCTCTGCAGTTGCGACAGGCTGGTACCTGCGCCGATATCGGTGCCCAGCCCCACACGGACGGGGCGTCGTGGGTCCAGCGCATCGAACAGGCGGAAGCTGCCACTGCCAAGGAACAGGTTGGAGGTCGGGCAGTGGGCCAGTGCGCATCCACTGTCATGGCAGGTCATGAGGTCGGGTTCATCAACATGGATGGCATGGCCCATGATGGCGCGTGGCCGCACCAACCCTGCATGCGCGTAAACATCCAGATACGACCGGCGTGCGGGGAACAGGCTGCGTACCCATGCGACCTCGTCCAGGTTTTCCGCAAGGTGGGTCTGCATGAAGACGGTTTGGTCACGGGCCAGAAGTGCGCCCGCCAGTTCAAGCTGTTCTTCGCTGCTGGTGGGGGCAAAGCGCGGGGTGACGGCGTACATCTGCCGCCCGCGCCCGTGCCAGCGCGTCATCAGTGCAAGGGATTCGTCATACCCGCGTTGTGCCGTATCGCGCAGGTCCGGTGGTGCATTGCGGTCCATCAGCACCTTGCCCGCGATCATCAGTGTATTGAGGCGTTCTGATTCGCTGAAGAACGCCTCAACCGATTGGGGATGGACGGTGCAGAAAACCGCCGCCGTGGTCGTGCCGCATCGCAGAAGTCCGGCAAGGAACCTGCGTGCGATATCACGCGCATAAGCCGGATCGCGAAAGCGGCTTTCGGTGGGGAAGGTGTAGCGTTCGAGCCATTCCAGCAACTGTTCGCCATATGCGGCGATCATGGGCAGTTGTGGGTAATGGACGTGGGTGTCCACGAAACCGGCTGAAATCACGCAGTCTGGGTAATGTGTAACCTGCGTGTCGGCGGGCAGGTGGCGCAGGGTATCGGCATATGTACCCATTTGCGCGATCCGCCCGTCGCGGATGATGATCAGCCCGTCTTCCTCATGATGGAGTGCAGCAACCGGGTCGGTGGTGAACGGGTTGTCGCGAAAAGTGACGACCCGCCCCCGCAGGGCAAGGATATCGGGCGTGGGCGGTGCGGGCATCCTGCTGCTAGCCGATCATTTCGCTGGAACGATAGGGCTGCGAGGCGTCAAGGAACGCTGCATTTGCATCCAGTTCATAGGAAATGACCAGCAGATAGGCAATGGCGCGTGTCATTTCCACGCGGGAGGTAATGTTGGTTTCCTTCCCTTCGAGGATACGCAGCACCCGCGTCGCGCCACGGGCCACGCGGGCCGTACGGCCATAGCGGCCACTGAACTGCGCCATGCGATGCAGGAACAGGGTAATGGCGCGGTTGGCCGATTCCGGCAACTGGCTGCGTTCCAGCACGACACGCAGGCGGATGATGTTCAGCCCGATTGTCATCGCCGACAGCGTGCCCTGCAAATAGGCCTCGATCGTGGGGGAAGGGGTCGGCCCCGCATGGCGGATCAGGCGGGAGAAACGGTCGGTATTGCGCCCGATCCAGGCCCTTGGCTGCGGCAGCGGGTTGGCCGATGCCAGGTGGCGCAGGTCATGCAGGGTGCGGTTGCGCATGCGCCAGCGTTCTTCGTCACTGTTGAAAGGCAGGACGGCGCGGAAAATCAGTACGGCGAAGCCGATGCTGCACAACAGGGCAAAGGAGGCGTTGAAATATGCAATTTCATTCAGGCGGCTTTGGTTGCCGGGATTGACAAGGTTGGGCAGGAACAGGGAGTAGGACGCCGCAGCCCCCGCCGTTGCCGGGTTGCGTGCCGCAAGGCCACCGGCAATCATCGGCAGCGCAAGGACGGCGGCCAGCATTTCGAATTCTGCCGGGCGCGGGATGAACAGCAGCACGAGAAAGGCCGACACGAACACCGCCCAGCACGCGCCGCGCAGGAAGTTCAGGGTGCCCAGGACCGGGTTTTCGCGTGTGGCGAACAGGCCGCACGTCACCGCCACCATGGTGATGAAACCAATCCCGTTCGACCAGGCCGTGACCTCCCAGATCAGTGCCGATGCGCCGATCGCCACTGCCGCGCGGATGCCGTTATACAGGGCTTCCTTGAAATCGCGGTGTGCTTGCAGGCGGAAATGGAAATGATCGCCGCGGATTTCGTGCTGGCTGGCGTCAAACTCCGTAATGGCCTGCTCCAGCTCGCCCAGAAGTTCGTCAAGCGCGTTATGCAGGATGCGGCAGTTGAGCAGTCGTTCGATCGTGTCGGTATCGTGCGGTGCCGCCGCGGCGAGTTCTTCGGTCAGGGCATCGATGATCCGCTGGCGGCACACGCTGCGCAGGTCCTGCAGGTCCGTCATGACCTGCTGTATCTGTGTGTCCGATTCCAGCCGCCCCGGAAGGCCCAGCAGGAAGGTGCGCGTCAGCAGGCTGGTTTCGGTAAAGACCGGGTTGACCGTGCCCAGCGCCTTGATGCGCGCCATCATGCCCAGCCCGCGTGACAGCAGGACGGACACGGCCGCAAGTGCCGCGCGCGCGTGATCGCCTTCATGCCCGTGGGGGCCCATCTCGACTTCACTGAATTCGATCTGGTCATTGATCGACAAGATGGTGCCGAACAGCGCACGTGACCGGATGAAGGCCTGCTCGTCGCCGGCAAGCAGGTTGGCCACCGCCTCTGTAGAGGTGCTGAGCGCGGTCTGGATCTTCTGCCGCATGTTCTTTTTCGCGGCGGTGGCAAGATTGTGCGCGAACAGGACCGCCACCAGCGTTTCGCACGAGATGCCGAGCACGATATAGGTCGTGCGCGACATGGTGATCATGAAGATGTTGTCCGGGTCCTGACTGGCGGCAAGGGCGATGATCGCGCAGGTATAGCCCGCAAGCACCAGTGCATAGGAGCGGAAGTTGCGCACCAGCGTCGCACAACCGCAGCAGATGCCGATCCAGATGCTTAATGCCGGGAAGAACAGCCAGGGCGATTGGGGAAAGGAACAGACGATCACCACCGCGCTGATCGCGCCCAGTGCCGTGCCCACCAGACGCCATCGCGCCTTTGACAGGCTTTCTCCGCGCGACCCCTGCGCCACGATCCACACCGTCATGGCCGCCCAGGGCGGACTGTCGAGTTCCATCCACATCGCGATGGTCAGCGCCATAAGGGCGGCGAACGTCGTGCGCAGCGCAAAGGCTATGGCCTCTGGCGTGGGGGCGTAGAGCCACTTGAGGCGACTCATGCGGTTGTAGCCGGGGGGGGAGAGAATCGAGAAATCTCGTCCACGGAAGACACGCGCGACGAAAGAGGGGACGATCTTCAGTTCAGCAGGCACAATATGCGGCTTCCGGCGGTACTGGGGGCGGTCCCTTGATAAACCAAGAATGCGGCAGGTAACGGTGTCGGGAGCGCATATCAGTCATTGGCTTTCCTCGTGGCAGGGACGCAGCACCTGTCATGGAAAGGGGATGATCGCTGCATTTGTTCCATCCGTGAATGGATGGGATGCGGATCATGATGTTATCAGGCTCCGCGCAAGGCGCAGATCCTCGATAAAGCGCAGATATTCGCGCGATCGCGCGTCTTCTGTGGGTTGGCGCAGCAGGAAAGAGGGATGCACCGTCACCAGTCCGCATGTCCCGTCATCGAGTGTGATCGGGCGGGATCTTTCACGTCCTATAACGACAGAGCGTTGCAGGATTGCGCTGGCCGCAGTCGCGCCGAGCATGACCAGCAGGCGTGGGCGCACCAGGCGGCGTTCGGCATGCAGCCATGGGGCGCAGGCACGGATTTCCTCCATGCCTGCTTTTTGGTGGATGCGTCGGCCATTGCGGTTGAAGAATTTGAAATGCTTCACCGTATTGGTCACATAAACATCATCGCGTGCGATGCCGACCTCATGCAGGGCGCGGTCGAACAGTTGCCCCGCCGGGCCGACAAAGGGACGGCCCGCCAGATCTTCCTGATCGCCGGGCTGTTCCCCGACGAACATCAGTGACGCGGTGGTGGTCCCTTCGCCAAAGACGGTCTGGGTCGCATGGTGCGCCATGGCGCAGGTCAGGCAGGATCGCGCGGCCTCTGCCACGGCGGGCAGGGCTGTGATGCGTTCGATGTCCATCCCCTCCGCCAGAGGGAGGGCGGGTGAGGGGAAGGAGGCGGGATCCGCGCCTTCAAGGGGCGTGCCGGGATGCAGGGTGGTGCCGTCCCACCGCATCACGCGTTCCCCCATCTGAACGTGCCATGGATGGAATGAACGTTGCAGCGTGACAAAGCGTGCGTTGCAGTATGCGACAAGGCTGTCGGCGGAGTCCCATATGATGGCCTGCGTGGGATCGTGGGATGTCGCGACATGGGTGCGAAAGGCCAGTGTTTCGCGGCGCACGTCCTGTGCGATGTGCCGGGCGCGCAGGATTTCGGCGTCATCGGCAGGTCTGCGGGCAGGGTCTTCGCCAGTGGCCAGCCGCAGGACGAGGCGATAGGCAAGGTCAAAGCGATCCGGCGTTTCGGCCTGCAATATGTCCTGCACCAGGCGCATCATGGCCCGGGGAATACCAAAGGTGGAGCGTGGCGATGTGTCGGCGTGAAGGGGGGCGGTAATGCCGGTCTGCATGGCCGCATCCGCTGGATCGCGGATGCGCCAGGTGATATCCGTCGCGGAAATACCGTGCAGGGCCAGTGTGCGCGTGGCGTTGCGCCATGTCACGAAATCCAGACTGTGGGCCAGGACAACCGTGGGCATGGGGCACTCCGTAGGCAGTAATCTATAAGGCTTGAAGCAGGGACGGCAGTGGTGAAATCAGGGCTGCCGGGCAAGGGTCCAGAGTTGTCCCACACGGTTGCCCGAACGGCAGTAACCCAGAATCGGGCCGTTCATGTCCTTCAGCGCCGCGCGCATCTGCGTGATTTCATGTTCGGTGATATGTCCCGGCACGACCGGCAGGAACGCAAATTGCAGGCCGGCGGCCAGTGCCGCGTCCTTCAGGCTTTCTGCTGTCGGCTGTCCATATTCTTCCGCATCGGGGCGCATGCAGATGATGCTGCGGAATCCCTGTTGGACAATTTGCGGCAGGTCATCGGGCGTGATCTGGGATGCGGCGGTGAAATCTGGGCTGAGGGAATAGAGTTGCATCGTATGAATCCTGCATTCGGTGCGCGCGTGACGCGGTTGTCCGGGTATGCGCCCATCCCCGGAGGGAGGCAAATTGTTATACAGTTAATATATTCATGTATGTAAAATAATCCGTATTTTATGTAAACTCTTGGGGTGTAATCGACATATGGGTAATGAGGCCTGTGAACATACAATGTCGATGGGGTTGCATATGGACGTCGCGGCATTGGGGCATGGTTTCTTTTTTTCTTCCTCGGCTGCCATATTCGGCAATGTTACGGTAACTGATCATGAATGCGATAGTAGACAGGCTCCCCCGCACGCGGGAGGCTGCTGAACTTCTGGCCCACCGTCTGCGCCTTTTTGCCCAGCCACAGCGGCTGCTTGTGCTTGCGACCCTGCTGGAAGGGGAAAAAAGTGTCGGCCAGATCGAAAGTGCCACCAGTATAGGCCAACCGACCCTGAGCCAGCAGCTCGCCGAGTTGCGGCGTGCGGAAATAGTCGTGACCCGCAAGGAAGCGCGACAGGTCATTTACCGGATCATTACGGACGAAGAAGCAACGCGTATTCGCCTGATGTTTTCAATAATGGACCCCGATATTAATATTTGTGACGCGGTTCCCGGTATGCAGGAATGCGGGGCAGGGGCCGTGAATCCGGTCGCTTCACGTTCTTCGCAGGTATCCGCCGCACGTTTTGCGCGCGTTGCGTGCGGGGAATAGTATCGCTGTTCCTGTTCATCCGGCGCCATGACCGCGCGTTATGCAGGATTGCCATTCGCCGGCGGCCGGGTCTGAATAATCATTATTTTCAGACCCGGACAATGTTACATCAAGTTTCAATCTGAAAATATGTTTTATGATTTCATATGCGATGATTTCGCCGGAAACGTGGCGGATATCATGAAAACCATGATCCAGAGCCGCTCTGTCGTGATGGTTTCGTGATGGGGAAGGGATGTTTATTAAAGGTTATTTCCGTATTTTAATCCGAAGCCACATAAGATGCATATTGTATTTGCGCGTTTTATTGGGTAGTGCGTATTCAGGATGCAGATGATGGATGTTTTAAAGACGGCATCCATCATGATTGAAGAAATGGAACAGAATTATGTCGGATGCTGAACAGGATTTCTCTTTTCTTGAACTGACCACGCAGATCGTGTCGGCTCATGTTTCCAATAATGCCGTTGGGGCGGATACTGTTCCTGATCTCATCAAGCAGGTTTACCAGGCCCTGACCTCTCTGGATCAGCCGCAGGTCGAGCCGGAGAAGCTTCAGCCTGCCGTGCCGATCAAGCGTTCGGTTTTCCCCGATTACATCGTCTGCCTTGAAGATGGCAAAAAGCTCAAGATGCTCAAGCGTCATCTGCAGAGCGCCTATGGCATGACGCCCGAACAGTACCGTGAACGCTGGGGCCTGCCGAGCGATTATCCAATGGTCGCCCCCAACTATGCCGAGCGTCGTTCGACCCTGGCGCGTGAAATCGGCCTGGGGCGCAAGATCACCGCAGCCCCGAGCGAGGCCAGCGCCGAAACCCCGGCCAAGCCGCGTCGTGGGCGCAAGGCGTCCTGAATGGGGTATGATGCCCGGCCGTGGGATGCCATGGCCGGGACCTGTTCCGGTTTTTATTGATGCAGTCATGAAGTTGCGCGGGTCGCATGGCATTTGACGCAGATCTGGCACTGGAACGTCTGTCCCTGCGGCGGCGGCTGATATTGTGGCGTGTCGTTGCGGTCGCCATGTTTGCCTGTGGCCTTCTGGCGATATCCGGGCGGGGCATATGGGGCGCGCGCGGTGATGGACGTGACCATCTCGTGCGGCTGCGTATTGATGGGGTGGTCGGTTCGGATACCACCGATACGCTTGCCCTGATCCGCAAGGCACGCAGCAATCCCGCCGTGAAGGGGATGTTGCTGGATATCAATACCCCCGGCGGTGCCGTTACCGGGGGTGAAACATTACATGACGCGATTGCGGAATTCGCGCGGCAGAAGCCCGTGGCCGTATCGATGGGCAGTCTTGCCGCATCGGCTGGCTATATGATTGCCGTCCCCGCACAGCGTCTGTTTGCCCATCATTCCACCCTTACCGGGTCCATCGGGGTCATCATGCAGGCCCCGGATGTCTCTGGCCTGCTGGACAAGGTCGGGGTGCGGGTTGACCAGCTTGTCTCCGGCCCGATGAAGGGGCAGCCCTCCGCCGTGCAGCCCCTGTCACCACAGGGGCGGGAAATGTTGCAGGGTGTGATCGCCGATCTTTATGACATGTTTGTCACCATGGTGGCGCAGGGACGCCACCTTCCACGCGAAAAGGTGCTCGAACTGGCGGATGGGCGCCCTTATACGGGGTCGCAGGCCCTCTCGCTTGGTCTGGTGGATCAGATCGGGGGGGAGGAGGAGGCAAAGGAATGGTTGATCCGGACCCTGCATCTGTCTGAAACTGTTGATGTTGAAGATATGAAACCGCGCCCGTCATTTCATCTTGACTGGATGCGGCATCTGTTGGGAAGTGTCATGGGGATTGTTGCGGAATCGGATCGTCTGGATGGCCTGTTTCGGCCCGGTGGTGATCTTGACGGGGCCGTTGCGATCTGGAAACCTTAATTTACATAAAATATATAGAGGGAAGCAGGATGACCAAATCGGAGTTGATTGCCGAACTTGCCGCAGCCAATCCACATCTTCCCGCTCGTGATATAGAGCAGATTGTACAAACCATATTTCATGAAATCAGCGCGGCGCTGGCCCGGGGGGATCGGGTTGAATTGCGTGGTTTTGGCGCATTTACGGTAAAAAAGCGGGACTCGCGCACGGGCCGCAACCCGCGCACGGGTGAAATTGTCGCCGTGGAAGAAAAAGTCGTTCCGTTTTTCAAGGCGGGCAAGGAACTGCGTGAACGGGTCAACCATCAGGATGGCACGGAAAGCTGACGGGTGGCGGCATGTCGCTGATGCCATGTGCCCATGGCGCTGCATAATGAAAAGGCCCTGCTGGAAAGCAGGGCCTTTTTTCATGCTGGGTCGTTTTTGCCCAGTGGTCAGTGGCGGGCGTTGATTTCCGCAAGCAGGAAGTCGCGGAACACGGCCACACGCTTGGAGGTGCGCAGTTCCTCTGGATAGACAAAGTAGGCATCCACCGTCGGCAGCGGCACTTCGGGCAGGATCTTGACAAGATTGGGATACTGGTTTGCCGCATAAAGCGGGATCGACCCGATCCCGATGCCTGCCGCGATGGCGCCCGCCATGGCGGCAAGGCTGTTGACCTCCAGCCGGGCCTGACGGCGTTCATCGGACGGCACCCCGGTTTCCGCCAGCCAGTTGATGTGCGGCACCGGTGGGTGATACCCCCCGAACAGCACCAGCTTATGGGCATTCAGCTCCTCAAGCGTGGTGGGGGTCCCGTGTTCATTCAGGTACGATTGCGCGGCATAGATCGGCAGCGGGAAATCCGCCAGATGGCGCTGGATCAGGTCGGGCTGGCGTGGTGGGTGCATGCGCACCGCAACATCTGCCTCACGCATGCCCAGATCGAGGTCGTTATCCTCAAGGATCAGGGTGATGGAGATGTCGGGGTTTGTGTCCATAAAGCGATGCAGGCGTGGCGTCAGCCAGCATGTGCCAAAGCCCGTCGTGGTCGTGACCCGCAGGCGCCCGGCCGCCTTCTCCTTGCTTTCGGTCAGCAGGGACTGCGTCATCGCCAGCTTGGAAAAGACTTCACGCACCGTCTGGTTCAGGGTTTCGCCCTGTTCGGTCAGGATCAGGCCACGTGCATGTCGATGGAAGAGGGGAACCTGCAGCGCCTCTTCCAGAGCGGAGATCTGTCGGGACACCGCAGACTGGCTCAGGTTAAGCACGTCGCCGGCATGGGTGAAGGACCCAGCCTCGGCTACTGCATGAAATATCCGGAGTTTATCCCAGTCCACGCGTTGACTCCGTTCCTAATTCAAATTTGCCATTTGTTATGACGTTCTGGCTGTGGTGAAGGAAATACCAGAGCAGGTCAAGAACTATGGCGAGTTTATGACGGATTTTCTGCCAAAAAGCGTTCAGCTTCCAGTGCCGCCATGCATCCGGTACCTGCCGCGGTGATGGCCTGGCGGAAGACCTTGTCCTGTACATCGCCTGCGGCGAACACGCCTGCGACCGATGTGCGGGTGCTGCCCGGCGTGGTCGTGATATAGCCATCGGCATCGATTTCGACCTGCCTATGGAACAGTTCGGTGTTCGGGCTGTGGCCGATGGCGACGAACACGCCATCTGTCTCCACCGTGGCGGGTGCATTCGTCACGGTATCGTGAACGTCGATGCTGGTGACGACGGGCGGGGTGCCAGACCCGATAATGCGGTCAACCGCAGTGTTCCACATGACCGAAATCCGTGGGTTGGCAAACAGGCGGTCCTGCAGGATTTTTTCCGCGCGCAATGTGTCGCGACGGTGGATCAGCGTCACATGGGTGGCATGATGGGTCAGGTACAGCGCCTCTTCCACTGCTGTATTGCCGCCGCCAATGACGACCACCCGCCTGCCGCGATAAAAGAAGCCGTCGCACGTGGCGCAGGCCGAGACACCGCCGCCCTGATATTCCTTTTCACCGGGAATGCCCAGCCAGCGCGCCTGTGCGCCGGTGGCGATGACGACGCTGCGTGCGAGGTAGGTATCGCCCGAATCCCCTACGGCCCGGAACATCCCCGTCTGCGGGTCGCGTGTCAGACTGCATGAGACGATGATGTCATCCACCAGTTTCGTGCCGACATGTTCGGCCTGTGCCGCCATCTGCATCATCAGTTCGGGGCCCTGCACGCCCTTGGCGAAGCCGGGATAATTCTCGACATCCGTGGTGATCATCAGTTGCCCCCCCGGCTGTAGTCCCGCGACAAGGATGGGGGAGAGGCTGGCGCGCGCGGCATAGATGGCGGCCGTATATCCGGCGGGGCCTGCGCCGATGACAAGCAGGTCGGTAGTGTATGTGTTGGGCATGGGATCAGAACCGGTTTGCTTAGTGGTGAACGGTGGAGAAATGATTGATGGTGGGAATGGTATGATCGTCCACTGGCGTGAAGGCAAGGGTTAGGCTAGGAGAGGCATCATTACCGCATATCGGGACAGGATAACGATCCCGGGGGGATTGAGATTGAAACGGACATGGCTGAACGGATGACGGAACTCGACGCGATTGACCGGCGGATTGTTGCCGAACTTCAGGCCGATGGACGCATGACGAATGTGGAACTGGCACGCCGGGTGGGTATTTCCGCCCCGCCATGCCTGCGCCGCGTCAGGCGTCTGGAGGAAGAGAAGGTCATCCTTGGCTATCACGCGCAGACCGACGCGGCGAGCCTTGGCTGGTCGATCACGCTGTTCGCCCTGATCGGCCTCGACAGTCAGAAGGAGGCGGTCCTGTCCGCGTTCGAGGCCGAGATTTCGGCATGGCCCGAGGTGCGCGAATGCCACATGATCCGTGGTGGTGGGGACTTCCTCGTCCGTCTGGTTGCCCGTGATGCGACGCATGAAAACATGCTGACGCGTCGCCTGACCGAAGCCGCCCATGTGGTCCGGGTCCAGACGCTGCAGACCATCCGCAGCAGCCTTGAACGGCCGGGCGTTCCGGTCTGATACATTTGGGCGCGGGCATGTATGCGCCATGTTTTGCCGGAAGGACGCGGCATTGGTGTTGATGGCTGACGATCATGGCCTGCCGGGGCGGGAACCCTGCCCGCCGCCGCAGGTCAGTATCGTGGTGCCCTGTTACAATGAACGCGACAATGTGCGTCCCATGGTCGATGCGCTGGCCGATGCGCTGGCGGGACGGTCATGGGAGGTCATTTTTGTTGATGACAGCTCCCCTGACGGGACGATGGATGTCGTGCGTGCCCTTGCCGCGCACGACGCGCGTGTGCGCGGGATATCGCGGCTGGGACGGCGTGGCCTGTCCTCTGCCGTGATCGAGGGGGTGCTGTCATCCTCTGCCATGATTGTCGCGGTTATGGATGGCGACATGCAGCATGATGAACGCTGCCTTGGCCAACTGCTTGATGCGATTGCATCGGGTGGGAACGATATCGCCATCGGCAGCCGTCATGTCGCAGGGGGGGATGCCGGTGGCCTTGCCAACCGCTGGCGGCAGATGCTGTCGGATGTCGGAATCCGGGTGGCACGACGTCTCATGCCCGTCGATGTCCGCGATCCGATGAGCGGTTTTTTCGCGATCCGCCGCAGCGTGTTCATCGCGACCGCGCCACACCTGTCCGGCACGGGGTTCAAGATCCTGCTCGATATCATCATGTCGGCCCCCATGGACCTGCGGGTGGCGGAAATCCCGTTTGTCTTCCGCAGTCGCGCAGCGGGTGAAAGCAAGCTGGATTCTGTTGTCCTGCTTCAGTTCGCGGCCATGATGCTGGACCGGCTGTGCCGGGGGTACCTTCCGGTCCGGTTCATCAGCTTCTGCCTTGTCGGTTTGCTGGGTATCGGTGTGAACCTCGGGGTGCTGTCGGTTCTGTTGCAGTGTGGGGTGACATTTCCGGTGGGGCAGGTGGTCGGGACCTATGTTTCCATGATCGTCAATTTCGGGCTGAACAACCGGCTGACCTATCGGGACTGTCGTCTGCATGGGATGGCGCTGGCCGCTGGGCTGTGCCTGTTCGTGCTGATCTGTTCAGTCGGGGCGGTGGCGAATGTCGGCGTGGCGCAGATGCTCCTCAGCAGCGGGCCACGCCATTGGGGCAGCGCAAGCATGGCGGGGGCCGCCATCGCCGCAGTCTGGAATTATGCCGTGTCTTCCACCCTTATATGGAAAATCCGGTGATGTCGCTGCGGATGTGGTGCGGGCTTCTGGTGGGGACGCTCTGCCTGCGCCTTGTCCTTGGCTGGTACCTGCCCGTTTCCCCGGATGAGGCCTATTACTGGGTATGGGCGCATGCCCCGGCGGCGGGATATCTGGATCATCCGCCGATGGTTGCCCTGTGGATACGCGCGGGGTGTGCCCTGTTTGGTGATGGTGGGGCGGGGATCCGCTGGATCGGGACGATGGCGTCCATGTTTGCGATTCCCTTTCTGGCGCAGGCAATCCGCGATTTCCATGCACCATTCCCCGAACCGTCAGCTAGGGGCGATGATGGTGGCGTGATCCGTGGTGTTGCCCTGTTGCAGGCGACGTTGGCGATGGGGGGCAATGCCGTGGTCATGACGCCTGATACCCCGTTGCTGTTTTTCATTACAGTCATGTTGTGGGCGGTCGGACGGTTGATGGCGACGGGCCATGCGCGCTGGTGGCTGGTATGTGGCGCGGCGCTGGGGCTGGCGTTCGACAGCAAATATACGGCCGTGTTGCCGGGGGCGGGGATCGTTGCATGGTTGCTGCTGCATGGCGCAGGGCGCGCGTGGCTGCGCCGTCCCGCGCCATGGCTGGGTGGAATTGTGGCTCTGGCCGCGGTTTCCCCCGTTATCTGGTGGAACGCCACCCACCATTGGGCCAGCCTGCTGCGGCAGGGGGGGCGCGTGGGGGACTGGCACGCGGGGCGGGCGCTTGGCTTCCTGGGGGAACTGGTGGGGGGGCAGGTCGGGCTGGCGACACCGGGCATCTTTGTCATGTTCATCGTGGGGATGATGCTGGTGGTGCGCAACGCGCGGCGCGTACCCGCGCAGGGCGTGCTGCTGTGGATGATGCTGGTTCCCATGGTCGTGTTTGCCATGCATGCGCTGGGCGACCGGGTGCAGGCGAACTGGCCTGTGATCGTGTATCCGTTGCTGGCGGTTGCCGCGGCGCAGGTGACATGGGCCGGGTGGAAGCCCGCCGTGGCACTGGGCGGTGTTCTGTGTGCCCTGGTTTTTGTCCAGGCGGCGTTTGAACCATTGCCCCTGTCCGCGCATACGGACGTCATGCTGCGGCAGGTGGGGGGATGGCCCGCGTTGGCGGCGGAGGTGGATGGCCGTGCCATGCCGGGGGACTTTGTGACGGCCTGCGATTATGGGACCGCGTCCGAACTGGCGCTGTATCTGCCGCATCGCACGGTTGCGGGGATGGAGCCGCGATGGACGCTGTTCAACCTGCCGCACGAACTGCGCGGGCAGGGGCTTATGCTATGCAATCCCCGCCGTGTTTTTGACCGGCGCTATTTCGCAACGGTCGAGGCCGTGGGCAGCCTGCATCGCCATGGGCGCATCCGTGATGCGGAAACGCTGGATCTGTATCGCGTGCGCATGGCCGATCCTGTACCGCCCGATCAGCCACCGGGTATCGCCATCCTGTCGCGCGCGCCTATGACGGGGCCGCAGGCATCCCTTCCGCAAGACATGCTTCAAGCTGCGCCATAAGTGTTTTCATGCGGAACGGCTTGCTCAGCCCCGGCAGGTCGGGATGACGGCCAAGGCGGTCCGGATCACCGCTGATGACGATAACGGGCACGTTTTTCGCCCGCAGGGCCGCAATAACCCCATCGGGCGTACCATCCGGCAATGTCAAGTCCACCAGGGCTGCGTCGAACGTGCCCTGTGCCAGCGTGTCCATCGCACTGGCCACGCTGGCGCAGGAGGACACCTGTGGGCCTGATGCCTCTATGACAGTCAGAAGCAGGTTTGCGATCATTTCCTCATCTTCAACGACAAGGACGCGGCGGGTGTGCTGTGTCATGTGTCTGTACCCTCGGTCGTCGCTGGAACCTGACGATATCCACGGTGCTGTGTCGTATGGGGCCATGGGATGACCCCGCGTGGTGACAGCGCGAGTTGCCCAAGTTCCAGCAGGCCGTTGCTCATGAGTTGGGGATTGTCACGCACATGTGATATGTCGAACCAGCCTGCATCGCAGGCATCATCCCCTGCCTTGAGGGTATGCGTGCCGGGATCCGTGCATTTCACTGCCACGATCAGGTAGTGGAAGCGCAAGGCGCCCGTCGCATCGCGTTCGATCAGGTCAAATGCCGTCAGTGGTCCTTCTGCCCGCGTCACGACGCCGGTTTCCTCGCGCAATTCGCGTTCGGCGGCATCCATGAAGCTTTCCCCGGCATGGATGCGTCCGCCGGGAAACCCCCACAAACCTTGGTCCGGGGGATTGCGGCGCTGCACCAGCAGCAGGCGGTCACCACGTGTCACGACCGCAAGGACCGCGCCGGAAATTGTCGAAATCCCAGACATGCATGCATTATAGCGCCCGGCAGGGGCAAAAGGCCATGCGCGGGTGGGGTATGGGTGATGCCTATTGCGTGATGGTGCCTGCTGCCCCCCGTCAGGGGCGGGTCAGCACGATATGTGCCCGGCAGCGCGGCGTGCCGTAAGTGCCGACAATCGTATTGCCCTGCGGATGGGCCTCGAACACCATCGGGAATGGCTTGCTACCGGGGGGGGAGATGACTTCCTGCAGGTGATAATGCTGATGAAGGGGTTCAGGCCTGCCATGCAGGGTGATCGACCCATCGGCGGGGGTGAAGGTCGTGCGCGTCTGGTCCACCTGAAAGGTGGAGGGCGCGCGTGTTTCCTCGCACGTGCCCTGATCGGTGACGAGTGTGCCCGTCCATAGTCCGATCGGGTCATGTTCCGCATCCGCCGGATGGGCCGATGCAGGAGAAAATATCATGGCGCCCGTGGCCGCCATCAGGACAAATAAACCGGCATGCAACGTTTTCATGGTGTAGCCATGTGATTCCGTACGAAAAAAAATCAAGGTGTGAAGTCAGGTCAATATAATCGTCACGCCATATATTCAGCCGACATGCACAATGATGTTGTGCTACGTCGTGTGGCAACGCATATCCGACATCTGCAACATCAGGCCCGGCAGGGGCCGTGCCCGTTGCATGCGTCATGCCGCGACCGAAAGAGTGAGAATGAGCGAGAGTGTGAAAGCATCCCAGATCGACAGCGCAGGCGAGGCCCTGGAAGAGACCCTGCACGAAGACCGGATCCTGATCCTTGATTTTGGCAGCCAGGTGACCCAGCTGATTGCGCGCCGTGTCCGTGAAAGCGGTGTGTACTGCGAAATCTGGCCCTTTTCCAGTGACGAGGCGAAGATACGCGCCTTTGCCCCCCGTGGGATCATCCTGTCAGGCAGCCCGGCAAGCACGCTTGACGAAGGTGCCCCCCGGATCCCGGATGTTGTCTTCGCCCTGAATGTTCCCGTGCTGGGGATCTGTTACGGTCAGCAGGCCATGTGCCTGCAGCTTGGCGGTGCGGTCGAACATCACGAACATCGCGAATTTGGTCGCGCCCATATCGAGATCGTCAAGGACTGCGCCCTGTTCCGTGGCACATGGGCACGCGGCAGCCGTGAACAGGTGTGGATGAGCCATGGCGACCGTGTCACAAAGCTTCCGCCCGGTTTTCAGGCCGTCGCCATCAGCGAGGGCGCGCCCTATGCCATCATCGCGGACGAGGGGCGGCGCCTGTATGGTGTGCAGTTCCATCCAGAGGTGGTCCATACACCGCATGGTGCGGCGTTGCTGCGTAATTTCACCCATGATGTCGCGGGATGTCGCGGCACATGGACCATGGCCGGGTTCCGCGACATGGAAATCGCGCGTATCCGCGAACAGGTGGGCAAGGGGCGGGTGATCTGCGGCCTGTCCGGTGGTGTGGATTCCTCGGTCGCGGCAGTGCTGATCCATCAGGCCATCGGGGAGCAGCTGACATGCATCTTCGTCGATCCGGGCATCCTGCGCGCGGGTGAGGCGGATGAGGTCATCAAGACATTCCGTGATCGCTTCAACATCCACCTGATCCATCGCGATGCCTCGGACCTGTTCCTTTCTGCGCTGGAAGGGGTGAGTGATCCTGAAATCAAGCGCAAGACCATCGGTCGCCTGTTCATCGAGGTGTTCGAGGAAGAAGCCGCCAAGCTTGGTGGGGCGGAGTTTCTGGCGCAGGGCACGTTGTATCCCGACGTGATTGAAAGCGTCAGCTTTACCGGCGGCCCGTCCGTCACCATCAAGTCGCATCATAATGTGGGTGGCCTGCCCGAACGGATGAAGATGAAGCTGGTTGAACCGCTTCGTGAACTGTTCAAGGACGAGGTCCGTGCCCTTGGCCGGGAACTTGACATCCCCGAGGCGATCGTCGGACGTCACCCGTTTCCCGGACCGGGACTGGCGATCCGTATCCCCGGTGCGATCACGCGCGAAAAGCTCGCGCTGCTGCGTCGTGTCGATACGGTCTTCTTGGAGGAAATCCGTGCGGCAGGGCTGTATGATGCCATCTGGCAGGCCTTTGCCGTGCTGCTGCCGGTGCGGACGGTGGGCGTCATGGGCGATGGACGCACATATGATTATGCCTGCGCGCTGCGCGCCGTCACCAGCACGGATGGCATGACGGCCGATGTTTACCCGTTCGACATGGGCTTCCTCAATCGTGTTGCAGGTCGCATCGTCAACGAAATCCGTGGCATCAACCGGGTGACATACGACATCACCTCCAAGCCGCCCGGCACGATCGAGTGGGAATGAGGGGAAATTATTTCCATTGAATAAATTATTTATATTATAAATCTGTTTTTATTTTTGTGTTTAAGGCCGCATACTTAATAAGTATGCGACCTTAAGTTTTTTGTGTATTGAATATAAAATATGATATTTTTCAATGAAAATTATTTTCTATAATATGCTTATTAAGGAATATTTTTATAGTTTTTGTGAGAAAATATAAAGTAATTATTCTGATTTGTTATTTATAAATTTACTATTTTCCATCTTTGGCGATGGAAAATATAACGAATTGCATGGAGGAGAATGGCGCATGGCTGTTTAACCATCATCGGCAAACAGAAGTCCGTTTGATAAATGGAAGGATGGCATTGACGCTGCCAAACGGTTTTCAGTCCAGGTGGAATATATGGGAGAGTGAAATTCGTCGGAGGGTTAGGGCTTGATCGTGTTCCCCGCATGCCCTGTGCCATCGCCTGTGTTTGCGCAGCATGGCAGGAGGCTTATGTTTTCCGACTCTGCGAT
>ERZ746981.17-NODE-17-length-216530-cov-29.286422_pt1 | contig 216530 bp, 183 predicted proteins | sample MGYA00374948_ERZ746981 | MGnify/ENA primary metagenome ERZ746981 (study PRJEB28757, sample SAMN06711160) | food metagenome | host: microorganism | place: China:Harbin | collected 2017-01-30 | study: EMG produced TPA metagenomics assembly of the Analysis of... | reverse complement strand
TTGCGCTGTCCATCGCTGCGCGGTCGGCGGCGCGGCTTTTTTTCGTCGGTCACCGGTTTCCCTCTTGTTAAACGGAGTGACTCTCCGCATATATCAAGCGGAGCCATGCTCCATATAACACCCCGCATGCCACTTCGGCAAAAAACGGATGCATCCTTTTAAGGAGTTCCACCCATGACACAGATTTTTGGCGCGAGTTCGACGACAGAAGATGTCCTCTCCGGCGTATCCCTGAAGGGTAAACGTGTCCTTGTGACCGGCGTTTCCGCTGGTCTGGGCGTTGAAACCGCGCGCGCCCTTGCCGCACATGGCGCCCAGGTGGTGGGTGCCGCACGCAATCTGGCAAAAGCGGAACATGCTACCGGGCAGGTCCGTGCCGACGCTAAACGTGGGGGCGGTACGTTCGAACTGATCGCCCTTGACCTCGCGGATCTGAACAGTGTGCGCGCCTGCGCCGATAAGCTGAACGCAACCGCTCTGCCCTTCGATCTGGTCATCGCCAATGCGGGCGTGATGGCCACGCCGTTCGGCCATACGAAGGACGGGTTCGAGACCCAGTTCGGCACCAATCATCTGGGACACTTCGTCCTCGTCAACCGGATTGCGGGACTGATGCGTACCGGGTCCCGGCTGGTCAATGTATCCTCGGCCGGACATCGCTTTGCCGATGTTGACCTGAAAGACCCGAATTTCGAGCATACACCGTACGATCCCTTCGTCGCCTACGGGCGCTCCAAGACGGCCAATATCCTCTTTGCCGTTGCGTTTGACGCACGGCATCGCGCCCGCGGCGTGCGCGCCACGGCGATACATCCGGGTGGAATCCTGACCGAACTGACGCGTTATATGCCAGCAGGCGGCATCGAGGCGATGGTGGCAAGGATCAATGAACAGGCCGCAGCGGACGGCAAACCACCGTTCCAGTTCAAGACCATTCCGCAGGGGGCGGCCACGTCGGTCTGGGCCGGTGTGGTGGCGGAAGCTGATGCGGTCGGCAGCCATTACTGCGAAGACTGCCACGTAAGCCCGGTCGTGCCCGATGACAGGTCACTCACCCTGGTCAGTGAGGGCGTGCGGGCCTATGCGGTCGATCCCGTACACGCCGAGGCCCTGTGGGCAAAGAGCGAGGAAATGGTCGGAGAAAAATTCTCCTGAAGCCTCAGTGCCCCTGTTTCTGGCATAACGGGCACACCTGACGACCAGACAGACATTTTACCATTGTGTGTGGCCCGTGCGCAGGGGGACGGAAGATGTCTCCCTGCGCTTTCGTGCGAGGATATTGATTGTAATGCGCCTTGTTGTTTTCGGTTTACCCCTTCTTGTCGTGATTCTGAACTGGCTCTGGCCGTTACCACTTCCGCTGGGCCTGAAAATACCCGTGGCCGCACTGGTGGTCGTAGCCGCACTCTATCATTACTGGTCCCGGCTTTCTTCGGGTTCCATCTTCGCGCCAGAATTCCCCCGCCCTCTTGTCATCATGTTCAACTGGGCGTTTGGGGCGATCCTGTTCCTCACGCTGCTTCAGATCACACTTGATCTCGGCGCATTGCTGGTTGCGCTGGTGACATGGCAGCCGGTGCATATCCCGGCGGACGCGCGGGTAACCGTGGGCGCGGTTGCGGGCATGCTGTCTGCCATCGGTGTCGCCAACGCGCTGCGGGTTCCACCGGTCAGGGACGTGACCATCACCATTCCCGGCCTGCCGCCAGCGTTTGACGGGTATCGGCTGCTCCAGTTGACCGATATGCATATCAGTCGGCTTTTCCCCGCCAGATGGGTACAGGCAGTTGTGGACCGCACCAACGCGGCTGACGCCGACATGATTGTTGTGACGGGCGATTTCATTGACGGTTCGGTGGCCATGCGCCGCGCTGACGTGACCCCTCTTGCGCAGTTGCATGCGCCGGACGGTGTTCTGGCGATACCGGGAAACCATGAATATTTCTTCGACTACGCCGACTGGATACATCGCCTGTCGGAACTGGGCTTTCACATGCTGCTGAACCGCCATGCGGTCATCACACGGGACGGAGCCAAGCTGGTAATTGCTGGCGTCACCGACCGGTCGGCGCCCGGGCATGGACAGGCTGGCCCGGATCTGGCAGCGGCCCTTGCAGGCCGTCCCGCCGGGGCGCCGGTCGTGCTGCTCGACCACCAGCCCGGTGATGCGCGCGCCGCTGCCGCACGGGGTGTTGCCCTTCAGTTATCGGGACATACGCATGGCGGGATGATTGTCGGTCTCGACCATCTCGTTGCACGTGGCAACAACGGGTTTGTCTCCGGGCGCTACAATATTGGCGGCATGACGCTTTACGTCAGTAACGGCACCGGACTGTGGCCGGGCTTCGCACTCCGGCTGGGCAGGCCATCGGAGATCACCCGTTTTCATCTGAGGCCACAGCCGCCTTCTGAATAGCCCCTGTATTTTGAGACACCCTGAGCATTCAAAATCTGCTGCCGTATGTAGGTGTTGCTATCACCTTTTACGACGTATCGAAAATTATTTATAATACTGTTCAGAAGTATAATCGTCTGGTTAAATCTGAAGACAGGATTTTTTAAATGCATATTCTCTCAGAAAAATTCAAAAACCTATTAATAACCGAGGAAAAAATTTCGGAAAACGAAATGCAACTATCAACAAGAATTGTAGAAGATCTTGGTATAGATGGAATTGAAGCCCATTACTTCATGGTATCTTACTTCGACACGTTTCCAATCGATGAAGGGGATTTTGATTTTCATATGTATTTTAATGACGAAACACCGGTTTCATTAATTATCCCTGCTATCCTCTTTGTTTTTTTTCGATTTCTGATCTGGCAACTTTTGCTGGGCAAACCAGTCCGCAAACCGACAACAGTACCAGTCACATTAGCCATGCTCCAACAAGCAATAGACGATGGTGTCTGGAATTGCGAACGCATTGAATCTCTTGCTGGCACACAGGTTTATCCACCCCCTTCAAAAAAATCAGGGTGGTTTTCACGCATTCGTAACAAGACATGAACTGGCACAATTTAGAATTATCCAATTCCATCTGACATGCGAATAACGGAAACTCCACGGATCTATTGATCCCGTGGGGTTTTCTGAACGTTGTGTGGTTGCAGGAAAACACTACCAACGACACTTGCGACTGGTGGATCGCAAGACATTTTGGCTTCATCGCAGAATCGGATCCTGTTGACAAAAATCTTGCAGTTTGTTTTCTCCTGCGTTTCAAAGCCGGTTTTTGCGGAAACTGGTGGATGCGTGGATATCTGCCGCCCGAGCGCAGCTACTGCTTCTATCCCGCCAGATATCCGTTTGTTGCTCAACGGTATGGTGGCGGTGCTGCCCTTGACGTGACATGCATAAATACTGTGGAGATGATGAAGCAGTTTGATATGACGCGGAACAAGCCTCTGGCAGATGTCATGAAGGCATGAGTTGCCCCTATTCGGAACAACCGAAAGTCGCCAGAAATGATGCTGTCCTCGACACCGTTGGCGGATCGCTATTCCGCATGGTCCACCTGATGAGATTCGAACCTTGACCGGGCAGAATACCACACGCAGGTCCGCTATACGGAAAGCGACAAAGTATCCTGAATATCCGAATTGAAGGCGCATCCCGCCTGTCCGCTTCTATTTCTTGAGCGGACAGGCAGTTTAAGGGGAGCGAATGCGAAAGGTCGACTGTGGGAGATAAACGGCTTCTGGAGAATTTCCACTGAACTCTGGTTCAGCAGAAAGGCTCTGTTTCATTGATTTTTGTGAGCATCTTCACCCGTTCATATGATCCCATCTGACCGGGATCTGCTCTGGCAGACCCGCCGAGCGTTATGTTTCCGGCCGGATCGCCCGGCGCAGAGACCGTTACTTGCGATGATGTCGTTTCGGATCGCACGATAGAAGGGTGACACCAGCCGTATCTTCAAAATCGTCCGGATGCGCCGTAAGAGGCATGGACACGACATCGTCGCGCCGATGGTCGGCATAGACGAACGTCAAATAGTAAGACCGGGCGTCGTTCGAAGGATCGCCATCAAACATTTTGTCCCATTCCAGCAGGTCGCGCCGCAGCGGTGATCCGACATCGCCGCTGCGGGTCCAGACCGCCGACACACAGATCGAAACACGCTCGACGCGCACGATCAACCGCCCATTGAGAAACGCCTTTCCATCGAGCTCCTCGTTGAACATCGTATTACCGTTGTAAGACTGCTCTTCTAAAGACTCCGGTTTGGCGCCCGCGTGTGCGGTGCCGCCGATACAGACAGCGCAAATCAGGCTCAGGATAGCGCGGATCATCAATATTGTTCTTCCAGCATAAGTGTAGCCTCGTCGTGGCGTCTCTTGACCAGACCGTTCATCATCTTGCCTTTCGAGCGCACCTGCTCCTCGATGATCCTGACGGCCTTGCGTTTGTCGCCGCTGTTGATAGCAGCACGGACACCCGGCCAACCTCTTCCTGGATTGTAGACGAACGAAACGAGGGCGTCGAACTCGTTTTGTGTCAGGTAGACATGGGTGCCCCGACGAGCGGTCGCCTCTCATAACCAGACCCACGCGTTACGCCGGAGACCAAAGTCCGATATCAGGCAAATAAGAGCGACATAAATCGTCCGCCATGAAGGCGATCACCGCCCGTCTGCTTGATGTTCACTGAACAGACAGGCAGCTAAGGGGGGGGTAAGCGGATGGTCTGTTTCTGGAACGCCAACACATGGAAACAGACATTTCTGTATTCCATGTTGGTGAATGCCCGGCTCCTACCCGTCGCGGTCAATCTCTCTTCCCGCCCGCACCTCGGGGTCATTTTCAAAGGTATGCAGAACGGCTGACCAAAATGCCCGCAGGCTTGGAAAGCTGCCCCAGTTAGGTGGTTCTTCAATATCCGCCGTGGGGTCCATACCGAGCACAGCCCAACTGACGCGATCGAGGTCCATATCGCTATAGGCCAGTAACGTCCTTAATTCGTTGACTGTCTGCTGCTTGAACGGCAGGCGATGCATGCGCGGCGCATCTTCAATGACCTCGAACAGTGTATCGCCAAAGAGCTCAGGATCCTCGCCAAACGAGTTCGCGCCCAGATTAGAGAGACGCGGAAACAGGTCGAGAATATCATATTTAGTCAAGTTTAACAGTTTGGACATAGTAGATCATTCCATTGTGTTCTTTTTTGACAATTGTAACTTGAATGCGCCGCGCAGTCTTGCGCTGCCGATTGGCCCTCTCGATGACGACAGTTCCTCCCCCTGAGGTGTGTCCTTCAGGGAGGATTGCATTCCATCTCTGGCGTTCTTGAGCCAGCCATCAATCCTGGAGCTGTTATCCTTGAGCACTTCGTGAATAGCACGTTCGGCTTCTTCCTTCGACGTGAAGAATGAAACAACAGGATGTTTATCCTTTGTGAACCGGCGGTCGATATATGCCTCTGTCGGGTCGACGTGCTTGAGCAAGACATGGCCGCCTCCCTTTTTACGGTCATGTAACGGCGCTTCATGATGGTCGAGATTGAGCCGCTTCTGTCGATCGGGTGGAAATGGTCTGACCTGACGCTTTTGAACGAAAATTTCATCAAAAACATTTTCGGGCGACCACATGGTGAATAAACCTTGCGTGATAATAACACGGCACGTTGATCATCACACCGCCTATTGCGCCCCGAATGCCTGCACATGGGCACCGCTATCCCTTTGGGCGAACCCCTGCCCTGTTCCCACCGCGCATTGACACGATACGGACAAATATAGTCACGATAGGGAGAGCGTCCCAAACAGGTCGCCCCCGCCAGGAGCATACCTGACCTGAGAACCAGTTCCCAATCCTTCGGTCGCCAACGACGATGACTGGCGCAGCAGCCATAAAGGACATGATGACATGAGCCCCTATCGCACCATCAACCCGGCTACCGGCAAGACGGAAAAGGTCTTTGACCTTCATGACGACAAGACGATGCACGCGAAACTGTCCACCGCCCATCAGTTGTGGGAAAGCGACTGGCGGCACCGTTCCATCGCGCAGCGCAAGGCAGTCATGCTCAAAGCTGCGGAAATCCTGCGCAAGGACAAGGAGAAGCACGCCCGCCTGATTTCCATCGAAATGGGTAAGATTCTGCCCGAAGCCATCGGGGAAATCGAGCTTTCGGCTGACATCCTCGCCTACTACGCGCAAAAGGCTGAAACTTTTCTGGCACCACGTGAACTGCCGGTATCCCAGGGGCACGCCATCGTCACTAGCGAACCGCTGGGCATCATCTATTGCGTGGAACCCTGGAACTTCCCCTATTATCAGTTAGCCCGCGTCGCGGCCCCCAATCTGATGGCGGGTAATGTCGTAATGGTCAAACACGCGCCCAGCGTGCCACAATGCGCGGTGGCGTTTGAAGAACTGTTCCGTGAAGCAGGCGCGCCCGAAGGTGCCTATACCAATCTGTTCATTACCAATGACCAGTCGGAAAAGCTGATCGACTGCCCCGAGGTACGCGGCGTCGCCCTGACCGGAAGTGAACGCGCCGGTAGCGCCGTTGCATCTCAGGCGGGCCGTGCGCTGAAGAAAAGTACGATGGAATTGGGCGGATCGGACGCGTTCATCGTGCTGGATGATGCCGATCTGGATAAAGTCGTGCCGCTGGCCATCAGTGGGCGCATGTCCAATAACGGTCAGGTCTGCACCGCCGCCAAGCGGATGATCGTACATAAGTCGCTGGTTGAGGAATTCACGTCACGTCTGAAAACGGCGGTGAACGAATTCGAGTATGGCGACCCGCTGGAACAGGGTGTCAGCCATGGACCGATGAGCAGTCAGGCCGCCATGGAACGGGCCATTTCACAGGTGGAAAAGGCCGTGTCCCACGGGGCCGAACTGGTTGTGGGCGGCAAGAAGATCGACCGCGAAGGTTTTTTCATGAAGGCCGCGATCCTGACCAGCATCACCAGAAACAACCCCATTTTCTATGAGGAAATCTTTGGGCCTGTCGCAATCATCCATTCCGTCGGGAGTGACGATGAAGCTGTCGCTCTGGCCAATGATTCACCATATGGCCTGGGTGGTTCCATCCAGACCAGCGATGTAGAGCGTGGCCGCCGCGTTGCGGCACGGATCGACACGGGCATGGTGTTCATCAACAACATTACCGGCACTGCGCCCGACCTGCCATTTGGCGGGATCAAGAACTCCGGTTATGGCCGTGAACTTTCCGAATTTGGTATTGAGGAATTCCTGAACCGCAAGCTGGTTCATACTCCCTGATCCTGCCAGAGAATTCCGCCCCCTGTCGCATGTCGGGGGCGGTTTTCCATATACCACTTTTCTGTCGGGCGCATGCGACACCGCTGGAGTGGAGGGCATGCACCGCTACGGCATTGACTGAAACGCCTTTCGTCCTTCTGAATCCAGTGCAGCAAAATCTTCGTCGGATAGAGTGATGTCAGCGGCGGCGACGTTCTGCTCCAGATGTGCAACCTTCGAGGTGCCGGGAATTGGCAGCATTACCGGACTGCGTTTCAGAACCCATGCCAGTGCGATCTGGCTTGGGTGCGCGCCGTATTTCCCTGCCATGGTGTCCAGAATTGAGCCCGGCTTCGCAAGGTCACCAGCCGCGAGCGGAAACCACGGAATGAACCCGATGTTCCGGGCGGCGCAATAATCGAGCACGACCTCGCTGGTACGATCAACGAGATTATAACGGTTCTGGACGGTTGCTACGTTAAAGAATTTCGATGCAGCCTTGATGTCCTCGATGGATACTTCGCTCAATCCCGCATGACGGATCAGTTTCTGGTCGATAAAGGATCTGATCGCATCGAACTGCTCGTCCGCCGGAACCTTGGGATCAATCCGATGTAACTGCCACAGATCGATCTGCTCGACGCCGAGGTTGCGCAGGCTTTTATGCACCTGCTGAAGCAGATATTCCGGCCGCCCGACCGGCTTCCAGATGTCCGGCCCCGAGCGGGTCAGGCCGCCTTTCGTGGCGATCACGATGCCCTTGGGATAAGGATGCAGCGCCTCCCTGATCAGCCATTCCGAGACATCCGGCCCATAGGCGTCCGCCGTATCGATAAAATTGACGCCAAGTTCGGGAAGGCGCTTCAGCGTGCGGATGGCCTCGTCATGATCGGTTGGCGGCCCCCATATGCCTGATCCGGTAATGCGCATTGCGCCGAAACCGAGCCGGTGAATGGTAAGATCGCCGCCGATCGTGAAATTACCGGATCTGGTGGCGTTGCCGGATGAATGGGTCATGGCCCTCGTTCCTTTTTTCCAGCAGATGGTTTGCAATCGGTTATTCGGTCAGGCCGCAAAGCCACCATCGATGTTGTATGCGGCACCAGTGATGATGCCTGCTTCTGGTCCAGCAAGATATGCGACCAGCCCCGCAATTTCCGCCCCCGTAGCATGGCGTTTGATTGCCATGAAGTCGTGCATCATATCCTTCAGCGGGCCATCGGCGGGGTTCATGTCGGTATCGGTGGGGCCGGGCTGAACGACATTGACGGTAATGTCACGCGCCCCGAAATCGCGCGCCAGTCCCTTGACCATAGCTTTCAGTGCCGCCTTGCTGGCACTGTAGGCAGCAAGGCCAGTCATCGGCATACGGTCGGCATTGGCCGAGCCGATGAAGATGATGCGGCCGCCGTCAGGCATATTCCGTGCGGCAGCAACCGCCGCGTGGTATGCGGCATGGGTATTGATGCGGAAAAGCCGGTCGATGTCATCTGGCGGCATTTCCAGTGGGTCGCCCGCACCAAGAATTCCGGAATTGACAACCAGCACATCCAGAGGACCAAGCGAGACGATCAACGCGATGAGAGCATCGCGCTCGCCGCTATCGGCGCGCAGGGCCCTGCTCCCGGTCTCGGCCGCCAATGCCCGGGCATCGTCAGGGGAGGAAAAATACGTGAAAACGACTTTCGCGCCATCCGCTGCAAAGCGACGGACAATGGCAGCGCCAATCCCGCGGCTGCCGCCAAGCACGAGGACGGATTTGCCATGAAAACTGCTCATGACCGTGTTCCTGCCGCTGTCATTATGTCCGTCAGTCTATTGAATGCTGGCGGATAGATGTGTGTTGGCATTCTGGCCTCCATCCCCGCTGCATGCCCGGCAGCCGCTTCAAACTGACCGCACCACCGGATAAAGGTACGGTTGCCGTCCGTTACGGGCAAAAGCGCGATTGTCGAGCGGTAGTTTCGGATCGGCAAAGCCGATTCAATGATCGAGAACGTCACCGCATGATCCACGTCGGACAGCGCCAGAAGCTGTTCACGAATGACGCCGACATCGCCCATTTCAAGGCGGCGGACCGCGCCGACACGGTCGCCGGGATCATCGCCTTCGATCACGCAGCTTTTCACGCCCGGCAACCAGCGACCAAGTGAGCCGAAATCACGGATCAGTCCCCAGACGGATGAAACGGATGCAGGAATGACGCTGCTGGCCATAACATGGATCATGGAGTAGCCCCCTCTAATGTCTGTCGGGTCGCTCCTAACGACTGGCCTCCTGTCACCTCGATACGTTGACCATTCACCCAGCGCATGTCGTCAGACAGAAGCGCGCGGACCGCCGCCCCGATGTCATCGGGCTGACCGACGCGTCCCAGGGGCGTGATCCCTGCGAGGCTCCTGTTGATCCCGGCATCGTCACGGACCAGACCGCCGCCAAAGTCCGATGCGACCGCACCGGGGGCGACGGCATTGACGGTAATGCCGCGCTCGCCCAACTCTTTCGCCATATAAAGGGAGATGACTTCAGTTGCGGCTTTCATGGCCGCGTAAGGGCCATGATCGGGCAGATAGAAGCGCGTCGCGGCAGAGGTGATGTTGAGAATGCGGCCACCATCGCGGATGAGCGGAAGGAGCGCTGCCGTCAGCAGGTATGGCCCCTTGAAGTGGATATTGTACTGATTGTCGAGCTGTTCGGATGTCGCGGCGTCGAAACGTGTGTGAATGATGTTGCCTGCGTTCTGGACAACATAATTCAGTTCCCGCTGCCCGAACTCGTTTGCGAGAAGGGCTTTGACCTGCCCTGCAAAATCCGTGAACGACGCATGGTTCGCAATGTCCAGTTGCAGCATGTGCAGCTTTGCATCCTCCTGACTGAGGACGGCTTCCGCTGCTTTCGCCTCGCCTTCATTGGCATGCCAGGTGCCGATCACGCTGATGCCGGCGGCGGTCAGATGCTTCGCGATACTGTAGCCGATGCCGCGATTGGCGCCCGTGACGAGTGCGATTTTTGGGGTGCTCATGATCGGATTCCTTGAGGAGGCATGGCGTTGTGTTCCGAAAAACACTATTTCCATACCGACCGATCCATAAAAGAAGCACGACGTAGGGTCAAGAAATTATGGATTGTCCGATACATAATTTGGGTGCCGCAGCCACCCAGCCTTGCCTTCGCCAGTTCGTCAGTGCTTTTGGGACCGTTTTCCTGCTCCCGCCTTCACCGCGTTGACATCCCACAATGTCAGGAGAGACGTGATGGCCGCATCCAGTTTTTTTGACGTCATCCCGTCCCTGGCCTCGCATGTCATGCCATGAAAGAAGGTTGTGAGAATATCAGGCAGAATATCGGTCGCCGCAGACGCTTTTAATTCGCCAATGGCGATGGCACGTTCCACGCAGGCTCTGATTCCTGCACGCGTGCGCTGTCGTTCCGCAGCGAGCAGAGCCTGAACGGGTTCGTTTTCGGGTGAGCAGTTGCTGGCACCAGACACGACCAGACACCCGGCCGGATGTGCGCGGGCAGACTGCATACGTGCCGAACCGCGCAACGTCCGTTCGATGGCTTCGCGCGGTGACAGGCTTTCATCCCATAAAGGCGCCATGACCTGCCCATACGTCGCCAGATAATGCTGCACGACTTCCCGGAACAGGGCTTCCTTCGAGCCGAACGCGGCATAGAAACTGGCAGGCGAAATATTGCCCATGCTGGCCTTGAGCTGGGTCAGGGAGGTTGGTTCGTAGCCCTGCGCCCAGAAGAGCGCCGTGGCGGCTTCAATCGCCCTGTCGCGGTCAAATTCACGGGGACGCCCGGTCCGCGCCATGTTATCGCTCCTGTGGAAAGACTTCCATATTAATTGATCCAGAAATTATTGCCAAGACTACTGTCTCCCTATATGCGTATCGTCCGGTCCATAATATGGGTGGTCCATGACCCCGACCATCCCGATACCCACGCAAAAAAACCGATGAGCGACTGCCGGTCTGCTCGCGCTGGCCATAACAGGCTTCATCTGCGTCATGACCGAAACCCTGCCGGCGGGTCTGTTAACTGAAATTGGCGCTGATCTCCAGATCAGGCCGAACCTTTTCTATCAGAAGGAAAATGCCTGCCTTCCAACGGACCTCGGCGACAGGGATCCCCTTTCTGCCTGTTTCAAAACAAACGTGACCTGTGCCGCAGTGAACTTCGACGCCTTCATGAAACTCTCCCCCTCCCCGATACGGGGCCATAAGTGGAAAATTTCAACTCAAAATGACCGTGTTTCAGGAAGTGAGGCACGACAACACCAATCAACGGCGCTTCAATCCCTCGGCCTGTAGCACATATTGTGCAATGCACAATTTATGAAAATCCTACTGTTACATTTCGTGTATATTTTAGCTTCGATGTCTGTTTTTATTGCAGATACCGCTACAAAAACTGGAACAGTTACAGGATAGGAGTTCTTTTATAACATTTTCTTTATGGCCTGACCTTCCCGTCAGCCACAGGCGTTAGGCCGTGTGTCAAACCATGGGAGTATTTATGGGATGAGCGCGGCATTTGCCATCTCTCTTGCGCTAACGGCAATTCTGGCCGTTATTGTTCTGATCGCCCGGTTCCGTCTGAACCCCTTCATTGTTCTTTTCATCGTATCCATCGCCCTTGCCCTTTTTGCAGGCATGCCGGCAGATCATGTCGTTGCGTCCTTTGAAAATGGCGCGGGCCATGTGCTGGGCCATGTTGGCACCGTCATCGCGCTTGGCACCATGCTGGGCAAGATGCTGGCGGAATCTGGCGGGGCAGACCGTATTGCACTGACCATATCCGGGTTTGCAGGGCGCGAACGCGTGGACTGGGCCATGATGGTGATTGGCCTGCTGATCGGCCTGCCGGTGTTTTTTGAGGTAGGCTTCGTACTGCTCATTCCACTGGTGTTCGTGCTGGCTGACCGCACCAATATGCCCCTGCTGCGGGTGGCGTTACCTATGGGGGCGGCGCTGTCGGTCACGCATGCGCTTATTCCGCCGCATCCGGCGGCGTTGCTGGCCCTTAGCGCGTATCACGCCAATATCGGTTATACGATCATGCTGGGTATCGTGATCGGCACGCCCATCGCGGTGATTGCCGGGCCGGTCTTTGGCCGCTTTGCCTCCGCCCGCGTGCCGCTGACCGGGATAAACCCGCTGGCGGAACAGTTCGTAAAACACGAACCGGCAGCCAATATGCCGAGCTTTTTCCTGACGGTGTTTACCATCCTTTCGCCTGTTGTCCTGATGCTGATCGGATCGCTGGCCGACCGGATCACGACGGTACACGGCACGGCCAATACCGTGCTGCATTTCGTGGGCAATACGGACATAGCGCTTGCGCTGGCAACACTGCTGTCCTTTTACGTGCTGGGGGTGGCGCAGGGATTTTCCGCCGCCACCATCCTGCGCTTCACTAACGAATGCCTTGGTCCCACGGCGCTCATCATGCTGCTGATCGGCGCAGGTGGCGGCTTTGGCCGTGTGCTGATCGACAGCGGGGTATCGCGCGCCATTACCGATGCAGCCCTTGGCGCCCATATGCCACTGCTGGTGCTGGCGTGGGTTCTGGCGGCCATCGTGCGTGTGGCGTGCGGGTCGTCCACCGTGGCGATGGCGACGGCGTCCGGTATTGTCGCCCCCATTCTGGAACACAGCACCGGGGTTTCACCCGAACTCATGGTGCTGGTGACCGGGGCGGGATCGGTTGCCTTCGGCCCGATGAATGATGCCGGTTTCTGGCAGATCAAGGAATATCTGGGCCTGACCGTACCGCAGACCATCAAGACATGGTCAGTCCTGGAAACGCTGATTGCCGTATGTGGACTGGTCTTCTGCCTTATTGCGTCGATTTTCATACATTAATGGGGCGCATCCTCATGTTTCCTGCTACCGCAATTCCAGTGCGTGCCCGTTCGGCGCGCCTGCTGGCCGGTCACGTGCGTCACGTTGCGCGCACGGCCCTGTATACGCTGCCACTTGCGCTGGGCTGCATGTTGTATGGTACCCCACCCGCCGGGGCACAGGTCATGGACCGCGATATCGGTTCGGCCCCCAGCCTGCTGGTGTCACGCCCACTGCCCAGCCATGCCACGCGCAAGACTACCGTACCGCCGTTTTCCGAACCGGAAGCGGTGGCGCCTAACCCCGTGTCAAAATGGCTGCGCCGTCGGGGAATCAACTTTCTCGTGGACAACACCAACGAATTCGCGGGCGCCATAACCCCGCCCACACGCGGCAGTACGCCGGGGTTCAGCAATTATAAACAGGGCGCAAGCAATGCCGGGCAATACGCCATGCAGCTTGACATGGACTGGGACAAACTGGCGGGCTGGCACGGGTTCGCCACCCATATGGTAACCGTTGGCCGTTATGGTACGACGGCCAACCGCATGTTTGGCGACTGGCTGAACCATGCGTCCGAAGATTATGGCGGTGGCGGTAACGTGGTGGTCCACCTTGTCTATGCCTATGGGGAGGAAACGCTTCTGGGCGGGCGACTGGCGATTGCAGCGGGCCGCATGGCCGAAATATCGGATTTTGCGGCCAGTCCCCTGTTCTGCAACTTCCAGAACGGCAGTATCTGTGGTCGCCCCAAGGGCATTACCGACACCAATTTCGCCGCCGGCTACCCCGCATCCACATGGGGATTCCGCGTGCGCGGCCGTCCCGCGCGGTCCGTCTATGTGCAGACCGGGCTGTACCCGATTGAAAACGGGATTTATCAGGTGTTCCAGCACCGGACGGGATTCAAGTTCAACGGCGCGAACATCATCGGTTATGCCGCGCCGATAGAAACCGCATGGGAACCTGTTTTCCGTCACGGCACGCTGCCGGGGCATTATAAATTCGGTGCACAACTGTTCAGCACGCCGCAGAGTGACAATTACCTTGATGTAAATGACGCGCCTTACGGACTGACGGGCCGCAAGCAGAAGCAGCATGGCGCGTCATGGTCCACATGGGTAATGTTTGACCAGCGCCTGCTGCATTACCATGACAAGGATTCCGGCCTGACCGCGCTGTCCGGCGTGATCTATAACGATCCGCGCACGTCACTGCGCAAATACCTTGTTTACGCGGCGCTGCTCAATCGCGGTGCCTTCCGCGCACGTCCGTATGACACGATGGGCTTTGCCCTGACCTATACACGGATTGCCGATGGCGTGACGCTGGCGGAACAGGACATGATTGATAGCGGCAAAAGAAGCAGCCTGCCCAACCATGCAACCGGCGTGCAGCGCGACACCGTCGTCATGGAAGCGAACTATGCCATACATGTCATGCCGGGTGTTATCTTCACCCCGTTGTTCGAATACTATATTCACCCCAACGCCCAGTCCAACCTGCGCGACGCTGCATTGCTCGGTTTTAAAAGTCATATCCAGTTGATGTAAATAATAATATCTATTTTATTTCGGAAGTCTGGTGCGGGTGTCATCCATGTGGTGGGAAGTAGCGACCACCACCTGAAGCGGAAACGGATCTGGGTTTCAGCGCATGACCATACAGAACCGTATATGAAAAAAATATTGAAATAACAGTCCCCATACCGCCAATGAACGATGGAAACACGCTGTTCACACCGGGTAGAAATATAATACTGATAAAATTAGACGGGTATTTTTATATGCGGGATTCTCTGGCCTGATGTGTTTCCCGGCAATAGAATCCTTCATATATCTTTCTCATATGATTCCGATAAATAATTATGATTGAATTTCCTGAAATCCGTACACCCCATCATCTGACTGCATGACCGCCGACGCCCGAAGTGGGATTTGCCCCGTTTCCATTCGCAGGCTTGCTTTTCATCATCAATCCTGTACCGTTCGGTACACACAAAACCATTTGGTACGGAGTCGCCCATGCCTACACCGCCCCTTCCTCCCTTCACCGCTGAAACTGCTGCCAAAAAGGTCCGGGCAGCCGAGAACGCCTGGAACAGCCAGGACCCTGCCCGCGTGGCGCTGGCCTATACGCCAGACAGTAACTGGCGGAACCGTACCGAGTTCTTACAGGGACGTGACGCAATCACCGCTTTTCTTACCCGCAAATGGTCGCGGGAACATGAATACCGTCTGGTCAAGGAATTATGGGGATTCAGGGTTAACCGGATGGCGGTCCGCTTTGCGTATGAATGGCATGATGATGCGGGGCAGTGGTTCCGCTCCTACGGGAACGAGTTGTGGGAGTTCGATGATGATGGCCTGATGCGCCGCCGGGTGGCGTCAATCAATGACCTTCCCATTGCCGAAACGGACCGCAAACTGCTCTGGTCTGGCACGCAGCGCCCGCTTGATTACCCCTCACTAAGCGAACTGGGGCTGTAACCATGGCCCGTCTGGTCAGTGAAAAGGCCGACATCATTCCCCAACTGGGGGAAGTGTTCCGTGAACATGGGTATGAAGGGGCAAGCCTTGCCCTGATTTCGCGTGCAACCGGTCTGGGGAAAGGAAGCCTGTATCATTTCTTTCCCGGCGGAAAGGAGGAGATGGCGGCGACCGTTCTGGCGGAGATTGATGGCTGGTTTGAACGGCATATCTTCGCCCCGCTGCGGGCGACCGATCAGCCCCGCGATGTGATCGAGGGCATGTTTGGCGCGGTCAGTGACTATTTCCGCTCGGGCCGGCGGATCTGTCTGGTTGGTCTGCTGGGACTGGGTGACAGCCGTGACCGCTTCGCGGTCGTGATCGAAGGCTATTTCGCCCGCTGGATCACAGCACTTGAAACCGCGCTGGTCCGGCTGGGACACGCCGCACCCAGGGCACGCGAACAGGCGGAAGAGGTGGTGGCGGGGATTCAGGGGGCCATCGTACTGGCGCGGGCGCTCGGGTCCCCCGACACTTTCAGCCGTACCCTCGCCCGACTGAAGGCGCGCATGCTGGCCGGATGATACACTGCGCCATGTCGCGGCAATTCAGGGATGGATCAGCAGTCGCAGCACCCCCGCCACCACGGCCAGCGCGCTGACACCCCCCACCCACAGGGCGACAAACCACAGTAACCGGGTTCCCAGCGACCCAAGGGGGCGATGCCTGAACGCCCCCTTCAATGGTAAGTCTCGCCATGCACGCTCACCGGCCCGCGGAATACATGATAGGCATAGGCCGTGTAGGTCAGGATCAGCGGCAGCAGCACCAGCGCACCCACCAGCAGGAAAGCCTGACTGGTCGGCGGTGCCGATGCATCCCAGATCGTCATGCCGGGTGGGACGATGTAGGGCCATATATTGATGCCCAGCCCCGTAAAGGACAGGAAAAACCACCCAAGGGCACACAGGAACGGAATGCGGCGTGATGTCCTGCCACGCAGGGCACGGAACATCGTAATGGCCAGCGCCACAACCGCTACGGGAACCGGGGCGACAAACAGGATGCGCGGCCAGTCCGTCCAGTGCTGCATGTAAGTCGCGTGCAGCGCCGGGGTCCACAGGGACACAACGCCGATCATCAGCAGCATGAGGACGGACAGGATACCCGCCCATTTACGCATGGTGGTCTGCAGGTCGCTTTCCGTACGCCAGACAAGCCAGGTCGCCCCCAGCAATGTATAACCGCAGGCAACCGCCACGCCGCAGAACAGGGGAAAAGGGGCAAGCCAGTCAAGGCTTCCGCCGACAAAGGCATTGTTCTCGACCCTGATCCCCCCGACAAGTGTGCCCAGAATCACGCCCTGCATGATTGCGGCGATCAGTGACCCCACGAAAAACCCCGTATCCCACAGGTCCCGGTTGCGCTCCGTATGCATTCTGGAACGGAATTCAAACGCGACACCCCGGATGATAAGTGCGAACAGCATGACCAGAACCGGCAGATAGAGCGCAGGCAGGATGGTGGCATAGGCATTGGGAAAAACGCCATACAGGGCCGCCCCGCCGAATATCATCCACGTCTCGTTCCCGTCCCATACCGGGGCAACCGTCTGGACCATGAGGTTGCGATGTGTCCTGTCGGGTTCGGCAAGGAACAGGATGCCAAGCCCGAGGTCGAAACCGTCCAGCACCACGTAAATGAAGATCGCCATGGCCGCCAGAACGGCCCACACGATGGGCAGCCAGTACGTCGCACCGGTCGGGTCCATGGTCATTCTCCTTCACGGTTGGGACGGGATGGCGGAATCGTATCGGAAATGGGGGCCGCCATCGCGGCCGCGCGCTGGGGCTGATGACGGTCCGGGGCAGCTTCATTGACATGGGGTTCTTTCATGAAACCCCGCAGCAGGATGCTGATGCCGGATGCAAAGACAATGAAATAGACGATGACAAAACTGACCAGCGTGCCCGCCACCGCACCACCCGGAACGGGGGAAACACTGTCCGCCGTCCGCAGCAGGCCATAGACTGTGAAGGGCTGTCGCCCCACCTCGGTCGTGACCCAGCCGCACAGCAGGGCGATAAACCCGGCGGGCGCCATGATCAGGGCCGCACGCTGGAGCAGGACATCCGACCACAACCGCCCCCGCCAGCGCAGCCAGACGGAATAGAAACCAAGGGCCGCCATGAGCATGCCCAGCAGGACCATGATGCGGAAACTGAAAAACACCACATAGGACGGCGCGCGCTGGTCGCGGGGGAAGTCCTTCATCCCCGGCACCTTGCCCGAAAGGCTGTGGGTCAGGATCAGTGAACCGGCATAGGGAATGGCGATGCGGTAGCGCGTGACCTCATTCTGCATGTCCGGAATACCGAACAGCAGCTCCGGCGCGTAGCTTTCGGACTCCCAGTCCCCTTCCATCGCGGCAATCTTGGCAGGCTGGTATTTCAGCGTATTCAGCCCCTGCGTATCGCCCGCAAGGATCTGTATGGGGGCGACGATCGCAGCCATCCACATGGCCATGGAAAACATGATCCTGACTGCTTCCGTTGGCTGCTGCCCCGCCCTGCGCGCGCGCAGCAGGTGCCACGCGCCCACACCCCCCACCAGCAGCGCGACGGACAGGAAGGCCGCCAGCGCCATATGAACCAGCCGGAAGGGGAAAGATGGATTGAAGATGATCGCCCACCAGTCATGCGGGATAAAACGCCCTGTCCCCGCTTCCATCGTATAGCCCTGCGGGGTCTGCATCCACGAGTTGGAGGCGAGTATCCAGCTCATGGAAATCAGGGTGCCAAGCGACACCACGCAGGTAGCGAAGAAATGCAGTTTGGGGCCGACCCGGTTCATGCCGAACAGCATGATCCCCAGAAAACCGGCCTCCAGAAAGAAGGCGGTCATGACTTCATAGCCCAGCAGGGGACCAAGAATGGGGCCGACCTTCTGTGAAAACCGCGCCCAGTTCGTGCCGAATTCGTAAGACATGACCAGGCCGGACACCACACCCATGCCAAAGACGATGGAAAAGGTGTGCAGCCAGTAGCGGAACAGGTCCAGATAGACCTGCCTGCCGGTTTTCAGCCACAGCCCTTCCAGCACCGCCAGAAAGGCGGCGAGGCCGATGGAAAAGGCCGGAAAGACGATATGAAATCCGACAGTAAATGCGAACTGCAGTCGCGCCAGAAAAAGGGAATCCAGTCCGGCCACGGAAAATCTCCATTCTGCTGGGAACGGGCCTGCTTTCCGCCCGCAGGCGCAGATAACGCATGCAGCCGCAAACATGGGGCCAGAAGAAAAGGCCGCTTTCCCTGCAACGGGTTCCGTTACGCATAGTTGCGTTTTTTCAGGGGCAGCATGTCGGTCGACGTACGCCATCTGACTGTTTACGCAGCCCGCCCGCCCCCATGCGTTCAACAAGACGTGGCTGGCGTGCATGCTGCATTTATGACAGCGTTTTTTCTGTCGCCCCATCACAGCCGACAGGATCAGCCCTTCACCGGGATGTTCCCGATTCCGGTTTCCGGCAGGCTCATGACCGAAATACCCTTACCGGAACCCGGCTGGACATGATCGCAGGGCCGTCCTTCTTTCGGGGTGGAAAGACCGGCTCCGGTGTGAAGGCTGACAGACGGGAGAACATCAACCGGGATGCGGCAACCGGCGCAATGCCGGTGTCATGCCACAGTATTGCGACCGACCTGCGCAACCGCGCGCGCCACGCGCCGTTATGGCGCGCAATACCTGACCACCCCGGATTATCAGAAGGACCACGTTCAATGGCTTATGCGACGATCAATCCGTTTACGAATGAACAGATCAGGATCTATCCCAATTCCACGGATGCCGAAGTCGATACGGCGCTGGATCAGGCCCACGCGGCATTCCTGTCATGGCGCGGGACATCCTTTGCCCAGCGCGCGCAGGTCATGCAGAAGGTCGCCGACATCCTGCGCCGCGATATCGAAAAATATGCCGAAATCCTGACGCGGGAAATGGGAAAGCTCCTTTCGGAAGCCAGGGCCGAAACCGAGCTTTCCGCCGCGATTTTCGAATATTACGCCAAAAATGCCGAAAGCCTGCTGCAACCGCAGGACCTGCCGGTCGCCAGCCGCGATGAAGGCCGCGCCAAGATCGTATTCCAGCCGCTGGGCATCCTGCTGGCGGTTGAGCCATGGAATTTCCCCTATTATCAGGTCGCCCGCATTATCGCGCCGCAGCTTTCGGCGGGTAATACGGTGGTGCTGAAACATGCGTCCAACGTGCCGCAATCCGCCGCCGCCATGGACCAGTTGATGATCGAGGCCGGACTGCCCAAGGGCGGGTTCCGCAACCTGTACCCCACGCATGATCAGGTGGCCCGCATCGTGGCCGACCACCGCGTGCGCGGCGTGGCGCTGACGGGGTCCGAGGGGGCAGGTGCGAAGATCGCCGCCGCCGCCGGTTCGGCGCTGAAGAAATCCACCATGGAACTGGGCGGGTCCGATGCCTTCATCGTCCTTGAGGATGCGGACCTTGAGAAAACCATCAAATGGGCCGTATTCGGGCGGCACTGGAATGCCGGTCAGGTCTGCGTATCCGCCAAGCGGCTTATCGTTGTCGATCAGGTCTATGACCGGTTCGTGCAGGGATATCGGGATGGCGTTGCGAAACTGAAGATGGGCGATCCCATGGACCCGGCGACAACACTGGCCCCGTTATCATCGCAGGGCGCGGTGGACAACCTGAAAAAACAGGTGGAAGGCGCCATTGCAGGCGGTGCGAAAGCGGAAGAAATCCCGCTGCCCATGCCCAATACCGGCGCATTCTTCCGCCCCGTGATCCTGTCCGACATCGCGGAAGACAACCCCGCGCGACGGGAGGAGTTTTTCGGCCCGGTCACATTGCTGTTCCGCGCGAAGAATGAAGAAGACGCGATCAACATCGCCAATGATTCACCCTACGGTCTGGGCGGTTCCGTCTTTACGAAAGACGAGGCGCGGGGCGAAGCCGTGGCGGCGAAGATTGAAACCGGCATGGTGTACGTCAACCATCCTACCATGGTAAAGGCCGACCTGCCCTTCGGCGGCGTGCTGCGTTCGGGTTACGGGCGCGAACTGATCGGCCTTGGCATCAAGGAATTCGTCAATGCCAAGCTGATTGACGTGGTGGATATCGACGCGCCGTTCTGAGATACCGTGGCACCTCCTTCCATGACCACAGGAAAATAAGTCCGAATTACGGATAGAAAATTCTGCTTCGGAATGACCGAACGCATGGCGTCTGCCGAAAGGCAGACGCTTTTTTTATGGGCTGACCGCAGCAGGCATATTTCACGATGATCGGGGGATAATGTTCCCTCGCCGCTGGCGATCAGGCCCATTCCCCCCACCCCGATCGCATGCCCGTCTTCCGTTACAGGGGAACGGACCCGCAGGCGTGTACCCTCTATCCCACCCTTGTCCATCAGGGGACATATTCACGATCAGGGCGTGTATTTTCATCCCGAAGGTCGAAACCGGGTTCATAGGCCCGCGCGCCCTTCACCGCCCGGCCTGTCCACGTTTCGATGCCGCCACAACAAACAACATAAAGTTCCGTGGATAGAAGGACGGCATTCCGGCTTATTCCACGCAGGGATATGAACGTACCAACCCGTTAATATATATAGATATTATGCTCGGTTTTGGACGATTTCCGCCCTTGATCCGCTTTAAACGAGCCCGTTCGTGCTATGTGACATATCTGCATCGTACCGTGCATATCGATATTTAACATGTAGTAACGTTGTTTAAACAAAGTTCCACGCTTGACACGGTCCTTTGTCGGGAATTAACTCGCCATCAGATGTGGTTTTTATCGGTTTAACTATCTGCTTCGTGTTTTTATGCGCGATCGTAGGCGAGGAATTAAAAAAATGGGCGTGCAACTTGGACGTCGTTATCTTCTTACGTTCAGCACCGTGATTTCAGTCGTGGCCTGCCCGTCCCTGGCCGCGGCAGCCACCTCGCAAGACGATTCCGTACTCGCGCTCCGCCGCGAAATGCTGGAAATGCGCCGCCAGATGTCGGCTGAAATCCAGCAGCTCCGCGCGCGTGTCGTCCGTGACGAAGGGCCGGGCGCCCTGCGCCCCGCAACGCTGGCGAAACGTCAGACACAGGTGGCCCGCGCGGCCGCGCAACCCGCGCCATGGTCGGGACCGCTGCCGGTCATCGGCGATGTCGAAGGGGGAGACCGCCCGCCCAGACCCCGAACTGATGCGGAGACACGCACCGCCCTGTCCGAAGGGCCGATCCCGTCATGGGCTGAATTCAAGGCGGCCACGACGCGCGATGAAAACGTGCATATCGGCGGCATGAGCATCGGCTTCCCGTCGGGACGACCGACCATCGCATCCGATGACAAGGCCTATGCCTTTTCCGTGGGGCTGCTGGCGCAGGAAGATATCGGCGGGTTCATGGGGGCTGGTCCCCGTGGAAGCGAGGGTAAGGGCAATTTCAGCAACCTGACCGAAAACGCCCGCCGCCTGCGCCTGTATTTTGCGTGGCGGTACAAGGACTGGGTCGTAAACCTGACGCCGGATTTCGGTTCAAGTTCGGTCGATGGCTCCGTTTCACTGTTTGAAGCCAACCTGAACTATACCGGCATCAAGCATACGACGCTGACAGTAGGGTATTTCCAGCCCCGATCGGAAGAAGAAAGCGCTGAACGTTCGGGCGCGTTCGAGTTCCTGGAGCGCCCGACCATTGTGGATCTGGTGCGCAACCTTGCCGGTGGTGTCGCGCGCTTCAGCGTCGGTGGTGAACATTACGAGGATCGCTGGCTGGTCGCCGCCTATTTCACGGGCCAGAAATTCGGTGATCGCAACAAGGACACAACAATCGTCGACAGCCAGACCGGCGGTGTCTTCCGTATTGCGGGACGGCCGTATGTCAGCAAGGACGTGGATGTCTATCTCGGCGCGGGTGCCACCAGCGCATTCAAGGTCAACCAGAACAGCAAGGGCCGCACCTATACCTTCAGCGACAATGTGGAAGTCCCGCTGGGAGAGACAAGCCTGCTGACATCGGGGGCGTTAAGCGACGTGGCCCAGATCTGGGCGGCGGGGCCGGAACTGGCGCTACGCTGGCGGCGGTTCCTGCTGAAGGGGCAGTATTACCATGTCGGCGTGCAGCGCGGGCATGAAACCAATGCCGAACAGCTCCCCTCCCTCGGCTTTGATGGGTGGTATGTCGCCGCCAACTATACCCTGCTGGGCAAGGGACGCGCGTTTAACGCCAAGACCGCAGCGTTTACCACGCCGGGCGTGGTGGAGGATTTCGACCCGTTCCGCAACCACTGGGGCGCGCTTGAAATCTCCGGGCGGTGGAGCGTGACCGATCTGGATGGCGTGGCCAGTCAGGGTGGCGCAGGCATCAACGGTGACCAGCAGACCGTGTGGGAAGCCGGGCTGAACTGGTACCCGACCCGGCATGTGAAGTTCATGGTGGATTACGACCACTTCATCGTCAGCCGTTCCAAGGGTGTTTCGGGCGGATACAACGTGCTGGGCCGTGATGGCAACGCACTGGTGGGCCGTGTTCAGGCATCCTTCTGACCCCTTGCGCAGTTACTGCGTGAATACTTGCGAAACCCGGTCACTACCAACAATAACAGGGAGATATTCCAATGGTTACCAAAACGCGCCTGACACGCCGTGGCCTGTTGCAGGCAACCCTTGCGGGTGGGACGGCACTGGCGCTGCGCCCGACGCGGGCATGGGCTGCGACCGGCCTGCTCAATGTATCCTATGACCCGACACGCGAACTCTATCAGGACATTGACCGCAGCTTCTCGCGCTTCTGGGCGGAAGGGCATGGTGGCGCCCCGGTCCAGATCCGCACGTCGCATGGTGGATCGGGCGCGCAGGCCCGTTCCGTGCTGGAAGGTGCGCCCGCCGATATCGTGACCCTTGGCCTGGCCTACGATATCGATATCCTTGCGCAGAATGGCCTGCTGGCCACCAACTGGCAGACACGCCTGCCCCATAATTCAACACCGTTCACCAGCACCATCGTTTTCCTTGTGCGCAAGGGAAACCCCAAAAACATCCATGACTGGCCCGACCTGATCCGCGATGGCGTGCAGGTCATCACCCCCAACCCCAAGACATCGGGCGGCGCGCGGTGGAACTATCTGGCGGCATGGGGCTGGGCGCTGAACCAGCCCGGCGGTTCGGCGGACAGTGCGCGTGCTTACCTCAAGAAGCTGTTTACGCATGTGCCGGTTCTGGATACCGGGGCGCGCGGCGCGACCAACAGCTTCGTCCAGCGCGGTCTGGGTGACGTGCTGCTGGCATGGGAGGACGAAGCCCTGCTTGCCACGCGCGAAATCGGGCCGGACCAGTTCGATATCGTGGTGCCGCCCGTCACCATCCTTGCCGAACCCCCCGTCGCGGTGGTGGACCGCAATGCGCAGGCGCATGGCACGACGGAAATCGCACAGGCCTATGTGCAATACCTGTTCAGCGACGCGGGGCAGAAAATCGGCGCGAAACATTATTTCCGCCCCGTCACCCCGGCCATACTGGCTGAAAACCGCGACAGGTTTCCCGCCGTGCATACATTCGACATCGCAAGCCTGGGCGGGTGGACGAAGGTGCAGAAGGAACACTTCGCTGATGGCGGCATCTTTGACAGCATCTATACAAAATGACCGGCGCGCGCGCATTCCCACTATGGCTTCCGCGTCGGCAGCATGATGCGCTGCCGGGGTTCGGGCCGGGACTTGCCCTGACCCTGTTCTGGCTGGGCACGATGGTTGTCCTGCCCCTTGCCGCCCTGATCGTGCGGCCATGGGGTGAAGGACTGCATAGCGGCATGGAAGCCTTCGGGCATGCCGCGCATGACGGGCGCATGCTGTCCGCGCTGGGCACAAGTTTCGGCTCGGCCCTGATGGGGGCGCTGGCCGATCTGGTGCCCGGCCTGCTGATCGCATGGGCGCTGGTGCGCAGCGACATTCCGGGGCGGGGGCTGATCGATATGGTGATCGAACTGCCCTTCGCCCTGCCAACCGCCGTGGTCGGCATCACGCTGGCGACGCTGTATGGCCCGAACGGGTGGATCGGCGGCCCGCTGGCGCATCTGGGGGTGCATGTCGCCTTTACGCAGTCGGGCATCGTTCTGGCCCTTATGTTCGTGGGCCTGCCCTTTGTTGTCCGCACGGTTGCCCCGGTCCTGCGCAACCTGCCACGCGATGTGGAGGAAGCAGCCGAAATACTGGGGGCCAGCCGCGTGCAGATCGTGACGCGCGTGGTCCTGCCCGCGCTCTATCCCGCACTGGTCACGGCCTTCGGCATGGCGTTCGCACGCGGGATCGGGGAATACGGGTCGGTCATCTTCATCGCGGGGAATCAGCCGTTCCATACCGAAATCGCACCATTGCTGATTGTCATCCGCCTTCAGGAATATGACACGCAGGGCGCCACGCTGATCGGGCTTGTACTGGTGGCGATATCGCTTGTTTCACTGGCCGCGATCCGCCTGCTGCAACGCCACCTGTCCCATGGCGCGGGCTGAAAAGGAAAATCCGATGGCGCGCTTCATATTCGCATCCGCCGTGTACCTGCTGATCGGGCTGATCGTGATCCTGCCGGTGGTACTGGTGTTTGTGATGGCGTTTTCCCACGGCCTGGCCACCGCGCTGGCGACATTTGCCGATCCTGATGCGCTGTCGGCCATACGGCTTACGGTCATCATGACGGTGCTGACGGTCGCCATCAACACCGTGTTTGGCGTCATGGCGGCGTGGACCCTGTCACGCTTCCGCTTTCCCGGCCGGGGGGCGCTGATCGTGCTGATTGAACTGCCGCTCAGTGTATCACCCGTTGTGGGGGGGCTTGTCTGGCTGCTGGTGTTCGGCACGCAGGGGTGGTGGGGGGCGGCGCTGGAACGCTGGGGCTATCCCGTCATGTTCGCCCCACCCGGTATCCTGCTGGCTACGGTATTCGTCACCTTCCCGTATGTTACGCGCACCCTCATGCCCGTGATGATCCATAACGGACGCGAGGGCGAGGACGCGGCCGTGCTGCTGGGGGCGGGCTTATGGCAGATCCTGTGGCATGTCACCCTGCCCGGCGCGCGCCTTGCGCTGCTGTCGGGCGTGCTGCTGACAACAGCGCGGGCAATGGGCGAATTCGGCGCGGTTTCAGTGGTGTCGGGCCATATTCCCGGCCTGACGGAAACCATCCCGCTGCATATCGAAACCCTGTATAACGGTTACCAGACGGTGGCCGCCTTCACCATGGCGGGACTGCTGGCGATCATGGCCATGCTAGTCGTCACCGCCCGCACCCTGATCGAACGCCGCGCAGGCGCAAGGGGACTCATCGCATGAGCGTACATCTCGATCACATCATCCGTGTCAGCCCGCAGAACGGGCGGCCAATCGTCAACGACGTTTCCCTTACGGTGGAAGATGGCAGCTTTACCGCGCTGGTCGGGCCATCGGGGGCGGGCAAGACATCGCTGCTGCGCGTGATTGCGGGGCTGGACGGCCATCAGGGCGGCACGGTTTCCATTGATGGCGCGCGCGTGGACAACGTGAACGCACGCGACCGCAATATCGGCTTTGTCTTTCAGCATTATGCCCTGTTCGCGCATATGACCGTGGCGGCCAATATCGGTTTCGGGCTGAGCATACGCCCGCGCCGCAGCAGGCCCGGCAGGGCTGAAATCGAACGCCGGGTTGCGGAACTGCTGGAGCTTATGCAGCTATCGGGCATGGGATCGCGCTATCCGCATGAACTGTCCGGCGGGCAACGCCAGCGGGTGGCGCTTGCCCGCGCGCTGGCAACTGAACCGCGTGTCCTGCTGCTCGATGAGCCTTTTGGCGCGCTGGACCCGGTTGTGCGCAGGCAGATACGCGGCTGGCTGCGCGACCTGCATGAACGGCTGGGGCTTACGACCATCCTTGTCACGCATGACCGGCAGGAAGCCACCGAACTGGCGGACACCATCGCCCTGATGCGCCACGGCCGCGTGGTGCAGACCGGCACCGCCCAGCAGCTTGAAGACACGCCCGCCGATCCGTTCGTGATGGAGTTCACGGGCGATGTCATCCGCATACCGGGCCGGATCGACAGGGGACTGTTCGTAGCCGACATGCCCGATATCCGCGCATTTGCCGCCAATGCGGCGGATGGGCGCGGCGAAGTCCTGATCCGCCCCGCGGATATCCGCCTGCTGCCCGATGCGGGCAGCGCCATGGCATGGCTGCGCCAGACGCGCGGCATGATCGGGACATATGATTTCACCACCGGCACGCAGACGCTGCGTTTTGAAACCGTGATACCCGCCGGCGCGGCGCCGATCATCGTCAACTGCGCGCTGGATATATCGGCAGGCCGCATCGCGCAGGGTGATGGGTGGATCGAACGGCAGGAAACCGGCGTGGCGCAGCCTGCAACGCCCCAGTCCACCGGACCGTAAGAATGGCCATCGCGCGGACTGAAAACACCCATTCCATAATGAAAGGAGACCCGGATGAACCGGACAGCCACAACCAGTAGCGCATCACGCCGCAAGACCCGCACGGGCACGCATGACCTTTTCCTTGCACGGTGGTCGCCGCGCGCGTTCGAGCCGGTGGAAATCGAACGCGATACGCTCCTTTCCTTTCTGGAAGCGGGGCGCTGGGCGCCATCCGCCTATAATTTCCAGCCCTGGCGTTTCATCCATGCCCGCCGCGATACGCCGCAATGGGAAACGTTCGGGCAGTGGCTGCTGCCATTCAACCGGGCATGGGCGCAGAATGCGTCTGCCCTTGTCTATGTCGTCTCCCGCACGACCATCGTGCCACCGGGCAAGACGGAAGCCGTGCCATCCCCCTCCCATGCTTTCGATGCGGGTGCGGCGGCCCTGCTGATCCAGCTACAGGCCGCGCATGAAGGATGGGCCAGCCATGTCATGGGCGGGATCAACCGCGACGCCGCGCATGCGGGGCTGGGACTACCTGATGATTATACCGTGGAAGCCGCCATCGCCATCGGGCGGCGCGCGCACCCTGATGGACTGCCCGCCCATCTGGCGGACCGGGAATTCCCATCGGACCGGCTGCCACTTGATGAAATAGCATTTGAAGGACGGTTCCCGGCTGCTTCGGAACCCGTTTGACGGGCACGGGATCACATGCAGCCATGCCGCAGCGGTAAAGATACCCGCTGCGGCGTAATGGTCACTATTCCACCGGAATACGTCAGTCGGCCTTGCTGCCGGTAGGGCCGTCAGGTTTCAGTCATGCGCAAGACGGGCGGCGATACGGTTGCCGATTGTCTGCACCCCGATGACAAGGACGATCAGGACAGCGACGACCAGAAGCATCACCTGCGTATTGAACCGCTGGTATCCGTACCGGATGGCAAGATCGCCCAGTCCCCCTGCCCCCACGGCTCCCGCCATGGCCGACGCGCCAACCAGCGTGATGAGTGTGACCGTCAGTCCGGCGACAAGACCGGGCATGGCTTCAGGCAGCAGCACGTAACGCACGACCATCCAGCGCGTGCCCCCCATGATCTGCACGGCATCGACCAGGTTACGGTCCACTTCCCGCAGGGACACTTCCGCAATCCGGCCGAAATACGGAATGGCGGCGATCGACAGGGGAATGATCGCGGCTTCCGTGCCCAGCGCCGTCCCGGCGATCAGGCGCGTAAGCGGGATCAGCAGCACCAGCAGGATGATGAAGGGAATGGCGCGCAGCATGTCCATCGCCACCCCCAGCACGCGGGCCACCAGTGGCAGCGGATACAGCCCGCCCCGCCGCGTGATGACAAGCAGAAGCGCAAGCGGCAGGCCACCCACAACGGCTGCAAGCCCGGACGCCGCCACCATTTCCAGTGTCTGCAACGTGGCGCGGGCAATCAGTTCAAGAATCAGCCGGGACATAGCCGGTAACCTCCATCGACCGTCCTGACTGTGACAGGAAATCCAGAACCCCCTGTGTCCCGTTGGAAAGGGACAGGATCAGGTCCGCAAACGGCGCGCCGCCCACTTCCACCATGCTGCCCTGCAACAGGGCGATATCCGTGCCGAAACGCTGGCTGGCGGCGGACAGGAACGGCTCCCACGCCGCATCCCCTTCCACCCGCAGCCTTATGATGGTGCGCGCGTCAGGGATTTTTTCACCGGTAAGCCGCGCTTCGATGGCTGGGGGCAGTTGCGGGCGGCTATCGGACAGCAGCGCATGGGTGACGGCGTGGGTGGTGCCCCATATCTGCCGGGTGGGGCCATTTTCGATAATGCGCCCGTGATCCAGCACGATCACCTGCGTTGCGATGCGCCGTATCACGTCCATCTCATGTGTAATCAGGACAATGGTCAGGCCCAGCCTTGCATTGATTTCCCGCAGGAGTTGCAGGATCGACGCCGTGGTTTCGGGGTCCAGCGCGGATGTCGCCTCGTCACACAGCAGCAGGGCGGGATCGTTGGCCAGCGCGCGGGCTATGCCCACGCGCTGTTTCTGGCCACCCGACAGTTGCGACGGCCATTTATCGCCCTGCCCCGCAAGGCCCACGAGATGGAGAAGTTCCTCCACCCGTTCGTGCCGCACATCCTTTTTCACCCCGGCAATTTCCAGTGGCAGGGCGATATTCCCCGCCACCGTGCGGGCATTGAGCAGGTTGAAATGCTGGAACACATAACCGATGCGCCGCCGCGCCTGCACCAGTTGCGCCTGCGTCAGTTCGGTCAGGTTTTCACCCTGCAGCACGATATGGCCCTCATCAGGCCGGTCCAGCGCGCCAAGACAGCGCAGGAGGGAGGACTTCCCCGCCCCCGAACGCCCGATTACACCAAGGATTTCCCCCTTCGGGACCGAAAAGCTGACATCATCCAGCGCCAGATGCGAACCGAACCGGCGGGTAATCCCGACGACCTGCAACAGATCTACGACCATGCCGGTACCACGGCCCCATGGTAGATGGACAGGATCGCCTGCCGGACATCGGGCTGATGCACCGCGTTTACCAGCGTCGCCACCCATGGCGCATGGGCATCGCTTTCATTGACGGCGATGAAATTGACATACGGATTGTTATCAAGGGACTCCTCCCCGATCCGCTGCTTTTCAATATCAATCCCCGCCTTGAACGCCCAGTTTGTGTTGACGATGGCCGCATCCAGATCGGCAAGGGTGCGGCCCACGATCCCGGCATCGAGTTCACGGAAGTTCAGGTCATGCGGGTTTTCCGTCACATCCAGCGCCGTGGGCAGCAGCCCCGCATCGGGTGACAGGCTGACAAGACCCAGATGCTGCAACAGATGCAGGGCGCGGCCTTCATTGCTGGGATCGTTGGGCAGGCCAATCACCGCCCCCTTCGGCAGGTCGGACACGGCATGCCAGCGCGACGAATACAGCCCGATGGGGGAGAAATAGGTATTGCCGGCCGCTACGATCCGGTATCCGCGCGCTTCTATCTGGGCCTGAAGGAAGGGACCATGCTGGAACGCATTGGCGTCTATATCATGTTCGGACAGGGCTTCGTTGGGCGTGTTGTAGTCGGAAAAGGTCACGATCTCCAGCGTCAGGCCGTCTTTTGCAGCGTTTGCGGCGACCTTACGCCAGATGTCCTCATCCTCTCCCGCCATGATCCCTATGCGCAGGCGTCGGGCATCGGCCGCACGGGCCCGCGGGATGGCACAGGCCAGCGCACCGCCCCCCAGAACATGGAGCAGTGTCCGACGATTCATACTTAACACGCGCATCTTCTTCTTTCCGTTGACTGATCCGTAGGGTGATACCCGAACCGCTCAGGCGGGCAAACCTGTTGCCCGCATGCAGGACCATACCTTCATGATGCGCGGTGACCATCCATGGGGGCATGCCCGGCCGGAATGGCGCGGACCAGATCGGCCAGCCACGCCAGCCCCTGCGGCCAGATACCCAGCGGCGCGTCATTGCCGATATGGCCGCGCTGTCCCGCATCCAGCAGGGGCACATGCCATTTTGTGGCAAGATACCGCGCCCGCGCGGATGACAGCCATTCATCATCGCCACTGGCGACGATGCGGGCGGGAAAGGGCAGTGGCTGTTCCGGCAGGGGCAGGAAGCCCTGCATCCCTTCCACCGCCATCGCGCGGGGGGATTCAATATCGGCAGGGGCAACCAGAAACGCCCCGGCAACATTCGTGCGCCCGGCCTGCGCCGCCGCCCAGCGGGCCACCAGAATGGAACCAAGGCTATGGGCGATCAGGATCACCGGTCGCGTGCAGGTGGAAAGCGTATGCTCCAGTCCCCGGACCCAGCTTTCATAACCGGGATGGTCCCAGTCATCCTGCGCCACGCGCCGCGCGTCCAGCAGGTCCTGCCACCGCGACTGCCAGTGCCGCGCCGCCGAATTATGCAGCCCCGGCACGATCACCACATCATACGGGGCCAGCAGGGTACGAAGCTGCCCGATCAGCCGCCCCGTGTCGTGCCCCCCATGCGCCACCGCTGCCGCATCCCACCGGGCATCTGACGGTGGCGGATGTGCGATGAAAGGCCCGTCATGACGGAAAGAAGAAAGTTCCATGGCGCGATCCCTGCCCTAAGCCGCCGCCATGCGGGCGTCATTGCGCATGACGGACACCGTACCGGTGCGGAATACATCAAGCAGCCCGATGATCTCCCCCAGATCCTGTCCGGTCGAAGGCGGATAGGAAACGCGGGATCGGACCGTCCTGTCCGGCGCGATGAAGAACACGGAATGTTCTTCCACCGGCGCATCCCATTCATCGCCGGTGTCGCCCGCATACAGCGCACGGATGGCCTGCGCTTCATCGGGCAGGCAGACGGTGGCCCCGGTATGGAACTGTCCGGCGGCGATGGGGTGGACATGTTCGGAAATGGGCGTGGATGAAAGAAACAGCAGCTTCACCGCCCCGTCAGGCAGACCCGCCAGGGGTGTAACTGTGGGACGGAAATCTTCCGGGTGGGTAACCAGCACGCCCCACGCAGGGCCAAGCCAGTCATGAAAACCGATGCGACCCGCCGTGGTTGTGGCTTCGAAATCCGGCGCTCTCTGACCTGAAAATAACGGCATTCCCTTATTCCCCATATGGCTGGCGTCAGCCGGACCGATGGCGGAAGGGATGGCTTCACGTTCCTTCCGCCTGCCCGATGATAAAACCACACAGAACGTGCGTAGTCAACCAAAGCACTATTAATAATTGTTGATAAAGGGGTATGTTACGTTTTCAATCGTTAATTAGACGGCTTTCTACCCCGGACCAGCAGGGGTGGTGCACCAACCGTTTGACAGACAGCGCCCGGCAATGGAGTATCCGCGCGGGAATAATGCACAAGGACCATGGTCTGACCTGATGGCGCGCGCGATCCATCCTGTGGCACGGTCGGCAACGGCACGCTGGCTTGTCATCGCCATCGCGCTGATTGGCCTGATAGGGCAGATGCTGGTCCAGAACCAGGCCCTGCCCGGTGAAGCGCCACGTCTTACCATCCAGCGGCTGACCGGTATCGACATTGCGCCCGACGCACCAGTGGCTGCATGCGACACGACGCGACAGACCATGTCCCACACCATGGCCCATATGCGCCACGGGGTGCATGATGCAGGCTGCCGCGCAACCCATCATCATCATGACGGCGCCTGCCCGCTCTGTCCGCTGCTGCATGTGGCGGCCATTCTGCAGGCCGTCATCCCGTTCGTGCCAATTGCGTCCATGCGGTGGGTGCAGCCGCTACGGCATTGCGTGCAACCCCGCGCGCCGCCCGGTCGTGCCTGCCGTATCCTGCCGCCATTGCGCGGCCCGCCCATGCCTGCCTGAACCTTCGCGCCGCGCCCGACCGGGGAAACCCCGGCCGGACCGCGTGGCTTGCAGGCCAGCGGGCATGACCCGGTTCCCTACGGATTTTCACGCAGTCAGATGGTGCATTCACACCGGTCCGACAGGGTGCGTGTCAAAACCGGCGGAACCGCGCAATCAGATCCTGCTGGCTTTTCCCGGTCAGTTCAGGACAGAAATCATGTCAGGTCACACGGCATCCCCGCGTCATACGCGCGGGGCGGGCGGGCGTTCGATAACGCTGGCCCTTCTGATGCTTTCCCCACACGCCATTGCGGCATACGCTACACCTGTCGCGCCTTCACCCGATCCGCAGCCCGCGATACGGACCGGAGCAGAGCACCCACAGCACCCTGCCGTCATGGCGGGCAAGGCGGAAACCGTCGTGGTCATAGGACACAAAGGCGCGCCGGACATAAGGCGCTTCGCCCTGCCCCAGACCACGGCAGGCATCGACCGACAGAAGATCGCGGCCACCATAAACATTATCGATACCGAGGATGCGCTGCGCTACATGCCCAGCCTGTTCCTACGCAAACGCAGCAATGGTGACACGCAGGCCACGCTGGAAACACGCACATGGGGCGTCAATTCCAGCGCCCGCAGTCTGGTCTATGTGGACGATGCGCCGATTTCAGCGCTGATTTCCAACAACAATACGAACGGCGCACCGCGCTGGGGCATGGTGGCCCCCGAACAGATCGAACGGGTCGATATGCTCTATGGCCCCTTTGCCGCGCAATATCCGGGCAATTCCATGGGCGGCGTGGTGCTGATCACCACGCGCATGCCGGACCATTTTACCGCGACACTGAAACAGACCGGCAGCGTGCAGACCTATGGCGCCTATAAAACCCATGGGAATTACGGTTCATCCAACAGCGCAGTCACTCTGGGTGACAGGCTTGGCCGCCTGTCATGGCTGTTCAGTGCAAACCGGGAAGAAAGCCTGAGCGAACCGCTATTCTATGTCACCGCGTCCTCCATGCCCACGGGCACGACAGGCGGCATCGCATCGCAAAGCAAGACCGGCTCGACCGCCGATGTAATGGGCGCAGGCGGCCTGCAACACAGCACGATGGATAACCTGACCCTGCGGCTGAACTATGATTTCACGGACTGGCTGCATCTGAACTACATGGTGGGGTTGTGGAATAACCAGACCCGCGCACGTGCCCAAACCTATCTGACCACGCAGGCCGGCACACCCACATTCGGGGGCGTGTCAGGTTTCGCCAATGATACCTACACCTATAATGAAGAACACCTTATGAACACGATCGCGCTGAAAACCAGCACGAAAGGCCATTGGGACGGCGAAGCCATCTTTACGGATTACGACTACCTGCAGGACATGCAGCGCAATCCGGCGGGCGTGACGGGCAATACAGGATTTACGCCCGGTGGCTATATCACGCGCATGGACGGTTCGGGCTGGACCACGGCGGATATCAAGGGCATCTGGCGGCCAACAGGCGCAGGTGGTGCGCATGAACTCAGCTTTGGCGCGCATCGTGACCAGTACGACCTGCGAAACCCGACCTACAATACCGATAACTGGCGCTCCTCCCCCGCCACGGGCAATGGTACGCTTTACGCCAGCGGTCGGGGGCGGACGACGACCTATGCGCTATGGGCGCAGGAAGCATGGAAATTCGCGCCACGGCTGAGCCTGACCATTGGCGGCAGGCTTGAGTTCTGGCGTGCATCCGACGGGTTCAACCTGGCCGGTAAGGTCGCCACCCGCCAGCCACCGGAACATGCGACCAATTTTTCGCCCAAGGCCACGCTGGCATGGCAGATCAACCACAGATGGGATGCCAAAATTTCATTCGGGGAGGCATGGCGCTACCCCACGGTTGCGGAACTGTACCAGATCGTCGCCACCGGCGGCACCTACGCCGTGCCGAACGCCAATCTAAAGCCCGAGCAGGTCTTTTCGGGCGAGGTCATGGTCGAACGCCACACCCGCAATGGCAGCCTGCGCCTGTCGCTGTTTCAGGAAAACACGCGCAACGCCCTTATTTCGCAAAGCACCCTGATCAACAGCATCTACACAACCACGGTCCAGAACGTGACCGCCATACGCAACCGCGGCGTGGAATTCGTGGCCGAACGGCATAATGTGCTGTTTCCGGGGTTCGATCTGTCGAACAGCGTTACCTATGTGGACTCCCGCATCCTGTCCGATCCCGGTTTTGACAGTGCGACCGGCACGGTGGCGACAGGAAAGCATGTGCCCTACGTGCCGGACTGGCGCGATACGTTTCAGGCCACATGGCATGCGACGCCGCGCCTCGATCTGTCGGCGGCACTGCGCTATCAGGGCAGGATGTATTCCACGCTGGATAACACCGACCAGGTCGGGCATGTTTTTGGCGCTTTTGACAAATTTCTGGTGGTGGATGTCCATGCCCACTGGCGGGTGCATGGTCCGCTTACGCTGGATGCGGGCATAGATAACATCAATAACGCCCGTTATTACGAATATCATCCCTTTCCCATGCGCAGCTATGTGGCCGATCTGAAGGCCAGTTTCTGAACCGGAAAAGCCAGCATTATATCGGGCGGGGCACGGGGCAATCCTCCCCGTTATTCAGGTGGTTACGCCATGCGCGGGGTCAGGACAGGCGACGCGCCCCCTTCCGTCCACTGATAGGGCGGGTGACATAAAACTTTAACATTTTTCCGCTATGCCAGACCCCACGATACTACATAGTATGCGCAGTAACTTTTACCTATCCACCTGAATTACATGACGCACGCATGTTTTATGGAATAATAATACCCCGCAAGGCCAAAGGTGATATTTGAAATCCTTCAGTATTAAATTTTCCATAGGTCTTGTGCAGATCTGTGTCGCAGCCGCCTGCATTACGGCGGGTATCTGCTCAATCCGGGGCCTTACCAGCGTCAACAGCCACATAGACCAGATCAACCATAAATCACTGGCCAGTATCCGCGCCATTGGCACGATAGGCGAGCAGCTCCGGGCATTCCGTTCCACCGAAAGCGACCAGCTTGCCGCCACCAGCCCCGAAGCCGTTGCCGGGCTTGAAGCCATGATCGGGCCGATCGCACAGGGCGAAACGGACGCGATCGAAGCCTATGCGCCGCTGGTCAGTTCCCGTCAGGAAGAAACGCTTTTCCATAACCTGCGCACACAATGGCAGAATTACCGCGCAAGCCATGCCGAAACCTTCGCACACCCGAACCCGCCCACCGACAGCAGCACTACGGCAACCACCAATGCGCGGCTTCTGGATGAACAGCAGGCCATGTCCGCCACGCTGTCATCCCTGACAACCATCAATACGGTACGTGCCGGGTCATACGCGCGTGAAGCGGAAAAAACCTACGGCCTTACGCTGCAACGCGTTTACGGGGCGTATCTGGTGCTGTTTCTGGTGCTGGCGGCGTCCGTACTGGTCGTTTATTATAACATCCTGCGCCCGCTGAAGAAAATCAATGCCGCCATCAAGCAGCTTGCGGCGGGTGACACCACGCTTGCCTTCCCCTATGGCGGCAGGGGAGACGAGATCGGCGATATCTCACGCTCGCTGGAAGTCTTCCGCAGTGCCACGATCCGCGCTGAAACCCTGCAGAAAGAAGCCGAACACCAACGCGAACAGGCCGAAGTCAACCGCCGCGCCATTCACGAAAAGGCCGAAGCGGATGCCCGCGCCCGCCTGAAACAGGCGACGGGCGGCATGGCCGATGCGCTCAAACGCATGGTGGGTGGCGATCTTTCCTTCCAGATCGAAACCCCGTTTTCCCCGGAATTCGAGCCGCTTCGCCGCGATTTCAATGAAGCACTGACCCAACTGGCCAATACCTTTTCCGCCATGTCCAGTTCCGTCCACACGGTGGATGACGGCATACAGGAAATGGCGTCAGGGGCCGAACACCTCGCCCGGCGAACGGCGCAGGAAGCGGCGTCGCTGGAACAGACGGCAGCAGCCGTGGCGGGCATTGCCAAAAGTGTCGCGCAGTCGGCGCAGCGTTCGGACACTGCACGCCAGATCGGTATCAAGGCACGCGAAACCGCATCGGATTCCGCACGGATCACCGATGAGACCGCCAGCGCCATGCAGCGTATCGAGGAAGGGTCCGAACGGATCGTCTCCATCCTGGAAATGATCGACAACATCGCATTCCACACCACCATACTGGCCCTGAACGCCAGTGTGGAGGCCGCACGCGCGGGCGAAGTCGGGCGGGGTTTTGCGGTGGTGGCGAGTGAAGTCCGCTCCCTTGCCGAAAAAAGCACGGAAGCCGCCCGCGACATCCGCGCTCTGGTCCTCAGCACCGCATCCGACATTCAGGAAGGTTCCAGCCGCGTCCGCGACAGCAGCGAAGCCCTGCGTGTCATCGTGAAATTCATTGCCGACATGGGCGGGAACCTCGATGCGATCGCCCTTGCATCGCGCGAGCAGTCCGTAAGTCTGGATGAGATCAATACCGCCATCGCATCGCTGGACGGGGCAACGCAGCAGAATGCCGCCGTGGCCGAACAGTTCAGCGCCACATCCCGAAGCATCGTGGATGAAAGCCATAAACTGAATGCGCTGGTCGGGCAGTTCGTGCTGCCTGATCCCGACCGGTCGGAGCCCGATGACATGCTGATGGAGCATGCCATGGAAGATGAAACGCCCGCTGCACAATGGATGGCGGATCTGAAGGCCGGTGCATGGTCATCGCGTGCGGGGAGTGAGCAACGGTTCTGATGACATGGGACATCTTCGCGTTGCAACGGGATTGCCTGAACAGGCAGGGCACGATGGGCGACATAAACGCCGCGCCCCTGTCCCATATCGACCAGCACGCTTCATGCCCAACGGGTTCCATCGTCCCCGCCCCTTTATAGCCTGAACAGTAACAAGGATAGGTTGCGCCATGACCGTCAGCCCTGACACCACACGATCAGCATGGGAAAGAAACCGCCTGCGGGAGGAGGTTCTTGACGATATTGACGAAGAAATCGAACTGGAACTCGACGATGCGCGTCTGGGTTCGGAAAAGGATTCCGATACGCTCGATTTCCGCAAAACCTATTTCCGTGACCTGCTTGCCCTGCAGGGTGAACTGGTCAAGCTGCAGGACTGGATCAAGGATACCGGCCACCGTCTGGTCGTGATCTGTGAAGGCAGGGACGCGGCGGGCAAGGGCGGTGTCATCAAGCGCATAACCCAGCGCCTGAACCCCCGCATCTGTCGCGTCGCCGCCCTGCCCGCCCCCAATGACCGGGAACGGACCCAGTGGTATTTCCAGCGTTATGTCAGCCATCTTCCCGCCGCCGGTGAAATCGTGCTTTTCGACCGGAGCTGGTATAATCGTGCGGGCGTTGAACGGGTCATGAATTTCTGCACGGATGAGGAGTATGAGGAGTTCTTCCGTGCCGTCCCCGAATTTGAACGCATGCTGGTGCGCAGCGGCATCCAGATCATAAAATACTGGTTTTCCATTTCCGATGATGAACAGGAACTGCGTTTCTGTGCCCGTATGGAAGACCCGCTGAAGCAGTGGAAGCTCAGCCCCATGGATCTGGAAAGCAGGCGTCGGTGGGAGTCCTATACCCTCGCCAAGGAAATCATGCTGGAACGGTCCAATATCGACGAAGCCCCCTGGTGGATCGTGCCTGCCGATAACAAGAAGAAAGCCCGCCTCAACTGCATAAGCCACCTTCTGTCTCAGGTTCCCTATCAGGAAATCGAGAAGCCTGAAGTGCGGTTGCCCGAACGGGTATTCAGCCCGGATTACATCCGCCAGCCGGTGCCGGACAGCATGATCGTTCCCGAAAAATATTGAAATAACGGTCCGATTTCAAAAACCATAAGGAAGTTTTTGGTGAAGCTTTTAAAAAAAAGGCGACACCAAAGAACTTTGCCCGTTTTGACGCTTTGGCTGTCAATTACGAGCAATGAGGGCTGCTCATCCCTACCGGCGGCTTTTCTCACCATGCCATAAAGGTCATAGTGGATGTGTCGCCATCGCCCCCGCTTTTGCAGGTCAGCAAAATAACCGTACACCGTTCGCCAAGGCGGGAAGTCCGTGGGCAACCCGCGCCATTTGCAACCATGTGTCACCACATACATGATGGCGTCGACTACCCGGCGCATGTTTGCTTCCCTCGGACGGCCACCTTGCTTTGCCCCTGGGATGTGGCTCCTGATTAACCTCCACTGTTCGTCAGTGAGGTCCGTGCTGTAGCTCATTGGTATGAACACAACCCGGAAGTAGTTTCGATATATTAACAATAATTGTCGAAGCTCAAGTTTCATTTTTATAATATCGTTATAAATCAGTCTGTTAGCTTTTATATAGTATGACGATTTATCATGTGCTATTGTATATGTGCGCTTGGTCGCGCACGAAAAAACGAAGTGCCTCCCCTTGTCGGGTGGCCTGCGAATACAACACCCGGCTTCGGCCAATTGTGGTGGATGGCGACGGCTGTTCATTGCGATGGGAATAAGCAGGGCAGCGTTTACTTCGTTTATCGTTGCGACCAACCACCTGACGCCAGGAGGCGTCAGCGTTTTTTAACGTCCTTGGTCGGACACCAAAAACGAGGTTACAATAGATGCTTCAAAAAGTGGCGGAATCACCGCCATTCGTTGTGCCTATTCAGGAACATAACGTAAACATAAAACCCTTTGGAACTTATCCTCCAACCAGAACACAGCAACAGATACGCAAGGTATTTTTCAATACCCCGTTTGGATATATGCGTTTCCGACGCCCCTTCGTCGAAAGGTTCAAGCAGGAATGTAAAGGCCCTGTAGATTCATATCTGTTTGGGTTGAAGGTTCGGTTTTATCCGCAGGACAATCAGACTGATGCCAAGTCAGCAGTCTGCGGAAACTGCTACAACGCCAAGGAATGGAGGTGGCTGGACAAGTGCCTGCCTGCTGGTGGCACCTTCCTTGATATAGGAGCGAACATGGGGTTCTTTTCGCTGTTTGCTGCTACCAAAAGGGCCAGGATCATCGCCATTGAACCACAGCCTACGCTCTTTGATCGGCTTTTCACCAACATGGCTCTCAATGGTATTGAGGCATATCTGGTCAAAGCTGCCGTAGGTGAAAGAGATGAAACTGGCACCCTGATCCAAACCAATATGGATTACGGTGGTGGCACCATTGGTCAGGGTCATGGAGAAACCGTTCGTATCCGGCCTTTGCTGGATATCCTGACCGATGCCAAAGTCAACAAGGTTGATGTGTTGAAGATCGACATTGAAGGATATGAGGACCGGGCTTTAATGCCCTTTTTCAGCGATGCACCCTCAACCTTATTTCCCTCACACATCATCATGGAATACAGCGAGAGTGATCGCTGGCAATCAGACCTGATGGGCAAACTGGCTCAGGCTGGATACCGTCAAACGGCACGTAGCAGGGGTAACGCCCTGCTATCACGCAAATAGGGGAGAACAGGTAAAATGAGCGGGTAGGTGGTTACGACCACCGACCCGTTTTTGTGTGTTTGTTCGTTGGTATATCAGCGATAAATGCTACGTTCCGGGACATCTCAAACAGTCACTTACCCTGCTTCTGGCATCAGGATTCCGGGGTTCTCCTGGGCCGTTATGACATTACATGCGCTGCGTTCAACACGCGCATTGCGGCTTTGGGGTAACAGTAATACCGGAACAACAGCGACCCCTTGCAGGACGCAACCGTTCATCAGTTATCGGAACCGACAGAAGCGGGAACAGGCAAAAGCCGTTTCCTCAAGGGTTATCTATCCCTGACCGGTAAAGTCGGAAATATTGATATCTTCCCTCCATACGCATCGGCGCCGTGGCGTCCGTTTTTGGACATCACAGCGCCGGATACCATGCAGAAAAGAAGAACCTTGACGATGGTCCGCCGCCGGGGCTGCCAGTAATGCAGCCCCGGCGGCGGGGTCCTATCGGTTGAGCAGGTAGAACAGTCCCGCAGCGATCGTAATGGTGACAGGCAGCGTGCAGACCCATGCCAGCGCGATCTTGACCAGCATGCCCCGGTTGATGCCCGAACCGGAACCGAGCATGGTGCCCGCGATACCCGCCGTAATGATGTGTGTCGTGCTGACAGGCAGGCCGGTAAACCAGCCGTGGCGATCAGCCCCGCGCCCACCAGTTCCGCCGATGCACCCTGCGCCGGGGTCAGGTGCGTATTACCGATTTTTTCGCCCAGCGTATGCACGATGCGCTTGTAGCCGATCATGGTGCCGATACCCAGGCACAGGGCGCTGAGCAGCCGCACCCACCACGGCGCGTATTCCACCACCGGGCGCATCTGGTTGCCCAGCGTCTTGGCCATCGCACGTTCCTGCGCGGATGCCTGCGGGTTCGCGGCAACGGTTTTCAGCCCGGCCACAACTTCATACAGGTCGGCACGCAGTTCGGAAGGCACGACCTCATCCGGCGCGGTTCTGGACAGGCGGGTAACGGAAGCAACCGCTTCGTCACGCAGGCCATCATGGTCATACTGCTGGATCAGCGGGGTGGCGTTTGTCGCATATTCCGCGATGTGGACAATATGCGGCGCGCTGTTGGGCGCCAGCGCGAAGGTCGCGGGCAGGATACCAATGATGGTCAGCATGATCAGGCCAATGCTTTTCTGCCCGTCATTGCTACCGTGGGAGAAGCTGACACCGGTGCAGGTCAGGATCAGCAGTCCGCGCACCCAGCCACGCGTCGGCCTGTCACCCTGCGGGGGCTGGTACAGTTCCGGGTCGCGCACAAGATGGCGGATTATGAAATACAGCCCACCCGCGCCAATCAGGCCCAGCAGCGGCGAGATGGCAAGGGCGCGCAGGATCTTCCATATCTGCGACCAGTCCACGCTGTTGCCCAGATCGCGGGTATGCAGCAGCGCATCCCCGATCGCTATGCCGATCAGCGCGCCAATCACGCAATGCGAACTGGAGTTCGGAATCCCGAACCACCATGTAAACAGGTTCCATGCCAGCGCCGTGCCGAACAGGGATATCAGCATCGGCACCGCCGGATCGCCATTGGGTGGGGACAGCACGTCGGCAGGCAGCAGTTCGACCAGACCGTACGCAACACTGATCCCGCCCAGGATAACCCCTACGAAATTCATGCACCCCGACCAGATCACAGCCGTGCGGGGTTTAAGCGATCTGGTATAGATAACGGTGGCGACCGCATTTGCCGTGTCGTGAAATCCGTTTACGAATTCAAACACACAGACAAGCGCGAAGCACACGACAAGCGCGATTATGGAAAATGTGGAATAGGGTGCAAAGTGAAGCATATAACTACACACAGAAAGTTATTGTTATTTGCTTTATAAATAATTTTAAGGACGAATTTAAGTCACCGCACCTGATCTTCATATAATATTCATATTTACATAATCATGCACTTCATTACGTGATCGCACCTGTTCAGAAGGGGGCGGGACATTACTTCCGGCCCGCTGCGTGACTGGAGATAACGCCCCATAAAAACATCCGTAGAAAATGGCCTACCGGTTCAGTCGCGTCACCAGTAACTGATTGATGCGGAAACCTTCCACATCGACCACTTCAAAACGGAAACTGACCGTGTCCACCCGGTCCGCCTTACGCGCCATGCGCCGCAGGCGGTGCAGGACAAAACCGCCAATGGTGTCAAAAGGCGCGCTTTCATCCAGATCGAACGCATCCAGCGCGCGCCGCACATCCCCGATCGTGGCGGCACCGTCAATCAGCCACGATGTCGCATCGCGGCGCACGATCAACTGCTCCTCAAACGGATTGGCAAGCCCGCCCATCAGCGCGCCAAGAATGTCCTTGAAGGTGATAAGCCCCATCACCAGCCCGTATTCATTCACCACCAGCGCGAAACCCACGCCATGGGTATCGAACTGCGCCAGCGTGTCCCACAGGTTTATGGTCTCGGGCACCGACAGGACATCACGGCGCATCTGCACGATCGGGTTTTCCCGTGGCGCAGGGGCGTCCTGATCGTCCGGCGTGGACAGGACGCCGGGCCTGCGGTCCACCACGGCGGCCAGCACGTCTTCCGCCCGGATGGAGCCTATGACGTTATCCAGTCCCCCATCACACAGGGGATAGCGTGAATAGGGCTTGGCGCGGACCTTGTCTTTCTGCATCTCGATGCTTTCCTGCAGATCGAGAAACACGATTTCATCACGCGGCGTCATGGCGGATGTGATGGAACGGTCCTGAAGCCCCAGAACGTTCTGGATCATCTGGTGTTCCTGTTCCAGCAGGACACCCGAAGCCGTGCCCGCGGCCAGAATGGCGCGCAGGTCTTCCGGCGTGACCGGCTCGACACCGGATGCTGCGGGAATTTTCAGGGCGCGCAGGATCGTATCGGATGTGCGCGAAAATACCCATACAATGGGATAAAGCAGTTTCAGCGCCGCCGCCGGGAACCAGCCCACCGCCAGCGCGATCTTGTCGGGCGCGTTCATGGCTACGCGCTTGGGCAGCAGGTCGGCAAACAGGACGAACATGCCCGTTACCAGCACGAAGCCGAACGCCGAGGCCAGCGTCTGCGCCGTTGCGATGCTCAGGCCCCAGTGGACCAGATACTGGTACAGCGGCGGGGCGATCATGCCGGAACTGATGATACCGCCCAGAACCCCGACCGCGTTAAGGCATATCTGCAGGACGGTAATGACCTGCCCGCTGTTGCGCCGCAGTTTCAGGAACGCGACCGCCCGTTCATCACCCGCTTCCGCGCGGGACTGGAGCCGCACATCGCGGGCTGCGGCAAAAGAGACTTCGGAAAGCGAAATAAAAATATTAAGCGCGACCAGCATAACAAGCGATACCAGCCCCGACAGAAACAAAATCACACAGCACCTATGGAAGAATATTTAATTCATCATATCATGAACTGGCGATTACCTAACAGGATAAAGGTTTTTGGTCCGGGAATTTTTTGTTAAGATTTCAGGCATGTTTACCGTAACCAGACCACGCCTGTTCCCGACCATGGCCTGCAACGCGGACACATCCCCACTGTTTCCATCAATCCCGATGCCAGCAGGCGCATTTTACTAAACCGTGCCCGGTGTCCGGGCGGGCCGGAACCCGGACCGGGCACACAAGCCCATAAAAGCGCAGACAACAGGCCGTTACTGCCGGGGTGAGAGGGCCTGCACCAGTTGCGCCACCACCGCTTCCAGCAGCGCGCGATCCCTGTCGGTGAACCTGTCACGGAGCGGACTGTCGATGTCGAGCACGCCCAGCAGTTCGTTGCCCATCACGACCGGCACCACGATTTCCGAAGCCGATGCCGCGTCGCAGGCAATATGACCGGGGAAAGCATGCACGTCCGGCACCACCACTGTCTGCCGGTCCCGCGCAACCGTGCCGCACACGCCTTTGCCAAACGGGATGCGGGTGCAGGCCACGCGCCCCTGAAACGGCCCAAGCACAAGCTGGCCATCCTTTGCCAGATAGAAACCCGCCCAGTTCAGATCCGGCAGGGCTTCAAATATCAGGGCGGCGATATTGGCCATGTTCGCGATCATGTCGCCCTCACCCGCAACCACGGCGGATACGGTTTCAGGCAGGGTATCGGGCGTTACGCGCCGGTCGGGTGCGGTCATGACTGTGTTCCTCTGGACAATGGGCGGACAGGGGACACTACTGTAACGCACCGGTCAATCACCCGGCCACATGGGGGGGAAGCCGGACGGAATGCTTCTATCCCATCGATACCTCCACCGCATGGGTATTGCCGTCATCGAGCATGTCGATACTGCCGGTGGCCGGTATGCTGACCCCATCCACGCTGACAGTGCCGATCCCCCGGCACAGATGGGCGGGGTTGAGCACGGTAATGTTGTAAACCGCACTGCGCCAGCGCAGCGTGACTTCAAAGCGCGGCCAGTCATGGGGAATGCACGGGTCAACCCGCAACTGCGTGCCATGCACCCGTATGCCAAGGATGGTCTCGATCCCCACACGCTGCATCCATCCCGCCGATCCCGTGTACCACGACCACCCGCCCCGCCCGACATGCGGTGGCTGGGAATAGACATCGGCGGCGATTACGTAAGGCTCCAGCCGGTAACGCGCGGCTTCCGTGGTATTCAGCGCATGGTTGATCGGGGTAAGGGTGTGAAACAGCGACTGCGCGCGGTCCCCGTCGCCCAATGCCGCCACGGCCATGACCGTCCACAGCGCGGCATGGGTATACTGGCCACCATTTTCACGGATGCCGGGCGGATAACCGCGGATATAGCCCGGATCAGGCCCCGTGGTATCGAAGGGCGGCGCAAGGACAAGGATCAGCCCTTCATGCTGGCGGACAAGACGCGACAGCACGGACCCCATGGCGTGTTCGGCACGTTCGGGTGACGCAACGCCTGACAGCACCGCCCATGACTGCGAAATCGCATCAATCTGGCATTCCGCGCCGATATGCGACCCAAGCGGCGTGCCATCGTCAAAATAGGCACGCAGGTACCAGTCGCCATCCCATGTCTTTTCCAGCGCCACGGCAAGGGACCGCGCATGGTCCTCCCACGCACGGGCGCGGACCAGATCGCCGCGCGCGCGGGCCAGCGGGATAAAGGCGTTCAGGGTGGCATGCAGGAACCAGCCCAGCCAGACACTTTCCCCCTTTCCGTGCTCGCCCACACGGTTCATCCCGTCATTCCAGTCGCCCGTGCCCATAAGCGGCAGGCCATGCGCGCCAACAACCAGACTGTGATCCAGCGCACGGGCACAATGTTCGAACAATGACCCGCTTTCATCCGATATGGTCGGGACCGTGAAACGGTCATGTTCGGTAATGGGAAGGGGCGGGGCCACCAGGAAGGGGAGGCTTTCATCCAGCACACCCGCATCGCCCGATGTCGCGACGTAATGCGCCACGGTATAGGCAAGCCATGCCCGGTCATCGGAAATATGGGTGCGCACGCCCGCCCCGGTCTGGGGCAGCCACCAGTGTTGCACGTCGCCTTCCACAAACTGGCGCGAAGCCGCGCGCAGCAGGTGCGCGCGGACCAGATCGGGCCGTGACAGCACAAGGGCCATGCCATCTTGCAACTGGTCGCGGAAGCCATAGGCCCCACTGGCCTGATAGAAACCCGCACGGGCCTGCACGCGGCTGGCCAGTGTCTGGTAAAGCAGCCAGCCATTGAGCATGATGTCCATGCTCCGGTCGGGCGTGCGGACCTGCACGGATTGCGTAATCCGGTCCCAATGCTGGCGGACATCGCGCAGCACACCGTCCAGATCCACGGTGCGGTACCGGGCCACGAGGTCACGGGCCTGATTGATGTCCGCCCCCTCGCCCAGCAGGAAGACGATTTCCGCTTTCCCACCCGGCGGCAGGATCACCACCGTCTGCACCACCCCGCACGGGTCCAGTCCGGCACCCGTGCGCCCCTGCACGCCATCGGCATGGGCGAAGGCCGCCGGGTGTTCGACGGTGCCGTTACGCCCGACAAAGGCCGTGCGGTCGCCGGAACTGGCGGTCAGATAGCCGCCGATATCGGCAAAGGCCACGCGGTTTCCGTAATCCGCGCTCCACGGGTTGCGGGCAAACAGTGTGCCGGTTTCCTCATCCAGTTCTGTGGAAACAAAGGCCGCCGACGTGCTGCGCGCCCGCCCCAGCACCCATTCGACATAGGCGGTGATGGACAGCGTGCGGGAATGATCGGACAGGTTGCGCAACTGGATGCGCGTAATCTTGACCGGGTCCGCCACGGGCACGTACTGCAGCAGCGTGCTGGCCACCCCATGGGCAATGCGTTCCTGCCGCGTATAGCCGCGCCCATGCGTGGTAACGTAGGTCGCCGCGCGGTCGCGCCGGGTGGCGGCGGCGGGGCACCACAGCATGCCGGTGCTTTCATCGCGGATATAGAAAATCTCGCCCGCGTGGTTGCTGACCGGATCGTTGGACCATGGCGTGATCTGGTGTTCGCGGCTGCTGCCCGACCATGTATAGCCACTCCCCTCCCCCGACACCTGAAAACCGAAGGTGTCGTTGGTGATGACATTGATCCACGGCGCAGGCGTGGTCTGTCCCGGCGCCAGCACGATCACGTATTCCTGCCCATTGCGGGCAAAGCCGCCATGGCCGTTGAAGAATTCAAGTTCCGGCACGGGCGGGGCGGCAAAAGCCGAAGCGGGCGACGGCGTGGGCGCGAGGGTGGGCAGGAACGTACGTTTTGCGGGAACCCTTGCATAATCAAGCTGTTCCGCCAGACCCCGATCGGCCACCAGCACCACGCGGGCGACCGACAGGATCAGGTCACGCATGGCGGGGGTAAGCAGGTCGGCGCGCAGCACACGCACGGCGCCCGCATTCCCCCCGCTCTGTGTTACGGAATGGACAAGCTGGTCCAGTGCCGCCTGAAGTTCCTGAAGGTAGGAGGATGGATGTTCGTTCAGCACGACAAAATCCACCGCCACCTGCTTGAGGCGGAAATATTCATGCGCCAGCAGCAGCAGGCGCACGATGGCGGTATTCGACGCCTCGCGTATGCGCAGCACAAGAATGGGCAGGTCGCCCGAAATGCCCTGTTCCCACAGAAGCGGCTGTGCCCCCGCCCCCTTCGCAATGGCGGGCGGACTGGCCCGCAGCGCCGGCCCGGCAAACAGGATATGTCCCGCCAGGCGCTGGAACAGATCCGCCGTGGCGGGCGTGATGTCCAGATGGCGCAACTGCACCTGCGCCTGTGTCCAGGCAAGGGTGCGCACACGCTCGAATGCGGCATGGTCGCGGTGCGTGTCGATCAGGTCCAGAAGCGCTTCGCGCGATGGCGCGGCCATGGTCCAGAACGCGATGCGGCCCATGGTGCCCGAACGGATGGAAAGGGGAACGCGGATGGAAAAGATCGGGTCCAGCACGTTGCCCGTATGACCAGACAGCGCCCCGTCACCCATCACGGCCACGGGCCGGTGCACCGTGCGCTCGCGGCCAAGGAAGCAGGCGCGGTCGGTTTCCACCTCTATGGCAGTACTGCATACCACCAGATGGGCGACCCATATTTCCGCCTCGTCCGGTGTGCGGCGGCGGCGGGTGGCGATCAGGGCGCGCGCGGCATGCAGGTATTCGGTATGGACGAAAAGCTTGGTAAAGGCCGGATGGGCCAGATCGCCAGCCTGCGCCAGCAGCGCCAGCTCCATATACGATGTCACATCGATATCCAGCGGATCGCTGCCCGCGTTGAACAGGGAAAGCTGGCGGACTTCGGCATCATTCTCGGCCGAGACAAGGACTTCCAGCCGCGTCGTAAGCGTCCCGTCACGACGGGCGAATTCGGCGCGGTCTTCATGGAAGGCCACGGCATATTCTTCGGGCGACGGGCCACAGGGCTGCACGCCCGCCGACCAGACCTGTCCCGTCCTGCGGTTTTTCAGGTACAGGTACGACCCGTAATCATCGCATGTCGTATCTTCGCGCCAGCGCGTGATGGCCTGACCGTTCCAGCGGCTGTAACCCGATCCCGCCGCCGTCAGCATGACCGTATAGCGGCCATTGGACAGCAGATGGGTGACAGGCTGGGGCGTATCGGCGCGTTCCAGATACCGCCCCGCCGGGGTGGAGACGGCGTGAACGGTGGGATGCGTATCCTCCTCGAACGGTAGCGGACGGGCGACCGCGCCGGTACGGGGGGCGCGTTCCTGCAGCAGCAGTTCGGCGGACGCCACGACCGGGTCGGAATGAAAGCGCGTGCGCATGACGCCATTCATGATGGCGTCCGCCACCGCAAGGATGGACATGCCCTGATGATGCGCCATATACGCGCGCACGATTGCCACCCTGCCCTGATCGGGAACCCGATCGGGGGTGAAGTCGAGTGATTCGTAAAATCCGTACTGCCCCAGCGCCCCGGTCTTTTCCAGCACGTACAGATTGGCCACCGCCTTCTGCGGGTCAACCATGGCCGCCAGCATGGTGGCGTATGGGGCCACCACCCGGTCCAGCCCCAGCCCGCGCTTGAACCCCAGCCCCGGCACGCCGAAATTGGAATACTGGTACGTATAGTCCAGATCCCGCACGTTATAGGCGGATTCCGAAACCCCCCACGGAATATCATGCGTCTGGCCATAGGCGATCTGGCGCTGCACGATCAGGCCGTTGGTCTGTTCCAGCAGGCTGCCCACCGGCGCGCGCATGACAAGCGAGGGCATGAGGTATTCGAACATCGACCCCGACCACGAAACCAGCGCCGCGCCATTGCGCACCGGCGTAATCGACCGGCCCAGCCGGAACCAGTCATGCGCGGGCATGTCGCCCTTGGCGATGGCGAAGAACACCGCCAGACGCGCTTCGGACGCCAGCAGGTCATAACAGTTGGTGTCCTGCGTATCCTCGGCCACCAGATATCCGATGGACAGCAGCTTGCGCGACGGATTGCACAGGAAATGGAAATCCATCTCCTGCGCCATGGTCCGGGCCTTCTGCGCGATGGTTTCCAGCCTGCTGGCCAACGTGGCATGCAGGTCCGTATCAAGGTCGCGCATGTGGCTTTCCAGCGCGCGCAGCGGAGCCGTGACCCAGAATACGCGGTCGGCAATACGGTCGGTGCCCCCGGCGGCCACATCGGGGTGCATGCGCGCCACATGTTCCGCAGCCCCCGCGGCATGACGGTGCAGGGCCGCCAGTTCGGCGGTTGATTTGCCGGGGGTGGACAGGACCGCGTTTTTCAGTCCTGTCAGCAGGCGCAGCAACTGCCGCTCCGCCGCCGTGTGGCTCTGCCGGACGCCACGATCGAATGTCAGGTCGGCAATGGCGATGTTCAGCGCATCAGCAATCCCTTCGCGCCATGTATCGGTTTCAGGCCCCGCATGCTGCCAGCCCTGACACGCACTGGCCAACGCGATCAGGTGGCCCGCCATGTTGCCGCTATCCACGCTGGAAACATAGATCGGTTCCAGCGGGCGCAGATCGTCGGTTGCATACCAGTTGTAGAAATGCCCCCGGTAGCGCGGCATGGTTTCCAGCGTGCTGAACGTCGCTTCCAGCCGGCTGACGGTATCGGCCAGGCCGGTCCAGCCAAAATCATGCGCGCTGGCGGTACACAGCAGGTAAAGGCCGATATTGGTGGGGGAAGTACGGCGGGCCAGAACGGGGGATGGATCTTCCTGAAAATTATCCGGCGGCAGCATATGGTCCGCCGGGGTGGTGAAGGTTTCAAAAAAGCGCCACGTCCGCCGCGCGGTCATGCGCAGGGTGCGGATATCGGTGCGGGACGGACGCGAGCGGGCCGCGATGACATGCGTGCGGCTGGCCCACATGGCCACGGCGGGCGAAAAACACCACAAAACCGCCACCGGCACCGCCAGAAACAGGCTCCACGGCGCCCATATGGCCACACACAGCGTAATCCCCCCCGCCAGCAGGGGAGCGACGGACATGCGGCCATAATAACCCGCCAGACCCGACCGCAGCAGCCCCGCGATCTGGGCTGCGGGCACCCATTGCAGCATATGGCGGCGCGTAATGAACACACGCACCAGCGTACGCGAAATCGCATCCCCCATAAGACAGGCCTGATGGGCCAGAAAGGTGACGTTCAGGAACGTCATTACGGCGGATTCAGCACTTTTTGCGCCAATAACGCTAAGATAGCCGCGCAGCGTAATCCATTCCCGCCGCGGGATGATGTCCGGCAGGACCGGCAGGAACGCAGGCAGGGCCATGCCCAGCAGCACGAACGCCGTCCACACCACCGCCGCGTGCAGCGGCAGGAACCACCCCGCGACAAGGGCCACCAGCGCCAGTGGCGTGACCAGCGTGCGGCGCAGGTTATCGAGCATCTTCCATAACGCGATGCCCGAAAACCGGTCGCGCACCGGCGCGTTGCGCCGCGCGATGCCGGACATGATCCACGGCAGCAACTGCCAGTCGCCGCGTGTCCAGCGGTGCATCCGCTGGGCCGCGACAAGGTAGTCGGTGGGGAAATCCTCCACCACCTCCACATCCGTCGCAAGTCCGGCGCGGGCGAATATGCCTTCAAACAGGTCATGGCTCAGCAGGGTGGATTCCGGCACACGCCCGGCAAGGGCCGCCTCGAACGCATCAATGTCGTATATGCCCTTGCCCGCGTACGACCCTTCGCCAAACATGTCCTGATACAGGTCGGACACGGCGGCGGAATAGGCGTCAATGCCGCTGGCGCTGGCGAATATGCGCTGGAACAGGGTGCTGTGGTGCCCCACCGGCAGGGACGGCGTGACGCGTGGTTGCAAGATGGCGTAGCCTTCACGCACACGGCCCGCCACGGGGTCGAAGGCGGGGGCGTTGAGCGGGTGGGCCATCTTGCCGATCAGGCGGCACACCGTTTCCAGCGGCAGGCGGGTATCCGCATCCAGCGTGATGATATACCGGACATTGGCGGGCAGCGGGGCGGCAGGCGCAAGGTAGGTGGTATCCGTCGCGCCGCGCAGCAGGCGGTTGAGTTCATGCAGCTTGCCGCGTTTACGCTCCCAGCCCATCCAGACCTGTTCGCTCTCGCTCCACGTCCGCCTGCGGTGCAGCACGTAAAAACGCATCCCGCCGGGTGCGGGCCCATATTTGCGATTAAGGCTGGCCACCCTGTCCAGCGCCAGGTCCAGCAAGCGCTGGTCATCGGGGGCATCGGGGCTGTGGAAATCGGTCCAGTCGGTCAGGAGGGCGAAGTGAACGGAGTCATCGCGCGTGGCGAGGTAATGGACCTCAAGCCGCGCCAGCAGGGCGGTGAGCGTTTCTTCCGTGGTCATAAGGGCGGGCACGACGACCATGCTGCGCAGGGTGGCGGGAACACCATCACGGAATTCCAGCCCCGGCAGGGCGGTGGCGTGGATTGCTTCCAGCGCCAGCCGATTTACACAGGCCACCGCAGCTTCCGAAACCGGCACGAAGGCGAGCACCGCCAGCAGCCACGTCATGCCGCTTGCACCATCCGATGTCAGCCACAGGGGCACGGCAAGGAAAAGCAGCGTCAGCAGGGTCACGACAATGCTGTAGGCCGCGATGCCACGCGCGCAGAACAGCCGCACCATCTGGCTTGACAGGGGCGGACGGAAGCCAATTGCCGCTTCCAGTTCCCTGCGCCCCGCCATAAGCAGAAGGTAATAGCCGGGATCGGCCCGGCGCGGGTCATGACCGTCCACGGCTGCCGCCCGGCGGGCCATGCTGACGGACAGTTCGGCTATCGCCATCTCGCTATGGTCACTGCCACGGGCCAGATCCTCGATGGCCTTGCGGTACAGGTCACGGCTGGCGAAATCAGCCTGGGTGAAGCTGGAGTAGCTGTCAAAAATCCTGTTGACCAGGCAGACATGGTCGAAGGCTTCGGTCCAGTCGAAACCTGCGATCAGGCGCAGGCTGGTGATGATGTTGCGGATGGTGGCGTTGAAGGTGCCCTGTTCCTGCAGGTCGTCGCGCACGGCGTCTTCAATGCTGGTGCCCCTGTCCGCCAGCCGCTGTCCAAGCCAGACAAGGGCGGGGTCCTTTTCGGGGTCCAGCCCGCGCGAACGATGGGCAAGCTGGGCGATGAAGGCACCGTTCAGTACGCCGGGGTCAACCGTGGCGAGGAAGGCGGCCATCGCCGATGGCGTATCCTTGCGATAGCCATCCAGACTGTCGGCCAGCATGTCGGCTTCGCGCCTGCTGGCATTGTTGGCCATGATCGCGCTGACCACGCGGCGCAGGTTTTCAATCAGCACGATCCGCAGCGTGATCGGCACTGCCCAGAGTTCACCAATCGTCAGTGGCGTCACGCCCTGATACGCCAGCAGGTAGTTGTACAGGGTTTCGGGCTGGATATTGCTGTCCGTATGGGCCACCAGCGCCCATGTCACGCCAAACACACGGGGCAGTCCGGCAAAGGGACCGCTGGCCAGCTTGGGCAGGCGGGCATAATAGCGCGGCGGCAGGTCCAGTGCGATTTCACGGATCTGCATGTCAACCAGCGCGTAGTTATCCGCCAGCCATTGTGCGGCGGGCGTCAACTGCTTGCCCGCCTGCAGGGCCTCGGCAATCCTTTCATCCGCGGCCCGCAGGAATGCACCATTGTCCGCAAGGCGGCGGGCCAGTGAATGACCCTGCCCCCGCATATGGGTGCGGGGCGTTATGGTCTGCGCGGCGGCAAGGCTTCTGGCATGGGCTTCCAGCCGTTCCATGCCGAAAATTTCGCTTTTGACCGGTGCGAAATCATCCTGCCACGTAAGCTGGGAAGGCTGACCAGACAGGCGTTCGAGCCACGAGCGGGGCATGGCCCGGAACGCGCGATCGGCCTGATGGGGTAACGCGGGATTTCCGTCCATGCTCTGCTCCAGTTATATCCGTGGCGGAACACCCACACCCGCGTTCCCCTATCTGCGAAACAGGCTCATCCGTGGCTGGGACGCATGGTGGGCACGCTGGCGCAACAGGGGCGGCACCGCATGGTCGCCTTCCCGCGTCATGGATTGTGTTGTGTATTCATCCGGCCCATCACCATCAGGCGGGAATTTTCCTGCCCTCCCCGCCACGGGGCGCGCGGCAGCGACGGCGCGGGAAGGCGCGTACTGGCCAGACGTGGCCGGTTTGAAGGATGTATCCATCCTCCACTCTCCTCTATCCGGGATATGGAAATAATGCGAAGGGCCTGACTGGATCGGTCGCCGGCAGGGCCGGGGGCAGGATACAGTCGCCCATAGTGTAACGCCGGTATCGAGACTGCGTTCCCTGAATATCTTTTGTCCGTGCCATCTGCCGGGCCAGCACGGCGGGGGCGGGCGATCTGGTTTTTCCGCCTGCCTGCGGGGCAAAAAAGCGCGGTCCGCTCCGTCACGGGGCCGGTCACTGATTGTTAACGCCTGCGCTCCTATCCTGAAATTCATGACCCTGCACCGGACCGCCTGATCGGGCGGACAGGCCGCAGGCCAGCCATGCGACCGGCAACATCTTCCGGCCGGGGGCGTTTGGTTGACGAAGACGGGGGCGCACGCAGTGGCCCCATAACGGCCCGCGCCGCCCCTTGTGCCACCTGCTGAAGGAAAATCCATGACCCAGAGCATCCCCCCCCAGAGCCAGGACCACCAGCCCGGCGTCGAACGCCTGCTCAAGCCCAGGGCTGAACATATCCGCCCCGATTATCGCGGCAGCGACAAGCTGAAGGGACGCCGCGCGCTGATTACCGGCGGTGACAGCGGCATAGGCCGCGCCGTCGCCCTGCATTTCGCGCGGGAAGGGGCGGATGTCGCCATCCTTTATCTTGAGGAGGAAGAGGACGCGCGCGAGACCATCCGTCTGGCGGAAGCCGAAGGTGTCAGGGCGCTCGCCATCGAAGGCGATGTGGCCAACAGCATGGTCTGCAATGACGCCGTGGCCCATGTGGTCGAGGTCTTTGGCGGGCTTGATATCGTCGTGAACAATGCGGGCGTACAGTATGTCAGCACGGACCTGACCGATATTTCCGATGAGACATGGCAGCGTCACATGGACGTCAACATCAACGGCTATTTCTACATTACCCGTGCCGCCCTGCCGCATCTGAACAGGGGCAGCGCAATCATCAATACATCGTCGATCAATGCTTTCGCGGGCAACAAGGCGCTGGTCGCCTATACCACCACCAAGGCCGCCGAGATGGGCTTCACCCGCGCCCTTGCCCTCCAGCTTGCGGAAAAGGGCATCCGGGTCAACGCGGTCGCCCCCGGCCCGATCTGGACGCCGCTGCAGCCCGCAAGCTGGGGGCCGGTCGATCCGCAGGCAGTGGCCGACATGGGCAAGAGCACGCCCATGGGCCGCATCGGCCAGCCCAGCGAGATGGGTCCGGCCTATGTCTATCTGGCGGCGGAAGATTCATCTTACGTCACGGGGCAGACAGTGCATGTAAACGGGGGCATGATCATCAATGGCTGAGGCGCTCCCCTCGCTCATGCTTCCTGCATCGAGCTGGCTTCGCGCGGCGGCCCACCGTCGCTGGCTTGATGCGCAGGGGCAGCGCCTGCTTGATTTTTCAAAACCTGCCCGCGTGCCCGACGGCTTCGCCCCGCTGGATGACGACGGGCGGCTTTCCGCCGATGCCGGGGCGGACGCGATCCTGACCGCGCGCATGACCCATGTCTACGCGGTGGCGGCGGGACGCGGCCTGCCGGGATGTTTCCCGCTGGCCACCCACGGTGTTGCGGCCCTGCTGGGGCCATTGCGCGACGAAAGGCATGGCGGGTGGTTCACCGGGCCGCCCGCCGATGGCGTGCCACCCGATGGGGGCCGCAAGCAGTGTTACCTGCATGCCTTCGTGGCCCTTGCGGCATCATCGGCGGTGGTAGCAGGCGTGGACGGCGCACGCCCCCTGCTGGAGGAGGCGCTGGCGGTATGGGAACACCATTTCTGGAGCGAGGAAGAAGGCGTTTTTCGTGAAAGCTTCGCGGCCGACTGGTCGGATGAGGAAAATTACCGTGGCGCCAACGCGAACATGCACGCAGTGGAAACCTGCATGGCAGTGGCGGATGTGACTGGCAGGCCGGTCTGGCGACAGCGCGCGCTGAGGATTGTGGAGCGGATCATCCACGACCTTGCCCGGCGCAACAATTACGACGTGGCTGAACATTTTGACCGCAACTGGACGCTGCTGAAGGATTTCAACCGCGACAAACCCACGGATGACCTGCGTCCCTTCGGCATGACGCCGGGGCATTTCGTGGAATGGTCACACCTGCTCCTGAAACTGGAGGCCGCCCTCCTGCGCGAAAGCGGTCGCGCGCCTGCATGGCTGCTGGATGATGCAACCGGCCTGTTCCAGCGGGGCATGGCGGCAGGCTGGGCGCGCGATGGCCAGCCGGGCCTGCTGTATACCGTGGACTGGAACCTTGAACCGGTGGTGCATAACCGCCCCCACTGGTGTCAGGCGGAAGCCATGACATCCGCCGCTGCCCTGCTCAAGCGGACCGGCCACAGGGAATATGAACACTGGTACCGCACGATATGGGATTATATCGACCTGTACATGATCGACCGCAGGCGCGGTGGCTGGATTCAGGAACTGGACCGCGATAACCACCCGTCCGAAGTTGTCTATGCGGGCAAGGCGGATCTGTACCATGCCTGGCAGGCGACGCTTACGCCGCTCCTCCCGCTGGCACCGAGTTTCGCCACCGCCGTAGCCAGCCTGGACCAGTAAGCCCGCGAACATGGCCGGTCTGCGCTGCACCCGGCCATATCCCCTTTTTCGCCATCAGGACGGTTCAGTTGAACCCGATTGATGCCCCCACAAACACGCCAAACCCGTCACCCGGCTGCATGACCGCCAACTGCTTGCCCGCCGCCTGATACCCCGGCACCACAATGGCCGCATAATGGGTATTGGCAAGGTTATTGAAGCTTATGAAGACTTCACGGTGTTTATGCGGCCATGAATACCCGATATTGGCGTTATAGATATGATAGGAGGGGGCAAAATACGTCATGTCATAGGACGCGCCCACCTTGGATGAAACCTGCGCGCTGAAGCCTGCGTAAAACCCGTTGCGCATGTCCAGATGCACTTCACCCTGATAGAAATGCTCAGGAATGCCCGGCAGGTGATTGTTGCCGAAAACCGCGTCATGTCTGTAGCGGAAATCCTGATACGTATAGGCCTGCCGGAGTGACAGCGTATTGCCCGCCCATTTCAGCAGTTCGGTTTCCAGCGAAACCTCGACACCCTGATGGGTTGTGGGGGATGCGTTGCCATAAATCGACGTGCCCGCCGCAAGGGATGCGGGCGTAGTGATCGTAAGCAGTTCGTTATGCACGGATGAATGATAGTATGTCAGGCTCCATTTATTGTGGAAGTAATGGCCGGTCGTGCCGATCTCGAACGTGGTTGCGGTCTGGTTGCGCAGCCTGCCCGATGTGGAGTTTTCCCCCGCCGTCGCCTGTAGCGGATAACTGGCGGCATTATAGTAATTCCCGGCATAGTTGTAGTTCCAGTCATTGGGGGGCTGGATACTGCGGCTGACGTTGCCATAAATCTCGATATGCGGGTCGGGTATGTAGCGAAAGCCGCCACGCGGCACGAAGTTGACCGATGCCGTGTGCAGGTCGCTCCGGTTGGGATAGGTGACATCGGACGTACGCTTGATGAACGCCAGCGCCCCCGCCGCCGTCAGCCACAGGTTATGCACGACCTCGGTATTGTTGCGCAGATGGAAATAGTTTTCCGTGCCGCCATATTTCACGTTCCGCAGCAACGTGCCATCCGGCACCCCGCCAAATACGCTACTGACGCGGATGCGGTTGCGCTGCCATGCCTCGATATCGCTATAGCTCAGGATACCGACCTGCGTATCGCTTTTATGGCCACGCAGCACATCATGGCGGTCGTAATTCAGCACGCCCGCAATCGTCTTGTAGCCCCATATCTGCGATGATGCGGTATTCTGGATGTCGATTGGCGCATCCTGATAATTGCCGCCGAACTCGATCTTCGAGTGATCGTCGATACGGATGGTCGTCATGGACCCGTAATACTTGGTTCCAGGCTGGATACGGTGTGATCCCCATGAATAATAGGGGGACTGCGCCTGCTTGGGATCGGACAGGATCTGGTCGCGCGTCAGATAACCGGGATAGCCGTTATCGGTCTGCCGGTAGCGAAAGAAGGCCCGCGTCGAGACGCGATCGTTGAATCGGTAGCCGAAATTGGCGTTAAGCCCGAAGCTGGTCGCCTTGGTATTGTCCTGATACCCGCCACGATAGGAATTGGTGGCGCTGAGGTAATAATCGAATTTACCAAAGACCCCGCCGGAACTGAGCTGTTCCTTGACATAGCCAAAGCTGCCCGCTTCCACCCGTGCCTGGTACCGCTGCGCGTCATATCCGGTCTGGCTGACATAATTGATCCCGCCGCCAAGCTGCATTCCCCCATAATCGAACGCGTTGGCCCCGCGCAGCACCTCGGTATAGCGCAGGCCCAGCGGTTCAAACAGTTCATAGGGCGTGCCCGCCGGTGTCGTAACCGGCAGTCCGTCAAACATCATCAGCATGCCGGAACGGAAATAATTGGTGCCGGTGGCAATGCCGGACCCACGGACGGACAGCCGGATGCCATCGCCCCCGCCCGATGACTGCGCAAAAACGCCGGGCTGGAACGCAAGGGCGTCGGCGCTGGTGAAATTACGGCCCTTGAGCACTTTCTGCGCGTCAATCACGCTGGTGGCGCCGGGGATGGAGGCCAGCCTTGTCTCCGCCCGGCTGACGGGCGTTGCGCGGTGGCGGGAGACGGAAATCAGTTCCGGTCGCGGCGGCGTGGGCGCGGTGGCAGCGGACGATGTGGACGCCGCCGCGGGTTTTGCGTGCTGCGTGGCGGCAGCATGCCCGGTACGGGGGGAAAGTGGTTTTTCAGCCGCAAACGCATGGGGGGCAAACCCTATCCAGCAGGAACTGACAACCAGCGTGGTGTGACGGGACAGGATGCGCGAACTGGTGGAATATCGGTTACGTATGGTGGTTACGGGTATCCGGGGCATAGGGGGCTGTTCCATAACTGTATCTGTATTGATTGTTTTCTTTGTTTTTCTTCGTAATCATTGTACGCATGCCTCGGTTCTACACATTCCACTGTTCCATTCATGAATGACTGAATACGACCGCCCGTTCTTCATCGGGTGACCGCATGGCTGTACTGCCGGTTGAACCAGACAAGGCCCGGCTGGCCATCATTTTCACCGGTGATGACATCCACCACATGGGCAATGACCACCGTATGGGTGCCAACATCGCGGATTTCCCTGACACGGCAGTCAAAGTTCACCAGCGCTCCGTCAAGGAGCGGCGCGCCCGTCCGGCCCCTGTGCCATCGTGCGGCGGCAAAGCGTTCGGCCATGGGGCGTGAACGGCTGCTGAAAATATCCGACAGCGGCTGCTGCCCGCCATGCAGGACGTTGATGGCCAGCACCCCATGTTCCAGCACATGCGGATGCGCGCTGGTGGAGCGGTTTATGCACACCAGCAGGGTCGGCGGCGTATCGGATACGCTGCACACGGCGGATGCGGTAAATCCGTGCGGCCCCTGCGGACCATCGGTCGTCACGATCGTCACCGCACTGGCCAGCGCCGCCATGCCGTTGCGGAAATCCGCGACCGGCACCGCGTCCTCTTCCAGGGCGGTATAGCCAAACGGCGTGATTACATTTGTCATGAAGGATCAGCTCCCACTTTCAGAAGAAACCAGCATTTCAGGGGTGGCGACGACATAGGACGCCCGCGCGGGGACAGCGGCCCGGTGCCGCCGCAGGGCGGGGTCCATATCGGGGTCGTAGCCAAATACATCCCACCGGGAGAGGAAGGACATGGTGATCCCGGCCACCGGGGCCAGCAGCACCAGCCAGAACAGGCGCGGGCCAAGATGTGCGTTCAGCCACGGCAGGAACAGCAGCGCCAGCGTGCCCCCCATGCCCGAAACCAGCCGCGCCAGACCAATCCCCATCCCGCGCAGTTCCGTGGGGTAGCTAAGGGTGGGATAGGCCATGAGCTGGCACCCCGGCCCGAACCCCTGCGCGAACAGGAAGGCGGCAAACCCGCCAAGGGCGACAATGACGCCTGGCGTCCCGTGTGGCGTGCCGGTCAGCGCAAGGGCGGCGATACCCGCAATCTGCACCGCGTAACCCGCCAGCACGATGGGACGGGAATGGAAGCTGCGGGTCAGCCGCACGCCCAGCAGGCCGCCGGGAAACGCCACGGCAAGGTTGAGGACGATGGAAATGACCAGCACCTGTCCCGCGCTGGCATGCACGATGGTTGTCAGCAGTCCGGGCAGGCCGAATATGATGGCGCTGTAGGAAAGCGCGCTGACCAGTGTCATGCCGCAAATCAGCAGTCCGCGCTGCAACAGCGGCGGCCGCAGCAGTTGCAGCGGATCGGGATGGACGATAACGGGCGCATGTGTCGCGGTCGGACGCACGATGGGATCGACGCCATAGGACCGGCGTACGATTTCCGCCGCCCGCGCCAGATCGCCACGCCGGGCGATCCAGACGGGGGATTCATTCATGTAACGCCCGCGCACCATGATGATGATGATGGCCGGTACCGCGCCAAAAGCCAGCGATGCCCGCCACAGCCAGTCGGGGTGCCCCGCCGGCAGCACATGCGCGAGCACAAATACCAGCACGAAGCACAGGGATGACGCGGCATACCATGTCGGGCACCATGCCGCCGCCCGGGCGGCCTTGCTGCCCCGCCCCTCAAGGCGCGAGAATTCCGACAGGAACGCCATGGCCACCGGCAGGTCCATCCCCACCCCGAACCCCATGGCGAACCGCGCCGCGATCAGGATACCCACGCTTGGCGCGAACCCCGCGACCAGTGCGGCAATGACGAAGCACACCATATCCGCCATGAATACGGCGTACCGCCCGATGCGGTCCGTCAGCCACCCGCCCGCCAGACTGCCGATGATCGTGCCTGCATTCAGGGCGGCGGCGACAAGGCCGGTCTGGAACGCCGACAGCCCGAAATGGACCTGCACGTCCGATATGCCCCATGACAGGGTCGTCAGGTCATAGGCATCAAGAAACACGCCACCCAGCGCAAGTGCTACGACAATGCGGGCATGGCTTCCCGCGCGCGGACCGGCATTGATGATGGCGGAAATATCGTCCGCGTCCCGCACAACGGGACGATCGGACGTGGTCTGTTCTGTCATGTCGTCACCTGTTCCTTGTGGGAATGATGGCCCGTAGCGTGCAGCGTGGTCAGGGCGGACAGGGTTATCGCCAGCTTTTCGGCATAGCGGGTGACTTCGGGCAGACCCATGAGTTCACCAAAGCGCCCACGCGCCAGCGGCCCGGCGACGAACAGGTTGCCCGCATGCGCCGTACCGACACAGGCGCGGCCCAGCGCATCCACATGCAGGCCGAGCCCCGTCGCATCCATTTCCACCCACCCGGCGGCGGCCAGTTCCGACAGGAACGGCACGGTTTTCAGGATGGCGTCGTGCGCGGGGCCGGTTGTGGTGATGATGGCGTCATACGTCCCCTGCCGCGCCGGGTTCGCGCCATGGCGGATGGTTGCCACAAACGCGCCGCGCCGGCTGTCCACCTCCACCACGCGGCCCGCGCGGATCTCCAGCGTGCCGTCACGTTCGCGCTGGCGCAGGATGTCATCGGCCTGCGGCGCGATGCGGAAGCGGTGCGTATCCCAGAACGGACGCAGGTGCCGGATCAGCCGCCTGCGTTCGACAACCGGCAGGGCGGCCCAGATATCAGGCCCCTGTTCGCGGATGCGGTCAAACACCGCCTGCCATGGCTGACCGGCGGCATCCGCCACGGCATGACGTATTGTGCGCAGCAGGTGTCGCGCCGTACGCGACGGGGGCGATGCGAACTGCCCGGTTGGCGTCACCGCGCCATCATGATGCCCGCGCGGGCGTTGACCCCGGCGGGAAATGGCGGTGATGGGGCCATGATGCCCCCGATCGGTCAGGGTTGCGACCACATCCGCCATGCTCAGGCCGGTCCCGATGATCAGGACACGGTCCGCCTCCCCTATCGCATGCAGCGCCGTGCCGTCCCATGGATTGGTGATGAGCCTGGGGGCGCCATCCCCGCCGGGCGGCAGGTCACGCAGCACGGCAGGGGCCTGCGGGGCCGGATGGCTGGTGGCGATGACCACGATATCGGCGGTCGTGGACTGGCCGCGCGCATCGGTCAGCACCCATCCGTCCCCCCGCCCCCGGTGGACCGACACCACCCGGCGGCGCAGATGCGTGACCACCCCGCCATGCAGCAGCGGGGCCAGACGGTCAGCCATGTAGCGGCCGAATACGGAACGGGCGGGAAAATGACTGCCATCGGGCCGGATGGCGTCCGGGTCATCCGCCAGCGCACCGGTCTGCCTGATCCAGTTGGCGAAATCATCCGGGTTGGCGGTATCGATGCTCATGCGCCTAGCGGGCACGTTGACCCGGTGCTGCGGGTCGGTCGCGCCATAGGCCAGACCCGCCCCAAGGAAGGGGCGCGGTTCAAACACGGTAATACGCTGCGGGCCGCTGGTGCCGCGTGCAAGGTGCCACGCCAGCGCCGCGCCGCTGAACCCGCCACCGATAATGGCGATATGCGGTATGGAAGAAAAAACCGGCATGGCGGACACCCCCACGATCAGGCCGCGCGGGTCGGGCGGTGATCGCCTGCGATGGTCTCGCCAAACGGCCCCATGTTGTTCAGCGACGCGGCGCCACGCACCGGATGCGCGGTCGGCAGGTGGGGCAGCACCAGTTCACCGAACCGGTAGGCTTCTTCCAGATGCGGATAGCCGGAGAATATGAAGGTATCGATGCCCAGGCGGCGATATTCGTCTATGCGCTCCTGCACCGTTTCCGCATCACCGACCAGCGCCGTACCCGCCCCGCCACGGACCAGGCCGACGCCCGCCCACAGGTTGGGACTGATTTCCAGCCTGTCGCGCCGGCCGCCATGCAGCGCGCTCATGCGCGACTGGCCCACGGAATCCATGCGGGCGAAAACCTGCTGGGCCTTTGCAATCGTGGCGTCATCCAGATGCTGGATCAGGCGGTCCGCATCATGCCATGCCTCTTCCTGCGTTTCGCGCACGATCACGTGCAGGCGGATGCCGAATGAAACCTTGCGCCCCTGTTCACGGGCCAGTTTGCGCACATGGCTGATCTTTTCAGCCACAAGCGCGGGCGGTTCGCCCCATGTCAGGTATTTGTCGACCGACTTCGCCGCAACATGCACCGCCGCTTCCGACGATCCGCCGAAGAACAGCGGCGGGCCATCCTTCTGGAAAGCGGGGAACAGCAGCCGCCCGTCCTTGATGGTGAAGTGCCGTCCTTCAAAATTGACATCCTCCCCGCGCAGCAGGGCACGGTAGATATCAAGGAACTCATCGGTAATTTCGTACCGCGTGGCATGATCGGCAAACAGGCCATCACCGGCGTTTTCCGCCGGGTCGCCCCCGGTTACGATATTGATCAGCAGCCGCCCGTTGGAAAAACGGTCCAGCGTCGCGGTCATGCGCGCGGCAAGCGTGGGGGAAAGCAGGCCCGGACGCAGCGCAATCAGGTAACGCAGGCGTTCGGTTACCGGCGCCAGGGCGGATGCGACAATCCAGCTATCCTCGCAACTGCGGCCCGTGGGGATCAGGACGCCGTAATAACCCAGCGTGTCCGCCGCCTTCGCCACCTGTTGCAGATAGGGCAGGTCAACCGGGCGTCCCCCCTTCTGCGTGCCAAGGTAGCGGCTGTCGCCATGGGTGGGCAGGAACCACAAGGCGTTGATCTTTTCGGGAATTTCGTAGGACATGGTTACGAGGCCTTGGAAAATGTTTCGGTAGGAAAAAGCGGCTCGGCCGGGGCGTGAAGGGCTGCCGGGTTACGGTAGCGACTGCCGAAATGCCGTTCGGGCAGATGGGCGCGCCCCGGCTCGAACAGGCGTTCACGCAGGGTTTCACCCGGCGCATAGGCCGTGCGGTAGCGCCCGCGCCGCTGGAGTTCGGGCACGACCAGATCAATGAAATCGCGGGCGGTTTCGAATGTGTGGTACTGGCGCAGGTTGATGCCGTCGATGCCGTCAATATCCAGCCAGCGTTCGATTTCATCAGCGATACGTCCGGGCGTGCCCACCACGAAAAAGCGCCCTTCATCAAACGATGCGATCTGGCGCAGGGCGCTGCCAACCGTCTGGTCAGGATGGAAACGCCGCCCCATATTGCCAAACGGCACGCCTTCACGTTTCAGCACGTCGCCGATGCGCGCATCGGGGTCATGACGCCGCAGGTCTATTTCCGCCTGCGCATGGACCAGTGCACCTTCCACGCTGTAATACTGGCGGTATTTCTCCAGCTTCTTTTCCGCCAGTTCCTGCGTCGTATCGGCAATGATCCCGGCCATGACGATAAAGCGGATGTCGTCGCCATTGCGGCCATGGGCGCGCGCGCGTTCGCGTGTGCGGGCAATGTTGTCGCGCACCGCCTGTGTCGTATTGCCGCCGATAAACACCACTTCCGCATGGCGCGCCGCGAACTCCAGCCCGGCGGGGGAGCCGGTCGCCTGAAACAGCACGGGCGTACGCTGCCGCCCCGGTGCGACAAGATGCGGCCCCGCCACGCGGAAATGCCGCCCGTCATGGTTGATCGGCCTTACGGCGTCGGGATTGGTGAATACGCCTGCGGCCGCGTTGTTGACAACGGCGTCGTCATCCCAGCTTCCTTCCCACAGCTTGTACAGCACGTCGATATATTCATCGGCTATCGCGTAACGCTGGTCATGGGGGATTTCATCTTCCAGCCCGAAATTGCGCGCGGCACTGGGCAGGTAGGACGTGACGATATTCCACCCCACCCGCCCCTGGGTCAGCAGGTCCAGCGTCGCCATGCGTCGGGCAAAGGCGAATGGTGGTTCGTACGTGGTGGAGAAAGTCACCCCGAAACCAAGATTTTGCGTCACCGCCGCCATGGCGGGCACCAGCATCAGCGGGTCGAGGTTGGGGATCTGCAGTCCTTCCCGCAGGGCCGCCGCCGTACCATCGCCAAACCGGTCATAGGTGCCGATCACATCCGCAAGGAATACCGCGTCAAACAGCCCTTCTTCCGCCAGTCTGGCGACTTCCAGCCAGTAGGACAGTTCCCCGTAGCGGTGGCGGCTGTTGCCGGGGGCCCGCCACATCCCGTGCACGATGTGGCTGACGCAGGCCATTTCAAACAGGTTGACGTGCAGTTGTTTGGGCGTGGTGGTCATGCTGCCTGCTCCCGTCGGGTGGCGTTGGCGGCGCCTTCGCGCGCGACATCGGTGCGTTCGCGCCACCGCGAACCGAATGCCGTGCCGTTCAGGGCGTAGTCACCCAGTTCACGCTGACGCTGGATAAGGGGATTGTGGGATGCGAGCGTGCGCGCATTGCGCCAGTGCCGGTCCAGTCGCCGGGCTTCGCTGGTGGCCGATGCGCCGCCCACTTCAAACAGCAGGTTGGCCGCTTCAAGCACCTGCCCCGCCACGATCTGCTGGGCCTGATAGGCCTGCACCTGCGCCACCTCAAAGGCAGGGCCGCCATCAACACCGGCAGCCCACTGGGCGGATGTGTCCTCCAGCGCCCATGCGACCTTTTCCACCAGCGTATCGGCGGAAAATGACAGGGCGGACAGGCGTCCCACCACACCCTGCACCAGCGGGTCATGACGCTGCGCGACCTGACCGGGCACGCCGAAGGTACGGGTGCGGGGCCGGACAAACGCCACCGCATCGCGCAGGATCGCCCGCCCGATCCCCGCCAGCGTCGCCAGATGGAAAAGCTGGTAATAGGTGGTCAGGTATTCATTGGTGGGAAAGGCGTCGATCGGCACGCGGCTGAGGACGTTTTCATCAGGCACGATCACGTTTTCAAAACGGGTCGTACCGCTGCCTGTCAGTCTCTGTCCAAAACCGTCCCAGTCATCCACGCGGGTGACGCCATGCACGGTTACGGGCACAGCGACATGGATGCGGTCCGCCCCATCGGTTGCGACCGCTACGATCCACGATGCGTACAGCGTGCCGGTGGAATAATATTTCGTCCCGTCCAGTATCCATGACGCTTTCGACGCATCCGGGTGGGGCCGCAGCGTTGTGGTGGTGCCGGTACTGTCCGTCAGTTCGGCCATGGCCGCGCCAAAAAGTGCGCCACGAGCCACCTGTTCCAGCCACCGCACGGCCTGCGGGCTGTCGCCGCGGTGCAACTGCCCTTCGACAAAGGCGAAATGGGCGCGGAAAATCTGGGGCAGGTTTGAATCAGCTTCGGCCAGTTCTTCCAGCAGCCGGAAAGTTTCCGGCAGGCTCGCCCCGCTGCCGCCGTAGCGCACCGGCACCCGCAACGCGCCAAAACCGGCATCGAGCAGACACCGGACAGCATCATGGGCCAGAACCCGCTCGTGTTCACGGTTGATGGACTCACTGGCGATGCGCGCAAAGATCGGTCGCAGCGTCTGGGCAAGCGCCTCAATCCGGGGGGAGAAACCGTGTGAAGGACGTAGCGGATCAGTCATGACAACCCTGCCGTATTTCTATTTAACTATTTTATTGTGTTGTTTATCCTTCAATCACATTAACAACCGTTATATCCGAGTCAATTATAAATTAACGGGTTTTGTCGTTTATATCGCCATCCTGGGGTGCACAGGGATATAGATTCGATTGCCTTCCATCGCATTTTTCGGTGCTTAATTCATATATGTAGCTGATATATGGATATATTTTCCATTCCGTATTCCACTAGTTTGTTTAGTTTTTTATAACGCCAATGTGCGCTTTTAATTTGCACATTTCATATCGTGGTAATCGATTCAGGACGAAACCCGGAACAGTTTATACGTTTCCACGACGGTATATTTATCAATAAACATACCGATTCGCGCGTTATAAAGGGTTATCCGTTATTCACGATTATATATCGTTGGTTTGTGGCAGGGAGGCGTTCCGGATGGAGGCATCAAGCCGGGACGAAAGGACGATGCGGTCAAACGCCTTTAAATCTTCCCATATTTGACATTGCGAACCAGTCTCACTACTTGGATGACTGTAATCCGATGGACGAACCATGCGACCTGCACTTGCCCTAACAGCCCTCGTCTCCATGATCGTGGCCACAACCGCAACGGCGCACGCCATGGACCCGGTCCGACTGGAAGTGAAAGACCATCACTTCTCACCGGACCATTTCACCGTGCCTGCCGGTCAGCGCTTCGTGATCGAACTGACCAACCATGATGACACGGTGGATGAGTTCGAAAGCTACGACCTGAAGTTTGAGAAGATCGTGGTCGCAGGCGGCACCATTTCGGTTCATGCGGGACCGCTTCATCCGGGCACCTACAAATTCTTTGATGACTACCACCCCGACAGCGCCACCGGCACCGTTACCGTGACGGAGACCCCCTGACATGCTGGGCAGTCTTCTGATCGTCTTCCGTGAAGTCATGGAAGCCGGGCTGATCGTGGGGATCGTGCTGGCGGCGACGCAGGGCATTCCCCATCGCGGGCGCTGGGTTGCGGGCGGTATCGGTGCGGGCATTGCCGGGGCCGGTATTGTGGCGATCTTTGCCGGGGCGCTGTCACAGGCGCTGTCCGGCAACGGGCAGGATGTTTTTTCCGCCACCATCCTGTGCCTCGCGGTGGTGATGCTGGGCTGGCATATCGTGTGGATGGCGCGGCATGGACGCGAAATGGCACGGGACATGAAGGCGGTCGGGGCCGAAGTCGCCAGCGGCAACCGCTCCCTGCTGGCCATGGCGGTGGTTGTGGCCGTGGCTGTCCTGCGTGAAGGCATGGAAGTGGTGCTGTTCCTGTATGGTATCGCAATTTCCAGTGGCACGGGGCCGGTGCCGATGCTGATTGGCGGCATACTGGGCGTGTTTGCCGGTGCGGCCCTGTCCTGGGCGCTGTATCGCGGGCTGGTGGTGATCCCCCTGAACCGGCTGTTTGCCGTAACCGGCCTGCTGGTCACGTTCCTTGCTGCGGGCATGGCCAGTCAGGCCGCAGCCCTTCTGGCCAATGACGACCTACTGCCCGCACTGGGCTATGACATATGGGATTCATCGTGGCTGCTGTCCGATGGCAGCATGCTGGGCCGTGCGGCGAAGGCACTGATCGGTTATTCGGACCGGCCCACGGGCATCCAGATACTGGCATGGATCTGTACCTGCGTGGTGCTGACCGTAACCGGTCATCTGGTGCGCCATCGTACGCCCGCAAAGGCCAGAGGCGCGGCCTGACAGGGACCGCGTACCCGGTTTCATCGCCTGAGATAATGGTGGCTGGAGCCGGGTTACCGCGCATTCTTTCCGTGACATCACGGCCTTCAAAGCAGGGACACGAACCCGACCGGGCATCATGACCCGGCCCGGTCGGACGGCTTTCATCGGGATCACTTTATTCCCGGCTGACGTGATCCTGCCGCCGCAGGGGCGGCGGCCTGTGCCGGGGTCAGGTGCCTTTCTGCCGTCCCCCGGTATTACGGTAGTGGAGTGCAGGTCTGTCCCGGCAGCAGTCCTGCCGGCCGGAACCGGCGGTTTCCTGCAAAACAGGCCGGCCCCCGTCCATGGGGGATAGGCGCTTGCCAATATCATCCGTGCAGACTGGTTCAGCCCTGCGGTAAAGGTTTACTGTAGAACGCGACTGGAGAAGCAGGATGACCCGGAAACTCGCAGCGATTACCCTTGCCCTTGTCATCATTCCCCTGATGGGCCGGGCGCAGTCTTTCGGCGTGAATGGCGGCATGGCCACAGGCACGTTTGGCATGACGGGCGGTGGCGCGGGTTCCGCACAGATGCCGTCCACCCGGTACAGTCCCTACGGCGCGTACGGGCCGCCTGCGATGGCCGGGGGACAGGGTGGATATGGCGGGGGGATGATGCCGTACATGTTCGGCGGCTACATGCCCTATGGCTGGGGTGGCATGAATGGCGGGTATCCCCCTTACAGGCCGCGTACCTATGGCCCCGGCAGCCAGACCATAGTGGATGGAAAACCGGGATTCCCACCGGCGGACTCCCGCCCGGCATGGGGCAGTCATACAACGGTGGACGGGCAGTAGACATTCCGCCGGTCAGGAGTGTTTGACAGTGATGGGCTGAAAAAGTTTCCGGGTGCCGCCTTTTTCAAAAAGACGGCATTTTCCGAAGCTTTTCCACAATGGGCGGGCGGTGTCCTGGGCAGGTTTTCGCTGTTCGCAGCCCCCGGCTGGCGTCAGGTCAGCAGGCGCGCCCGTTCTTCCACATCCCGGCTTTCCGATGTGAGCTGAAACTGGCTGACAAGATCAGACAGGCGCGTGGCTTCATCCAGCAGCGAACGGCTGGCCGCGGTTGACTGTTCCACCATTGCCGCATTCTGCTGCGTCACCTGATCCATCTGCGATATGGTGGAATTGACGTTGGCCAGACCGCCCGCCTGTTCCTTTGCCCGGTGCGTGCTTTCATCCATGATCTCGTTGATCTCGGCCACCAGCTTCACGATACGGTCCAACGCGCTGCCCGCTTCCGAAACCAGCTTCACGCCGGAATCAACCTGTCGGCTGGATGTGGAGATAAGGGTCTTGATCTCCTTCGCGGCCTCGGCTGAACGATGGGCCAGATTACGCACTTCGGATGCGACCACGGCAAACCCGCGCCCCGCATCCCCCGCCCGCGCGGCCTCGACACCGGCATTGAGGGCCAGCAGGTTGGTCTGGAAGGCGATTTCATCAATCACCGCAATGATCTGGGCGATCTGCCCCGCTGATGTGGCGATGCCATCCATCGCGCCTACGGCCTGACGCACGATGACGGTGCTCTGCTGCGCATCGTTATTGGCGCTGGCCACCACTTCCTGCGCGTGGATCGCCCCTTCAGCGGATTTCTGCACCGTTGCGGTAATATGGTTCAGCGCGGATGCGGTCTCCTCCAGGTTCTTGGCCTGTATCGCCGTGCGCTGGGCCAGATCGTCGGATGCCTTGCTGATCTCGCTCGTACCGTTCCTGATCCCGATGGTATTGGCCACCACGGCCTCAATGACACCGCGCAGCCGCACGACCGTTTCGTTAAAATCGGTGCGCAGGCGTTCGTATTCAGGCGCGAACTTTTCCGTCAGGGTGAAGGTCAGGTTCCCCTGCGCCAGATGGCCCAGACCGGTGGCAAGCCCGTCCACCACGGTTGCCTGACGGGCGGCGGTTTCCATGCGTTCCACCTCGGTCCGGCGATGTTCGGCTTCCGCAAGGCTGCGCTGGTGTTCCACCTCATGCGATGCGGCTTCCGCCTGTTCGGCATTCTGCTTTGCTTCCGCCAGCGCGGTATTCGATACGGCAAAAAGATGCTCGATCTGCTGCGCCATCCAGTACAGCGCGCCCGCTTCCACCACCACAATGGCCGCATGCACCATAACACGGTAGAAATCCGCGCCGTCCTCAAACACCAGTTTCGGCATAAGGAAATTCATGACCAGATGATGCACTGCCGTAGTGGCCGCGCCGACCAGAATAACATCGCCGTCACAATAGGTCGCAAGCATGGCAAGCGCCGCGAAATAGTACATATGCACGTCAATCTGCATATACGACCCACGGCACGCCGCCAGAATGATCGAAACCAGTGCGCTGACGCCCACGCCAATGGTCAGGCGCGTTGTCTTGGCCTGTGGCGCCATCCACCATACCAGCGTTTCAATCACCGCCAGCCCGACCGCCGCAAGCGTGGGCGCAACCCAGTCATTGCCCGCAATATGGGCGCATGCCGCCACAAGACCCACATGCAGCCAGAACCCGCAGATCAGGCCCTGACTGACTGTCGCGCGAAGTTTTCCCAGAGCATCGACCATCTTGATTACATCTCCATCTGCCGGGATGCGTGGCAGCCCGTCATAGCCTGTGGGTTAAGGACAAGGATCGCCCCGGATTTTGTGGCATTCCCCCGCGCCATATTCCCGCGCGGTTCAATTATGACGATGCTGGCCACAGCACCGGTACCAATCACGCGCCCGACCGAACCGGCAGCCTGCCGCGCATGCTGTCCATCCCACCATGGCGGGAAAACCAGCGCCAGCGGTCCCTGATCGGGAGGGGACAGATGAATACCGAGAATGACCACAAGCGACCCGACCGCAAGCAGGACCGGCAGCAGCAGATCCGTAACCTTTCGCCGGGGTCGGGCATTCGGGGCGTTCCGGCTGTCAAGCATGACAGGCTGCATCATCCGGCCCTGTCATGATGCCGGGTTACGGTCGCAGTCCGTCCCGGCGCATTCATCGACCGGCCCCGCCATTCCCTGCCCGCCATGCGACCATGACAGACAGCGGGGCCATCATGGACGGTCGCAACCTTGCCTTTTCCCCGCGCCGGGGCGTAAGGGGGGAGAGAGGCTGCAGGGTGAATGAACGGGTACATTGTTTACTGAGTTTACTGATTTCTAATAATGATTAACGCGTGGTTACAGCATGGACGGCCAGACAGAAAGAGCCAAGTGCGCCATCGGCCGGAAGGGTATCAAAAAACCCTTTTCCCCGAACATACCAGAAGGGCGCGCCGCGCATGGAAAGACACACACCCCCTTCCGCCATGACCGGAACGGAAGGGCCGGATCGGGCCTGCAACAGGATGGAGCGGCGTCATGACGACCATTAATACACCGGGGTCGCCGCCTGCTTTCCTGTCCCCTGGGGAAAGCGGGGTTGAAAATGTCAGGGCGGCGGGGTCGCAATCATCGGTCGGTCCATCATCCGGCGTGGGCGGGGGCGATACCGTTACCCTCTCCGCCGAGGCCACGGCTATGCTTGCACAGATGACAAAAGATGTCGTTGCGCCGGAAATCGCCTATTTCGCGCAGTTCTTCCCGGTTCTGGAGGGGATGGATGCGACCGCCCTCGGCGCGGGCGTGGCGGACCCGGCCGCGACATCGCTGTCTGCGGGCCTGTCCCCTGACGAAATCGCCGTGCTGGCGCGCGCCAGTATCGACGCCGCCCGGACCGCGCCTGACGGCCCCGCCAGTCTGGCTACCGTGCGCAGTCTGGACAATGTGGAATGGACCAGTCTCATGTCCATGCTGGACCGTCCCGCCCTTGCAGCGGTGCGGGCCAATGAAGGCGGCCTGTTTACCCGCGATGAACAGGACGCGGCCCGGACCATCATGGCCCGGCAGCAGGAAATGGCCATGGGTATCCTGCCCGAACATGGTGAAGCCATGGCCCGGCAGGCTGTCGATGCGCTGAACGCCTATACCAGCCCGGAACGGATGATGGCGGCGATCATGTTCCTTGACCGGGCCAGCCTGTACGAAAAAAGCACCATTGCATGGGTATTCGGCCGCGCGGCGGCGCAGGTTGTCTATGACGGGGATATGGAAGCGGCGGGCCTTCTGCCCGATAATACCATCCTGAGCGAATTCAATATTGTGGCCATGGTTGCCGCCGCCATGAACACAGCGCAGCAGCGCAGCCCCAACGCCCGCGCCAGCCTTCAGGACCGGAGCAGTCTGGACGATCTGCGCGCGCGACTGGACAGGGCACTGGCCCGCATGCGCGAGGAACTGGGCCTGCGCCCCCAATCCACACGCCGGACCTGCATGGAAGCGCAACGCATGGCCACCCAACCGGGACGGCAGGCCGCGCCGCTGGCGGCCCTGCTCGACACATTTTACGCACGCGCCGGTCGGTAGACGGCTTCTACCGGCCTTTATCCGCCCTGTGCCCCTCATAGACACGCAGATTGAGGTCAACGAGATCAAGAATGGGCGTTGCCACCGCGTGACTGCGCGCCCTTGCCACAAGATCACCGATGATCTGCCCTGCCTCGATCGCTGCCCCCTGCGACAGATCCCGAAACATGGAGGAGGTGAGGGTCGAGCTTTCGGCAGTCAGCATGCGGATGGTACGCTCCACCACCCCATCGGCAGGCGGATGGCCCGATGCACCGGCCACCGCCACACATTCCGCAACGGTCGCACGGGCAAAATCCTGCCCGTAAGGCTGGCGCGCCACATCGCCTACCGTCCCGCGCATAAGGCAGCACAGGGTGCCAAGGGATGCGAGCAGCACCCATTTTTCCCACATATCCTGCATGATATGGGGTGACAGCACCGTATCGAAACCGGGGGCCGACAGGGCGGCGCTGATGGCGTGGACACGGGGCGTATCCACCCCGGAGCGTTCACCATAGGACAGGCGCGGCTGCGGTCCGGTCTGCACGATCCGTCCGTCCGCGTCCAGAGTACTGACAATGAAACATGTGCCCCCAAGAACGGCGTCCGCCCCGAAGCGCTCCGCCAGCACATCAAGGTGACGCATGCCATTGAGCAGCGGGACGATGCAGGTCTCAACCCCAACGGCAGCGCTGAAATCATCCATGGCCTGCGCCAGAGAATAGGCTTTCACGCTCAGCAGCACGATATCGTACGGATGGGTGATCTCATCCGCCGTAATCATCTGGGGGCTGATGCTGGCATCCCCCGCCGCGCTGACAAGATGCAGTCCATCGGCGCGGATCTGCCGCAGCCTGCCGGGTCGGACCAGAAAGGTCACATCATGCCCTGCCGCAGCCAGTCGCGCGCCAAAATACCCCCCGACGGCCCCTGCCCCGACAACCAGAATTCGCGGCTTCATCGTGTTTTTCCCTGTCCTGCCGATGGAATATGAAAAAGTCCGGGCACGATACAGCCGAAACCTGCGTGTGATAAGCGGTTAAGCCGCAATCTGCGCGCCGTTCCCCTTCCTGCGCACCGGCCGTATCGAAGCCCGGTGCATGCGGATCGAAAAAAGGTCGCGCAGCACAAAGCGGCAGAAACCGCCATTTCCCTGCATTACCGGCCATGCTGCAATCATTATGGGACGACATGGCGGGCAACACCGTTCGATTACTACAAATGACACAGCGCAACAGTCAGGTCTTCCGGCCTGCCTGCCATCCGCCGCCCATTGCGCGCACCAGATCAATGCCCGCAATCCGGCGGCGCGTCAGCAGGGTAATCATGTCTTCACGCGCCTGCAGTTCGGCAGTCTGCGCAATGACAACCTGAAGATAGTCCACGGCCCCTTCACGATACTGGATGCTGGCCAACTGATCGGTACGGGCGGCGGCGGTAACGGCTTCAGCCTGCCGCGTGGTGGCATCGGCCAGATGGTTGAGCAGGGCAAGCTGGTCCTCTACTTCCTGAAAGGCACGCAGGGCTGTCTGGCGGTAATTCGCGGCACCTTCAGCATAGGCGGCGTGCATGGCGGCCAGATCGGCAAAGCGGCGGCCCCCGTCGAAAATGGCGAGGGTCGCCAGCGCAGGCCCCAGCGCCCACACGCCCGAACCGGCGGACAGCAGCGTGCTGACCGTAGTTTCCGACCCACCGGACGCGCCAAGGTTGATATTGGGAAAAAACGCCGCCCGCGCCACGCCAATGCGTGCATTGGCCGCCGCCATGCGGCGTTCGGCGGCGGCCACGTCCGGGCGACGTTGCAGCAGGGCCGAAGGGGCCACGACAGGAATAACCGGCACGACATCAGACATATCATGCGGGGGGAGCGAGAACGTGGTCGGTTCCTCGCCAATCAGTACCGCAATGGCGTGTTCGACCAGCGCGCGGTCCGCAACCTGCTGTTCAAGCTGTGACTGGACAGACGCAAGCTGCGTTTTCGCCCGCCCCACGTCCAGTTCGCTCGCCGCCCCGCCCGTGAAACGGTCCGTCGTCAGGTGCAGCGCCGCTTCATAGGCGGAAGCGGTCCGCCGCAATACATCTATGCGCGCATCCAGACCGCAGATGTGGAAATAGTCATCGCCCAGTTCCGCCTCCAGACTGAGGCGCATGTTGGCAACGTCATCGGCGCTGGCCTGCGCCTGCGAACGCGCGGCTGAAACAAGGTTGCGTATACGCCCCCACAGGTCAGGCTCCCACGAAACGGTGCCGCCAGTCGCGTAATTGCGATAATCGAAATAGGAACCGGTCTGCAGGAACAGCGTGCGCTCCCGCACGGCACTGGAAGACGCATCGATCTGGGGAAAAAACTCCGACCGTGCGCGACGCACCATCGCGCGGGCCTGATCGTAACGGGCAACGGCGGCGGCCAGTTGGGGGCTGCCATGTTCGATGCGTGCCTCCAGCGCGTTCAGCCGCGCATCCCCCATGACCGTCCACCAGTCCGCCCGCGTGGATGGGGGCGTGGGGGAAACTGGCGTCCACGGACCACTTTCGCGGAATGTGACCGGCAGCACGGGCTGGGCGGGCTTATGGTAATCCGGCGCAAGGTTACACCCGGCAGGCGCAAGTGCCGCCATGCACGATATGGCCGCCCACACGATGCCGAAGGGACGACCGGAACGCCCATGATCCCGCCTGCGCCCCCGGTCCCGAACGGCCCCTACACGCCGTTCCGTATCAGGCGCCATGCCTGTTCTCCTGCGGCCGGACTTCATCCCCGTCACGCAGGTCATCGCGCGGATTGTCAATGACCGCACTCTGCGCGGTCAGCCCCGTCACCTCAAGCTCCGTGCCGAAATCGGTTACGATGGCAATGGGCAGGATTTTTACGTGCTGGCTGGAATCCATGGTTGCCACCGTGGTACCGTCACGCCGGAACAGCAGGCTGCTGGCGGGAATACGCACGGCACCGGATGCCCCATCTGTGGCAGGAAAGGTAAAGGCGATCTGTGCATACGCCCCCGGCCGGAGCAGGTTGCGGGCATTGTCATAAACAAGCTGGACCAGCATGGCACCCGACTGCGGATCAACGGCGTCCGCGGAACGGATAAGCCGGGCCCTGAACTCCCTGCCCGGATAATCGGGCACGGTGAAGGCGACGGACATGCCCTCCTTCATGCGCGCGATGTAGGTCTGGGGCACGCTGACATAGATGCGCAGTTGCGAGACATCGGAAACGGTGAAAAGCGGCTGGGCGGCGGACGTACCGGCCACGATCAGCGCGCCAATATCCGTGGCGCGACTGGTGACGACGCCGGTAAACGGCGCAACGATACGCTTGAAACCCGACAGGGTTTCAAGCCGCTGCACCTCGGCTGCCGCTTCGTGCCGCGTGGCCTCGCTTGCGGCAAAATTACCCCGCCTTTCGTCCGTTTCCTGCTGCGATACGGCATTCAGCGCATTGAGCCGGTTCCACCGCCGCGTGGTGATGCCCGCAAGGTCACGCTGCGCGGTCCGCGTGGCCAGCGCCGCGCGCGCGCCCGCCAGTTGCAGGTCCACATCGGGCGTGTCGATTTCCGCCAGCAACTGACCCGCCTGCACACTCTGGCCGATATCGACATACCAGCGCAGCAGGTAGCCATTGGTCCGCGCATAGACCGGGGCGCTGTACCACGCCTGCAACCGCCCCGGCAGGACCAGCCGGTCGGATGCTTTCCCGCCCGGATGGACGATGCTGACCGTCGGGATCGTTGCCGCGACCGTTACCGCATGAAGCTGGTGGCGCGCATGCAGCCGCATGAGCGTCCCCACCAGCAGGACCAGCGCAAACAGGACACCCGCCACAAGAACGAAGCGGTACAGGCGCGGACGATGTCCGGGTTTCTCCGCTGCCCTGTGCTGTGGGAATGATGAAGCCGCATCAGGCATGGGCGGGCGCCCCATGCGTCGTGCCCTGCGCGCGCCGGTGATAGATGATGGCAAACAGGGTCGGTACAAGAAACAGCGAGGCACAGGTGGCGAAAATCAGCCCGCCAATGACCGCGCGACCAAGCGGCGCGTTCTGTTCGCCCCCTTCCCCCAGTCCCAGCGCCATGGGCAGCATGCCGATGATCATGGCCAGCGCCGTCATCAGCACGGGCCGCAGCCGCGTCCTGCCCGCCACCAGTGCGGCGCGCAACGCATCGCCATGCTCCTCAAGCTGCTCACGGCAGAATGTGATGACAAGGATGGAATTCGCGGTGGCTACCCCCATGCACATGATCGCCCCCGTCAGCGCCGGGACGGAAAGGGGCGTGCCGGTCGCAAACAGCATCCAGCAGATACCGGCCAGCGCCACCGGCAGCGCGAGGATGATGATGCAGGGGTCGGTCCAGCTCTGGAAATTGACGACGATGAGCAGATAGATCAGCACGATGGCCCCCAGCAGCCCCGCGCCCAGACCGGAAAAGGCGGTCGTCATGGACTGGTACTGCCCGCGCAGCGTAACACTGACCGTTGCGGGCCGCTGGTGATCCAGCCGGGCCAGAATCTTCTGCACATCGGATGCGACCGCCCCCAGATCGCGCCCGTCGCTACCCGCGAAAACATCGATCAGGGGGCGGATATTATACTGCCCGTCCACCGGTGATGTCGTGCCACGCGTGATCGTGCCCAGCGCGCCCAGCACCTGCGGCTGCGTGGTGGCGGCAGCCCCCGTCACCGGCAGGCCGATCACGTCCGCCAGCGCCGCAATGCGGTATTCTGGCATCTGTACTGCAATGGGGTAGGTGACGTTATTCTGCGGGTTCAGCCAGTACAGGGGCGCTGTCTGTGATGTGCCCGCGATGGAGGTGGCGATGCTGTTGGTCACATCGCCTTCCGTCAGGCCAAGCTGGTTGATGCGCGTGCGGTCCACATCAAAACGCAGTTCGGGATAACTGGCAGGCTGCTGTATCCGCGCATCGACCAGACCGTCGATATGGCGGACCGCGCGCAGCACCAGTTCGGCAAACTGCCGCGTTTCATCGGGATGCGGGCCGATGATCTGGATATCTATCGGGGCCGGGGCACCGAAATTGAGGATCTGGCTGGTAATATCCGATGGCAGGAACGCGAACTGCGCCTGCGGGAACAGTCGGGGCAGCTCCGTGCGCAGGCGGCGCACATAGCGTGCGGTAGGGTGGTGATTTTCCTTCAGCGCAATCAGGATGTCCCCATCTTCCGGCCCGATCGTGCCCGATGCGTTATAGGACACATTGATCGCGCTGTTGGGCAGGCCGATCGTATCGGCAATGGATTCCACTTCATCGGACGGGATGCGGGCGCGTATGTGTTTTTCGATATCGAGGAAAAGCGCGCTGGTTTCCTCGATCCGCATGCCGACCGGGCCGCGCACATGCAGCGTCATGGCTCCCGCATCCACCTGCGGAAAGAAATTGCGCCCAAGGAACGGCAGCAGCAGCAGGCTGAGGAAACCAAACCCCAGAAAGCCGATCGCAAAACGCCCGCGCCGGTCCAGCACCGCTTCCAGCACGTTGCCGTAGCGATCGCGCAGGGCTTCAAAACGATGTTCGAAACCCTGCTGGAAGCGGGTGAAGACATTGCCCTTCCCCCCCTCGCCCCCGTCATGCCGGCGCAGCAGGAACATGGCCATGGTGGGCACGAGCGTACGCGAAAGGATGAAGGACATGATCATGGCGAAAATCACCGCCAGCGCCATCGGCACGAACAGGAAACCCGACACGCCCGGCAGGTAGAACATCGGCACGAAAACGATGCAGATGCACAGCAGCGACAGGAAAGCCGGGACGATGATTTCACCCGATCCGTCAATGATCGCGGCATGCACATCCTTGTCCATTTCCAGATGGCGTTCGATATTCTCGATCGTGACCGTCGCTTCATCCACCAGAATGCCAACGGCCAGCGCCAGACCGCCCAGCGTCATGACGTTCAGCGTCTCCCCCAGCGCCGAAAGGACTGCGATCGCGCCGAGGATCGATAGCGGGATGGAGGTCGCGACAATCAGCGTGGACCGCCACGACCCCAGAAACAGCAGGATCATGAGACTGGTCAGGCCCGCCGCAATCGCGCCTTCACGCAATACGCCGCTTACGGCGGCGCGGACGAAAAGCGACTGGTCATTGACCGGCGTGACCTGAAGCTGTCTGGGCAGTCCGCGCGTGGCGTCGGGTATGGTGGCGCGTATCCCTTCCACGATCGCGATGGTGGAGGTGGCACCCGATTTCAGCACCGTCAGCATGGCCGAACGCTGGCCGTCGACATGCACGACGTTCTGCTGCGGCAGGGAGCCATCACGCACATGGGCCACGTCGCGCACGCGCACCACCGCCCCGTTCACCGTTTTGACGGGCAGCATGTTAAGCTGTTCGACCGATAGCGGCGCATTGTTCAGGCGGAAATTATACTGGTATTCCCCGATCTTAACGAAACCGGCCGGTGTGATCTGTGTCTGGCTGGCCAGCGCACCGGCCACGTCCAGTCCTGAAACGCCCCGGGCCTGAAGCTGCGCGGGATTGAGGTCCATCTGGATCTGGCGCACCCGTCCCCCGTTGGGAAAAGGAATGGCCGCCCCCGGCACCATGACAAGCCGGGTGCGGATGAAATTGAAGCCGAAATCATAAAGCTGCTGTTCCGTCAGCCCGTTTCCCGACAGGCCAAGCTGGAGGATCGGTACGGTGGAGGCATTGTAATTAAGGATCAGCGGTGGCGTCGTGCCGATGGGAAGCTGGCGCAGCAGCGTCTGCGCGATGGCCGTGACCTGCGCATTGGCAAGGCGGACATCAGCACCCGGCTGGAAAAATATCTTGGTCACACCAATGCCGGTCAGGGCCTGCCCTTCGATATGTTCGATATCGTTGACGGTGGTGGTCAGGGCGCGCTGGAACGGTAACTGGATGCGGCCCGACATATCCTGTGGCGAAAGGTTGGTATAGGTCCATGCAACCGCCACCACCGGGATGGCAATGTTGGGGAAGATGTCCTTGGGCGCGCGGATGGCGGACAGCACGCCCGCGATCACGATCAGGATCGCCATGACGACAAAGGTATAGGGACGCGCCAGCGCCAGACGGACAATGGCGTTCATGACGGCAGGGGGACCGCTGACCCGCAGGGACCGGCCAATGCCATGAAGGCCACCATGCCCGGCCCGTGGGCGCGGGGCTGTCCGCTACTCCTGTCCTCATGCATGAAGCGGCGTCTTTCCATGATCCAGCCACGGGAGCCTTCGCATCCGGGCCACGCGACACACCCCCACACGGCTACTGAACGCCGGATGTGCCATGCGGTTTTTTCACCACCGGGTCATCATGATTATTTTCGGGCCGGTGCCGCGGCATGCGCGGTGTCTGGCGCGCTGGTGGACAGTCGGGTTCCATAGGTTCATAGTAACCGGCCTGTTCGACACGCAGCCCGACGCAAGGAGCCTGCCTTGCACAATCTCGATTTCAGTTCCTGGCATAATCTTCTGGTCACCATGATCGGGCTGTCCCTGATTACGCTGATCGGGGTTGGCATCCGCCTGTTGATGATGGTCGTCATCCAGCAGCGGCGGGAGCGCATGAACCGCCAGATCAACGAACGGCTGCGCACCCTCATTGCCGCCTACCGCACGCTGGGCGGTTCGTTTACGGGAAATCTGGCCGTGGACCCGCGTCATCGCCGGGAACTGCGCAGCGTGCCGGATGGCGATACCCCCGATAGCCTTCCTGATAATGCGGATACCGGGGGCATGGCGGGATCGGACCGGGCACGACGCATCCGCGATGCGGTGGAGGCCGCCCTGTCGGACATCATGCTACTGGGCACCGAGGAGCATGTCCGCCTGGCGGAACGGGCTGCGCGGGAACTGGTGGCAGGGCAGCTTGTGCATACACATGATCTGGTTGTCTCCCTACGCAGTTTCATCCGCAGGGCGCTGGATCTCGACCCCATTCCATCCGATCTTGCCATCCCGATGCAGGGACCGACCCGCACGCAGGGCACCGGCGGACGGAACAAGGAAGACGGAAAAAAGGAAGGAGCCGGCAACGCGGGTGGCGGTGGCGGTGGCATGCAGTCAGGCAGCGACATGGCTGCAATGGGCGATACCGGTATGAATGCCCATGAAAGCCCTTCCGCGCACTGATAACAGAATGCAGAGTGCCCGCCGGATCAGACCGACATGACCCCGGCTGCAATATCCGCGCAGGGTTTCACACAATCGAAACCCCATGCGTTCTGATCGCACACGTATCTTCCAACACAAAACCTGTGTCCATGATCATGATCGGGGAAACGCCCGGATAAAATTCACCGCCCCGGCGGGAGCTGGTAACTGGCATTGGGCATTCCTGCTGCTATGAAATAAAAAACGTCCTTATCGAAATAGCAGAAATAAAAACCAGCAAGACCAAAACCACCTGCTGGAAAACCTTTCCGATACAGGACCGCAAGCCCGGACCGGGGATAGCAGCGCGCGGGCAGAACCAGCACGGCCGTATGCGTTCCATTGGTGGCAGCACACAGGCCCGAATAACCTGCTCCCATCATGCTTACCGAAGCAACAGAACGGTCAGGATACAGCGTGCTCCGACCAGAGCCGTAATCGACTTATGCCATACGCCTGATTTCCTTGCAGACACGTTTTGATATATGTTGCGAGTGGTTCGCATTTACGATAGGCAGCCCTTTCCACACGGCAGACAACGCCACTAACTGAGGTCGGGCATGTATCGCAGCAAGGTTTTTTATGTGTTTCCCCTTTCGCTTATGGTGACAGGCAATGCCCTTGCGGCTGATCCGGCCCGCAAGGCCGACCAGAACACAGCCACACATGCAACAGGCACGAAACAGGCAACCGCCCCGTCGGAAGAGAAGGCCGGGCGGGTTGAAAAGCTGGAAGTGCATGCACGCAGGCCCGCAACGGTGGCGTCATCGGCCACGAAATCCGATACGCCGCTGATCGAGACCGCCCAGTCGGTTACCGTTGTCAGCCGGAACGAAATGGACGTGCGCGGCGTGCTCAGCCTCAATCAGGCCGTGCGCTACACGGCGGGCATCACACCGGACCTGCGTGGCGGCGGGGAAGGCACGCGCTATGACCAGTTCGCCCTGCGCGGCTTTACGGTTCCGACCTTCCTTGATGGCCTGAAGCTGCAGGACAGCCCCACGGGCTATGCCACGGCGCAGACCGATACGTCGCGGCTGGAACGGGTCGAAATCCTGAAAGGACCGGCATCCGCGCTGTATGGCCAGTCCAGCCCCGGTGGCCTTGTCGCCCTGTCCAGCAAGCTGCCGACCGACCAGAAATTCTATGGTGGCGTCACGACGACCGGCGGCATGTTCGACCTGTATCGCGTGGATGCCGATGTTGGCGGCTATGCGACGAAGGATGGTCTTGTCCGCTACCGCCTGTATGGCACGGTCAACGGCCAGCACAGCCAGTTGAGCAAGACGGGAAGCCGCCGCTTTTCCATAAGCCCCTCCTTCACGTTTGGCGGTGATGGGCCGACGACGCTGACACTGCTGGGCAATTACCAGTACGACCCCGAAAACGGCACCTATGGCGGCGCGCCGCTGGAGGGTTCGCTCAAACGCGCATCATACGGATACCTGCCACGGGATTTCTATGACGGTGACGTTCCGTTCGAGAAATTCAACCGCCGTCAGGGTGGCATCACCTATATCTTCAACCACCGTTTCAACAATAACTGGAGCTTCACCAGCCGCGGTCGGTATGACGACATCAAGACCATATATCGCAGCGTGTATAATAATGGTTATTACACAAGCAATGACATGCTCGCCCGCTCCGCCTTCGGAACGAACGAACATACCCACAACCTGGCATTTGACAGCCAGTTCAAGGGGCATGTCCGCACCGGCCCGCTGCGGCATACAATGATGTTCGGCTTCGATTACATGCAGCAGAGCGCATCCGAACAGGGATTTTACGGCACTGCGCCCGACCTGAACGTGCTGCACCCGGACTATCACATGGTGATCCCCACCATGAGCCCGTATGTGAATTACCAGACCAATTCCCATCAGGTCGGCATGTATGCGCAGGATGAAATGCGCTGGCGCGGACTGGTCGTGACCGGCAGCCTGCGTAATGACTGGTACCGTTCACAGCAGAACGAATACATCTACCATACATCCACACATGAAAATCCCCGCCAGATCACATGGCGCGCATCGGCGCTGTATCATTTCAACTTCGGTCTTTCGCCCTATATCAGCTACTCGACATCCTTTCAGCCGCAGGCGGGCACCGTATCCAACGATGGCGGCAGAACCTTCAGTCAGGCCAATCCATCCCTTGGCAAGCAGCTTGAGGGTGGCCTGAAATACCAGCTTCCGGGCACGTCACTCCTGTTCACGGCGGCGGGCTTCCATATCGAACAGACCAACGTGCTGGTTGCGGTGGGCAATCTGGGCTACAGCAACGAAAGCGGAAAAGTACATTCGGACGGCTTCGAATTCGAAGCACATGCCGAACCGTACAAGAACCTTATGATTACGGCGGCGGTCAGCGTGCAGAAGGTCCATGATGATTCAACCGGCAAGCCGCTGATCCAGGCCGGGACGGGCAATGCCTCCCTGTTCGCGTTCTACACCATGCCTTCGGGCCCGGTAAAAGGGCTCGGTTTCGGTGGCGGCATGCGCTATTCCAACAAATCCTATGGCGGCGAAGCCAGCTATGGCAGCGTCTGGGTGCCGCAATACGCGGTGTTCGATGCGTCCGCCCGTTATGACCTGTCGAACCTTTCCCCGTCGCTGCATGGGTGGACCGTCGCGGCCAGTGTGCGTAACCTGTTTGACAAGGATTACATCGCAAACTGCCTGAGCTACGCATCCTATGGACAGGAATGGTGCTATTATGGTGAGCGCCGGAATGCGCAGGCGAGCATTGGCTTCACCTGGTAAATCAGTGCCACCCCGGCGGCCCCGCCTGAATATCGCCCTGCGCACCCTTGTCGGCCTTGCGGGCGGGTACGGTGTTGCGTCACTGGGCGGGGTGGCGCTTGCCCTGTGGCTGCCCCTGTCGCGCGCTGACGGGGCGATGGCGGGCATCCTGTTCGGGCTGCTGCTATGGCCCACCGTGTTCATGGCGGCGTTTGGCGTGTCCGGTATCTGGCGGCTGGTGATGGTGGTTGCGGGCTGCATGGTGTCCTTCACCATCATAGCCCTTACCGCGGGCCGGGGGTTATGAAGGGATCGTTCCGGGTCACGATGGCATGGCTGCATTCCATGCTGGGCCTTGTTACCGGCTGGGTGCTGTTCGCCATTGCGCTGTCGGGCTCCCTGAGTGTTTTCCGTCAGGCCATCACCCTGTGGATGCATCCCGAACGCGATCCCCCCCGCGTTGACCCGCTTGAGGCCACCAGCCGGGCAATCGACTGGCTGGCCCATAATGCATCGTCAGCACCAGCGTGGTACGTAACCAGCCCGACAGCGGAAGCACCCTTTCCGACCGCCGTATGGCCCGATGCGCAAGGCACGTATATCCAGCGTATTCTGGACCCGCAGACCGGCAGCCCTGACGGCCTGCGCGACACGTTGGGGGGCGAGTTCTTTTACCGTTTCCATTTCGAGCTACAGCTTCCCTATCCATGGGGCAGGCTGATCGCGGCCATGGCGGCACTTGCGCTTGTTGTGGGCCTTGTGACAGGCATCATCATCCATCGGCGCATATTTGCCGATTTTTTCACGTTCAGGCCGAAGCGGGGCCTCAGAAGCTGGCTTGATGCCCATAACATTCTGGGGGTTGCAGCCCTTCCCTTCCACCTCATGATTTCGTTTACGGGCGCGGTCACGCTCGGGTCGCTGCTGCTGCCGTGGAGTACGCAGGCGGTCTATCACCATGACATGATGGCATCCTATACGGACCTGAACCCGGCCCTGTATTCCCGCCCCGCCAGTGGCCAGCCGGGACATCTTGTGCCCATCCGTCCCCTGCTTGATGAAGCGGACAGGCATTTCGGCGGGGCGGGCATCGAGCAGGTATATATTTTCAATCCGTCCGATCACGCCGCCCTTGTCACGGTCATTGCCGGTAACGACCATACGGTCAGCACGACCACCGGGGTCATGACATTCGATGGGACCACGGGCCAACTGATAAACGCGCACACCGAAACGCGCCCTGTCATCCGGCTCTACACGTTCCTTTACGGACTGCATGTTGCACGTTTTGCGCCAGCGGTTACGCGGTGGCTCTATTTTCTGTCCGGTCTTGCGCTTGCAGCCGTTATCGGCAGCGGGATGCACCTGTGGACCCTCAAGCGCCTGCGTCAGCAGCCCCACATGGGGCAGCGTATTGTCTGCCGCATGAATACCGGAATACTGGCCGGAACACCGCTGGCCTTCGCCACCTATTTCCTTGCCAACCGTCTGCTTCCCCTTACGCTGGCCAACAGGGCCGTGCATGAAGTACAGACCGTTTTTGCGGTATGGGCGCTGGGCATTACATTCGCCCTTTTCCGGCGGCCCGATCGCGCGTGGCCCGAGCTTCTGGGCGGCAATGCGCTGGCCTGTCTGGCCATAGCCCTGTCTGGCCTGCCGTGGACGAACGTGGTGATGCGCGGCACGGCCATTGTTGCCCTCATGCTGGGCGGGGCATTTGGCTACGCGGCGTTCCGGACCGCGCGGCGGGCATGATGGCTGCGGCAATCCTTTGCGGGCAATGCGGCATGCTGCTGCTGGCTGCCGGATCGATACGGGGCAGCGACATTATATTACGCAGGAGCCTGTCCCACCTGCTGCGCCGGAGCATTCAGACAGCAGGCATGCTGCTGCTGGTCCTGAGCCTTGTCCTTCAGCTACGCGCGGCACAGGCCCCGGTCATTGCCCTGATCACGTGGCCCGGATGGATCAGTATTGAAATCGTTCTGGCCACCCTTGCCTGCACCGTGCTGAATGATCTGAGGGGGCCGCGTCGGTAACGATCCTTGCGCAGAGGCAGGGACTGACTGACATGCGTGTAGAGGCGTTCTTTTTTCTGATCAGCTCAATACAGCAATATCTGTTAGTCCAGCGCAGTATCGTCCATTGTCCCCACCTTCTGCACGCCTTCAATAGTCGTCAGCGCGGCGATAAGATGTGATACCGGGCGCTTTCCCTTCACCTGCATGGACAGGGTGACAAGCCGGTCGTCAAAATCATCTTCCTGGCCCCGTGCGATTTCGGAATGTTCCTCGTAATGGCCGTTCTGGTTGATCTGCACGTGATCGATGATGAAACGCAGCCGTGTGCAGGTTACAAGAATAAGCCTGAGCACGCCCCTGCCATCCCGGTAGGAAATTTCCATCCGGGTTGCACTGCGACCGGCCTGCGGCAGGTTCCGCGTAAGCAGCGGAAAGACGAACATGATGATGAAATAGGCCACCGTTGTCGCAATGGCGAGCTGGACCAGCCCCGCGCCCGCCGCCATGCCGAGGGCCGCCGTCAACCATACCGAGGCCGCAGTTGTCAGCCCGCGCACCACATTCCGGCGCATGAAAATGACACCGGCGCCGATAAACCCAATTCCCGAAACAACCTGCGCCGCTACACGCGATGGGTCCAGAATGACCTTCTCGCTCGCAATCACATCACCGAAGCCATGTTTTGATATGAGCATGAACAGGGCAGCCGATAACCCGACCAGCGAGTATGTCCGCAACCCCGCGCTTTTCTGGCGATATTCCCGCTCGAGTCCGATCAGGCCAGACAGTATGAACGCGATAAACAGATCCATAAGCTGCGGCACATTTTCCCACATCACAGAGATCGGGTCCCCCGGACTTCCCATAAAGGGTCTGTAACGCCCAGCAGGCTGCGCCGTTCATGATTCTTTCTGAAAAATCCTGTATCTGCCTGCGTTTCCTGCTGTCAGAGTGTCAGTTGTTTTGTGCCGGACTGTTCCTGTCCGAAAAACCAGTACATATAGGGGGTTGTTTGAAACACAATACTTGATAGGGGACAGGAAAATATTTTGGTGCGCTTTTTCACAAAATCAATGTCTTTCAAAGCTTTTTGAAAAAAGCTTCACCAAAAACTTCTTTATGATTTCTGGATGTTTTCCGGACAGCCTTTTCAAACATCCTCTCCGGAAGGCCAACATATGGCCGGTGCAGCCACACCATTCACACAATAACTGCGCCACGAACTGACAGCACGAAATTGCCCTGAAATCCGCCAATATTTTCTTACCAACAGTTTTACGCACCGTGAAACGAATGGGTCACATATTGTATTTTACAAAGGCTGCGTTTTATTTTCTTCCGGGCAGATGGTCCTTTTTATCCTGTCCGCATAGACATCCGGCCTGTTTTCGACAAATATCCGATGCAGCGCATTCCGGCGTATCTGCTTCCATAATGTCTCGTCATTATAAAGGCGGACCAGTGCATGCGCGAATGCCTGTGGGTCTTCAATCGCGGCTGTCATCATATCCGCTCCGCTGATCCAGCCGACCTGATCGCACAAAAGCTGCGTTGCGACTATCGGCAGGCCACGGGCAGCAGCTTCATGGATTTTATACGCGATGCCTGCCGCAAACCGGGTCGGGGCCACGAATACACGGTGCGCGTTATAATAGGGCGCCAGATCCTTCACCGCGCCAACAACATCAATGCGCCAATGGGTCAGTGCAGCCGCCAGATCAATTCCCGGCCCCGTATGCCCCACAACCCGCAGGCGGATTTCAGGCGGCAATACGGTATCCAGCAGCGGCAGGATACAGTCATTCAGCCACATAAGCGCATCCCAGTTTGGCGATGCGTCATTCTGTACTGATCCGACAAAAAGCAGATCACGACGATCGGCCCATTGCGGTCCGTTATTCAGTGGCGGCTGGACATGTCCAAGAACCGATACGTCACGCCCCAGATGGTCCGAAATAATACTGGCCTCGGTTTCACTTACCGCCATGAACTGGTCCACAAAATCCGTTGCCTGAAATTCCTGTTGCAGCATACGGGTAAAGGAAAGCGGATTTTCCCGGCCCAGCACCTGGTTCCGGCCCATGTCACGCATGCTGGCCACGGCTTCCGTGTCCAGAACAATACGGCAGTGACCAAGGGCATCGCGGCATGTATTGATAATTTCCCGCAGTCTTTCGGCATTATGGGTTCGGGCCAGCCAGAGTATGTCGTAATACCCTGCCCTGTCGGTCAGAAACCGCGCCAGTTCGCCCAAGCCCCGGTCCCATATCACCTCTGCCCGGTCAGGCAGGTCAGGATAGCGGCCATGCGGCGGGGTACGGGGCGGAAAGACGGGATAGACCGTCACATGCAGCCCAAGATCGCATACCATGGTGCGGATTATATCATTGGAGCGCGGAAAACCGGCGCCAATGCTACGCTGCGGTATATAATCTTCGATAAACAGGATGCGTTTTTCATCTGGTGTGGATGAGCGGGCCGACAGGATATTTACATTTTCCCGATGCAACTTTGATTTAAGATAGTCCCTGTTCCTGTCACAAAATATCTTTATGTTCTTTTCAAGAAGTCCATCTATTTCCGCCCTGTCACCGGTGCCGAATTCATAATGGACCATGACAACATCCGGGTCGTAAACAATTCTGAATCCAAGCCGGTGGATCTGCACACACAAATCCGTATCTTCATAATAGGCCGGTGCAAACTGTGGGTCGAAGCCCCCGATCTGTTTTACTATTTCTGTCCGCACCAGTAAAAAAGCACCCGAACAGAAATCAACATACCGTACATAATTGGCTTCGGGCCGGTCCGGTTCCGCATTCCTCAGATATCCGGACGTTGTCCCGTCCCGCCAGATGATGCTGCCTGCTTCCTGAAGCAAGCCGTTGGTGCGGATTATCCGCGCCCCTACCGCCCCCGCCTGCGGGTCCATGCCCATCCTGCGCAGGGCCGCACTGATCGCACCCGGCATGATCGCCACATCATTATTGAGATACAGGACGAAGGGAGAGACGACCCGCTCCAGCGCCATATTGCAGCCACGCAGGAAGCCCACATTTTCTTCGGTGCGGATGACTTCCAGGCCGCTAACGCTATTTTCGATACCGCGCGTTTCATCCGATGATCCGCTATCAACCAGTATGACCTGCATGGCCCCTGCATATTGCGCGCGTAAGGTCGATAGGGCTGTCATGGTAAAGGCAAACCGATTATGGGCCACCATGATGATGCTGACATCGGGTACGTCACACGTAAAATCAGGACACTTTGGGCCGCCGATAGCCGCATAGACAGATGCCAGCCGCATGAAGGCCCGCTTGCAGGCCAGTTCACCGTCCTGTTCCGTGCTGTATTCATGGGGCAAGGCACCCGCAAGGGCCACGTACTGCGCGAAAACGGTGGGATAGGTCTGCCTGCGCACATCATGGGCAACGGCGGGGTCTCTGGCGTAACGTTCCAGATCGACCTGTGGTGCTGGCCTGCGTAACTCGGTCAGGCCGTAATTGAGGAAATGTTCGTAAGCATTGTGGAACACACCGGCGTCGATGGCGGCTGTAACGTCAGGGTTGCTGCTGCGATAGAATTCTTCTGAAAAATAGGGGTTGGGATCATGGCTTAAGGCCCCGGCATTGACCAGATATTCAGCAAGGGGATGCTCCTGATATATCCGCTCCGCCTGCGTATCGGGATAGGTTTCACGATACCATGCCGGATCGAAATACCATGACAGGCGACGCCGCATGGTCCGGGGATGATGACGGGACTTCAGAAAAGCGATGAAAGGACCATCCTGTTCATCAAATAAAAAATCGGGATTTTCAGATATGAATGTTTTCGTGGAAAAATAGAACGACGCATCACGCTGTTCATGTGCGCCATAATTCAGATAATGGTCATAGCCGTTTTTCAGTCCGTGGGAAGACATTTCCCCATCAGATAGTTTCAGTTCGCTCGCGCGATAAAATTTTTCGTCGAAGAAAGGATTGGGATTCCGGTCCCGGTATCCTGCGTTACAGTAGTGGTCAAATCCGGACTGGTATTCACCTTCCTGTATAAGCCGGTCTACATCATCATAAAAACGGCGGTACCATATTTCATCAAAATAACAGTTGGGACTATGACCTGCCTGAACCCCGCATGTTTTATAGAATTCGTATATTTCATCGCCGCTTTCCAGAACGGCCAGAACGCACAGGCTGTTATATTCCTGCCGGTACCATTCAGGATCAAACTCTGACCAGTCTTTTTTTACCGAAAGTTCCAGAATATCCTCCACCTTACCTGAAATATGATGCTATTTTAAATGTTTCCATTATGGATATTTCAGTACGAACACTTCATCTCATCCATCGGAAAAGACCGCCGGGTCCATAAGAAGGGCCGCCAGTTCCGGCATGCGCAGATGAAGGGGAATGACCATCCCGCCCCCACATTCCCTTACCCGCTGCGCGGGGGCGCCTATATCAAACGTCACGACGGGGATCTGCTGCCGCCAGAACGCCGTCAGGACATAGGACCACGTTTCGGGCCATTGCGCGGGCAGGAAACCCCAGTCACAGCCCTGTTCGGATATCAGGGCGGGCAGTTCGTCATCGCCATACGGCCCCGTAATTTCAACAACACCCGTTTCCAGCAGGCGTTCATCATCGCAGGTAAAGCCCACGATCACGAACCGCAGCGGCAGGCCGGTTTCCACCACATAACGGGCCAGTTTAAGGATGACATTATAACCTTTTTCCATCCCGATCGCGCCAATCAGCAGGATGCGCCTGACCTCGCTATCCAGTTTGGGACGAAAGGCAATCCGTTCATTCGCCGTTGGCGCTTCCCATTGATGGATTATGGGGGAAACACCCATCTGCCGCCGGTATCGGGCGGCCACGTCCCTGCATGATGCGATGATTTCCGTGGCCCCGTTCAGGATATCCCGACTTCGATCACGCAGGTCACTGGCGGTCAGGTCATCCTCATTCAACGCACCGAGGTCACGGACACATCGCCCGCATGCGTCCTCGCTCTGCTCGCCACAGTAAATGTTGTTGTAGGATACAAGCGTAATACGCGGACAGAACCACGAATAATCATGCAGATAGACGTTATAGGGTATGCCACACCGCGCCACGCGCCCGATTGCGGCAATACCCGCGCCTATGTAGCTGTGCATCTCGATGCGCTCACAGTTCAGGGCAAGCAGGATGTCCTGCAATGCGTCGCCCTCGGTATCGCACAGGATGTTGGGATAGTCCTCCAGTGTCGCGGGAAGGACATGCCAGCGTGCCGGCACGCCTTTTTCCCCTGCTGTCAGCGGGGATATGACAAGCGCCAGTTTTCCTTCATCCGTAATCTGCGCGGCACGCCTGCGCACGAATTTCTGCACGCCCCCGCCCCGGTTATGGGTAACGAGGGCGACTGTCGTCCGGCCCCGCAGGTCCGCAGTCAGGCGGGTCATGTCAACAAGACGGCGGAACGGCCCCAGCGGGTCCTTTTTCTGCCATGCCTGCACAACCGCGTCATACCCCGGGTGCAGTCCGTTCAGTATACGCAGGTTACGGCGCATGAGGTCACCACGAAACGCGCTGAACGACTGCCCTTCCACATGTCCCACGAAAGTATTCAGGCACACCACATGCCGCCATCCCAGCGCCAGCGCGCGGCGGCTGAAATCGTTTTCCTCTCCATACCCCTGCGCGAAAACGTCTTCGCGCAGTACGCCGGTCTGGCGCAGGCATTCCGCGCGGATATACATGCAGAAGCCATGGGCTGTCGGCACATCCACCGTATCCGTATGTCCCAGCCCGGCAAGAAGGGCTGCCAGCTCCTCCACCTCGTCATAACGGGGAATGGTGTTCTGCCCGTCATTGCGTGGGTAACTGAAAATGGTCGCAGCATTGGACAGGGGTGTTGCCGTGCCGATATCGGGCGCGCTGTACGCGGTTGCCCGCAGGCACGAAACCCACCCCCTGGGCAGCAGCGTATCGCTGTTAAGCAGGATAACGTCCTCATCGCGCCCCGCTTCGCGCAGGCCCCGATTGGCGGTGTAGGTGAAGCCCCGATTGCGTTCGTTATGAAGGACCTGAATACCTTCGCGCCCTTCCAGACTTTCCAGATAGGCGACAATGGCAGGATCGGGTGAACAGTCGTTAACCGCCACGATCCGCGTATCCGCTTCCCGCCATTTCAGGGCCAGTGACAGGCATTCCTTTGTCACTTTCAGTCCCTTGTAAACGGGAATGACGATAACGACCGGATTGACCGCGGGATCACGCACGTCTTTACCGCGATGGGGTGAAAACCGTGGCGTATGGAGGGCCGGATAGGGAAGAACGCAATGGGCAGGCGCTTCCGGCGGGCAGGCGGCCGGAAAGGCCATCGCGACCCGTTCCGCCTGATGGCGGGCATACTGTGCGCCCGCCTGCGGTGTAAGGGGGCTTCCGTACAGATCCTGCCCGAACGGGTCCGTTATCCTGACGGGGTCAACAGCACCATCCGCCAGATCAGCCCATGTAATGCAGAACTCCGTGCGGCTGCGTTCTGGGGATAACCGACCGGCATCCTCAACCCCGAATACTTTTTCGCATATCACTCCATCCGTCCGCTCCGACCGCACGACCAGACGGTTTTCCGCCGCAATATTGTTGGGGTAGCGGCACCACCCGCTGATCCCTTCGGCACATTCTTCAACAAAGCCCTGAAACTGCCAGATGCTCCTGCATTCCAGACCACTACCGACCAGTTGCCTGCCTTTGTAATGCACATGTACCGGACATAACGTAGGGGGGATGGTGACATTATCCACCTTCCAGACCGCGTATTCCCCCTGATCCGTCAGCAGGGACACGGATGCGGCGATTTCGTTCCCGCCCGTACGGATCGTAATGGATGGCTGGTGTTTTGTCCGGACCCCGACAACAATCTGCCCGTCCGGCAACATGCCGCACCAGCCGTTACACCTGACCGCCTTTACAACCATATCGCACAGGCGATGGAAGACATCGAAATACAGCACGGCGGTTTCCCGCAGGAGCGACTTCATCTCGACAAACGCATTGTCGTACGCGCCAGCCCTGATCCGCGCCATGAGAAGAAAAAACCGCGCAACGGGCGATATGATGGTACCCGCCAGAAATTCCAGGGCTTCGGAAGCGCGCGGATCGCCCGTTACCAGACGGCACAGCCCGATGCCGAGCATGATATCATGCGCGCTGGGATGGGTGCGCTGCAGGTACAGAAGCCGACGCAGGCAGGCAGGCACGTCACCCGCCACGGGGGCAAGCTGTTCATACTTTCCGGTTAAGGTCAGGATATAGCGGCGGGTTTCCTCCAGCACGAAACTATTGATGTATGGATCATCCATTATTCAGCCTCATCAATAATTCCGTTTCCCTACCATTTCCACAAAATGGCATTACTTCCCTTCTGTCGGATATGGACAGAAACTGACGGGGTTACAGCGACAGGGTATGGGAAAGAACATGTCCGCTACCCCCCGATAAAGTATCAGGAGCCATACCGTTATATTTCAGATCAGCTGCGGGCTTTTACTGGTTTTCATGGCTGCCTGTTCTGTCCGGATTTCAAAAACGCATGCCAGATATCATATAGCGGAACCTGCGCCCTGCATGGCGCGCGCAATTCATTGCGTCCGATCCGCTGCCAGTGTTCCTCCCCCGAACTCCAGTCGCCCCGGTTGACCGAACTGGCGACGTCGCGGTTGTTCTTCAGGTACCATTTTTCATCAAATTCATCGCCCCCGGCATCCCGCCCTTCAAAGAAGCCGATCCGGGTAAAATGCTCCTTGCCGCTGCTGAACTCATCACGATGGATGGCGGCATCCACATCCGGGTTGGCTTTCAGGTAGGCTGCTTCATCAAACGGCAGGCTGCGCAGATATTCAGTTATCAGGAAACGGAACATCGCCTCAGGTATGATGACGGCGTTGTCCTGTCTTTTCATGCTGGATTCAACAACAGAATAAGGAATCATTGTTTCTCCCACACCCAAAACGGTATTCTGGGGTCTAAAAATTAAAAATCAGTCAATTGAAACGCGGGTTTCCCGGCTTCCAGTCGCGCCAGCATGCGTTCGACTTCCGCAGGCGTGATCGCCAGTTGCCGGTCCCATGGAAGGCTGCCCTGCATCCTGCCGCTCTGCGGGGTCCGGACCTCGTGGTAATCAAGTTTCCGGCCTTCCGCGATCAGCCAGTAGAACAGTTCCAGTGCATTACCGGGCATGAAAACCAGCACTTCGGTTGCGGGCCGACAGAAAAGCGTATTGCTCAGCCCCGCCCCCATCGCCCCCACCACACGGCGCGCGGAACGGAACATCGCCACCTGTTCCATAAAGGGCACGGTGCTGCCCGCGAACGTAGTGTATCCGTGCTGTTCAAAGACGGTCCTGACCGCGGCTTCATCTTCAAAATCACGGGTGGTCGCGGGTGCCCTTGGTATGTACAGGGCGTCGATATCGGCGGGAGGCACCTGATCGGCGATAAAGTCCATGCATTCCATGACAAGGGGGGAAAGGAAAACGGCATGGGCGGTCAGGCCGCTGGGCACCAGCAGTTCAGCGAAATGGACCGGCGCGCCACCTGATTCAATGATCCTGTTTTCCGTAATGCCGACCGCATGCAGCGATTCACGCATGACGGTGCGCAATGTGCCCTCCACCGCGTGGATCACGACGGGCCAGTCCCGGTCCGGCAGGTACTGTCTGGCCACATATGCCCGGGGCAGCATTTCCGCCAGCCAGTGGCCGTAATTTCCTGCCCCGCGCTTTTTGCACAGTATGGCGCGCGGGTGCGACGGAATGGATGCGGGCTGCGCCAGACTGGCCTGCAATGTCGCACGGGCCCGCACGATTTCATGCGCCGGGACATCAGCCTGGCTGGCGGCGACAAGATGCCCGTCCCCCGTAAACACCAGCCCTTCTTCCACAACATAGACATCGCGCGCCAGATGAAACGCCACTGGCGGAATGACGTGTTTCGACAGGTTCCAGCGCCTGCGCAATATCCGGGCCACATCAGGGGGCATCAGGTGCGGATCATAGATGCGCGGCGGTCTCATATACTGGAACGATGGGGTGATCGGGATCGTTCGGACCTGTTCCAGCGCGTCCGTTTCAATCAGCATGTCTGCCTGCGTCATGCGGGAACCGGAAGCTGTCGGGCCGGGCTGCAACACAATGCCTCCACCTGTTCCGCCAGCCGCCTGTAGACCGCGCGGCTGAAATGCACGCCCACGTCATCGGGACTGTCCAGATCCGCCACCGTCCGCACGAAATCGGCCAGGTCAATGCTCAGATAACCATAACGCGCCACAAGCGGCCGGACGACCGCATTGATCTTCGCAAACGCATCCAGCACCCATGACTGCCCGCCCACCCGCGTATTGAGCATGAGGACGATGACGGTCCTGCCCCGCAGCGTCTCGAACATCGCGGTCACATCATTTTCAAGCTGCTGGAGGTCAAGCGGGCCGTGGCAGGTAAATTCCGTCTGCATGAACCGCCAGTCCTCGGCGCTGAAATCCGGCGCGTGGCCCAGACGCCGGGCTATGTCCTCATACCCGATCCGCCCGAAATCCTGATCGGGTATGACACTGCTGTTGAATGGCAGCAGAAGGTCCGTGCTGCGCGAACGGTACAAAGTGCCGAATACTTCGGATGAGAAGGAAAGCACATAAACATCCGCGCTGCGGTCATTGATCGCGCTGCCGACACGCACCGGAATGCGCGCCAGCAGGTCCCGCCCCGCCGGGGTATCCAGTTCCCGTTGCAGGGCGACGGAACGCGCCAGTGGATGGATGGACCATTCCTGATACGGGTATGGAAATTCCTCGATCGTTTCGTATTTCACCCGCAGGTAATGGGTCATCATGCTCAGGTCGCAGGCCCCGCGCACGCAGATCACAGGCCGCGACGCGAGACTGGTAACGGGCGCGCCGTCCGCATCGGCATCTTCCGTCAGGGTGATCCAGTCCGGATCGGGCCCCTCAAGGCTGCCGCTGACCGCGCCATTGATGTCAACACGTGGGCAGCCCAGCCGGTGCCAGACAAACTGTTCGATCCCCATATTCATCGCGCGGCATGAAAACAGGAAATGATGCGCGACACCTTCGCGGATCAGGAAAAATCCGCATATGCCATACTGTCCATACCGATCGGCAACCTTTACGTAGCCCGCATGGCTGTTGAAACATTCCCTTAGTTCCGCTGCCGCGAAATCCCGGGCCTGCTCCGCCGTTTCGGGCCAGCGGCGTTTGGTGAAATTGAGCTGGTTGGTACGGTTGACCAGATCAAGTATGCGCGGAAACTGCGCCATGACATCATAATGCAGGCTGACCCGCACATTGCTGTGGCGCAGGAAATCCAGATTGTCGCCCGCCAGCCTGCGTTCCGCCTGCCGCTGTTCAAGAACCCTGTAATGGGCAAGCCGCGTCATGTCGGGGTCTGGCTTGCCCTGCATGCGGGGATCATCGGCAAGCTGCGCTACATATTCCGCATCCGCCACCTGCAGGCCGGGATTGTAATGCACGGCCTCGTTCAGGTTCATCGGGTTATCATCGATGAACAGGACCGTGGAGGCCCGCAACTGCGCGCTTTCGATAATATCGCGGATCAGCAGCCCCTTGGGGGCAAAGGCGATGCGCGGGAACACGATATGATCCCATGCGCCACATGCACGCAGCAGATCCCGCGCGGCGGCCTCATCATTCTTGGAACATACGGCATTGATGATGCCACGCTGCGACAGGGTGCGCAGCAGGTCCACATGGGCCGCAACCGGTTGCGCGCCCCCTTCGGTCAGGGTGCCCCGCCAGAAGGTTTCATCCAGATCCCATATGACCAGCCTTATGCTTTCCGCTGGCGGGGCAAGCAGCGCCCCGATTTGCGCAATGCGCTGTTCCAGTGCGGGCAGCAGGTCCCCGGCCAGTGGAACGGCCCGCTGGCAGGCGGCCAGTGCTTCGGCCGGGCGGTCAAGGGCGAGCAGCAGCCCCGCCCGCGTGTAATGGTAGTGAAATGTCTCCCCGCTCGCCACGGCGCGTTCGGATGCGGCAAGGGCTTCCTCCAGCGCGCCGATGGCTTCCAGCCCATTGGCCAGCATGTGCTCGTAATGCCCCGGCAGCGGGGCCAGACGGGCCGCCATGCGTAACGTGCTGACAATACCACCGAAATCGCGCAACCGGTACTGGATCTCGGCCTGCTGATGATAAAGGCCCGACTGATCCGGCGCCGCCGCAACCGCGCGGCGGACATATCGCAGGGCGGATGGCGCATCATCCGCCGCCAGCATGACCTGCGCCGCCTGGGCCGCCCAGCCGGAAGGCGCATGCCCCCCTTCCATCAGGCTGCGCATCGTACGCGCGGCATCCGCGACCGCCATGTGCCCCGCCCGCCATGCCGCCAGCGTTGCGACATAACGCGCGGCAGGATCATCCGGGGCCATGGCCAGCGCGGCGCAGGCTTCCTCTTCCGCCTGTGACCATGCCCCATGCAGCATATGAAGCTGCGCGCGTTCCAGACGGAAGGCGGTTTTATGCGGGTTATGGGTAATCGCCGCGTGCAACTGCGCATCCGTAAATCGGTTATCCGTCGCCAGATTATGGCTGCCGTGATCCGCGCCCAGAATCTCGGCCGTGGCGTGTCGGTAGGGCTGACCAATCAACCCTTCCTCCCCCAGTACCCGCGCCCATTGGGCGGGATCGCCCAGTGTGCCGTCATTGCGCAGGGCGCGGCCACGGCCGCGGGGGGTTATGAATTCCTGCGGGTCCGGGTTGAGATAGAGGAACCGGACATCAGCCGCCGGGAACGCCGCCGCCACAACATCCTCAAGCTGCAGGGCCTGATCGCGCGTGATCTCCTGGCGCACCAGTGTCACCGGCCTGTCCGCCATGTACTGCCTGAAACGCGCGGCGAGATGGCGGAACTTGGAACTGAAATCGGGATAATGAACCAGAAAATCCGGCTGTACATGCCCCCGATAAAGCGGAAACTGGTGGTGAAAGAGAACGCCGGTCGGCACGTCCTCCACGCAATGCGGATCGAGATCCGTGCGCAGGATCAGGTTTTCAGGATGAAAAACATCGAAATCCGCTTCCAGTATCCGTAACAGGCCGGAAAAGGGCGTGGCCAGCCAGTCGAAAAAATGCGCCACGTTTTCCCTGCCGTGCATGCGCAACTCAAAGGCCGTGTCACAGCGCCAGCCCAGACTGATCAGTTCTCTTGACACCTTTCCCCCGCTTTGCCGTCGGCTGCGGGCAGGGCTGCGCATTGCCGCAACCCATTGCCCCGACAGGGGATCACGCTAGAGGCAGGGAGTTGACAGCACGTTAACCCGCCCCCGCCGCCGGGAAGAAAATGGCGACCGGCATTGCGCCCCACCGGCCCATAATCGCGCGCCTATGTCGCCCCGCCGTTTCCCCACCACCGCAACAGCCACATCAGCGCGGATATGACGGCCCCGATCAGCAGGCCGGTCGTAATCGGGGCGTAGAAGGTGAAACCGGGTCGCTGGATCAGGATATCACCGGGCAGCCGACCCAGCGGCAGGCGGGACAGAAAGGGCCAGCATATCCCCGCGACCACAAGGACAAGACCGGCTGCGATCAGGATACGGGGCATGGAAAACGGGCCTTCTTTGCGGGTTCCGGTCCCATAATATGGGCTGCATGGCCGCCAGGGGAAAGAGGGCAGCCCTGTCCACCCCTGCGCGCGGTGGAAATCCCTCCCCAACCGTCGGGTTGGATGCTAGGGTGGTTCCGGCATGACGACCCAGATACTGATCGAACTGATTGCTGTCCTTACGGCAGTGCGGGATGACACCCCGCAGGTCATGACCATTGACCACGGGCGTTCCCTGCCGTCCGGCCCGCTTGAAAACGCGCATCGCTCCCTTCAGGCCGGGGTGCGGGCATGGGTGGAACGCCAGACCGGCCACCCCATCGGCCATGTCGAACAGCTTTATACCTTTGCCGACCATGGCCGCATGCTGACGACGGAACAGGTCAGGACCATCGCCATATCCTACCTTGCGCTGACCCGCAGCCACGCGGGCGAAACCGGCTGGCGGGACTGGTACGACTATTTCCCGTGGGAAAACGCCAAGTCGGATACAGGCCGGACATGCCGCGCCCATATCGAACGCAGGCTGTGCCAGTGGGTGGCGGGCATGGACAATCCGGCTACACGCATCGCGCAATGGCAGCGCTGTGTCAGCCTGTTTGCCATCGGGGACATGGCGGTGTGGGATGATGAGCTGGTGCTGCAACGCTACGAACTGCTGTATGAAGCCGGGCTGGTGCCGGAATCCGGCTGTGCTGCGGCGGATGCGGTGCCGGGCCAGCCCATGCATCATGACCATCGTCGCATCCTGGCCACCGGCATGGCGCGACTGCGGGCGAAGATACGCTACCGCCCGGTCGTGTTCGAACTCATGCCGGAAGAATTTACCCTGCTGCACCTGCAACGCGTGATGGAAAGCCTGTCCGGCATTCATATCCACAAGCAGAATTTCCGGCGCCTGATCACGCAGCAGCAACTGGTTGAGGAAACCGGCGCCATGGAGGAAAATACCGGCGGCAGGCCCGCCCGCCTGTTCCGTTTCTGTGGCGAGGTACGGCAGGCGCGCCAGTTCACCGGCACCAAGATTCCCCTTGCGGTGCCGTAACGGGTGCGGCGGACCTCACGAAAATCCTGATTGACAAACAGCGTATTTCGCTCTGGAAGTGTCGGGCCGGTCCCTGCTGCGTGACTTATGCTCAATATGAGCATAAAGGGCTTGGCAGGAATGGGAAGGAAAAGGGACATGAACCAGATTGCTATGCGCGACCGGACCGACGGACTGTATGACAGGGTGCGTCATCTGATCCCCGAAATGGAATGGGACACCTTTGTCGAGGACATCCGCGCGATTGAAGCCCTCAAGCGCGAACGCAACGCCGTCATTCTGGCCCATAATTACCAGACGCCTGAAATCTTTCACTGTGTGGCCGACATCCGCGGCGACAGCCTTGCCCTTGCGCGTGAGGCACAGGAAACCGATGCCGATGTGATTGTCATGGCCGGGGTCCATTTCATGGCGGAAACGGCCAAGATGCTCAATCCGGCCAGCACGGTCCTGATCCCGGACATGCAGGCGGGCTGTTCACTGGCGGATTCCATTACCGGGCGCGATGTCCGGCTGCTGCGTGAACGCCATCCCGGCGTGCCGGTCGTCTCCTACGTCAACACTTCGGCGGAAGTGAAGGCCGAAAGTGACATGTGCTGCACGTCGGGCAATGCGAAACGGGTGGTGGAAAGCCTTGGCACCGACCGGGTCATCATGATCCCCGATGAATATCTGGCCCGCAATATCGAAGCCGAAACCGGCATCAAGATGATTACATGGGCCGGTCACTGCGAAGTGCATGAACGCTTCACCCCCGACGAGATCGCCCGCATGCGCGCGGACAATCCCGGTCTTGTCGTGATCGCCCATCCCGAATGCCCGCCCGAAGTGGTGGCGGCATCGGATTTCAGCGGTTCGACCGCCATGATGGACGATTTCGTGCGCGAACGCAGCGGCAGCCGCATCCTGCTGGTGACCGAATGTTCCATGAGCGACAATCTGGCGATAAAATATCCGCAGACCAGTTTCGTACGCCCGTGCAACATGTGCCCGCACATGAAGCGCATCACGCTGGCCAATATCCGCCATGCGCTGGAAACCATGACGCATGAAGTCACGCTGGACCCGGAACTGTCCAGCCGTGGCCGCCGCGCCGTTGAACGCATGCTGGCGGTATGACCGGCCTGCCCCGGCCCGACCGGCTGGCCGGTCAGGTACTGATTGCGGGCGCGGGTCTGGCGGGAATCATGACCGCCCTGACCACTACCCGCCCCTGCGTTGTGCTGTGCGCGGGTACGCCTGTGGACATGGCCAGCCCGCCATGCGCCAGCATGCTTGCACAGGGCGGGCTGGCGGCCGCGATGGGTGCCGACGATACCGTTGCCCTGCACGCGGCGGATACGCTGGCGGCGGGGGCCGGATTATGCGATCCCGAAACCGTCGCGCGCATCACCGCAAACGGACCGGATGCCATCGCCCGTCTGGCCAGTCTTGGCGTGGCATGGGACCGCGCGCCCGACGGGACACTGCAACTGGGGCTGGAAGCCGCCCACTGCCGCCGCCGCATCGTACATGCGGGGGAAGACGCCACCGGGGCTGCCATCATGCAGGCCCTGATGACCCGCGTGCGGCACACGCCACGCATAACGGTGATTGAACACGCCCGCGCCCTTGATCTGGTGTTGCATGATGGCGCGGTTGCGGGCCTGCATGTATCCATCGCCGGGCGAAACGTAACCGTGCCCGCAGCAGCGGTCGTGCTGGCGACCGGGGGAACGGGTGGCCTGTTCGCTGATACCACCAACCCGGCGGGCGCGACCGGCAGCGGCCTTGCCATCGCCGCCCGCGCGGGTGCGGTATTGGGAAACATGGAATTTGTTCAGTTCCATCCCACCGCGCTATCCGCCGGGGCGGACGGGCAGCGGCTATGCCTGATAAGCGAGGCCGTGCGCGGCGAAGGCGCCATCCTGATTGATGAAACCGGGGCACGCTTTACCCACGAACTCGGCACCCGCGACAGTGTCGCCCGGGCGGTGTGGCAGCACATGATCGACGGGCATACGGTCTACCTTGATGCCCGCGCGGCGGTGGGCGCTGATTTCCCCCGGCATTTCCCTGCCATCACCGCGCTGTGCCAGCGCCATGGCATTGATCCGGTCACACAGCCCATTCCGGTCCGGCCCGCCGCCCATTATCACATGGGGGGTATTGTTGTGGACGCCCAGGGTCGTACGGGCATTCCCGGCCTGTGGGCGGCGGGCGAAGTTGCCTGCACCGGACTGCACGGCGCCAACCGGCTGGCCAGCAATTCCCTGCTGGAAGCCGTTCTTCTGGGTTCATGGGTGGGGCAGGATCTGGATGGCTGCACGCTCAATGCCCCGTCCCTGACCGGACACGTCACACCCGATGGACGGTTTTCGTCACCACCACCCACCGAACTGCGCAGGATCATGAGCCGTTACGCAGGCGTGGTCCGCACGGGGGCCGACCTGCGCGAAGGGCTGCGCCGCCTGCTGCCCCACGCCCGGCAGACGGATGCGGGACTTGCATCCGTCGCCATACTGTACGCGGCACTTATGCGGCAGGAAAGCCGGGGCGGCCATTTCCGCAGCGATCATCCCGATGCTGCCGCCCATGCCACGCCATCGCGGTTCACTTTGGCGGAAATGCAGGCACAACTGCCCGATATCATGGCCGTTGAGGATGCATCCATTCCATCCAGACATGAAAGAGTGCCGACATGATCCATCCCCTGCCCGATATCATGCTTGAACCGCTTGTGCGCGCGGGACTGCTGGAGGATCTGGGCCGCGCGGGCGACCTGACGACCGATGCGGTGATCGCCGATGCCGACACCCATGTCCGCGCCGTGCTGGCCGCGCGACAGGATGGCGTGATCGCGGGGCTGGACATGGCGCGGCTGTCCTTCGCGCTCATGGACCCGCGCATCAAATTTACCCCCCATCTGGCCGATGGCAGCACAGTGACGGCAGGCACGCCGCTGGCCACGGTGGAAGGGCCTGCGCGTGGTATCCTGTCGGGGGAGCGGGTGGGGCTTAACTTCCTGTCCCACCTTAGCGGGATCGCCAGCGCCACCGCGCGGTTTGTGGAGCTTGTCCGTCCCTATCGCGCCTGCATCACCTGCACCCGCAAGACCATGCCGGGACTGCGCGCGATCCAGAAATACGCGGTGCGGGCGGGCGGCGGCAACAATCACCGCTTCGGGCTGGATGACGCCATCCTTATCAAGGACAATCATCTCGCATTCGCCGGGGGGGTGCGCGCGGCTGTGGAACGCGCCCGCGCGGCGGCGGGCCATCTGGTCCGGATCGAACTGGAAGTGGACACGCTGGAACAGCTACGCGAAGGGCTGGATGTCGGCGGGGTGGATGTTTTCCTGCTGGACAACATGCCGCCCGACCTGCTGCGCAAGGCGGTGCGCCTGATTGACGGTCGCGCGATCAGCGAGGCATCGGGCGGCATCACGCCGGAAACCGTAACAGCGGTTGCACAGACGGGCGTTGACCTGATCTCCCTCGGCTGGCTGACGCATACCGTGCGTGTCATGGATATCGGGCTGGATTATTCATCCTGAACACCCGCCACCCACCCCAGATGGGGCCCGGTCAAACCTGCAATCGGCGTCCAGCCGCGGCATGGAGCAGGACGTTTACGCCAGCCATAATGTCACCCGCTTCGGCGCTTTCGGCCCCGTTATGGCTGACACCGCCCGGACAGGGGCCGAAAATCATCGCCGTCGGCATGACGCGCGCATTCCACACAGACCGGGTCAAAATCCACGGCGGGCGAACTGGCTGCCCATCGAATCAGGGGGGCATGACACCCAAGGCCCGTGCATGTACGCTGAAACCAGTCCCGGATGGCAAAATCCGCATCCGACAGGGCAAGACGCCGTATGCCGCCGCGTGGCGTACCACCAAAGACGGCAGTTTCCATTAGATCACACCACAGGGCGGTGCCGTCTATCACAAGATTGGTCTGACGCATCCTGTCTCCGCCCGTTTTGCCCCGTCCCGGCATTATAGTTCAGTAGCCGCGCATCGGGTCGCACAGCAGGGCTGGCCGTTCGTGGCGTTCCATCTGCATGATGACATCGCGGACATAACGGGCCTGCGCTTCATAGGAGGCCTGTGATGCGACATGGGGCGTGATCGTAACCCGTTCATGCCGCCATAATGGATGACCGTGGGGCAGGGGTTCAGGCTCCGTGACATCAAGGACCGCAGCCCCTAACGCCCCTTCATCCAGCGCGCGCAGCAGATCGTCCATAATGACATGGTTGCCCCGCCCCACATTGATGAACCCGGCCCCACGCGGCAGGCGCCGCAACAGGGCATGATTGATGATGCCGCGCGTTGCATGGGTGCTGGGCAACAGATCGACCAGTATGTCCAGATCCGCCAGAAAGTCCGGCAGCGCATCCGTGCCCGTAAAAACCGTAATACCCGGCACATCACGCGCGGTCCGTCGCCACCCCGCCACCGAAAAGCCGACATGATGCAGGTGCCGGGCGACATGCGCGCCCAGATGCCCCATGCCCATGATACCGATTCGCGCTTCACGACAGGTCCGCGAAACCGGGTTGTTTTTCCACACGCCGCGCTGTTGCTGCACGGTCCATGTCCGGGCATCGCGCAGCAGGCCGAGTGCCGCCCACAGCACATAATCCGCCATAAGGGCCGCCGTCTGCTCCCCGCCCATGCGGACCAGCGGCACATGCACGGGAAAACCCGGATCGTGCAACAGGTGGTTGACCCCGGCCCCAACGCAGATGATGGCCTTCAGGTGCCCCATGCGGCGCAGGTCGTCCGACGTGGGTTCCCATACCAGCGCGTAATCGGCATGGGCGATGTCCACACCCGGTTCATACCACGAACGGACATCCAGTTCCGGCGCGACGCAACGGAAGGCATCGTACCAGTCCCCCGCTGCCCTGGGACCATCCGCGCTTATGACCAGCCTGACCATGAATTCCTTATCCCGGTTCCCATATACCGGCCATTCTCCCGCATTCCCCTGACGGTGGCCGTATGCCCGCCACTTTAATACATAATGGGGAAGCCCGAAAACGGCGGTATCATTGTCTGCAACAGGCCAGACGGCAACGGATCGGGCCGCAATCCGAACCGGCTGCATCTGATGCGACGTGGCGCTGCCGCCGGGTTGGTTTCCCTGTGCTGAAACGCGGAATGAACAGGCTTTACGCGGAATGCAGCGGCTTGCGACGCAGCGGCATGGTCATGCAGTGGACGCTGCCGCCGCCCTGCGAAAACTGGTCCAGTTCGGGGTCAAGGACCGTCAGGCCCTCGGCCCGCAGCATCTGGTTGATCCGGGTGGAATGGCGGGGGCTGATGATACGCCCGCGTCCCAGCGCCAGGACGTTGCAGCCCATATCGCGCATGGCTTCCTTGTAGGAAACCGGCAGCAGGCGAATGCCCTGCTGGCGGAACCACTCCAGATCCTCATCAGAAAGGACATCCACCGCCGCGATTGCCAGATCATCCGCCACCATGGTAAAAATCACGTCCAGATGGAGGAAATGCTCGGGGAAGCGGATCATCCGGCAGGTCCATCCGGCTTCCTCGAACCAGCTTATGAATTCGGCCGCACCCGCTTCATCCGTGCGGCCACCGCTGACGCCAACCGCCAGCAGGCCGGGGCGGATGAAGTGGATGTCGCCGCCTTCGATATTCCCCCTGGTACAGGTTTTCCATATCTCGTCAGGGTTGTAGAAGGCGCGGACCTGCCCTTCCTCGGGCCTGCGTTCACTGCGCGACAGATGGGTTACGACCGTGCCGAACGGCGTCGTCTGTGAACTGTCACGGGTATAGACCTCATAGGGCATGTTTTCTTTGGGCGTCAGGTAATGGCAGCTTGCCCCCGCCCCTTCCAGCGCGCCGACCAGTTCGCCAAACTGCGCCTTCAGTGCCGCGCGGTCGATGGTGATACCGTTCGCCATGCTCTGGATCGCGATGTCATTGCTGGGAATCCATGAATAATAGTCAGGCGCGCACAGCAGGACGTCAGCCAGATCCCCGGTTTCACTGTCAATAAACCAGCGGTTCGCTACCATTATCTCGAAATCCTCAGCAATGACCGGATTGATTATCCTCTGGATGCCGGAACGATACCCGATCGTACCGGTCCGCCAAAATATCAATCGTCCGTACTTTACTTTGCCTTTTCATTAATCGGACGGAGCGCCATGGGTTCCCGCTGCCCATGGCGGTAGACGCTGGGGGCCTGTCCGTGACCGCAAGGCGCGGGGGAAGTCCGCGACCTCGGTATACTTTCTTGATGGGCCGTCAGCTTTCGCGGTGCGCCGTTACCAGACCCAAAATCCATAACCGGCATGCACCGCAGGGTCCGTATGCCGATACCCGGCCCCCGGTGAGAACCGCAAGCATCGGGCGCGGGGCGTGCGTGTTCCGCGTGCATGCCGGTATCTGCATCTGTCGCCGCCCTGCCCTTCCCGAGATCGTTACGAAAGGGGATAATCAGGACAGCCCGTTAACAATTTTTGTCAATGAGATTTCCCAATCACCCCCATACGCTTTATTACTCCTTAAGAACAAGGCACCCTGACCGCCCAACCAAGGAAACCCCGCACATGACCGCCCCGCCACCTGCTGCATCGGCCAAGTCCCTTCCGCCGCGCCGCACGGCCCGCAATCACCGCCCCGGCGGCTTTCACGGCCAGATTGCCGAAGTGGACCTGCGGCTGCTGCGCGTGTTCCGCGTGGTGGCCGAACGGGGTGGCTTTGCAGCGGCGGAAATCGCGCTGGGCAAAAGCAAATCCTCCATCAGCATCGATATATCGGCACTGGAAAGCCGGCTGAACCTGAAGCTGTGCCAGCGCGGGCGCAGCGGGTTCGCCCTGACCGCCGAAGGGCGCATGGTACTGGAAGCGACCGAGCAGCTCCAGGCCGATATCAGCCGTTTCCAGCAGCGCATAAATGATGCCAGCGGCGTGCTGTCCGGGCGGTTCTGCCTGTATGTGCCCGACAATACGCAGGTCCATGGTGAAACGGCGATTGTCCGCGCGATCGAAACCTTCACCACCCGGCACCCGGACGTGTTCATGGATGTACGCTCCGGCTCGACACGGGATGTGGAATTCGCGGTGCTGAACGGGCAGGCCACGGCGGGTATCACGCTTTACCCCCATCACCAGCCGGACATGCAGGATACCACCCTGTTTACCGAGCGCCTGAACCTGTATTGCGGCCAGCGCCATCCCCTGTTCGCCATGGCGGAATCCGACATCACGCTGGAACTGCTGGCGGCGCAGAACATGGTGCAGGTATCGGACGCGGCGCAGTCGCCCCGGTGGAACCAGATCCGTGAACAGATGGTCTTTACCGCCACGGCGGAAAATGTTGATTCGCGCGCCCTGCTGATCCTGACCGGCAATTATATCGGCTTCCTGCCCGAACCCTTCGCCCAGCCGCTGGTGCGCGAAGGACTGCTGCGCCATATCAGCTTTGACGACCTGCACCTGATCACCAGCTTCCATTTCCTTGTCCGTTCCTCGCCCGAAACAGGACTGATGGTGGAAACGTTCCGGACCATTCTTGAAAATGCGTGCTAGGATTCCGCCCACGGGCTTCAGCCCCGCCGGCCATCCCGGCCATGGAGTAGCATTTTCATGACCTTCCCCCGCCGCCGCGCGTTCGTACGGCAATGCCTGCGCGTTGTGGCCGGTCTCGCCCTGATTGCGGTTCCCATGCTGTCCGCCCGCGCTGCGGACGCGCCGGATTTCGTGCGTGATGGCACGCTGGCCGTATGCACCAACCCGACATTGCCCCCCATGACATTCGTGAACGGGACGGACACCACGGCCATGGCGGGGGTGGATCTGGATCTGGCGCAGGCACTGGCGAATTACTGGAAGGTAAAGCTGGTCACGACGCCGATGGATTTTGTCGGGCTGTTCCCCAGTCTGGCGGCGCAGCGCTGCGGCATGGTGATCAGCGGGCTTATCAAACTTCCGGCGCGGGAGCGGAATTTCGACGCCATAAGCTATCTGGATACCGCACTGGTTGTTGTCGCGCGCGCGGGCACGCCCCCGATCACGTCAATGGCTGACCTGTCGGGCCGGACGGTTGCCGTGCAGTCGGGCACCAGCTATGCGGCCCGCATCGCACGGGAAGACGAGGCCCTGCTTGCCGCCGGGCGTGCGCCCATCACGATCCAGCAGTACCCGACTGAGGACGCGGTCGTCCAGCAGGTGCTGATAGGGCGCGTCTTTGCCTTCGCCAGTCAGGATGTGGAGCTTTATTACCGGCAGAAGCAGCTCCACGGTAAAGTCAGCGTCATCCTGCGATCGGATTATCCGGAGTACCGGCATTTCGCGGTCTATATCCGCAAGAACGCCCATGACCGCGAGAGCGTGGAAGCCGCCATCGGGACGCTGGACGCCAATGGTACTCTAGCGACCATCCGCAAGAAATGGGGCATCGGCACCAGCAGCACGCAGGCCTTTGCCCAGGCAGGGCATGTACCCGCCTTCCGCTGGGACACATTTTTCGCGGCGCTGACATCCCCCGCCTTTGCCCGGGGGGCGCTGATTACGCTGGCGGTTGCGGTCCTGTCGCATATCACCGCCATTGTCATCTCCATTCCCATGGCCATGGCGCTGAACGGGCGGGACAGCATCCTCAAGGTCGTGCTGCGGGCCTATGTCTCGATCTTCCGCGGCGCGCCGACGCTGTTGCAGCTTCTGTTCATATGGAACGCGCTACCGCAGTTCTTTCCCATATTCCGGGAGGAATGGTTTACCCCCTTCCTTGCAACATGGCTGTCGCTGTCGGTCAATGAATCCGCCTATCAGGTGGAAATCAACCGCGCCGCCCTTTCCGCCGTGGACAAAGGGCAGGAACAGGCCGCCGACGCGCTGGGCATGAACCGGCGGCAGGTCTATTTTCACGTCATATTCCCGCAGGCCCTGCGCATCGCCCTGCCGCCGACCATCAATGAATTCATCAACCTGCTGAAAACGACATCACTCGCTTCCGTCATCTCGCTACAGGAACTGCTGTCGGTGACACAGATCGAGGTTGCGCGTACGTTTGAATTTACCGAATATTACGCAGCAGCCCTGGTCTATTATCTGGCGATGGTCTTCTTCTTCCTCTTTGTGCAAAAACGGGTCGAACGGCGCTTTACATGGGCTGACCGGCACAGGGCATCCGCCAATGTACCCTGATCCGGATACTGACCCTTCCATCATGATTTCGGTGCGCAACCTGAGCAAGCTTTACAAGGATTTCATTGCGCTCAACCGGCTGAACTTCGATGTGAAGCGGGGGGAGAAAATTGTCATTCTCGGGCCGTCCGGATCGGGAAAATCCACGCTGATCCGCTGCTTCAACCGTATCGAACCCCATTCCAGCGGCAGCCTGACCATAAACGGCCAGATCATCAACGATCATACCAGCCTGCCCCGCTTACGCGGCATGGTGGGGATGGTGTTCCAGAATTATAACCTGTTTCCACATCTCAGCGTTCTGGATAACTGCACGCTGGCCCCCCGTCTGGTGCGCAGGACCAGCCGACACGATGCCGAGGACATGGCCCGGCGTTTCCTTACACAGGTCAACATACTGGAACAGGCCAATAAATACCCGATCCAGCTTTCCGGTGGGCAGCAGCAGCGCGTGGCCATTGCGCGTGCCCTGTGCATGCGGCCCGACGTGATGCTGTTTGATGAACCGACGGCGGCGCTTGACCCGGAAGCCATTTCCGGGGTGGTCAGCATCATCAACGATCTGGCGGCGCAGGGGATTACAACCCTGTGCGTAACCCACGAAATGGGCTTCGCGCGGCATATCGCCGACAGGATCATTTTCATGGATCAGGGCTGCATACTTGAAATCACCCCGCCCGATGCGTTTTTCACCAATCCCCGCACGGAACGGGCCCGCGTCTTTCTGGACCAGATGATCCGATGCTGAACATAGCGGCATGACTGGTGGCAAGAGCGGTTCCTGAGCGCGCCGTCTGCCGCATATATGATCCACGGAAACTGGACGCCATACAGTCCGGTATTATACCCTACCGGACGAATATACAGGATTTTCCATGACCCTCTCTCCCCCTACGGAACAGTCCCTGCGTGAAGAACTGGCCGCGGCTTACCGCCTGATTGCCCATTTCGGTATGACGGACCTTGTCTATACGCATCTGTCCGTTCGCCTGCCGGGGGATCGGCATGAATATCTGGTCAATCCCTATGGCTTCCTGTTTGAGGAAATCACGGCAAGCTCACTCGTCATTGTCGATGCGGATGGCCGCCCGCGACAGCAGACATCCTATCCCATCAATCCCGCCGGTTTTGTCATCCATTCGGCCATTCACCGCAGTCGCCCCGATGCGGCCTGCGTCATGCACACCCATACCGTGCCGGGTATGGTCGTGGCGGCACAGGACCATGGTATCCTGCCCCTGAACCAGATCAACATCGAGTTTTATGGCAGTGTCGGCTTCCATGCCTATGAAGGGATCGCGGCAGATGACAATCTGAGCGAACGTAAACGGCTGGTCCGCGATCTGGGCAACAGAAATGCCCTGATCCTGCAAAACCATGGCCTGCTTACGGTTGGCAGCACCATCGCACAGGCATTTTACCGTATGTACTATCTGGAACAGGCATGCCGTATCCAGATCGCGGCGCAGGCCACGGGTGTACCGCTCAATATGCCGTCGGAAGAAAAAATCATGCGGACGAAGGCCCAGTTCGATGAAGATCCCGATCAGGGCCAACTGATCTGGCAGGCGCTGCGCCGCAAGCTTGACCGGGAGCAGCCTGATTACAAAAACTGACGACTGACGCAAAGCGCCACCCCACACAGCCTGCGGAAGCATTCATGCAGGCCGTGCGGGACACGGGTGGATAAACCGAAAGTATTTTTCAAATAATGCCCGCATGTTTATTTCTGATATTTTTTTCAGAACACGTTGCCCTGTCTGAGCACCTGCTACAGTCCTGAAACGGGGAATTACCCGTTCCGCGCCTGCGAACATCTTCAATAGCCGCGTTGAGCCTTCAGCATCCTTTTCCAGAAGACCCCTTACCCATGCCCTTGACTGTCCAGTTCCCCAACCTGCTTCTGTGGGGTTTTCACATATCGCTCGTGTGATAGTTGATGAAATAGTTCAGTTCAGGCGTAGTGCTACCATGCCTTACGGAAAGACGGGCGGCGCACTGAATGAGGTTGTTGGGCGTCATGCAGTTTCCGACCACGACCTTCGCATCCGGTATGCGGGGACTCCATACTCTGGAGATACGATATTTCTGGCTGTCGGGAGCGGTTTCCTGCATCGTTATGTCAACGGGACCGTTCGTGGTGTCAAACCGGATTGTCACGGAGCCATCAGGCTCGGGACGCCGCGCAGCAGACTCACACCGTATCCAGGTACCATCACTAACCACCCGGTCATGCAGTTGAACCGCCATATAACCGTAAGGATGCGCGACTTCCTCAACTGCCTGAACCGGTCCCCTGCTCATATGTGAGGTTGGCAGGCAGTAACCTTCGATCGGATCGTTAAACGGCCGGGTCGACGCATGGTCGTCACCATTGGGGTCCTGCTCCTCGTGCTCGGCTTCTTCCTGCGCGTCGTGGACCAACTGAGCAGTCTGCGCCCCGGCTGCCACAATCAGCTTGTGGTCAGGCACGACAATGCAGTCGATAGCAAATAAACCCGTCAGTGCAACCGCACCCCTGAAAACAACCTTTCTGAACCCCGACATATCAATACTCTTCTATTTCGGTATTAAAGTTTAATATTTCTGTATGCCAAACCAATACTCAATATACCGGCCTCCAGAACAAATAAAAAACACGGCAACCAATCCGGGCACCTTTAGTCCACAATGTCTAAAATGGCAATGAAGAAATCACATGATAATCATCGGACAATTATATTTGATTTTCTAATAAATCAGATGCGTCTGGAACGATCTGCCCGGTAGACATACGGGCGTTACCAGCATGCAACCGATAATCATCCACTATGGACGCGGCACTATATCGCAACCGCATTGGAATTTGGTGGTCCGCACTCCCTGTCTAGTTTGAGAAACAGGAAAATATTCATAATAAGCCCGGATATCGGCATGGATGCCTACGGCTCTCATTCTTTCTGCGGTGGTTTCATCGTAAATTTGATGCCGCTGTCCTGTACCGGGTGGCATGTCATGATCCCGACACCGCCATGGAAAAGACCATGCCAATGCTTTAAAAGGCACCGGAAGCGCCTGCGCGCGGGATGACCAGAGTTGAGGCCAGCGGATATTGAATTACAGACATAGCTATCATGCGGGCAATTTTGCCGATGTCATGAAACATGCCCTGGTAACGGCATTAATTGAAAACCTCTGCCGTAAGCCCTCACCTTTTTCGGTTCTGGACACCCATGCTGGCATCGGGCTGTACGATCTGTCTGGCCCCCAGGCCCAGTCAACGGGAGAATGGCGCGAGGGGATCGGCAGACTGCTTCAGGTTCCTGAACAGGCACCCGACATGGCCGCCGTGCAAAACTGGCTGGACATTGTGCGGACCGTCATCCGTGAACATGAAGGGCAGATTTTCTATCCCGGTTCGCCTGACCTCGTCGCGCGCCTGCTGCGCCCCGGCGACAGCCTGACCTGCTGCGAACTTCACCCGGAGGATCAACTGAGCCTGAAGCGTCTGTTCCGCCGCAATCGCGGCGTATCTGTTCATGCACGCGACGGCTACGAGGCGATTACAGCACTCCTCCCCCCAAAAGATGCCCGGCGGGGACTGGTGCTGATCGACCCTCCCTTTGAACGGAAAGACGAATTTTCCCAACTGGCCAATGCCATCATGACGGCACGCCGCCGCTTTGCCACCGGCATTGTCGCTGCATGGTATCCCATCAAGCATCGTGCGCCTGTGCGCGCCTTCTTCAATACGCTGAAGGATGCGGGACAGCGCAATCTGCTGTCTGTGGAACTTACGATACGCCCGCCCCTTGACCCGACACAACTGAATGGCAGCGGCATGCTGATTGCAAATCCGCCCTTCCAGTTTGACGAAACCGCCCGGAACATCCTGACGCCTTTATGTAAGCATATCGGCATGGGGGAGACGGAAGCCGTTATCGACTGGGTAGTACCCCAGTAATACTTTCAATCATTTACCATTGCGCAGTATCCCCTGCCTGACATGGCATGCAGGCAGGGGCCGTTTTTTTAAACGCCAACCATCACGTCGGACGCCTTGATAAGGGCGGTGGCGTTTTCACCCACCGACAGCTTCAGATCATCCACGGCTTCGTTGGTGATGGACGCGGTGATGATGTTGCCGCCACCGATATCAATGCTTACATGCGAAGTCGTGGCGCCTTTTATGATTTCAACGATCTTGCCAGCAATCTGGTTACGTGCACTGATTTTCATTTTATTCCCACTCCTGCAATATCCACAGACTATACATGCGGATATTATTGATATGGCTTTCAGACAGCCATACAGTCAGATTATCAATATAATGACTTCAAGGCAAAATCATACCAACCATGGAGCCTGACCTGTAAGCCAGACATCGACCGGATCAGACTTTATCATCATGATCCGCCGGTTCCGGTCGTATTTACAAGAAGCGGTTCCATTACCGCGCGCAGGCCATGGGACAGAACCGCAAACCATCAATACAGACACGCCCTGCACGGCAAACTGACATGCCCTTTTTATCCGCCTGATAATGCTGGTCTCTTGCTTTCATGGCATGGGCCATGCAGTGTTTATCCGGGCAGGTGATCGCCAGATGGGACAGAGCAGAGGACTGATGCAAAAAATCTCGTTGGCAGCGGGCGGGCTGGTTATGGCCTTGATACCCGTTATGGCAGGGAACGTTCCGGCCATGGCGTCCACACCTACGCTCCTTACGGGAGAAGACATGCCAGCTACCCGCACGAAGGCAGTGGTCGCAGCCGCCCAGTCCTTTCTTGCAACCTTTGACGCGGCCGGTCGGGCAAAGGTGCAGTTCCCCTTCAAAATACAGAAATCAGGCAGTCTGGCCCGCTTCCGCCGCAGCGCACCGGGGCAGCCTGTCCAGCCCGTAACAGATGCACAGGCGAGCGCCCCCACCGCTCGCGGGCCGGGCATGGGCCCGCCGGGGGGCTTTATCGGGGAACGCTACGGTGACGCGGTATGGTCCAATTTTCCGGTCAGCGACGTACTACGCCCCGGTCTGCAGATGAGGCAGTTAAATCCGATCCAGCACGCGGCGGCCCTGCACCTGCTACAGACAGTGCTGAGCCCGCGGGGATACCAGAAAGTGCTGGATATCATGGGGGCGGATCAGGCGCTGTCGGATGAAGGAACGCCTTTCGCTTCTGGCCGGTCGGTCTATACCATCGCGATTTTTGGCGAACCGGGCGCGGCAAAGCCATGGATGGTGCAGTTCGGTGGCCATCATCTGGGACTCAATATCGTGATCGACGGGGTTCACGGCGTCATGACGCCCACCCTGACCGGCGCGCAGCCGGCGGTCTATCAGGCAGATGGGAAAACCGTGCGCGTTCTGGCCGGGGAAAACGACCGCGCCTTCGCCCTGCTGGATGCGCTGGATGCCACGCAGCGCCAGCAGGCCATCCTGCCCTACAAGGTGGAAGACCTTGTTCAGGGGCCGGGGCATGATGGCGAGACAATCATTCCCGAAGGGATAAAAGGGTCTGCCCTGACTGCCACCCAGAAAGACCTGCTGATGGGTATAATCGGGGAATGGGCGGGAATCATAAACGATGCCTATGCCGCCCCCCGGCTAAAAGAAATCAGGGAAGATCTGGACAGCACATGGTTCGCGTGGAGTGGTCCCACCACCCATGCGCCGGGGCGTAACGGATCGTCCTATTACCGGATACAGGGGCCGCGGCTACTTATCGAATTCTCGCCGCAGGGTGTGGGCGATGATCCCACCATGCATGTGCATACGGTCTATCGTGACCCAACCAACAGCTATGGCAGCCGGTACACCCGGCCATGAGACACGGCTGGTCGCTGCTGGTGGCGGCCATCGGGTTCATGGCCGCCATTGGACCCGCCCGCGCGCACAGGCTGGATGAATATATGCAGGCCACAGTCATTGACGTGGCACGCAGGCACATCACCGTCACCGTGCGCCTGACACCGGGGGTTGATGTGGCATCCGGTGTCATCCGCCAGATTGACAGCAATGCGGACGGCATCCTGTCCGCGCAGGAGCAGAAGCGCTATACGGACCGCGTCAGACAGGGCCTGCAACTGGACCTGAACGGCCATCCCCTTTCCCTGACCGTAGCGGAAACCCTGTTTCCCCCTGTCACGACCATGCAGACGGGAAACGGCACGATCATCCTGCGCCTTGATGCGAATGTGGAACTGATACCGGGTTCGTATCGACTGGTTTATGCGAATCATGGTGCCGGGACCGATACGGTATATCTGGTCAATGGCCTGCTGCCCCATGATCCGGCCATTCATATCCAGCAGCAGCGGCGCTCCCCCGATCAGGCATCTTACGGTCTGGATTTCAGCGTCAGCCGATAACAACACGGCAACAATGTTGCAAAAAAGGAACAAATCCAGAAATAGGATAATAATCCTGACGCTGTTAGAATATACCTTCGTTATCTATGGGTATCAGGGATGATGAATAGACTAAATCGGTATTCGCAAGATAAATCACCAGAACATTTTCCTATTTATAACAAATAGAACCATTTTTGTATTGTTTTAATATTTATAGTAAACAATTTCTGTAACACGCTGTTCAGAAATATATTTACAAAATATGAACATTAACCTTGCGTTCATAATTTTACTGCGTTACCCGATACTCTCATTAATGTGTTCGCCGAAGATGATCAGAAACGGCCCCAGCACGATCTGATCGCAACGGATACCGGCAAGTGACCCATCATGACCGCCTTATGGTGACGGTGATGATGGGTTGCGATCCTGCCCCGAGCATTCGAAACCTTTTTCGGAGTGTCTCATGCCACACCCGCACCGCACGACCGCGGCAGACAGAACCCAGGCCGATATCCGTGCCGTCAGCGAACGGCTGGATTTCATGCAGCTTTCCCCGCAGGACTGCATGGCGATCCGCTCGCTCAAGGACATGCTGCAGCGCGAACTGCCTGTCGCACTGGACCAGTTCTACGCGCAGGTGCGCAAGACACCGGAAATGATGAGATTTTTCTCATCTGAAAAGGATATCGATACCGCAAAAAGCGCGCAGGCCGTGCATTGGGACAATATATCCAACGGCGACTTCAGTCAGGATTATGCCCGCAGGGCACAGACGGTTGGCACCGTGCATGCGCGTATCGGACTTGAACCCCGGTGGTATATGGGCGGTTACGCCATCATCCTTGACCACCTGATCAAGGCCGCCGTCAGGGAAGTGTTTCCCAAACGCCGCCTGTTCGCCAATGCCACCATGAGCAGTGAAGAATTCGGCCACACGCTGGGCAGTCTGGTAAAGGCTGTGGTTCTGGACATGGATCTCGCCCTTTCCGTCTATATGGACGAGGCGGAAAAAGCCAAGCTTGCCGGTCAGGCGGCGGCCATCGCCGCTGAACAGGGTCTGGTATGTGAAAGCTTTGGCAAGGCCATGGCGGAAGTCGCGGACAGGAACCTGACCAGCGAGATCAATACAGCCCTGCCGGAAGCGTACCATCCGCTACGCGCCGATTTCAATAATGCGATGGGTACCCTGCGCCAGTCGCTGCAATCCGTGGCCCAGGTTACAGCGTCGATTGACGTTGCCATCCGGGAAATCAGCTGCGCCACCGATGACCTGTCGCGCCGTACTCTCCAGCAGGCGGCATCGGTTGAAAAATCGGCTGCAGCCCTTGACCAGATCACCGCCACCGTCCGTTCCACCGCGCAGCGTGCCGAGGAAGTGGGCATGCTGGTGGACCGTTCAAAGACAGGTATAGAGCAATCGGAAACCATTGTTCATCAAGCCATCGCCAGCATGGGGGCAATCGAGCAGTCGTCCGGTTCCATTGGCAGCATTACTGATGTCATGGACGAAGTGGCTTTCCAGACCAATATTCTGGCGCTGAATGCAGGCGTGGAAGCTGCCCGTGCGGGCGATGCGGGCAAGGGGTTTGCGGTTATCGCCGCTGAAGTCCGCGTTCTGGCCCAGCGTTCCGCCGATGCGGCGCGGGAAATCAAGGCGCTGATTGCAAAGTCCCGGGAAGAGGTCAGATCCGGTGTGGCGCTGGTCGGGGAAACCGGCAAGGCGCTCAAGACAATTATCACCGACGTTGCCGAGATCAACAGGCATATATCCGTCATTGTAGAAGCATCCACCGAGCAGGCCGCCGCATTGCAGGATGTGAACGCCGCTGTCAGCACCATAGACCATAACACGCAGCAGAATGCAGCCATGGTGGAACAGACCTCGGCCGCAGGCCGCAGCCTTGCCACCGAGGCTGAACAACTCAATACGCTTATTGAGTCCTTCACCCTTCAGGCCAATCCTGAAGCATGGGCGGGAAAGGACACGCCGCATCCCATACCCACGCAACCGGTTGCCGCACTGGATACTGTTCCATCCGGTGCGTACAGGCTTGAGACTGCTCAATAGAACCGGGTTGTGTCGTCCATTCAACGCATGGCGGTAATGGTGCTGTAGGCCCGCCCGACCTGTAGTCTTTAAGGGGAAGACGCCCTCCCCATGAAGGCCATGGCGACGACCGGGCGGCGGATAACCGTCCGTCCATCAAGACTGTCTTGTAGCCGATCCACCCTGTAGCCCCCCTTATTCGCCTGGTTCGGGAACAGGGCCAGCATCCACTGACGGGGCGTTACAGGGCAAGCTTTGCGGGATCGGACTGCCGATCCCGACAACGCAGGCATGATGCGCCAGAGCACCGATCACGCTGAAAACAGGGTTATTGAGGGCACCTGAACACGCGGGCAAACGGATCATGGATAATACATCAGTGACTGGTCACCGGGCAGCCATCGAAGATCAGTTGTCTGGTCCCGTGCGGTCAGTGCTGTCGTGCGTAACCGTCTGACCCAGACCGGCCTGACGCGCTATGGATGACCGCCGTATTGCGTAATTTGGTGCGACCATGGGATAATGTTGCGGCAATCCCCACCGTTTACGGTATTCATCTACTGTCATGCCATGGAAAGTACGCAGGTAGCGTTTCAGCATCTTGCGCCTGACGCCATCTTCCAGACAAATAATATATTCCGGAAAAACTGACCGGTTAACAGGAATAGCAGGTGGAGGGATCGAAGAACCGTTAATTGGTTCTTTTTTGCGTGTTGCTTGCTGGTTTGTTGACCTGATTTTCACTCTGCGTTTTGAGCAGAGTGAAGGTCTCATACTCTGGATTGCTACGCGGCGGCGTTAATCCGCTGCAGTAGGAGAAAGCGGCGCATATTATAGACGATATTGGCCAGCCCGATCCTCATGGTGGCTCGCGTTATGCCTACGGTTCGTATGAACAGTCCTGTCTGCGCTTTCTGATCGGCAAAAACATGTTCGACACGCGACCGGATAACGGACTTTCCTGCATTCGATTTCTGGATATGTCGTGGCATGGGCTTGAGATGAGGCTTTTTCCTGTGAACCTTCGAGACAAAGCCATGCTTTTCCATGAAGTCCTCATTGGCTTTTGAGCGGTAGGCTGTATCTGCCCAGACATCAGACGCCGTATTGCTACCATCAAGAAGCCCCTCACGCAGTCTGGCACCATCGCTGGCGGCGGCATCCGTCGTCTTCCATTTGCGGATCAGCCGAAACTTTCGGTCGATGGAAATATGCGATTTATAGCCAAAGAAAGGGATGGCGAGATCCGTAGACGGGATCGTCCCGTCATCCTGACGCTTTGCTTTCGTGAACTTCAGCGTCCATCGCGCATGACGATCTTTATGGGACAGCTTTGACGGCTTGTCCTGCCAATCCTGTGGGATCCGTCCTTCCCGCAGATCGGCCTTCTCCCCATTGGTATTGCGCTGCTTTGGGGCCGCTACCAGTGTAGCATCCAGGATCTGGCCTGACATCGGCAGATAACCGGCATTCCGCAGGATCGCATCAAGGCGGTTGAACAAAACATCAATTGCTCCCGCCTGTGTCAGACGCTCACGAAACAGCCACACGGTCTTGGCATCAGGCACGCAGTCAGACAGTCCCAGACCAAGGAAACGCATGAAGGAAAGACGGTCATTGATCAGGTATTCTGTCCGTTCGTCCTACAGGTTGTTCAGCGTCTGGATGACCAGAATTTTGAACATCAGCACTGGATCAAACGGAGGACGACCGCCTTTGCTTCCGTCTGAATAGGCCAACGCCTTGTTCAGCTCCGGACGGAACACCTCAAAATCTACAGTACGGGAAAACGCTTCAAGTTGGTCACCAAGCCCACTCAAACGAGAAAGCCGCTCTTCAACATCAAAGAAACCAGACTGCGTCATGAGCCACTCCTCCAGTCATCACACAAGAGAGGGAATCACAGAGAAAGGCCCAAAACCAGAGGGTTTTTCGAACCCTCCAGGTTTCTTTTGGGGTTCCTGTTCGTGTTCCACCGAATGAGCGCCGTTCAGGGCATCGTAAACGGATTTGACCAGCTTACCCATATCCTGCACCGGTATTTTGTTATTACTTATATATGACACAACGATCTTTACCGTTCGCTTCAGAAGATCATGATGGTCATCAGGAAACGCAGGACAGGACTCAGGCATTGACTGCTCCATTTATGGATTTTTTAAGTAGTTTTATTTTTTGGAAACCATACTGACAGGGGTGATCCAAAAGCCGGACTTAAGCCCGCAATCTGGAAACTGACATCGAAAAACCGCCTGTAACGCGTGCTTCGACTAATAGAAACTGCGCTGGCATTTACCAGCCTGCGTCAAAGCTGCCGTCGCTACGAATGTGGCATGCGGGAACGGGGGCCGTGATACGGTGCCCTTGGCTGTCTCACAGTTGCCATGCCGGGTCATTTTCATATGAATGTTATGATCCCCCTATTCGTGAATGACCAGAAAGAAGGGAATCTTTATTTTATAGAAATATAGATATACTACATGACAAGGCGCTTTCCACCGCAGAACAGCGTCTGCTCATCATGACGCGCAATCGCGATCAGGGTCTGGTTCATCTTTTCAGCCGTGCGGAAGGCGCGATGTGTGGGGGCTGAAATTGCGACCACTACTGCAATACCAGCCCGCACCGTCTTGAGCGCCATTTCAAATGAATACCGGCTCGTAAGCAGACAGAAGCCATCGTTGAAAACTTCAGGATGGCAGACACGCACACCAATCAGCTTGTCCAGCGCATTGTGCCTTCCCACATCTTCGCGGATCATATGAATATTGCCGCTATTATTTGCCCATGCAGCCGCATGGACCATACGTGTTGCTGCATTCAGTGTCTGCCATTTACGCAGTTCATGTAGCGCATTGCGTATTGCCGTTACGGACAGGCGGGGACCATCCCCAAACGGTGCGCCCGCCACGGCGTCGCAGGCCGGTACTGTTTCGCTCCCGCATATGCCGCAACTGGAATGACCAGTCTGCATGCGGACATTCCGGCGCATGAGGCGCGTCAACGCCCTTCCCTTTATGAAAATATCGAGGGTCAGACCATCTTCCGCCGGTACAACATCCACCGAGCGGATTTCCGCAGGCGAACTGATGATCTGTTCGGTTATGCAGTAGCCGTAGGCAAAATCTTTCAGGTCTGCTGGCGTCATCATCATCGTGCCGTACGGAAACATTCCGTTGAACATGAGGCTGACCGGCACTTCCTCAGCCACATTCAGACTGAATTTCTCATCCGGACAGGACAGGGAAGCAACATCTAACGGATAGAAAAGAGCGGACATTACGGCAGCCTCGGGCAGTCACGTGGGCACTGTTCAATGGTCAGCGGGTGTGGCAGGGCACCCATTCGGTTACACCGGTGGCGTAATGCTCTTTTTTCCATATCGGGACGCGCTGCTTGATTTCATCAATAATGTAGCGACATGCACTGAATGCGGCGTCGCGGTGTGCCGCAGCCACGCCAATCCATACCGCCGTTTCCCCTACGGACAGATAGCCGGTCCGGTGCATGGCTGTTGCATGACAGATTGCGAAACGCTGTTTTGCCTCCTGCACGATCGCCTGCCCTTCCGTCCGGGCGAGTGGCACGAACGCACTGTAATCAATGCCGGTAACAGCACGCCCGTCATTGGTCTGCCTTACCCACCCTTCAAAGGCGCAGAACCCGCCCGCTTCGGGGACAAGAATTTCCCTGCGCAGGGTGGTGATATCCACCGGCGCATCCGCCACGATAAAGTCGCTCATCCGCCAGTAACCGGCGGAATAAAGACAACATGATCCCCATCACGAAGCGGCTGCTCCCATGGGGAGAACGCCGCATTAATGGCGACACGCATGCAGGCGGGTTCCAGCGCAAAGCTGTATACATCACGCAGTTCATCATACAGGTCGGCTGCCGTAGGGGCCGATGTCGTGCGTATTTCATGCGCCCGCCCTGCGGCGTCCTGCAATTGCGCGAAATACTGTAGATCTATATTCAGCATTTTACTTCCTGTTTTTTGGGCACAAGGCAGCATGGCATCCGGACCCGTTCGGTCGGGCATGTTTGTGGCTCCCTGCACCCCTGTTTTATTCAGATCAGTCAGGCGGGTATTTGAACGGGCGAATATCTTCTCACCTCATCCCCCGATATAATGCATTTCTATTTTCTCCCGACGGGATGGTTTTTCCTCGCCGTGTGGTGATATGCGATGACGCGCCCGTTCCTCACTGTAGCGATCCGTCCGCTGTCGCCATATCCGTGACAGGATGGTCCGCAACTGCTGGTCGCCTTCGGCATCACCGGCGCTGTCACGCAAAAGCGCGCGAAGATCCGTGCCAGTCGTTGCGAAAAGACAGGTGTAGAGCTTCCCGTCTGAAGACAGGCGCGCACGGGAGCATGCTCCACAAAACGGCGCGCTGACTGATGAGACGAACCCGATCTCGCCCGCCCCATCGACGTAGCGATAGCGGCGCGCCACCTCACCACGATACCTGGGCGGCAACGGTTCAAGGGGCCAGAGGGCTGCAATACGCGCGCGCAGTTCGTCTGAGGGCACGACATCGGCACGGTCCCACCCGTTGCAATTTCCAACGTCCATATATTCGATAAGGCGGACTGCAACGCCAGTATGACGGAAGCGTGCAAGGATATCCGGCACACCCGCGTCATTCACGCCCCGCTGGACCATGGTATTGATCTTGACGCCGCCTTCAAATCCGGCGGCACGGGCGGCATCAACGCCCTTCAGCACGGCGGACAGTTCCCCCCTGCCGCCGCTCATATGGGCGAACACGGCTGGATCAAGACTGTCGAGACTGACCGTCACACGCCGCAGTCCCGCCTGGTGTAACGCTGGCGCAAAGCGTGGCAGCAGGATACCGTTGGTTGTCAGGGCGATGTCCTCAATGCCCGGCAGGGCGCGCAGGCGACTGACCAGATCAGGCAGGCCGGGCCGCAGCAGGGGTTCCCCACCGGTCAGCCTTATTTTCGTGACACCCAGTTCCGCGGCGATACGCGCCACCCGTTCGATCTCGTCAAAATCCAGCCGTTCCCCGGGACCAAGAAACCGGAAGGCTTCATGATAGGTGGCTTCCGGCATGCAGTAGGGACACCGGAAGTTGCACCGGTCCATGACCGAAATGCGCAGGTCACGCAGCGGGCGGCCATGCCTGTCGACAGGCGGCACGGGACTGACCGACCGGCTGCTGTTCTCGTCATTCATGGCCCCCTGCCCTGTCAGCCCGCAATCCGAATTGCGGGCGCGGATGCAACACTTTCCACCACCTTTACCGGAATGGATTTCGCCGCGGGCGTTCCGCTGATCCCGTCAAAGTAATCCAGCGGCAGCAATGGATTCAGTTCCGGGTAATATCCCGCAATGGCGCCGCGCGGCATCGGGTAATCAAGCACGTTCAGGCCATCGACATACCGCCTGACCCCGTCATCGCTGTAGGTTTCCAGCCCGATCACATCACCATTCGCCAGGCCGCGTTCGGCCATGTCATCCCTGTTCATGAAGATGACAAGACGGGTATTGTACACCCCGCGGTAACGGTCGCTGTTGCTGTAGATGGTCGTGTTGTACTGATCATGCGAACGGATGGTCGCCAGACGCAGCATGGCCGCATCCCTGACCGGCACGTTGACTTCCAGCCCCGGCAGCACGAGGAAATTCGCCTTGCCATTGGGCGTCTGCCATACGCGGCGACGGGGTGGAATATCGAGGTGCAGCCCATGCGGATTTTTGATCCTTTCGGAAAAATCAGCATAAATTTCAGGATAGACCTCGGCAATCTTGTCCCGGATCAATGTGTAATCGACCATATAATCCGCCCATGGCGTGCGGGAGGCGGGCAGCGTCGCCATGGCCATGCGGCAGACGATCTCCGTTTCCGGCCGCACATGTTCGGTCACGGGTTCGAACACACCACGCGATGCCGTGACATTCGCCATGGCGTCCTCAATGGTCACGAACTGCTCACCCGCTTCCGTGCGGATGATTTCCGAGCGGGCGACAACCGGCAGGATGAGCGCATCCTTGCCATGCACCAGATGCCCCCGGTTCAGCTTGGTCGCCACGCCAACCGTCAGGTTGAGGTTGCGCATGGCGGCATAGGAACGGTCCGTGTCCGGCACGGCGCGGATGAAATTGCCACCCATGCCGAAGAACACCCTGGCGGTGCCCGCTTCCATGGCCTCGATCGCTTCCAGCACGTGATGTCCATGTTCACGCGGCGGTTCAAACCCGAAGGCGTCACGCACGCGGTCCAGATAGGCATCGGTCGGTTTTTCGTCGATGCCGACCGTGCGGTCGCCCTGCACGTTGGAATGGCCGCGGATCGGCGCGATCCCGGCGCCGGGCTTGCCGAAATTGCCGCGCAGCAGAAGCAGGTTCGCCACCTGCTGCAGCAGGCGTGAGCCTTCCTGATGCTGCGTAAGCCCCATGCCGTAACAGATGATCGTGGCATTGGACTTCATGTAGATATCCGCAATCCGGCGGATCTGGTCCTCGGCTATGCCCGAAATACGGGTGATGTCCGCCCAGCTACACCCCATGACATCATCACGCAGGGCTTCCAGACCTGCCGTGTGCTCACGGATGAAATCAAGATCCAGCACCTTCTCGCCACGGGCTTCCGCCTCAAAAAGAGCCTTCATCATGCCCTTGAAGATGGCCAGATCGCCACCGATGCGCACATGCACGAATTCGCTGGAAATGGGGGTTGAACCAAACGTGCCCATCTGAAGCACGTCCTGCGGTTCGGTAAAGCGGATCAGCGCGCGTTCGGGCATCGGGTTGATCAGGACAATCGGCACGCCGCGTTTACGGGCTTCGACCAGATTTGTCATCATCCGGGGGGAATTGGTGCCTGTATTCTGCCCTATGACGAAAATCGCCTCTGCGTGCTCGAAATCGTCCATGACGATCGTGCCCTTGCCAATACCGATGGCGGGCGGCAGGCCACGGCTGGTCGGCTCATGGCACATGTTCGAACAGTCGGGGAAGTTGTTGGTCCCGAACTCACGCACGAATATTGCATAAAGAAACGCGGTCTCGTTCGCGGTACGGCCCGATGTATAGAACTCCGCCTGATGCGGGCTGTCGAGGGCGCGCAGGTGCTGACCGATCAGCGCGAACGCATCATCCCACGCCACCGGCACGTAACGGTCGCTTTGTGCGTCATAGCGCATCGGCTCGGTCAGGCGGCCCTGCATTTCCAGCCAGTAATCGCTTTTCTGCATCAGTTCGGTGACGGTGTATTTTTCAAAGAACTCCCGCGTCACACGTCCCTTTGTGGCTTCATGCGCCAGAGCCTTGGCCCCGTTTTCACAGAACTCCAGCGTCTTGCGATGGTCGGGGTCAGGGAATGCACAGCTGGGGCATTTGAAACCGCCCGGCTGGTTCATGGACAGCAGCCCGCGTGATCCCTTGACCAGCACGCTCTGTTCCATCAGCACTTTCGCGGTCGCCCCTGCCGCACCCCACCCGCCAGCCGGATGATGATAGGGTCTGTATTCAGGCGTTTTTTCGTTGCTCATGATCTCAACCCTCGTGGCTTATTCAGTTGGGCATGCGTGTGTGGCCACGCGATACGGCTGTCGGATTGGGGGAAGCACCTGCGTCATGCAGCAGCCCGGCATGCGGTTGCAGCAGGCCGAACTCCAGCATTGCGGGCACGAAATTTTCGTTTTCATGCTTCGAGCGGGCAAGCTTCACCAAAGCAAATCGCTGGAGTGGTTGCAGGGTTGCCCATTGCACAGCCGTAGGCGGCGCGACCCCATCAGCCTGTGCCTGGGTCTTTACGGTATCGGGCATCCGGTCCGCATCACGCCAGGCTTCCAGCCCACGGCTGGCAAGCGGGCGCAACGGTTCGTCACTGCGGGTTGCGATCAGGTGTGCGACCAGTTCGCGGTAGGTTGCCTGTTCGGGCACGGTTTCGCACGGCAGGTCGGCAAGCTGGCCCCTTTCGTCGCGCGTAAACCGGCTCCACTGACGCAGGCTCAGTTTGATGCCGACGATATCAAGCTTCTGCCGCGCAATCATTGGAATGCACCGCAGGGACCCTGCAAAGTCACGTTCAAAGTCGAAAAGCATTGAACCATATCCCTTATTGGAGGGAGGAAAGTGTCGGGCGGTCATGCCGCCCGGTTTATCTGGGAACGATCAGGTGAAGCAGGGACGCCGCCCCGAAAAATACAGTGGTGCTCAGCGACCAGATTGCAACGAACCATGCGATCCGGGCACCGGTACGCGGGGGTGCGTCATCTCCGTTCCCATGGACAATCTCAGTGATACCCATCGGTTTCCGTCACCTTTCCGCGAAAGACGTGATAGGAATAGATCGTGTAGGTCAGGATGATCGGCAGCAGGATGGCGGTGCCGATCAACTGGAAGAACTGGCTGGATGGCGGAGAAGACACATCCCACAACGTCAGGCCCGGCGGCACGGCATAGGGCCACAGCGTAATCCCGAGACCGGACAGGCACAGGAAGAACCAGCCCAGCGCACACAGGAACGGCCCCCTGGAATGTCCCCTGCGCAGCCCGATGGCAAACAGGACAGCCAGCACGGCAACCAGAACCGGCACGGGAGCGACAAACAGAATGTTCGGCCAGTCGGTCCAGCGGCGCAGGTAAGGCGCGTGCAGCAGCGGCGTCCACAGGCTTACCGCCACGATGCCGAGGAACAGCCCCACAGCCAGCCGGGCAGCCCAACGGCGGCATGATGCTTCCAGCACGCCAGTGGTGCGCCAGATCAGCCATGTCGCCCCCAGCAGGGCATAACCACACATGACCGCCAGGCCACACAGAATGCTGAACGGCGTCAGCCAGTCGAGCGGGCCACCGGCAAAGGCCCCGTCAACGACCCTGATCCCCTGCACCACCCCGCCCAGGATCGCGCCCTGACAGAATGCGGCGATGGCGGAACCTGCCATGAAGCCGACATTCCACACCCCTTCCCTTCCCGTTCCACGTGTCATGACACGGAATTCAAACGCCACGCCGCGAAAGATCAGCGCCAGCAGCATCAGCACGATCGGCAGGTAGAAGGCGGGCAGCAAAGTGGCGTATGCGCCGGGGAAAACCCCGTAAAGCACGGCGCCCCCCAGCACCATCCATGTCTCGTTCCCGTCCCATACGGGTGCGATGGTGTTGACCATCACATCCCGACGGCCCGGATGGCGTTCAAGTGCGAACAGCATCCCGATGCCGAGGTCAAAGCCGTCAAGGACGACATAGATCGAAATGGCGGCCACCAGTATGACGGCCCACACGATGGGGAGCCAGTATGCGAAGTCCATCATGCCTCAGGCTCCTTTGCCAGTAGAGGGGTCAATCACGCCCGGATGCATGCGGGCTGCCAGAATCTCGGGAGCGTGGGCAGGGCTGGCATCATGCTCGCCTTCCTGTGGCGCGCGGCCCAGCATGCGGACGAGAATGCCCATCCCGGAACCGAATACGAGCACGTAGACCACCACGAACGCCGTCATCGAAAACGCCATGGAGGACAGGGCGACGGGCGATACACTGTCAGACGTGCGCAGCAGACCGTAGACCGTCCACGGCTGGCGGCCGACTTCCGTCGTAACCCAGCCGCACAGCAGCGCCAGAAACCCCGCAGGGGCCATGCACAGCGCGACACGGTGGAAAACCGGGCTGGTGAACAGGGTGCTGTTCCGCCGCAGCCACAGGGACCACAGCCCCACCAGCATCATCAGCATGCCGAGGGCGACCATGATGCGGAAAGAGAAGAAGATGACCGGTGAAGGCGGTCGCTGGTCGCGCGGGAAATCCTTCATGCCCGGTACCTTGCCATTCAGGCTATGTGTCAGGATCAGCGATCCGGCCAGCGGCAGCCTGACGGCATAATCCGTATGTTCGGTCTTCATGTTGGGAATGCCGAACAGCAGTTCCGGGGCACGCCCCTCTGTATCCCAGTCCCCTTCCATCGCCGCGATTTTCACCGGCTGATACTTCAGGGTATTAAGACCATGCGCGTCGCCTGCAAGGATCTGCAGGGGTGCTACAATGGCCGCCATCCACATGGCCATGGAAAACATGACCCGCACGGGTTCGCTGGAAATCTTCCCGGCCTTGCGTGCCCTGAGCATGTGCCACGCCCCCGTGGCGCCCACGATGAAGGCGACGGACAGGAAAGCCGCCAGTCCCATATGCACCAGACGGAACGGAAAGGACGGGTTGAAGATGATGGCCAGCCAGTCCGCCGGCATGAACCGTCCCGTGGCTGGGTCAATTGTGTAGCCGCGTGGCGTCTGCATCCATGAATTGGAAGACAGTATCCATGTCATGGAAATCAGGGTGCCAACCGATACGCAGCATGTGGCCGCAAAATGCAGTTTGCGCCCCACCTTGTTCATGCCGAACAGCATGACGCCAAGGAAGCCAGCTTCAAGAAAGAAGGCGGTCATGACTTCGTAGGACAGAAGCACGCCTGTAATTGGCCCGGCCTTTTTGGAAAAGATCGACCAGTTCGTGCCGAACTCATACGACATGACCAGTCCCGAAACGACGCCCATGCCAAAAACGATGGAGAACACTTTGATCCAGTATCGGTAAAGATCAAGGAATACAGGCTGTCCTGTCCTGAGCCACAGCCCTTCCAGAACCGCCAGATAGGCGGCCAGTCCGATTGAAAAGGCTGGAAAGATGATATGGACGCCTACGGTAAAGGCGAACTGAAAGCGCGCCAGAAGGAGCGCCGGGTCATGTGCGTACTGCATCGATACTTTCCAAAACTTATGCGAGAGAAATAAATACTTCCCGGCATAGTGGTCCTGTAAGCAATGCTCTGGCCTGAAAGACAGATACATGCTCAGGTGTCTTGGAAATGGTAGTAGATCAATCAGACATATGACGTCCAAGACAGATTATACATAAGATCATAACCTGCGTTTATAAGTGAGATATAAGCAGGATTTGTCTGGTTGTGGATGAATATAGACAGTTAAAAATATTGATACCCACACGAGAAGTATTTGGCCGTTATCTGCTGTTTCCAGCTGCCTCTGTTATTCATATGGGTATAAGGTATGCCGATCGGGACTTCTCGCAGCTCTGTTATATTCACAGTTCTGGTCATAGGAAACTGAATGTATGATCAAATGAAGCCATAACGTTATGGCTTCATTTGCAACTATGCTGATGTGTCACGAGATCCTTGTTGGGTGAGCCGAGTAGGTTTCTGACTTCCCATCTGTGAGATAGTATCCCAGCGTGTTCGGCGCGGGATGTAACGTCTGGCTGTCCAGAGTGGCTGCCGTTGGTACCGACCTGCGGCCAAAGGCAATACGAAAATTAGACACCCACGCTTCGAAGCATGGCGCCTCATCCAACGATGGGATTGCGGGTAGATCGCCAACCACGTTTTTTTGCATGGGGTGCCTTGATGCTCTGACTATCGATAACGCATTTAGGTGGACTGGCGTCACGTCCCACAGATTTACGATCGTGTGTCTGGTGGAGATCACGGATGGGCTGAAGCAGGAAACTGCGTATCAATCTACGAAACCACGAGCAGATAGTCTGCCATGGATAGAAATGAACCATGACATTTCCCAGCCACGACCCGATCGGACAAGATTGCGAAGCGTATTGACGGTTTACGGATATAGGTTGCTTGTTTCCGGCCAAACCGGTTTGTTGTCGTCAGCAGGATGTTATGTGTTTCCATTCCTTATCGGTCGGGTTTAGAGGGCCAGCATCTCGTTCTGCGGGTAATGCTGGCCATACGGCCCCGCTGTGCTGGCGTCCACATGTCGCGTTTAAAACGTAGATAAACCCTCCTGAAATCCTGTTCTGTGGAACGCCCACAAGAAAGTTAGAAGGTTAAAAGAAATAGTTTAAAGGTTAAGGGAACAAACAGGGTGAAAAATGCCCGGAACACAGCGGGATAGAGAGGTCTGGCTGTTCCCGAAGTGTCGTGAATCCGTTCCTGAAGTGTCGGCTCCGGTGTTCCTGAAGTGTCGGGTTACTGTTCCCGAAGGATCGAGGGCCGTTCCCAATATGTCGAAAGCATGGATCAAGGGGCTATTTTATCCGCTCACTTGAATCAGTTTTTCAGGAAGAAGCAAAAACCACGTTCAATTTTTTCAAGCTGATATCACTCCATTCGCATCGTATTGCAGGTGGCAAGAGCAGACCCGACACTTCGGGAACACCTGCATGGAATTCTGGTCTGGAACAGGGAGCGGCTGGGCCAATATCAAGGGCCATCTGATCCGGGGAGAGTGATCCTGATCATCGGGGAAGGCTTTTCTGGCGCTGATATCGGTACATGAACCAGAATCCGATCATGGGAAATGCCTCCCCTGCTACGGGATCCCGGCCTGCTGCCTGATTATGGGGGCAGAGATGCCGTGATCAGGTCTGGCGGCCATATCCGTATGATACAGGGATACAGACCAGCTAATGGGATAAGGAAACCGTTGGATATTCCAAAAAAAGAAACAGGTCAGCGCGACCGGCCTTGCCAATGTCTTTAAAGACCGAGCTGGTGCTTGTTGTTAGAATGGTAACGTCTGACGAAGCCGATAAAGGCGGCCTGATAGTTTGCAGGGGTCCGGCTCTGGTCCTGGGAAAGCCAGTGACGGAATTCCTGATGCAAGGATTCAAAATCCCATCCCGGACATTCAGACCGCAGAAGGGCCAAAGTATCCGCAGTCAGGTCCGCATCGGCAAAGGAACCCGTCCCTGCCCCATCCAGATGCGATGGTTCGCCGGAAGATAGGGATGGACCTTCTTTTTTCCTTGAAGTCGCGCGGCGTTTCACGCTCGGAAGCGGTGATGTATCCGGGACCGGGTTATCCTGTCTTCTTCGCATCCGGAGCAGGGGTTCGGATTTTCCGGCTGGTATCTCGATTTCAAGTGCGAAGCCGGGCAGCTCATTGCGCGCGGCAATCTTGCCGATTTCGAATTTGAACCGTCTGTAATTTCCCTCGGCTCCGGATTTGATAAACAGGGTGGGAAGGGAAATGGAGAACCCGATTTCGCCCGCGCCACCTGCATGTTTGCGGGCGACCTTATATAACCATCGTTCCCGTCCCCCGGTGATGTTGAAATAGGCCTTGTCTATCGACAGGACGCCCCCGTTCATGAGTACGCCATCATAAAACCAGCTTGACAATTCTATGGTCATGCCACGGCTGCGTTCGGTTTTTTCGTCCACCAGTTGGGTCCAGCCATCCAGCCATGAGAATGTTGCTTCTCGCCTGTTTTCGGCCCGAATGTTGGTCTTGACGGTTGTTGAGACAAGGCGATCCAGTGCCTGCCCCAACAGTTCATAAGCCCGCCCGGTTGTAGGACGACCGATTGCCCTGAGTACATCATAGGGCATCAGATGAAGTCTGCGGGGAATATCATTCTGTCCGCGCCGGGCCATATCCGCCAGAATGCTGGCGCAGTAGATCAACAGGTCCGCATCCCAGATCGTCGCCATTCCATAATCCGGATTGGCGGAAACATGCACCCAGAGCTTTCCATCGGGGCTTTTATAATCGATGGGTTTCAGGCGTTTTGATTTTGCAAGGCTGAAGAAAGGCCGCTCCATCATTTCCCGCTGGTCGCGCAGTGGCAGATCCGCGAGATAGGGGAGGAACAGATCAATCTGATCCGTTTTCGGTTCCTCACGCTTGTTCATCATGGAAGTTTCCCCGGGGAAATTATCAGGAAGGACCGACAGGAAGTCTAATGAAGTGGCGCAATTGAATTTCCCCGGGGAAACTTTGGCCCGATAGGGGGGATAGGGCCCGCATGGAAATTTCCCCGGGGAAACCGGCACGCATTCAGAATATTTTCCCCGATGCCCGGAGCCGTTCGAGGATATCTTTCAGGCCCGAAAGATATTCATCAGTATCGGCACCAGCACCGGTATGGAGCCGGACCGTAATCCCCTGCCGGTTTACACTCTGCACACTCATGGCCACGCGGCCGAGGGCCGAACGGATTTCTATGGGGGCTTCGTTCATGGACCCGGCGTCGTTCCGGGCGGCATGAAGCAGCCGACGCATGACTTCGGACGCACTCGGCCCTTCGTGTCCCTGCTTTCTGGCTTCGGCCTGTTCCTGTGCAAGTCGGGTCGCTGCCACGGCTATCCGTTCTGCGGCATCCGTATTCCCTAGCGCCCGCGCAAGGTTATAGGCGGGCTTGAGCTGGACATCATGCCAGCTGGAAAATGCCGCCAATATGTTGTCAGGTATATTGGCGACCTGCAGCATCTTGGAAAGCCATCCGGGGGAGACCCGCAGGCGTTCGGCCATCCGTTTCTGCTTGCCATCATAATGCAGGGTCAGGGCCGATGCGTAATTCCGTGCCCGTTCGATATCGGATACATCCTGTCGCGCACGATTTTCCAGATCAGCCAGACGGAAGGCGGCTTCATCATCCAGATTGGCAACCTGGGCCAGAAACCTGAGGTCCGGGTAGGAATGATTGCGCAGCCATTGCACGGACCAGTGCCGCCGGGTTCCGGCGACCACTTCATAATCGTAAGCGGGGTCGTCGGTAACGCGCCTTACGACTGCGGGCACTTTCTGGCCGCCTTCCGCGATGATTGAATCAATCAGTTCGCGGCAGTTCTGCTCATTAAGCTGCGCATAAATACGGGCGTTTCCGGGCCAGACGCGAACGCGTGCCGGGTCCAGAAGATGTTGCGTCACCTGCCGGGTCTGGCCGGATTGTACGCGTGCAAGCGCTGACTCCCTGCTCAGCAGGGTTGTTGGTCTTACCCTTTCGGCGGCAGGGGGCGTGGCGGGACCATCGGGTTCGGAACTGAGAAGTTCTTTCAGATAGTCGCTCTGTTTACGGGCCATCAGACGGCATCCCGTTCACAGGCAGCAGGGCTGCCGCACATACTTATATTATCAGACAGCATAGATGGCCTCTGCCTCGCTTGCGGGAGCCACCCTGCCCCAGCTCTGCCGGATAAGCTGCTCCACCTGTCCCAGTGCTTCGTCCAGATTGGCGCGACACCGTTTATGTGTCTTGGATGTGCCAATGGGTTTTGCCAGTTCATAAACGGACATCATACGGATTGCGGCATGACTGATTTCGGCTGATTCCAGAATGGGCACAGGCAGCAGCGCCGGGCCAAAGGTCTGTTCCATAAAGGCCCTGACGAGGGCATGGGAGGGATCATTGCTGTCGAATTTGGAACAGATCAGGCGCACAAAACTGTAATCAATAGCAATGCCTGCCGCCAGAAGCTGCTGCAGGACCTGATCCATCATGGAAAGGAACTGTACTGTTGAACAGAAATCAGGCGTGGTTGCGGCCAGCGGCACCAGCAGGGCATTCGCCGCCTGCATGACGGCAAGGGAGATGGTACCCAGAGCAGGCGGGGGATCAAGCAGAACGACATCATAGTCGCGTGCAAGTTCGTTCAGCCCCTGCTTCAGTTTGCGAAAGCGCGCTGTCAGCACCGACTGGCCATCCGCACCGGCGGCAGCCAGTTCATATTCCACGTCGAACAGTTCAAGATTGGACGGGATCAGGTCCACATTGGGCCATGGCGTGCGCTTGACCGCATAACGCAGATCTTCCTGCGTGGGATCAATGGACAGGTATGGATATAGTGTTTCGTCGCGCGTAATATTGAAATGCGGATTGAAACCGAAAAGGGTGGTGGTGGAAGCCTGACTATCGCAGTCAACGACCAGAACACGGTAACCCTGCACCGCCAGGTAATGGGCCAGATGGGTCGTGACCGTGGACTTGCCTACGCCCCCCTTGAAGTTCTGCACGGCGATGATCGCGGGTTCATCCATAGGGCTGCGTGCCGGGCTTGCGCCCAGTACCTTGCGCATATGAAGGATCTGCTCGATGCTGTAACCGGGGCGACGGCCATTTGTTGTCGGTGTGGGGCTGGGAAGGCGACCGTCTTCTTCAGCCATCCGGATACGATTGGTCGAGCAGCCGAGTAGCGATGCAACCTCGGCGATCCCGATGCGAACACTCAGCCCTTTTCGGCTTTCCGGCAGGAATGCTTTCTTCCGCAGGCGCTCGATCATGCGTTCACCTGCTTCGGCCAGTCCGCCTATATGGCTGATAAATTCGCTCATTTTAAAGGGACCATTATGATTTGAATGTTTTAGATATTTTTTGTCTCATAAAACATTCAAACCGGCAACGTTTTAATTCAGTTTGCTTCAGCCCTGAAGCTTTGATCTGGAGATTTGGAAACTACTGTCAGGGTGGGTGCTGAAGATGCCGAATAAAATCCTTACCAGATCCGGGTGCGGAATGGACATTATGGTGACGGCACCATGAAGAATGAAAGTGGTGGGTGCAGGAAGGTAGAGAGAACAATGACCGCCATAAAATCTTCTGTGGCAGTACGTTTGGTTGGCCGCATCCTGTCATAACTGGACAGGCCATATGATTTCAGGCGATGTGGAATTGAGACGACGGACCCGGTTTTGTCAGGAACAGGAGTGCCGGGCATCGGGCTATCCCGTCTGGAAGCCATCTTCAGCCTGTGCGGGAGATTGTGACGATAGAAAGTGAGATGATCTGTCCACGTTTCATTTAGCGCATGGGCAGGACAGATGGCGTTTGTGAGATGCTAATTGCACCGGTGCAATTGACGACAGAAACCCGACTGGTCTTCCGCATTTCTGACTTCTAATACGATAGAGCGGGGCAGGTTTCGCAAAGAACTGGTTCTGGAGTGGCCGGGAATTATGAGGTCGGCCACTGGCCGTCCAAGCATCCAGACAATGCTCCGTATAAAAGCTACATCGCAATTTAGGCTTGGCGCCCTCAGTTTATTGGACTGAGCGATGATCGGTGATTTCAAAGGGGCCGATGTTCGGCTGACAGCCCCCTGACGGGACAGGCGGGCGCTTGCAGACTGGAACATTACCGCCAGCATTCCACCGAAGAAGAACAGAAAGTTAAAGCGATCTTACAACGGATATCTGATATAAAAAGCGCCGCCTTATCGAAAACATGTTTGCAAAACTCAAACACCAGTGACGTGTTGCGACCAGATACGACCGGCGCGCTCATACATTCATGTCTGCCATCCAGAGCGTAGCGACCTTCATCTTCCCTATCAAAGAATGAGTCCTGAGCCACGGTTCTGTCCCGGATGGGCGAACATCGGTCCATCCTCCCTGCGCATAAGCCATAGTGGAGGCAAGCGCGATAATATGGTTTTGAATGTTATAATCAGCGATATGGGCTACCATCAGAACAGGCAGAAAACTGCCTGCACGATGGGACGTGGTGATGAACTGGCCTGAACAACTCGGCTTGACGATTCCATTGGTGCAGGCACCGATGGCGGGCGTCTCTACTCCAGCACTTGCTGCTGCTGTATCTCTGGCCGGGGGCCTTGGTTCAATTGGCGTAGGGGCTGCCGGTGCGACAGTCGCGCACGAGATGATCTGCCAGGTAAGGCAGCAGACAGGGGCTCCCTTCAACGTCAACCTGTTCGTACACAAGACGCCGGAAGTTGATCCTGTCTGCGACAAAGCGTGGCTGGCGTGGCTGAAACCGCTGTTCACCGAGTTCAATGCAGTCCCGCCGGCCAGATTGCGTCCTATATACCGAAGCTTCAATGATGACCCGGAAATGCTCGACATGCTTGTGCATATGAAGCCACCGGTCGTCAGTTTCCATTTCGGACTGCCTGTGGCCGAGAAGATTTCGGTCCTGAAGGCGACAGGTGCTATTTTGCTGGCAACGGTAACCAGTCTGGAGGAAGCCTGCGCCGCCGAGGCCGCAGGGATGGACGCGATTGTAGCGCAAGGGATTGAGGCGGGGGGTCATCGCGGCATTTTTGATCCCGCGGGTCGCGACGATGCGCTGGGAACATTTGCCCTGACCCGTCTTCTTGTGCGGAAATGCCGCATTCCTGTGATTGCTGCGGGCGGTATCATGGACGGTGCAGGCATTGCGGCCGCCCTTGCTTTGGGCGCCGTCGCGGCACAGATGGGCACGGCTTTCATTCTTTGCCCGGAGACAGATGCGGATGAATCTTACCGAAAGGTTTTGAAGGGACCAGCCGCGTTTCATACACGCATGACCGATCTTGTTTCAGGACGACCTGCGCGCTGTCTTGCAAACCGGTTTACTGGCCTGGGTGACAGTGCAGGCATACCACCGCTTCCAGATTACCCCATTGCCTATGATGCGGGAAAAGCACTTAATAAAGCCGCCAGAAACTGTGGTGAAAGCGGTTTTGGTGCTTATTGGGCCGGACAGGGAGCACCTCTGGCCCGGGCCATGCCAGTAGACCAGCTCATGGGCAAACTGAAGGACGAACTGCAAGAGGCACGTAGCGTCGGGATGTAATCGCTAACCAACCTGCCCGGCATACGCCAGCATTGATGATGTTGCATCATGACAGGCCCGGCATCGGTATGAAACCGGGCAGCACACGGACCCGGTCGAGGTCGCGTCGCAGGTCAGAGCAAGATGCACGGTCAATGTCGTCCTCGGGGCAGATGCGAGATAGGGAAATACAGCGCAGTCCGCGATGGTCTGTTGTCCTGAGCCGTACCCAATGTTGGAGCCATGGTATTTTTGATGCGCCATCCGTCCGAAGGAGATTTCATAAGCAGGAATTGCACCGTTGCAATTATCGATAATCAAAAAACGAACTGATTGATTTTAAACGGTTATGAGTGATGGGGCGATCATCATCAGTTTTTCGTACCGGCGCAATAATCTGGAATGTTTCATACATTCATGTGGTACCGGATAGGCATTGACCGCTTCACTGCGTCCCTGCGCTTACTCTTGCCTTCTCATATAAGGGGAGAGGAGGGGGCGTTGCTTCGCTCCCCGATATGCCCTGCATCTTATTGGGGCAGTGGTTATCTCGCCCACATTTGGGATGGCAGCGCCATACTGCAAATGGTAGCTGGCAGGGAACGGTTGTGATCGCGGTATCTGATTGCGATCAGATTCTGTGGGTGACAACCGCGTATTGCGTCTGTACAGGCTCGATCACGGCCCTTGCAAGGGTCGGGATGTCCGGCAGGATAACAGGTTTTGTTGTCCTGCCAGAACACCGGGCCGGGTAGCGCCATTTCGTCTGGTTGTGATGCTGCCGTAGTATTCCCTGCGACACGGCTTACAGCCCGCTGTCTGTAAAATCCCGTTCTATCACGCCTTACTGATGCAGCCCCGGCGCTTCGCGTCCGGTCCGGGCCACGTATTCCGTGTAGCCCCCGTCATAGCGGTGAAGTCCGTCCGGACCCAGTTCCAGAACCCGGTTTGACAGCGCGGCCAGAAAATGCCGGTCATGGGAGACAAACAGCATTGTCCCGTCATAATCCGACAGCGCTGCGATCAGCATTTCCTTGGTTGCAATGTCCAGATGGTTGGTGGGTTCATCCAGCACCAGAAAATTCGGCGGATCATACAGCATAAGCGCCATTACCAGCCGCGCCTTCTCGCCGCCCGACAATACCCGGCAGCTTTTTTCCACGTCATCGCCCGAAAAACCGAACCCACCCGCCAGCGCGCGCAACGAACCCTGACCCGCCAGGGGGAACGCGTCGTTCAATGTTTCGAACACGGTGCGTTCGCCATCCAGAAGATCCATGGCGTGCTGGGCAAAATAGCCCATTTTGACACTCCCCCCCAGCGTCACCGTCCCGGCATCGGGTTCGGTCGTACCTGTCACCAGCTTCAGAAGTGTCGATTTGCCCGCGCCATTGACGCCAAGCACGCAGCACCGTTCCTGCCGCCGGATCAGCAGGTCCAGTCCCTGATAGATCACTCGGCTGCCATAACGCTTGTCCACGTTACGCAGGTTGACCACCGCGTCACCCGATCGCGGTGCCTGCGGGAAGGTGAAGGAGAGCGCCTGCCGCCGCTTTGGCGGTTCGACCCGGTCGATCTTGTCCAGCTTCTTCACCCGGCTCTGTACCTGCGCTGCATGCGAGGCACGCGCCTTGAAGCGCTCGATAAAGGCGACTTCTTTCGCCAGCATCGCCTGCTGCCGGTCGAACTGGGCCTGCTGCTGCTTCTCGTTCAGGGCGCGCTGCTGTTCATAAAATTCATAGTCGCCCGAAAAACTTGTCAGGACGCCGCCGTCAATTTCGATCACCTTGTTAATGATCCGGTTCATGAAGGCCCGGTCATGCGATGTCATCAGCAGCGCACCGTCATATGTAGCCAGAAACTGTTCCAGCCAGATCAGGCTTTCCAGATCAAGATGGTTGCTGGGTTCATCCAGCAGCATCACATCAGGCTTCATCAGCAGGATGCGTGCCAGCGCCACACGCATCTTCCACCCGCCGGACAGACGGCCAACATCGCCATCCATCATTTCCTGACTGAAGCCAAGCCCGTGCAGGACTTCACGCGCGCGACCTTCAAGGGCGTAGCCGCCCAGTTCCTCAAACCGTGCCTGAACTTCGCCAAAACGCTCCAGAATGGTTTCGAGTTCGTCGAACCGCTTCGGGTCGCACATCGCGGCTTCCAGTGCCGCCAGTTCCGTTCCGATCTCGGCGACTGGTCCGGCGCCATCCATCACCTCGGCTACGGCACTGCGGCCCGCCATCTCGCCTACATCCTGGTTGAAGAAACCGATTGTCACGCCCCGGTCGGTCAGGACGTGCCCTTCATCCGGTTCTTCCTGCCCTGTAATCAGGCGGAACAGGGTGGTCTTGCCTGCGCCGTTCGGCCCGACCAGCCCGATTTTCTCCCCCTTCTGAAGCGCAGCCGACGCCTCGATAAAGATCACGCGATGGCCGTTATGCTTGCTGATATTGTCGAGACGGATCATGGAACCCCGGATGCTGAAAGGGAGAGACGGAAAGTTCCGCCCTTATTACGCAGCCCACGCGCCCCGTAAACAGGCGTCATCGGGCATGGCGTCACAGGCACCGGCACGATCTGCCCGTATGGCGTTTGGCAGCACCGTGCTGTAGGCATCCGGGGGACGTTGGGAAAATCCACCCTTCCGGTCCATGCTGTCTACGGAATGCGTGCTGTGGCACGACCTGTTTCGTAAAAGCATGGGAAAAATAGCAGTCAACGTCTCGGCCTCCCGTTCGTTGGGGGGCTGTGCACAACAGATATCAGGAGAAACGGATGTCAGAACACTCACGTCCCAACACAGTTTCCACCGGCGGCCGGATACAGGACAAGGTTGCCGTGATAACCGGTGCGGCCAGCGGGATGGGACGGGCCACGGCTGAGCGTTTTGCGACCGAGGGTGCAAAACTCGTGCTCGCGGATCTGGATCAGGAAAAACTGGATGCCGTTGCGGGTGAACTGACTGCGCGGGGCTGTGACGTTCTGGCGGTTGCTGGCGATATTGCCAGTGAGGCCGATGTCCAGCGCCTGATGAACGAGGCCGTGCGCCATTTTGGCCGGATCGATATCCTGATCGCGAATGCGGGTGTCATTCCCGAAGCCGATCTGGCATCGGCTACCGCCGATCTGTGGGATCACACCATGGCCGTTGATGGACGTGGCATGTTCCTGAGCTGCAAATACGCGGCAGCCGAGATGGTGAAGGCAGGAAAGGGGGCGATCGTCTGCCTGTCCTCAATTTCCGCATTCGCGGGCCAGAAGGGGCAGGCGGTCTATGGACCGGCGAAATTCGTGGCGTCCGGTCTGACCAAGCATCTGGCCATCGACCTTGCTGACAAGGGTGTGCGCGTTAATGCAGTCGCACCGGGCACGATCGATACGCCAGCCGTGGCCAAGATGGGCAAGGAAGGGATTGAGAAGGTCGTGTCCATGCACCCGCTGGGCCGGATGGGACGGCCCGAGGAAGTGGCCAGCGCCATCCTGTTCCTTGCATCGGACGAGGCATCGTTCATCACCGGCGCGGTCCTGCCCGTGGATGGCGGCTATCTGGCGCAGTAAGGACCGGATAGGCATGCATGGATAAAAGTTTTTGGGTGCCGCTTGTTTTAAGGCGGCACCCAAGACTTTCTCTACTTTTCCAACGGTATCCAGGGCGGGCCGTATCTGCCTTACCGCTGTCGGGTCTGCCAGTCCGGGGCTTCATAAAAGGGAGCGTTGGAGGCCGCCAGCAACGGTATGCCCCTGATATGGTCCGCGGCTTTTTCCGCTATCATGACCGTGGGGGCATTCAGGTTGCCGTTGGTAATGCGCGGCATGATGGATGAATCCACAATACGCAGCCCGTCTACCCCGATGACCCGCGTTTCGGCATCTACTACGGCCATCGGATCATCGCTTCGTCCCATCTTGCAGGTACACGAGGGATGCAGGGCGCTTTCGACCTTATCGCGGATGAAGTCATTCATCTGTTCATCGGTCTGGCATTGCGCGCCGGGCTGTATTTCCTGTCCACGATAGGGATCGAAAGCAGGCTGGGCGAAGATTTCGCGCGTCAGGCGGATGCAGTTGCGCATATCCTCCCAGTCTTCGGGGTGGCTCATGTAATTGAAAAAGATCCTTGGCTTGTCTTCCGGATCGGCGGAACGCAGGCGTACCCATCCCCGGCTTTTCGAGCGCATGGGCCCGACATGCGCCTGATAGCCATGGCCCGTAGCCAGACTTTTGCCATCATAGGTGACAGCAAGCGGCAGGAAATGGAACTGGATATCCGGGTAGCGGATGCCGGGTCGGCTGCGTATGAAACCGCAGCTTTCAAAATGATTGGTCGCCCCCAGCCCATCCTTGCGCAGCAGCCAGCGCAGGCCAATCCGCGCCCTGGCGAGCGTACTCATGGCGGAATAGAGCGTGATCGGTTTTCTGCACGCGACCTGAAAATAAAACTCCAGATGATCCTGAAGGTTTTCGCCTACGCCGGGGCGGTCAGCCAGTACGGAAATGCCATGTTCGCGCAGTTCCGGCGCCGGACCGATACCCGACAGTTTAAGAAGCTGGGGCGTATTGACCGGCCCGCCACTGAGTATGATTTCCCTGCGCGCCCGGACGGTTGTTTCCTTCCCGCCCTGACGGTAGACCAGCCCTACCGCACGCCTGCCTTCAAACAGGATGCGGGTGACGCGCGCATGCGTTTCCACCTTCAGGCCCGGGCGTGACAGGGCAGGGCGCAGATAGGCGTTGGCCGTGTTCCAGCGGCGACCGTTCTTGACGGTCATGGCCATTTTATCGAAGCCTTCCTGTCGGAAGCCGTTGTAATCCGATGTCCTTACATATCCTGCCTGCTCACCCGCTTTCATCCATGCTTCATGTAGCGGATTATCCAGCGTGCCGTACTGGGTGTGCAGTGGCCCCGAACGGCCGCGATAGACCTCATCCCCATCATCGCACCCTTCGGCGCGCCGGAAATAGGGCAGGACATGACGGTATCCCCACCCCTGCGCACCGGAATCTTCCCATTCCTGATAGTCCAGCGGGTTTCCCCGGACATAGACCATGCCATTGATGGATGAAGAACCACCCAGCCCCTTGCCCCGTGGGGTATTCATACGGCGGCCGCCAAGATGGGGTTCGGGTTCACTTTCATAAAACCAGTTGAAGCGGCGGTCATGCATGGGCATGGCCAGCGCGCTTGGCATCTGGACAATAATGGAGCGGTCGCTGCCACCGAATTCGAGAAGCAGAACCTTGTCCTTACCGGTCTCGGTCAGCCTGTTGGCCAGAACGCAGCCCGCCGACCCTGCGCCCACAATGATGTAATCGAATTCGGACACAATGAATTTCCTTTTGATCAGTAAGGTGAATCAACATTGCCCAATGCGACATATACACTCTTCACCTGTGTATAGTGTTCCAGGGCGAGACGACTGTTCTCCCGCCCAAGCCCCGACTGCTTTACGCCACCAAACGGCATTTCAATCGGTGTGATGTTATAGTTGTTGATCCAGCACGTTCCGGCCTCCAGACGGCTGATGACCCGGTGCCCGCGTGCCAGATTCTGCGTGAATATGCCGGCGGCCAGACCGAATTCGGTATTGTTGGCGCGTGCCACCACCTCGTCCTCGTCAATAAAGGTGGTGACGGACATGACCGGACCGAAAATCTCCTCGCGCATGATGCGCATGTCATCGGTGCAGTTGGTAAAGACCGTGGGCGCTACAAAAGCACCCGCGGCAAGTGCGCCGTCCGTTACGCGGTGGCCGCCGGTCAGCAGGGTTGCCCCTTCCCGTTTACCCAGTTCGATGTAGCCGAGCACCTTTTCCATATGGTCGTGCGAGACGAGCGACCCGACCTGCGTTTTCGGGTCCAGCGGCTGGCCGATACGCATTTTTTCCACTCGTGCCTTCAGGGCGGCGATGAACTGCTCATGTATGTTCTGGTGGACGAAAACCCGCGTGCCGTTGGAGCAGATTTCACCGCCGGAATAGAAATTGGCCAGTAGCGCGGCTGAAACCGCGTTCCCGATATCCGCATCGTCAAAGATGATGAGGGGGGATTTACCCCCGAGTTCGAGCGTCACATATTTCAGGCTCTGCGCGGCGGAAGCCATGACCTGCCGACCGGTGCCGACCGAACCGGTCAGCGAAACCTTGCGTATGGCCGGTGCGGTGGCCAGCAGTTCGCCCGTCTCGCGCCCGCCCGCCAGCACATTGAACACCCCGTCAGGCACTCCGGCCTGCCGATAGATTTCGGCAAGCCGGAGCGCCGTAAGCGGGGTAAGTTCCGATGGCTTGAATATCATGGCATTGCCGCAGGCCAGTGCGGGCGCCGATTTCCAGCATGCAATCTGTAGCGGGTAATTCCACGCCCCGATGCCTGCGGTAATGCCCAGCGGTTCACGCCGGGTGTAGCCGAAGGCATCGCTACCCAGATCCATCGCCTCCCCGTTGATGGTGGCGGCGAGCGATCCGTAATATTCCAGCGCGTCGGCACCGGAATGAATGTCCACGGCCTGTGTTTCTGCAATGGGCTTGCCGGTATCGAGCGTTTCCAGATGCGCCAGAAGCCGGCTGTTTTCGCGCAACAGGTCAGCCGCGCGGCGCAGGATACGACCGCGTTCCGTGCCGGACATGGCGGCCCATATCTTCTGGCCGCGCCCCGCACTTTCTATCGCCGCGTCCAGTTCATGGGCCGTAGCACTTTCGACATGGGCAAGGATTTCCCCTGTTGCCGGGTTAAGCGTGGTGAAACGCGCGCCGGTGGATGCGAAGGGGCGGCCGTCAATCCAGCTTTTGCAGGTATCGGGTATCGCCTGCTGTATGGCGGGCAGGGACAGTTTCTGTGCCTGACGCCCGGCGATGCAGGAATCCACGAAATTGCCGATCTGTTCGACAACGGCCTGCGTATCCGCTTCATCCACGCCCTGTAGTGCCGCGCGTAGCCATATGCCGTCGATCAGGGCGCCGATGGTTGTCGCGACTGGAAGGATCTGGTCTTCCGACAGGACGGGGCGCAGCGCATTGCTCAGATTGGATAATAGCTGCTCCTGATAGATGCGCTGGACTTCCATAATGGCCGGGACATGGATCGCCTGCCCCCAGAAAGCCAGCCAGACCGATCCCACATCCTTGCGGAACTGGCTGCTGTCCAGGCAGCAGCCGACAATCGCGGCGATCCGGGCGCGCCATGTGGGTGCGGATTTCAGCGCCTGCGTCGTGTCATGCTGGAACTGGTTGACCAGATGCTGGAATGCCGCCCCCAGAAGGGAATCCTTGTCACCAAAGTAATGCACCAGCAGGGCAGGGGAAACATTGGCGCGATTCGCTATGCGCGCCAGCGTCGTGCCGGAATTTCCGCAATCGGCCAGAACCGCAAGGGTCATATTGATGAAATGGGTCCGGCGGCTGTCGTCACGCTGCTCAGTTGCCACGATGGTTTCCTCTGCAATCATCCGTCTCAGCACATTGACTGAACGTTCAATCAAATCGCGTGCGTCGACACTTCGCCCAATTACCCTGTCTGATCCGTTGAAGGAAAACGACAGATTATTGAATAAATATACAATATATTGAGATTCCAGAAAACGTTTTCGTGCAGGAATTATTTTTTCGATGGCGTTACGAATTTTTGTTGCACGACCGTTCAATATGCATGCACTGTGCGTTCAGACGCGATCATTGATCAGGGATGTTTCCATCATGAAACACCAGATGTACGCCTCACCACATATCCTGCCTGCATCCCCGCTGTTCAATCGGGGCAGTATTGTTCAGTCACCTTATACCGTCTGGCTTCCGGTTACTGGCCGGGGCGTGCCAGAACTGTCAGTTACATAGTAATGGAAGACATGCGTGGCGCCGTACCGGTGCCTGATGTCAGTGACCGCCACTATTTCCACCATCGGCGATAGGGGCATGTATTTCCGGCCCCGCCATGCATGCGAATGCAAGGGCATGCTCCATTTCGCGGATGTGAAAATCATGTTTCGTGGCGGCATGGCGCAAGTATCAACAGCCTATATTTACAGTATTTTTTAATAAAAACAACATCAACGGATATCCACGCTCTGTGTCCCCTGCCGCATATCGTTCCGGTACCGAACCGGAATACGAAAGGAACCGCACGAAATGAATGGGTCAGGTTTTCTGTCGGTATTAATGGCTACATCAGCCATTTCGATCTCGCTGCTTCCTGCGCATGGTCTGGCGGCGGGTGTTGCATCGCGCCACGCTCCGGCTAGCGGCAGTACCCGTGCCCGCGCGACATCTGCCAGACCGGCTGCATCACCGTCCGGTCGTAATGCCAATACCCATGAGACGATTTCCGTTTCCGCCGCGCGGTCCGTGTCGCATGGGGCGGTCCGGTCCATGTCGCGTGCCGCCATGGACCAGTTCGTGCAGGGCAGCAGCCCGATGATGATGCTGTCGCGCACGCCAGGCATCAACTTCGTGTCCGACGATCCCCTTGGGGTCGATACATGGGGTTCCAGCCTGTATATGCGCGGATTTGTGCAGAACCAGCTTGGCGTGACGCTGGATGGCGTGCCGCTGGGGGCGCAGGATTATTATACCTATAACGGCGAAACCATCAATTTTGCCATCCTGTCCGACAATATCGAACGTATGGATGTGTCCGAAGGGGGCGGGGATGTGTCCGTGCCGTCAACGACCAATCTGGGTGGATCGATCAACATCTACTCATCCGACCCGAAGGATAAATATGGCGGCAAGGTCGCCCAGATGTTCGGCAGCCATAATGCGTTCAGAACCTATGTACGGGCCGATAGTGGCAAGCTGAATGCGTCCGGCACCAAATTCATGATTTCCTACGCCCGGTCGGATGGCAATAAATGGAAAGGCCCCGGCGAACAGTTCGATCAGCAGGTCAATACCAAGCTGGTGCAGCCGATCGGTCAGGACAGTAACCTGAAGATATTTTTCAACTGGAACGACGCCACCCAGTTCAATTACGCCGATCAGTCACTGAGCATGATCCGCACGCTGGGGTATCGCAATGATTACTCATATCCCAATTACGCCAAGGCCTATGCCGCGGCTGAAGGGCAGTTCAGTGGCAGTCTGGCCAATTTTCCCGATGCGCTGGATGTTTCGTATTATGATGGCGTAACGCATGCTTCCGACTATCTCGGCGGGCTTAACATGCATCTGGTCCTGACCAGGCATCTGGACTGGGATTCCGTTGTTTACGGTCAGGCGGAAAATCACTGGGGCACATGGACGACACCATATACGGCATCGCCCAATGGCTCCCCCCTGTCCGAACAGATCGATTTTGCGGGCAACCAGAAATATGGTTTCACCACAGCATTCAAATACCGCATCCAGAAACACACGATCGAGGCAGGCGTCTGGTACGAAAACAATCATTATTACTTCAATCAGGACATGTTTCAGGAACCGGTTCTGGGGCAGGGCACGCCGATCAATGCGGCATCGGGCAATTTTGGCACGCCGTTCCAGCGTAACTGGGGCATGGCCTATAATACCAATACGTTCCAGTTCCATCTGGAGGACCGCTTCCGGGTCCTGTCCAACCTGACGCTTCGCGCGGGGTTCCGTTCGCTGCTGGTGACAACCACCGGGGGGGCGACGGCAAATGACGCAGCCTATAACGGGCAGACGGACCTGCCCAATGGCAGCCTGACCAGTGCGAAGGCGTTCCTGCCGCATATCAATGCGGAATGGCATTTCCTGCCGGGGCATGAGCTGTATGTGGATATTACCCGGAACATGAAAGCGTACGGCTATGGTGGCTATCAGCTCGGCTCGCCATGGGGGGTTTCAAATCAGGAAACGTTCGATCAGCTCAAGAAAACGATCAGGCCGGAAACCGCGTGGGTTTATGATGTCGGTTATCGGTATAATTCGTCGCTCATAACCGGCTCACTTAATGCCTATCACGCGGATTTCTCCAATCGCCTGCAATCCCTGACCGGTGGCACCATTATCCAGCCCATATCGACGGTGGTGAATGTGGGAAGTGTCAGCATGTATGGCGTGGATGCGCTGCTGACGGTGCGGCCCATCCGGCATCTCGCGTTCACCAACAGCATCAGTTACAACCACTCGACCTACGGTAACAATATCGTCTCGCAGGGGGTGACATATGCCCTGCAGGGCAAGAAAGTCGTCGCCTTTCCGCAGTTTATGTACAAGGCGAACCTGACCTACAGCTTCCATAATGCCGAAGTGCATGTTGATGCGAATTATATGTCAAAACGTTATTTCAGTTACATGAATGATGAATCGGTGCCGGGTTACTGGATGACAAGCCTTGGCGCACGGTACAGCTTCGGCAGTTATGGCCCGCTGCATAACCTTACGATCAATTTCAATATCTATAACCTCGCCAATGTGCGCTACATTTCCCAGATCGGTGAAAACGGGCTGCCGCTTACGGGGGATTACCAGTCTGCGCTTGTCGGTGCGCCCCGGCAGTATTTTGGAACGGTTTCCGCAAGTTTCTGAATATGGATCGTACAGGCCAGAGTATCATTTTCTGGTCAGGGATGGATCGGCAGCCGGCATGTCAGGGTCGGGGTTCTGACGGGGTGCAGGCGCTGCCGCACCTTCATCGCGCCATAAGGTCTGTCCCGTATTCGTGGATCGGTCATCTGGACTACATTGAAGCGCATGCAACTGTCTGCATTGCCGGACACGCTGAATATGACGCCGGGGGCGAGAACCAGTTTCTGCTCAAAGGCCACCTGTGATGACAGCCCTTTTCGCCGTATGGCGGGGTGGGGAGCGGCCACGGCCTGCCTTCTGGCTTGTTTCGGTTTCGGGCCCGATGGCGGTGGTCCTGTTTGCCCTTGCGCGAAACGGCTTGCGTGATCAGGGGTCGTGACGGGACAGGCGCATCTGTATATTGATACCGGAGCAGGGCATCACCACACGACAGGCACCCTGTAAAGAAGGGCAGGGATTTGACATGATCGGGACGGCCAGACTGACGTTATCCTACCATACCAGAGCCGATTTCGATGATGTCCATGCGATGTGGAGTGATCCGGCGGTTGTCCGTTTCATCAACGGGCGTCCGTTGTCGGAACAGGAAAGCTGGTTCCGCCTGCTGCGCTATCGTGGCCTGTGGGATCTGCTGGGCTATGGTTACTGGTGTGTGCGGACAAAGGCCGACGGCAGGTATGTCGGTGATGTCGGATTTGGAAATTTCCACCGTCCCATAAAACCGGCCCTTGGTGACACGCCCGAGGCCGGGTGGGTTCTGGCGTCATGGGCGCATGGTCAGGGTTTTGCCACCGAGGCGTTAAGCGGCATGCTGGACTGGATGGACAATGTGCGGGGCATCGACCGTACCGTGTGTCTGGTCGCACCGGAAAATGTACCGTCCGTAAGGGTGGCGGAAAAAGGTGGCTACCGGCTGCTGCGCGAAGTGTTGTTTGATGATGAACCGACGCTGCTGCTGGAACGCGTGAAGCCTGAAAAATGACCTGTAAGCTGAAGGGGGCATTCTTTGGGCTGCTGTAGTCCAAGGAAATGAATAAATTTCAGGTATTGCTCATGCAGCCTTCACAGGCATCGGGAAGAAAAATACAAAGTCGTTTCAGTAATAAAAAAGTTCGATAGATAAAAATAGAACTATATTCTGTACGCCATATCAGACGCTTTCATATCTTTCGGTAACGAGCAGACTGTAACAGGCCAGAAGACAGGAAACCTGCGTAATCTTGAGATCGTGATGGGGAATGCTGTGCAACTTCGTCCGCCCTGCTTCCTTATACGGTTCACGCGAACTGATCGCAGAGTTTAAGTGCCCGGTATTTAAATCATCGGTTCAGATGGGCGTTACTCTGCCATGCCCCCGGGGGCAATTTTATCGTGTGTTGGAGGTCTGCTTGGATAAACCCGTTTCTGAGATCCCCTCCCCAAACCAGCATCCATCCACGCCGCCGACCATCCGTGTAATCGCCATGCCGGCAGACGCCAATGCAGCGGGCGATATATTCGGCGGCTGGCTTATGTCACAGATGGACCTTGCGGCGGGCAGCGCGGCGGCCCTGCGTTCACAGGGGCGGTGCGTGACTGTCGCCATAGACAAGGTGATCCTGCACCAGCCTGTGCTGATTGGCGATGAGATCAGCCTGTATACGGAAATTGTCCGTACCGGCCGCACTTCAATGTCGATCCATGTTGAAGCATGGCGCCGCGCACGCAGATCGCACGAAACCAGCAAGGTCACCGAAGGACTGTTTACTTTTGTCGCCATTGATGAAGACAGACGCCCGCGTGCCCTGCCTGAAGCATAGTTCAGGAAACATATCATATAGGGTGATCCGTATATTATGGGGATCGGCAGCGGTCTGATTTTCCTGCCTGTGTATAATTGTGTCCAGCCCGTCGGGGCATTGGCCGGGCGGGGAACCTGTCCTATAAAATCAGCGTGGGCTGTATCCGCCTGATCGTAACAGATCGGGCCGGATGGTGGCCGCAGGGTGCTTTTATTGCAGGATGGGCGTGTCAATGCAGGAAACTCATTTATCCAACAGTCCGGTTTCCGGGCCTGCGGACCAGCAGGACGCGCACACCACCAGTCTCATGCAGCTTTATGAAGGCATGCTGGCCAAAAATCCTGACCAGATGGATGCGCTATACTTTCTGGGCACATTATATGCCCGGCACGGATGGCCGGAAAAAGCCATACCTCTGTTAAGGCGTGCTCTGGCGCATATGCCCAGGAATGTGGAAGGCTTTAATACCCTTGGGCTGGCCCTGCGGCAGGCAGACCATATGAAAGAAGCCGTAGCCGCGTTCCGTCGGGCGCTTGAACTGGCGCCGCATTATCGCGCGGCCCTTGTCAATCTGGGCGACACGCTGAGCGGATGCGGCGATCAGGCCGGGGCGATCGCCGCCTATCGGATGATTCTTACAATTGACGGGCATAACGCGGATATCAGCCGCTACCGGGAAATACTGGTCAGCAACCCCACGGATATTGCCACCATAAACAAACTGGGCAAGGCGCTACAGGCCACGGGCCGATATGAGGAGGCAGCGAGCCAGTTCGAGCAGGCCCTGACATATGCCCCCGATAATGTTGAAACCACCCTCGATCTTGGCGCGCTTCTGATCGATATGGAACGCAGGGACAGGGCAGCAGACTGTTATCGTGCCCTGCTGGCGCATCGTCCCGACAGTTATACGGTCCATATGCAGTTGGGAAAGCTGCTGCATAAGAACGGCCGGCATAACGAAGCGCTACATCATTTCAAAAAGGCCCGGACCCTGAAACCCGATGAGGCCGCGGCACATGCCGCCGTGGCCGCCGTGTTGCAGGAAACCGGGCAGATTGAGGCAGCGATACAGGGGTTCCGTCGTGCCATTGCGTTGGCCCCGGACCGTGCGCGGTATTATTTATGCCTGACGCGCCTTGCAAAGCTTGCCGCTGATGATCCGGTTCTGCCGGTCATGCAGAAACTGGCGGCGGATAACGCCACATCCCTGCCGGATAAGGAACGTTCCGATATTCATTTCGCGCTGGGCAAGGCGCTGTCGGATATTGGCGAACACCAGCGCTCTTTCGCCCATATCCAGCAGGGCAATGCGCTGCGCCGTCGCCATATTACCTATGATGAAAAGCGGGTATTCGCGGGCATGCGCAAGATGCGCGAGCTTTTTTCGACGGAAGCGATAGCCGGTCTGGCCCGGACCGGCCATCCATCGACCCAGCCCATTTTCATTGTTGGCATGCCACGATCGGGATCGACACTGGTTGAACAGATACTGGCGCGTCACCCTGCGGTTTATGCGGCGGGCGAAGTCGGTACCCTGCTTGATACATTCAGGGATGCGGCCACACAGTTTCCAGCGTGGAAAACGGTTGCCCCCCTTGCGCATCTGACGGAAGCCGAGCGGTTTGCAGTGGCCGAAGACTATCTTCAGCGGCTGAACGCGCGGGTTGTCGACTGGACGGGGGATGAACCGCCACAGCGTATTACCAACAAGACATTGGGCAATTACCTGTATATCGGCCTGATCCACCAGTTATGGCCGAATGCGCGCATTATTCATACGATGCGCGACCCGGTGGACACCTGCCTTTCCTGCTTTTCAATTCCATTCAATACGCAGGAATTCTCTTTCGATCTGGGCGAACTGGGCCGCCGTTATCGCCAGTATCATGAACTGATGGAACATTGGCGCAAGGTACTGCCCGCTGGCGCCATGCTGGATGTGCGTTACGAAGATGTAGTCGAAAACCTTGAGGCCAGCGCACGGCGCATCATCGCGTATTGTGGACTGGAATGGGATGAGGCCTGTCTGGATTTCCATAAGTCCACCCGTCCGGTCAGGACATCCAGTATGGAACAGGTCAGAAACCCGATTTACCGTAATGCAATCGGGCGCTGGCGTCCCGATGATGAAACGCTTCGCCCGCTTCTTGAAGGGCTTGGTTCCCTGAAGGATGGTGCTTAATCCGGTTCTTCACCGGAGCGGTATTTTTGAAGCTTGTTGAAAAAAGCTTCACCAAAAACTTCTTTCTGTTGTGGATAGAGGGATGGATGGCTGCTGATCAATTTACAACAAGGATCTTTGGCTTCGTATCCGGTGTTTATGAATATGGTGATAAATGGAATTACAGTATTCCATATATCATTATTTAAATAACTAAGTGTAGTTATGGTGGTGCATCGGTACAATCGGTTCCCGATAAAATGGCCCTGCGTGCGGCATTATATTGCTATATCTGCCGGGTAATATTCATCAGGTATACCATATCAGCCACGAAACCGGGCGCTGGTTCAGGAACCGTCCCGCAGGATCGCCCATCATCCACTGGTATTCCGGTCAGGAATTACTTCACTGTTTCCTGCCATGACCGTGCAACCGGATCATCAGGGCGTGCGTTCATCTTTTCCCACCTACAAGGTGCCTCCATGCCTCTCGTCCGGTTTCCCTGTCCACTGGTCGTGGCTATTCCTGTGCGTAATGAAGCGGAGCGTATCGGCCCATGCCTGCGCGCCCTTGCAGACCAGCAGCGGGCCTGTCTTACTCATGCCGTCCTCCTGCTCAACAACTGTACTGATGATACGGCGCATTGTGTGCAGGCGCTTGCCGCACAGTTACCTTTCGGTATTTCCATCGCCACCCGCCTCTACCCGCCAGACGTGGCCCATGCCGGAACCGCGCGGCGCGAAGCCATGGAAATCGCGGCGGAACTGGCCGGGCCGGATGGCGTGCTGCTCACGACCGATGCGGATGCCGTTCCCGCCACGGACTGGCTGGTCAATACGCTGGCTTCCCTTGCCAGAGGGGCAGACGCCGTATGCGGGCGCGCCCTGATTGACCCGATGGACGCGCTGCTGATCCCCGCGCATCTCCATCGCGATGACGCAGCGGAAATCGCTTATGCCACGTTACTGGACCATATTCATGATCTGGTGGACCCTGATCCACATGATCCGTGGCCGCGCCATACGGAACATTCCGGCGCCAGCATTGCCGTGCGTGCGTCTGCCTGGCAGCGGGCAGGGGGCATTCCAGCCCTTTCGCTGGGGGAAGACCGGGCTTTCCTTGCGGCTTTGCGCCGTGTGGACGCCATTATCCGCCATGCGCCGGATGTAACGGTAACCGTATCTGGCCGCACGGCGGGACGGGCACGCGGCGGCATGGCCGATACCATGGCACGCCGCCTGATCCGGCAGGATGAAATGCTGGATGACAGTCTTGAACCCGCAATGCACTGCCTGCGTCGGGCGCGGGCCCGTGCGGCCCTGCGCCGGTTACGCATACGACCCCGAACAGGGGATGAGCGGATGACCGCTGAAAAACAGCTTGCCGATTATCTGCATGTCGGGGTGCAGGATGTAGCCCATATGGCGAAGGAGCGTTTTTTTGGCATGGCGTGGGAGAAGCTGGAAATTGCCAGCCCGCTGCTTGTTCATGTGCCGGTTAAACGGGCCGATCTGCCCATGCAGCACCGTATGGCCGAACGGATCGTGTGTGGACTGCTCTCTCCCGCCCCGTCTTCTTCCCTTATCCCGACAGCTTCCCCCCCGGGCGGGATGTAGCGTCGCTAAGTACATCGATACGGTATTGCGGGTACTGGCGCGCATGGGTCACGAGCAGCCCGTCGTTGAGGCAACAGTTTATGAAATGCCCGGCGGCGGTGTTGCCATCGCATGGCGTATCGGTCGGCCCGGTCCAGTTGACCAGAATGATGGGCGCGCCATGCCGGCGCACATACAGGCATTGCGCAGCAAGCTGGCTGATATCGGCGGGTGAAAGGAAATAGAGCAGTTCAGAAATAACGATCAGGTCGCTGCCATGCCGCACCAGCGGCGGGAACATGTGCGGAAGCTGCCCGCGATGGAACGATACCCCCGCCAGCCCCGCGCAGCGGCGGCGTGCCTGCACAAGGGCGGTTTCGGACACATCCACGGCAACCAGCTGGTCGCATTGCCGCGCCAGTTGCGCCGTCATCATGCCGATGCCACAGCCCAGTTCCAGCGCATGATGAAAATGCCGGCCGGCCACCAGACGCAGCGTCTGGCGGTATTTTTCACGTTCATATACCCGCGTGGCAAGCCCCCAGGGATCGGGATGGTGGCGGTATATGCGTTCAAACACGTCACGTGACCAGCTTGTCATACTCATGGCCTGACAAAGACCTCAAAATCCGAACTCAGCGCCGCCAGCAGGTCTTCGGGCAGGCTGAAAGCTGTCGGGTCGTCTGTAATCAGGTGTCCGTACTGGCTTTCATGCATGGCAATGGCGCGGGCCTTGTGCGCGCGATAGGCCGATATATCCAGCCGCATTCCCACCGGCATGTCATGATCCAGTTCCCTGTCAGCCGGGATCAGCCAGCCCCATACGGGATAGGCAAGCAGGGCTATGGCACAATGCTCCTGTAATGCCACACCCATTTTCCACGCGGCTTCATGATCGCAATGCGGGTCAGCCCGCCATGGGGCCAGCACGGTGGTACAGCCATGGGTTGCGACAAGCCGTGCCAGTTGACTGACCGCATGCCCGAAAACGGGACCGCTATGGGGGGCGGCGGCATCGGGCAGACCCATAAAACCGATCCGCTGTCGCGACAGGCCCAGACATTCGACCGCGCGTATGGCTTCCGCCTGCCGCTGCTGCCGCAGGCGATCGGCAGGCCAGGTGGGGGAGTTGGGGTGGGAAGCAGCCCCATCGGTCACAATAACCACAACAGGCGGCCGACCGGCGGCGCAACAGGCGGCGATCAGCCCCCCGCACCCCAGACTTTCATCATCCGCATGGGGCGCAAGGATCAGGACCGTGCCCGGTGCAACGGCCGACAGGGGAGCCACGGGCAGGCTGCGCAGCGCCGTATGTATGGTGCCCGCTTTCACTATATGCGCTCCATTTGGGGCAGGTTGCGACGGGTAAACCATTCTGCGGCTTCGAGCAGCGTTTCATCCGGGGCAGGCTGGCGCAGATAGGTGGAAAGATCACGGATCAGGCGTTCCACGACATTGGTTTTGACAAAGGCGGAAAGCCCAAGGCCCCGCTGCGCCAGTTCGATCACTTCCAGCCCCGCCCTTTCCACCGCAAGCCGCGCCAGATTGACTGTGGCCGCTACATCCCCGGCTTCATGATCGTCGGTTCCGGCGGCAATCAGGGTTGCCTTGCATGTCCATAACCGGGCGGTTTCAGCCGCGATCAGGGCCGTGCCGATCCGTGCCTGCTGACTGGGATTTTCCGCCCGGCTACGCGCGCATAACTGTTCGCGCAGAAGGGTGACAAGCCGGTCGATGCCACCAAGGGCCACGGCCATGCCCCGCCATGCGCCTGCCGAAAACTCGGGCTGGCGCAGGTAATCCCCGCTCTGGCCAATCAGTGCATCGGACAGGACCATCGTGCCCGTAAAATCATACCGTCCGGCGCCTGCGCCCCGCATACCCGTAATCCCGTCCAGACAGGGGGCCGCATTATGCTCGGTATCCAGTGGCACCAATATCATCCGGGTTGCGTCATCAGCCGTGCTGGCGGTTATGAGCGCCCGCGTGACTTGCCGCACACCGGATGCAAAGATTTTTTCTCCGCGCAGTATGATGCTGTCCCCCGTCTGTTCCATGCGTACGGGGGCAGTGCCCTGTGTTACCCATACGCCGAACAGGGCACCATCATGAATATCCGCCGCCGCGCGGGCGAGCTGTTCGGGCGTACCATAACAGGCGATCAGGCGGATGGCGTTGACGTGCCCTTCCACTATGCGCCCCAGCGAAAGATTACCCTCGCCTGTCAGGCGGAGCAGGTGCAAAAGCCCGATTGCCCCCTGACAGCCCTCTCCGAACCCGTATCCGCCCAGTGTTGCAGGCAGTACTGCCGATAATCCCCCCAATTCCCGCACGCGGCGCAGGCCGTCTGCTGGAAAAGTACCCTGTGCATCATTGATGGATGCTTCTTCTTCCAGTTCCGCGCGGCAGGCTGACAGGGCATCGAAGGGAAAGGTCATATACCGCCAGCTCCTTCTGTCCGGTTACGTTTGCGGGGAAAGCCGCTACGCACAGACACAATACGGCGCTGTCTGATTAGTTCCCTGTAACCGGCGGGGCCAGAGCAGGGGACAGCAACGCCGCAGGTTTTCAATCAACTATCATGCGCAGTTCAGATAAAAGGCGTGGCTTTCTGTTCAATTCGCCCTGAAACCATCCTATATATACGCAATCAACCCGTGCATGTTTCAGGAAACGAAGCGCCCATCATGACATCCCCATCCCAGATGTCCCTGTTTCCGCTCAGCGTCTACATGCAGCGCATCTGTCCGCAAAAGAATGAATGGCGTTACTATGCCATGGTCATCCAGCCGGACCTGTTCGGTGGCGCGGCATTGATGCGGCGGTGGGGCCGGATTGGTGCGGCCGGGCGGATCAGACTGGATCTGTACGCCAATGAAGGCGCGGCGGCAAATGCGCTGGCTGCACTTGTCCGGCACAGGAAAAAACGGGGTTATCGGCTCGTTTCCTGACGGCCGGCGGGGTGGACCGGCTGCGGTCGGCATACCGGTTTTTCGGTCTGCCCCTGAAAAATAGGCGCAAAAAAGAGGGAAACCCCACAAGCCCGCCTGTCGTTAGGTTGGGCATGTTGAAAAACAGGCCACTCTATCGCTCTGTTCCTTCCCCACATACCGGAGAAAGATGATGATGCATCATGCATATGGTCATGCACGCACTGACCGTACCGCCTTTTCCCCCGCGGACAATCATGCCGGTGGGCAGGACCCGAAAGCCACCGGAACCGGCGGTCCCCGCGCGGGAGAAGATGAGCCGGAATCCACACTCGACAATGACAGGAAAGTCGAAGAAACAAGCCACAAGGGCACACAGCAGAACCCGGATGAATGCGACGGGCATTCTCGCCCGCCGGAGAAAAATCCATAACGGGCGCTGTGATACGGCAGAGCGCGTTTCGCATGTTTTCAGGCCATGAAGTGTAGCGGCCCGGTGCCCCTGTGTGTCGTGACACCATTGTCCACGCACCGGGCCTGCGCAGATAGCATGCAACCTTCATCCTATTCAGCCCCTTAGAAATACAACGGCATTTTTGCCAGACAGGAGATTGAATTATGAAAAAGACAATACATGCCGCATTATTGGCCGCCGTTGTCGCCAGCGTGCCCGCCATGGCGATGGCGCAGACAGAACCGAGCAGCGGACCGGCGCCGACAGCAGATTCCGCTGCCTCGGCTGTTGGGAAAAGCCCGTCTTCGGCCACCACTTCCAGCGGCAAGCGGGTGGAACCGTCGGACAAGTTATGGAACAATCCCCGCACCGTATCCGAGCAGCCGGGAACCCAGCCGCCCGCCAATGCCGGAACCCATCGCACCCTGCCGGGGAGCGAAGGGCGCAGCAGCCGGGGCGGCAACAAAACGCCTTCGCCCTCTGACAGCGGCGAACAGTAAGGGATCGTCTGAAAAGAAATCCCTGGTAAAAACTTCCTTATGATTTCTGGACAGAATTTCCAAACAGCCCCGCAGTCGCTGGTTTGCGCATCCCCTGTTCAGGTGGCATTATAGCAGCCTGAACGGGGCGTGGGTCTCGCGGAAGTCAGCCTGTATCTGAATGAATATTCGGGATAGCCACCTGTTTCCCTCTGTGGGGATGGGTGTGCTGTCCCGTAATTTTTTGTGCCTTGATTGATACGGAACAGCATTTGTGCATTGCGATGGTCTGAAAAGAAATGGGCTGCTTATGCCATTTGTTCACGCAAAGAGATGGCGTTAACGGAATCCATCCCATTTTCTTTAGTAGCAATTACACAGATCGAGAGTGGAAAGAAAAATGGAATAGAAATATTGTCCCGTCATATCTTTTACTGCAAACGAACCATATGGTGTACGAAAGAAAACGGTCATTGCGTCTCATGAAACAATAGCACGATTCTTAACTTATATTATGAATTCGATATGTATTTCATAAAGCCGTATTATTTTTATTTTCTGTTTCCGCAGATGATGCGAAACCACCCCACAGCCCTTCCGTTGAGCTATCCGCAGCGAACAGTGTTGAGGTCGCTTTCTTACCCCAGAATCATGGGAAGTCAGAAATAACAAGGATCTCAAATAGCCGCTGCCATCCGAAAGGGTAAGTAATCATGACTTATCGTATCTACCCACACGAATATGCCGCTCTTCCCGCAATGGCGCCCGCAGACAGCCATGGGGGCGGTGGGGCCGAGCATAATCCGGGCAACTTCGCCAATGACCGCAAAAAAGCGTCCGAAGCCGGACAAAAAGGCGGTCAGCACAGCTCGGGTAACTTTGCACAGGACCCTGCAAAAGCGTCCGAGGCCGGTCGCAAGGGCGGCCAGCACAGTTCAGGAAACTTTGCCGAAAACCCGGAGCGCGCCGCAGAAGCCGGCCGTAAAGGGGGCCAACACAGTCACGACCACGACAAGGGCTGAACCGGGGGGCGGAACCTGTAAAGGTTCCGCCCTTTTATTACGGGGGGACGACAATAAAAGAACATATCGCCATCATGGCGATGGGTTTTCCGGTAAGAAATTGCAGGGATATAAAAACCCTGCCTGCCGGAACCTTATTTCATGAGTAATGTTTAGAGAAAGTAATATTCTACCTACTTTTATGCCAATGCCGCCTTCAGGTGCATGGAGACATATCCAATGAAAAAAAGCATGATCGTAATGCTGGGACTGGCAGTCTGCATGTCCGGCCCCGTCCTGGCGCAGTCCATTCCGGAAAAAACGGGCGTGAACTCCCTTATGGGTGTAGCACCCCGGACGGCTGATTTCATCAAGATCGCCACCATCAGTGACCTGTTCGAGATCCAGTCGAGCGAACTGGCCCAGCAGACCCACAATCAGGCCCTTGGTGCATTTGCCGCCCGCATGATCGAAGATCACGAAACGACTTCGACGGCGCTCAAGGGTATCGTGCAGAGCAACAACCTGCAGGCGGATCAACCCACGGCGGTTGATGAGAGCCACCAGACCATGCTGGATAAACTCAAAACCCTGCACGGTCGGGATTTTGCCCTTCAGTACCGGTCGGACCAGATTTCGGGGCACGAGGATGCCGTATCCCTGTTCCGTCGTTATTCGGAAGGCGGGGATAATGCTGCACTGAAAGCCTGGGCCGCCAAAACCCTTCCAACCCTTGAAAACCATCTGCAGATGGCACGTTCCCTGCCGCAGTAGGATTGCGTATCCTTATGGGGATATCCCGTGCGTCCTGCTTACACATAATACCGCATTATCAATGCCCTGATTATTATTTCGTAGTTAATGGGTACGCAGTAGATTATCAGGGTGCCGGGGGCAGATGGCCAGCTTCACACCACTGTTTCCCATCCCATACCCTTCTCGCCACCGGCTGTTCCATCCCATTCGATGGAACGCTTTTGCCCTGCGGCTCCAGATCGCTACGTACACCATTTTATTACGATTGCGATAGTGTATGATGGAAACCTGTTTCGCGACCAAAAAGGGTTTCATATCATGACGTCTGCCTCCGATTCTTTTATTGAAGCCCTGCCGAAGGCGGAGCTTCACGTCCATCTGGAAGGCACGCTCGAACCTGCGCTGAAGATCGTCCTCGCCCGCCGCAATGGCCATGCGATCCAGAGCATGACGGAAGACGATATTCGCGCCGGTTACGTATTCGATGACCTGCCTTCCTTTCTGGCTCTTTATTACGAAGGCGTGGAACTGCTTCAGACCGAGCAGGATTTTTATGACCTGTGTTACGCCTACCTCAAGAAGGTCGCATCGCAGAACGTTTTGTACACCGAGATGTTCTTCGATCCCCAGCTTCACACCCGCCGGGGCATTGCGTTCGAGACGGTCATAAAGGGTATCAGCCGCGCCCGGGCGGATGCGCAGCGCGATTTTGGCATCCGGTCCCAGCTCATTATGTGTTTCATCCGCGAAATGAGCGCGGAATCAGCCGATGAGACATTTACCCAGGCGCTTCCCTATCTGTCGGAAATTATCGGTGTAGGTCTTGATTCGGACGAGAAGGGTAATCCTCCCGCCAAATTCGCCCATGTATTCCGCCGTGCGCGCGAAGCCGGACTGCATGTGACAATGCATTGCGACATTGACCAGCAGAATACCCATGAACATATCCGTCAGGCGCTTGAGGACGTGGGAAGCGAGCGGCTCGACCACGGGCTGAATGTGCTGGAAAAACCCGAACTGCTTCAGCAGGCACGGGAGCGGCACATTCCCTTCACGGTCTGTCCGTTCCCCAACATGGCGATCCGTCCCGGCAGTAATGAAAAGGACATTCGCGCCCTGCTGGATGCCGGTCTGACCATTACCATCAATTCCGATGATCCGGGTTATATGCAGAGCGTGTATATGAACGAGGCCATGAAAATGGCACGCGACGGCGCGGCCCTGACGCCCGAAGAACTGGTCACGATCAGCCGCAACGCGTTCAATGCTGCGTGGATTGGCGCTGAGGAACGGCGCGCATATCTCGACCGGCTTGATACGTTCGCCCGGCGCGAAGGCGTCGCGGCGATCGGTTGATCGGCAGCGGGTACCCTGTATGCTCTGTGCAGAGGGTACCCGACCCGTCGCCTGCTGTTTTCAAACGACCTCTGTGATCAGACGCTTTTTATCAATTGCGGTCGCGGTATCATTGGCCCTGTGGCGCGGAGCGGATCAGGTAATATAATTCAGATGGTCCTTCAGCGCATTGTCCGGGGTTTTGACAAGGTCTTTATGAACAATATCGATGACCTTTGTTCGGGATGCGGGGTCAAGGTAACGGATGATTTCGGCACTGCTATGCGGTGGCGCAACGATCAGTAGCCTGTCGTAGCTACGGCTCCATTCATTGATCTGTTCAGAAACGAACTTCCCGAATGATTCCATGGCCATTCGGTGCGGATCATGATGCGGGTTCAGGGCATGACGGGCGGTGGAACCGGTATGACAGGATGCTCCGGGCGCGTCATTGCCAATGTCGGATGTCCGTTGATGGGCGGATATGGAGTCAAAGGATTCAACGGTATGCAGGCTGTGATTTGCCGCGGGTCGGACAAAGCGCGCATGTTCCCCATCCGCGATGATGATAAGGATATGTTTCGCAGTCATTGGTCCTGACCTTTACGGAAACATGGGCGGGGGGATGATGGTATCGCTGAGTGGTTCGCTGAAGGTGATGTTATCAATGACGGAAACGACGCCAGGCACATTTTCCGCCGCGACACGGGCCGCCGTGCGCAAAGGTTCATCCATGACAACGCCGGTCAGTTCAACAATACCGTTTTTGACGTGTACGTTGATGAGATTCCTGCCCGCCCATCTGTCCTGACTCTGGTATTCGCGCAGGATCGCCTGCCGGATGCTTTCATCGTCATCAACTTTTGATGCATCGGCAATGGCTGGCAGCAGCGCACGCAATATGTCCGCGCGCGCCACGATGCCTACAACATGGTCGTTTTTGACCACCGGCAGGCGCTTTACCCGCTGTCGGGTCATGGCTTCGACCGCGTCGCGCAGGGATGCGTCGGGCGCGATGGAAACAGGGGCGTTCGACATGACATCGGCCACCTTGCGCCCGTGCGTGTGGGCATATTCAGCGGCGTAATTGCCAGCCGACCGGAACAGTCCCGCAAGCCAGGAATGTTCACCTTCGGTTTCCAGTTCGCTGCGATGAATAAGATCGCTTTCCGTGACGATGCCCACCAGTTCCCCCTTTGATGTTACCACCGGCAGGCCGCTGATCTTGTGCGCCAGCATCAGGCGGATGGCCGTCATGATGGTTTCTGTGGGTTCTATACTTATCGCGGGCGATGTCATTATGGTCTTGACCTGCATGGGACAGTACCTTTTTGTTTTATTCTACCGCAGATGCGTATTGACATGGATGGAAGCAATATCTCTCCCGCATTCGTGATGGCGGTGAAGTGTCATCACGTCGGGATTCCTGTCCGCCATGTTTCTTTTTTCGTTGTGGAGCATGGCACGCAGGTTCATGGATATTATTTTACCTGACGGCTGCTGTTACCAATACATATCCATGGGCAGGCAACATTACGTGGTATCGGAATGTGGACCCACGCGATTGGTCAGACGTTGGCGTCGCAGGTTGCTGGCCTGTGTTACAAGGCGGATGACATCCACGTCTTCCACCTGTGAAAAATCCCGATAATAGGCGCCAACGGCATAAAGTGGCTGTGGTTGCAGCGGGCAGACAATCTGGTCGCACTCCCCGGCAAGGAGCGCGATGGTTTCAGGTGGTGCAACCGGCACGGCCAGTACCAGCCGTGCTGGCCGGTTCCGCCGCACGGCGCGCAGGGCGGCGCGCATGGTGCCGCCGGTGGCAATCCCGTCATCCACGATAATCACCGCCCGACCGGTCAGGGATGGCGGCTGACGGCTGCCTGCATACAGATGGCGCTGCCGTTCGATTTCGGCGCGCTGGCGGGTGATGATGGCCTGGATCATCTCCGTACGGATACCCAGTCGTTCTATGGTGTTTTCATCCAGCACGACCTGCGGATCGGCGCCATCCACCATCGCACCCACGCCGTATTCCTCATGCCCCGGAATGCCGATCTTGCGCACGAACAGCAGGTCCATTTCCGCATCCAGCGCTTTCGCCACCTCGAATGCAACCGGCACGCCGCCACGGGGTAGGGCCAGCACCAGCGGGTGGGAAGACGCCAGCGGCAGCAGGGCTGCGGCCAGGGCGCGTCCGGCGGCCTGCCTGTTGGCGAATGCTGTGCTCCGTTCTGGCGGCATCTGTCTCTCCCCCAACGCAGGCTGCGCAATGGGGCGCGTTGTTACAGCCCGAACGGCCATGTTTCGGGCAGGCCGTGCGGGTGTTCATGCCCCAGCGGCGTGATTGCTTCCGTCTGCTCGAACCAGACCCATGCGTCGAACTGGTCGGTAAGGGAGGCCTCGAAATAATGGCTCTGCAATTCCGTGTCGGGGCGGTAGATCACGCCGATCGCGCGTTCGCGCCGGGGGCCGCGCAATGCCGCGCGCAGCGATGAACGGCTGTGCCGCCAGTCCGTCAGGGCAGGGGAAAGGCCCGCGCGCAGGAAAGCATGTTCGTAGCTGTCGGCGCGGGCGGGCAGGACCGTGCGTATTTCCATATCCCCGTCCCATTCGCCCGCCGCCGCCACGGTGCCGCGATCCGTCCCGAAACCGATCAGCACCGCTTCGTCGCCATGGGCCATGCGGCACAGTTCACCGATATTGAACTGTCCTTCCCATCCCATGGCGGTCGCGGCGGCATTGCCGATATGCGAATTATGCGCCCATACCACGGCCCGGGCGCCATCGCCCCGGTGGGCCAGAAGCGCCTGAAGGGTTGCGAACATATGACGGTCGCGCAGGTTCCAGCCTTCGTTCATGCCGCGGTACATGACCCGGTAATACTGTTCCGCCGCGCGTACGATGCGGGCGTTCTGGGCTGAGTCAAACCATGCTTCCCCATCATCCTTAAGGTAACGCAGGCGGTTGCGAAGCAGGTCGCGCAACTGCGCCACCACGGCGTCCTCGGTCGCATGGTGCGCCTCGCCCATGGCGGCCCGGCCGTAATGGGTGGGGTCATGTCGCCACTGGCTCAGGGTGGCATAACGCTGCCGGGCCGATGCGGCGGCGTGTGGGTCAACCCTGTCCAGATATGTCAGGACGGCGTGGAGGGATTCATCCAGACTGTAGATGTCGAGACCATGGAACGAAACCTGTCCCTCATCTGGCAGGTGTTCATTATGGTGGTGCAGCCAGCGGACGAAAGTGGCCACCTCCTCATTACGCCACATCCATGTGGGAAAGCGGGTAAAGGCCGCGCCGCGCCATGGACGCGGGGCCTGATGGCGTATGTAGTCATCGATCCGCGCGCCATCGGGCCAGTCCGCTTCAACCGCGATAATGGTGAAGCCGTGGTGTTCGATCAGCCTGCGGGTAATGGCGGCACGCGCACGGTAGAATTCCGACGTGCCATGCGTCGCTTCACCCAGCAGCACGACGCGGGCATCGGCAAAGCGGTCGAAAAACGCGCCAAATGCCGCGGTGTCTTCCAGTGGGGGCAGGGGTTCGGCATGTCGGGCAAGGGTGGGGACCAGATCGTCGTGGCCCTGTGTTGCCCGTACGGATGGTCTGGGTGTCATGGCTGTCGTTCCCGTTCAGGATAGCCTTCCGCCTGTATGCCCCGCGCTCCGGATCGTGCGGCGTTTGCGGTCCCTGCCGCTGCGGTGTCGGATTTCAGTTGTCGTTGCGTATGCGCGATGCGCTGCCATTTACGTCACAGTGCATCTGTGTGGGCGCATCCGGCGTCTGGACGGCACCGTGGTCGCTGCCCGTGACATAATCCTGCAGTTCGCGTGCTTCCTGTTCCGCATTTTCGGCACGCATCTTGACGATGTCGCCAATACTGATCAGGCCGACCAGCTTCCCGTCCTCCAGCACGGGAACATGGCGGCTGCGGGAATATGTCATGCGGCATGCGATGTCATACAGGCTGTCATCGGGGGTGGCGGTCTGGATGTCCGTCAGCATGATATCGCGCGCGCGGGCGGATGATATGTCCCTGCCGCGCTGTGACAGGGCGTTGACGATCATTTTTTCCGATACCAGCCCCAGCAGCGCGCCGTCGCGGTCCACAACCGGCACACCACCGATATTGTAACGCACCAATGTATCCGCAACCGACAGGATCGGATCATCTTCGTTTACGGTAATGACCATGCGGCCTTTCTGGGCCAGCAGATGAAAGACACGAGAGGACATGGGAAAAATCCTTTCCATGTTTCCAGACAGAACACACATCCCCCATGTTACAGGGCAGGGGGCGCGATCGCGGTTTTCATGATCGGTGCTTCAGGCGGCGTTCCGGTCAGGTTACGGGCAGGCATGGTTTTAACAGTGGCAGGCAGCAGCGGGTACAGCGCAGGGCCAGGAAAAAGGCCCCCCATAATCACGATTATGGTCAGAACGATGGTAAGGGCCGTCAGTTCCGGTTGTGGCTGTCTGGCAATGGGCAGGGACGGTGCTGCCCCTCCATTCATCATGACGCGGATGATGTTCAGGTAATAGTAAAGACCGATAATGCTGCCGATCACCAGAACCAGCAGCAACACGTCGCGCTGGAGTTCGACGCCGGTGCCCGCAATTTCAAATTTTGCAAAAAAGCCGATTGTCGGCGGAATACCCGCAAGCGAAAGCAGCATAACCGACATGGTCGTGGCGGGCAGCGGGTTGGTGGCAAACAGCCCTTTCCATGCCGTAATACGGTTGCCATCCTGCCCCATGGCGGTGGCACATGCACAGATGATGGTGAAGACCCCCAGCGTGCTGACTGTGTAGGCCATGAGATAGACGGTCATCGCCCCGCCCTGCAGCCGTCCGGGGGAAAAGAAGGCGATAAGCAGATATCCCATATGGGCGATGGAGGAACAGGCCATAAGCCGTGTCAGGCTGTTCTGGCACAGCGCCAGCAGGTTTCCCCCCATGATGGTCAGGATGATGACGGCATATATTACCCCTTGCAGGAAGGGCGGCAGGGGGCCGGTGCCGAAATAACGGACAAGGCTGGCGAATATCGCAATCTTGGCGGTCACGGCCGTAAAGGCGGCTATGGGCGGCGGTGCACCTTCCATCACGTCGGGCAGCCACATATGGAAGGGCACGGCGGAAAGTTTGAAGAACATGCCGGCAAGGATCATGACCGTCGCCACCTGCGCCATGGACGGCGCAAAGCCCGCTGCCGCAACAGGTGGCACGAAGGCCAGCGAACCGCTCACGCCATAGGCCAGTCCCATGCCAAACAGCAGGATGGCCGAAGAAACACCCGACAATATCAGATACTTCATCGCCGCTTCAGTGGCCTGCGCAAAGCGGTAATGCCGCGATGCGATCAGACCCATCAGGGATATGCCCAGAATTTCCACACCAAGGAAAAAAGGCATGTAACTGGCACTGAACACCATGGAAGTGGCGCCAAGCGTGCCCAGCATCATAAGCAGCGGATATTCATCGGTCGGATGCGCCGCATCCCGCACCAGATCCCGCCACGACATGAACACGATGCACAATACCGACAGCAGGATCAGTACCGCCGTATAGATCGCCCAGCGGTCCTGAACGAACAGGCCCGTCCCGTCAGCGGGCGGGGTGCCAAACGCATGGCTGACGCTGACAAGGGCGGCAAGCAGGGTCACGACCGCAATGACAAGGCTGCGGATCACGTTGCGCCGCCACGCAATGGCCAGCAGCATAACCATTGTCCCGGCCGACAGGACAGGCAGCGGCGCGGGAAGGAAGATGTCATGACCGATCATGGCGCGCGCCTTTCCCCGCTGGCGGCAGCCGTCACGGACAGCGCGGACGGGACCGCGAACGTCATGAATGGCCGGGGATACAGGCCCAGCACGATGACAGCGACCATAATGCCGCCCAGAAGGGCCATCTGCCGGGCCGGAAAGTCCGTTCCGGGCTGCGCGCCCGGTCGCGTGGGAGCAAGGAATACCCGATTGACCAGCCGGAGCGAATAGACCGCCGCCAGAACCAGACCGGCTGCGGCCATGACCGCCATTGCCGGACTGACCCGCCATGTGGCGAGGAGGACAAGAAATTCTCCCGCGAAATTCCCCAGCCCCGGCATGCCAAGCGATGCGACGGCAAAAAACACGCCCGCACCCGACAGGCGCGGCATGGCCGCCCACAGCCCGCCAATCATGCGCATGTCTCGGCTATGCACGCGATCCTGAATGGACCCGGCGATAAGGAACAGCGCCCCCGTGCTCAGCCCGTGCGCCAGCATCTGGATGATGGCACCCTGCATGCCGATCCACGATCCCGAAAAAAGTCCCAGCAGGACGAATCCCATATGGCTTACGCTGCTATAGGCGATCAGGCGCTTGATATCGTCCTGTTCGCACGATAGCCACGCACCATACAGGATACCCGCAATCCCCAGCCCCATGGCGACCGGGCCGAAGCGGGATGTGGCATCGGGAAACAGCATGATATCGAAGCGGATCATGCCATATCCCCCGGTCTTGAGCAGGATGCCCGCAAGCACCACGCTGGCGGTGGTGGGGGCCTGTGTGTGGGCATCGGGCAGCCAGACATGCACCGGCACGACCGGCAGCTTGACGGCGAAGGCGACAAAAAATCCCAGCATGAGCAGCATTGAGCCGAGCGGCGACAGCCCCGTGGAGGCGAGCGCGAAATAATCGAAGGTCAGCACACCCGTCTGCCGGTAATGGATGATGACCAGGCCGAGGATGGACAGCAGCATCAGCAGGCCGCTACCCTGCGTGAAGATGAAGAACTTCATCGCCGCGCGCTGTCGGTCCTCGTGCCCCCATTGCGCAATCAGCACGAACATCGGCACCAGCATCAGTTCCCAGAAGAAGAAGAACAGGAACAGATCGGTGGCAAGGAACGTGCCGATAATGCCCGTCAGGGTGGACAGGAACAGGAAATGGAAAACCCCGGCACTGACCGTAACCTGCCGTGTCGAAAACATGACGCATGCAAGGCACAGCAACAGGGAAAGCCAGATCAGGGACAGCGACAGGCCATCCATATCCAGCCGGACCGCAATGCCCATCTGCGCAATCCACGGCAGGAAGAAATGATCCCGCCATCCACCCGCCTGTAGCGCAGGCCGCAGGCTTTCCACCACCAGCAGCACCGTTTCCAGCACAAGCACCACGACGCTAACAAACCACGATATGCTGCGCATCCGCACGCCGGTACCGACATGCAGGCGGTCCGCCAGCCACGCAATCACGCCCCCCGCGACGGGTAGCACGACAAGGGCGGGAAGCAGGCTCATGACAGCATCGCCCATGCAAGGGCCGCGCCCAGCCCGGCCACGATCCAGGCCGCATACCAGCGCACGCGGCCATTTTGCATCCGCACCAGCACAACTGTCCCCTCCCGACCCACCATGGCCGTGCGTTCGGCGGCAAGATGCACGACGGCGCGTCGTGCCCGCATCATCATCCGGCTTGTGGCACGTGTCATCCAGCCTGCAGCCGCAGCCAGCCGGTCAGGCAGATCGTAGCGCGTGATCCGCACCACGAAGCGTAGGGGCATGACCGGAAGCAGGTCGCCCGTTCCCCCCCCTGTTTCGGGGATTGCGCGGGTGACGGGTCTGGAGCGTCCCCACACAATCCATGCGATCCCTGCGCCCGCAACCGGTGTGATCGCGCCTGCCAGCAGAAGCCAGACAGGCTCATGCGGATGGAACGCCATGCCTGCTGGATCGACAAACCGCGTAAACAGATGAACCGGCGCAATGTCGCCGGGCATTTCAATGCAGCCGACGAATACGGACAGAAAGGCCAGACAGCCCAGCGGAACAGCCATGACCCACGGCGTGCGCCCCGTGGGCACGGTTTTCTCCTGTCCATAAAAAACAAGGAAAACGCAGCGGAAAATATACAGGGCCGTCAGCAACGCCCCGAACAGCGCCCCGCCCCACAGCAGATGACCCGAGAGGATGAAATCCGGTGTCAGCACGGGCTGACCCCGCCATACGGCGGACAGGATCATTTCCTTGCTGTAGAAGCCCGCCGTCACCAGCGGCAGGGCCGCCAGCGCACCACCCGTCATGGCGGAAAGCCCCACCGCACCGGTCGCAAGTATCCCGGCGGAGCGCCCCTTGATCCATCCCGCCGACAGGAACACGATCACGGTGGCGGCCAGCGGCCAGACAACCACAAGGGGGAGGAGTGCCGCCATGATCCTATCCTCGCAGAAGGTTGCCGGTATCGGCGTCAAGCGATGGGCGTCCGTGCGCATGCAGGCACAGGATGATGGCAAGCCCCACCGCCGTTTCGGATGCGGCAAGGGCAAGGATCATCAGGAACATCACCTGACCCGACGCATCCTGCCACCGTGCCCCCGCAGCGACGAAGACAAGCCCCGCCGCGTTCAGCATGATATCAAGCGACATCAGCATGAAGACGAGGTTGCGCCGCACCAGCACGCCAGCCAGTCCGATGGAAAACAGCATGGCGGCCAGAAGCAGCGCCGCGTTGAATGGAAAGGCGGTCATGTCAGGGCGTCTCCCGCAGGGTTCGCCCGATATGAAAGGCGGTAACAAGCCCGGCCAGCAGCAGGAAGGATGCCAGTTCGACCATAAGTACATACGTCCCGAACAGGCTCAGCCCCACGTCGCGCGCATCAATCGGGAAAACGGCACCATCCGGGTCGGACAGCGTGGGCAGGCCGTAAAGAAGTTCGCCGCACGCCACGACCGCCAGCAGCCCCGGCCCGATCCATGCGCGTGGCCGGAGCCATTCTTTTTCCCGGTCCCGGTCAGGCTGGCCCAGATTGAGCATCATGATGACGAACACGAACAGCACCATGATGGCGCCGGCATAGATGATGATTTCCAGCGCCGCCGCGAACTGTGCGCCCAGCATGGCCAGCACCATGGCCAGCGAGAGCAGCGTTACCACAAGGTACAGCACCGCATGCACCGCCACCGGACAGGTGACGACCATCATCGCCCCCACAAGGGTCAGACCACCGGAAAGGAGGGGCAGGACATACATGATGCGTCAGGGTAGCAGGCTGTGAAGGTCAATGGGCGCGCGTTCATGTTCCGACGCACCCCGGTCCTTGCCCGGTATGGGAACGCCCGCGACGTGATGGAAACTGTAGCCGGGATATTTTCCCGTCCCGCTGATCAGCAGGTCTTCCTTTTCGTAGACAAGGTTGGGGCGGGCATATTCGCCCATCTCGAAATCCGGCGTAAGCTGGATGGCGTAGGTGGGGCAGGCTTCCTCGCAGAAACCGCAGAAGATGCAGCGCGAGAAGTTGATGCGGAAGTAATCCGGATACCACCGGCCATCGCGTTCGGTCTTCTGCAGGCTGATGCAGTCCACGGGGCATGCGACGGCGCACAGGTTGCACGCCACGCAGCGTTCCCCGCCATCGGGGTCGCGCGACAGGATGATGCGCCCACGGTAACGCGGCGGCAGGTAGGGCTGCTGTTCGGGATACTGCACGGTGGCGCGCCGGTGAAAACCGTGCAGGAACGTCAGCAGCAGCGTGCGCAGGGTATCGAGCATGGGACGTGCCTTTTTCTTGCAGGCGTGGTTATGACGCGCGCAGCATCATTACGGTTCCGGTGGCAAGGACATTGAGCAGGGAAAGCGGCAGCAGCACCTTCCACCCCAGCCCCATAAGCTGGTCATAACGCGGACGTGGCAGTCCCGCGCGCAACAGGATGAAGAAGGCGACGATCACGCCGGTCTTCAGCGCGAACCACACCGGCGCGGGCAGGAGCAGGCCATTGCCGCCGCCCAGATACAGCGTCGTGGCAAGGGCGCTGACAAGGACGATCCCGGCATATTCGGCAATGAAGAACATGCCGAATTTCATGCCGGAATATTCGGTATGGAAACCGGCACCCAGTTCATTTTCTCCTTCCGGCAGGTCGAAGGGCAGGCGGTGCGTCTCCGCAATTCCGGCCAGAAGGAAGACCACGAACCCCAGCCCCTGCGGGATGATGAACCACAGCCCGGACTGTGCCGCCACGATGTCGCGCAGGCTGAACGACCCGGCGACCATCACAACCCCCAGCAGCGAAAGCGCCATGAAGACTTCGTAGCTGATCATCTGCGCCGCCGCGCGCATCCCGCCCAGCAGCGCATATTTGCTGTCCGACGCCCACCCCGCCAGAACGACCGCATAAACGCCCAGACCCATCATCGCGAGGATGAACAGCAGGCCCACATTCAGGTTCCCCGCAATGCCCCCTGCCGCAAGCGGAATGACGGCGAAGGACAGCAGCACCGTCATCATGCCGATGGCGGGTGCGAGAACGAACACGCCCCGGTCGGCAAAGGGGGGCACCCAGTCCTGCTTGAACAGGAGCTTGATCCCGTCCGCCACCGCCTGAAACATCCCGCCCGGCCCGACACGGTTGGGACCGTAGCGATCCTGCCATAATCCAAGCAGCCGCCGTTCAACCCATGTCAGCACGGTGGCAAGTGCCAGCACCACAAGGGGTGTAAGCACGATGGGGGCGAGGGGAAGCGGCGTCATGTCGCCTCTCCCGCCGGGGTGATGCGCGCCATGCAGGGAAACATGAAGGCGGGGGCCACCATGTGCGATGGGCACAGCACCACGCCATCCGGCAGCCCCGGCAGGGGTTCCACCGGCAGGGTATGCGCACCGTCCGGCAGGTGAAGGGTCATGTGTGCTGGTCCTGCAGCCCCGGTCGGCACGCGCAGCGTGGGTGGTGTTGCCCGTGCGGCGACGGGCGGGGAAAGCATGCTCAGTTCCTCGCTCCCGAACAGGCGCGTATCGGGCAGCACCAGAACGCTATCTTCAGCGCGCGCAAACGCGGCGGGAATATCCGTGGCGCAGGGATGGGTGGGGTGGTCGGTAGCATCAGGTGCCGGAAACAGCCGGACCCCGGATATCCCCCCACGCATGTCCCCGCCGATTTCGTGCTGGAACCGGTTGAGCGACTGGACCGAGTTCCATGATGGCACCTGATAGCCGGGGACAAGAGACGGCGGCATGTCCGGGGTGTACGCCCCTTCCATCGAACTGCTGAACGGGGTGTCCGGACTGCCCGGCGGGGGCTGGTCACGCACGCTGATATGGGAGCGGATAACAGTCCGCCCGCTGGCGCGGTAAGTCTGGCTGCGCAGTTTCTGGCCATCAATGCGGTAATCAGCACCGGGGGCCGCATCCACCATGCCCGCCAGAATGGGGCAGGCCCGCCCCAGCGCGGCAATCACATCATCCAGCCCCTGCCATGTGGTCAGTCCGGTTGCCTGTATCCGTGCCGCTGCCTGTACGTTCACGCAGCCCTGCGCGCGGGCAAGGGCCTGCATCCATCGCCATCCCGCCCGGATGGGCTGGGGGGGGATAAACCGCCTGAAAAAAGCGTTGCGCCCTGCCTTCCTGACTGACCAGCGTGCCACTGCATTCGCTGAAGGCGGCGGCGGGCAGCACCAGCGTCGCATCGCGGCATGGCGGCGTGTCCGTATGGTCGATGATGACGATGTTGGGCACCGCCTCAAGCAGTTCGACCACCGCAGCGGGGGACAGGCGACGGGTCAGGTCGTTTTCCGCAATCACAAGCGTTGCGATCTTTCCCGCCCGCGCCTGCGCCATCACGGCTTCAAGCGTAAGCCCCCCCCAGCAGCGCCAGCCCCATGCTGTTACATTCCGGCAGGACCAGTGACAGCCCGCTTGCGGGGATGGTGCGTGCAAGGGCCGATGCAATGGCGGCGGCGGCGCGCATGAGTGCGGGCGACCCATATTGCATGCCCGATACCACAAGGGGCTTTTTTGCGGCGAGCAGCGTGGCTGCGACATGCTCCACCAGTCGGACCTGTTCATCGGTCAGGTCCGTAACAGCGGGGGTGGACGGGTCGATCCGGTGTGCTATGGCGAAACCGATGCGCGCGATATTGTCAGGCACCGCGCGAAAGCACTGCGCGGCCACGGGGTCCAGATCCGTTGGGGCAGGGGTCAGGATGAACAGGCCGGATGGCGCATCACAGCCGATGGTGCGTACGGCGGCATCCATCCAGCGCGGCACTTTCGCCGCATCGGCCATAGAGAAGGTTGGCTGGCGGACGGACTGGCGCAGCGACAGGCCCAGCCGGGGGGCGGTAGCGCAGACATCTTCCCCCAGAACCAGCACGCCATCCGCGCTTTCCATTTCATGCAGGCTGGGAATGACACCCGGATGCTGCCGCAGCAGCGTGCAGGCCAGTTGCCCGCATGCCTGTTCAACCTGCGTCTGCCCGGTTGAAAACCGTGCCTCCCCGACAAGGGCGCGCAGGCTGAAACAGGTTTCCATGGATGCGCGGGGGGAGGCTATGCCAACGACCGGGCCATCGGCGGCCATGCGGGCGAACTGCGTCACCGCGTCGCGCGTGGGAACGGGTGCGGGGTGTCCATCAATGCTGCGCATGGGCATGCGGATGCGGCTGTCGGCATTGACGAAGCCATGCCCGAACCGGCCCCGGTCGCACAGCATGTAGCGGTTGACGGCTGCATTGTACCGGTTGACGACCCGCCGCACGCTTTCTTCACGCGCATTGACGATAATGTTGCAGCCCACGGCGCAGTGGACGCATACCGACGGGGCGCCGCGCAGGTCCCATTTGCGTGTGTAGACGGCGGAAAAGGGTTTGTCGGTAAATACGCCGGTGGGGCAGATTTCCACCAGATTGCCGCTGAAGGCGTTTTGCAGCGCACCGTCTTCCGCGCGGCCGAAATAGACACTGTCATGCGATGCGAAGGCAGCCAGATCGTCGCCCCCCGCATAATCGCGGTAGAACCGCACGCAGCGATAGCACGCGATGCAGCGGTTCATTTCGTGTTTCACGAACGGGCCGAGATCCTGATTGCGGTGCGTGCGTTTTGTAAACCGGTAGCGGCGCTGGTTGTGGCCGGTCATGACGGTCATGTCCTGCAGGTGGCATTCGCCGCCTTCCTCGCACACGGGGCAGTCATGGGGATGGTTGACCATCATCCATTCGATCACGCCCTCACGGAACGCACGTGCCTGCGCATCCTCGATCGCAATGATGGCCCCGTCACTTACCGGCGTCATGCACGCCATCACAAGGCGACCGGTCCTGTCATCGGGACCGCTGAACTGACGGACCGCGCACTGGCGGCAGGCCCCCACGGAACCCAGTTCGGGATGCCAGCAGAAGTAGGGCAGGTTCGCACCCGCTTCCAGACACGCCTGCAGCAGGTTGATGCCGGGGCGGGTGGGCCATTCGCGCCCGTCGATCCTGATGGTGGTCATGGCCGGATCTCCTGCCCGCCGTCAGGCTGCGTGACGCAGCGGGCAGCCGCGCCCGGCGATATGGTCCGCGAAATCGCGCGCAAACAGTTTCAGCCCACTGGCCAGCGGCGCCATGGCCCCCGGCGCATGGGCGCAGAACGTATGCCCCGGCGTGCCCAGCATGCGGGCGTGGCGGTCAAGCTGGTCGATGTCTTCCGCCATGCCCGTACCCGCCTCGATCGCGTCCAGCAGGCGTTCGACCCAGGGCAGTCCATCGCGGCATGGGGTACACCAGCCGCAGGATTCCTGTGCGAAGAAATGTTCCAGATTGCGGAGCATGCCCACCGGACAGGTGCGGTCATCAAGGATGATGGCCATGCCGGTGCCAAGGCGGCTGCCCGCTTTTTCAACCGATGCGTAATCCATCGCCATATCAAGGGCCGTGTCATCCACGAATGCGGTGGAAGCCCCGCCGGGCAGCAGGGCGCGCAGTCCGTAGCCCGGCTGCATGCCGCCCGCGTGCTCCTCGATAATTTCACGCAGCGGCGTGCCGATGGGCAGTTCCCATGCGCCGGGCCGTCTTACGCGCCCGCTGACCCCGTATATCTTGGTGCCCCCATCCGGCCCGATGCCCAGACCCGCAAACCATTCCGGTCCGTTGGCGATGATGTGGGGCAGGTTGCTTAATGTCTCGACATTGTTCACCACGCTTGGCGCGCCCCATAGTCCGCCTGTCTGTGGAAAGGGGGGCTTGCTGCGCGGGGTGGCGCGCCGTCCCTCCAGCGCGGTCAGCAGGGCGGTTTCCTCGCCGCATATGTAGCGCCCGGCGCTGACATGCACATGAATGTCGAAACTGAAACCGGAGCCGAGGATATCCTGACCCAGCCACCCCCCATGCCGCGCCTGCGCAATGGCGTCGTGCAGCCGGGTGCGGGCAAGGTGGTATTCCCCGCGCAGGAAGATGATGCCATGCCCCGCCTGAATGGCGTAGGCGGCCAGTAACATGCCTTCGACCAGTTGCAGCGGATTGCCTTCCATCAGCCAGCGGTCCTTGAAGGTGCCCGGTTCCATCTCATCCGCATTGGCGATCAGGTATTTGCAGCGTTCGCTTGCGGGTTCCCTGGGCACGAAGCTCCATTTCTGCCCGGTTCCGAACCCCGCCCCCCCACGTCCGCGCAGGCGCGAGCGGGTTACGATGTCCACCACCTCGGCCGGTGCAAGGGTGCGCAGGGCCGTGCGCGTGGCCTGCCATCCCCCGGCCCGTTCATAGGCCGCGCAGTCGGGGGGACCGGCCACGGGGTCGATCATGGCGGTCAGGGGGCGCTCGGCATGGCTCATGGTGGCGGCTCCCGCAGGGTGTCGATCAGGTGGTCGAGGGTGGGCGTATCCACGTCGCCATAGAGTGTATCGTCCACCAGCATGGCGGGCGCATGGTCGCAGTGCCCCAGACACACGATGGGCAGAAAGGTGATGGCGTCATCCGCCGTGGTCTGGCCCGGCTGGATATCCAGTGTGCGGCACAGATGGGCGCATAGCCGCTCACGCCCCATGATCCAGCATGAGACACTGTCGCACAGCATGATGACATGCCGCCCCACGGGCCTGCGGAACAGCAGGTTGAAATAGGTGGCGATGCCGTCCAGATCCGCGGCGGACATGCCCAGCACATCGGCTACTTCGTTCAGGTGCGGCGTGCTGATCCACCCCATATGCGCCTGCACCAGCCGCAGGGCCGCGACACTGGCCCCGCGCGGGTGCGGTTCCGCCTGCGCAAGGGCGCGGATTTCCGCCCGCAGGTCGCCTGACAGGGGCTGTTCAGCGATCGACATCGGCCATCACGAAATCAATGCTGCCCAGGATCGCGATCAGGTCGGCGATCATGACGCCACGCCCCAGAAGCGGGATCATCTGCAGATGGGCGAAGGACGGCGTGCGGATGCGGGTGCGATAGGATGTGGTGCCGCCATCGCTGACAAGGGTATAGCAGTTCAGCCCCTTTGTGGCTTCGACGCAGGATCTGGCCTCCCCCGGCGGGATGACCGGCCCCCAGGCTGCGCCAAGGAAATGATGGATCATGGTTTCGATGTCATGCAGCGTCCGCGCCCTGGGCGGCGGGGTGGTGAGCGGATGGTCCGCCTTGATGGGACCGGCGGGCATGTGGTCCAGACACTGGCGGATGATGCGCAGGCTCTGGCGGATTTCTTCCACATGCACGGCAATCCGGTCGTAGCAGTCGCCATTGGCGCCGGTGGGAATGTCGAATTCAAGCTGGTCGTAACAGGCATAGGGGGCCTGCCTGCGGTAATCCCATGGCAGGCCGGTGGCGCGCAGTCCCGGCCCGGTTACGCCCCATTCCACGGCTTCGGCGGTGGTATAGGCGCCCACCCCTTTCGTCCGCCCCCGGAAAACCGGGTTGCGCATGACCATCGCGTCATATTCGTCAAGGCGGCGGGGCAGGTCGTTGACGAAGGCGCGGATCAGGTCTTCCCATCCGGTGGGCAGGTCCATCGCCACCCCGCCGATGCGGAACCATGCCGGGTGCATGCGAAAACCGCAGATCGCCTCGATAATGCCGAATACGCGCTCGCGGTCGGTAAACATGTAGAATACTGGCGAAAGCTGCCCCACGTCCTGCGCCATGGTTCCGTAGAAAACCAGATGGCTGGCAATGCGGAACAGCTCCGCCAGCATGACGCGGATCATCTGCGCGCGTGGCGGCGGCGTGATGCCCGCCAGCGTTTCGACCGCCATCACGTAGGGGAAATTGTTCATGACCCCGCCCAGGTAATCCACCCGGTCGGTATAGGGGATGTAGGTATGCCATGACTGGCGTTCCCCCATTTTTTCGGCCCCGCGATGGTGGAAGCCGATATCGGGCACGGCATCGACGATGCGTTCGCCCTCAAGCTGCAGGATAATGCGAAAGACCCCGTGTACGCTGGGATGGTTGGGGCCGAGATTGAGGAACATGAAATCGCTGTGGTCGCTATGCCGCTGCATGCCCCATGCCGAGGGATCGAAACGCATGGCGTCCTGCTGGTGCCGCTCCTGTTCTTCGGTCAGGCTGTAGGGCGGCATTTCGGTGGCGCGGGCGTAATGATCCTTGCGCAGCGGGTGGTCGGTCCATGTGGGTGGTGTCAGGATGCGGCGCAGGAAAGGATGGTTTTCAAACCGGATGCCGAACAGGTCCCATATCTCGCGTTCGTACCAGTTGGCATTGGGCCACAGGTCGCTGATGGTGGGAAGCGTGGGCCTGTCTCCCAGCAGCGCCACCTTGATGCGCACTTCATCTGCGCGGGTGGCAAGCGACATGAGGTGATAGATGACCGTGAAATCCGCCGGTGGCTGGCCATCGCGGTGGGTGCGTTCGCGTTCGTCAATGGCGGTCAGGTCAAACAGCATGAGCAATGCGGGCGTGTGTTCCTTCAGCGTGGAAAGGGTGGGCCGCAGGTCGTCCGCCGTAACCCACAGCGTGCGGACGCCATCGCGCGTGGACTGGGTGGCCATCATGCCGGGCTGGCCCAGTCCGGTTATGGGGGATGCGTTCAGGACCATGGGTCAGATCCCGTCGGGCTGGCGGATGTCGCGCACGCCCTGGCGGGCGGCGCGTTTTTCATCGCGCATGCTGGGGGGCGTTACAGGTTCCATGCCCTGCGGTCCCATCATCCAGCTTAACGGACGCCTGCGCGTGCCGATGGATTTCTGCAACAGCATCAGGCCCTCAAGCAGGGCTTCCGGGCGGGGCGGGCAGCCGGGAACATACACATCGACCGGCAGGAAACTGTCCACGCCCTGCACCACGCTGTAAATGTCGTACATACCGCCCGAATTGGCGCATGACCCCATGGAGATCACCCATCGGGGTTCCAGCATCTGGTCATACAGATGCTGGATGATCGGGGCCATCTTGACGAATACGGTGCCGGAAATGACAATCAGGTCCGCTTCACGCGGGGTCGCGCGCAGGACTTCGGACCCGAAACGTGCAATGTCGAACCGGCTTGTAAAGGCGGTCGCCATTTCCACGTAGCAGCAGGACAGGCCGAAATTGAGCGGCCATATCGAATTTTTCTGCCCCCACGCCACAAAATCCTGAAGCCGTCCCATGACAAGGTTCCGCCGCACCGTCTCGCTGAAGGTCGGCGTGTCGCCAGGTTGCGCTGGCCGCGTGTTCCGTGGGGGTGATACGGGCGAGAGGGACCATGTCATGATACCGAAGCCTTTCCCCCGATACGTGGCAGGCGCGGCTGCGGCCCCCATTCCAGCGCACCCGCACGCCACAGATAGAGGAGGGAGGCAGCCAGAAAGGCGATAAAGAAAACCGCCGCGCCATACCCGATCCATCCGACCCGCGTCACAACGGTCGCCCATGGCAGGAGAAAGGCCGTTTCCACGTCGAATATGACGAAGAACATGGCAACCAGATAATACTGCACCGGCAGGCGCAGCCGTGCCGATCCGGTCGGCATCATGCCGGATTCAAATGGCAGGGACATGGAACGGCCCATTGCGGCCCCACGTCGCCGGGTGCCGGTCATGGCGGACAGCCCGAACAGGCACGCCAGAAGCCCCCCGATCACAACCGCATAGATGAACAGGGACCAGATTTCAGAAATATCCACCATGTCGGGCCTTCCGTCTGTACTGGTTATTTATGAACGGAGACGTCTCGATGTACTGGTATTGGGATGTATTGAATGCAGGGATGCAAATGATGACAGGTCATGCAAAATGCCGCTGTCACCTCATGATCGCTATACGTCCCCTGAACAGGGAAGTTCCGGAACGATACTGATGTATGTAATCTTTTTTGCCGATTGGCATGAAGCCGCCGGGATTACTGAGTCCGCAGACCGAATAAATGCGATCGCATGAATGGGATTCAATACCGGTTTTATTGTTGATTGGCTGCGCTGTCCCGGTCCCGGCTGTATCGACAGATTATCAGGCAGGTTCGTGGTGAAGCCTTTTTCAAAAAGCTTTAGGCAACGCCGCCATTAAAATAATGGCGGCGTTTCATGATGTTTATTTACAGGTAATCCGTGCCGGAGTGGTTACGCACGCACGACATGCCGCTTCAGTAGCGCAAGCGCCAGAAGATAGACGACAAGCCCCCCCGTGGACAGAACGGCTGCACCAAAACCAAGCGATCCATAACTGAACTGCGCGGCCAGAAGGGCGCTGCCCAGGGATGCCCCCATGGCATTGGCGACATTGAATGCCGAGTGATTGAGGGAGGCGGCAAGTGTCTGCGCATCCCCCGCGTAATCCATAAGCCGTGTCTGCAATGCCGGACCCAGTGCATTGACGAAACACGGAATCAGGAAAACCACCACCACAAGGGCAGGGATACTGTGCAGCACCAGCGGGAAGACCAGCATGGTCAGCGCGCTGCCTGCCAGCGCGAGGATCGCGGCAAGGGACAGGTTGCGGTCAACCACCCACGCCCCCGCATTGGCGCCCGTAAGCATGCCCGCACCCCACAGGACCATGAACACCATGGTTTCCCATTCCGGCACGCGGGTCACATTCTGCAGGATGCTGGTCAGATAGGTATAGATGGTGAACATGCCGCCAAAACCGATGGCGGCGGTCAGCAGGGTCAGCATGACCTGTGTGTTGAACAGCGCCGTTACTTCGCGCAGCGGGGAATTGGAACGGTTGGGCCGGTCCGCCGGGATATAGCGCCATACCCCCAGAAAGGTCAGCAGACCGCACAGCGCGATGATGAAGTAGGAAATCCGCCAGCCCCAGTGATTGGCGGCGAAGGTGGAAAACGGCGCGCCGACAAGGGTGGCGATGGCAATGCCTGACAGCACGCGCCCCACGGCCCAGCCCCGGCGCGAGTGGTCGACCATGGATGCGGCGACAAGGGCGGAAATGCCAAACAGCGCCCCATGGGGCAGACCGGTGATGAAGCGGGCGACTTCGATCAGGCCGGGGGTTGGCATGGCGATGCTCAGCAGGTTGCCGCAGCAGAAAAGAATATAGAGTGACAGCAGCAGTTCACGCCGCGACAGGCGTGCGCCAAGTATGGTGATGAGTGGTGCGCCAAATACGACACCCAGCGCGTAGGCGGTAATCGCGTAACCGGCATCGGCGGTGGAAAGCCGGAGCGAGGATGCGAATTCGGGCAGCATGCCCATGATGGCGAACTCACCCGTTCCCACGACAAAGGTGCCAAAGGTCAGGATAAGGAAGGCGGCTGCTGCACCGTGCGGCGGGTGGACGGGCCGGGGATTGAATTCGGTCGTTGCGGTATCTGTGGTCATGTGCGGTCCGGGTCGGGCTGTCAGGCGGACAGGACGCGGGCGGCGGCCCGGGCGATGTCGATATCTTCCGCGCTGGTGGCGCCCGATACGCCAATCGCCCCGGCAATGGCGCCATCAGCCGCCTTCAGCAGCACGCCACCGCCAAAACTGGTCAGGCCGCCATTGGTGTTTTCCAGCGAGTAGGCAACGCCATCGGGATGCGCGATTTTGGCAAAGGCCGCCGTGTCCATCTGGAACAGGACGGCGGTTTTCGCCTTCTTTCCGCTGACATCGATTACGCCCAGCGGTGCGCCGTCCATGCGGGCGAAGGCCACCGGCCATGCGGCTGCATCCACGACGGTTATACATACCGTCACCTTCAGTCTGGTGGCTTCGGCAAGGGCCGCGTCGATCATGGCGGAAGCGACAGAGAGTTTCATTATTGCGGACCTTCTTCATGTAAAAAAGCGCACGCTAACGGCAATGGCGGATGAGGGAATACAGATGATCGTGAAATGATGATTTATTCATCATTGCTGAACGCGGACAAGCTGCTGCTGCATCATCATCCATGCAATATCGGCCAGCTTCGCACGCGGCAGTTCGCACGCCGGGCCGGTTACGCAGATGCTTGCCAGCACTTCCCCATCTTCCCACCACGGGATGGCGACACCGTGGATACCCGCGTGATATCGTTCCAGATCAAGGGCATAACCACGTGCGCGCACAGTGTGGATCTGTTCCACCATGGCGGGTGTGGGCGCTTCACCGGGGGCGGCGGCAAGGCGTTTGGCCATGCCGGGCACGAAGGCCAGAAAGACCAGCCCCACGGCGGAGCCTTCCAGCTTTTCCCGAAAGGGGGCGCGATCGGCCTGTCCTGCCGGGCTGGTGGCATCAACGATGTCGAGATACGCGGCTTCATCGCCACCGGGCACGGCAAGCCAGACGGTCTGGCCGGTATTGCGGGCAATGGTTTCCAGAACGGGGCGCAGGCGGGTGCGGGTCGCGCTGTCATTGCCCGCGATACGCGCAAGGTTGAGGATGCGGCCACCGAGGTAATAGCGCGTATCGCCGGAGCGGCGACGGACATAGCCCAGATGGTCCAGTGTCTGCAGGATGTTATGGGCGGTGGTCTTGCCAATACCCGTAAGGGCCGCGATCTGCCGCAGGTGTGCGGCCCCACCCTGCCGGGCGATGGTTTCCAGAATGGCCGCGGCCCGTTCGACAGACTGGACCAGTTTGATATGCGTGGGCATGGGATATCCGCAACGGGCGCTTTCGGGATCGCTGACGGCGTCACGTCAGGACGGATCGCTTTGTGTGGGCGCAGATGCGCCCGTGTCAATAACCCGTTGCGCCCCGCGACGTTCCGGGGCAGACCCCTGAAAATCCGACCACGGGTTTACCAGCCCATGCCACCCGGTCCGCCCCAGCCACCGGGGCCACCCCACCCGCCGGAACCGTCCCAGCCATCATGGTATCCGCCGCCGCCCCGGTCATAGGCGGCGCGCGCATTGCGGTCCATGCGGGGGTTCTGGTCTGCACAGCCCGCAAGGGACGACGCAAGGCCAAGAACAAGGCAGATGCCTGCGATCAGGCGCAACCCGGCCTCCTGCACCGCAGCGGGGTCATCGTATGCCCACGGCCTTGCGCAGCAGGTCATTTGCGCGGCGCTGCCAGCCGGGACCGTCCGATTTCAGGCGTTCGATCACGTCCTGATCCAGCCGGATCGACACCTGCTTCTTGGTCGGCGCTTTCTGCGGGCCGCGCACGCGTCTTTCATAATCGCGCACCAGATCAGGCTGCGCGCGGGATGCGCTTGCCGCGCGGGTGAAATCCATTGCGGTCAGTTCGGGATTGTCAGGATCATCCGCAATGCCGGCATTGATACGGGCGTCCTCATCTTCCGTGGGCATGATGAAGTCAGGTTTGCGCTTCATAAAGTTTTGCCTCCCGTCGGTTGGCCTTACGCAGGCTGATGATGCGGACAATGCGGGTTTCAATGCTGTAAACCAGCACATGCAGCCGCCGCCGGATCGGGGCAATGGCGACAAGGCGGGGTTCGGTTGCGCTGTGGCTGGCGATGACCAGGGCGACATCCCATTCAAAGTCCTCAGCGGCGGTAAAGTCCACGCCATGCTTGGCGATGTTGGCTGCCCGTTTTGTGTCATCCCAATCATACCGCATCCTTATTGTATATGCGATATAATAAGCGGAAAACAATCCTTCATCGGTGTAAACGGGATATTCCCGCGATGGGACAGGCTGGATCATGGCCCGGTCGCGTTGTGCAATTCTGGTGGTCATGTCTTTGTCAGGCAAAGATAAATCGCCGGTTTCACGGCGACGTCCGTTCTTTCGACAGACATCTTCGGATTTAATGTCCTTGCGAAAAAAACGTTAAACGGGCACAAGAAGTGCAAGGTTTGCGTAATCGGTTCGTGATTGTGAAATGGTGGTGGGCGATGGACACGGTAGCTGAAGGCGAGGGCGGGAACGTGCTCTCATTGGTGGAAGACCTTGCACTGCGTACGTCTTCGGTGCTGGAGACCCTGCGCAACAATGCGCAGGCCGTGCGGGCGGGGGACCGCAGGGAGCCGACATTCCAGATCGGTCAGGCCGCGGAACTGATCGGCCGCTCGGCTGCCGCAATAAGGGAAGCGGAAAAGGATGGCCGCCTGCCTGAACCCCGGCGTGGGGAAAACAACCGGCGCGTGGGCTATACGCTGGAACAGCTCAATGTCATGCGCGGCATTTTCGGCACCCGCCCGTGGCGTGCGCAGACTGATGCGCCTGCGGTCATAGCCGTACAGAACTTCAAGGGGGGCGTGGGGAAATCAACCGTCGCCGTGCATCTGGCGCAGTATCTTGCAATACAGGGTTATCGCGTCCTGCTGATCGACTGTGACAGTCAGGCATCCGCCACCACCCTGTTTGGCTACGTGCCGGACATGGATCTGGGGGAAGACGATACGCTTTATCCGTTCCTGCGCAATGATGAGATGGGATCGCTGGCCTACGCGCTGCGGCCGACCCATTTTGACGGCCTGTCGCTGATCCCCGCCAATCTTCGCCTGTTCCAGTCGGAATACGAACTGGCGGCGCGGATGGCGCAGGGTGATCCCGGCCTGATCGACCGGCTGACGCAGGGCATCAATTCGGTTTCCGATGCGTTTGATGTGGTCATCATGGACCCGCCGCCCGCGCTGGGGGCAATCTCACTGTCCGTGCTGCGCGCGGCCAATGCGCTGATCGTGCCGGTTCCGCCGACGGTGATGGATTTTTCTTCTACCGCGGCCTTCCTTGCCATGTTGCAGGAAACATTGGTGGAGCTTGAGCGGGCGGGGCATGCGCCGAACCTGCAGCTTCTGAAATTCGTAAGCTCCCGCGTGGACGAAAACAAATCCATGCAGCGTGAACTGCTGGGGCTGATGAAATCCATTTTCGGGCACCATCTTGCCCGTTCATCACTAAAAAATTCAGCCGAGATCGATAACGCGACCGCGCGGCTCATGACCGTTTATGAACTGGATGCGCCGATTACCAGCAGATCGGTGCGGGATCGCTGCCTGACTTACCTGAACGCGGTTAATCAGGAACTGGAACTGGACATACGCGCCATGTGGCCCAGCCACCGGGAAAGCCTGCGCCGGGCGGGTGTCCTGTGATCCTGCCCGCGCCGGGATGATTGCACCGGTGCAATCATCCCGGTAGCCGCGTTCGGCGGCATTCTTCCTCTTTATTACACGCCATACCCTGATCCAGAGCATGAAGGTCGGCCACGATGTCCTCCAAGAACAAGTTATTCACCGATGGTCTTGCCGCCGCCGCCAGTGCGGGCCTGCGCGAAGACCGCAAGCCCGCCACGCGGATGGGCGGCGTGCTGGGGGACCGGCGTAACAGGCTGGCGGAAATGGCGGGCGGACTGGCCCAGACCAAGACCCATCTGTCGGTCGATCCCGCCCGTTGCCGGATGTGGGGGGAGCATAACCGCGATTACGCGGCCCTGACATATGAAAGCTGCCATGACCTGATCGAAAGCCTGAAGGCGCAGGGACATCAGGAAATGCCCGCCATCGTAAGGCGGCTGAAGGATGATCCCGATTACGAATTCGAGGTTATCTGCGGCGCGCGCCGTCATTGGGCGATTTCATGGCTGCGGGCGAATACCTATCCCGAATTCCGCTTCATCGTGGAACCGCGCGAACTGACCGATGAGCAGGCTTTCCGCATTGCCGATCTGGAAAACCGCGCCCGACAGGATCTGAGCGATTATGAACGCGCGCGGGATTACCTCAAGGGTCTGGGCCTTTATTATGGTAATGAACAGAAGGCGATGGCCGAGCGGCTGCGGGTATCGGAAAGCTGGCTGAGCCGTTATCTTGATCTCGCCCGCCTGCCTGCCGCAGTAATCGGGGCCTTTGCTTCCCCGCATGACATGCGGATCAAGCATGTCATGAAGCTCAAGCCCCTGCTGAAAAATATCGACACCCGCAGGCGCGTGCTGGATGCGGCGGCAAAGATAGCGGATATGCGCAAGCGTGATCATTCCTACCTGACCGAAGCGCCTGCTGTCGTAAGGGAATTGCAGAAGGCCGCGGAAAAACCGGAACCCGCCCCCCGCAGGGCAGCCGGGGCATCGACCATAGAACGTCCATCCGATGGCAGGACTGTCGTGACGATAAACCGGCGTTCGGGAAAATCCCTTGCCGTAACCTTCCATCTTGCGGACCTGAAAAGCCGGGCGCAGGGGCATGAAGTCCTCAACCTGCTTCTGGATCAGTACTGGCCTGAAGGGCAGGAGGACTGATCCCACCCCCCTCCATGGTGCGGCATGGCCGTCCTGTATGATTTTATTTCAGAGCGATAGATATCTTGCCTGTCCAGCACAAAACAGCCGTCATTATTGTAAATGAAAAATGCGGTGGGCACAGCCGGACCCGTATCGCCCATTTCGCGCAGTGCCTGCGTGGCGCCGGGTTTGTGGTCGATATCGTCCCTACCGCTTTCCGGGGCCACGCAACAGCACTTGCCCGTAAAGCGGTCCATGACCAGAAATACACGCATATCGTAGCAGCCGGGGGTGACGGCACCATTGCCGAAATCGCCGAAGGGATGGCGGGGTCCGACTGTATCCTTGGCATCCTGCCGCTGGGCACGGCCAATGTGCTGGCCCATGAACTGGGTATTCCATCGGATGATGCCGCCAGTGCAGGCGTAATGGCGCGGGGAAACAGCAGGGTGATCTGGCCCGGCCACCTGCAATCCGATGGCTGGAACGGGCTGTTCATCCAGATGGCGGGGATCGGGTTTGACGCGCATGTGGTACATGCCGTGTCAACGCGACTGAAAAGCGCGTTAGGCCAGTTCGCCTATGTTCTGAATACCGTGCGATCATTATGGCGGTACGGATTTGAACCGCTGCATGTCTTGCTGGACGGCGTGGAATATGATGCCGTTTCCGTCATCGTGTCGAAGGGTTCTCTCTATGCCGGGAAATACGTCCTGACACGGGATTCCATGCTGGCGGAGAAACGCTTCTCGGTCGTGCTGTTCCGGGCGCCCGGCATTCTGGCTACCCTGCACGCCAGCCTGTCCCTGCTGCGTGGCAATCTGGCACGGCAGCGGGATGTGGAAATACATACCGCGCGGTGCATCGAAATCCGCACACCACCGGGCATACCGGTGCAGAGCGACGGGGATGCCCGCCAGTTCACACCCGTCCGGATCGACATAGCCGAACGTCCCATCCGTATCGTTTCGGCCTGAAATGTAATAAAAGTTTTTGAGTGCCGCCTTTTTTCAAAAAGCTTCACCAGAACCTTTCTTATGAAAAGCGGGGTTTTCAGACAGTCTGTTTTCCCGGCAGCATTGCGATGCCGCGACCATTACACCTTATCGCAGGCCGGGGCTTGCCTTGCGCCCGACTGATGTGGAATGCCCTATGCAGGGTATCCAGAGGTGTTCGGTATGTTACGCAGATCAGTCCGGGTGTGTGCGGTTATGGGGTGCCTGACTGTCAGCATGCCCTGCGCGGCATCAGCCCAGGAAGATCCGTGCCCGCAGTTCGGCGCGCAGGGGCACCTGCCCGCGCTGGTTGCCCCCGGACTGCTGCCGCGCACGACCCTGCTGTGCAATGCGGATTATGCTGCCCTCAATTCCGGTCTGGTGCATGAACCGCTATGGTCGGCGGAATATCTGACCCGGCGGGAAATCATGCGGGCCAGCCAGTTGGGCCGCGTGACCGACCGGCCCCATGCCGACCCACGCCTGCCGCCGGGCGACGGGGCAGATCCTGCCGATTACAGGCGTTCGGGCTATGCCCGTGGCCGTATGACACCAGCGTCGGAAGCACCCGATATGGCGGGACGCGATCAGGCGTTTTCACTGGCCAATGTCGTGCCACAGACACCCGAACTGAATAAGGGGATATGGAGCGATGTGGAACGGGCGGTGCGGAAACTGGCGTTGCAGGAAGGCGCGCTCTATGTCGTGACCGGACCGGCCTTTTACGGCAGCACGCAGGGAATCGGGCATCATGTTGTGGTGCCTTCCTCCACATGGAAAGCGGTGTATGACCCCATGGTTAATGCAGCCGGTGTCTATGTCTGCAAGAACACGGAAAACCCGACCTGCACGGTTGTCAATGTGGCGACGCTGATCCGCGCGGTCGGGGTCGATCCTTTTCCGGCCCTGCCGGATACGCTGAAAGAGACGCTGCTGGCATTACCGGACCCCGAGGACAGTTCCCGACAGCCATAGTAACGCGCGGGTATGCCCCGCCCGGTCCCGGTTACAGGTCCAGTGTCAGCGACGGGCTGCGGCTGCGTGAACAGCATAGCGCAATGCTGCGCCCCTGTTCTTCCTCGGTCAGGACCATATCACGGTGATCGCCTTCCCCGGCGACAAGCGGCACGACACAGGCGCCGCACATACCCTGCTCACACGACAGGTCCACATCCACCCCGGCGGCAAGCAGGGCGGCGGCAATGCTCTGTCCCGCCGGTACGTTCACCGTCTGCCCTGATCGCGCCAGCACGACATCAAACGCCCGATCGGAAAGGGCGTGGGTTGTTTCGGTCGGGCGGAAATATTCGGTATGGACCTGATCCGCCTGCCAGCCTGCGGCGACGGCATGGGAAAAAACAGCGTTCATGAATCCGTCCGGCCCACACAGCATGATGGCGGTGTCAGGCGATGGTGTGTCCAGTACATCCGGGTACCCGTTTTTCAGGCTTCGGCTGAACTGGACACGGGGCGCATACGGACCTTGGCGCAGCATGTCCCCAAACGGCGCGCGCCGGGGATCACGCGTATAGTAATGAAGCTGCCAGTCAGCATTCCTGCCCTGCAGATACATCATCATGGAAAGCAGGGGCGTAATGCCGATACCGCCCCCGATCAGGATATGGCGTTGCGCATCAGGCAGCATGAACGCATTGCGGGGCGGGGAAATCCGCAGTTCCATGCCCCGCCGTATTCCCGCGCACAGGGATTCCGATCCCCCACGGGAGGCCGCTTCGCGCTTGATGCACAGTTCATACCCCGTGCGATCTTCCGCTGATCCACACAGTGAATACTGACGGATCAGGCCCGAAGGGGTCATGACATCAATATGCGCGCCGGGTTCAAAGCGTGGCAGGTCGTCCTGCCCCGCCCGGGTGACCAGACGCAGGCGCACGCAGTCGTCCCCTTCCGGCGTGACAGCATCGACAAGGACAGAAAACAGGGTGGACATGGGCATCATTCCCTTCACGCCGTGAAGAACTGGCTCAGTCCCATCGTGCGCAGGGCACGGCGATAGGCGATCGAACTGCGATCCGCCATGACATGCGCTTCAAGCGTGGGATCCAGCGGCAGGTTCTCCGGTTTCTGGGCTTCCACCAGGGCGCGGTCCTCCTCGAAAACCCGCAGGTTGAAGTCATAGACATCCTGTAGAGGCAGGTCCTTGTCGAAGTTACGGCACATGGGCGCGAACATCCGCGTCTTACGGGCCGACACGGGTGACGCCGCGTTCATGATGACAAGGCGGCCATTATCGGGGAAATGGATTTCCAGCGTCGCGGTAAAGGGTACATGCACGCGGAAATGCCGCAGCCATTCAAAACCCGGCCGCCCCCGGTCGCTTTTGCCAATGGGATAATTGCCCACGCTGCTGCGGTATTCCGCTTCGAACCCGTCGGGCGTGATGCGGGTCCTGTAAGGGGGCACCACGGGGTTTTCAGGGTCCGCGAACGTGTCGGTATGGACAAAGGCGAAATGGGCCACGTCAATGAACCCTTCCACCTGACGGCCCGCAAAACCGGCAATATCGATCCACGGGCAGTTGATCTGCTGAAAGGCCGGGTCGTTCCAGTGCGGCATGGGGGGAATATCGGCCCCGTCCCCTTCCGGTCGCAGGCAGGTCCAGATCAGGCCATAGCGTTCCACGGCGGGATAGGTGCGCAGGTTGAGCTTTGACGGAATGGCGCTGTCGGGATGGGCGGGCACCTTCACGCAGCGGCCTTTTTCCCCAAAACGGAAACCGTGATAGGCGCAGGCAACGGTCTGCCCGTCTCCCTTGCCCATGCTTAGCGGCACGCCACGGTGGGGACACAGGTCATCGGCCACGACAATGCTGTCGCCCGCGCGATAGACCACCAGCGGCGCATCCAGCAGGGTCACGCCCAGCGGCCTGTCACCCAGTTCGCGCACAAGGGCGACCGGATGCCAGCAGCGCGCAAGGATGTTCCAGTCATCCACTTCAAACGTCATGGTGCGGGGCAGGGGGTGGATGTCCGCCGGGCGGGCGCAGGCTGCTGTGGTCATGATGGTCCTCCTGAACGGGCCGGAAGCGGTCCGGGGTCTTTAGAAAGATCATTTCACATGCGGTGCGCTCTCAGATATATCATAATTGATCCTTTCCCATTCTCGAAATGAGAACACATGCAGCCTTTTTCCCGTTTTCTGGTCTATTTCCTGGCTGTTGCGCGGCATAAATCCATACGCAAGGCGGCAGAGGAACTGCATATCGCGGGTTCGGCCATCAACCGGCACATCCTGCTGGGTGAAAAACAGCTCCAGACCCCGTTATTTGAACGCCTGCCCACCGGCATGCGCCTGACGGCGGCGGGGGAACTGCTGTATGGATGCGCCAGACGCTGGGTTAAGGATCTGGATGACCTGAAGCGCGAAATCGACGACCTGAAGGGCATACGCCGTGGTCAGGTTGACCTGCTGGCGCCCGAAGCCCTGTCGCGCGCTTTCCTGCCCGAACTGGTCAGCCGCATGAAACGCACGCATCCCGGTGTCGTGCTGAATGTGAATATCCGCGACAATAAAAGTATTCACCACACCCTGCTGTCAGGCGAAGGCGATCTTGCGCTGGTACTGGACCCGGAGGAAATGCGTGATCTGGTTGTGGTCCGGCGGCTGTCCTTTCCGCTCGGCTTTGCCTGCCGTTCCGACCATCCGCTGGCGCAGCATGATGCCGTCCGGCTGACGCAGTGCGCGGACCATGCCATGATCGTGCCGGAACAGCCGCTGGCGCTGGCATCCGTATTTGCCCGGCTGATGGCGGCGGGACGCATGGCCCCGTCCGTCGCGGCGCGGGCGAACAATGTGCAGATGATCATTTCCCTTGTCATGGCGGGAACGGGTATCTGTCTGCTCAGCTATCTGGATGTAATGTCCGAAGTGATGCGGGGGGATCTGGCTTTTGTCCCGCTGATCGGGGCCAGCGTGCCGGATCTTACGCTGGCGCTGGTGCATGACCGCACGCGGCAGCTTTCGCGCACCACCCGGATGGTGGAGGATATTATTGGGGAAATCATGGCCGGGCAGAGTGCCTGAGCAGGCATGATCCAAAAAAAAGACGACTGGTCTAATTTTTATCTGGACACGCCATCAGGCACCCCATATATACACTCTCATGAAGATCGCAGAGAAACATCGCGCCGCCCGGCAGCATATTCTGGAAACGGCCAGACCGCTTATCGGCCAGCGTGGTTTCTCCGCCGTCGGTCTGGCGCAGATACTGGATGTCGCGGGTATTCCCAAGGGGTCATTCTACCACTACTTCGAATCAAAGGAAGCATTCGGGGAAGAACTCCTGCGGACCTATATCGAGGAATATCTGATCAAAATGAACGATATCCTTGATAATGGGGAAGGGAACGCGGCGCAGCGTATCACGCGTTACTGCCAGTTCTGGCGCGATACCCATATTGATGGCCAGATCGGGAACAAATGCCTGATCGTGAAGCTGGCGGCCGAAGTATCCGACCTGTCCGAACGGATGCGCACGATACTGGAGATCGGGACCCGTTCCGTGATCGAACGGATCGCAAGGGTCATTGCCGCCGGACAGGAAGAAGGGTCGATCGGCAACATGCAGCCGGCCCCGATGCTGGCGGCGGCCCTTTACCAGTTATGGCTGGGTTCGACGCTGATGGTGAAGATCACCCACAGTTCCCCGCCGTTTGACCATGCCTGGGAGGCAAGCAGGCGGCTTCTGGAAATCTAGTTTCAGGCTGGAGCAGGGCGTCCTGTTCCACGAATTTAATAGGTGACCGGTCTAATAGAGACGACCGGTCTAATAGGTGCAAGAATGCTGAATTTTGAATTCTACAACCCCACGCGGGTCCTCTTTGGCAAAGGCATGATTGCCCGCCTTGATGAACAGCTTTCGCCCGAAGCACGCGTACTCGTGCTGTATGGTGGCGCCAGCGCCGAACGCAGCGGGACGCTGGCCGAAGTGCGCGCAGCCCTTGGCAACCGTACTGTCCGTGAATTCGGCGGCATTGAAGCCAACCCCACTTACGAGACGCTGATGAAGGCCGTGGCCATGGTGCGGGCGGAAAAGCTCGACTTCCTGCTTGCCGTGGGCGGCGGTTCGGTCATGGATGGCACCAAGTTTGTCGCCGCCGCCGTGCCATATGAAGGTGAGCCGTGGGACATTCTGGTCAGCAAGGGCGAGGCCGCAAAAAAGGCGCTGCCGCTGGGCACGGTCGTCACCCTGCCCGCAACCGGTTCAGAAATGAACTGCCTGAGCGTGATTTCGCGCCAGTCCACCGGCGACAAGCTGCTGTTTTCCAATCCGCTGGTCTATCCGCGCTTTTCCGTGCTGGACCCGATGCGCACCATGAGCCTGCCGATGAAGCAGGTCATCAACGGTGTCGTGGACTCTTTCGTCCATGTGATGGAACAGTACATGACCTATCCGGTCGATGGCATGGCGCAGGACCGCTTTTCCGAAGGGCTGCTGTCCAGTCTGGTTGAAATCGGGCCGCGCATCGTGGCGACACCGGATGATTATGACCTGCGCTCCAACCTCATGTGGGTGGCGACCCTCGCCCTGAACGGCCTGATTGGCGCGGGCGTGCCGCATGACTGGACGACGCATATGATCGGCCATGAAATCACGGCGAAATACCACATCGACCATGCCCGTACGCTGGCCATGGTGTTCCCGGCGCTGCTGCGGGTGCGGCGCACGGAAAAGCGCGCCAGGCTGCTGCAGTATGCCGCGCGGGTGTGGAACCTGACCGAAGGCACGGAAGACGAGCGGATTGACGCCGTCATCCGCAAGACCGAGGAATTCTTCGAAGGTCTGGGCGTGCCGACCCGCCTGTCCGCCTATGACATCGGGGCCGAAGGCATCAACGATCTGGTCAGGCAGCTTGAAGACCACGGCATGACCCATCTGGGCGAAAATGGCGATGTCACGCTGGATGTCAGCCGCAAAATCCTCGAAGCCGCAGCCTGACCTGCTGCGCCGGTTCCCGCTGCCGGGATGCACAACCCTGTTGTCCCGGCATCCATAAGTTGAAAAGAAACGAGGCTTAAAATGGCGTACGCCACAACCAATCCCTATACCAACGAAGTCGTTGCAACCTTTCCCGATGCAACGGATGCGGAAGTACAGACCGCACTGGCACAGGCGCATGCCGCGTTTGAAAGCTGGCGCGATACATCCTTTGCCGATCGTGCAAAGGTCATGAACGCGGCGGCTGCCATCCTGCGCCGTGACATTGATAAATATGCCCGCCTCGGCACGCTGGAAATGGGCAAATTGTTCGAGGAGTCAAAGAAGGAAGTCATTCTTTCCGCCGAGATTTTCGAATATTACGCAAACCATGCCGAAGAACTGCTGAAGCCCGAGATCCTGCCTGTGGCGGACGCGGCGGAAGGCAGGGCCACGCTGGTGCATGAACCGCTTGGCATCGTGCTGGCGATCGAGCCGTGGAACTTCCCGTTCTATCAGGTGGTGCGCATCATCGCGCCGCAGCTTTCGGCCGGTAATGCCGTGCTGCTCAAGCATGCGTCCAACCTGCCGCAGTGCGCCGCTGCTTTTGATACGCTGATGGCGGAAGCCGGACTGCCCGCGGGCCTGTTCCGTAACCTGTATGCGGCGCGTCCGCACACCGCCATGATCCTGAACGACCCCCGCGTGTGCGGTATCGCACTGACCGGTTCGGAAGGGGCGGGCACGGTTATTGCCGGTATTGCAGGCAAGGCGCTGAAGAAGGCGACGATGGAACTGGGCGGCGCGGACGCCTTCATCGTGCTGGATGACGCCGATGTGGAAAAGGCAGCCCGCTGGGCGGTGATCGGTCGGCACTGGAATGCCGGGCAGGTCTGTGTTTCCGCCAAGCGGCTGATCGTGGCTGATGCCATTTATGACCGGTTCCTTGCGCTGTATAAGGAAGGCGTTGCAGCGCTGAAGGCGGGCGATCCGATGGACCCGGCCACCACGCTTGCGCCGCTGTCATCCAAGGCGGCTGCGGATGACCTGCGCGATCAGGTGACGCGGGCGATGGATCTGGGCGCGAAGGTGGAAGTGATCGGCGCACCGGTGCCGGAGCATGGCGCTTTCTTCCAGCCGCTGCTCATGTCCAATCTGGATGAAAAGAACGAGGCACGGCACTGGGAATTCTTCGGTCCCGTCACCCAGATCTACCGTGCGAAGGACGAGGCCGACGCCATCCGCATCGCCAATGACTCCCCCTACGGTCTGGGCGGTAGCGTGTTTACGAAGGATGAAGCCCGTGGCGCCCGCGTGGCCCGCGCCATCCGCACGGGCATGGTGGTCATCAACCATCCGCTGTCGCCCAAGGCGGACCTGCCCTTCGGTGGTATCAAGAACTCCGGCTATGGCCGGGAACTGATCGGCCTTGGCATCAAGGAGTTCGTCAACCACAAGCTCATTAACGTGGTGGACATCGACGCCCCGTTCTGATGCCATGACCGGACGCAGGCAATAGCTGCCCTGCGTCCATCTGGTCCTGAATGAAAAGACCCCTTGTGACGTAAGTTGCAGGGGGTCTTTTACGTCATTATTCATTCGGGCGAATACATCGTGACACCGGATGGAAGAAACAGGCGGAGTATGCGATAATCCATCAATGATTACGAAAATGGCATTTCTTCTTACCTGTTTACTTGTCGGCTTTCCGGTTATTGCAAGGGCTGAGGAACAGTTTCCTGCGGATGTTACCGCCTTTGTCCGTAATGCGGAGATATGTCAGTACCTTTCTGGCGAATGGGACAGCAGCCTGCCAGAAGACCGGAAAGATGCGCTGCTGAAGGAAATGAACGCACGCTGCACGAATATCCATGTGGTGCAGGAAAAACTTCAGCGCAAATATATCAAAAACAAGGTTATCGCATCAAAACTGAACACGTATCAGTTCTGATTATTTATAAATATATTAATAACGACAATATATAATCATTGTACATAAACAGAAGCACAACCACCATTTGATGTCCCGTGATCAGAAAGAAGTTTTTGGTGAAGCTTTTTCCAAAAAGCTTCGGAGAATGCCTTTTCTGCAAACGGACACTCCCCGGCTGCCCATTTGCCCCATACCGCAAACGGCTTTATCTATTGTCAGATCATGCAGGCCCCATGCCGGTATAAAGGAGACATAACCTGACGTATCCCCCCACTATCGTCTGGTTTCGCGAAGATTTCCGTATTGCGGATAACATGGCGCTTCTTGAGGCGGAAAAGCTGCGCAAACCGGTCCTCTGCATCGTGATTGTAGATGACGCCCATCTGCCCGGCGCTGCGGCGCGGTGGTGGCTGGATGGGGCCATCCGGTCGCTGGACGGTGCGCTGCGCAAAAGGGGCGGGACGCTGCATGTCTTTCGGGGGGCAGCGCGGGATGTTCTGATGGAAATCATCAGAAGGACCGGGGCGGATACCGTCCTGTGGAATCGTCGTTATGATCCCGGCGGGCGTGAAACGGATACCGTCATCAAGTCGGAACTCCGGTCACAGGGTATCATGGCCCACAGTTTTGCGGGTGCCCTTCTGCACGAACCATGGGCCATCCGCACACGCTCGGGCGGGCAGTACAAGATTTTCACGGCGTTCTGGCGCGCGATGAAGGCATGTCCGGCCCCCTTTCCCCCTGCGCCCGCGCCTGAAAAGCTGACATTTGCGTCCCTTCCGCCCATGCCGGACGGGCTTGCCATGCAGGGGGGAGAATACGGCCTGCTTCCCACCACCCATGACTGGACGGGCGGATTGCAGGCGATGTGGGAACCGGGGGAGGAGGCAGCGCACAGCCAGCTTGCCGATTTCATCGAAAACGATCTGGATACCTACGCAACCGCGCGGGATTTTCCCGGTCACGAAGCCACATCCCGTCTGTCCCCCTTCCTGCGCTTTGGCCATATCACCCCGGCGCAGATATGGCAGGCGGCAACGGAACAGACATATCCCGAGCAGTTTCTTGCTGAAGTGGGATGGCGTGATTTCGCCTGGTCGCTGCTGTTCGTGACACCGGATATGGCCAACCGGAATCTACGGCCAGAATTTGACGCCATGCCCTGGCGTGACGATCCGGTCGGGCTGGCCCGGTGGCGGAAAGGCCAGACGGGCTATCCGCTGGTCGATGCCGGGATGCGGGAACTATGGCATACCGGCTGGATGCACAACCGGGTGCGCATGGTTGTTGCCTCGTTCCTTGTAAAGCATCTGCTCATCGACTGGCGACACGGGGAACGCTGGTTTGCCGACACGCTGGTCGATCATGATCCGGCCAGCAATCCGATGAACTGGCAGTGGAGCGCAGGCACAGGCGTAGATGCGGCCCCCTATTTCCGCATCATGAACCCGATCCTTCAGTCCCGGAAATTCGATCCCCACGGCGTGTATATCCGCCGCTGGGTGCCCGAACTCTCGCATCTTTCTGACGATGCCATTCATGCGCCGTGGGAAGCAGCGCTTCCCCGCGATTATCCGCCGCCAGTGGTGGACCACCGGCTTGCACGGGAAAGGGCGTTAAGCGCATGGAAAATGATCTGACGCCGGCAGAAACGGCAAAATACGCAGGAAGTGTAGAAATGCCGCGGTTTGCCGATCCTATATCGCATTTCCATGAGGGTAAAAGACCACCTTGGTACAGTTATCCTTCTTATCGCGGAATTTCCGGTAAAGATCGGGGCCATCCTCAAGGCTGGTGGTGCGATGGCTGATGACGAAAGATGGATCAATCTCCCCTTTCCGAATACGCTCCAGCAGGGGTTGAAGATATTTCTGAACGTTCGTCTGTCCTGTCCGCAACGTCAGACCCTTGTTCATGAGGGCGCCGATCATGACCGGCCCAAGGGCACCAGCATAGACACCGGGCATTGATACAATCCCGCCCGGCCGACACCCAAGGATTGCCTGATTGAGCGCAAAGGGGCGTTCCAGCGTCGTTGCCGAAAGTACGGCCGACCCGATTTTCTGCATCATGGTATCGGCGCCATGGGCTTCCATCCCGACGGCTTCGATCACCGCATCCGGCCCCAGACCCTGCGTCATTTCCATAAGGGTCTGCTGAATGTTTCTGTCGCGGAAATCCAGTGTCTCGGCCCCGCCAGCCCGCGCCATGGCCAGACGTTCGGGAACCTCGTCTATTGCGATGACGCGCTTTGCCCCCAGCAGGAAACATGACCGGATGGCCATCTGTCCAACCGGTCCGCATCCCCATACCGCAATGGTCTTTTCGGCTTCGGGTGTAATGTCACAATATTCGGCAGCCTGATAGCCGGTCGGGAAAATATCGGAAAGGAAGAGAACCTTTTCGTCATCCAGTTCCGGTGGCACGATAATCGGCCCGATATCGGCATGGGGAACCCGCAGATATTCCGCCTGACCGCCCGCGAACCCGCCGGTAATGTGGGAATAACCGAACAGTCCGGCCAGTGGATACCCGAAGGTTTCAGCCTGCTGGTGTCCGTTCGGGTTGGTGCGTTCGCAGCAGCTCCAGTTGCCCCATTTACACTGTCGGCATGCACCGCATGAGATCGTAAAGGGCACGACGATACGGTCGCCGACCGAAAGGCGGGTATTCTCCTTTCCGACTTCGACAACCTCCCCCATCGTTTCGTGGCCCAGAATATCACCGCACTGCATGGTCGGCATGAAACCGTCCATAAGATGCAGGTCGGAGCCACAGATGGCGCAGGCGGTTACCTTGATGATGGCGTCATGCCCGTCAAGAATGACGGGATCGGGCACGCTTTCGCATGTAATTTTGCCCTTTTTCTGCCAGGTCAGTGCTTTCATGGTACGATGTCCTGCTCTGTAGGGATAGCAGGCAGACGCATGGCGGAGTGTGTAGTTTGCCGGGCGGTCTTTCTTTTTCAGATCAGGACAGGAAACAGACGGATAATGACGGGAATAAAACCGGAAGCGGGATCTGGCATCCGTCAGGGAACGGGGGGCACGTATACCATTCCCCGTACATGTGTCAGGATGATTCAGCCGTTCGATCCGCTATTGTAACAGGTGATAACACATCATCATTGGCGGCCGATACAAGCGGTAGAGTTTCAACCGTACCGCTAAACCACGCAATATCCACGGGTATGGGCTGCGGGATTGCGCGAGATTTATACAGGCCGGATCGGAACAGCGAAAACAGGAAAAGCATTCCGCCCAGAAACCATATCGATGCAACGGTCCGTGTCGCTATGGCTTCCAGAGGGGACGGCAGACTTATCGGGTTAACAACCGGCAGTGAGCCAAAAACCATGCTGCCCCAGACCATCCATGAAGTCAGGGGCCTGTCATCTGACGGCAGGCGGCGCGTGATATGAAAACTCCACGGCAGAAGCAGCAGCAGGTAGTAATGCGTCCATGAAACGGGACTGGTTACGATGCAGAATGTAGTAAGAATACTGAAGTCAAAAATATCCGCGGCCACAGTATCGGATGAATGTTCGGATTGCCGCGACAGGCGTTCTTTCCATCCGACATAAGCCGTTATGGCGATGAGCAGTATCGGTGCAATTTGTGCAATGAAATGCAGGTCAAAGGATAGGTCCTGTCCACGCCAGTCATGGAAATATTTTTCTCCCGTTTGCAGGCGGAGCAGAAACGCGCTGAGGGACTGGTTATTGAAAGCCCCGATTGGATTTTTTGAGAATGCTACAATACAATGTTCGTACCAACCATGGGTTATGGTCTGTCCAAATACAATCACTGAAGATACTGCAATCAGTGCGATTACGGCCATGCTGGAGCCGGCTGCGCGATAATTTCGGCGATAGATAAAATATAGAATAAAAATGGAGATCATTGGTTTTATGGCGGCAGCAGCCCCGATTATGATGCCAGCGCTGTACATACGTTCAGGTCGCAGCAGAAGAAGGGAGATAACAAGGGCAAGAAGTATGAAATGCGTTGTATTGCCCATTCCCGCAAGGCTGTACCATAACGGGCCATTTCCAAGGAACAGAAGGGCCAGCAGTAATCGTGTTCCCGATGGGCAGTCTTTTGACAGCAGCAGAAACGTTGCAACTATTGCCAGAACCCCAAGAGCAGTGAAAAGCCACTCAGCATTCTGTAATCCGATCCATGCAAAAGGTACGAACAGATAGGCAGTGATCGGCCAGTTAACGAATTCGGCCTGTTCAATCAGCGGCCATAATGCTTGCGGTCCGCCGTGGACCAGTGCATCCCCTGCCGCATAGTAGGCCTTTTTGAAATCCACCTCAAAAAGCGGATGATGGCCGCCAAGTGGAAAAGCATTATAGATATTTACAAGGGCTAACAGGGAAAAATATAGGATGAAAAGGATATGTCCTGATGTGAGCAGTCTCGCTACGTTGCGCAACACACGCCTCCATTATGGACGGATGATATTGAGCCAGACAGAAACCCCTAACGTAATGCTGGTGAAGTGTTGCCAGCCATAAAAATCAAATGAACGTGATATTGTTTTTGTTTAGCAATAATAATTCTGAAATACGCCTGTCTTCAGACCGCCTTCATGACCGAGGATGAAAACCGGACCAACAGGGAAAATCCAAGTGAAGTCGAACCCTGTTGAAAAAATACGTCCGGTGTCGGTTTCTGGTGTGCGGTAAGCACGAGCTATCAGGGTCGTGCCAATGTCACAAACGAAGTCTTGCTTACACAAGCCTGCCGCCTGCTTGACACCCATTTTCGATGTGCTGGCATTTTAAAACAAAAAAGATTCAGCAGCGAAATACTGGATCTGATCTGGGACGGTCAGTGACGTGCAGCCCAAGTGGCCACAGTGTTTCCACGCCACATTCCTATGCGACGTGGAACGCCACTTTACATCATTTTAATACGAAAGGCGGGTTTCCATTCCCACACTTTCATCCTGCCCCCGCGCATTGGCGTCCTCCCATTTCCGGACCAGCGGCAGCAGCAGAGCAAATACAAGCGTAGCCCCCCCGGCCAGACATGCCAGGTAAAAGAAAAGTCCACTATAGATGGGCAACGTCCGGGCGGCATCGACACCCTGCGTTCCCGCATTATCGACCGCAGCCAGATTGGCGACAAGACTGCCGACATACATGGCAAAGCCGATCATGACGTAAAAACACCCGGCCATGAATGCGCTGATACGCGGCGGGACATAGCGGGCGATCGCTGCAAGCCCAAGGCTGTTGAGCATGAGTTCCCCGATGGATAACGGGCCGTATCCAATCAGCATGACCCACGGTGACACGTAGGGAGAGGACGACATCGCCGCACTGAGCCACCAGATCAGGAAGGACAGAGTGACGCAGGCGAAGCCGATCACGAATTTCGTGGCGATGCTCACATCATCGTCGCGCCGTCCCAGCCAGTTATAGATGGCGATCAGTACGGGCGTACCCCCCATGATCCAGAGCGGATTGAACGCCTGAAACTGTCCGGCCGACATGGAAAACAGGTTCACGCCAAACAGCGTGAATTCCTTGCTGACGTTACGCAGCGCGAACAGGGTAAGCGATGTCACCATCTGCTGGTAAAAGATGAAATACAGCGCCACTTCAAAGGTCAGAAGATACATGATCTTCAGACCGGGACGTTCATGTGCGGCGGCGCGTATGTAAAGCAGGGTCCACGCTGCAATGATGACGCAGCCCGATGCGATGACCAGCGCACCCTGTATCGAGCTGTATTCAAAAACCCGCGCCATCAATACCACGGCCGCAAGCGTCGTCCCTGCAATCAGCATGCCCCGCCGTGGCGATAGTGGCGTGAAGTCAGGCGCCGTGCCGATACAGGCAAGCCGGCGCTGACGGCTGAAATAACCCGCTATGCCCAGTCCCAGCCCGACGCCACAGGAGATGAACGCGACACCCCACCCATAAGTCTGCTGCAACCAGGGTGTCAGGATCAGGGAGAAAGTGGAGCCAATATTGACCGACATGTAGTAGATCGTGAAGGCGACATCCAGCTTGTGGTCCTGATCGCGGTAGATGATATTGACCGCGTTGGAGGAGTTGGGCTTGAAAAAACCGTTGCCGAGGGCAATGACCGCCATCCCGAAAAACAGGGAATGGACGTTGCCGGTCAGCCCCCCCAGCATGAGATAGCCTGTCGCCAGGATGATGGCCCCCACAACCATCGTCCGGCGCGTACCCATGACCCGGTCGCCCAGCCATCCGCCCACGACCGGGGCGGTGTAGGTCATGGCGGAAAAGGTGCCCCATAACATGTTGGCCTGGGTATCGTTCATACCCAGTTTTTCAATCATGTACAGCAGCAGGATCGCCTGCATGCCGTAAAACCCGAACCTTTCCCATATCTCTATGGCGACAACCACACGAAACGCCGCCGACCGGTCTTTGGCAGTCATGTGCCTCGCGGTAATTTCACACTCCGGATTATGCATATGATCTGCCCTCAGGGCACGACCGGAAGCCATACAGCCGTGGGGTATTTCTGGTTGTGATAGATGCTCTGCGTCGCGGTGATGAAATCGTCCTTGTGGGCCTGCAATATGCTGGGCACGTATTTCTGCGGGTTGCGGTCATAAAGCGGGAACAGGCTGGACTGGATCTGGATCATGATCCGGTGGCCGGGTTCAAACACATGATTGATGGCAGGAAGCGTGAAGCGGTAGCGTTCTACCTGACCGGGGCTGACGGGTTCGGGCTTTGCGAAGCTGTGGCGGTAACGGCCACGGAAGATATCCATCGAGACCGCCAGTTCATACCCCCCCATTTCCGGCCTGTCGGCGGTCGTGGGCGGGTTGACGTCGATCACCTTGACCACCCAGTCCGCATCCGAACCGGTCGTGGCCGCATACAGGTCCGCCACCGGCACGCCGCTGACCTTGACCGGGGCGGTCAGGACAGGGGTTTCATAGGTCAGGACATCGGGGCGGCTTTCGGCAGCGCGCTGGTCCTGTACCAGCCATGTCTTCCAGCGGTCCGCCTCGGTCACGAACGAGAAGGGACGGGCCAGGAAGGGCACGGGATGCTGCGGATCGGATGTATAATGGTCTGCATCCTCCTCACCATGTTCCGGCGCGTGGAGCGACAGTTCATGATCCGCATGCACGAACAGCGGCTGCATGGGATGGGGACAGTGTTCGTCGCACGCCAGCGGCCAGCGTTCCAGATAATCCCACTTATTGGTGCCCGTATTGTAGATGACGGCTTCGGGCAGATGTACGGCGGGTGTGCCGGGGCGCAGGTACTGGTCAAAGAACGGGCGCAGCACATCGTGGCGGAACTGCGCGGCAGTGTCGCCATTCCAGTGCAGGGGACCGAGGGACGATCCATCGTAATTCACCTGACTATGACGCCACGGCCCCATGACCAGCACGTTGGGAACGGTCGGGTTCGTGCCCTGCATGGCCTGCCATGTATGGATGGCGCCCCACATGTCCTCCTGATCCCACAGTCCCTGTTCCCACAGCGTCGGCACCGTCGCCTTGTGCTGGGCCAGAAGGTGGTCAAGGGCCTGCTGCTGCCAGAAGGCGTCATAGGCGGGATGGGCCAGCATGCGCTGCCACCACGGGAACTGGTCCAGCCCCGCGTTATGCGCAAACTGTCCGGCCGAACCCGCGGACAGGAAATTGGTGTAGTCGTCATGATCGACGCGCGGGATGGTGTTGCCTTCACCCCGCACGGACATCTGCATGGTGTAATAGTCCAGGCCGCCCTGACGGAATGCGCCGTAATGATACCAGTCATCACCCATCCAGCCATCGACCATCGGGCTTTCGGGGGCGGCGACCTTCAGCGCGGGATGCGGGTTGAGCAGCGCCATCACCACCGTAAACCCTTCGTAGGATGAACCCAGCATGCCAACGCGACCGTTGGTTTCGGGCACGTTATGCACCAGCCATTCGATCGTGTCCCACGCATCGGTCGTCTCGTCCGTGCTGGTCGGGTTCAGCGGACCATGCGGCGGGCGCGTCATGACGTAATCGCCTTCCGATCCGTATTTGCCACGGATGTCCTGAAACACGCGGATATAGCCGCCATCGACAAACGTATCGTCACCCTGCGGCAGGATGGAGCGGATGTCGGGCGCATCAGGAATACGGTTGGCGCGTTCGGATGCGTGATAGGGCGTACGGGTCAGCAGGATGGGGGCGTTGGACGCATGGCGCGGCACCACGATAACCGTATGCAGCTTCACGCCATCACGCATCGGGATCATGACATCGCGCTTTATATAATTGCGCGCGTCGGTGGGAAAGTTCACATGGGCGGGGATGTCGTTGCCCGTCTGCACCGTCAGGGCGGAATCATGCGCGGTGGGCGTCGTGGCGGGGGTGCCTGCATCGGCGGCCAGTGCGGGGGTCTGGGCCGCACCCAGTGATGCGCAGGCAATCATGATCGCCAGTGAGGGCAGGGACTGCCAGGAAAGCCGTTTCACGTTATTCCACTCCACTATCCAACTGTCACAACGCATTCCGAAGCGCGGCGGCCCAACTGGGGCAACACCCCGTATATACAGGCATAAAATGATATAACCCGGTCCACGATTACGCATACAATGCGCAACCGGACCGGAGCAATGATCGTTATCGTAACGATGGTTTTGCGTGGCTGCGATGGTGTGTTCGTTTCTGTTTTATTTAACTTCGCATGAGGAAAGACAAAACTTTCCCGGCCACAACGGGCAGGAAGAAACAATAGTATTCATCCCCGGCCTTCTCTGTCCGTAAAGTTTCTTAACTGAGGCGATATTAGCAGTATTTTTCCCGACCGGAACTATACCTGTGATATTCCATCGCAACGGCGTGAAAGGGAGGTGTGACCTGTATGCCCGGTACGGGCGTGTTCTTTTGCGCACATCATCCGACTGACAGTTTGGACGGTCTGCGCAGGATGCGTTCCGGGCATTTATGGCTATAAATCAATGTAAAAAATGGTATTTAAAAGCCATACATATCGCATAATGGAGGTGTTCTAAAAACAAGGTCATATATATCTCGTATACAAAATATATAGACCGGATATATTATATTAATAACACGACATAATTATTTTATATTTCAATTCCACAAGCGATATATGTGAATGATAATTTCCAAATATAATCAAATTACATCATTAATTACTTCATATGAATACCAGAACCGAAACCGGAAAACGTCAAATATCGTATACCACTTTAGGTTAAGCGAAACTTCACTTTGGAATACATTATAGTAAATGTTGCTTTTAAATCACAATAAGCGCCCAAATGCCGCCCGATCATTTTTCGTTATTGAATATTCTCTCTTCTGAATCTGTAATAATTGACACCTAGAAACATGCAGCGTCGGCTGAAGCACTCAGCCGTAGGGAAGGGAAAAGCAATGACCGGAACAGTTCAGCCTTTTTCCCTCCATACACGGCGCTAATATCAGAAAATCATGGCGGAATGGACGGTAGGGCAGCTTATGTTCTATGCCGTCAGGTGCGATTGGAAACACTCTTCTATGCTGAAAATAGTAAGACGGAAAAGAGAGACGCTGACGTACGGGCCATTGCTGGCCAGTTCAGCCTTCGTATGGTTGCTGTCCCTTGGCTGCTCCGTAGCGGTCGCCGCCCCGGAAAGTGATGTGGACACGACACCTGCAACCCATCGTGCCCATCAGGCCGGTTCCAGGGCAGCAGCCACGCATACGACCACGCATGCACGCACGACCCAGGCGCCGACGCCCATCACATCGCACGCCGCGCCTGAAACTCTGAAGGTCAGTGTCGGCCGCGTCCACACCCACAATGCGGTTCAGGCTGTTTCGCGTGAGCAGATGGACCACTTTGTGGAGGGCACCAGCCCGAACCAGATCCTGGCGCTGACCACGCCCGGCGCCAGCTTCCAGTCGGATGATGCCTTCGGTCTCGATACCGTGGCGAACACGTTGTACGTACGCGGCTTCAACCAGACGCAGCTCGGTGAGACGCTGGACGGCATCCCGATGGGTGGGCAGGGTTTCCATAACTGGAACGGCCTGAGCGTCGATCAGATGGAAATTCAGGAAAACGTGGCCGGCATGACCATGTCGCAAGGTGCGGGCGCGCTTGATACCCCGTCGGCACAGACACTGGGCGGCGCGCTTACCTATACCACGTCCGATCCAAAGGATAAGGCCGGGGGCCGCGTGGGGCAGACATTCGGCAGCTATAACGCGTTCCGTACGTTCGGCCGCGTGGATAGTGGCGTCCTGAATTCCACGGGCACCAAGTTCTATGCCTCCTTCGCCCGCACCGATCAGGACAAGTGGAAGGGTTACGGCGACCAGCAGGAAATGCAGGCCAACTTCAAGCTGGTCCAGCCGGTTGGCGATCGCGGCAAGATCACGGCGATTTTCGATTATTCGGACTTTCAGCAGTACAACTACCTTGGCCTGACCAAGGGCATGTGGCAGCGCGAAGGCCGTAACGCCGACTACCTGAAGCCCGATTACGCGACCGCCCTGCGCTATGCGCAGATTGGTCAGGGCTATCCCGGGGTTTCGGCCCTGCCGGGCGACCCCAGCGTGGGGGACATGGAAAACTATGCCTATGACGGCACCCAGACCCAGCGCAATTACCTGTCGGCCATTACGGGAGAGTTCCAGCTTTTCCCGAACGTGACGTCCAAGACGGTCGCCTATGCGCATGTGTCCAACGGTGATTACAGCGGCACCAACCCGTTCCTGACCTCGCCTTCAACGGGCGTGCCGATGGTGATGGAAACGGGGCACCCGGATGTGCGCCGTATCGGCTTTACGCAGAACTTCACCATCAATGTGCACAAGAACGTCATCCAGACGGGTATCTGGTACGAAAACGATACCTTCAACTACCCGATGCGTATGTATGAAGACGGCCTGACCTCGGCGCATAATTCGATTTCGGGTTTCAAGGGATCGCAGGCTACGACGTGGTATTCGGACTCGTTTAATACCAACACGTTCCAGTTCTACCTGCAGGACACCTATCACATCATTGAAGGCATGACTGTCAGCGCCGGTTTCAAATCGATGCTGCAGACGACCCATGGCGGCACGAGTCAGGATAACTCCGCCTCCGTCATGCCATGGCTGGTCCAGTCGGTTGATCCGACCAGCTATACATACAGCCATCCGGCTGCCGGTAGCCTGACGGCAGCCAACGCCTTCCTGCCGCACTTCAATTTCGATTACCACTTCAAGGATCACCACGAAGTCTATTTCGACATTGCTGAAAACATGCGTGCCTACGACTACGGGCAGCAGACCAGTTCCGGCACGGCATGGGGTGCGCTGGGTAATGGCACCAGTGTCAGCGCCCAGCAGGCGTTCAACGCAGAAAAGCAGACCCTGCGCCCTGAACGCACATGGAACTATGTCGTGGGGTATCGCTATAACTCCAAACTGCTGAGCGCCAGCGCCGATTTCTATCATACCGATTACTACAACCGCCTTGCGACGGTCACGACCGGGCCGACCAACAACCAGTATGGTGCAATGGCGAACGTGGGTCGTGAAACGATGAACGGTGCCGACGTAATGGCGGCGATCCGTCCCGTGCGTGGTCTGGAAATCTCCAACAGCTTCAGCTGGAACAACGCGGTCTATCAGGGCAGCCTGCCTGATGGAACCAGCCTGAAGGGCAAGCATCAGGTTTACTATCCCAAGTTCATGTATAAGGCGAACCTGACCTATACGTGGCATCGGGCGATGTTCAACTTCAATGCGACCTATAGCAGCGCCCGTCAGATGACCTACATGAATGACGAGCAGATTCCGGCTTACTGGACCTCGAACCTCAACGGCAGCTATAACTTCGGCAAGGTCGGTTTCGCGCAGAACATCAAGACGACATTCGGTATCACCAACCTGTTCAACAAGAACTATATCGGTGGTGTCTATGGTGCCGCGAGTGTGAGCGGGGATAACAACGACAACCTGTTCGTGGCCGCGCCGCGTGAATTCTTCGGTTCGGTTTCGGCACAGTTCTAAAATCCGACTACACCTTACCTGACTGAAAACAGATGATTTATCGCCCGTGGGTACAGATGCCAGATCTGTACCCACGGGCGAAGTCTGTTCAGCACCCCGATATCGGGGGTGTTTTCTGCCAACCGCCATGATGTAGGCAAGGGTGGACCAAAAAGTCGCCTTATGCGGACCGGTTTGTCCGTAGCCGTCATTATCGGGCTTTGACCGTCCTGACCGGCGGGAACACAGAAGAATACCGGGCGCTGCCCCGCGCGTCAGATGATGTTATCTGTCGTGAACAGGGACCGGGCTTTCCCCGATAAAGCCGCCACGTCTGGCGCGGGTCGTATTGCAACAGAAGTCCGCCCTGTCTGTTCCATACATCGACTGGTCAAGATCGACCTGATCCGCTATCACCGCGGGGTGAAAAGACAGGGCGAGGCAATGATAGAGAAACTGCGTGAGATCAATGGCGGTCGGACGCTTTTGATGAATGTGGGCGTGCTGTTCTGCATCATCATCATGCTGGGGCTCGCCAACCTGATCTGTCGCTTCGTGCTGAAAACGGATCTGACATACCTGATGCCGTGGCTGATTGGCGCTGCCGTTGTTTACTGCTTTGGCCCCGCACTGGCGCTGTGGTGTCTTACCGGCAGCCCGTCCGGGGATGCCTGAACGCAGCATGATGCTGGAACGGACAGGTTTATTGAGCCACGGACCTGTATGATCCGGTTGCTGCCGTTCCCGGGGCCACGTCGGCCGACCCGTTTTCGATCAGGCGTTTATACCCTGTAGTCATCCGCAGGATTAGAGATCTACATGCCGGACGGGCGGGCGCATGCGCCGCAGCCCATCCGCACACAGAACGGATTTATCCAACCCATATTCCCGCATGTGACAGACTGCACCCTGCCCGTCAGTGCCTGACAGAAGGGGGCGGTAAACCCTATGCACGTTTTCTATCACCACGATAGGAAACATTGGGGTTCGCGGTCCTCCATTCGCCCCTGTCAGCATCTGTTGACAGGATACGCAATCAGAGCAGCGAAAAGGGGCATATGCGGTCCGTGCGTCTTACGCCTCATGACCGGATATGCCCCTTTGCCGTGTGTTTGGTTACGCGGCCAGCGTAGCGGGCTGTCCCTCATGAATCCTGATGGTCATACCGTTGGCGAGCGCACCGTAAACAAGGGCGATATGGCGTGCGACCTGCGCAATGCCGGGCTGTGTTCCAACACCGTTCGCGGTACTGTCCACCGCATAGGATGCCCAGACAATATACCGGCCTGTCGCATGCATCATTCCCCGACTGGTTCCAGCGGTATGCAGGATGAATAGCGGATCTTCCGCATGCATGATTTCCGGCAGGCAGTCAGGTTCGTACCAATCGACCAGATCATTGAATTTATGGTCTCGCCCGGCTGTCATGGGAACGGGCGTTCCAGTATAGCTTACGACCAGCATCAGCCGCACATGGCTGTCCGGACCGGCAATGTGCAGGGCTTCATCCATCCGTGCTTTCAACGGTATGGATCGGCTGCCATGGCCTGTCTCATCCGCCGTAATCACGGCAACAGCGCCGCAATCCACCAGATGGCCCGCCATTTCCTGCGCAGTGAAATCACCGGACATCAGGACCTGCACCGCCCCGATCCGCGCACAGGCCAGCATGGCCACGATGCCTTCGACCACCATGGGCAGATGGATCATCACCCGGTCATTACGCTGCACCCCCTGATCGCGCAGGGCATTGGCCAGACGGCACACCCGTTCATGCAGGTCGCGATAGGTGACACGATCAACCTGCCCGGCGTCCTCGCCCCGCCAGAATATCGCCAGCCTGTCGCCATGGTCCGCCAGATGGCGGTCAACGCAGGATACGGACGCATTCAGCGTGCCATCTTCAAACCAGCGGGCATCCCGATCCGGTCTTGCCGTCGCCATGCGCTGCGGCGGGCGATGCCAGACAACCCGACGTGACTGTGCCAGCCAGAAGCCATGGCGGTCGGGCGTTCGGTCCTGTGTGCCTGCGTGCAGCCATGCGGTTATGGGCGCCGCTGCGATATGGCGATTATCTTCGGTAATGGGGGTCATGGTCCGGGTTCTCTCCTGTGCGATCATGGACCCTGTTGGAACAGGGCAGGGGTACGTCACTTTTCCGGCTGTCATGTCATCGCATGCGATCACTTTCGGGATATGCCGCGATGACATGGATTTTCCTGTTATTGTTCCTGGTCTTTACTGGGCGCAGAGTGTCTTAATTTCGCCCTGCAGGGGAAGATACCTTGCGGTTGAAAGCGGCTAATGCCGGATCGCCAGTTGCAAAGATTGCGAAGATGAAAAAGCCCGTCACCAAAACCTTTGCCGGATCGCGCATCCGCCATCAGCGTAGCCGCGCCGGCATGACGCAAAGCGCACTGGCCCAGCGGTTACAGGTTTCGGGCAGCTACCTGAACCAGATTGAACATGACCAGCGCCCGGTGCCGCCCCGCCTGGTCAGCGCCCTGTGCGATATATTCTCTGTCGGCGCGGATTACTTCAGCGATACCGAGGAAGCACGCGGCACGCAGGCATTGCGTGAAATCCTGACCGATCCGGTTTTCAATGCAGGCGCCATCGGACTGGACGACATTCAGGCGGCGATGCGTGCCGCGCCCGATCTGTGCGCCCAGTTCGTGCGGCTGTACCGGGCTTATCTGCTGCGTCAGGAACAGGCCACGCCCGCACTGACGGGGAATGTATCCTTTCGTCCGCTGGCGGATGATGCACCGGACCGGGTTGAACCATATGAAGCGGTAGCGGACTGGGTTCAGGCACAACGCAATTATTTTGACGAGATCGACCGCGTAGCCGAACGGCAGGCGGCCTCCATCCGCCTTGATGAAGGCCGCCCCGTTGAACAGCTTTCGCGCTATTTTCTCGATCATCACGGCATCCGGACCGCCATTGACCTCGATATGGGCCAGCGCGGCCTGATGTGGCGGCTCGACCGTCGCGCCCGCACGCTGTTCCTGTCGGAAGGAGTGCCATCGGAAAGCAGCATGTTCTGGATGGCGCAGGCCCTGGGCCAGATCGAACACCGGACCCTGTTTGAGCGCGCCATCCGCCGGTCCCCCCTGCGTGAGCGGGAGGCAAAGGGACTGGCCCGTGTCTATCTGACCAATTATTTTGCAGGCGCGCTGCTCATGCCTTACGAAGCCTTCCGGCAGGCGGCGCGTGACCTGCGGCATGACGTGGAACGGCTGCAACGTCATTTCGGAGTCAGTTTCGAACAGGTCTGCCAGCGCCTGAGTTCCCTGCAACGCCCCGGACATGAAGGGATACCGTTTTACTTCCTGAAAACGGATATTGCCGGGAATATCCTGAAAAGCTTCAGCGCCAACCGCTTCACGCAATCGCGTTTCGGGGGGCCGTGCCCGCTATGGAATATCTTTCGCGCCTTCAGCACGCCCTTTCAGGTACAGGTGCAGTTGTCGCGCACCACGGATGGGGCGGTTTACCTGAATGTGGCGCGTACGGTCGGGCGCAGCAGCCTGTCCTATTTCGACCGCCCGCGCCTGACCGCCGTGGTGCTGGGGTGTTCCATTGCCGATGCGGGGCACCTTGTCTATTCCGCCGGTCTGGACCTGAACGATCCGAAAATGATCATTCCCATCGGTCCCGGCTGCCGTGCCTGCACCCGTGAAAACTGCCGCCATCGCGCGCTGCCGATGGTGGGACACAGCCTTGATACCGGTAATGGGGAACATGGCGTGATGCCGTACCGGGTTACGTCGTGAAACGGGAGGCGGCATGATGACCACCATAGGGGGCAGTCGCCTGCCAATCACGTCCTTGGTACGATGTGTACAGGCCCGGGCAAAATGCCTTTTCATGAAACTATCACAATTTCAGGGCCGTAGAATCATCTAAACAGCATCCATCTTTTCCAATGCCCCAGAACCGGGAGTAAGGATGCTGCTGACTGAAGACAGGTTGCCCAGCCGACAGGAACGGCTGCCTATCCGCCAGTGTGCATGCGTGATGAATAATGAATCAGGCATCCCGAAGCCCGTTTTGTCCGCAATTTCATCAATCTGCCCACTGACAGGTGCAGGGGCGAACATGTCGTTATTACGGAAAACCCGGCCTCATCGGCTCCCCGGCTTCCGGGCGCGATCACGTCGCTACATGCAGGCATTTTCCCTGTTGGCAGTCCCGACATCGCAGCCGCATGCCATCTGCGACCGCTTACACCGGATTTCCGTTCGGAATGGACTTTCCGCGTAACCCCACCTGTGCGTAACCTGATCTCCATCAATGCCAGTATCTGTTCCTGACCTGTTCTGACACCCCGCATGAGGACCGCAATGACCCTACATATGGACGCCATCCCCCCCGTTTCCGCCGGTTCGTCTCAGGCAGACGGGAACGTGGCCCTGTCCGTCCGCAGTCATGGTGTGACCACACGCCCCGCGGGTCGGCGCGGCTGGCAGGGTATTGGCCTGCGTCCCCTGCTGCCTGCCCTTGTCGCCTGCGGTCTTCTGACAGCGGGCCTGTGTCATGCCGCTGATGATCCGCTGTCCGATCCGGCGCAGGAGAAGGGTTATTTCACACCCGCCACGCAGCCGGACGCCACGCGCTTCCTCCCCCCACCGCCCCAGCCCGGCACGGCACGGCAGGCCACCGATGACCATGCCTTCACTTCAACCCGCGCGCTGGTGGGCACCCCGCGCTGGGCACTGGCCACATCCGATGCGGACCTGCATCAGGACCCCCTGCTGCATGCTTTTTCCTGTGCGGCGGGTTTTGTGATCGATAGCGCGCATGCCCCACATCTAGCCGCCCTTGTCCATAAAATGGACGTGTCGGAAATACCGGACATGAAAAGCAGCAAGGCATACTGGCACCGCCCGCGTCCCTTCGTAGGCAACAGCCAGCCCATCTGCACCGAAGCGGACCGGGCGCATCTGGCTACATCCGGGGCCTATCCATCAGGGCATACCATGCTGGGCTGGAGCACCGCGCTGATCCTGGCGGAGCTGCTGCCGGACCGCGCGACCGCCATCATGCAGCGCGGCCGCGTATTTGGTGAAAGCCGCATCGTGTGTGGCGTGCATTGGGAAAGCGATGTGCAGGAAGGCTACCTGATGGGCGCGACCGAGATTGCGGCCCTGCACGGTAACGCCGATTTCCGGGCCGATATGGATGCTGCCCGCAGCGAACTTGCAGCCCTGCGCCCCACCGCACCGAAGCCAGACCAGCGCAGTTGCGCGGTCGAGGCGGACGCCGCCGCCCATTCACCCCTGTAACAACCTCTATGGTAACGCCGCCCGCCATGATCGTGACCCTTGTGGTCATGGGCGTGCGGCCAGTCAGTTCCAACTGCCCCTTATGACCTAACTGCGGGGGCAGCCATCCTGAAGGACGGGATATTTCCGCCCGGCTGTGATGCTGGATTCCTTAAATGGGAACGACGCCCCGCGCATAACGGACCGGTTATCCGGTCCGTTTTTTGTGTCCGGTCTGACGGATTGCCCGGCCCCTGATCATCCTCCAGCCGTTCAACGCGGTCGGACCATGATGGAATCATGACCGTAAAGGCTGCGCCGTCGGGGGAGTTGGCGGTCGATCAGGTAATCATAATTACAGATATGTTTTTGTGCCGTGCAGTCATTTCATCACCGGGATGGAGACGCTATCCCTGCAGGGTATGAAATGAAGGGGCAAGACAATCGGCATGCTGTCGTTTCTGAACAGGGGGGCCACATTCTCCTTCGGGGAAATCGGCTATCCGCGTGGTGGGGAATTCCGGGTGGCCGGACAGCCCTATGCGTGGATACTGCTGCTGGAAACCGGTTCGATGCGCACCCTGGTCGACGGGCGTGAACATGGGCTTGTGGCGGGGGAATGCGGGCTGTTTGTCAACTGGGCGGGGCGCTCTTCCTCCTACGCGCCGGGTAGCCATGTATGCTGGTGCGAAACGCCGCTGCCGGTGGATGACCGGGGCAATACCGGCATGATCGCCCAGTCCATGCCCGCAACGCCACGCCTGCGCGCCCTGTTCCGCGAGGGGCTGGGCTGTGGACTGGCCAGCTCACCTTCTACCGACATGCTGCGCAATGCACTGGGGGAAGCGCTGTTCGCGGCGTGGCAGTTTGAAACCGTACGCGATGCGCGTCCCGTCCTGCCCGAAGGGCTGGTAAAGGTACATGCCTTTGTAGAGGCACATTATTTCGAGCCGCTCGACCTCGCCCGTCTGGCGGCTGTATGGGGGGTGACGCCGCCGCATCTGGTTGCGTCATTCCGCCGGCACTTTGGCACCACGCCCATGCGCCATGTCTGGAATGTACGGACGCAGGCGGCCATCCGCATGATCCTGCGCACGGATATGCCGCTGGCGACGATTGCCGAACTGTGCGGATACGGTTCGCCCTTTCATCTGTCGCGTCTGGTGCGGCGCATGACGGGCCACAGTCCGCGCGGACTGAGGCAGCGTGGCACGCACCAGCCCGGATCGGTGGAGGCAGGCCACGGCCTGCGCACCAGAAACAATGCCCTTCCTGATAGCGCTGAGGATCAGTCCCATGACCCATGATATCCCTGTCATTGATATTACGCGCCTGCGGAATGGCGCGCCGGATGAGCGCAGGGCGGTCGCCCGGTCCATAGGGCAGGCATGCCGGGAGACGGGGTTTTTCTACATTACCGGCCACGGTGTTGACCCGTCGATGATGCGGGGCGTCTTTGACGCCGCCCATGCCCTGTTTGCCCTGCCAGATGCGCAGAAGGAAGGCATTGCCCGCAGTCGTGTCGGGCATAATCGCGGGTATGTCGGCTACGGTGTGGAACGTCTGGATACGACGGCCCTGCCGGACCGCAAGGAAGCCTTCAACATCGGGCGTGAAGCGGAAGGGGAGCCTGCCAATGCGTGGCCGGACCTGCCGGGCTGGCGGGAACGGATGCTGGGTTATTTTCAGGCATGCCAGACACTGGGGGCATCGCTGCACCGGGCATTTGCGCTGGATCTGGGGGTGTCTGAGGATTTCTTTGCCGATAAATTCCGCCACCCCATGGCGACATTACGCCTGCTGCATTACTGCGCGGCGGAAACCGAAGCGCGCGACGACGGTGCGCCGGGGGCAGGGGCCCATACGGATTATGGCAACGTGACCATACTGGCGGTTGATGGTGTGGCAGGGCTACAGGTCCGCCCGCGCGGTGGCGACTGGATCGACGCCCCGGCCATACCGGGGGCATTCGTATGCAATATCGGTGACTGCCTGATGCGGTGGAGCAATGACGTATATGTCTCCACGCCCCACCGTGTGCTGAAGCCCGCAAGCGAACGGTATTCCGTCGCGTTCTTTCTGGACCCTGATGCCGATGCGCTGGTGGAACCGATCGTCACGACTGCGGGCGACACGCCCCATTATCCCCCCATCACCGGAGGCGACTATCTGCGCGAACGGCTGACGGCCACATATGGGCATGCGACCTGATACGTGTAACGGGTAGCGAACAGCGGGAGTAACGCGTGTGGGACATCACGCCGCATGCAGTTCCCGCTGTATCCGGTATACGAATGCCGGTTCGGTTTGTTATATGGGACGGGAGAAACATACAGGTCTGTCAGGCCCACATGATTCCAGACACCGGATCAGGCGCGTTACGCGATGCCAGATATGAAGATGGTTTTTGTTGGCATAAGATTTCTTATGGGATAATAATGCGCATTGTTGGGATTACGCAAAATCTCCCTATGATTATCCCCTTGTCCAGCAATCCCATAACCCCTCCACATTATCCCTGGATGAAATATGCGCGCGGATGCGTGTCTCCCGGCACCTGAAGTTTCGGCGCTTACAAGGAACTCAATGGATGGGACCTATGAATCGGTGCATGTAGTTGGCCCGGAGCGGATTCCTCGGTCTCACGTGTAATGTCGTGTCTGTGGGACGCATGGGGTACCGCAAAACCCATCTGGCCACGATCGCTGGCTCGAACTGTATCCGTATGGGCCGGCTGACCGGACTTTGTCGTCCTCGACGAACCGGGTGCCCTGCCCTTTGTCCAGTCTGGCGGACTGTTGCGGTTCCATATGATCAGCCGTCTCTATATGAACAGACCGCCCTCATTGTCACCACGAACCAGTTCTTCGATGAACGGACCAGTACACGCCTGCTGGTTTCTCGGGCATAACCACTTCCGTACAAATGGAAGCCAGACTTTTTACCCATTCCCGCCGGTTTGGTCAGGCGAGAATGGGCGCCATCCCTTCAACTGTTCAGGGACAGCAGGATTTTGGCTGCCTGTCTGCGGTCTGGCGCCAGGGCAAAGGCCGCGGCAAAGTCGCGCAGGGGAAACTGCTGGGTGACCAGAATATCGGCAATTTCAGGCCGTTCAGCCAGTAAGGCAAGTGCGGCGTCGAATTCCGTGTCAAAACGGAAAGTACCCCTGAAATCGAGTTCACGGTTGATGATCTGTGCAACGGGCACTTGTATGTCCCCTGGCGGGAACATGCCAACCTGAACCAGTATGCCGCCCCGCCGTGTATGGCCTATGGCCGCAGGCAGCGCAGTCGGCACGCCTGTAGCTTCAAACAGGATATCGAATTCTTCCTCTACCTCGGTATGGCGGGTGTTGTAGCACCTGTCTGCGCCAAGCCGGGTGGCGCACTGTAGTGGAAAATCTTCCAGATCGGTGACCACGATCCGTTTCGCCCCGTGATGGACCAGTCCCGCCACGATTAACAGCCCGATTGGTCCTGCCCCCTGTACCATCACGTTACGACCACGCACATCGCCCGCACGTGCAATGGCATGCAGGGCGACGGACAGAGGTTCGGCAAGACACGCCCGGCGAAGAGTCAGGCCGGGAGGAAGGGAATGAAGCTGTGCTGCCTTTACAGTCATGGACCGGCGAAAGCCGCCATCGGTATGGGGATCACGTGCGGCACTTCCCAAAAACAGCATGTTGCGACAGAGGTTGCGCCGTTCCCGCGCACATTCGAGGCAGTGACCACAGGGCCGCGCCGGATGAATGGCCACATCCTGACCTACAGAAAAGCCTTTTACATCACTGCCCAGCGCACTGATGGTGCCAGAGACTTCATGCCCCAGAACCATGGGGGCGTGCAGTACGGACGCCCCAACGCCCCCATGGGAAAAATAATGCAGGTCCGAACCGCATATGCCACCCCAGGCCATATTCACCTGCACTTCATCGGGGCCGGGATCAGGTAGGAGAATGGGGTCCAGCCTCAGATCATGCGATGCATGGATAACCAATGCCTCGGTCAGGCAGGACTCAACGTTTTCATGACTTGTTTCAGCGTACACGTTCAGGATACTCCGCGCCTGTAACAGGGCCGCCGCTCTGATTGGAGCAGCAGGCCGTGCCCGCTCTAACGAGACAGCAGACGGTCTGGTTTCCGGCATCGAGCGTAACCGTCCGGCTGTCGGGAATGGCTGCCGTTATTCCGCATTCTAGCGCATCAGGACCAGATACGGGACAATCAGGGACCGGTCAGCGTCATGGCCGGGCCTTGCCGGGGTGGGAGGTTGAACGGGAGACCCGCATGGAAGTTACCAGCTATAAGTCACCTTGCCGATGACATTGCGGTTGGCACCGATATAGCAACCGGTATCGGCACCCGCGCAACTGGGGTAATAGCGCTGGTTGAGCAGATTCTGCGCGGTTACCTGAAACAGCATGCCCTTCAGGCGGGGGGCGACGGCATCAAGTGAATACTGTGCCTGCGCGTCCACCAGCACATAGCTGGGTGTTACGTATTCCAGCGTATTGTCCACCAGCGTATTGCCGTTGTAGCGCACGCCCGCGCCAAACCCCAGACCCCGCAGCGGGCCATTGCGCAGGTCATAATGGCCCCAGACCGAGAATGTCTGCTTGGGCACCGCAATCGGGCGTTCGCCAGTCAGGTCGCCACTGCCGCGTGTATAGGCCACGTCCTGATAGGTATAGGCCGCAATGATGTTCAGGTTGCGGGTCAGGTCAACATGGGCTTCCAGTTCGATCCCCCGCGAACGGATACCGCCGGTCTGGGTATAGAAATCGATATGGACGGGATCGGTGACCAGCACGTTGCTCTGCTTGAGGTCATACAGTGCCAGCGTGAAGAAGCCGTTGAAGTTGTGCGGCTGGTATTTCAGCCCCACCTCAAACTGCCGCCCCCGGGTTGGCTTGAATGGCGTGCCGTTGAACGACAGGTTGTTCGCGGGCTGGAAAGATTCCGCGTAATGGAAGTAAGGCGACAGGCCGATGGGGAACGCGTACAGAATGCCGCCGCGCCACGTCGTGGCCTGATCCGACTGGTTGAAGCTGCCGCCGCTATCCGTCTGGTCACGGGTGTCGATGGTGGACCAGTCATGCCGCACGCCCCCCTGCACATGCAGCCTGCCCCATGTCATCTGGTCCTCGCCATATATGCCTTCCTGATTGGTGGTTATGCTCTGTGCTTCGTACAGATCCAGCTTGCCAATGCTCTGCCCATAGGTCGGGGCAAAGACGTCCAGTGAGGGGGCATCACCGTAATACAGATTAGCAGAATCACGGATATTTTGCCAGTTGCCGCCAATAATAACGTTGTGCTTGACCGGGCCGGTGCGGAAATGGCCAAGGATCTGTTCTTCTACCGTAATCGTGTCGAAATGCTCCTCGGACCCGTATGCCGCACGCTCCAGCGTCCGGTTGTCATCATCAAGCATCCCGCCCGAAGACACCTGCTGGAAAAACGCCCCCACATTGGCGTAACGGGCAAATGACTTGAAGGTCCAGTTAGGCGCAATACGGTAGCTCAGGCGGTAGTTGACGGCCGTCTGGGTGCGCTTGTAGGTCTCGAAATTCGGGTCGCCAGGATAGAAATGGTCGGAAATCTTGCCATTCGGGTTGGGCAGGATGGTGCCCTCAAGGGGGGCCGTATCAAAATTTCCGCCACGCGGGTCACGCTGCCAGAAGGCGGAGAGTGTCATGGTCAGGCGATCATTGGGGGTCCATGTCAGCGATGGCAGGACACCGAAGCGTTCGTTGCGGGTATGCTCATCCTGTGTGCCCGATGTGGTGGCGGTTGCGGCTATGCGGTACAGCCACTTGCCATCACGATCTATCCGTCCGCCAAAATCGGCGGTGCCGCGTACGTAACCGTATGTCCCCCCTTCGACCGAGACGGAGTGAACCGGGGTGGCCGTCGGCTGTTTTGTGGTCAGTACAATGGCCCCGCCGGGATTGGACTGCCCGTACAGGACAGAAGGCGGCCCCTTGAGAATGTCGATCCGGTCAAGCAGATAGGGGTCGATCTGCTGGGTAGCGTAATAGGCGCCGTTGAACAGGCGCAGGTTGTCAACAAACTCATCCGCGCCCGCAGCCCCCTGAAAGCCGCGGATTTCAACCATATCGAACCGCGTGGTGTAGCCCGATGCCACATCCCCCGACACGCCGGCATTATATCGCAGGGCCTCGGCTATGGTGCGGGCGTTCTGCTGGTCCAGTTGCGCGCGGGTCACGACGGACACGGATTCCGGGGTTTCAATCAGTGGCGTGTCGGTCTTGGTGGCCGCACTGGAATTCTTGGGCACGAGGCCCGCGCGCCCCGATATGGCGTAAACGGCGATCTGTTCTTCTTTCCACCCTTTTCTGCCGCCCACGGTCCCCTGCCCTTCCACCCGTACCGGATCAAGGGTGATGGAGGAAGCTGCGCGGACGAGCGAGACTGAACGCGCCCCAGTTTTCCGGTACGTAATGCCCGTGCCTGCCAGAAGGCCGGAAAGTGCCTGTTCCGTTGTCATCTGCCCGGTTACCGCGCCTGACCGTACATCCGATATCGTGGCGCTATCGAACGCGATCTGCATGCCCGTCTGCGCGCCCAGGGATACGAGGGCGTGGGCCAGCGGCTGCGCAGGAATACTGAATGGCTGTATCGGTGCGGGCGGGACGGCGACACTGGCTGCGACCGGTGACGCCACGGCATGATGGCCCGTGGCGTTCCACATGACGAACATCAATGCCGAAGTGCCGGTAAGCAGGCTGATTCGGGAAGGCCGGATGCGATTGCGACGGCATGACAGAAGAACACACGGCATGATCAGATCTCACGGGCAGACGGTTGAGGGCAAATGCAAACGAATTGCACTCGCGTATATTCATGTCCGTTGAGACGATTTTTTTTTAACGGGGTGGTGAAACTTTTTTTCGCACTTCGAGACAAAAAGCGCCGGGTTGCCGTTCCGGCCCGTCAGGGCGCATTGTGACTGGCCAGTATCAGGGTGAAGCCGGCGGGCAGCGAAACAAGCCTGTTCCCATGCAGCGCACACAGGGCTTCCAGCGCCTCCCTGGGGTGGCGCAGGTCATATACCCCCCCTACCGGGATGGTGTCGTGTTCCAAGCCATGGGTCACGATGGTACCCGGATAGTAGCGCCCCATAACCTCGATCGCTTCGGAGAACCGTACGTCGTTCAGCACCATCTGCCCTGAACGCCATGAACCGACTTCATCCGGGTCGATCGCGCCACGATGCGTCTTGCCCGTATGCTGATCGACCGTCCATTGCTGGCCTGCGGTCAGGCGCAGGGCGGGGTCAGACTGGCGTGCTACGTCCACAATCCCTTCACGCACGGCAACACGCACATCGGGGCCGGTCATCTGCACATCAAAGGTGGTGCCGATATCGCGGGCCGTGACATTTCCTGCCCTGACGGCAAAGCCGTGTTTTCCGTCATGCGCGACGTTGAAAAATGCCTCCCCGGCCAGCAGCGTAACTCCCCGTTCCCGACCCGAATAATGCACGGCAATGGCGGAATGGCCCGCCAGGGTCACGGCCGTTGCGTCAGACAGGATGACCGTGCGGGTTTCGCCGGTTTTTGTGTAATAATCAGCCTGCAGGCGCAACATGAGGTCCGGCGTGGCGAAGGCCAGAAGGCTGGCTGCCAACGGAAGCATGCAGCCTGCGGCAATCCGCAACCGGCGTCGCAAGGGGGCGTATGACCTGCTGGCCGCAGGCGGGCAGGATGTTGCGGGCCGCTGGTCAGGCGTCTGCACCATGGGTGGCAGCAGTTCGCCAGTGACGGCCCATACGCGTTCCATCCGGCGCCATGCCCGTTCATGGGCGGGGTCCAGCGCACGCCACGCGGCGCATTCCGCCTGTACCGTTTCATCATGCCGTGCTTCATTAAGGCGGATTTTCCAGGTGGCGGCTTCCAGCATGACGCGCCCGGCGTCCTGTGTTGGCTGTGTGCTCATCTGCCCCTCCCCTTTCTTCCACGCCAGCAGCGTTGAGCGTGTTCCCAGAAACAGGGACGTGACAGGGACCTATTTTTCAACGGTAAGAAAAAAATCTTTACGGCTCCATATCTGGCAGGGCCGTTGCACAGGCAACCAGCGCGATCTGGATCATCTTATGCACGCGTGTGGTGGAGACGCCCAGAACAGTTGCGATTTCTTGCAATGTATAGCCGCCGATGCGGTACATCTCGAACGCGCGGCGGGTGCGTGGCGGCAGGCTGGTCAGGACATTCGCCACGGAATGAAGTTCCTGCCGGTGCCCGCAATGGGCTTCGGGCGATATGGACCCCGCACCTGTATCAGCCAGCAGGGTATGATCGATTTCGGTTGGAATCTGCCTGTGCGCAGCACGCAGATGATCAAGCGCAAGGTTCCGTATTATTGCGGTCAGGTATGCGACGGGATTGAAAACAATGCCCTGCCTTTTTACGGATGCGACCTGAACAAAAGCATCCTGCACAATATCTTCCGCCTGTGCCGTGCAGCCGACCATGGAGGTTGCGAAAGATACGAAACGGGGCCGGTTCGCAAGATAGGTTTCCAGAAGGTGATCGGTCGAGGAGGCCACAGCCTGAAGGTTCCTTGACAGCTTGCGTCAGTGCCCTCCTTATATGAATATAATAATCATTATCAACACAAGAACGGCGCTGTGACGTTTCGATACAATATGGCCTTTCAGGCATGCTGCCATCATGGCTGTCCGATCGAATGTCGGGTTTCCATGCTTCCCGGCCATGAATGGGCATTCGGTTTACCCGAGAGCACTATCGACATAATTCTCTATCACGCGGCATCACGATGCCGGCGCCCGTGATCCGGCGATGAGAATATCGACAAGGCGCTTCGCACTGGTCTCCCAGCCGGGACCAGCAGCGTAGTTAGAAACCCCCGCCAGGGCACGGAGCAGGTCGACTGGCTCGATATCCGCGCTGATGTCCCCACTGGCAACGGCTGCCGCCATAAGTTTCTCGATCGCGTCCTGCAGGACCGTGCCGGACTGGGCGTAGAGCGCGCCCGTGCCACCCGCCAGCCCGTTGAGGGCGGGAGCGATGACCAGCTTGGCGGCAATGTAATCCACGAACAGCCGCATCCATGCCCGCAACGCTTCCACTGGTGGATGCTGCGCGGCAAGGATTGGCGCTGCATCCGCCAGACTGTCCAGTTCAGCGCGATAGACCGCCTCGATCAGCGCATCGCGATTGGGAAAGTGACGGTAAAGCGTTCCGATCCCGACCCCCGCACGACGGGCGACCTCGTCCAGCGGGATATCGACTTCCCCCGCCGTAAACGCGGCTTTCGCCACTTTCAGCAGGTTTTCCCTGTTGCGCTGTCCATCGCTGCGCGGTCGGCGGCGCGGCTTTTTTTCGTCGGTCACCGGTTTCCCTCTTGTTAAAC